>ENA-OPCN01000001-OPCN01000001.1-human-gut-metagenome-genome-assembly--contig:-NODE-1-length-431955-cov-11.337060_pt1 | contig 431955 bp, 447 predicted proteins | sample MGYA00241567_ERZ501485 | MGnify/ENA primary metagenome ERZ501485 (study PRJEB25962, sample SAMEA2042579) | human gut metagenome | biome: human gut; feature: human-associated habitat; material: faeces...
GAAGATGTAATAATTGTCGATGAAAGTGATTGCGACATGGAACTTTGCTTTGCTAAGGCGCATGTGAAGTTGAAAGAATGGCTGTTAGAATTTGACGGCGGATATTAAGGCGGTGGAAGAATGAAAAACGGATGTTACATAACCGACAAGGGCGTAAAATACGAGGTTTGCAATAATCAAATAATGGTTGAACACGATAACGAATATTATGGCTGTTTGTATGGCAAATCATCAATGGCCATATATAAAGGCAATTTGGAAGTGTTACATACCGGTTCGAGAAATATCAATACACCCGACGAACTATTTGAGTTACTTTCAGAGATGCCAGAGATGTTTGAGAACATTGACAACCCTTTATCCGATTATCAACCGCCATCTGAAGAAGCAATGGTAAATTATGGCATAGATATTTCAAAAGAAATGGTAGAAAAATATGCTTTGGAAGAGTTTGGTAGGCTGCCACAAAGCCGCAGTGAAATGACTCGCACTATGGAGTCTAAAATAATTGAGGAAACAAGGAGATTTATGAGTAATGGAAGAAAAAATCAAAATAATATCTGATGGCAAAATCGCACAAGTGTTTATTGATGGCAAAAAAGTAAAATGCACGGACATGGAGTTACATTTTATCGGTCATTCAAACCAAAGTCCAATGATTAAAGTTAATGCGCGATGGCATAAAACAGATGAAAACGGAAATACAATTCTGAATGAGGATAAAACTGTCATATTGACAGAGAGAATCAAAATAAACTGTTAGGAGCGAGATTATGAAAATATCAGAGATGAATAAATGTATTGCAGCAATGCGCGATTGTTATAATTTCAAAGATGATGAAACGGAAATTAGACTTGTAAATACGGTAAACTATGAGGACAAATATGTTTATATTAGTACAAAAGATAAAAATGGAACAAGAATTGAAATGTCAAAATGTTTGGACGAAATTAAGGACAATAAATGAATAAAACAAAATCAATGCAGGAAATAGCGCAAAAAGCAGCGGAGAAAATAAGAAAATATATGGCGGATAATAAAGCGGGTAGGCAAAAACTTTATGAATGTTTGTACAAGCAAGAACCTATCGAACCTAATTATAAAAAGTGCAATCTGGCTTTCTGCCGATACAACATAGACGGCGAATGTGTTAATGACAAGGCGAGAGAAGAATGTGCCGAAGTTTCAAGAAAGGTGTTGTGCATAAATGAAGAAAACATTCAGAAAGATTGATAATGTTAAACATATCGGCGATGATGATGGCAAACCGATAGAAACATCTGAATTTCACAATATGGCTATTGACATTGATATTTCAGTTGATGCAGTCAATGAGTATGCAAAATCAATTCTAGGCAGATACCCGAAAAATAATTATGAATTTTCAAGTGCATTAGCAATGAAAATTCTAGAGGAAGCAAAATCATTAGCGAATAATGAGAAAAAGGAGTGAGATTATGTTAATAGTTGCATTACAAGATGATGTAGATAACTTGTATGCCATATGGGACACAGTTACAGACCGATTTTTAGGAGTTAATCTTGGAAAATATGAAGCTGTCGGAATTATTATGGACTACAAGGAAAATTACACCTTTAAAGGAACATTAGACCGAGTAGAACACCCACAGCCGTTTATAGATATTGCTAAGTGTATATGCAATGAATTAAAACCTTGCGATGACGACAAAATAGAAAAAGCAATTAAGTATCTGAAAGACATGTCATGGGAAATAGGTACTGTTAGTGCTGAATGCCTTTCGGAAAAGGCCGGACAAAAAATGAGAGAGTGCATAGATGTACTTGAAAGCAGAATTGATGAATTAGAACAATGATTGCTGATTATCAGCGGAAAGGAAGAAATCATGAAAAAGAAACTTTTAGCATTAGGAATGACAATCTGCATTGCGCTTGGAATGGTTGGCTGTAGAACCGCAGATGTCGTGAATCACAATCTGTCAAAAGATGGAGATGAGTTCAATCTCTATCGAAAAATTACAGTTACAAATGCAAGGACAGATACAATTATGTTGCAGGCAGAGGGATATATGAGCCTTAGCAACAACAGTAGTAATGAACTTGTAGTTACTATCAAAACAGGCGAGAACACATATTGCAAAGATTATATATATCTTAACGATTGGACGTGTTATGTTATGGAGCAAACAGAACCGGTTGGGACAGATAAGTACCATTATGAATTGGTGTTTTACCCTGAAAGATTAATACCAGATATTGATATTAAATAAATAATATATTAACCGGCTAACAAATGGAGTTAGTTGCTAACCTAGAAAAATTATAGGCAGAGAGGTCTATAAGCATCTCTGCAAAAGCGGAGGTGCTTTTCTTTATGGCTAGTCAGAGCCTAATTTCAACAGTAAAAGGATATGAAAACTACATAGAGCGAAACGGAATAGACGAACAGGTCATTGACGCGTACATAGAAGCCGCAAAAGTAGCCGTAAATGGCGAAAACGATATAATGTATGGCTTGCGGTTGGCAGACCGCTCTAAGGGCATAATAGAGCGTTTCTGCATGGAAAGGACCGGCGGTACAATATGGGATTTGGAAAAGTATGCTTTCGCAAATAAGACTTATTACGATCTGATAGACAAATACTACCGACCGGTGCTTATAAGAGCGCAAAACCAACAAGTCGATGACTATTTTCAATACTTGGAACGTAAAAGGGAACCGCGTGAACGGTTCTATATGCCCCGAAAGAAATGTTTTGAGAAAATGGGACTTATACAAGCCTTGCAAGGAATGATTGATGACGAATATGACATATTATGCATATCGGGTATTCCGGGTTTTGGCAAGACTACAACCGAGAAGTTCTTTAATTCGGGCGTTATAGGGTGGTTTCCTATGGATTTTACATTGTTTTATTCGCACAGTGGCGATATTACACGAATGTATTATGACGGTGTATACGACATTGTGACAAACAGCGATGAATACACTTGGAACGAGATATTCCCAGGGCTGTCTGTAACGTCCACAAACGCCAAAATGGAGCAGTTTAACGTAGGCAAGTATAAACCATTCCCGTCAATGCAGTGTACGTCCGTAGGCAGTAAAAACGCCGGTAAAGTCCGCGCAAGTAAATTCTTGCTTGTTGATGATATGATAGGCGGCATTGAAGAAGCATTAAATCCCACCATTCTTGATAAGCTGTGGAGCAAATACACCGTAGATGCAAGGCAGAGAAAGATAGAAGATACAAGCGGCAAGGCTTGTAAAGAAATCCATATCGCTACAAGGTGGTCGGTGCAGGATGTCATCGGCAGAATACAAAACAAGTATGCTGGAAATCCGCGTGTGAAGATAATTGCAATGCCTGATGTAGATCCGGTAACCGGAGAAAGCAACTTTGATTTTGAGTTTGGCGGATTTACCAAAGAGTTTTTTGCCGACCAACAGTTACTTATGGACGAAATCTCTTATAAATGCCTATATAAGCAAGAACCGGTTGAACGTGAGGGATTATTGTTTCCGGACGATAAAATCCGCAGATACCTTAATCTTCCGCACGGAGAACCGGAGATTATTACCGGACAATGCGATACAAAGGGCAAAGGAACCGACTATTTTGTGCTTCCGGTATTACAGAAATACGGAGATGATTACTATTGTGTGGATTGCGTGTGCGATAATACAGCGGATTACGAAAAGCAATACGAGAATGCCGCAAACGTAATTGTCAACAATGAGGTGCAGGAATGCGAGTTTGAACGAAATGCCGGTGGTGATCGTGTGGCAATGGAAGTCAATAAGCGAGTTGAAGATAAAGGTTGGATATGCAACATTACTGATATTCCAACAGAAACCAACAAGGAAGCAAGAATTTTCCAATGTTCAAATTGGATTTTACAACACGTTATCTTTAAGGACCCGTCACAGTACACACCAACCGAACCGTACGGTGTTATGATGGCACTTTTAAAGCAGTATTCAGTCAGCGGAAAAAAACAGCTAGATGATGTACCGGATGTTTTTTCAAACTTTGCGTTAAGGATGCAAAAAGGCAATAGGACACGAAAGACAGTAATTATGTCAAGTCCGATATAGGGAGGTATTGAATGACGACCAAAGACTATCTGAATCAAGTAGGCAGGCTTAATCGAATGATTAACAACAAGCTCGTGGAAATCGCGCAGCTTAAGGAATTGGCTTGTAGTATATCAGCAATACAAACCGGAGAACGAGTTCAGACGACACCGAACTATGACAAGATAGGCACAGCATACGCCAAAATCGACGAAAAGGAACGTGAAACGGACTTATTGATAGATAAGTATATTGACACAAAAAACAACATAATTGCGCAAATAAAGAATATACCTTGTGATAGACATCGAAAAGTGATTTATTGGAGATATATTGAGCAATATAGTATACACCGGATTTCTCAATTTTTAGGTATTACGGACAGAGGATGTAAAAAGTTACACAAAAGAGCAATAGAAGAATTTGAAAAAGCAAACAAAACACAAAATATAGTATAATGCTTGACAGTTCACTACAATATGTTGTATAATCGTATCGTGAAAAACTGTAAAATAAATTATTCTTTTGGCAACAACATAGAAAGCACATCACTTTTATAAGCGGTGTGCTTTTTTCATGGAGAAAATTATGGAAAGTAAAACAATATATTGCCCTCGGTGTGGGCGCAAAGTTACCACATATGATGGTAAATCTACTATGAATCCATTTGCTAAGTGTAAAAAATGTAAGAAACTTGTCATATATGACATAGAACACAATAAGACATTATTAAAACCGCTCCCGGAACGCAGAACAAGTTCGGGAGTTACTTTTTGTTAGAGGTAGTAAGGCTATGCAGAACGCAGGAAGAATTGTAATAACAACGGATGTTCCGGAAATCACATATAAAAATGTATTAGATGTAGTCCGTAAGGCTTATGCGGTGCATACGCAGAATGCAACCAAAATACAAGGACTTCTTGATTATGACGCAGGAGTGCAGCCGATAATTCGTAAGAACCCGAAGACATACAGACCTGACATTGATTGCGAGTGCGTAGACAATGTGGCGCATCAGGCATCCGACTTTTGGACGGGTTTCGCGTGGGGCAACCCTATAACACTTGTTCAGAACGGAGACGGTAAAGAGCGATTTATAGCCGATGCAATATCAGAACTGAATAAGCAGTATGAATTGTTGAGAATAAAGTCCAAAACGCAGGAATTAGGACGATATGTAACGGTTGACGCGGTATGCAACGTGTACGTTGATGTGAATATGGATTGGAAAGAGGGCAAGCCTTACTTTACATATGACATATTAGACCCCAGGACATCGTTTGTTATTAAGTCAAGCTATTATTCAGATAAACGAACAATGTTAGGCGTTACATATAGGCACGACAGCGAAAGTGGTAATAATTATTTTACTTGCTTTTCAAAGGACTTCCGGTTTGAGATAGTAAACCTCAATGAAATCGCAAACGGAGATTTTACAAAGCCTGAGGGTTGGCGACATAAACAACGGAGCGGAGAGACAAATCCTCTTGGTGTAGTGCCGATAGTTGAATATTTCCGCTCGTATGACCGTATGGGCGTATGGGAACATCAACAATCGGAATTAGATAACCTTAATCTTCTGATTTCGGACTTCACTAACGATGTCGAGCAGAATACACAAGCGGTATGGCACACCAACGATGTAGAGTTCCCTACCATACAAGAAGTGACAGAAGATAAAGACGGTGTAAAACACGTTACCGAGACGGTCAGAAAGCCTAAATCAGGAGAATGGATGCAGACTTATACAACCGCAGACGGCAAAACACCGTTAGTTGAAAGCCTTGCAATCAATTACGACTACACCGGAATGCTTAACAATATTCAATACAGACGTAATAAAATCCTTGAAAAGTGCAATGTTCCGCTGACAAACGATAACGCATCTAACATAACCGGTGTTGCGGCAAGCAATGCAAGCGGTTGGGACCATGCAGAAGCAGCGGCAACCAAATTACAGATGATAACCGAAAGCTGCAAAATGGACGAATTGGAAGTAGTGCTTGCAGCGATAGAAGCAAGTCCGTATGTACCACAAGATAGTCCGTTAAGGCAGATAACACTTGCGGATATTGAGGTAAATATCAAGAGGCAAAAGCTTTATGAACTTTCGACAAAGGTAAACAGCATTGCGACACTTGTTAATACCGGATTTGACGGTGGCAAGGTACTCAATGCGATACCGGTATTTGATGACCCTAACGAAGTATGGGAAGCAAGTAAAGATACAGTCGAACAAATACAACGAGCCGGCTTTAAGAATGGAACATCAGCGGATGAACCTAACGCGGGGCGGACAATGCAAGACTTATCTGATCAAGTCGGGAACAGTCCTCTTATAGATAAGAGCAGAACAGCAAATAATTAAAAATAGGCTACTAAGGGCAAGACCTTTAGTAGCTTTTTATATGCCCTAGAGAAAGGGCGTAATAAATATCGCACGAAGTCAGAGAAGACGTTAATCGCAGAAAGTAGAGGTAAAAATTATGGCAGAAGAAACCAAAGTAACAGAGATAACGACAGAACCAACAACCACAAAACCGACTGAAAAACCGGCAACACCTACGGTTGAAGAACTTATGGCGCAGCTTGCTAGTGAAAAAGCAGAAAAAGAAAAGTATAAAAGCGCATCCGATAAAGCTAGTTCGGAAGCAGCACAATACAAGAAACAGTTACGCCTTAAGCAGACAACAGAGGAGCAGGAAGCGGAAGCAAAGGCAGAAGCCGAACGCTTGCAGAACGAAAAATATGAGGAAGCCGTTAAGGAACTTAATCATATTAAAGCGGTCAACGCATATAAGAGCGTGTCTGAAAAGGCTGTTGAAAAGCTGATTGACGCGGTTTCGGACGCAGACCATAGCGCGATTGCGGCAATTATTGAAGCAGAAAAGAAAGCTGCAGTCGCAGAAGCACAGACTGAATGGATGAAGTCACGACCTAGAGTTAATGTCGGTGGAGAGTATTCCGGCATGACTAAAGAGCAGATTATGGCTATTCCAGACAGAATAGAACGAAGAAAAGCTATTGCAATGAACATGGGATTGTTCAGCTGAAACAGGAGGTAAATTATGGCAGTAGATGCGAACTTAATCAAAAAGGCAGACCTTGTAAGAGCAAGGGAAGTAGAATTTGTCAATTTATTTGGCGAAAACATCAAGAAGCTTGTTGAAGCACTTGGTGTAACAAGAAAAATTCCAAAGCAGGCCGGCTATACACTTAAATCTTATAAGGCAACCGGAACACTTGAGGACGGCACAGTAGCCGAGGGCGAAACAATTCCGCTCTCCAAGTACCAGACAGAGGCAGTAGCCTATGCCGAAATCACGCTTAAGAAGTGGAGAAAAGCAACATCCGCAGAAGCAATCATCAATGGCGGCTACGATCAGGCAGTACAGATGACAACCGACAGAATGTTACTCGATGTTCAAAAGGGCATCAGAGGTGACTTCTTCACATTCCTTGCAACCGGAACCGGAACAGCTAAGGGAGACTCATTCCAGGCGGCACTTGCGCAGGCTTGGGGACAGTTACAAGTTAAGTTTGAGGATGATGCAATAAGCGCGGTTTATTTTATGAACCCGCTTGATGTTGCTGATTACCTTGCTAAGGCACAGATAACATTACAGACAGCATTTGGTATGACCTATGTTGAGAACTTCCTCGGATTAGGTACAGTGATTTTCGACAGCAAGGTGCCAAAGGGAACTATCTATGCAACCGCAAAGGACAACATAGTTCTTTACTATGTGCCGGTAAATGGTGCCGACCTTGGAGAAGCTTTCGATTTTACATCAGATCAGACCGGACTTATCGGTATTCATGAAACACCGGATTACAGTAATATGACAGCATCCGATACGGTTGTATCCGGAATTGTCCTTTTTGCTGAAAGAATAGACGGAATTATCAAGTCTACGATTGAAGCAACAGTATCAGCTTAAGGAGTGAGCAATAGTGAGTTACAAAGTAATTCATAAGTTCATTGATTTACAAGACTCTGATTATTTATATAGGGTGGGGGATAAATACCCCCGCTCTGGAATAAATGTTAAGCAATCAAGAATTGATGAACTTGCAAGCGATAGGAATAAAGCAGGAGAACCGCTTATTGCATTGGATGAACCGGAAAAAACCGCAGATTTTACACAGTATATGAATGAGCCTATACACGAATATACGAAAACGGAAATCAACCGCACAAGTACATCGGACTTGCGCATTATTGCCGCCAAACAAGGCGTAGAAAATGCGGAAGAACTTACGGGAGCCGAACTCAAGAAACTGTTAATCGAGAAGTTAGGATTGTAGGAGCAAACAATGAACGAATACACCATATTAGAGCAAGTCAAGATACGACTTAAACAATTTCATATTGAAGATGAAACCGGAGAAGATGTGGTTGTGTTCGACAGCAAAGAAGACAATCTGTACATCCAACAGCTGATTAAGCAGGTTGAGAACGAAATAAAAAAAAGGCGTAATTACCCTAGCAGTTACACAGAAGAGCAGATTGCGGCAGATATGGCGAATTACGAGGATGTTATTGTCAACCTTGTTGTGTACGACCATTCGCAAGCCGGAGAGGCATATATGGAAACATATTCCGAGAATGGCGTAAGCCGTAAATGGGTTGAGCGTAACAAGCTGATGTCGGGCGTAATTACACTTGCTAAAATACCATAGGTTGTTTAACAACGCCTTTAGGGCATTAAAAGAAGATTGTGCGTGACCGTAAAGGTTGCAGGCGGCACACTTTAAGGGTGGTGGGCGGTGTGCCATTTTACGAAGAAAGGCGGTATGTTATGACTGCATCGACAGTAGTAAGCATAATAGCAGTGACGCTTTCTTTTATTTTCGGCATTATAAGCATATGCTTTTCGTGTCGAAACAGCAAAAGAACCGACACAAAAGATATAGAAGAGCGCGTAAAAGAGAATACGCGTATCAACATGAAATTAGATGCAATCTCGACAAACACTACGGATATTAAGAATGAAGTGTCGGAGATGCGGAAAGAAATCAATTCGCATAATGACCGCATTATCAAGGTTGAAGAGAGTGTAAAAAGTTTGCATCACAGACTTGATGGGTTAGAAATCCGAATAAACGGAGAGAAGGAGGCATAGAACTATGATTGATATAACACAAGTAGGAACTGTACTTGCAATAGTAGTAATTGCGTATCTTATAGGCCTTGCGGCAAAAGCCATTAAGGTAATTCCTGATAAGGCAATTCCGATAATTGTAGGAGTTGTAGGCGGTATATTGGGCGTAATCGGAATGTATGTAATACCTGACTTTCCGGCGAATGATGTGCTGAATGCGATTGCGGTCGGAATTGTATCAGGTTTAGCAAGTACCGGCGTAAATCAGGTTTATAAGCAGGCCACAAAGAAAGACGATGCTTGAAATCAATAAACAAACGATGAAATACTCCCGACAAGGCGAGAAAGTAGAGATATACGAAAGAGACAGCGACGGAAACATCGTGTACACGAAATACACAACCGCAGACGGCAAGCCGATACCGGTCATAAAAGATACTGTAATCGGGTATTCTGACCCGGTTACATTCCGTGCAAGCATCAATAACAAGTTATCAGAAGTCTTGATAAAGGAATTTGGCATTGATGACAGCACAAGCTATCTTCAGATAGTAACGGATAAAGGCGCGTTACCGATTAAAACCGGCGACTACATATGGAAGTCATCGGCTGTCGGCAGAGATAAAAACAACCTTGTTGACGTTACCACGGCTGATTACATTGTCAAAGGCGTAGCAGACGAGGGATTGACGGTGGACTTATTCTTGCTACAGAAGAATGTGAGGTAACAATATGCCGACAATCACAGTCAATATGTTTTCGCAACAATCCATTCTAAACGCCGTAAACGCCCTAAAAAGCTATTCTAATTCTCTGACATATAAATGTCAGCTATTAGCCGAAAAACTAGCTGAAAAGGGCGTAGAAATCGCTAGAGTGCAATTAGCAGACCTTGATGCAATCTTCAAACGCGAATTGATAGAAAGTATTCATTCAGAATACGAAACATCGGTTCGCGGTGGCGGTATATGGGCGGTGGTAGCCGGAACAGACCACGCGATGTTTGTTGAGTTCGGAACCGGCACAGTCGGGCAGAGCAGTCCATACAAAGGCAAATTGCCGGACGGTGTGACTTGGCAATACGCAAGCGGTAAGACAATCAGACAGCTTACGGACGGCAGATACGGATGGTTTTATCCGGGCGATAACGGTAATTGGTATTTTACCGAGGGTATGCCGTCAAGACCGTTTATGTATAATACGGCAAACGAACTTAGAGAGATTATTGTAAGCACAGCAAGAGAGGTGTTCGACAATGACTAGGGATAATCAGTGGGCGTATGACCTTGACAAGATAATATATTCGATTGTATCAGCAAGAGCGAAAGAACAGCTTGTTGCGAAATATCCGACACTGTTTGTCACTGACGAGGAAGAAACATCGTCAAACCCACAGTTCCCGACAGTGTATATACACTCTCTGTCATCCGTGGAAGAGGGAGCAGACCTTGGCGGACAGACAATTAATGCCGTCAGAGCGACAGTGCAAGTCAAGGTAAGTACGAATAAGGATAGCAGCGATGCAAGAGAAGTAATGAGTGCTATCGCTGATATTTTTAAAACGATGCGGTTCAAAGCAATCGCGATGCCGGAAATTAAGACGTCCGGCGGAATATACAGAAGTGATGCGCGGTTCAGAAGAATAATCGGCGCAAACGACACACTAACATGAAAGACCTTTAAGGTCTTATTTTTTTAGACAAAATTAGGAGGTAAAACACAATGGCAACAGCAGGAGTATCAAACCTTGGCGTGACATTTTCATACGGTGTTGAAACAACAGCCGGCACAAAACCTACAGCATTCAAGCTTTTAACTCGTATTAATTCGATTGATGAAATCACGGTTACACCGGAAGCGATAGACGCATCCGCGCTTGAGGATTTGCAGACGCGTAACATCGCCGGTAGAGATACCTTAACAGATACGGTGGCAGTAGGCGTAAACAAGACAGATGGCACACTTAAAGAGTGGGAAGATTTGATTGCCGCTTATAAGAAGCTTGACGGCGGCAAGAGAATGTGGTTCCAGGAGATAACACCGGGTATCACAAAAGCGGAGTTTTTCGTAGCAGCACCACCTTCAAAACTTCCGGTTACAAGCAAGGCACAGAATGAACTTAACATTATGACAATCAATCTTATCTTGGATGAGATGATTGGTACAGACGAAGCCGTTGCCCCGACAGCGGGGGAATAGTTAGCCATTCGACCGACAATGTGGTTAAAAAGGCTGTATCGAATGGCACAGACACAGAAACAGCCGACTATACGCAGTACCTTAACGGTACGGAGTAACAACTGACAGAAAGGGCGGTCTACGGACTGCCCCTTTCCTATGTGTAGGACATAGGAGGAAAGGTAAAAGGTATAAACAATGAAAACTATTACTGTAAAAGGCAATGAATATAAATTAGAGTTCGGCTTTGACGCAGCTGAACACAAAAACACCGTGCAGAAAATGTTCAAGGTTAAGAGCGGTGCATATATGGTTGAAGAGGGCATATCCGTTGACGGAACACCGACAGCAAGCGGAATTATTAACGGAACAGCATCTATGGTAGGTGATATACCGGGCATCGTAAAATCAGCTTTTTTTGCCGGATTACTTGAACATCACGATATGCCGGAAGAGGATGCACACGAACTTCTTAAGGACTATATGAGGGAGAATAAGCTGTCATTCCGTGATGTGTTTATGGAACTGACGGAGTGCATGGAAACTGACGGTTTTTTCGAGCTGGCGGGCATAACGGCGATGCTCAAGGAAGCGGAGCCGGAGGAAGAGAAGAAAACAATCAAAGCCGTCAAGACTCCACAAGACCACAAGAAACCGACTTCCACAAAATAATATGGGAAGAATACTTCCCTATGGCTTTTTCACTTGGAATATCCTTAACAGAGTTTAAACACCTTAACCCAACCAAACTTGCATTGTGCATTGAGGGCGAAAAAATGAAACAGCGGCGCATTGATACTCTTGTGTGGAGTATGTCGCGTGAGTACGGAATACCGATGATTGCCCTTGGCTCAAATAACGGTATTCTTGGCAAAAAGAAAGTCGATTTTCCGGAACGCCCAAACAGCGACAAATCAGGTCCGCCTGAGGTTGACGAGAATGGGGAGGAGATATTATCTCCGGAAGAACTTGACCGACAGCGCAAGGCGTTTGTGCTTAAGATGCGCACGATGAAGATAAATTGGGATTTAAACCATCCAAAGAAAGACGAGGGCGGTACAGCTTAACGGCGTACTGCCCTTTATTTTTTATAAATTAAACAGAGAAAGTAGGTGCAAAAATGGCAGATAACGACATTGACCGCTTGAAGATACAAGTCGAAGCCGAAGCGACTAAGGCGAGCAATGCAATAGACCGCTTGGCTAATAGTATGCTTAAGATGTCACAAAGCCTTGGCGTAGATACGCACAAGCTGATGAACATTGCGACAAGTATCAGACAAGTATCAGATGCGGCAACCGGTTTTAAAGGCGGCAAATCGGCTGAAATAACCTCTTTAGCGCGAAGCCTTATGAAATTCTCATCTGTCGATACAAACTCGATATATGGGATTTCCTCGGCACTACAGAACCTTGCAAATGGTATGGCGGCGGCACAGAGTATAGACGCAAGCGGGATAGCCGGTCTTGTCAACGCAATATCAAAGCTTGGCGGTGTGAAGTCCACAGCCGGAACAGACAATTTGCTCCGTATGAAAGATGACCTTGTGCAATTCATACAAGGGATGAACTCTGTCGGAAGCCTTAATTTTGATGTTACCGGACTGTCGAACTTGATATACACGGTATCAAGGCTTGGTACGAATATATCAAGCAATGCCACAGCAAATTTACCGGGAATATCGACGCAGTTACAGAATTTTGTCCGACAGATGAATGACATAGGCTCTATTAGTTTTGATGTGAATAGGCTGTACAGTCTCACAAGTTCAATATCAAGGCTTGGCGGTGTTGCATCGGGCAGAGCAATAACAAACATTCCGCAGTTGGCACAAGCGATTAAGAACCTTATGGCAACCTTGGCAGCAGCACCGCAGGTAAGCAATAATCTTATACAGATGACAAACGCGATTGCCAACCTTGCAGCACAAGGCAGTAAAGCAGGAACGGCATCAAAACGAATACAAAAAGGACTTGATAACGTATCAAGGAGTGCCACAACAGCGAAAGCCAAAACAGTGAGCCTTGCGCAGGTGTTTGGTAAGCTGTACGCGAATTTCTTTTGGGTTATTCGTGGCGTAAAGAAATTAAACAGTGCAATCCGAAGCACAACGGATTACATTGAAGCATTTAACTACTATACCGTAGCTTTTAACAAAATCGGTTCGGAATGGGGCGATGAATTTGCTAAATACGGTTATGACAATGCCACAGAATACGCAAACAGTTTTGCAAAGCGCGTAAACGATAAATTAGGTAAGTTATCCGGCCTTAAGGTTGATATAGATGCAGGACTTCTTGTTGAAAGCGGTGCGAAAAACCTTGGACTGAACATACAAGAGGTCACACAATATGCGTCACAGCTTGCATCGGTAACTAACTCATTAGGGCAGAGCGGAGAGACAACGACCGCAATAGCAAAGTCGATGACAATGCTTGCCGGCGATATTAGTTCACTTTTTAATGTTGATTACTCAAAGGTAGCAACGAACTTACAAAGTGGCTTAATCGGTCAGTCAAGGGCATTGTATAAGTACGGCATTGATATAACCAATGCCACATTACAGACATATGCCTATAACTTAGGCATTGAAAAAGCCATAAGCGAAATGTCGCAAATGGAAAAACAGCAATTAAGAGTTCTTGCAATCCTCGACCAAAGTAAAGTATCGTGGGGCGATTTAGCTAATAAACGAAAGAAAGTTTACAGATTAACTTATCTTTCAAGTGTTGCATAAGAATAGAAATATCTTATGGCAATCGGGCAAAATCGGTGAAGGCTAAGGCTTTAAGCTATGCTAATACCGAGATAACTCAATAGATAGCGAAAGGTTATTGAGTATCGTAACGAGTAGGAAGTGAATAAATATAATCTTCCCAAGAGTGTCCGACACTACTGTATAAAGGACAGTATGAGGTGGAAGTGGCTACCACCAAACCAAACGTAAAACGTGGGTGATAATGTACTCTGAACTTATAGGAAACTATAAGAAGCATAGGATAAAGAGCCTATGCGATAACATGATTGACAATAAATTCGCCAAACAATATGATACGTCAGCTTAGCACGAACTTCAAGGAAACCGGAATGGTATTAGGTCAGTTGTTTATACCTATGCTGCAAAAGGTTTTACCGGTTATCAACGGTGCTACGATTGCGGTTAAGCGACTGCTAGTAAACATTGCGTCCCTTATGGGAATTAAGATTGACTTTGAAAGTTTCGGTCAAAGCGGTTACAAAGAGGAAAGCGGTGCCGTAGATGATGTTGCGGACAGCTACGATAATGCAGCCGCGGCCGCTAAAAAGTGGCAGAATCAGCTTATGGGTTTTGATGAAATCAATAAGCTTACGGAACAGAGCGATACAAGTAGTGGCAAAACTGCAGGTGCCAAAGATACGCTTGACCTTACGGACGAAATCCTTAAGGCCACGGAAAATTACGAAAAGGTTTGGAACAAAGCCTTTGCGAATATGGAGAATGAAGCGCAGAAATGGGCGGATAAAATTTACAACACAATTGTAAACCATAAATGGTATGAAGCCGGAAAATTCATAGGCAGTCTATTGTCTGACGGTGTATCTTCTGTCAATTGGGAGGGCGTTGGAAAATGGATAAGCGACACCATATGCGATGCTATTGATTTTGTCAGAGGTTTTATTGACGGTGTAGATTGGAATGAATTAGGCAAAGCCATTGTAGAAATGGTAAACAACATTGATGTTGGCGAAATAATTGTTTCAATCGCCAAACTTGTGTTCTCACTAGCCGGTGCATTGGTTGACTTTAATTGGGGAAGTTATCAAGGTGCCTGGGAAGAAGGCGGCGTAGGAGGAGTAATCGCAAGGGTACTTGCCGGAAGTGCTCCAGGATTGCCGATAATCATTAAGCTTGCAACAGAAATTATTGCAAAGATAAAAGACACCGAATTTTTCAAGGCTATTAATGATTGGTGGGATGATAATGTCCTTCCAAAGCTTGAAAAGGCATGGGAAATAAATACAAAGATTGTCGCCGAGATAACGAATGTATTCAAGAACACCGCAAAGCAATTATGGGATAACTTCAAAAAGGCGTGGAAGACTGTCGCAAAAGCCGGAATTGAAATTGTCAACGACTTTAAAAATACCGCGAAAGAAATGTGGGAAGATTTTAAAGACTCTTGGCTTGGAAGTTGGGTAATCTCAATCGGAAATGAGTTTGTCAATACCGCAAAACAGCTGTGGGATAAGCTTAAGAATGAGTGGGACAGAATACGCCATAATTGGATTGAAATAACTAACTTACTTAAGTTTACTGCAAGCGAATTGTGGGAAAGTTTCAAAGGAAGCGGTTTTGGAAAATGGGCAATCTCCATTGTCAATACACTTAAAAATACCGCATCGCAGTTATGGAACAATTTCAAGACGAATTGGGGCAATCGCGCGGTATCTATCATAAATACGCTTAGAAACACGGCATCGGAATTGTGGGCGAAATTTAAAGCCGGTTGGAGAAACTTTGGAGTGAGCATAAAGAATGTTTTATTGCATCCTGCAAGTACATTGTATAAAAACTTTAAAATAGCTTGGTCGATAGCTGCTTCGGCCGGTGTTAAGATTTTTAACCGGTTAGCTGAAACTGCAAGGGAGTTATGGAACAAGTTCAAGGAAAATTGGTACAAACTCAATCCGGTACTTAATATCGGGTTAAGCCTGATTGACAAGATAAAAGGTCTCAGAGGCGGCGGTGGTGGAAGTGCTTTTGCAACCGGTGGATTTCCGGAAGACGGAGTATTCTATGCCAACCATAATGAACTTGTCGGACGTTTTTCCAACGGAAAGACAGCAGTTGCTAATAACGATCAGATAACTACCGGTATTAGGGAAGCTGTAGTGAGTGGTATGTTACAAGTGTTTGGCGGTATGAATATGAGCAGTCAGCCTAGCCACATTGTAGTTCAGATTGACGGCAAGGAAGTATTCAGTGCTGTACAAAAACAGGCAGACGACTTCACTACAAGAACCGGGCAACCGGCATTTTTAACTTAGTATAAAGAGAACACTTACAGAAATGTAGGTGTTCTTTTTTTACCCCAAAATCAAGCGAAAGGCGGATTAGAATGAGCGAATGGCTTAAGATTGGCAACCTCAAAATGCCGAAAATATCCGGATTAACACCGAGTTGGAATAAAGTGTGGAGCACAAATACCGGGCGTAACGCAGAAGCGACAATGGTAGGCACAATAAAGGCAATAAAGAAAAAACTTGAAGTAGCTTTTGTTCCGTTATCACAGTCCGAACTGAACACGATACGGACAGCCGTAAATAACATTAAAACACCTTATGCAACAGTATCATATCAGCTTAATTCGGGCGAAACAGACAGTTTTACGGCATATACCGGAGATTTAGCCGGACAGCTTTATCTTGATGCGCCCGGCAAGACAATCTACAAAGATGTCAAAATCAGCATTATAGAGAAATAGGAGAATATGAAATGAAATTATTTGAAGTAGTATCGGTATCAAACGGACTTAGAATACTTGACGGAAAGCGACTTCCGGCAAAAATTAATTACGCGCTTATGAAGAATAAGAAAGCACTTCTTAGCGAATTGCAAGGCATCCAGGAACAGCGCATTGAGATTATGAAGTCGCACGCAAAAAAAGACGATAACGGCGAACCGGTATCGGAAAACGGACAGTTCATCTTTGAGAGTGATGCAGACAAAGAGGAAGCTACAAAGGAATATGCGGAATTACTCAACGTAGATGCTAACATTGACATTATGACGGTTACTTTTGATGACATTGTAAAGTGTGACGATATGGAACCGCTCACGACATCAGAGATTGAAGCACTGGAGTTTATGATTGATTAACAATCGGGAGGTAGTTCAATGAGAACTGCAAGCACGGATTTTATAGCGGCGGCAACAACCGACTATGCACGATACTACGGCAAATTTACCGTAGGCGAAACAGAATATACAGTACCGCTTACCGACTTAAAGGTAACGGCATCGGAGAATGGAAGTAGTGACTTAACGATAGGCAACGCACAATCGTCAAGCATTACTTTTTCTATTTATGAAGATACGATTGACCTTGAGAATAGAGAAATGGTCTTATTCGAGGGATTAGAAGTATCAGAGGGCAACATAGAATATATCCAAATTGGGATATTCAAGATAACATCTGCCACAGCGGAAGAGGGGAAAACATCTTACACCGGATATGACCGTATGTACAGCAGTATGGAAATGACGTATGTGTCAAAGCTGAAATATCCGAACAAAGATATTAATATCGTCAAGGAGATATGCACACAAGCCGGTATCACGTTTGTTGAAAGTACAATGGATAATAAGACAATATCTATTGCGACCGCCCCAAAAGGATATACAAGGCGCGAAATGTTAGGTTATCTGTCGGCAAGGCAGGGTAAAAATGCTGTCATTAATTCACAAGGACAGCTTGAATTTCGGTGGTACAAAGACGCTGATTACACTATACGTCCGAAAAAATACTATGAGAATGGCTTAAAGTTTACGACAAGCAAGGCTTTTAAGGTCGAGAAGATAGTATGTGAGGTTGCTACGGATAACGACAGTAAAACTCTTACAAGTGGTAGCGGTACTATGGCAATCAACATATCTAATCCGTTTATGACGCAGGCGGTTCTTGATGCCGTATACAAGAAGATAGGCGGTTTTACTTATAGACCGCTTACGGTTGAATGTCTCGGCGATTGGCGACTTGAAGTCGGGGATATTGTTAAAGTAACATCTGACGGTGTGGAGTATTCCGCCCCGATTACAAGCATTGTTTACGATTGTGACGGCGGTCTTAAATGTTCGATTGAGAGTTGCGGACAATCTGACACAAATAATTCAATCAACCCTACCGGTCCGATAACATCTCAAATGCAAAGACTGACAGCGGAACTCATAACAGCTAATCAGGTTATAGCAACGAAAATATCCGCAGAGCAGGCAGACATCAAGTACGCTACGATTGCTAATCTTAACGCATTATCGGGCAAATTTGACACGTTAAGTGCAAAGGCAATAACTACGGATAACATAGCCGCCGTGACCGCCAAATTAGGCTATATGACAGCGGAACAAGCGGATATTAAGTACGCGAATATCGAACTGACAAACATTGATACCGCAAACGTGGCTACATTGTTTGCGAATGTCGGCTTGATTGACCGTGCAACCGTAGTTGAGGGGCATATAACCGGCTTTCTCGACAGCGTAGAGGTAAACGCAAATAAGATAACCGCAGGAACACTTGTTGCGGATAGAATACTTCTTAAAGGTTCAGAAAGCGGATTGCTTTATGCACTTAATAATCTCGGCGAACTGACAAGCACTACGGTTGACAGCTTAGACGGATATATACTTACTGACCGTACAATCAATGCGGATAAGATAGTCGCAAACAGCATAACCGCAAATGAACTTGATGTTGAGAATATATTTGCTGATAATGCGGTAATCTCAACGATTACTTCACAATCGGCATTTATCAACGCTATCAGCACAAATAGTGTGGTTGTAGGCATAAAGAATACCGTAGACAATTTATCCGTAGGTGATAGGAATTTACTTCTCGCAACAAAGAATTTTGGCAAAATATCTACTTCAAATGGTGATTGGTTAATGTCCACAGATGATGATGGATTTACAGTTGCAAGTCGAACTGGCGATGGCAGGTATAATTCAATTCAAGTAATTACGAATGTTGACGCGACTGACAATGCACAATCTGATAAGCAAGTGGTCATCACTATTGACGCGAAAGCCGACGATTTGTTGACAACACCTCGAAATTATCTCGTGGCTTGTGAAGTTTATGGCTCAAATGACGGATTTAAGACGTGGTTTAGAGCTGTATACACAAACTGTTATATTGACGGTTCGGGTAACAATTTAAAGTATTTGGCAGGCACAAGAGAAAATGATAAATGGTGTGCATTAAGTTTTACAATGACATTGGATAAACTGACATCAGGTTCGTGGGGGACGTATAACGAATACCATTATGGAGTAGCCGTGTATACTCACTCAAATAACACCGGTCATACAATCAGTGTTCGTAAATTCAAAATGTCATTCGGTAATGTTCCGTCAGATTGGTCACCTAATCCGGATGATATATCGGTTGAGAATATCTATTCCGCAAATACCACAACGATTGACGGTGGGAAAATTACAACCGGTAGTATTACGGCAGACAAAATAAGCGTTGATGATTTAAGCGCAATTACGGCTACAATCGGTTCGTGGAGCATAACAACAAACAAGATTTATGCCGGAGATGCCGAAACCGGAACAGCAGTTATGCAAAGACCGACTGTAAACACAAAATGGGTATTCGCGGCCGGCGGTAAAGACCATACTAATTACGGAGATTGTCCGTTCAGAGTTGATAAAGAGGGTAACCTTTACTCAACAAGTGGAACAATCGGCGGATTTATAATCGGTGCTGATTATTTAAGAACAAAAGCAGACAGCCGTGGCTATAAATTTGGAATGAGTTCTAACGCACAGCCGATCGGAATATGTTCGTATATCGGCAAAGAGGGTACGGACTATGACTATGTATATAGGCTTGGTTGGGACGGCAGCGTGGAGACATCTAAGCTGACAGCCGGCGGAGCAGTATTCGGAAGTGGGCGTGTTTATTTTGAAGCAACCGAAAAAGCATATCTGACAAAGGGCGATAGTATACCTATCGTATTTTCTACCGGCGGATATATAACCGGTGGCGGTCAGACGGTAGCTTTTTTTCTCCCGACAAGGCTTATTATTGGCGCAAGCAAAGCTACATTGTCGTTTACATCAAGTGAGGGCATTAAGGTCAGACAAGGCGGTAACTATTGCTATGGCTCCACGGCTGAGACGAATGTCAGACCAACATCTCAATCAATATCGTTAAGCGGAGAATCAGGCGTGAATGTGCAATTAGTAATGCCAAACACAAGAAATGTAACTAATAATGACGCTTGTGGCGTGTCATTAACCGGCACATTAAAATTATCTTAGGAGGTAAAAAATTATGAGTAGTAGAGTATTAGAAGATGCAGTAAATCAGATTACCTGCACATACAAGACACATTGCGATAACAAAAAGAATGGCAATGCGTGGGCGCAAGGCATAGACCTTGTGAAATACAAATCACAGCTTGATTTCGTTACCGCACATTCAGACGGTACGGTTATCAAGGTTATAGCTTATCTCTCAGGCACAAACGGTGTGCCTGACAAAGAGGGAATGGGATATGGCAATTATGTGATGATTAAGCATAATGACAAGATATGCACATTGTACGCGCATCTTGAAAAGGTGTATGTAAATGAGGGCGAATTTGTCAAGAAAGGACAGCGTATCGGCTTTATGGGAAATACCGGTGGAAGTTACGGAGCGCATCTTCACTTTGAGGTCAGAGAGTACCCGAACGGCATTCCGACAAGCGGTTTACATGATGAAAGCAAGTATAAATGGCTTGATCCTACACCGTACATTGACGCGGACATTACCGGCATTAATACGGCAGAATACAAACTTAACGGACTTGATTATTCGCCGGTTTTCAATCCGAAATACTACCTCAATAAATATGCCGACCTTAAGGCGGCTTTCGGCAGTGATTATGACAAGGCTTGGGCGCACTTCAAACAGTACGGTATGAAAGAAGCAAGGCAGGCAAGTGCGGAATTTAATGTGATTGCCTACAAAGAGAATTATGCCGACTTAAGAGACGCTTTTGGCGGTAATCTTCCGTTATACTATGAGCATTATTGCCATTACGGACGTAAAGAGGGCAGGAATGCAAGGACGGTTGAAAAGAAAACACTGACACTGACAAGTTACCCGAATTACACTAGCGGTAACGGATTTTACCGCGTAAGGAAGTCCTACAGAGATGAGAAGAATGCAATAGGTTCTTATTGCACTTGGAGTAGTGCGTACAAGACTTGGAAGAGATACAAGTCAAGCGGCTACCATATCTACGATAAAAACGGCAAACAGCTTGATTAAGGGCATTAAAAAGGCGTGTGGTACTTATGTACTGCACGCCTTATTTTTATTTCGATAAAATATCTACATAGAACATATCAAGGTTTATCTCTTGACCGCTTGAACCGTCAATGAAATTTGTGGTATCTACAAGTCCGTTGAAAGTTCCGTACACCCTTATTATATCTTCTTCTAACAGCTTTTCATAATCTTTAGCAGATGTATCTCTCTTATCCGTCACAAAGAACATATCGCCATCGTAAATATCGTATTCCGGGTCTTTAGTGAACACCTTGTATGTGGTAGTACCGAAAGACGTTGATACGTCAAAAATTTGTACATCAATGTAAAAATTCTGACCTTTATACTTATCGGGATTGCGTTTAACATCTTTATAGTTGAGTTCCGAGCAGGTAGCGGCAAAATCATCTTTAGACAAGTCGGTTTTTGAAGATGAAGTATTGCTACCTGATACAGCAATTATTATCGCGATTACCATTAATGCGGTTGCAATAGAGCCAAGGACAAGACCGGCTGTAGCGGTTCCACCCTTATAACCGTATCTTTTGTTCGCGCTTGAACCGGTTGCACCTAGTACAATCGCTATAATGCCTAAAATACCGCCAACAAATATAAATGATGTTACTATACCTATGATACCTAAAACAAGCGACGCGGTACCTTTTGGCTTGTATGGTTGCGGTTGTGGTTGCGGTGGGAACGGTTGTTGCCACTGTGGTGGTTGCTGATAAAATTGATTATTATTATCCATATGTCTCTCCTTGTAAAATCGTGTCGAGAATTGCGATAGATTACCGCGTATGCCCGACAAAATGTGTGATATGATTGTAAATGTCCTCGGAAAGAGGATATTCAAGTTCCGACTGTGGCGGTGTTTGGTAGCGCGGCACCGTCACTAGAACTTAATGATACTTTATGTGGGATATTTTGTCAATGTGGGTTGACAAGCAAGAACAAATGTTCTAATATAGGCATATCGCTACTATAATCGTGTGGTATTCGGGAGGGTTGTTGTATGGAATGTAAACAAAAAATAATAGATGAGGTCAATGAGTGCCAAAATGGCAGATTTCTCGAATTTTTATATCGAATGATATTATCATTCAAAAAAAAGTGGGGCATCTAGTGCCCCTCTTTCTCGTACCAATAGGTTATATTGTCGAATATAGTTCTCCGGTGCTCCGCGTTAAGGACTTTTAATCGCTTAACATTTTCTAGCAGTTCTGCATCGGACAGCAAATCAGGAATTAGATCTGCAGTATCATCCGTAAAATTATCATCCCAACCCATTAAATATGATGGCGAAATATCAAGAACCTTTGCGATGCTTTCAAGCTTATCACTCGGAATGTTCGTTATGATATTGTTCTCATACTTATATAATGTCTGTTTTGATACTTGAATTTTACCGGCAAGTTCAACTTGTGGCATATTCAGTAATTCACGGCGCTTTTTAATTCTGTCTCCAATTGACATCATATGTTCCTCCTTTCCTATTGGTAACTTCATTATATCACTAAAAAGTTACAAGTCAAGTAAAAAATAACTTGACAAGTTACAAAAAAAGGATATAATGAAAGTAACTTGATAAGTTACAATGACGAAAGGAGATGAAAATATGATAGACACAAACAAGCTTCGCGGAGTTATCGCCGAACGTGGCAAAACACAAGCGGATGTCGCTAAAATGATAGGAATAACTACCAAAACATTCTATTCGCATATGCAGAAAGGTGTGTTTGGCAGCGATGAAATCCAGGCGATGATTGACGGTTTGGAAATTCACAATCCTATGGATATTTTTTTTGCAAAGCAGGTAACTTTATAAGTTACTAAGGAAAGGAGAAGCATATATGAATTTACAGATATTCAAAAATGAAGAGTTCGGAAAAATCCGAACAGTTGAGAAAAATGATGTTGTTTATTTTGCCGGAAGTGATGTTGCAAAGGCTTTAGGTTATGCAATCCCACACAAGGCAGTACAGACACATTGTAAGGGGGTTCTAAAATGGAACATCCCTACAGATAGCGGAAATCAGGACGTTTTATTTATAACCGAGGGCGATGTTTACCGCCTTATTATGAAATCGAAACTGCCGAGTGCTGAAAGATTTGAAAGTTGGGTAATGGATGAAGTTCTTCCGTCAATCAGAAAGAACGGCGGTTACATAGCCGGACAAGAAACAATGACGGATGATGAGTTACTTGCCAAGGCTCTTATGGTGGCGAATAACAAGATTGCGGAAAGAGACCGCATAATCGAACATCAGAAAGCCAAAATCGAATATGACAGACCGAAAACCATTTTCGCCGATGCCGTAGCGACAAGTAATACATCAATCCTTGTCGGAGATTTGGCAAAGATAATATGTCAGAACGGCGTACAGATAAGTGCTAAGAGGCTTTTTAGTTGGCTTAGAGATAATGGCTATCTTATCAAGCGCAAGGGTGCAGATTGGAATATGCCGACACAGAAGTCCATAGAAATGGGTCTATTTGAAATTAAGGAAAGCACTCACATAAACGGCAGTGGATGTAATGTAACTACTAAAACCCCAAAGGCAACCGGCAAAGCACAGATTTATTTCGTGAACAAGTTTTTATCAGGTATGAACAATGAGAGATTTGACTAATCAGAGGTTTGGCAGACAAGTCGCTATTAAACCTTGCGGTACCAATAAGTACGGAAACATTCTATGGCTTTGCAAATGTGATTGTGGGAAAGAACACATTGTTCCAAGTGGAAAATTAGTTCAAGGCAAATCGAAATCGTGCGGATGTCTTGCAAAAGATATTCATATAGCACAACTACAGACACACGGAATTACAACCGGTGGGAAACCAAGAACTTTTATTATTTGGAACGATATGAAAGCACGGTGCCTTAATCCTAAATCTATATCATATAAGAATTATGGGGCGAGAGGAATTACAGTATGCCAAGAATGGCTTACTTACGAGAACTTCCATAACTGGGCACTGAATAATGGTTATAATGATCAGCTGACACTTGACCGCATTGATAACGAGGGCAATTATTGTCCGGAAAATTGCCGTTGGGTCACTATGGAATACAATCGAGCGCATCAACGCAGGACAAAATTCTTTGTTATAGACGGAGAGGAACTAAGTTTTACAAAATGGTGCGAGAAAGCCGGCATAAGCAGGTATATAGCACATAAAATTTTGGATAAAAGCGAAGAGACGTTTGTTAAGACACTAAAGGAAAGGATAGCATTGAGCAATGGTAAAGAGGAATAAATTTAAACGGTTCATTCATTCACTATCGTGGGCGACATACACCGGCGCAGTGGTGTTTATAGCATTGATGCTGATGTTAATAATTGTCGCTATGATAAACCATAACCGGAATGTCGTAGACACGGAAGAATCCGAACCGGAAACAGAAACAATAATCGAAACGGTCAGCATTGTACGGCAGACGGACAGTGAGGATTTATATTTTTCGACAGAGAAAGGAGAAGACAATGGCAATTAAGAGTTACAAGGGATTTAACAAAGATATGACTTGCAAAGGATTTCAGTATGAAGAGGGCAAGGAATACGAGACAGAAAGAGCAGAGTGCTGCGAAACCGGATTTCATGCGTGCGAATATCCGTTGGATTGTTTTTCGCATTACGCGCCAAATGGCAGTGTATATCATGAAGTAGAGCAGGACGGAGACATTGACCGCGAAGATGGCGGTACAAAGATTGCATCAACCAAAATCAAGATTGGCGCAAGGATAAGCATAGCCGGAATTGTTAAAGCAGCTATCGAATACACAATGAGCAAAACTAAAAAGGAAGCAAGCAAAGATGATGATTACGGCGCATCGTCAGCCACCGGTTCTTGTGGCGCATCGTCAGCCACCGGATATAAAGGCGCATCGTCAGCTGATCACAAAGATGCCGTGGCTGTCGCGTGGGGCTATCGCGGTAGAGCCAAAGGCGTTTTGGGTTCTCACCTTGTATTGGCGGATTGGGAAGGCGATGACAGCTGGTATTGGAAACCGGAGCATTGGGAACTCAAAGGCGCGAAAATGGTGCAGGTTGACGGTAAGAACATCAAGCCTGATACATGGTACACAATGGAGAATGGCGAAATTATGGAATGGGATGAAGAAGAATAGAAAGGAGATAGCAATGATTATCACAGATTTTAATCAGATGTCAGTAGTAACCGACTTGCCCGTTATCCACAATGTAATCGGATTAAGTTTCGTGATTGAAGACGGAAAGATTACCAAAGTGGTAAACGATAAGGCTTGCAACAATTGAGTCACAAGCCTTATCAAATCAAATAAGAAAGGGTCGGTAAAACCCAGTTCTTATGGTACCACACAGAAAGGAGAATTGCAAGTCAAAATGAGAAGTCGAATAGAAAACATACTTAAGAAAATGGGAATACCGGAGGAAATGCCGGGATTTAGGATATTGACAAGTGAAATAGAAGAAGTCGTGTACTACAAAGGGGCGATAGGCATAAACGAGGTCGCTCAAAGAGTAGCAGGAATATCAGAGATAAAGACAGATACCCTTGCCAAGCGCGTTAGAGACGCACTTAAATGCGTTGATGACGAGGGCGCAGCATTCAAACGGTATGTGGGATTTCATCCTATTACAAACGTGACATTCGTACAGAATGTGGCAATCAGCATACTTAAGGAGGATAAGGAATGGGAAATGTAGCAAAGATAAGCGGAACCGTAATTGCCGAGCCGGAATACTCACATACTACGGTAGGCGAAAAATTCTACAAGGTGCTTATCGAGGTTGCCCGAATGAGTGGGGCATATGATGAAGTTCCTTGCATTGTTCCGGAGATATTCGCGCAGAAGATACGCAAAGGTCAGAGAGTGCATTTTGGCGGAGAGGTCAGAACCTACTACAGCAAGGACAGACACCTTGAAGTTTATATATTCGCTCAAAAGGTCTATGAAGAGACTGATATGGGCGATTACAACCACGTCGAATTTGACGGACTGATTAAGTACCCACAAGAGCCGAGACGTACACCGCTAACAAACAGAACCGTTATTGATTTCTCCATCGTAAATCGCGATGGTAACGGCGCCGTGAATTACATTCCGGCAATCGCCTGGGGGCGAAACGCGTACCGTATAGCGAATTGTGGAGCAGAGCAGAAGATAAGGATAACCGGCAGATTTCAGAGCCGGGTATACGAAAAAGACGGAACCGAACATACCGTATATGAAATATCGGTATCGGGAATATATATGTTATAGAAAGGAGACACATATGGCAAAATCAGACAAAACTGTCCTTGTATCGGACGAAAATCACGTTATTCTCGACAAATGGTACTACGAGGAACTCATAAACACCGCGGCGAGGGTTGACGTACTTGTAACTCTTATCGGCAGGGATAAGTTCATATCCGTACCGGATTTATTGGCAATTCTTAACACGCCGAAAGGATACAGACTTTTGCAGGAAATGGAGCAGAAATTATCAGAAGAGAAAGGAGAGACGGCGGAATGCGAGAAATGATTATAAAAAGCCTTACGGTAACTAACTTTATGGCGTATGCAGAGAAAACATTTACATTCGGTAAATTAACATCACTGTCCGGAATGAATGGTGTCGGCAAGTCAACGGTTGTAACCGCTTATAATTGGCTGTTCTTTAATTGCGACTATGAACTGAAAGACAATCCACCGATAAGGCGCGAGGTTGACGGAGTAAGTATTGATGACATTGATACCTCCGTTTCCGCCGTAGTCGAGATTGACGGCAAGGAAGTAGCTGTACGCAAGGTTCAGAAGAGAAAATACAGCAAGGACGGCACATCTTATAAAGATGATAATGTCTACTATATAAATGAGGTTGCCAAGACGCTTACCGCGTACAATGAATACTTTGACATTGATATGAACATATTCAAGATGTACAGTAACGTCAACGCATTTTTAGCAAAAAAGCCGGCAGAAATGAGAGAATATCTTTTTACGCTTGCCGAAAGCAAGACAGACTACGACATCGCATTGGCGCACGAAGAGTTGGCGGAGTTACTTCCGTTGCTCAGCAAGTACACACGCGATGAAGTAATTGCCTTGAATAAGAAAGCTGTAGCGGACATCAAAGCAGAACTTCCGGTCCTTAAAGGGCAGATTTCGGAGAAAGAAAGAGATATTCAGATTAAGAATGCCACAGATAAGGGCGAACTGTTGACTAGGCAGAAAGAAATCGAGGACAGATTAAAGACTGTCGCAGATGCAAAAGCCGAGAATGACAAGCTGTCATCTGAATATCAGGCATTATCGGACGGTATTCTTGAATTGAAATTCAAGCAGAATGAGATAGAGAGAATCGCGAACGATGAACTTGCCGGAAAACGCGACACATTAAAGCAGGCAATCAGTGATGTGAAGTCGGAATTATCTAACATTCAGAATGAGTGCATCTCAATGCAGAGGACGATTGAGAGCCTTACAGCAGACATCGACCGCAAAAAACGTATTCGCGATACGAGAGTAGAGGAATGGCAGCAGGCGAAAGACCGTAAATTTGACGAAAACAGCCTTGTTTGTCCTTATTGCAAGCGAGAGTATGACGAAAGCAAAAAAGAGGAAATGCGAGCCGATTTTGACGCGCATAAGGCAGAAGAATTAAAGAGGATAACTGATGCCGGAATGTCACTCAAAGCTGACATCGAAAGCATAACTGCCGAGATTGAAGAATACCGTGGCAAGATTGAAGAGAAGTCAATAACCGCTAACAACCTTAGGGATGAAATTGTAAGTCTTACGGAAAACCTTAACGCGATACCGGACAAGGCAGATGTCAGTGATAATGACACATACAAGGCTTTGCAGGCAGATATTGAGAAGAAAGAAACACTTCTTAAGGCATCAAGTTCAATGGCTGATGTTAGGGCAAACCTTAAGGCAGAGGAAATCACACTCAACAGTCAGCTGATAGAAATTAAGAGCGAGATAGCAAAGCTCGATACGGCTGCCGATACTGAAAGACTTGCGGAACTTGAAAGGCAGTATAAGGTAAAAGACCAGATGCAGACTGATGCCGAGAAGATACTCAAACTTATTAAAGAACTTGACAAGCGCAAGAATGAAGAACTGTCAGATGAAATCAACAGTCATTTTGGCATTGTTAAGTGGAAACTTTGGGAACTTAGCAAGGGCGGAGAGTATAAGAATGTGTGCGTGCCTATGGTAGACGGCAAGTCAATATTATCGACTATGAGTAACAAGGGCAATCGCATTCTCGGCAGGATTGATATATGCCGTTCACTACAGAGCATCAACGGTTTTATCTGTCCGATATGGCTTGATGACGCAGAGAGCCTTGATGTAGGCAACCGCCGTAAATTGGCTGAAACAGTAGGCAGACAGCTTATATTGCTGATTGTAAATGACAGTGAGAAATTAGAGATTGTGGAGGGATAAACACTGTGAATGATAGATATATTGTAGAACAAGAGTTTGAACACGCAGGATATAAATGTGTCGTTACATTCAATGTGATGGGGCATAGGTGCGGATATGTAGGCATTCCTAAAAACCACCCTTTATATGGTAAAGGGTATTCAAACTATCTTGAAATTAAGAAAGCAGATGTCGGAGACCGAAAAATAAGCGGTATTTTTCCTTGGCTTGGAGCTTGCCTTGATAAAGACGAAAGAATACGAATTGAAGCATATTTTTCATGCCACGGCGGTATTACCTTTGCAGATGGCGGTAAAAAATCAAGGTATCCGATTGAAAGTGATTTATGGTGGTTTGGTTTTGACTGTGCACATTGTAACGATGCAAGAGAACTTGAACTCGCTTATGAGAGATTTCCTAATTATAGAAAAAGTCTTTTTATACAAATGGAGATTGAAAATAAATTTCACATTGATGGGTTGATAATCCGTACAGAGGAATATGTAGCAGAAGAGTGCAAGAAGTTAGCGGAACAGTTGAAAGAGTTTGAAGAAAGTGAGGAATAATTATGGCAGAGAACACAGCAGTTGCAGAAAAGAAAGCATTTACTACATCATTAAGCGAATGGAGTAATGCTATTACAGGCTTAATTATGGCAGATTACAAGGCTTGCGGAATGGATATGGATGATTACGCTAAAGAGTGCGCAATGGAAGCTATGACAAGCATTTACAACCTTGTAAAGACAAACCCAAAGGTCAATATGGCCAATCTTGACACAAGCAATTTAAGGGGCATTGTTAAGCGATGCGCAAGCCTTAAGCTGAACGCGAGCGCGTATCCAAGAGAATGTTACTTTCAGTTGCGCAACGTCAATGTCGGCAAAGACGCAGACGGTAAAGACATATGGCAGCAGCAGGTAGAAATGGGAATAGAGGGTTCTGGATATGACTCTCTTCTTGTGAATTACGGTAAAGATGTCAAGCAGGTATATCCATATTGGGTAATAAAGGACGGCGATTATTATGTGGCGCCAAAGCATAAAGGCCTTGAAATTACGCCGCCGGAATGGGAAGAAAAAGGTTTATCGGATAAGGCAGTCAGAGTTGTTTATCCGGTCAAGCTTAAAGACGGAATGATTACATATCTTTCCGCTGACAGAGACAGTGTTAAGATTAATCTTCTTAAACATGTTCAACAGAATATGCTGAATGAAACATTCGGAGTAATTACCGGAACTAAAAAGCAGTATAACAAGGAAGTTGCAAGAACACGTTATGATGCCACACCGGAAGAGAAAGCCAAAATAAAGGAAAAGAAAGAGGAAGTTTTGGAAGCCTTAAGAACTTGCAAGACTGTTGATGAAATGCTCAAATGCGAGATTGCAAGACCATTTATCAGCGGTGCATGGCTTGATACTCCGGAGAGTATGATTATCCGTAAGATGTGTAATAACGCCATAAAGAAGTACCCGAAAAATTATGATCCGATGGCGAGACAGGCACAAATGGAAATGGACGAAGTATATCAGGTTGCACAGAATGAAGTTGCAGAAAACGCCAATTCCGTTGATTTTATCGAGAGCAGGGACATGGTTGACGGTACAGCCACAGAGATAACCGAAGAACCGAGCGATGTAGCACCGTTTGCGGAAGAAAAGGAGAGCTGATATGAGAGTAGTTTCGCAGGACGGAAAGATAGATATGCCGTATGAAATGGTAGGTATTTTCAGATTTAAGGCAGAAATCTATTTCTTAAATAGAAATCTGACAGGTGTTATACCGCTTGACGGCGATGTGAGGTTAGCCACTTATTCCACCGAAGAAAAGGCAATTAAGGCTATGGAAATGTTGAGAGAACTGTATTTGCTTAAAACGGAAGTTCATAGTGATTATAACTGTCATCACTATAAAGTAGCATTGAACAAGGTCTTTCAGTTTCCACAGGATAACGAAATCGAGGTGTGAGTATGAAACTTAAATGTATCGCAAGCGGTTCTTCCGGTAATTGTTATACCTTAACCGCTGATGACGGAGAAACACTTATCCTTGATTGTGGAATACCTCTTATGAAGATTAAAGAGGGATTGAATTGGAATATTAAAGATGTTGTGGGCGTGTTATGCACTCACAAACACCTTGACCACAGCAAGTCGGTAGCTGATATTAGAAATATGGAAATTCGTGTATTTAATCCGGCACTTGATATTTTTCTTGATGTGGTGCATTTTGGCGATTTCACAATTAGACCTTTTGACTTAACTACAGCAGATGGCAGGTGGACACATACTAACGCAGACGGAACGGAATGCCCTTGTTATGGATTTATGATAACTCATCCGGAAATGGGGAAAATGCTTTACATAACCGATACGGAGTTGATTAAATGGCGGTTCAAGGACGTAAACCACATTCTCTTAGGTGTGAATTACGACAAGGATTTAGTTGATGCCGACAATCCAAAGACAAGACACGTTTTCCGAGGGCATATGAGCATTGACACGGCTTGCGATTTCGTTAAGGCTAACTATTCAGACGGCTTGCAGAACGTCATAATGTGCCATTTATCGAGCGAAAATGCCGACAAGGACTTATTTATCGAGAAGATGAAAAAAGCCGCTTATAAGGCAAATGTGGACGTAGCAGAACCGGGTAAAGAATGGACACTTATCAATCCTAACGAATGTCCTTTTTAGGAGGTAAAAATGGAACCAAGAATAGAAAGACTAATTAGTTTTATAAAATCTAAATTTGAGGACGGGATACAGATGTTTAACACGCCATCCATGGTCGGTGATTCCAGAGTGCCTATTTATAGCGAAGATGAAATTGCTGTATTATGGGCTCCATATTACGAATACATAGAAATATACGGTATTTCTGATGTGGAATTTGCAACGGTTATGAAAGAAACTAACGGATACGATTAAACGGCGAAAGGAAGTGATAGCCTTGAATGATTACAACGAGGTTATATGCGCGAATTGTAAGCACAACACAAAGGATGATGAAAACTATTATTGCAACAATGAAGATAGCGACTGTTATGGATTACCGACTATGTATGATGACAGTTGCGAAGATTTTGAAGAAAAGAAGATTTAATTATGATTAGCGCGGATAAAGGACATGTGCGTATTTCCGGCAAGGGCATTGAAATGCTTGCGGAGCTTGGCACCCTTGCGGCAGCTATGTATGAAATGATGTGTGAGAAAGGAATATCGAAAGGCGCAGCAGAAAAATTAATTCATGGTGCGGTTGTTGCCGGAATTTGCTCTAGGGAGACATTTGGCAAGGAAGAAAACTCGATAATGGAAACGGCTGACGAGATAGTCAAGAAGATACTCAAAGGAGAGAAAGACGATGAATAAAGTTATTTTAATGGGTCGTTTAACACGCGACCCGGATGTAAGGTATTCGCAGACAGCGAATGGAAGTATGGCGGTCGCAAGATACACACTTGCGGTTGACCGCAGATTTAAGAAAGACGGAGAAACAAACGCGGATTTCATATCGTGCGTGGCGTTTGGTAAGGTCGGCGAGTTTGCCGAGAAGTATTTGCACCAGGGAACAAAGATTGTTGTTGAGGGCAGAATACAGACCGGAAGTTACACCAACAAGGACGGCAATAAGGTTTACACGACCGACATTTATGTTGAGAATTGCGAGTTTGCCGAAAGCAAGGCAGCAGCAGAGCAGAACGGAGCAAACACGGCACCGACACGACCAAAGCCAAGCAATGTTGATGCGGACGGTTTTATGTCAATTCCGGATAACGTAGATGATGAAGGTTTACCGTTTTAAGGAGAGACAATGAAGATTATTAGCGGAAAGGAATAACAAGTCCTCGGTAAACCGAGGTTGCGTAATGGGTGAAGTAAAATGGAATTGCGCACAAAACATAGTAAAATGAGTTCCGTGCAAGACCGGATTAAAGTATGCTAAAAAACGCTTGCTGACTATGTTGTCCACGATTACAAAGCGATTTGTAACGTGGTGTTATGAAAAAATTAAAAGTATGTTGGGTATCTGCCGGTATATCAAGCTTTATGGCAGGATATTTAGCAGGAAATGTTGATGAATGGATTTACATTGACATTGCAGACCAACACCCGGACAGTATCAGATTTATTAGAGATTGCGAGAATGCAATCGGGAAGAAGATACAAATTTTAAAATCAAGTGAATATAGGAATGTCGAGGAATGTGTCAAGGTGTTTGGCGGTTTTAAACATGTAAAAGGCTTTACACCTTGCACAAATTGGCTCAAGAAACGTGTGAGAAAAGAATGGGAAGACCAACACAAGGATTACGAAATTACTTATGTTTGGGGATTTGATGTAAACGAGAGGGCAAGAGCCGACAAAACGATTGAAGCTAACCCACAAGCATTACACGAATTTCCGCTGATTGACAAAGGACTTTCCAAAGAAGAGGTTCACGGCTTATTTAACCGGGTATTCGATTTCCCAAGGCCCAAAATGTACGAAATGGGTTATTCCAACAATAACTGCATCGGCTGCATTCGCGGTGGTATGGGATATTGGAATAAGATAAGGAAAGATTTTCCGGAAGTCTTTGACAGCCGGGCAAGGCTTGAAAGAGAAGTCAACCATTCCATTCTTAAGGATAGCAACGGTCCTATATTCTTAGATGAATTAGATCCGAGCCGTGGGAATATGAACACGGAGATAATGCCTGAATGTGGTGTTATGTGTTACTTGAACATTAATTGATTTAACGCGCGTCAGCAATGGCGCGCAGGAAAGAAGCAGAAATGGATGGTGATTGATATGTTAAGCATTGATGAAGCAATAGCACACGCAAGAGAGGTTGCAAATGAGCAAAAAAGAAGAAGCGGTATTTGTGTACAGAACAATTCAGAATGTGATAAATTTTCAGCTTGTCTTAAATGCTCCAAAGAACACGAACAGCTTGCAGAATGGCTCACACAGTTAAAGGAGTATCAGCAGTTAGAGGAACAGGGCAGACTTGTTAAGATACCTTGCAAGGTGGGGGATACAATATACGCTGTTGGTGTTCTTGGGTTTGAAACAGTAGAAGAATACAGAGTTATAAGGGTTGATTATCACGGCAATCTTGCAACTAACAGAAGTGAATTTTACACAAAGGCGTTGCTTGTCGGTGAACCTATGGCAGATATAGGTTTTTATGACAAAGAATTTGGCAAAACAGTGTTCCTCACAAAATCCAAAGCAGAGGAAAGACTGAAAGAACTGAAAGAATTGAGGTGCAACAATGATTGATTGTAATATCTGCAAGCATAAAGAAGATTATTGTACAGAATGCAAGCACGGAGAGTTGTTCGAGAGAAAAAATGTGTCAGAACCTAAAAAAATATCAGCTAGTAACGGAAGAGAATATTGCGGACATTGTGGTTATTTGTCTGAATATGCAAGAGGATATAAAAAGTTTTATTGTATTAGGTGCGGTGGTCTTAATTTAAGAAATTAAAAGAATTGGGAGGTAAGGAAAATGAGTAAATTCCTTGAAGATGTAAACGAGTGTGATTTTGATTGCAGAACAGCAAATACAAATAAGATTAAGGTAAATAGCCTTGAAATAATTGTACGAAAGATAGTCGATAAGCATTATTATGAATTGAAGTACAGAGAGATTGATAAAAAGGATTATTTTATTGGGTATAGTTCTTATGACTTAAAAATTGTATTAGATTACATTGATACATATTTTGAAATTGTGAGAAGTGATAAACAGACCAATGCCGACAGGATAAGGAACATGACAGGCGAAGAGTTGGCGGAATGGATTCATACTAAAACTATGTGCAATCAATGTATCTGCGAATCGGATAGTTGTTTATGTATGAAAAAACCTTGTACAAATGGCATATTGCAATGGCTTCAATCAGAAGCAGAATAGGAGAGAATATGGAAGATATATATTTGTATAAAGCTAAGACAACTCCAAAAGAAAAAGGAGAATTTAACAATGTTTGGGTTACTGGAAATCTTATTGTTTCCAATGGAAAGTATTACATACATCCTGTGGGCAATGTTGTAAATGTTAGGAATGAGATTGGAAGAATAATTGTGATGCACGAAGTAATTCCGGAAACCATCTGCCAATGCACCGGACTTAAGGATGATAACGGCACACCGATTTTTGAAAATGATGTGCTTTCTCTGACAGACAAAGTTAATTACTACGAATGGAAAGCAGTTATTAAATTTGGAAATCCAAACGCAGAATATGCTTGGGGATGGTGGTTGATTCCATTGACAAAATGTGATGCCAATAAAGACATACTTTTGTGGATTGAGACAGAACTAAATACCATAGAATGTAGAGTTATCGGCAACATCTTTGACAATAAAGAGTTATTAGAAAGCGAGGAATAATATGACAGAAAGTGAAGCTAATCTGGACGACAACATAGGTACGGTTGAAGCAAGGCAAATTATTGAGGTGGTAACGGCGCTTGCGAAAAGTTGCGCCTTTACCCATATTGAAGCCATGAAAATAGCTAAGGTATGTCAAGATTGCTGCGACAGATTGGAAAGGAGTAACGATGACAGAGAGTGAAGCAATAGCTAGATTTAAGAGTTGTCAGGAGAACGTTGGAAGATGTGAAAAGTGCAGATTCTATAGTTGCTGTGGTATATACGATATGGAAGATGCGGCAATCGAGGCTTTGGAAGAGGTGCAGCAGTACCGCAAGATTGGCACGGTGGAGGAATGCCTAAAAAATAAGGATTTTTTGGATTTTCTTTCGGACAAAATGAACCCGAATGATTTTGAAATATACTTGCGCTTATACAATGCGTTGGAAGAAAAGGGGTGTGAAGAATGAGCGAAGAACTTAAACCGTGTCCATCATGTAAGAAAAAAAGTGCTATCTTATGCGAATTTTACGTAAAATGCATGAATTGTGGAAGAATGATGATGTTGAAAGAAGATTACAATGAAGAAAAGCTGATTGAAGCATGGAACAGGAGGGCGAACGATGGGAAGACTGATTGACGTAGCAGACCTTGAAAAATTCATCCGCGAACATAGATGTGTCATAGGAGATGACAATTTATTATTAGTCGCAGGGAAAGACGGCAAGTGGCAGGAAGCATTACCGCTTGTAAAGACAGCTTATGACGTAGATAAGGTTGTAGGGCAGTTGGAAGCATATAGCGACGCTGATGAAGCAGAACAGCTCGGAACCGTTCCTATTGTTGGACTTGCGGACGCAATCAAGATAGTAAAGGCAGGTGGGAACATTGAGTTACCAGAACATAGCAAGAGCCAAGGCAATTGAAGCCAAGAACCGTGAACGCCTTAAGAAAGTAAATCCCTTTCTTGATGACGGCAGCGGTATTTACTTCTTAACGCGAACCGATGAAAACGGCATCCGATATTTTTATATCGGGCAGGCACTTCACATTATGCAGAGAATGTGCGGACACCTTGTAGGGTATCAACATATAGACCTCTCAATTAAGAAACGCGGATTTTACAGTGATGACAACCCTTACGGTTGGAAATTGAACTTTATGCACTACCCAAAAGCAGAATTAGACAAATGGGAGCAGTATTGGATTTTAAAGTACACGCAAAAAGGTTATCAGTGCCGTTACAACAAGACTGCCGGAGGGCAGGGAGAGGGCAAAGAGAAGATAAACGAGTTCAAACCCTCTAAAGGCTACAGAGACGGCATAGAGCAGGGTAAAAAGAACCTTGCAAGGGAATTATCCTCTATCGCAGAAAAGCACCTTAAAATCGAAATTAGAGAGGATAAAGCTAATAACAAGGTATCGCAGAGACAGTATGAGAAGTTTATGGATTTATTGAAAGAAGGTAGGACAGAATGAGCAATGATAAAAAAGATGAGCAGTGCAAATGGGATGTTGCTCATACGCCCTATGGATTTTTGGTTTATAGCACAGAGTGTGGGAAAATGAGACTTAATTACACAGCAGGCTTTGACATTTACTGTAATGCTTGTGGTAGGAGAATTAAGATTGTTGATGATGTGAAAGGAGACACAAATATGTTTAATGCAAAGCAGACACATAGCGGTCAGTACAAGAAATACGGCGATTTCTTTAGGGCTTGGGAAATCGAAACAGATATGTCAAAGGAAGAAGTGCTTGAAAAGTGTTTTGCAGAACTTTGCAAGAAAAGGCTTCCGGAGTCAGCGGAGTATCACAAAGAAATCAGATATGGAACGGGTAGTCATTCAAGTGATGCAAATTATTACTTTAAAGGATATTACACACTTGAAGAAATAGAAAATGGCTATAAATTCACGGTGTGCGAACCATACGCAGACTAAAGAAAGAAGGTGTATCAGAATGAATACCGCAGTTGTTATAACCGCGATAATTTGCGGAACAATAATCTGCATATCTACAATATCGGCAATTACCGGTAACGTGCAGAGAAAGAGAAACGAGAAAAAGCTTAGAGAGGTTCAGAAAGCTTTTGACGATTTCTTGCAGAACCTTAAAGAAGAAAGCGAGGAATAAGTATGTTTAAGGTTGTATTATCGCCGCTGACAAACCGCATTTATTGCGGTAAATCAGACAGAAGAACACCAAATACACTGATAGGCAAGGAAGATGTCACAAGTGATGCTTTACGCGCCGTTTTTGGATGGCTTGTATCGTACTATGAACATGCAGAGTCGGGCGAGGAACTTATTGTTGAAGTCCCCGATACCGATTACGAGATTGTTGTAAGAAAGGGCAGGACGAAGAATGAAAATTTTAAGTAAAAAGAAATACAATAAGATTTTAGATGATTGCAAAGAACTGCAAAAAAAGGTTGAGGAACTCAAAAAGGCAAACGAGAGTATTAAAGAAAAACTAGAAACTGAAAAAACAAGCTTTAAAGTGAATAGCGGAAAAGATTTCTGTTTTAGTTGTGAGCACTCATACATGTACGAGACATACTTTATGGGACGAGAGTGCAATGAGTGCGGCTGTTTACTCAATGTACCTTGCGAGAGTTTTAAAAGAAGAAAAGATAGCTAAAAATCAAAGAAAGGAATAGGTTGTGAATCAAAATAGTAAAAGACTTTATAGAATATGGAAAAATATGAGGAATAGATGTAGGAATCCTAATAATAGAAGTTATCACAAATATGGCGGCAGAGGCATAACAGTATGTGACGAATGGGATAAACACTACGATTATTTTGAAAAATGGTCACTTGAAAATGGGTATACCGATAGCTTGTCAATAGACCGCATAAACGCAAATGGAAATTATGAGCCTTCAAATTGCCGGTGGGCTGATAAGCACACACAAGACAATAATAAAAGAAATTCTATTAGAGTATTGTACGGTGGAAAATACATTCCCATTATAGACGTTGCAAATATAACAGGGAAAAAATATAGTGAGATTTATTATTTAGCTATTTCGGGCAAAGTTGTAAGCAAAAGAATAAATATAATTTAAAGAAAGGAAATAGGAGTGCGCACATAAAACCGAGGTTTCCTTTTGGTAGATTTAGAATGTATAAAAAGAAGATTAAATGTGAAATATATCGTGATTCTATGCAGAATTACAAAAAATACGCAATACCGCCGGCACAGCTTATCATAGCCGATGTTCCTTACAATGTAGGCAATAACTTTTACGGTAGCAACCCTATGTGGTACAGGGGGGGGGATAATAAAAACGGGGAAAGCAAGCTCGCCGGCAAAGCGGCGTTTAATTCCGACTTCAATTTCAACCTTTACGAGTATTTTCATTTTTGCTCAAAAATGCTTAAGAAAGAAGACACAAAGCCTTTACAAAGAGGTAGAAGCAGTAACAGTCCTTGCATGATTGTGTTTTGTTCCTTTGAACAGTTGTCAACATTGATTGCCGCGGCAAAGAAGCACGGGTTTGTCAATTATATACCGCTTGTATTCTGTAAAAATTACAGTCCACAGGTACTTAAAGCGAATATGCGTATCGTAGGTGCTACGGAATATGCACTTGTATTATATCGAGATAGGCTTCCAAAATTCAGAAACGGTTGTCAGACAGACGAGGATGGGAAGAACATCAGAGGTACGGGGCATATGGTGTTTAATTGGTTCACTTGGGATAAAGACGGTAAGAATATTCCAAAGATACATCCGGCGCAAAAACCGGTAGCAGTTCTTAAAAGGCTGATTGAGATTTTTACAGACGAGGGAGATGTTGTTATCGACCCTTGTTGTGGTAGCGGTAGCACACTAAGAGCCGCGGCAGAGCTTGGCAGAAGTGCCTACGGCTTTGAGATTGACAGAAATTTTTACGAGCGTGCAAAGAATGAAATGCTTGTATTTGAGAAAGACAAACAGATGAACATAAACGATTTTATAGACGTAGATTAGGAGGAAAAGCAAGTGGGAATAATTATTGATTGTTTTGCCGGCGGCGGTGGCGCATCGGTTGGTATTGAAATGGCACTTGGCAGAAGCGTTGACATAGCGATTAATCACGACCCGGAAGCTATAAGAATGCACAAGGTAAACCACCCCAACACATTGCACCTTACAGAAGATATTTTCGAGGCCAACCTTGAACATTATGTCAACGGCAGAAAGGTTGACTTAATGTGGGCATCGCCAGATTGCACAAGCCACAGCAAAGCCAAGGGCGGACAGCCTAGAAACAGTGGTCTCCGTATTTTACCTTGGGCGGTATTCAAGCACGCAAAGAAAATAACGCCAGACGTTATAATTATGGAAAATGTTGAAGAAATACAAGAATGGGGGCCTTTTTTAGATGAGAGCGGCCACCCTATCAAAAGCAGAGCCGGAGAAGATTACAAAAAGTTTATCGGCGCTATGATTTCACTGGGATATGTCTTTGACTGTAGAGAATTAGTTGCCGCCGATTATGGAGCACCAACGACACGAAAACGGTGGTATGCAATCTTCCGGAAAGATGGGAAACCTATTTCTTGGCCGGTTCAGACACATAGCAAGGTCGGCGGACACCTCCCGAAATGGAAAGAGTGTGGCGATTACATAGATTGGTCAGACCTTGGAAAGTCAATATTTGGCAGAAAGAAACCGCTTGCAGAAGCGACTATGAACCGTATCGGCAATGGATTAAAAAAATATGTGTTTAATTCTGAAAGGCCGTATTTTGTTGAAAGCAAGGATGCTTTTTCATTTTTAATTCAATATCACGGAGAACAGAAAGCAGGTGATGCAAGAGGGCAGTTGTTGACCGAACCGATTAAAACAATAGATACAAGTAATAGATACGGATTGATAAGTGCTTTTGTGACAAAGTTTTACAAAACCGGTGTAGGCCAAGGCCTTAACGAACCTCTTCATACTATTACGACATCTCCAGGGCACTTTGGCTTGGTATGTGCGTTTCTGATTAAGTACTACGGCGGAGGAACCGGCCAAACAATTGATAGGCCGCTTGACACAATCACAACAAAAGACAGATTTGGACTAGTATCTGTTTCCATTAACGGCGAGCAGTATGTTATCAACGATATTTTTCTTAGGATGCTTAAACCGTCAGAATTAAAGATTATGCAAGGATTTCCAGAGGATTATATCATTGACCGTGATATTGATTGGAAACCGTACCCGTTGAAAGAACAGGTCGCCAGAATAGGCAATAGTGTTGTTCCGGTTATGGCACAAGCTTTAGTCAAGGCTAATTGCTCATATTTAGCCGTAGGAGAACGCACTAAGAACATTGTTATAGATACGAGCGAAAAGCAGCTTAGAATTGCTATATAGGCAAAGAAAGGAATGTAGCTTGTGAGTGATGACACACAGACTACAAAGGATAGCAAGTCATACATAAGATTAAACGGTAAATGTACCGATTGCGGTAAACCGTCAGAGAAATACAGATGTGCCGAATGCTCGGCTAAGAAGAACGAGAGAGAACGGTACGACAGAAAATACTACAAGAAATACGGTATCTGCCCAGTGTGTAAACAAGTTGACATCGGGCCAGATGAAAGTATGTGTCCGGAATGTTTGGCAAAAGAATATACATACCAGATGAGTAGGCGCAATGCAAATGCAAGCGAAGAAAGTCGCGCTAAATACACCGAACAGCACCGTATATGGGCGCAGATGAAATACGAAGAGGATAAGGCTAATGGGATTTGCACAAGATGCCGGAAACGCAAAGCAGACAGCGGTGATACGACTTGCGGAGTATGCCGGGCGAAAAACAGAGGGCGTAAACTTGCCAAAGAGGTCAACAAAGTATCAAAGCGTGAGTATCGTGAAAAGAACGGCTTATGTTTCTTTTGCGATGAACCGCGCAAACCCGGTTACAAACTATGTGAACGGCATTATCAGATGAATGTCGATAAAGCAAATTCGCAGAGAGCCAAGGATGCTAGGAAGAATTTAATCAAGAATTGCATCCTATATAAATAGTAGGAGGACTTGAATTAATGGCTGACAAGAGAATGTTTTCAAAGAAACTAATCAGTTCTGATGCATTTCGGGATATGCCTTTAAGCACACAAGGGCTGTTCTTTCAGCTTTGTATGGAAGCTGATGATGACGGTATCGTAGATAACCCTAATACCGTAGCAAGGGCGTGTCAGGCATCCAAAGAAGATATGCAGATGTTAAAGGATAAACGCTACATCCTTACATTCGATAACTCAAACGTAATCGTGATAAAGCACTGGAAGATGCACAACACAATCCCAAAAGACCGGTATCATCCAAGTACATACTCTGAAGAGTTATCTACTCTTACGGTCAAGGAAAATGGCTCATATACCGAGAAAAACCGCATTGTAACGGATTGTAAACAGATTGTAGCCAAACCCGATACAGTTTGTAAACAAAATGATACAGAACCGCAACCGAGATTAGATAAGATCAGAGAAGATAAGATTAGTAATAATATCCCTGCAGCAGAGAGCGAAGACGCGCCCATTCCTTACACGGAGATTATAGCATATCTTAATGAGAGAGCCGGCACAAAGTTTTTACCGTCAACGGTATCGACTAAAAGGCTGATCAAGTCACGTTTCAACGAAAATCCGAGTTATACAGTAGATGACTTCAAGAAAGTTATTGATAACAAAGTAGCCGATTGGAAAGACACGGAGCGACAGAAGTATTTACGTCCGGAAACATTGTTCGGCGTTAAATTTGAAAGCTATTTGAACGAAAAGCCTACAAGTACCAAGCCGAGGGCAAAACCCTCTAATAACCGTTTTAACAGCTTTAAGCAGCGAAACTATAACTTTGATGAACTTGAAAAACAATTACTTTCCAAGGAGGACAGCTAATGCCTAAGTTAAGACTGTATGACTTATTTGACGGTGCGGATTATGTCGGCGCATTTACATCAAAAGAGATAACTGACCGGTTAGGAATAAGTATGAACGCATTTTACAATTGCTCTAATTACGGAACCTTAATTCACGAAAGGTACGGAATAATGGCTACCGAGAATGGCGAAACAGCACCCGACCCATTATTTACAGAATGGGATAGAACACGAAGATGTATTTTAAAGGGCGTAAGACCCTAGGAAGGAAGTGAGATAAATGAAGAAATGGATTGATACTTACACGAACGACAAAGGTGTGGAATTCACGGTAGGCAAGAGATACATCCTCCGCCCAAAGGTACTTAACGGAGAAATGGTTATAGCCACACTTGAAAGCATTGAGGATTACATCAATCAGTGGCAGAGAAGATATATTACCGGCGTATTCGTGCAGACCAAAGAAACAAGGTGGAGAATGCCGCTTGCAATAGAAAGCTGCACAATTGAACCGTATGAAGGAGATTAAAATGAAAGACCGTGAATGTATATCGTGTACGCACTTTTTGATGTGCCAGGGCAAGGAGAGCAGCGAGCCTTGTATCAATTATGAAAAGCGCGAGAACACGGTGGAACTGCCAAAGCGCACAGAATAGGAGATTGAATGAAGTTCTCAAGGTTTATCAAGTCGGAACTTGACATTATTATTGAGAGCGCGAACCTTACAGAAGATGAAGAAGAAATTCTTAAGTTACTTGGGAAAGGCAAAAGCATTGAAGAAGTAGCAATGGCGATGCACGTTTGCCGGCGTACGATTGATAGAAAGATTTACAACATAAAATCTAAAATTAATAAAATTGAGGTAGAAAGAAATGGTAAAGATTACTATTGACGGTAAAGATGTCAAGCCGGCGGATGTTGTTCTTCCCGAACAGATTTTGAAAATCATCGCGGAAGCTGTCGGCGGTTGACAAAACCGTAACTTAAGTGTAGAATGTGCCGTAAATGCGATAAATGCGGCACATTCTTTTTAGAAAGGAGATTATAAACTATGGAATGTGTTGCTTATATAAGAGTTTCTACAGAAAGACAAGCGGAGGAAGGCTACGGGCTTGAAAGCCAAAAGCGTGACATTGACGAATATTGCCGTAAACATCAATTGATTATCAAGGAGTATTATGTCGATGCCGGATTATCCGGAATGGAAATGTCAAAACGTGTTGAACTTCAAAGACTTATATCTGATATGGCTAAAATCGACGTTATTGTTGTCTACAAGCTAGACAGACTTGCGCGTGATACCGTGGATGCACTGTATATGATTGAAAAAATCTTTACACCAAAGGGAATTTGTGTAGAAAGCGTTCACGATTTCGCCAGATATGAAACACCGCAGGATAAATTCCAAACTCAGGTTATGGCAGCCGTAGCGGAGTACGACCGAAATACAATGATGCTCCGTATGCGCGGTGGAATGTTGGAACGTGTCAAGAGAGGTTTTTGGATGGGCGGTGGTAATTTGCCATTCTGCTATTCGTATGACAAAGAATTGGGTATTTTAGTACCAATTCCGGAGCGCGCCGAAACGGCAAGGAATGCACTTGAATTGTATATCAATGGGTATTCTGACGGTCGTATCGCTAGAATTTGTCATTACAGCGGTGAACCGGTTGCGCGGAAAATCTTGACAAGTGTAGTAAACATCGGAATGATACCGTACAAAGGCAAGGTGTATCAAGGCAAACACGAACCGATATTTGACATTGAACGCTACGAACTTGCGCAGGAGATCAGAAAGTCAAGGCACGATGCTAAGAGTTGGATTGCACACCCTACTAACCTTTTAACCGGGTTGTGCTATTGCGGTGTATGCGGTTGTGCGATGCGCTATCAGAAGTGGGGACAAAAAGAGGACTCCCCAAGAAAGATATATTGTTGTTCAAAGAACATAGACCTTGATTATCTTCCAAATTATAACCACGATTGCGACAGCAAACCGCAGTGGGCGTCAGACATCGAAAAGCAGGTAGAGAAACAGATGCTTGAAATATCCGTCAATCTGTCGAAATACAAGCCAAAAGAAAAGGAAACGAAATTACAGATAATGCAGTCACAATTAAGCCGCGAAAAAAACAAATTAAAACGACTGTATATCCTTTATGCCGAGGGCAATGACACTGTAATTGAGTTGATTAAGCAGTCAGAAGAGGAAGTGAAACGTATTACCGCCGCGATTGAAGAGGAAAGCAAGGCGGCAAAGAACACGCAGAAAAAAGAATTTGTTTATGACAATATAAAAAAGCTTGCCGACGTTTGGGACAAAATCGACAAGCAAACCAAAAATAAGATACTTAAAACTATAATATCTAAAATTGTTATTGTCAATGACAACATTGAAATTCAGTTGAAGAATTTTTAGCAGTAACTATACGCCGTGCCAATGATAATTGGGGAGATTAGGAGATACCTCCGGGACAACAGCCAGATAAGAGTATCGCGTTCGCTTAAAGATACGGCATATAAGGCGATTTATGCCAAAGAGCGCCTTATGAAACAAAGCCAGAAAGAGCCGACGATTAATGAAATTGCCGCTGAAATAGGTGTGGACAAAGAAGAAATCGTAATGGCTCTTGATGCGGTACAAAGTCCGGTGTCACTTTACGAACCTGTATATTGTGACGGCGGCGACACATTGTATGTCATGGATCAGGTGAGCGATACCAAGAATGTCGAGGACAACTGGGTGAGCAATCTGGCTCTCAAGGATGCCATAGGCAGGCTGGCGCCGAGGGAAAAAGAGATAATAAGGTTAAGATTTTTCAGGGGCAGAACGCAGATGGAAGTTGCCAAAGAAATAGGCATATCCCAGGCACAGGTCAGCAGGCTTGAAAAAAATGCGCTAAAAACAATGAGACGATACCTTTTGTAATCTTGTTTTTGTCTGCCGGATGTGATAAAATATTTGGTATGAATAAATCAAAGTTAAGAAATATTATAATTAAAGCGGCGATACCGCTTGTTATACTTGCGATACTGATTATCGTCAAAGTGAATATGACACAGAAACAGGAATTCAGACTTTCAAGATATGTCATTGTTACCACGACAGGGTTTGACAGCAACGGCAAGGCTTCACTTTCGCTTGATGATGTCGGCATATATACGGCACTCGCGGATGGCGGAGATACCGGCGAAGCCGAAGTTAAATATAAACCGTTTGTTGACAGCCTGAAATATTCCCTTGACAGGGATACGGGTCTTTCCAACGGTGATACAATCAGCCTGACGGTGACATATGACAGCCAGGTTGCTGACAAGCTCGGTATAGATGTAGGAGGAACCACCCGAAGCATTAAGGTTGAAGGTCTTGAAGAAGGCACACTTTTAGATGCTTTTGCAGATGTCAAGATAATTACCGGTGGGATAAGTCCTTATGTGTATGTAACATATGCTAATGAATCGGATAATGAATATCTCGCTTCACTTGAATACGTGATAGATAAGACATCTAATCTCGCAATAGGGGATGAGGTGACTATCAGGTGCAATGCGGATGAGAAAGCGGCAGCTGACAAAGGATATTATTTCAGTACCCTTGAGATGAAGTATACCATAGAAGAGGCTGACCGTTATGTTAATGACCCGGCGGATGTTGATAAGAAGGTTCTTAAAGAACTTTCCGGTGAGAATATAGGTATTATTGAAGATGAGATCAATGACACCACGAACCATATGTCATATGAGGTTACCGGAGATATCAATTATCTGTTCAGGGACAGTAATGAGACAGCAGAGGATTTTGCTTTTCAGAAAGCAGTTCTTGTATATAATGATACAGGATACGAACAGAAGCATGAGAATTATATATTGCTTTTCTACAAGGGCAATATTGTAATGCCGACGTATTCTTCAGATAATCCGAATCAGTATCTTGAAAGCTGGTTTTGTTTCAGATACTCCGATGCGGTCATAAGCCGTGAAGGAGAATGGTCGATGGCTACGAATGATCCCAAGGAACGCTATATATGCGGAACGGATTATGAGAGTACGCTTGAAGCCTTTAAATCAGACATCAGCGGTTCATACACATATACGGATATTCCGATGGATTAATTTATACTAAGAGAGGTTTTATCATGGCATACACACGAAAGAGTCTGAGACTCGGCGATGTATTTGTACAGAACGGTAAGATTACCAAAGAACAGCTTGAACGTGCACTCGCCGAACAGAAGACCAAGAAGATCAAAATTGGTGAAGCACTGGTGTCATTAGGATATGTCACACAGGATGAGATTAATGACGAGCTTTGCAAACAGCTCGATATAGAATATGTTAACCTGCGCAAGATTAATATAGATGATGTAGCACTCCATATGGTAAGTGAGGATATCATCCGGAAATATATGGTATTTCCTTTTGCACTTGACAGCAAACAGGCAAATGTTCTCAAATTAGCGATGGAGAACCCGCTTGATATCATGGCACTTGATGATGTGAGTATCATCACGGGAATGACCGTTATTCCGTATCTTGCTAACGGTAATGACATAAGTGCAATGATTGATAAATATTTCGGTCAGTCACAGGCTATGGCCGTGGCGGAACAGTTCCGCCAGGAACAGCAGAATTATCTTGAAGATGACGAAGATGATAATGCCCGTAAAGAAGATATCGAAAGTTCGCCTATCGTACAGCTTGTACGTGGAATTATTGAACAGGCTGTAAGAAAGAGAGCCTCAGATATCCATATTGAACCGTTTGAATATATGGTTAAGGTAAGATACAGAATAGACGGAGTCCTGAGGGAGTCCATCAAATACGACAGAAGTCTCTATGCCGCGATAGTGGCCAGACTTAAGGTTATATCCGGAATGGATATTTCAGAGAAACGTAAACCACAGGACGGTCGTATAACCATGATCGTTGACCGTAAGGAGTATGATATCCGTGTCAGCAATCTTCCTACCGTTTACGGTGAGAAAGTCGTAATGCGACTTGCATCCAAAGAGGGGTTCAGAAGGGACAAGAAGGATCTCGGACTCAATGCAGAAGATCTTGTTAAATTTGATAATATATTGCGTAACCCACATGGAATTATCCTTGTAACGGGACCTACGGGAAGCGGTAAGTCTACTACATTGTATACGGCGCTTAGTGAACTGGCGAGCGATGAAGTTAATATCGTAACAGTTGAAGATCCTGTAGAGGCTAATGTGGATGGTGTTAACCAGGTTCAGGTTAACCCTAAAGCAGACCTTACATTTGCCAGCGCACTGCGTTCAATACTCAGACAGGATCCGGATATCATCATGATAGGTGAGATAAGAGATGGAGAGACGGCGGAAATAGCTGTTAAAGCATCTATAACGGGACATCTTGTTGTAAGTACATTGCATACGAATTCTACATCGGCATCCATATCCAGACTTATAGACATGGGAATTGAGCCGTATCTTCTCGGTGATTCCCTTGTGGGAATAATTGCACAGAGACTTGTAAGACGCCTTTGCGAGTGTAAGAAGTCGCGTGAGGCGACTCCTGAAGAAAAGAGAGTTCTCGGTGTTCCGGAGGATAAGCAGCTTATCCTTAAAGACCGCTGCGGATGTGAAGTGTGCGGCAATACCGGATACTTCGGACGAATAGGTGTATATGAAATAATGCCGATAACACACCGTATCCGCAATCTTATTGCTAAGAGAGCCAACGCCGATGAGATTACGGCAGAGGCACAGCGGGAAGGAATGTCCACGCTCAGGCAGGCTGCCGCTAAATATGTCATGAGTGGCGTTACATCATTTTCTGAAATGATGAAGATTACACACGAGGCGGAGGACGAATAGAATGGTTACAATAGAAGAATTAATGAGAATAGCTAAGGATAACGGAGCATCCGATGTGCATATAACTGTCGGAATACCTCCGAAAATGCGTGTGGCAGGAGCCCTTACGGACATGGATTTTCCGAGATTCCTGCCTAACGATACATCCGAAATAATTAAGTCAATAATGAATGAGAGACAGCTTGAAATACTTAACAAGAAGGGCGAAGTCGATTTCTCATTCTCGATTCCAAGCCTTGGAAGATACAGAATCAATGTTTATAACCAGAGAGGGTCGCTCGCGGCGGCTATAAGACTTGTCGGTACGACTGTTCCCAAACCGGAGGAACTCGGGTTACCGAAGTCTGTGGTTGACCTTTATTCCAAGAAAAGAGGACTTGTTCTCGTAACAGGACCTACGGGAAGCGGTAAGTCTACCACGCTTGCGTCACTGGTTGACAAGATTAATGAGAATATTTCATCCCATATAATTACGCTTGAAGATCCTATTGAGTATCTGCACCACCATAAGAAGGCCATGGTTAACCAGAGGGAAATCGGAATTGATTCCATGACATATGCCAATGCGCTCAGAGCGGCACTTCGTGAAGATCCGGATGTCATCCTTGTCGGAGAGATGCGTGATCTGGAAACCATCTCGATTGCGATCACGGCAGCAGAGACGGGCCATCTCGTATTTTCCACGCTCCATACGATCGGAGCCGCAAGTACGATTGACAGAATTATTGACGTGTTTCCGCCGCATCAGCAACAGCAGATCCGTGTCCAGCTGGCAATGGTGCTCGAAGCGGTCATATCACAGCAGCTTCTGCCGACAGTTGATAAATCACGCCGGGTTGGTGCATTTGAGGTCATGCTTATGACAACAGCCATCAAGAACCTTATCCGTGAGAATAAGGTATTCCAGATAGATTCCATGATACAGACCAGCAAGAAGCTGGGAATGATCACCATGGATGATGCTATTCTCGATCTCCTTATCAAGGGTGAGATAAGCACTGAAACGGCACTGAGTTTTGCACAGGATAGGACTACTTTTGAACGTAAAATTAATATAATATAAGATTAAAGAAAAACTGCGGAAGATTTTGCGAAACTTCCGCGTTTTTTGACGTTTTATTGTTGCAAGCAGAGTTTGATTGTGATAAAATATATGAATAAAAAAGAGAGGACTTACATTATCTGCCGGGAAGGATAATGAAGTATTAGTGGGTATATATAGTGAATTTCACATACAGAGTAATTACCAGAGAAGGCAAAGAGAAGAAGGGAAGCCTCGAGGCGGATACCAGAGAGAAAGCTATGGTTGCACTTAAGAACGATGGCAATACTGTTCTGCAGCTTAATACAGGCTCCATTCTGAATAAAGAGATTTCTTTTGGCGGAGGCAGAAAGGTCAAGTCAAGGGATTTCAGCGTATTCTGCAGACAGTTCCACAGCCTGTTACAGGCCGGAGTCGGAATCGTGTCGGCACTTGACATGCTTTCCGATCAGACAGAGAATAAGAGACTTCAGACCGCGGTCATGAACGTCAGGGATAATGTACAGAAGGGCGAGACGCTTGCGGGCGCCATGAAGAGGGAAAGCGTATTCCCGAGCCTTCTTGTAAGTATGGTAGAAGCAGGTGAGGCATCCGGTAATATCGAATCTTCACTTCAGAACATGTCGGAACATTTTGAGAAGGATGCCAGAATAAAGGGAATGCTCAAGAAAGCAATGATTTACCCGATTGTGCTCCTTGTGGTTGCCATAGGTGTTCTCATTGTAATGGTTGTTGCGGTAATTCCATCGTTTGCGGAGATGTTTTCGGACATGGATTCCAAGCTTCCGCCGGTTACACAGGCACTTCTTAATCTGAGCAGTTTCATAAGAACCAAATGGTTCATCGTATGCGTAATCATCGGTGCTGTGGTTGCTGCGATCGTGCTCTTTAAGAAAAGCGAGACCGGTAAGCATTTCTTCGCAAGACTTGGGCTTAAGCTGCCGGTATTCGGTAAGATGAAGACCAAGACGGCATGTGCGAGATTTTCCAGAACATTCAGCACAATGATGTCATCCGGTATGCCGATGGTCGAAGCTATGCAGATAACAGCCAGAACAATTGATAATGTATTATATGAGGAGGCTCTGAACGAGGCTGCCATACAGATCCAGCGTGGTGTTCCGTTATCACAGCCGCTTAAGAAATCGGGACTGTTCCCGCCGCTTGTAATACATATGGTCGGTATCGGTGAAGAGACCGGTAACCTTGAAGAGATGCTTAATAACTGTGCCAAGTATTATGACGAAGAAGTCGAGCTTGCCACACAGCAGGTAATGGCACTTATGGAGCCTATGATCATCATAGTAATGGCTGCGATTGTATGCGTGATCCTTGCAGCAATCTACGGACCGGTAATCCAGATGAATTCAGAACTCAGTAACATGTAATTTATTTATCATAATGCCGGTATATTAACCAGATATCTTATGTGGTATTTAGCCGATGCCGCATTGATATACATATGCGCCAAAGCGCAACGGGGAATCCCCGTGACTTTCTTACTTACCTAACTTAATAATTCCCGCACAGACCGCGGGAATACCTACAAAACTTAAATAAAAAGGAGATATGGGTATGAAAAAATTATTACAGAAAAGAAAAAATAACAAAGGTTTCTCTCTCGTAGAGCTTATCGTAGTAGTAGCTATCATGGCTGTACTTATCGGTGTTCTTGTTCCTACACTCGTAAGAAATGTTGAGAAGTCAAAGAAGCAGAAAGATATTTCAACAGTTGAGGAAGTTCGTAACCAGTTGACGATAGGACTTGCTGATGAGAAGTATTCAGCGTTAAGCGGAACAATTACCTGCAATAATGGAATAGTAGCATTGGATGGAAGTACTAGAGGTGTAAATCCTGAAGATACGGCCGCTGATTATATCAAAGAAGTATGCCAGAACCTTAATGCAAAAGATACGTTCAAAAAACAGCTTACATCTAAAGCATATGGAACAGCAACAGTTACATTTACAATCGGCGATGAAAAAGTTACAGCAACAATTGCCGGCGAAAAAGAGTCAGCAACACTTGGCGAATAATTTTTACGACTGGGTATAACAAATGCTGGTGGAAATTTTACTTTACATAATAATTTTCATATACGGTATCGTGATTGGCAGTTTTGTAAACGTGCTGATATACAGATTACCTTTACATGAGAATATTACAACTGAACATTCTCACTGCATGAGTTGTGGACACCGGCTGAGGTGGTACGATCTTGTACCACTCTTCAGCTGGGTTTTTCTGAAAGGAAAGTGCAGATATTGTAAGACAAAGATATCAGCTCAATATCCGGTGATTGAAGCGGTTAACGGATTCGGCTATGTGTTGATATTTATTATGAACGGGTTTAATTTCACCGGCATATTATACGCTTTATGTTTTTCAATGCTGACGGCCATTACGGTTATCGATTGGAGAACATACGAAATTCCGTTGGGACTTAATATTACGATTCTCGTGCTCGGTGCAATACATCTGGCACTTGATTATCATAATTTTCTGTATTATCTCATCGGAATGGTATCTGTCAGTGGATTTCTTCTGCTTCTGTTCATTATTACAGGCGGAAGAGGAATCGGCGGCGGAGACATTAAGCTTATGTTTGCGGCCGGACTGCTGCTTGGATGGAAACATATTATCCTGGCACTTGTCATTGGCTGTATTATAGGTTCCATAGTGCATCTGACACTTATGAGAATTAAAGGTAAAGGACGTGTTCTTGCGTTCGGACCATATCTGTCAATCGGTATATTTACAGTTATGCTGTTTGGCAGCCAGATTCTTGATTGGTATATTGGGCTGCTGTTTTAAACAGCAATTATGAGACTGCCGTGGCGCAGAAACAGTGTAAAGAGAGGTTTAAATATTAATGGCTTCCAGAGTTTTAACAATTACAATAGGAAATGATAATATCAAATTATGCGATGTGTCATATTCCGCACAGAAATCAATTCAGGTACTTGCGGCAGTTTCGGTGCCGACACCTGCATCTGCGTGCGAAGACGGCATGGTTATTGATATTCCTCTTATGGCAAAGACTATAAGAGAGACATGTGATGCCAACGGCATTACCACTAAAAATGTTATTTTCTGTATTCAGTCAGCCAAAATAGCAAGTAAGGAGGTAACAACTCCCGAACTTAAAGAGGCTAAACTTAAACAGTTTATTACTACGAATGCAACAGAATATTTTCCTGTTAATATAGATGATTATGTACTTGCTCATACGGTACTTGAACCGATTGAGGAAGAAGGAATAAAGAAAACAAGAGTAATGGTTGCGGCGGCACCGGTTGATATGGTTGAGAATTATTATGCACTTGCAGAAATGCTCGGATTCCATGTCGAAGCGGTTGATTATACCGGAAATGCAACATTACAGTTTATAAGGTTTCAGATTGATGCTAAGCCAAGTATCGTGATTCAGCTGTCAGAGGACAGCACACTTGTCACAATACTTAACCGCAACGTGCTTCAGCTTATGAGAACCGTACCTTATGGCAAGAGCACAATAGCCAATGCGCTCATGGAGAAAAGGGAGATAAGCTATGATGAAGCTATGATTGCAATGACGGATACACATAATGCGCTTAAAAGTTCATTCGGCGCAGGCGATTATGTGACTGATTCACTCAGATATCTTGTCAACAATATCAGCCGAGTTATGGATTATTACACATCCAAGAACCCGCAGGCACCGATTGAGAACGCATATATACTTATTGAAGGCTCAAAGGTATACGGAATTGAGAAACTTTTTTCGTATGAGCTCAATATTAAAGTCGAATCGCTGGATGCGATAAGGCAGGTTGCACCGCCTCCTACAGACGGCAGAGAGCCTGTTGATATGACATTATACATACCTAATGTGGGATGTACGATACATCCTGTTAATTTCACTCCGCGTTCGGCACTTGAGAAAGCCAAGAGTGCCAATTCGGGTAAATATTTCAGGCTTGTACTTCTTGTAAGCATATTTATCGGCGTGCTTTTGGTCGTATTCCCGCTTGTCTCTTTTATCAATAAGAAATGGGAAAAATCAGAGCTCGAGAAGCAGATAGCGGATAAAGAATATATAAGAGCTACGGCGGATGAGTATTATGTGGCAAAAGACAAATACAGCGATGCTGCCAAGTTTGATATTCAGGCATACAGTAATGATGATTATCTTATGAATTTCATCGAATATCTTGAGAAAGAGATGCCGTCAGACATATCTATAACGAATATGTCGGTTGCCAACGGAGCCACGACCATGACATTCACCGGAAGCTCCAAGACAACGCTTGCCGATTTTATCGTGAAACTTAAAGAAAATAAGAGTATCTCCAATATCTATGTACCGTCATTTTCGGAGAGCATAGATGCATCCGGAGTAGTAACCGTAAGTTGTTCGATGACATGCTCTTTTGCAGACCCTTCACTTTATGAGACGGGAAGCGAAGAGACGACAGCTGAGGAAACAACAACAGAGGAGGCCAAATAATGAAGATAACAGACAGGGATAAGAAACTTTTATGCGTTGTCGGAGCCGCAATAATTATATTCTGCGCTTATTATTTTGGCTGCAGGATTCTCATAAACAAAACGCAGGAAATTACAGAGACGATAAGTACTCTCAATAAAGAACATAATGCACTTAAGCTTATGCTTGCCAATGCCAAGAAATACACTACCGATACAGAATCATATAATAGTAAATATGATGAGATACTAAATAAATATGACAGTGGTAATACACAGGAGTACTCAATAATGCTCCTCAAGGAAATTGAAGACAGGACCGGTGCATGGATAAGCCAGGCAGGACTTGCACAGACAGAGGAGATATATACATTCGGTGAAGTTACAACATCCAATCCTTATGCTGAGGAAGGCAGCAAGGTATATCATTCAGATTATGTGGGCAATAAGACAACTCTTACACTCACATATCAGGCTACATATGATCAGTTTAAGGATATGATAAATTATATCAATGGATATAAATACAAATTCACGATTGACAGTATTTCCATGTCATATACCGCTGAGACAGACAGTGTATCGGGTTCGCTTGTACTTACACAGTATGCGATAACCGGTGGAGACAGAAAATTTAACAACGTCAATATAACGAATGTTCTTAACGGAACCGATAATATATTCCATTCCGGAATTTTCTCGGGCGGAGAGAATCTCTCAACTGAGAACGGAGATAATATTATTGTAGATTATGATTATTATTTCAGCCTGCAGGCAGACGGTTCAGATATGGATTCGGTTGTATTCGGACCTAAGAATGATTCTACCGGAAGTTCAACCGTATCGGCGGCGGGCAATGAAATGCAGGATGCGTATGTAAGATTCTTCGGTGAAAACGGTGAATATTATGTACAATATTCGGTAGGCGATAAGAAGTACCCTGCAGCAGCATATGATGACGGACAGCTTATGCTTCCTGGCGAAGAACTTTCAATGTTGGTTATAAGTTCTAAACGTTCGGGCAATGATGATAAGAGCGGTGTCAATGCAACTATTGTAAATGATACCGATATGACATTAAAGATAAAGATAGCTAATGAAGATGGTGGAAATCCACGATTCGTGCTCAAAGATTATACCGGAGATGTAGTTGTGTATAATTAAGTAATGGAGAGTGTCGTATATGAAAAGGATATGCAGAAAAAGAAAACAGCATAATAAAGGTTTCTCGCTTGTAGAAGTTCTTGTGACGATTTTAATCGTTGCACTTTTGTGCACCCCTCTTATAAAGTCATTTGTTGTATCGGCAAATGTCAATAAGAAAGCCAAGAGAATCCAGAATGCAACAGATGCTGCACAGAGCGTTGCAGAGTATTTTTCCGCAAATCCGTTATCGGCACTTAAGAAACTTGTAGATGATGATAATTATTCGGAAAGTAAGGATCCGGATGGAAATAATGTTATCACATATAATAATGTACGCGATTGGAGAAAATCTGCATCATCCGGATATTTTGAAGGCGCAGGCGGTGAGAAATTCTATATTGACGTTACTATGACCGGACGCAAGGATTCTTATAATGTACCTGCACTTAAAGATTTTTACGGAAACAATTCAATATCATGTATGTTCCAGATATACAAATATGATAAGGAAGCCCAGACAAAACTTAAAGGATATGAAGCTGCTGACGGCTCCGGAATAAAGAAAACGTGCGATCTGTATGTTGATATTGATGGCGATTCATATAATTATTATGTTACGGTAACATATACATACGGAGCCGAGAAATACATTACGGATGAAATGGTTCTGGCAACAGGAACGATAGAAGAGGATAAGAGTGAATTTCCGAGTCTCTTTGTGGCTTATGAACCATACGACAAAATATCCATGTCGGATAAAATCAAATTGCATTACAATCAGTCAGCACTTGATAAGCGTAAGACTAATGTGTATATAATACAACAGACTGTTTCCGGGACAGATGGTGATGTGTGGCTTAATCCGTCCTCGATTACAATAGACGGGCCGGCAGTCGGAGGACTTGTAACTTCTGATATCAGTAATTTTAAGATAAATAACCCTGAGTCAGCACTTTCGGTTGAATCTAACGTTACAGATACGACAGGTTCATCCGTGACAGCGGGAAGCGGACAGAAACTGAAACTTTATGATGTATCCATATCGGTAAAATATGGTTCTGCCGATGGCGAGACAATCGCAACGGTGTCAACAGTGAGAGAGGAAGTGCTTTATGATTAAACTCTTAAAGAAACTTGGCAGGAATAACAAAGGCTCGTCTTTGATCGTCGCCATAATTGCGGTATCGTTTGTGGCAATACTTGGCACGGTAATCATATCATCCACCATGACTAATTACAGTATGCGTGTGATGAACTATCAGTCAAAGAAGACTTTTTACAGTGCGCAGACTGCCCTTGATGAGATATATTCGGGAATAAGTACGGAATGTTACAATCAGCTTGAGACGGCATATCTTTCATCTGTAACCGAGCTTGTCAATAATAACAGGGCTGTTGACAATGCGACTGCCAACAGTAATATGCGTATCCTGTATCTTACCAATCTTAAGAAAAAACTGGATACGGTAAATGGCGGAATGGATACTTCGGATGCCTCGTCATCCAAAGCGAATTTAATAAAATACATGGAATCATTCATAACCAGGACTAAGGATTCAAGTCCTGATAAATACGCATATGTGGATTCTGTGGGAAATGTTGATTTTGAAGGCGATAAGATAACCATAAATGATGTGGTTGTTGTATATGTATCGACGAAAGATGAATATTATTCCAATATAGCGGTGGATATGGTGATGGGATATCCGGATGTCACTTTTAATTTTGTAGATAACAGAAATCATCTGAATACCTATCTTGACTATTGCCTTATAGGAATGGACGGCGTTGCTGCCGGAACATCCACAAATAAAATAGATGCATCTGTAACCGGAGGAGTTTTTGCAGGCGATGAGAGTGTTACGCCATCCATGAAGGGACTGACGGTAAATAACCAGAGCATTCTTTCACTTGACGAAGCAGTTCTGGTCAGTGCGGCGAATGCCACGGTCAATGGAACACTTAATCTCACATCATCCAGAATATGGGGCGTGAACTTTAATGTCAGGACTGATGCCGATGTAAGCAGTGACGCCGCCAGCACAATATATCTTGCGGACGATTTAAACCTTGCCGGCAATAATGCCAATGTAATGCTTGCGGGTGCCCTGTATGGATTCGGATGGTCCCAGAATGCCGGTGATTCATCAGCACACAGCAGTGCCATCGTAATCAACGGGGATAAGAATACTGTTGATATATCTGCTCTTGCAAAAATGGTTATGGCAGGCAGAGCTTATATTAACGTTTCAGACGGATATATGACAGCTGACAGTCTCGGACTCAAGGAACTGCAGGAGATATATCTTGTACCTACGAGATATATGCAGATTACCAATCCTTGTGTTCCGACAGCGGATAAGGACGGAGCGGTCGATACAGATGCGCTTGCAGGTGATGACAGTACTTTTTTTGCGGCAGATTTATTGAACAAGTCCAATCCTGTTGTACGTAAGGATGATGGAGGAACAGCGAGATATTTTTATCTTAATTTCAAAGATAATGCGTCAAGAGTGCAATATGTAAGAAGAATTCTTGACTCATCATACAGTGACAGGGACGGCTGGGCTGAGTTGAATACAATAGTTTCAAGATGTCTTGAGAAACTCGGAACGGCTTCAATTCCCGGAGGCGATGCAATCAAGACCAACGGTAATCTTTACAGCGTAAACGGTTCATCGATAAGTGCATCCGGTGGAGCTTTCGGAGCGGATGAACTCAGAAAGAATTGTGATGATAAGTATAACAGATACAAACTGTTAAAGATGTTCTTATATGATATAGGCAGCGATGATGTGGATGATAACGATTCCAAATGGGCAGTTGATGTAACGGACGGTGCACTTGTAAGCATTAATGAGCTTAAGACAACCAAGGTCGACGGCAAATATGAGAAAGGTGCATCCGAAGAACATGTCATTGACAGCAGCAGAAGCATATATGATTATGTAATTGATACATCAAAATGGGATGAAATGTTCTCTTTAGATGAATACAAGGATCTGGAATTCTATAAGTCCGAAGCAAAAGCCGGAAGCGGAAGCTATGGTGTGGTAGTACCAAGCGGCGCCAGTGCGTTGAAGATTTCTTCAATCGGAGTAACACAGGGTGTTATTCTGGCCAACGACAGGGATATAATAGTTGACCGCGATTTTACGGGTCTTATCATTACGGATGGTAATATTACAATATCGGGTGATGTTACAATCACAGCCGACCGTGAAATAACGGAGAGTACAATTAAGGCGATTCCGCTTCTTAAGCAGTTTTTCTTCGCATATCAGGGAATTGACGGAGATGCGCTTGGCGGTGATGATATCAAGAGTGAAGATTTGTTGAGTTATGATAACTGGAGAAAGAATTATGTTGCAGAGACAGAGGCAGAAACTAAATAAAGCAATCGGCAACAGAGGTTTTTCACTTGTGGAATTGCTGGTTGTAGTGGCCATAATGGGAATTATGGTAGGTATTGCAAGCTTAAGTTATGTTGTCGTGAGCAAGTCAAACGTTAAAAAGACAGCAGGGTTTATAGCTGACGCCATTTCCGAATGCAGGGAACGTTCAATGACCAAAACCGGCAAATGGAGTGTTAAGATCAGTGACGGTCTTGTCGAAATTATACATGATGATGAAGTATTTGACAGCAGTGAACTGCCATCCCGTGTCGATGTATATGTAAGCGAGACAGACGGAAAGCTTTCGGGAACGAAGGTAGGAACTGATTATACAAGTGTAACCGTGACGTTCAGAAATCTGTCGGGTGATATAGAGGAAGTATCGCCGGCAGGAATAAAGACGGATGCGGGAAAGACATGTTACATAATGTGCCGTTATAAAGACAAGAAATCGTCAACGATTAAATTATATTATTCAACCGGTAAACATACGGTTGAAGAGAATTAGAGAAGAAGGGACCGCAGTTGAAAGAAATCCGATTACGTAAATTGAATAATAAAGGACTTTCACTTGTTGAGGTGGTAGTTGCCCTTGCGATAGCCAGCATAGTAGCAATTCTTATAATGTCACTGGTAACATCCGGTTCACGATTTTACAGGAAACAAAGTAATTCGATTGATTTACAGAATGAACTTCAGGAAACCTCCAATAAAGTGGCGGATGCTCTTATGGAAGCAACGGAGTTGTATGTGAGTGAGCAGTCCGGTATGCTTGTGATAAAGACAGGAGATTTTTCCGGAACGTCCAAGGTCAAGCCTAAATGCATAATCTGGGTTAAACCGCATGACGACGTAAACGGTATGGTTTATGTTATGGATACGGATGCACCGTTAAGTATGGATGATGCATATGACGGATATTGCATGTCGAAGTATGTAAGTGATTTTTCATTAAAAATAGATGACAGCTGTCTTAAACTTGATGATGACGGCAATATTGTATATGATGCACTTGGCAACAAAATATATGAACAGCCGATTGTATTAAATGTGTCTATAAAAGTGTCAAACGATAATGAATCAAAACAGGATTCAAAGACAATTACGCTTCGTAACAGAATAACGGCACTAGACTATATGGGCAAGAAACTCAATGTAAGCTCAAAATAATCTCGTATTGAAAGGAGAGCATTTATGAGAAGAAAACTGTATAAACGAATTGTGGCGGTAACACTTGCTGCAATGACAATTGCGGGCTCGGCCGTATTTATCGGAAGAAGTACGAGAACCAAAGCCGGTGACGGTAGTGAAATCGGAACATCATATTATGATAAAGCGATGGTAGCCGAATATAATGACGGAAACATCGACTGGGTAAACGGTGAGAGAACACTTCAGGCAGAAGACAAGGCAAATGTTCTCACCAGCATTATGAGAAACAAACAGAAGCTTACAATACTCGAAATAGTTCCGTATGAACTGGCATCGGTATTTGATATACTTATTCCGGATGAGGAACAGAAGAGTACCATTGAAGCATATGGTGATGAGATTTTTAATAAATTTAATTTGCAATATGATCCAACAGGCAAATATGATAATATAAGATTCTTAGACAGCCAGAACGGCAATGCAAACAACGTAACAGATGACGGCCAGCCTATTACGATCACAGCGTCCAGAACAACGGGAATATCGGATTCACAGAGATATGAGAAAGCTGTCACGACAGCCGGTGCGTTTTTTGCAGCTTATAAATATACCAATTCAACAACAGCAGCTTCATTGCTTAAGGCTCTTAACGAAGAGATAAATGATTCATCTGTTAAAGCTGTATGGAGCAGCGAGAATCCTTTTTCCATTACTTCTTCAAGCGGAAGTACCAACGGAAGTGTGACAGGAGATATTGTTATATCACTCGGCGACATAAGCTGTAATATATCCGTTAACGGAACGATAGTTGCAAATTATGATGTCAAGGCAATTCAGGATCATGTGCGCAATGGGATAATAAAGAGTCTTAAGACGAACGTGACCGAGGATTCAACCGATGCCGAGATCAAGACAATAATCCAGAAAGCGGCACAGGCTTCTTATGACGAACTCGGACTGAGTGAGGATAATTATAGCCTTGGCATAGATAAAGACTGGTATGGTCCATATATTAACAGAACCAAGGCAACAATGTATGCTGACGGTAATATATCCGTAAAATATATGTTCTCAATAAGAACCAGGAAAACAGGTGAAAGCTGGTATGCGGAAAACACTACCGAGCAGTTTAATGTCGATATCAAATTAAATAAGCCGGCATATGATTATAAAGCGGAAATTCAGAATTACTATCTTGACAGACTGCTTGAGGGATATGAAAATACGAATATATATAAGTATTTTTCGGCAGGAAATGTCGAAGTTAAGACAGTTGTTGCAGGACAGCTTACATATGAAGATGTATATAATGAAGCGGATCCTGTAGATATAATTTATGTCGCAGGATATGCAACGGATCTTAAGGGACACATATTCAGAAATTCATTTTTCAACCAGCCGGTGGCAGATGCGTCCAAAGCGGTACAATTTATGAAGTACGGCGACGCATCCATGGCAGATGAATTATACAGGACCAATGTTTACTATAAGTCCGGTGATGGATATAAGGAATATACTTTTTCCGAACTTATTTCCCAAAAAGTATACTATGACTCTTACAGTAAAGTCGGAGATGAATATGTATGTAATGAACTTAGCTGGAATTCCGTTAAATTGCTGATGGAATATATATTCGGCGAGCATAATACAAATTACAAACATGTATATTATGATGATGACGGAACCGAACATACCGAAATCCAGAGAGTTTCATGCATGTATCAGATATCACAGTTTGCAGGCAGCGGAAGTGTGACAGCAAGCAATAATATGGCTAAGCTGTATTACCTGCTTTGCAAGACTACAGATCAGGCCGGAACGGCAGCACTTGATAAGGATATTAAAACATATTACAGGGATCCGGATTATTTTTACAAGAAATATTTTTCGGAAACCAAGGAGGACGGAACACCTTATACCTATGATAACGGTGTTACCACGGCGGCTTATAACGGTAATGTGAACTGGACACTGCGTTTCTCGTCAGAGGAGGATATAAGATGGTTCCTCTTTGAAGTGAACAACGCAACGAAGACCAGTGGTCCGGCAACAAGATTTTATTCAGATGTAACAGCTGAACAAAAGGATGATTTTAACAGCAGGCTTAGTAAGGATGGCTGTGTATGGATTCTTAATAATCCGCGCGATTACTATCTGTTCCTTACCAGCTGGTGTAATGACGGAAGATATATACCTTATAACGGAGTTGTCGGATTACTCAATCGTAACGGAGTTGACTTGCTGAAACCTTATACGGATAAGAACTGGTCGGATTCCGGTGCCAGACTTCCGGGTGTGGAGAAGCGTTTTGACGGAAACAATTATACTACAATCACCATCAATAATTATTTCCTTGGTATAGATGAAACCGATTTCATAGTGAAGCCGGATGCGATGTTTACAGATGCTGATTTTACCATCGGATCGGTTACGGAAAATGTTCCTGTTCAGATGTCGGCCAATGAAAATGCTTTTGTTATATATATGTACGAAACCGGTGTTAATTATGACAACATAGTTGTCCGGTATAAGGCATATGATGAAAAAGCCAAGATGGTCAGCGCAAGCCTTACCGCCAATTATAAGGTTCTTGACGGCGGCAGATATACGGATAAGAGCATAGTGGTCAGAAATTACGAAAAAGCTGATATATACGGGCATACTGACTTTAATGATTCATTTACGATCAATAAGGCGGACCAGCCGGAATTATATGAAGCTTTTATGAATCAGACTTTGAACTTTACATTTACCGTAAAGAATGAGGTACAGGGTAAAAAGAAACTGTATACACTTACGGACACGGCATATTTGTATTTTGTATATCGTTCAATTAAAGATTTGGATTAGTATTACATCCGGACTGTTTAATAAAGTGACAGTCCGGATTATTTTTATGCCCAAATGACATGAAATATTGTTAAAAAAAGTTCACAATTTTTGTGTTGAAATACCCGGTTTTATATGTTATTCTCATCACATCTTCAAATTTCGAAATTTCAGAAATATTCTAAACAGGAGGCGCATAATGTTAGGAAATGCGTATACGTCCGTCATTAATGGTATTGATGCTGTCAGTGTGAAAGTTGAAGCAGATATCTCGGCAGGTTTTCCATGTTTTGATATAACCGGTAATCTTGGTGTTGCTGTCCGTGAATCCAGGGAACGTGTCAGAATGGCAATTAAGAATTCCGGCATCAGAATTGTACCGGCGAGAATGATCGTCAATATATCACCGGCAGATTTGAGAAAAGAGGGAACACATTATGATCTGGCTGTTGCTGTGGCTGTTTTACAGGCTGCCGGAATAATCAGACAGAATCTGTGTGAGAATATAATGTTTATCGGCGAATTGGGCCTTAACGGTGAATTACGACCCGTAAGGGGCGTATTGCCAATGGTGATAAACTGGTGCAAGGGCGGCAGACAGATGGTGGTTCTTCCCAGGGAGAATGCCATGGAGGCATCCTATGTTAAGGACGCAAAGATTATTCCGGCATCCACGCTTAATGAGGTAATTGAATGCATTAAAGGCAATTTCACTGAAGTTCCGTTTGAAAATGCAAAGCCGTTACAGTCAACGGAATATGGGATGGACTTTGCCGATATTCATGGTCAGCTAAGTCTTAAAAGAGCGATTATGGTTGCGGCTGCATCCATGCATAATATGCTTATGATAGGACCGCCCGGAGCCGGCAAGACAATGGCAGCAGAGCGTATTCTGCCGCCGATGACATATGAGCAGCAGCTGGAACTGTCCGGAATTTACAGCGTGGCAGGGATGCTTAAGGATGGTGTTTCCTTTGTGGATAAGCGTTGTTTCCGTGCTCCTCACCATTGCATAACACCTCAGGCCATGGCGGGCGGCGGTAACGGTCTTATGCCCGGAGAGGTAAGTCTGGCGTGCCATGGTGTGCTTTTTATGGATGAGTTCAACCTGTTTTCCACAAAAACTGTAGAAGTGCTGCGTCAGCCGATGGAAAGCGGGCATATATTGATTGACCGTGTGAACGGCAAGGTGGAATATCCGGCAGATTTTATGCTCGTCGCGGCGATGAATCCCTGTAAGTGCGGATACTATCCGGACAGAAACAAATGCAGCTGTACGCCTGCACAGGTAAGGGCATATTTTGGGAGGCTGAGCAGACCGCTGTTAGACAGAATTGATGTATGTGTACAGGTGCCGCGTATTAAATACGAGGATATGGTGTATGACGGTAAGGACTTATATACCAATGAATACATGCGAAGCACGGTCGAGCGTGTTTTTAATATTCAGAAAGAGCGTTTTGCGGATGAAAAATACAGTCTGAATTCATCGATTCCGGCTGCAGATGTGTCAAGGTACTGTATACTTGACAGAGAAGCCGAAAACCTGATGAACAGTATTTATGATTCATGTGACCTGAGCGCACGCGGATATCATAAGCTGCTCAAGGTCGCCAGGACAATTGCCGATATTGACGGCAGTGAGTACATTATGGCTGAACACATATGTGAAGCATCCGGATACAGGATGGTATGAGGTGTATATGGACAGAAAATACTGGTTTTGGATAAATAATATACCTCATATAGGTAATATTAAGATAAGGAAGATATTGAAAGCCTTTGATGATGATCCAAAGGCTGCAGCCCGCGCAGGAGATAAAGAACTCGGATGCATAGAGGGCATAACGACGGCTGATATTGCCGCTATCCGGGATATGAACCTTAGGAAAAGGCTTTTTGAAGAATATGCCGGAAGAATGGCTGATGGAAATAATATGGTATTTCCGTTTGAAGATACATACCCGTCCAGATTGAAAGAAATATATGACAGACCTAATGTCATATATTATAAAGGAAGACTGCCTTCTGATGATGTTAAGAGTGTTGCCGTGGTCGGGTCAAGAAACTGCTCGGAATATGGCAGGAGTGTTGCAATGGAACTCGGCCGCGTGCTTGCCGCGGCAGGGGCGCAGGTTATAAGCGGTCTTGCCCTTGGCATAGATGTGGCTGCGCATCAGGGGGCGGTGCTTGCCGGAGGTATGACTTTTGCGGTACTTGCCGGAGGTGTTGATCTGTGCTATCCGAAACAGAATTTTAACACATATGTGGATATAATGCGAAACGGAGGAGTGATATCGGAATTTCCGGATAATACACTGACAAGACCGGGGATGTTTCCGCTACGAAACAGGATAATAAGCGGTCTGTGTGATGCGGTAATCATAGTTGAAGCCGGTATGAAGAGCGGCTCGCTTATAACGGCAGCACAGGCACTTGAACAGAACAGGCAGGTGTATGCGGTTCCGGGAAGAATAGGCGATGGGAACAGCGAGGGATGTAATCATCTTATATGGCAGGGAGCACAGATAGTGTGCTCATATGATGACCTGCTTGCGGAACTTGATCTTGATATTTCAGACAGTACGAAAACCAGCGAAAAAAATATTTTGCTTGCAAGTGATGAGAAAATGTTGTATAGTCAGTTACTAGATTTTAGTCCCAAAAGTCTGGAGACACTGATAAAAGAAACCGGCATGTCTCAAATGCAAGTGTTTCAGGCACTTTTGACTCTTGAACTAAAAGGTCTCATCAAAGAGATCAGCAAGAATTTTTATATAAGGATATTATGAAATGAGAGGTTGATGTTATGCCAAAGTATCTGGTTATAGTCGAGTCACCTGCCAAGGTAAAGACAATTAAGAAGTTTCTTGGAGCAAATTATGAAGTGGCAGCTTCTAACGGACATGTAAGGGATCTGCCAAAGAGCTCGCTTGGAATAGATGTGGAGAATGATTACGAGCCTAAGTATATTACCATAAGAGGTAAGGGGGATGTCCTTGCCAATTTGAGAAAACTGGTTAAGAAGTCTGATAAAATATATCTTGCAACCGACCCCGACCGCGAAGGAGAGGCCATATCATGGCATCTTGCACAGGCACTTAAGATTGAAGACAAGGATATTAACAGGATAAGTTTTAACGAAATTACCAAGAATGCAGTCAAAGCATCAATTAAAGAACCTCGTAAGATTAATATGAACCTTGTTGATGCACAGCAGTCAAGAAGAGTTCTTGACAGAATGGTTGGATACAGAATAAGTCCTTTACTCTGGGCGAAAGTCAAGCGTGGACTTTCGGCGGGACGTGTACAGTCAGTCGCATTAAGAATTATATGTGACAGGGAAGATGAGATAAATGCATTTATACCTAAAGAATACTGGACTATAGATGCCATTCTTAATGTTAAAGGTGAGAAGAAACCTATAACCGCAAGGTTTGTGGGAAAGGCCGGACAGAAAATCGAACTTGAGAATTCAGGACAGGTCGATAAGATAATGAATGAATTATCAGGTGCCAAATATATAATTGATGATATTAAGAAGGGAGAACGCATAAAGAAGGCTCCGCAGCCGTTTACCACCAGTACATTGCAGCAGGAGGCTTCCAAGGCTCTTAATTTTTCAACGCAGAAGACCATGCGCATAGCACAGCAGCTCTATGAAGGTGTAGATATTAAGGGGATGGGTACGGTCGGACTTATCACATATCTGAGAACGGATTCTACCCGTATATCGGATGAGGCTGATGCGCTTGCCAGAAATTTCATTAAAGAAAATTATGGTGATGCTTACTATATGGCACCGGATCACGCTGCCAGACAGGGAAAGAAAATCCAGGATGCACATGAAGCAATCAGACCTACCAATATAGAGATTCTTCCGTCTCAGGTAAAGGAATTAATAAGCCGTGACCAGTTCAGGCTCTATCAGCTTATATGGAAACGTTTTGTTTCCAGCAGGATGGCCAATGCTATATATGAGACTACCAACATACGTATTGCAGCGGGAGATTACAGATTCAGTGCCGCTGCATCACATATTAAATTTGATGGATATATGTCAGTGTATATGTCAGATGAAGACGAGAAATCCGATGCATTTACATTCGGCCAGATAACGAAGGAATCACAGATTTCTCTAGACAAATATGATAATAAACAGCATTTTACACAGCCGCCGGCACATTATACTGAGGCATCTTTAGTTAAGACACTTGAAGAACTCGGAATCGGAAGGCCTTCTACATATGCGCCTACAATCGGAACTATTATAGCGAGGAGATATGTTATTAAGGAGGACAAGAATTTATATGTCACGGAAATAGGCGAGGCGGTTAATAAGATAATGCTTAAGTCATTTCCATCAATTGTTGACGTCAATTTTACGGCCAATATGGAGTCGCTCCTTGATAAGGTGGAAGAGGGAAGTGTCAACTGGAAGACTGTTGTAAGAAATTTTTATCCGGATCTTGATGCGGCTGTTAAGCTTGCTGAGAAGGAACTTGAAACTGTTAAGATAGAGGATGAGGTTACAGATGTAATATGCGAGAACTGTGGCAGAAATATGGTCATTAAATACGGACCACACGGTAAGTTCTTAGCATGCCCGGGATTTCCGGAATGCCGCAACACCAAGCCTTACCTCGAAAAAATAGGCGTTGCCTGTCCGAAGTGCGGTAAGGAAGTCATATTACTAAGGACCAGAAAAGGCCGTAAATACTATGGTTGTGAGAACAGTGAATGTGATTTCATGTCATGGAATAAACCTTCTTCAGAGAAATGCCCTAAGTGCGGAGGATATATGGTTGAAAAGGGCAACAAGCTTGCGTGTGCCAACGAACAGTGCGGATATGTCACAAATTATGTACACAATAAAGAAAATAATTGATATTTTCTGATAAATGTGCTATGCTTGATATTGTAAGCAGAGTTAGTTTTTCTGTTAAAGGGGCATGGTAGGAATGAGCAGCGTACAATTGCTTGACAAAACACGTAAGATCAATAAGTTATTGCATAACAACAGTTCACAGAAGGTAGTTTTTAACGATATCTGTAAGGTTATGAGCGATATTCTTGTATCCAATGTACTTGTGATAAGCCGTAAGGGTAAGGTGCTTGGTGTAAGTATTATCGAGGAAGTTGAAGAGATTAAGGAACTGATACAGGATGAAGTCGGAGGTTACGTTGACTCCATGCTGAACGAAAGGTTGCTTAATGTTCTTTCCACAAAGGAGAATGTCAATCTTGAGACACTTGGATTTGCCGAAGGATATTCCAATAAATATCAGGCGATCATAGCGCCTATAGATATTGCTGGAGAGCGGCTTGGAACTTTGTTTATGTACAAGATTGAGAATCAATACGATATTGATGACATCATATTATGTGAGTATGGAACGACAGTGGTCGGACTTGAAATGATGAGATCCGTTAATGAAGAGACGGCGGAAGAGGATCGTAAGGTCCATATTGTAAAATCGGCGATAAGCACATTATCGTATTCCGAGTTGGAAGCCATAATCCATATTTTTGACGAACTTGGACAGGGAGAAGGAATTCTTGTCGCAAGCAGGATTGCCGATAAGGTGGGAATAACACGTTCGGTGATAGTCAATGCGCTTCGTAAATTTGAAAGTGCAGGAGTAATCGAATCAAGGTCTTCAGGGATGAAGGGCACATATATCAAGGTGCTCAATGACGTTGTGTTCGATGAGTTGGCTCGTATTAAAATGAATATGTAATTTCAGTGGAAGGAATCGCTGTATCGCTTGATACAGCGATTCTTAGCATTTTATTACATTTAAGGAAAAATTTTTATAAGGGAAAATTTTTACTTTACTTTTTGCGCTAAATACATATAATAGTAAGAGGGAATATTTGGTTTATTTTATGGTGCCGTTCTGATTGGGACATGCATTAAGAAAAGGCACTGAAAGGAGAATACGAATTATATGATTAATTCAGGTGCATTTGCCTATGTTGATTTACTTTCGGCTTCGGCAGATTATTCTTGGAAACGTAACGAGGTGCTTAGCAGTAATATAGCTAATGTAGACACCCCTGGGTATAAGAGGCAGGATGTGAGTTTCGAGTCTGTGCTGTCATCAGCACTTGCTAAGGCAGGCTCAATATCAAATAACCTTACACAGACTGTACGAAATATTAATTATAATCATGTGAAACCGATTATATATACTGATGATGCAGAACTGTCATACAGAATAGACGGTAATAATGTTGACCAGGATGAAGAACAGATTGAAATCGCTTCTAACCAGTATTATTACCAGGGTGTAATTGACAGCATGAAACAGGAGTTTTCCAGATTTAAGACAGCAATGTCAACATCCGGAATCTGATAACGAACGGAGGATTATATAATGGCTCTTTTTACAGGAATGAATATTAATGCATCAGGTATGTCGGCGGAGAGACTGAGACTTGATGTTATTTCAGAGAATATAGCTAATGCCAACACGACCAGAACGAAAGAAGGCGGTCCGTATGTGCGTAAGAACGTTATTTTTACGGAGAAAGTATCTACGGCAGATTCGTTCGGAGAGGTACTTAACAGAACCATCAGCGGAATCGGAAATGGCGTTAAAGTGACAGCTATCACTAAAGATACGGATACAGATATGAACCTTGTGTATGAACCGTCACATCCTGATGCTGATGAGAACGGATATGTACTTTATCCGAATGTTAATATTGTAACTGAGATGACAGATCTCATAGATGCATCCAGAGCATTTGAGGCCAATACCACAGCATTTGAAGCAAGCAAGAATGTGGCCAGCAGGGGCTTGAGCATACTGGAGTAGGAGGACATGACGAATGAATAACATAGTATCAATTTCGGATCTTGCAGCACAGAGAACGAATGAATTGCTTAATACATCGGCATTAACATCAACAGATAAGAAAACAACATCGGCTTCCGATACATTTGACAGCATATATAAGGCTGCTGTCAATATGATAGATTCTACCAATAATTATCTGCAACAAGCACAGCAGGCGGAGGTTGATTATGCGACAGGTAAGCTTTCAAGTACGCATGAACTTGCGGTAATAGAGCAGAAAGCAAGTCTTTCATTACAATACACGGTTGCGATCAAAAACCAGCTTTTAAGCGCATATAGAGAGATTATGAATATGCAGTTTTAATATAATACTCCATTGCCTTATAAGGCATAAGAGCTTATTCAGGAGATACATAAATGCAGGAAAGATTTAAAGCCATACTCGAAAAGATAAAAGCTTTCTGGCTTAAGTTCAACAAGACACAGCGAATAGTGTTTATTGCTGTTTTTGTTATTGTGGTTGCCGGAATAATTATAGTTTCAAAAATAGTTTCCACACCTAAGAAGGTTGTATTAAGGGAATGTGCCAATGAATCAGAGGCTACGGAAGTACGGAGCCTCCTTAACGGCGAAAATATAACATGTACGATAGATGCGAACAATGTTGTGCGTGTCAATGAGTCCGATTATGTTGAAGCCAAGCTTGTACTTGGATCCAATAATATCTCATCTGAAGGATATTCGCTTTCGGATGCGGTAAGCGGAGGATTCAGCGAAACGGCAGCGACAACTGAACGTAAATACAAAGCATACCTTGAATCCAAATTTGCGGATGATCTCGAATCCCTTGACGGAGTTAAAGCAGCAAGGGTAACCATAGATTTCCCGGAATCAGGCAATACTGTTTTTACGGAGAACGAGGATGCATCCATAACAGCAATGCTTACGCTTACTAAGGAGATGTCTGAGGAACAGGCGGCATCGATCGGTCTTATGCTTGCAGCTAATGTCGGAAGTGACAACACCAATAACGTGGTTGTTATGGATAACAATGCAAATCTTCTCTATTACGGAGGAACCAATAATTCATATGCTACGGGAAGCGCAAGTTCCAAGGTACAGGAACGCCTTGAAAATGCCATAACCGCACATATACAGAGCATGTTGATCTCAACCAATCTTTATAATGAGGTCACGGTATCACCTCACCTTGATGTTTCATTTGATAATGTTGAGATAGTTGATAAACAGTACACGATTCCTGAAGGATCTGATGAAGGTTTGAAGAAGACTACATATGAGGTCAATTCAACCGGAGGATTTTCGGACGCGTCCGGAGCAGCGGGAACTGAGTCCAACGATAAGGATACCACATACAAAATAAAGAATGCCGACGGAACTAATTCAGAGTATTCGCTCAAACAGTATGAGTGGCTGCAGAATGAGAAAATAACAACAACCAAGCCGGCAACAGGAACAATTAATTACGACAATTCATCGGTTACGGTAGTTGCAACACTTACCAAATACATAACTGAGGATGATGCGAAAGCACAGGGACTTCTCGATGATATGACATGGGAAGAATACAAGGCAGCCAATGCGGATCCGGTTGAAAGTACCGTTAATGATACGTTTTATGATGCAATAGCAACAGGAACCGGAATTTCCAAAGATAATATTCAGATTCTCGGTTATACAAGAAGTGTATTTTATGATTCAGAAACAAGCAGTACATCACCTTTCTTTGTGTTCCAGATTATACTTGCCGTACTTATTGCGGGACTGCTTATATTTATAATAATCAGGAGCATGAGACCGGTGGCAGTTGAAGAGACCGAACCGGAACTCAGCGTGGAAGATATGCTTGCAACGACCAAAGAAAACAGACAACCGGTTGAAGACATTGATATACAGGATAAGTCCGAGACCAGAGTTGCCATTGAGAAATTTGTCGATGAGAATCCGGAAGCGGTTGCGCTCTTGCTGCGTAACTGGCTGAACGACGGATGGGAATAAATCGGGACTTAGGAGGAATTGTTACATGGCGAAGTCTAAGAGTGGACTCGACGGAGTCCAGAAAAGCGCAATCCTGCTGATTGCTCTCGGCCCTGAGAAATCGGCCAAGATATTCAAACATTTGCGCGAAGATGAAATAGAACAGCTTACACTTGAAATTGCCAATACAGGAAGTGTATCGCCTCAGACCAAGGAAGAAGTACTTTCGGAATTCTACGAAGTATGTCTTGCACAGCAATACATTGCAGAAGGCGGTATTACATATGCTAAAGAGCTCCTCGAAAAAGCACTTGGACAGGACAAAGCCAAAGATGTTATCAGCAAACTTACGGCAAGCCTTCAGGTTCGTCCGTTCGAATTTGTCAGAAAGACAGATCCGGGCCAGCTGCTTAACTTTATACAGGATGAGCATCCACAGACAATAGCACTTATTTTATCATATCTGCCGGCAGGACAGGCAGCGCAGGTCATTTCTTCGCTTCCACCTGAAAAACAGGCTGATGTTGCAAAGAGAATTGCTATGATGGACAGAACATCCCCTGACGTCATTAAAGAGGTCGAGGGTGTACTCGAACGTAAACTTGCATCGCTTGTTAATCAGGATTACACGATTATTGGCGGTACTGATGCGATTGTTGAGATACTTAATTCGGTTGACCGTGGAACAGAGAGACATATTCTTGAAACACTTGAAATCGAAGAGCCTGAGCTTGCAGATGAGATCAGACGTAAGATGTTCGTATTTGAAGATATTATATCGCTTGATGACAGAGCTATCCAGCGTGTACTCAGAGATGTTGATAACAATGACCTTGCAGTTGCACTTAAGAGCGCCAATGACGAGGTTAAAACAGTTATTTTCAACAACCTTTCAAAGCGTCTTGCTGCAATGATACAGGAAGATATGGAATTTATGGGACCTGTACGTCTTAAGGATGTTGAGGAAGCACAGCAGAAGATTGTTAATATAGTGCGTAAACTCGAAGATTCTGCCGAGATAGTTATATCAAGAGGCGGAGGTGACGAGATAATTGTCTAATCTTTTTAAGTATGGCAATGCCGTTATCAAAAATGATGATAAACTGGTTATAGATTCCAATAAACTGATAGAAAAGATTCTTTCAGATAAAAATGCCACGGCTAATTATGCATCAAGAGCAGCAAAACCGGATCCTGACGGATTCGTATGCGGACTCGATGCGGCAACGGTTGAACAGCTTGTTGATGATGAACCGTATTCTACAGAAGAAGAAAGTGCCAGGGCAATGCAGCTGTTAGATGATGCCAGAGAGAAAGCGTCCGGTATTGTTAAGGAAGCTGATGAACAGGCTGAGGCTATCCGGAAGGATGCATATGACAACGGGTATGCCAAGGGAATGGAAGAAGCGCAGAATGATGCCAAAACCGAACTTGAGGCAAAGCTTGCACAATTAGAGAAAGAATACCATGATAAGAAAGCAGCTCTCCAGACTGAGTATGATGAACTTAAAGAACAGATGGAACCGGAACTTGCAGATACGATTCTTGATGTTGTATCAAAAGTGACGGGAGTTCTTGCCGAAGATAATAAAGATGTTATTTTACATCTTATAAATAATGTCATGCGTAATAATGAACTCAGTAAAGAATTCACCATCAGGGTATCTGAAAATGATTATAATTATGTTATAAGCAATAAAGAACTGATATATGGTGCTGCATCTCCTGATTATAATATCGAGATATGCAAGGATTCCAAGTTGTCAAAGAATCAATGTGTAATAGAGACGGATGCAGGTGTATTTGACTGCAGTCTTGATATCCAGCTTGAAAATCTCATACATGAAATCAAAATTCTCAGCTGTGTGCATTGATGAAATATATTAGACCAGAGGTGTATGGTTTGGATACCACTAAGTATTTGAATTTGGTAAACAGAACATTTTATAAGAAGATGGGTAAGGTCTCTAAGGTTGTCGGACTTACGATTGAATCAATAGGTCCGGATGCGAGCCTTAATGATGTCTGCCATATTCTTCCCAAAGACGGAAACGGCAGATACATAAATGCCGAAGTAGTCGGTTTCAGGGAAAAAAGAATAATACTGATGCCGTTCGAATCAGTGGATGGTATCGGGCCGGGATGTATTGTCGAGAATACCAACAGCCATTTGTGTGTCAAAGTTGGAGATGAACTGTTAGGCAGAACGGTTGACGGACTCGGTAACCCGATTGATTCAGAGCCGATAGAAGACTTTGTTGAGTATCCTGTAGATTCCACGCCACCGGATCCGTTAAAAAGAGTAATAATTGATACAATTCTCCCGCTGGGTGTTAAAGCGGTTGACGGTCTGCTTACAATAGGCAAAGGCCAGAGAATAGGTATTTTTGCGGGAAGCGGTGTCGGAAAAAGTACATTGATGGGTATGTTTGCAAGAAATACCAAAGCGGATATTAATGTTATCGCACTTATAGGTGAACGAGGCAGGGAAGTCCGCGAATTTATAGAAAGAGACCTTGGCGAAGAAGGAATGAAAAGAAGCGTGGTCGTTGTGGCCACATCCGACAAACCGGCTCTCATCAGAAATAAAGCAGCCAAGACAGCGACAGCGATTGCTGAGTATTTCAGGGATCAGGGCAAAGATGTCCTTCTTATGATGGATTCACTTACACGTTTTTCGATGGCACAGCGCGAAATTGGTCTTGCATCAGGAGAACCACCGGTTACAAGAGGATATCCGCCAAGTATGTACAGTGAAATGCCAAAGCTTCTGGAACGTGCCGGAAATTCAGAAAAGGGTTCAATAACCGGACTCTACACTGTTCTGGTAGACGGAGATGACTTTAACGAACCGGTAACCGATACCGCACGAAGCATTCTCGACGGGCACATTGTTCTGTCGCGTAAGATAGCCCAGAAGAACCATTATCCGGCGATAGATGTACTTGCAAGTATATCAAGGTGTATGAGCCAGATTGTTGATAAGAAGCAGAAGGAACTTTCAGGACAGCTCAAAAATGTTATGGCCACATATGCGGAATCCGAGGATTTGATAAATATCGGTGCGTATAAGGCCGGCAGCAATAAAAATATTGATTATGCAATAAGTAAAATAGACAAGGTAAATGATTTCCTTATTCAGGCGACTGACGAGAAAATGGATTATGACGAAGAAATAGAAGCACTTGAGGCGGTGTTTGAAGAACCGCAGGAAGGCGATGAAAATTAATGGCAAAGTTCTCCTATAGGATGCAGAACATACTGGATATAAAGTATAAAATGGAAGAGCAGGCTAAATCGTCATTTGCGGCGGCTATGGCCAGGCTTAGGACAGAGAAGAACAAACTTGATGCCATGTTTGCCAGAAAAAAAGAACTTGAAGAAGATTACCGCAATAAAGCACAGGGACAGATTAATGTATTTGATCTGTCAAATGGCAGAAAAGCAATAGATTTTCAGAAAGAACTGATTAAGGAACAGATGGTCGAAGTAAGGGTTGCACAGAAAAATGTGGAAATGGCACGTGCAAGACTTAATGATGTAATGAAAGACAGAAAAACACATGAGAAACTCAGGGAACATGCATTTGAAGATTTTCTGCATGAACTGAGTGACCAGGAGAAAAAAGAAATAGACGAACTGGTAAGTTACCAATACAGTACTAAGGCGAGGTGATAAATTATGGCAAAGAATCAGAATGAAGATATAGATTTGGTTAATGATATGGATCTGGATGATGAAGAAGAAAAAGACGGCAAGAAAAATGGCAAAATGATGACGTCTATAGTCGCGTTGTTCATTGTTCTCATATGGGTTGCCATCTTTGCTTTGCTTATCAAACTGGATGTTGGCGGTTTCGGAAGTTCGGTAATGTATCCGGTGCTTAAGAATGTTCCGGTGCTTAATAAGATACTTCCCAAAAACGCGGGAGAAGAGATCAGCTCACAAAGCGGAGATACATACAGCACACTCCAGGATGCGATAGACAGAATTAATGAACTTGAAAATGAAATCTCACTTTACAAGAGCAATGCCGATGATAATGCCGAGACGATTTCTAATCTGCAGGCAGAATTGTCAAGACTCAAAGCATACGAAGAAAATCAAAGCAATTACGAGCAGTTAAAAAAGAAATTCGATAACGAGGTTGTATTTACAAATAATGCACCCGATATACAGGAATATAAGACATGGTATGAACAAATGGATCCTGATAACGCAGCTGAGATATACCGACAGGTTGTTGAACAGCTTCAGGTTCAGCAGGAAATTCAGGATCTTGCCGATAAATATGCTTCTATGAAACCGGCTGCGGCTGCGGCTGTTTTCGAAGAAATGACGGGCGATCTCGAAAAGGTTGCCAAGATACTTTCGTGTATGAAGAAAGCGGATGCGGGCAATATCATTGCAGCCATGAATCCGACACTTGCAGCCAAACTTACATTACTTATATATCCTACCGGTGAATAACGGCTTATGCCGATATTCATATATATATTTTTTCAGGAAAGGAGGAAAGAAGATGACGACAGGAAATATTTCCAAGGTGTCAGATATCTCTAATCTTATGACATTTAAGGGTAATGTTTCTTCCAATGCCGATACAAAGGGATTAAGTTTCGCATCGCTTATGTCTGCGGTATCAGACGGTAAACATAGTGATAATGCCGGAACTGATGCATATAAGCCGGTCACGGATAACGATATCTCAAAAGTGATTTCCGATTCCAAGACTTCAAAACCGGTTGACTCCGGAGCAAAGAGCAAGAAATCAGATGACGTTACAACTGAATCCGACAAAAGTATCCGGGATGCGTACAATGATATCAGGGAAGCGCTTAAAGAAGAATTAGACATAACAGACGAAGAACTTGATGCAGCACTTGAAGCTCTGGGAATGACTGTTGCCGACCTGATAGTACCGCAGAATATGGCAATGCTTGTCGCAGAAGTTAACAGCACTGATGTTACCAATATCCTTACAGATGAATCCCTTGCGGATAATCTCGCAGCACTTACGCAGGAAATTGCAGACATTGTCCAGACTGTTGAAACAGACACCGGGATTTCGGTTGAAGAATTTAAAGAAGCAGTCAGGAGTCTGGAAGAATCACTGAATAGCACAGCGGATACCGGAAATCCTGAGATGCCGGCAGAGTCTGTATCAGATTCACAGACAAATGTTCCGGTGCAGGACAAAGAGATTAAAGTGACTGTTGAGAATCATCAGGAAGAAACGGCAAGTGTGGAAAACAAACAGACAGGAACCGGAGTGAGCGAAACACAGACGTCGGATGACGCTGACAGTCATAATGAAAGCGGACATCAGACAACGGCGAAAGAGTTTGCACAGAACATAGTCCAGAATCTTAACCAGAGTGTGAGTGAAGCAGTTGCAGTAGATGCCGGCGAAACCTTCAGCGTAAGCCGTACAGATATTGTTGAGCAGATGCTTGAAGCAGTAAGAGTTAACGTAACTCCAGATACAACATCAATGGAGATACAGCTTACACCTGAACACCTCGGAAAGATCAATCTCAATGTGGCTACCCGAAACGGAGTCATAACAGCTACCATAACAGCTCAGAATGAATCTGTAAAAGCGGCAATTGAAAATCAGGTTATACAGCTCAAAGAGAGCATGAATAACCAGGGACTTAAGGTTGAAAATGTCGAAGTAACGGTGGCGAGTCATGAGTTTAATATGAATTATGATAACAACGGCGACTCACAGAATATGGGTAACGGTAAGAATAATTCATCAAGAAGATTCAGAACCGAAGAAGAATTAGCTTCTGATGAAACAGCGGCAGAAAATACCGAACGTCAGATAATGGAAGCTAACGGCAACAGCGTAAGTTATACGGCATAGTAAAGGAGACAAACAATGGCAATATCAGCACAGGTAATTAACGGTAAAGTATATGCTGATTATACATCCGGAACAAGCACCAATAAGGATACTAAGGGAAGTGATTCTCTTGACAAAGATGCTTTCTTAAAAATCCTTGTGGCCGAAATGCAATATCAGGATCCACTTGAACCGTCATCCAATACAGAATGGGTAACGCAGATGGCATCGTTTTCACAGATAGAGCAGCTTCAGGATGTTACAGACACGATCAATGAGCAGAAAGCAGCTGCACTTGTAGGAAAAAGAATAATAGTTGCTGCATCCGATAACACAAACGGCGAAGTCAATTATGTTACAGGTAAAGTTCAGTGTATCGAAAAGAAGTCAGATGGCTTATACTTTTCAATCAATGACAATTTATATTCGGTTGACAAGCTTTATGCTGTAGTTGATGATGAGTATTATGACAAACTCATTAACGGTAACAAGGGCAGTACAGGCAGCGATGGCGCCGGTACCGGAGAGAAAAAAGCATAAAACCGTTCAGACCGGCATGGATGAGGAATAAGATATGGATATCAAAAACACAAGATTTTCATCCATTGAGCAGATCACGGGTCAATATCTTAACAACCGGAATGTCAGGCAGACAGACAAAGAAAATGTCAGCTCATTTGATACTATTCTCAAGCAGAAATTTGATGATGCAAAGACGGAAGGCCTTAAGTTTTCCAAACATGCAATGCAAAGACTTGCGGACAGAAATATTGATTTGTCAAATGAACAGCTTGACAGACTTGACAAAGGTGTTAAACTCAGTGTAGAGAAGGGTATCAGGGAATCATTGGTACTTATGGATGATTACGCATTCATAATCAACACAAGCAGGTACACCGTGATAACAGCAATGGAACAGGGCAATGAAGGTGACAATGTGTTCACAAACATTGACGGAGCCGTTTTGGTATAGGTTGGACCTTATGGAAACCTTCTGCTTCTGAATGACGGATGAAGCAGCGAGAAAACGGCATATTTTAATAAACACCGGGATAATCCGGTGTCAGGAGGCCACTTAATTATGATGAGATCACTTTACTCTGGTGTAGCAGGACTCAGGTCACACCAGACAAGAATGGACGTAATAGGTAATAATATTGCCAACGTCAACACAGTAGGATATAAATCACAGTCTGTAACATTCAGCGATGTATTGTATCAGACAACACAGAACGCTTCGGGTCCTAACGAAACTACCGGAGCGGGCGGTACCAACGCCAAGCAGATCGGTCTTGGTTCAACTATTTCATCCATCAGTACCAATATTACCGAACCAGGTGGATATCAGACAACCAACAAACCGTTTGACCTTATGATCAACGGAGATTCATTCTTTGTAGTAAATAACAATGGATCAAATTATTTTACCAAAGCCGGTAACTTCCAGCTTGATACCAACGGAATGCTGGTAACTTCACAGGGTTATGCGGTAATGGGATGGCTTGCGGATAAGGATGGTAACATTCAGGTTGATAATGTATCAAGAATTAATCTTTATTCACCTGAGAACCAGTACGCAAATCCGGTTGCTACAACAGCGACAACCATGGCAGGTAACATCAATAAAGAAGATGAAAGCTTTTCGGCAGCCGGTGGTTCACGTTCTGTAAACATATCATTTTATGATAACCTTGGATATAAGTATCAGGCAACACTCAAAGTTACACAGACCAGTGAGTATGAGTATGGAATGACTGTATCGGCAGTAAGCTGTAACGGAAGAACATTGAATCTTTCGGAGACAGATCTTAATAATCTTCTTGATGCCAATACATCTATTACATTTAATGAAGCAGACGGTACACTTGCGACACCGGCGGATGGTATCATTAATTTCAAGGCGACAGCACTTGGAATCGATGCACTTCCTCAGGACATAACTGTTGATTTTTCAAGTGTAACATGCCGTGGTACGGAGACCAAACTTGAATCATCAAGAGGTGATGCTGACGGCAACGGAGCCGGAAGAGCCGTAGGTACTATGACAGAGGTTGCAATCGGTAAGGACGGTAAGATTTCAGCGTCGTATGATAACGGCGATCAGAGAGTTATAGCACAGATTGCCGTTGCTAATTTTGTTAACCCGTCAGGTCTTGAGAAAATAGGTGATAATCTTTTCCAGGCAACCATGAATTCCGGTGAGTTTGATGGAATAGGACAGGATGTAACGGCGGATGGAGGATATTTTGCAACAGGTGTACTTGAAATGTCCAATGTTGATCTTGCTGCAGAATTTACTGATATGATTACAACCCAGAGAGGATATCAGGCAAACTCGAGAATTATCACAGTTTCAGATACACTCCTGGAGGAACTCATTAACCTTAAGAGATAATTATAAGATGGCGGTTCTGCCTTGCCGGTAGGCGGGGCAGAATATGCCGGTTTTAAAGGAAAAGGCATGATTGAATTAACCAGACTTAACGGAACTGTATTCGGGCTGAATCCGGAGTTGATAGAAGTTGTCGATTCAACACCAGACACAGTTATCACTCTTACTACAGGACGCAAATTTATTGTAAAAGAAAGTAGACAAGAAGTGAAAAATTTAGTATTATCATATAAGAAGGCAATTTTTGCTGAATTATTTAAATTAGGATAATAGGTGGTATATAAATGGATTTTGCAACAATAATTGGTCTCGTCGCAGGATTAGGCCTTATGATATTTGGTATAGTTACAGGTGATGATGGATTCGCGGCACTAACGAACTTCCTTCATGCACAGTCGGCACTTATAACATTCGGTGGTGCGTTCGGTGCAACACTTGTATCTAACAGCTTAGGAGATTTTGTTAACGGAATTAAAGGAATAAAGATGGCACTTCGTCAGACCAAACATGATCAGACGGAAGTTATTAAGAAGATAATTGAGCTTTCTAATGTAGCACGTAAGGAAGGCTTATTGGCATTGGAAGATGCGGCATCGGATCTGGATGATGCATTTATGAAGAAAGGTATCTTCCTTATAGTTGACGGTACGGAACCGGATCTGGTAAGGGCAATTCTTGAGACAGAACTTACATGTATAGAAGACAGACATAAGAAAGTATCATCGTTCTGGGAAACAGCAGCAGCGATGGGTCCTGCATGGGGTATGATCGGTACCCTCATCGGTCTTATTAACATGCTTAAACATCTTGATGATGTGTCAACCGTAGGACCTAACATGAGTACAGCCCTTATTACTACATTCTACGGTTCACTGTTAGCCAACTGGCTTGCAATGCCTATTGCAACCAAATTAAAGGCTAATAATGCAGAAGAAGTCACAGTTAAGGAAGTGGTAATAGAAGGATTGCTGTCAATACAAGCCGGAGAGAATCCTCGTGTAATCGAAGAGAAACTCAAATCATTCCTTGCACCTGCAGAGAGAACTCAGTATGGTGAAGGTGGAGAAGCCGGAGGTGAAGAGGCTTAATGGCGAGAAAGAAAGGTAATGAAGAGTCTATAAAGACGGATGGCTGGATGGCTACGTTCTCCGACCTTATGAACCTGTTATTGTGTTTCTTCGTCGTTTTGTTTGCCATGTCAACTGTTGATGCTGATAAATGGCAGGAACTTGTAGCTTCATTTTCTTCCAAATACAATGTTATTGAAGGAAAAGGCTCCGGAATAGGCGAAGGAAAGCTTATTGCGAGCGGAACAAGCCAGCTTACGGATATCAGTAATTATTATGCACAGCAGGGCCTTAATCAGGAGGGCAGCAAGAATGATGTCCAGGATGCGTTGATCAAACTTGAAAAAGAACAGACCAAAGAATCTGAGAAAATGGGCGAGATCATTAACGGAATGCTTGAAGGAACGGGACTTAACGATGCGGTTGAAGTCCAGGTTACACAGCATTATGTATGCCTTAATATGAAGGGTGCGCTTCTTTTTAAATCCGCATCGGCAACACTTACTGACGAAGCACAGAAAGTATTGACTGAGGTAAGTAAAATACTTAAATTATATCAGGATAATCTTGTAGAGATAGAAGGACATACGGATAATGTTCCGATGTTGAATGACCCGATATTTACTAATAACAATGTTCTTTCGGCATACAGGGCGATGGCAGTATTTGATTATGTGGTAAATGACTGTGGTGTGAGCCCGGCGAAGCTCAAATGTGCAGGCCGGGGCGAATATGCTCCGATAGCAAGCAATGATACAGCTGAGGGAAGATCACAGAACAGACGTGTAGAGATTAAGATATATAACAGCTACAGCAGTTATTAATATATATTATAGAAAGTCAAGGTGGATAGATATATGAAAAAAGGAATAAGCAACATAATTGTTCTGGCACTTGTGATAGTTAACCTGGTTCTTACAGTGATACTTGTTTTCACATTCCTGCCATCAATTAAGAAAACCAATAATCTTGTTACTAAAATTTGTGATATGGTTGACCTGGAGGTTGGTGCGGACAGTAACAAACAGGAAGTGACTGTTTCGGATCTGACAAGTGTTACCGTATTGTTTGGCGAGGATACAACCAATGTTGTCAATCTTACCAACGGAAAACTTGCAAAGTTCGGTGCAACTATAAATTTAAATACTAAGGCAAAGGATTATGAAAGTGTGAAGACACAGGTTGAATCTGCAATGAGTATGATTGACAGTACACTTATGGGTGTAATCAGAGGATTTGACAGTACAACACCTCAGGCGGATATGGAAAAGGCAGCGACGAATGCGGTGCGTGAATTATTTGCATCGGATACGGTATATTCAGTATCATTCACACAATATGTAGTACAGTAATTATGAATATAATATGTTATAGAAAGAAGGTGAGAGAAGATGGGCGAAGTCCTTTCACAAAGTGAGATAGATAACCTGCTGAAGGCTTTCAGCAGTGGTGAACTTGATGTCGAAGAAATGAAAGGCACGGAAGAAAAGACGGTTAAGAATTATGATTTTGCAAGACCGGCTAAATTCTCCAAAGAACATCTTCGAACACTTGAAATAATATTTGAACATTACGGACGTTTGTTGTCTACCAATCTTCCGGCATATTTAAGAAGACCGGTTCAGGTAGCTGTAATGAACTCAGAGGCAGTAACTTATTCTGAATTTGCAAATGCACTTTCCAATCCGGTATTGCTTGGCGTGGTAAGTTTTGAACCTCTTGACGGTAATGTTGTTATGGAAATAGCATCCAATCTTGGATTTGCAATGGTGGACCGGCTTTTGGGAGGCGCAGGAACTGCGCTAGACAAACCAAGGGAATTTTCAGAGATTGAACTCACAATACTTGAGAGAATGTTTAATGTATGTGTTAATCTTTTAAGGGAACCCTGGGAAAATGTTGTGGATATACACCCGAGGCTGGAACGGATAGAGACTAATTCACAGTTTGCACAGATAATATCTCCGAGTGAGATGATTGCTATCATCACAGTGAATATTAAAATCGGAGATGTCGAAGGACTCATGAATATATGTCTTCCTTACATTGTTCTTGAACCTGTTATGGATAAACTCAATACAAAATACTGGTTTTCCACTATGCAGGATAAAGATGTTAATACATATGAAGATGCGATAGCATCACTCATAAGCAAGGCACAGATACCGGTCAAGGCGGTATTGGGTTCCAGCAGTATTTCTGTTAATGATTTTATTAATCTTGGTGTCGGAGATGTTATTAAACTGGACACCAAAGTGGATGAAGAATTAGATGTTTTTGTTGGAAATATAAAGAAATTTACAGCGTTGCCGGGTTCGGCTAACGAAAATTATGCAGTCAGACTTACCAAAGTTCTGAGAGGAGATGACTAAAATGGATGGAATGTTATCACAAGACGAAATCAATGCATTGCTTTCAGGTGCCAATCTTGACGACGGTGCCGATGCAGCAGCCAGTACAACAGATGAAACCCTGACCGATGAACAGAAAGATGCTATCGGAGAGGTTTCAAATATAAGCATGGGAACGGCAGCAACTACTCTTAGCACGTTGCTCAACCAGCCGGTTAACATTACAACACCGCAGGTTACATATATGACATGGGACGAACTTGCAGATTCCTATGACAGACCATGTGTTTTTTTGCAAATTCAATATACAGCCGGACTGGACGGTAATAATGTCCTTGTTCTTAAAGAACATGATGTAAGAATAATTACCGATCTTATGATGGGCGGAAACGGAGAGGTCAATGATGATGAACCGATTGGTGAACTTCATTTGAGCGCAATCGGAGAAGCGATGAACCAGATGATGGGTTCGGCCGCAACATCAATGTCATCCATGCTTGGCAAGAAAATAGATATAAGCCCGCCAGTTGCAAATCTGATTGATTTGAATGTAAAACAGGATGAAAATAATCTTCCGGAATTCCTTAATACCAAATTTGTTAAGGTCGCATTCAGAATGACCATAGGAAATCTTATAGACAGTGAAATCATGCAGTTATATCCGTTTGATTTTGCAAGGAATCTGTATGAAGTGTTCGCACTCGGTATGCAGGATAATTCAGATAATGTTGCGACATCGACACCTTCAGAGAAGGCCGCACAGCCGGCAGCAGAACAGCCATCAGCAGCACAGCAGGCAATGCAGCAACCATCGCCTGCACCGCAACCGCAGCAGAATGTGGCACCGCAACCGCAGATGCAGCAGCAGATGCCTTACGGATATGGCGCAGCACCAATGCCGGGATACATGCAGCCACAGATGCCTTATGGACAGCCAATGCCGGGATATGGTATGCCACCGGTTCAGAATGTTAATGTGCAGCCGGCTTCATTCCAGCCATTTACCGGAGCTCAATCAACGGTCGGACACGAGAATATAGATCTTATTATGGATGTTCCGCTTGAAGTAACAGTTGAACTTGGCAGAACAACCAAGTCCATTAAGGAGATTCTTGAATTTGCACCGGGAACAATCGTTGAACTTAACAAGATCGCCGGAGAACCTATCGATGTACTTGTCAACAGAAAGTATGTTGCCAAAGGCGAAGTAGTAGTTATTGAAGAAAGTTTTGGTATCAAAATTACTGAAATAATAAAATAATTGTTTTCAAAAACGATGCAATAATGTATAATACACATTAAATAAAAAAAGTGAACATTTCTTTTAAAGGAGATTAAGTTATGGCAAAAAATATATTGATATGCGACGATGCAGCATTTATGAGAATGATGATCAAAGACATTCTTACGAAAAATGGATACACTGTTGCCGGAGAGGCCGAGAACGGAGCTAAGGCTGTAGAGAAATATACAGAGCTTAAGCCTGATCTTGTACTTATGGATATCACAATGCCTGAAATGGATGGAATACAGGCTCTTAAGAAAATAAGAGAACTTGACCCTAAGGCTTCCGTGATCATGTGCTCAGCCATGGGACAGCAGGCTATGGTTATTGAATCAATCCAATCGGGAGCAAAAGACTTTATCGTTAAGCCGTTCCAGGCAGACAGAGTCCTTGAAGCTGTAAGAAAAGTTGTTGGTTAATATGATATATTGCGCATCCATGGAGAACAGTATTGCGCAGTTTATTACTGTAACCATGATATTTATATTTGTTCTGGCTATTACATATTTCACGACCAGGTGGATTGGCTCATATCAGAAGAAGAAAATGAGCTATGGTAATATTAAAGTTATTGAAAGTACAAGACTTTCAAGCAATAAGATATTGGAAATTGTAAAAGCAGGAGATAAATGCGTCCTTATCGCTGTGTGCAAAGACACAGTTACGTATCTTGGAGAAATTAACGAGGATACACTTGAATTTAAGGAGACCGAGACCAAAGAATCTTTTGGGAGCGTGTTTAACAGATTCAGATTTTCCGGCAAGGAAGAGGCAGAAGATGAAGAAGAGAAGTAAGGCAATATTAGCTTTCGCAAGAATTGCCATGGTGGTGGCGATTGTTCTCTTCATATCGGTCAACAGCAGAACTGCTGTATATGCAACTGATATATTAGGAACCGAAGAGACGACAACTGCGGCTAATGCTTCAGATAATTTTACAATCGGAATATCGGCTGGAAATGGAAGTGATCTTGCAAGCGTATTACAGATAGTACTTGTGCTTACGGTAATTGCTTTAGCACCTTCCATTCTTATTATGCTCACATCGTTCACGCGAATAATCATAGTAATGCATTTTACAAGAACGGCGCTGGGTACACAGTCGACACCGCCGAACCAGGTGCTTATAGGTTTATCACTTTTTCTTACTTTTTTCATAATGGCGCCTACATTTACAACGGTATATAATGACGCGATCAAGCCTCTGTCGGCCAATGAAATTTCGGCGGAAGAGGCATATGAGACAGGAATACAGCCAATAAGAAAATTTATGTTTAAGCAGACCAATACCAAGGACATCAGGATGTTTCTTGAGATTGCGGATATCGGTGCAGTGGAGAATTATGATGATATACCTACATATGTACTTGTGCCGAGCTTTATAGTGAGTGAATTGAGAACTGCATTTATAATTGGATTCCTGATATATATTCCATTTATAATTATAGATATGGTTGTTGCATCGGCATTGATGTCGATGGGTATGATGATGTTACCTCCGACAACTATTTCGCTGCCTTTTAAAATATTGCTTTTTATTATGGCAGATGGCTGGAATCTGATTATAGGAAATCTTGTTAAGACATTTTATTGATAAAGGAGTGGAAGTATGACAGAAGAACAGGTTGTGGATATAACCAGGGAAGCATTATTCCTTATAATTGAATGTTCGGCTCCACTCCTTTTGATTTCACTTGTTGTCGGTCTGGTGATAAGTATTTTCCAGACGATTACATCGATACAGGAGCAGACACTTACATTTGTTCCGAAAATAATAGGTGTTTTTATAGGTGTTATGATTTTCGGCTCATGGATTCTGACAAAGGTAACTGATTATATTCAGGAACTGTGGTCGAATTTTAGTACATATATCAGGTAGGTGCTGTTATGTTTAACTATGAGATAGCGTTAAATTACTGGGAGTTTTTTCTTCTGATTCTGGTACGCATTGCTAGCTTTGTATATACAGCACCGTTTTTTAATATATCGAGCGTACCGCAGAAAGTTAAAATTTCAATATCCATATTCATATCGATATTGATTTTTATGATTACACCTGACAGAACTATTGAATATACAGGGCTCCTTGATTATGCGATTCTTATTATCAAGGAAAGCGTTGTTGGACTCCTGTTAGGATTTGTGTGTAATGTATGTATCCAGGCAATAACTTTTGCCGGACATATAATAGATACCGATATAGGTCTTTCAATGGCCAATATGTATGATCCGACATTGCGCACACAGACGAGTATCTCGGGAACTTTCTACTATTATACGGTGTTTCTCCTTATGATGGTAACGGGATTGTACCAGTTCCTGATATCTGCGATTGTGGATTCATATAGTATAATCCCGATTGGCAAAGTCACGATCAATGCGGCACTTTATGATTCTTTTCTGGATGTGATAGCAGGTTTTCTGATTGTAGGAATCAGAATTGCATTACCGGTTTTCATATCGATGATGTTAATGAATATAATTCTGGGAATTTTATGCAGAGTTGCTCCGCAGCTTAATATGTTTGCTGTAGGTATACAGATGAAGCTTTTATTCGGACTTGCAATAATGTTTCTTACGATAGGACTTCTGCCGACGGTATCAAATATGTTGTTAAATATGATGAAACAGGCTGTCAGACAGATTGCGGGAGGACTTGTATGATAAAATATGACCTTCAGTTCTTTGCCAAGGACGGTCCTGGTGGTCAGAAGACAGAACCGGCTACACCCAAAAAATTAGAAGATGCCCGTAAGAAAGGCCAGGTAGCCAAAAGTAAGGATCTTTCCGGCTCGGTTCTGTTGTTAGCTTTTTTTGTCCTGATTAAAATTTATGTCAAATATCTTGGCAGGCAGTTTATGAGTTCATTTCATGAGACATATACCAGGATAGGTGATTTATCCGGCGCAAGCGATGAATACAGCTCAATAGGTGTTTACTTTAAAAATATTTTGCAGCAGAACATACTGGATATGCTTGTTATGCTGCTTCCTATACTGGCAGTTGCGTTTGTTCTTGGATTTGTTATGGACATAATTCAGGTGAAATGGAAACCTACAGGTGAGACATTAAAACCGAAATTCGATAAATTTAATCCGGTTAACGGAATAAAGCGTATTTTTAACGTCAAGACAATAGCGGAATTAATAAAACAGATTGTTGTACTTGCGGTATGCGTAATAGTTACTTATAATAAGCTTAAGAGCAAAATCGGTATGCTCTTTAACCTGTATGATATAACATTGCAACAGGCAGTTGTTGCCATGGGAGATTTGATTATTGACCTTGGCATAACAATAAGTGTAATTTATCTTATTATAGGTGTTGCCGATTACATCTTCGAAAAATGGAAATTCAAAGATGATATGAAGATGACCAAACAGGAATTGAAAGATGAATGGAAGGACACCGAAGGAAGTCCTGAAGTAAAGAATAAGCAGAGAAGACGGATGCAGGAAGCATCAAGACGTCGTATGATGCAGGCAGTTCCGGAGGCGGATGTGGTAATAACAAACCCGACTCATTTTGCGGTTGCACTTAAATATGAACCGGATTCCGGAAAGGCACCGGTGGTTGTAGCCAAGGGCGAAGATTACCTTGCGCAGAAGATTAAAGAGAAAGCAAGAGAGTGCGATGTGGAAATAGTTGAGAATAAACCGCTTGCACGTATGCTTTATTATAATGTAGACCTGGGAACGGAAATTCCTCAGGAATTGTATCAGGCAGTTGCGGAGGTTCTTGCATTTGTCTGGAAACTTAAACACAAAATCTGAAATAGAAAGGAGAACGTCAGAATATGAAATTCAAAAAGACAGACTTGTTTATAGGAATATACCTGATGGCAGCAATTCTTTGCCTTTTTTTATCAATTCCATCGGGACTTCTGGATGTTCTCTTAGCCATAAATATATCAGTATCGATGATTATCCTTTTTACTTCCCTTTATGCAAAGGAAGCACTGGATATGCAGGCATTTCCTACAATGCTTTTGTTTACGACAATATTCCGTATTGCACTTAATGTATCATCTACCAAGCTTATTCTTAAGAACGGTTATGCCGGTGCAGTCGTTACGGCGTTTGGTAAATTTGTCGGAGGCAATAATCTTGTAATCGGTTTCGTGGTATTTATTATACTTATAATCGTACAGTTTGTTGTTATCAACAAAGGTTCAGAACGTGTATCTGAGGTAACTGCCAGATTCACACTTGATGCTATGCCGGGTAAGCAGATGGCAATCGATGCTGATCTGAATACCGGAGCAATTACGGATAAAGAAGCCAGAGCAAGGCGTGATAAAATACAGCAGGAGTCATCTTTCTTCGGCGCCATGGATGGTGCTACCAAGTATGTTAAGGGAGATGCTACCGCAGGTCTTATCATCACTGTGATTAACCTCATCGGAGGTATAATTATGGGTATGATATTTGGTGGATTGAGCATACAGGAGGCACTCAGCAAGTATGCACTTCTTACAATCGGAGACGGACTTGTAAGCCAGATTCCGTCACTTATGATATCGCTTTCAACAGGTATCCTTGTAACCAAGGCATCCAAGGAAGTGGAACTTCCGGAAGAGATCATTGGCGAGCTTTTCTCCATACCGAAAGTGCTTAAGATTGTCGGAGTGACCATGGCAATTCTGGGAATAGTTACGCCACTGCCGTGGTGGCTTTTCCTTCTTCTCGGTGCAGCACTTTTTATTGCCGGAATTATGACAGAGAGAAAGGCCGCTGTGCAGACGGTTGAAAATGAGACCGAAGAAGCCGATATGGAAGCCCAGGAAATACGTAAACCGGAGAATGTTGTATCGTTGCTACAGGTTGATCCGATTGAACTTGAGTTCGGATATGGCATCATACCATTGGCCGATGTCAATCAGGGCGGAGATTTACTTGACCGTGTTGTTATGATAAGAAGACAGGTTGCGCTTGAGTTAGGTACTGTTGTACCGATTATACGACTCAGGGATAATATACAGCTTAACCCTAACCAGTACATAATCAAAATCAAGGGTATACAGGTAAGTGAAGGTGAGATACTTTTTGACCATTATATGGCGATGAATCCGGGATTTGTAGAAGAAGAGATTACAGGTATTCCTACGTTTGAACCGTCATTCCACCTGCCTGCAATCTGGATTACCGAGAACCAGAGGGAACGTGCGGAATCGCTAGGATACACAGTTGTAGATCCGCCGTCAATTATCGCCACGCACCTTACGGAAGTTATCAAGGAACACATTGCAGAACTTCTTACAAGGCAGGATACACAGAATCTTATCAACAACATCAAGGAAAACAACCCAACGCTTATCGAGGAACTTGTGCCGAAGCTTATGAGTGTTGGAGAAATACAGAAGGTTCTCCAGAATCTTCTTGAAGAGGGTATCTCGATCAGGGATCTTCTTACCATATTTGAGACGCTTGCGGACCATGCCGGTGCCACAAGGGATACTGACATTCTTACGGAATATGCAAGGCAGAGTCTTAAGAGAGCAATATCCAATAAGTTCTTTATGCCGAATGAGACAACAAGTGTAATAACTTTGGATCCGTCGGTAGAACAGGAAATAATGAATTCAGTCAAGCAGACTGAAAACGGTGCATATATTAACCTTGCTCCGGACAGGATTAAGAGCATCATGGATTCAGTGCAGGCTGAAGTTACCAAGATGGAAGATATGGGAAAAACACCTATAATCATAACTTCACCTATAGTCAGAATATATTTTAAACGTATTACAAGCGATTATATGAAGGACCTTATTGTAATATCATACAACGAGGTTGAACCTGAAGTTGAATTACAGTCAGTTGGGATGGTGACCGCATAATGATAGTTAAGAAGTATACCGGAAAAGATGAAACAGAAGCAGTTATGAAAGCCAAGGATGACCTTGGCTCAAACGCCGTTGTACTTAATGTCAGGACAATGAAACAGAGAGGTCTTGCCAAAATATTCAAAAAAGATTTTGTTGAAATAACGGCAGCATTGGAAGAGAAAGATTTTGCGCAGAATGTTAACAATAATAAGCCGACATTCAGCCGTGTAAGCAGTGAAGCAATCAAAAAACAGCAGTCACAGATAAATCTTCTTGCAGATGACCGTGCCGATACAAATGCACCGAAACAGTCAGAGATAATCGAAAAGAAACTGGACAGTCTCCATGATATGCTTCGTAACCAGATGGTAAAGGAAGAAGATGTAAAGCCAGTTGTCAGACCGGAGAATAATGCCAATTTCAAATCTCTTAAACTCATATATAATAAATTACTTGAGAATGAAGTCAGCGAAAAATATGCCAATGCTATCATCAATGATATAGAAAATTCCATGAAGAAAGAGTCAAATCTTGACAGTATTCTTGCGAGCGTATATCAGAAAATAATCCTTAAGTTCGGGGAACCTGAAGCCATCGAAGATGATGACAGACGCAAAATAGTATTTTTTATAGGCCCAACAGGTGTCGGCAAGACTACGACGATTGCTAAGCTTGCATCGGATTTTAAACTGACCCGTTCAAAAAACGTTGCAATGATAACAGCGGATACATACAGAATTGCAGCGGTTGAACAGCTTAATACATATGCAAGCATTCTTGACGTACCTGTAAATGTAATATATTCACCATCGGAAATAGTCGAGTCCATAGAAGAATTATCGGATTACCAGATGATTTTTGTGGACACGGCAGGACGGTCGCATAAGAATACCGAACAGCGTGATGAAATAATCGAGATGATATCCAATGTCAGAAATTCAGATATTGATGCAGATATTGTAATATTCCTTGTAATGAGTGTTACCACCAAGTACAGGGATATGGTTAACATATGCGATGCATACAAATCGCTTAATTCATACAGATTGTTATTTACCAAGCTGGATGAAACCGATTCGGTTGGTAATATATTGAATATTAAGCTCTATACAGGGGCACCTATCTCGTATATAACATGCGGACAGAATGTACCTGATGATATAGAGAGCGTTGACGTGCAGAAACTTGCAAAAAGTCTTCTCGGCGGTGAATAAAACGGAGGTGTACATGGATCAGGCAGAAAAATTACGGGAAATTATAAAAAAACAGAATCAGTCAAACGAAAGTTCTGCCAGGATAATAACCGTTACAAGCGGAAAAGGTGGGGTTGGCAAATCCAATGTATCAATCAATCTTGCATTGCAATTCAGACGACAGGGTAAAAGAGTTATTATATTTGATGCAGATTTCGGACTTGCCAATATTGAGGTCATGTTTGGTGTGATTCCGCAATATACACTTGCGGATCTGATGTTCAAGGGTAAGGAAATAAAAGATATAATAACTGAAGGACCGGAGGGCGTTATGTTTGTGTCCGGCGGTTCCGGAATCGCAAGACTGGTTAATATTGATAATGAACAGATTAAAAGACTCGTTTATAAAGTTGCTGAACTCGAAAAACTTGCCGATGTTATCATTGTAGATACCGGCGCCGGAATATCACCTGCCGTGCTTGAATTTGTAGCAGCAAGTCAGGAGGTAATACTTGTAACAACCCCCGAACCGACATCGATAACCGATTCATATGCATTGCTTAAGGCACTGTCAATGTATGACGGATTTGACTATGAATCGACGAATGTAATGATTGTTGCAAACAGAGTTAATTCAGCCAATGAAAGCAGCAATCTGTATGAGAAACTCTCTGCGGTTGTAAATCGTTTTCTTAAGATTAAGATAAGTTATCTGGGTGCAATCCCATATGACCAGTATATTAACAAAGCTGTTATGAAACAGAAACCGGTAAGCATAGCATATCCATCGGCGTCTGCTTCAAAATCATTTCAGGCAATAAGTACGAGACTTGCCAAAAATGAGACGGCACAGGTTGGACATGCAAAAGGCGTTGCGCGTTTTTTTAGCAGGGTATTTTCATCAAATAAGAGAGTGTAACAGAACAAGATAAGGAATGACGAGGTAGACAACGGTGGCAAACATACTGATAACAGAAGGCGACAAAATAGATTTCAAAGATATATTGAGCAAAGAACAGCTCAATGGTGGACTGACACCCGCCACATATGCAAGCCAGGTTTTTGAAATCAGGAATGATGATATTTTGCGTGTATCTATGCCTATAGAACACGGAAGAATAATACCGTTGTCCAAAGGGAAAAAATTCGATGCATTTTTCTATACGGCAAAAGGTTTGTATCAGTGCATGGTAATTATAATTGACAGATTCAAAATAAACAATATCTATATGATGGACATTGAACTTCTGACGGAACCTGTCAAATACCAGAGAAGGCAGTATTACAGACTTGAACTTAATATTCCTGTGAGATATATGCAGATAACCGAGACGGAAAGCAATATGATGGAAAATGGGGAAGAACTCCCGGAAAGGCTTGGAAATCTGTCGGAATTCTATTCGGGAGATACAATTGACCTAAGCGGCGGCGGATTAAGATTTACAGGCGACGGCTTTGTGGAAAAAGGAAATAAGATTGCTATTGTATTTGATATTGATTATGAAGGCAATATCGAAAGATATGTACTTGCTGCAGATGTGGTTATGTCATTTGCCGTTCCGCAGCATCACGGCATGTATGAACACCGTGTTGAATTCAGGAATATATCAAAGGAAAACCGTGAAATGCTTATTAAATATATTTTTCAGGAAGAGAGAAAGATTAGAAAAAACAACAGGTGATCAATATGGGAAGAAAATTTTTAATTATTGATGACTCTGCACTTATGAGAAGGGTCATATCTGATATAATAAAACTGAACAGTGAATATGAAGTGTTGGACACAGCAGTTGACGGTGTTGATGGTCTGGACAAGCTTGTAGCGCATCCGGGATATTATGATCTTGTAATACTTGATATTAATATGCCTAAGATGAACGGACTTGAGATGCTTGAGATGCTGCAGAAAAATCATATGCATGAAGCGGTGGTTGTCGTAAGCACGGTTGCAATCGAGGGCGCAAAGGAAACCCTAAGGGCACTCGAACTTGGAGCACTCGATTTCGTAAAGAAACCTGAGAACTTTTATGAAGTTAAAGGTGACGGATTTAAGAACAAGATTCTTAAGGTAATCGAGATGGTTACAGGAAGTGATTTTAACCGTGTGCAGGTGGCCACTATGCCCACTCATACAGATGTACGGGTGCATGTTCCGGTTAAGCGTGTTAAGCCGGGCACGAATAAGATTGTTGCCATTGCATGTTCAACCGGAGGACCTAAGTCACTCCAGCAGGTTATACCATACCTGCCTGAGAATCTTGACGCCGGAGTTGTACTTGTACAGCATATGCCGAAGGGTTTTACCGCGTCTTTAGCCATGAGGCTTAATTCCCTTAGCAAGGCAGTTGTCAAGGAAGCCGAAGACGGAGAAGTTATTGAGAACGGTCATGTTTACATAGCACCGGGCGGAATGCATATTATAATCGCACAGAGCGGAAAGAATCATGTTATACGATATTCTGACCAGCCGCCGGTTGATGGATTGAGACCATGTGCCAACATTATGTTTGAATCATTGTCAAACACAGATTATGATGATATAACCTGCGTTGTACTTACAGGAATGGGTGCGGACGGAACCAAGGGAATACAATCGCTTGTGGATACAGGCCGCCGGGTTCATGTAATCGCCCAGGATGCAGAATCCTGTATAGTATATGGCATGCCGAGAGCTATAGCGGAAGCGGGGCTTGCCAATGAAATACAACCGCTTAACAAAATTTCAGAAAGTATTATTAAGAACGTGGGGGTAATGTAAATGGACGTTAGCCAGTATCTTGAAATTTTTGTGGAGGAGACTAAGGAACACCTTCAAAGCCTTAGCGATAATCTCCTTATATTGGAAAAAGAACCGGAAAATAAAGACACTATTAATGAAATTTTCCGTGCTGCCCATTCCCTTAAAGGAATGGCAGGAACAATGGGATATAAGAGAATGCAGAGTCTTACCCATAATATGGAGAATGTGTTTTCGGAAATCCGTAATGATAAGATGAAAGTGACCTCAGAACTTGTGGACACTTTGTTCCAGTGCCTTGATGCATTGGAGGCATATCTCGATAATATTATTAATACTCAGGATGAAGGAACTGAGGATAATGAACCGATAATCAAACTTCTCAATGATTTCCTTAACGGAAACCAGGCTGCACCTGCACAGGCAGAGACACCTGCCGCACCTGCACAGCAGCAGACAAACACCCCGGCACCAGCCAGATTATCCGATGTTAAATTTGCTGATTTTGAGAAACATGCAATGATTGAAGCCGGAAAGAACGGCATGAATGTGTACGGTGTCAATGTACATATTGATCCAAACTGTATATTAAAAGCGGCCAGAGCATTTCTTGTATTTAAGAATCTGGAAGAACTCGGTGAAATCATTAAATCAATTCCGTCCACACAGGACATCGAAGATGAAAAGTTTGACCTTGATTTCAGTATGTTCATAATATCCAAGGAACCTCTTGATAAAGTAGTGGCAACAGTTAAGAATGTATCCGAAATTAAAGATGCAGAAGGCGAACAGATTGTCATTAAAGAAGAGGAAACCAAGGTAGAGGAAAAAGCCGATACGGCAGGCAGCAGTAATGCACCGGCAAGGGATAATGCCAAACCTGCACAGGCTAAGACATCATCAAAGCCGGTAGTAAACAGATCCGTACGTGTGGATATAGAGAAACTTGATGTCCTCATGAATCTTGTCAGTGAGCTTATTATTGCCAAAAACGGACTTGTTGCATCTAATGCAGCAGAACAGATACAGCACAGCCAGAATTTTAATGAACAGATAGAATATCTTGAGAGAGTTACCACTAATCTTCATGAATCAGTCATGAATGTACGAATGGTTCCTATTGAAACAGTTGTCAACAGATTCCCTAGAATGATAAGAGATCTCTCCAAGAAGCTCAATAAGAAAATGGAATTGTATATGACAGGAGAGGATACCGAACTTGACAGAACAGTCATAGATGAAATAGGCGATCCGCTTATGCATCTTCTCCGAAATTCGGCAGACCATGGCCTTGAAAGCCCGGAAGAGCGAGCACGTCTTGGCAAACCGGAAGTAGGTTCAATATTCCTCAATGCATATCAGGATGGCAATAATGTTGTCATTGAAGTAAGGGATGACGGCGCCGGAATTAATATTGAGAAAGTCAGAAACAAAGCGATTGAGAAGGGTACTATCACGCCGGAACAGGCTGAGAGTATGACTGATAAGGAAATCATCGAAATCCTTTTTAGACCGAGTTTTTCCACATCAGAGAAAATCACGGATGTGTCAGGTCGTGGAGTTGGACTTGATGTTGTTAAGTCTAAAATCGAAGGGCTTGGCGGTGATGTTGAATGCCACAGCGTTGTAGGTGAAGGAAGTACATTTACAATAAGGCTTCCGCTTACACTTGCCATAATTCAGGCATTGATGGTTAAAATCGGCAGTGAACAATATGCAATTTCGCTCGGCTCAATACAGACTGTCGAGGATATACCGGTTGAGGAAATCAAACATGTTCAGGGTAAGGAAGTCATTAATCTCAGAGGCAATGTGATTCCTCTTATCAGACTTGGAGAATTGCTTGAAGTTCCTGATACAGCCGAAGATGCAGAGAACATCACGGTTGTCGTTATCAAGAAAGGTGACAAACAGGCAGGCCTCGTCGTTGACAGCCTTATCGGACAGATGGAAATTGTTATTAAATCACTCGGCAAATATATCAATATAAATAAAATGATAAGTGGTGCGACCATTCTTGGTGATGGTGATGTTGCACTTATCATTGATGCCAATGCTATTGTATAGGAGGGGCAGACATGGAAAAAACATCTAACAGCGATATTTCAACCAATCAGTTTATTATTGTAAGAATCGGAAATGAGCAATATGGTATCAACATCAAAATCGTTGATAACATAGTGAGAATGCAGCAGATTACCAGAGTGCCGAAAGCACAGAAATACTTTGTCGGCGTCATTAATCTCCGTGGAGAGATTGTGCCGGTAATGAGCCTCAGAAGAAGATTCGGGATAGAAGAAGACGAATTTACCAATGCGACAAGAATAATCATCGTTAAACCTGAACAGCAGGCAACGGTGGGATTCATTGTCGATTCAGTTAAAGAAGTTGTGACACTTGAGGAAGACCAGATTGAGAGAAACAGTATAAGCACCGATGCAGAAGGCCAGTCGTATATAAACGCAGTTGGCAAAAACAAGGATGAGCTTATATCTATTCTTAATATCCAGACAGTAATTAATGATAAAGAACAAGTGTAATGCACACCTGAAAGGAAGGTGACGATATGCCGGAAATTAATCTTGATACACTGACTGATATGCAGTTTGATGTACTTAAGGAGATAGGTAATATTGGTGCAGGTAATGCGACAACCGCACTATCGCAGATGATTAACATGAAGATAGACATGAATGTGCCAAAAGTTGCCCTGGTACCGCTTAGCGACATTTCCGGCATAATCGGATCTGAAGAGATGGTTATTGTCGGAATAATGTTGGGCATGGAAGGTGACATAACAGGAACAATGATGTTCTTGCTCAAGGTTGATTCAGCACACAGAATAGTCAATTTGTTGATGGGAACCGATTCGGCACCGGATGCAGATTTCGGTGAAATGGAATATTCCGCCCTTGGTGAGATAGGTAATATTATTGCAGGCTCATATTTGTCCGCATTGTCTTCACTTACAGGTTTGAAGATTGTGGCTACCGTGCCGGCGATGACCATAGATATGGCAGGAGCAATATTAAGTGTACCGGCTATCGAATATGGTAAAATAGGTGATAAAGTTCTTTTTATAGAGACACAATTAGGAGAAGATGATTTCCTTAACGGATACATAGTTATGGTTCCGGAAGTTGATTCCTACGGAAAGATACTTACATCATTAGGAATAGAAATATAAAGGCGGGTATTTAATATTTTACCTGAAATGGATATGACAAGATGGGTAACATGATTAAAGTTGGGATGGCAGATTTAAAAATATGCAAAGCACCGGACGCCTTGACAACTTTAGGACTCGGTTCGTGCATCGGTGCATGTTTATATGATCCTGTAGTCAAAATAGCCGGAATGGTACATTATATGCTCCCTGACAGCACTAAAATCAAAAGCAATCAGAATATAGCAAAATTCGGAGATACGGGTATCAGGGAACTGATACGGCTTATGGAAGAAGCCGGAGCGCGCAAATCAAGAATTGTAGCCAAAATTGCAGGTGGAGCAAGGATGTTTGCGGTGTCAGCCAGTGTGAATCTTCCCGGACTGAATGTCGGAGAGAATAATATTGAAGCGGCACGGCTTAACCTTAGTGAGAATGGTATTGCCATAATAGCTGAAGATGTCGGGCTTAACTATGGTAGAACCATAGAATTTTATGCAGAAGACGGAAGCTTGACGATCAAAGCGGTAGGCAAGGACATTAAAGTTATATAGAGGTATTTTATGCAAAGAGAACACAAATTCCTGCCTCTGGCAATCGCTCTTGTTGCAGGCCTGGCAGTAAGTATTGTATTTATATTGAATCACAATAATTCAATTACATCGGTACTTATCGTATTGGCGGTAATGCTTGGTTTCTACATAGTGGGTTTGATATTCAGGGCAGTATTGGTCAGACTTAATACCAAAGAACCGGAAGAAGAGACTGAGGAGGAATCCGAACCGGAAGAAGCCGGTGAAGAAGATGGTGTTAAGACTGTGGATGAAGAAGAGAATCAGGCCTGATTGTATTATACGATATTGAGGTAATATAAGATGGACGAGAATGGCAGAAATAAATTATGGGCAGCTTTTCGCGAGAAAAGAACACCACAGATAAGAGAACAGATTATAATAGAATACTCACAGCTTGTAAAGCTTGTTGCCGGACGTCTGAGCATGTATCTCGGATATACGGTTGAATATGAAGACCTTGTAAGTTACGGCATATTTGGACTTATCGATGCCATAGATAAATTTGATTGTGATAAGAATGTTAAATTCGAGACATATGCCAGCTTGAGAATCAGAGGTGCTATTCTTGACCAAATCAGGAAGATGGATTGGATTCCACGCTCAGTGAGACAGAAACAGAAGAGAATAGATGCTGCATATTCCAAAATTGAAACGGAATATGGCAGAACTGCGACAGATGAAGAGCTTGCAGCCGAGATGGAGATTTCACTGGATGAATTTTATGCATGGCAGGGTCAGACCAAGATAACCAATCTTGTTTCGCTGGATGAATTTGTTGAGCAGGGTAGTGAAGTGAAGATGGACGCAGCATCTAATTCGCATTTTGAACAGCCCGAAAAGATAGTAGAGAAGGAAGAACTGACCGGAATGATAGCTGAATCACTCGATCAGCTTACCGAAAAAGAAAAAAAGGTAGTGATGTTATATTACTATGAGGATATGACACTTAAGGAAATCAGTGCAGTATTGGAAGTGTCGGAATCAAGAGTATCACAGCTTCATACCAAAGCACTTGCCAAGATGAAGAAAAATCTTGGCGGATATATGAATATACTGACTGAATAAAGTAAAGGAGAACGGTATGGCAAAAAGCGGATATTTTGAACTGGATAATAGAACGGACGGATTGTATTTGAAGATACATGAAGCAGAGACCGGCGGATATAATCCGAGTTTTGAGGATCTGGTTCATTTTTGTGATGCCAAGAAAGTTCCATATGATAGTATTGTACAGCTTAAAACGGTATTTGATACAGCACATAATGATGCAGTAAGAGTAAGCGATTGTATTACCCCTTTTTCCGGATGGTGTGAAAGCAGCATATCAACAGATGGCATGAAGGTGACAGCTGTATTGTATCCGCCGACCAGTGCAATGAGTGATGCGGATGAAGCAGAAATTCGTTCCGGACTTGCTTCCATGAAAATACGATACGGATTAATCGAAGAAAATATCCGCAGAATGGTACAGGAAAAACTTTATTTTGTTCCAGTTATAGTAGCAGCAGGCACAGAGGCTGTTGAAGGATATGACGCTGAGCTTACATATAATTTCAGCACAACAGTATCCAATAAGCCTCAGGTTAATGATGACGGAACAGTTGATTTCCATAAACTGGATCTTATCAATAAGGTTAATGCAGGAGATGTAGTAGCACAGATCAAACCGGAATATTCCGGCGAGAATGGAATGGATGTATATGGCAATGTAATTAAGCCCAAAAAAGTCTATCGTAAAATATTTAAATACGGACGTAATCTTAAAGTTTCCGATGACGGATTGCAATTGATTTCATTGGTTACAGGTCATGTAAAGTTAGAAAACGATAAGGTATTTGTTTCTGATGAATATGAGATTTCTGCGGATGTGGATACGGCTACCGGAGATATCGATTTTGACGGAAATGTTCATATCAAAGGAAATGTACTTGCAGGATTTAAAGTAAAAGCAAGTGGAAATGTAGTTGTTGACGGAGTGGTTGAAGGCGCTGAGATTACTGCGGGTGGTAATATTATATTACAGCGTGGTATTCAGGGAATGAACAAAGGTGTTCTTACCGCGGGTGGTAATATTGCATCTAATTTTATCGAAAATGCAAGGGTTATTGCCGGTAAAGACATTGACACGGATGCGATAATGCACAGTAAAGTAACAGCCAGAGGCAATATCGAAATACACGGACGTAACGGATATCTGATTGGAGGATTCGTAAGGGCAGGTAATCTGATATCGGCGAAGACAATAGGTTCTGATATGGGAACAAATACAATTATCGGTGTTGGATCAGATCCTGAACTTTTAATTGAACTGGACAATATAATGAAACAGATAAATAAAGAATCCAAGGACAAAGCACAGTTATCCCAGCTGATATCGCTCCTCAGGAGAAAACAGGACACTGAGGGAAAGCTTGAACCGGATAAGGTAGAAATGCTTCAGAAAGCAATGAAAAATATGATACTTTTAGATAATTCGATTAACAAGCAGAAGAACGAATATAATGCTAAATCAGAGCTGCTTGTTGAGAATAAGGATGCCAGGATTAAGGTAAACGGAAGTATCTATCCGGGTGTAAAGATAGAAATAGGGGATATAAGTCTTTTTATACGGGACAAGAATAATTTCTGTCAATATGTACTCAAAGACGGTGAGGTAACAAGAATTAATTTGTAATCAGAAGGCGGCGATTGTATGAGACCATTGGAATTTAACATGAATGTCGGAAGAACACAGGATATTTCACCGATAAAACAGGCACAGGAAGAGAAACCTGTCATTATGCAGCAGCAGATAATCAACAGCAATGAGAAGGCTGCTGAGGTTAAGCAACAGCGTGTATATCAAAAACAGGATAAGGATATGGATTCAGAATATGACGCCAGTAAGGAAGGCTTTGGAGCGGAATATCAGGATAACCGCAAGAAACATAATAAGAATAAAGATGAAGAAGACGGACAGGTTAAGGTTAAAGGACATGCCGTTTTTGATATCAGAATATAGGAGATACCGGATATGACAGGCATAGAAGTTATATTGTTAATAATCGGCGCAATGATATTTGCGGCAAGTTTTATTTTTACATCCAAGTCAGATACACCGAAAAATGCCGAAATCAGACTCAGTGACAAGCAGAAGGAAGATATTAAGAATCAGATTATGACGGTTTTTGATGAGCAGATGGAAAATCTTTCTGAGCAGACAGAGATAAAGCTTGATAAATTGTCCAACGAGAAAATAATGGAAATGAACGATTATTCCGAGACAATTTTAGGTGAGATTAATCGTAATCATAATGAAGTAATGTTTCTATATGATATGCTTAACGAGAAGAAAAAAGAAATCAATAATACTGTCAGGGATTTGAATGTTGTCAAGAAAGAAATCAAAGAAGAGACAAAACAACCGTGTCAAAAGACCCGACAGGAGACTGTTCTTGACCAGTTGGATGCCGTTTCTGAGTCGGTTGCAGACGAAACTGGTGCAGATGTATCTGCTTTTGATGAACAACCTAAGAAAAAGAGAGCAGGCAACGCAAAGACGGCAGCTTCACGCGCGCGCAATACGGTTAAAAAAGAAACAGAACGCAAAGATAATAAAGATATAACTGTTTTTGAAAACGGTAACAATAATGAGAAAATCCTTGAGATGAGCAGAGCCGGCAAATCCAATATGGAGATTGCCAAAACTCTCGGAATAGGAACAGGAGAAGTAAAGCTTGTTGTTGACCTTTTTAAGGGAGGCAGGTAGGCTATGAAACTTAAATATTATTTAAGAGGACTTGGGATTGGGATTCTTGTTACGGCAGCAATTTTAACAATAGTTTATCATACCAAAGGAAGTATGAGCGATTCGCAGATTATGAAGCGTGCTGCACAACTCGGAATGGTAATGGCATCAACCGAGGATGATACATTATTTGCGCAGACAACACAAGTCGATACGACAATCGAAGAAACGGGGACAATAAGCGTTGAAGAGACTACGACAGTAGTGGAGACAACAGAAGCAGTAACGGAGGCATCGACAGAAAAGCCGACGGAAGCACCAACGGAGGCACCTACAGAACCGGCGGCTGCGGAGGCAGTTCTTACGATTTCGCCGGGAATGTATTCTGAATCGGTGTCAGCCGAACTTGTGCGTCTCGGAATAATTACCAACCAGAAAGAATTTAATTCCTACCTTGTAAACAACGGATATGCCGAATGTATCCAGACAGGTGATTTTAAAATAAAGGCAGATATGTCATATGATGAAATTGCAAGAATAATAACAAAATAATAAAAATAACGCTTTCGCAATACATTGACTGTATAGCGAAAGCGTTTTTGATTTAAATTCTTAACAGATTTATCTGTCTTTCTTATTCTTATTTTCAAGTTCTTTCATTGCACGAACCTTAAGTGAGAGACCGAAGAGGTTGATGAAACCTTCTGCATCATGGTGGTCATATAAATCACCGGTTGTGAATGAAGCAATCGATTCATTGTAAAGTGAATAAGGTGAAGTTGTTCCGGCTTTAATGATATTACCCTTGTAAAGCTTAAACTTAACTTCTCCGGTAACGTATTCCTGTGTAGACTCAATGAAGGCCTGAATAGCGGCGCGTAATGGTGTGAACCACTTGCCTTCATAGATAACCTGTGCAAACTTGTTGGCCATATCCATCTTCATTGTAGTAGTATCGCGGTCAAGAATAAGCTCTTCAAGCTGCTGGTGTGCTTCATAAAGGATTGTTCCGCCAGGTGTTTCATATACACCACGGGACTTCATACCTACTACACGGTTCTCTACTATATCAACAATACCGATTCCATGTTTACCGCCGAGCGCGTTAAGCTCTCTTATAATATCAGATACTTTCATCTTCTTGCCGTTGACAGAAGTAGGAACACCTTTTTCAAATGTCATGGTTACATATTCGCCTTCATCCGGAGCATCCTCAGGAGTAACACCGAGAACGAGAAGGTGCTTGTAATTAGGCTCGTTAGCCGGATCTTCAAGCTCAAGACCTTCGTGGCTGATGTGCCATATATTACGATCACGGCTGTAACTTGAATCAGGTGAGAATGGAAGATGTATTCCATGCTGTCTGCAATATTCAATCTCATCTTCACGTGATTTTAATGTCCACTTATCATTTCTCCAAGGAGCGATAATCTTAATGTCCGGAGCGAGAGCTTTAATTGTAAGTTCGAAACGAATCTGATCATTACCCTTACCTGTTGCACCATGGCAGATAGCAGTAGCGCCTTCTTTACGGGCAATCTCTACAAGTCTCTTGGCAATGACAGGTCTTGCCATTGATGTACCGAGAAGATATTTGTTCTCATATACGGCATGAGCCTGTACGCAAGGAACGATGAAATCATCACAGAATTCATCAGTGAGATCCTCAATGTATAATTTAGATGCGCCACAGGAAATAGCTCTTTCCTGAAGGCCGTCAAGTTCGTCCCCCTGTCCGCAGTCTGCGCATACACAGATTACTTCATAGTCAAAATTCTCTTTAAGCCATGGAATAATAGCTGTGGTATCAAGACCGCCTGAGTAGGCAAGAATGACTTTTTCTTTCATATTAAATGTCCTCCTGAGTGTTTTGTGTTTTTTAACTAGGAATAATATACATCATATGTAAGATTTATGCAATATCTATTTTGAAATATGTATAAAAATAAAAATATACTTGCATATTATGCATAAAGTGTGTATAATTATGAAAATAAGAAAAGTCTTTACACAATCCGGTGATAGTAATATTATCATTATAGTAAATACCGCCGGATCAGGGCCGGTTTTTATATGGAGGAAATTATGATAAAAGCAGGAATAATCGGAGCTACCGGATATGCCGGTAATGAATTGGTAAGAATACTTCTCGGACATAAGGACGTTGAGATTGTGTGGTACGGTTCAAGAAGCTATGTCGGAGAAGACTATGCAGGAATCTACCGTAATATGTTTAAACTCGTTGATGCCAAATGTATGGATGATAATATGCAGACACTTGCGGATGAGGCAGATGTTATTTTCACCGCTACACCGCAGGGATATTGTGCATCGGTTGTTAACGAAGATATTCTATCCAGAACCAGGGTGATTGACCTGAGTGCGGATTACAGAATTAAAGATGTGGCGACATATGAGAAATGGTATAAAATAGAACATAAGAGCCCGGAACTTATTAAAAAGGCAGTTTACGGACTCTGTGAGATAAACAGAGAAGATATTAAGAACACAAGGCTTTTAGCCAACCCGGGATGTTACACGACCTGTTCGATACTCACAGCATATCCGCTTGTGAAAGAAGGTATTATCGACCCGAACACATTGATCGTGGATGCCAAGTCCGGAACATCCGGAGCCGGAAGAGGAGCCAAGACGGACAATCTTTTCTGCGAAGTCAATGAGAATATTAAAGCATATGGTGTTCTTACACACAGGCATACACCGGAAATAGAAGAACAGCTTGGATATGCCTGTGGCAATGATGTTAAGATTATCTTTACACCTCATCTTGTGCCGATGAACAGAGGCATTCTTGTTACGGAATATGCCAATCTGACGAAGAATGTTACATATGATGAGGTTCGCGCGGCATATGAGAAATATTACGGAAATGAATATTTTATCAGACTTCTTCCGAAGGATGAATGTCCGCAGACCAAATGGGTTGAAGGAAGTAATTTTGTTGATATTGGATTTAAGATTGATGAGAGAACGGGCCGTATTGTTATGATGGGCGCACTTGATAATATTGTTAAAGGTGCGGCAGGACAGGCAGTTCAGAATATGAATCTTATGTTTGGACTTGATGAAAAAGAGGGCCTTATGATGGCTCCGATGTTCCCATAGAAGAAAGGATGGTTATGCGAAATGATAAAAGGAATTAAGGGCGGTGTATGCGCTGCCAGAGGATTTAAGGCTAACGGACTTAATGCCGGAATCAAAAATAATACCAAAAAGGATATGGCGCTTGTATACAGCGAGAAACCTTGTGTGGCAGCCGGAACATTTACAACCAACCGTGTTAAGGCAGCACCTGTTAAATGGGATTATAAGCTGGTACATGAATCGGATTACGTACAGGCTGTTGTTGTAAACAGCGGTGTTGCGAATGCAGCTACCGGTGAAGAAGGAATGAAATGCTGCATGGAAATGTCAGAAAACATGGGTAAGGCATTGGGCATACCTTCAGAAGCTGTGTTGGTTGCATCAACAGGAGTTATAGGCAGACAGCTTCCGATGGATATAATTAATGCCGGAATAGCAAAACTTCCGGAGAATATGGCAGCAGATGAAGAACATGCAGCACTTGCCGCCCAGGCCATTATGACGACCGATACACATTCCAAACAGGTTGCGGTCCGGATAGACATTGATGGTGTGCCGGTTACCATAGGCGGTATGTGTAAAGGCTCCGGAATGATACACCCGAATATGTGCACAATGTTATGCTTTATTACAACTGATTGCGCTATAGATAAGAATCTGTTACAGAAAGCCTTAAGTGCCGGAATAGATGAGACATTCAATATGATTTCTGTTGACGGTGATACATCAACCAATGATACGGTTCTTGTACTTGCAAACGGAATGGCCGGCAATAAGCCGATAACAGAAGAAGATGAGAATTATAAGAAATTTTACGATGCATTATACTACATTAATGAAGAGCTTTCAAAGCTTATAGCCGGGGATGGGGAAGGATGTACCTGCCTTTTTGAAGTGAGAATCGTAAATGCACCGACCAAGGAAGATGCGAAAACTCTTGCCAAATCGGTTATCACATCAAGCCTTACCAAGGCTGCTATTTACGGACATGATGCCAACTGGGGAAGGATTCTCTGTGCAATGGGATACTCAGGCGCGGAATTTGATCCGGATAAGGTTGATTTATATTTTGAAAGCGAAGCGGGCAGACTTATGATTGCCAAAGCAGGCGTGCAGACGGATTACAGCGAAGAGAAAGCCAGTGAGATTCTTTCCAAAGACCATGTTATAGCTACATGTGACTGTAACTGCGGAGATGCACACGCGACAGCATACGGCTGTGATCTTACACATGAATATGTAAGCATTAATGCGGATTACAGATCTTAATAAACAGGAGTGAAGAAAATGATAAATCTTGATACGGAATTAATGAAAGCGGAGGTTCTTATAGAGGCTCTCCCATATATACAGAAATTTAACCGTAAAATAATTGTTGTGAAATACGGCGGAAGTGCAATGGTAGATGAGGCACTTAAACGTAAAGTTATTGAAGATGTTGTATTGCTTAAACTTGTAGGTTTTAAACCGATTATTGTACATGGAGGCGGCAAAGAAATCAGCAAGTGGGTTGATAAGGCAGGGATGGAAACGCATTTTGTCAACGGCCTGAGGGTCACGGATGAGCCTACCATGGAAATTGCAGAAATGGTACTTAACCGTGTCAATAAAAGCCTTGTGAATCTTGTGGAAGAGCTTGGTGTGAAAGCTGTCGGAATAAGCGGTAAGGATGGCGGCATGATAAAAGTTGATAAGAAACTGTCGCAGGGACAGGACATTGGATTTGTCGGTGAAGTCAAAGCTGTTAATCCAGAGGTTATACTTACACTTCTCGAAAATGATTTTATTCCGGTTATATGTCCTATAGGAACGGATGATGAATATAACACATACAACATCAATGCGGACGATGCGGCATGTGCCATAGCCAAAGCCGTTAAAGCCGAGAAACTTGCTTTCCTTACGGATATTGAAGGTGTATACAGGGATAAAGATGACCCTGAGACGCTTATCTCGGAGCTCAGTCTTGATGATGCAAGAGAGCTTATAGGAGACGGCTGTATCGGCGGTGGAATGCTTCCTAAACTTAATAATTGTATTAATGCAATAGAGGAGGGTGTTTCAAGAGTCCATATTCTTGACGGAAGAATACCACACTGCCTTCTTCTCGAAATCTTTACCAATAAAGGTATCGGAACGGCGATAATAGATAAAGGAGCTGAGAGATTTTATGTCACAGACAAGTAAAATAATAGATAAAGTTGAAGCCAATGTGATTCATACATACAACAGATATCAGGTCGCACTTGAAAAGGGCGACGGAGTGTATCTTTATGATGCCGAAGGAAAGAAATATCTTGATTTTGGCTCCGGTATAGGTGTTTTTGCACTTGGATATAATAATAAAGAGTATAATGATGCCGTCAAAGCACAGGTGGACAAACTTGTCCATACATCAAATTACTTTTATAATGAGCCGGCAGCGGCTGCAAGTGAGAAACTTGTTAAGGCAACAGGTCTTTCAAAGGTATTTTTCACAAATAGCGGTGCAGAATCAATAGAAGGGGCACTTAAGCTTGCCAAAAAATACGGAAACCGTACCGGAAGAACAGAAATAATAGCCATGGAGCATTCTTTCCACGGAAGGACTATAGGATCATTATCGGTTACAGGTACAGAGCATTACAGGGAGCCGTTTGAACCTCTGATGTCTGGTGTGCATTTTGCTAAGTATAATGACTTTGAAAGTGTTAAAGACTTGGTAAATGACAGAACATGTGCTATAATAATGGAAACTGTTCAGGGAGAGGGCGGAATACATCCGGCCTCCGAAGAATTTATTAAGAGTGTCAGGGCACTTTGTGATGAGAAAGATATTGTCCTCATCCTTGATGAAGTACAGTGCGGAATGGGCCGCAGCGGCGCCATGTATGCATATCAGAAATATGGCATCATGCCGGATATACTGACAACTGCCAAAGCACTCGGATGCGGTGTGCCTATTGGAGCTTTTGCAGCATCGGAGAAATTTGCATGTGTACTCGAAGCAGGTGACCATGGAACAACATATGGTGGTAATCCGTTGGCATGTGCGGCGGCTGCCAAGGTTTTCGATATTTTTGAACAGGATAATATACTTGATAATGTCAATATTGTTGGTGAATATTTATATGAGCGCCTTGAGGATGTTAAGAACAGATATCCTCAGATTGTTGACCACAGAGGAATAGGCCTTATTCAGGGACTTGAATTTGATGCGCCTGTAGGATCTGTTATCGGTAAAATGCTTGATAACGGGCTTATTACTTTTGCTGCAGGATCTAATGTTATCAGATTTATTCCGCCTCTTATAATCACGAAAGAGAATGTTGACGAGATGATAGAGAAGTTGGAGTCGTGTCTGTAGGATGATATTTCCTGCATAGCGGCAGGAAGGATTATATATGAGAAGACGAATAGCACTTATGTTTGCGGGCATTGCAATAATGATGCCTTTATTGGCGGGCTGTAAGGTAGAATATGCAGAAAATATGACATCTGCCGAAAATACAGAAGAGACGCAGCCGGCCGATAAGGTAATCAGGGTAAGATACAGTGATGGTAAATATACGGAATATCTGAGATATTGTGAGGCAGAATATGAGAAAAACAACAAAGACATTGATATTGTGCCGGAACTTGTGTCTTCAGATAATTATGTAAACAATATTAATAATGATTCCGCTGCCGCAGAGAACGTTCCGGATGTGTATATGGCAGTTAACAGCGATCTTGGTACACTTTACCTGGCCGGTCTGGCGTATAAGAACACATCGGATAAGTTTACTTCCGAAAATTATTGTGATGTGGCAATCAATTCATGTTCATACAACGGAACACTGGTTGCATATCCGTTATCGTACAAAACAAGTTTTCTTCTGTACAATACTAAATATCTTACAGAAAATGATGTTGCAAGTTTTGCTGCAATGGAGACATATTCCGAGAATGCGGATTTCTTTTCGTCGGAGGAGAGTGCGGCAGTAGAGTCTGTTTTCAGATGCGAGATTAATGATTTGTTTACTAATTATGCATTTGTATCACCGGGACTTTCAATCGGAGGCAGGAACGGCGATGACGCATCATCTTTCAGCATATATAATGAAACAACAGAGGCGGCTTCGAAGGAATATCTGTCGCTTATAGATTATTTCAGTATAAGTGCCAAGAACACATATAACGGATGTATGAAGAAGTTTCTGGCGGGAAAATTTCTCTCGGTAATAGCCACGACGGATTCACTGTCAACTATTGCTGACGGCAAGATAGCATGTGCAGCGGCCGCTTTTCCGGATTATAACAGCAAGCTTTTAACCAGACCGCTTTCTATAACGACGGCACTTGTTGTCAATCCTTATTCAAAGAATGTGACAGACGCATCAAAATTTGCGGAATTTGCCACATCGGAACTGGCAGGAGAATTGTATTCATACACGGGTATGCTTTCGACGCATAAGAATATTGAATATGATGAGGAATATCTTTCACAGATATATGATTCATATGCCAAGTCAGCTCCGAAGAACAAACTTGTGTATGGCGAACAGGTATATCCGTTACTGGAAATTGCCTTGCATAATATAGTTAATGGTGATGATATTAAAGAACAGCTCACAAGTGTGGACGATTATATGAAAAAACAGTTAAATTAATATAATGCATTAATCCTTCCGGATTGGATATACTAATAGTAATCAATTCGGGAGGATTTTTGACTATGTGGGGTTATCTGATTGCACTTTTGTCAGGATTACTTATGAGCGTGCAGGGAGTAATGAATACGGGAGTTACGAAACAGACGAGTATATGGGTTTCAGCCGGATTCGTACAGCTTAGTGCATTTGTCATATGTGTTATAGCATGGCTTGTAACAGGACGCGAAAGCATTGCCCAGATTACGCAGGTCACACCTAAATACATGCTGCTTGGCGGCGTGATTGGTGCATTTATAACTATTACCGTAATCAAAAGCATGGAGATTTTAGGCCCGGCCAAATCGGTAATGCTTATTGTTATTATGCAGATTGTTTCGGCGTATCTGATTGAACTCATGGGAATACTTGGAACAAAAAAAGTTGATTTTTCATGGGGAAAAATAATTGGTGCACTTGTCAGCATTGTCGGAATTGTAATTTTCTGCATGTGTGGAAAAGATGTTGGACAAAATTAATAAAAGTGGTTGTATTTGCCGGCTTAATTGGTTAAAATAAAAGTATGCATAAAGGGGCCTTATGTAGATAAGGAGTTAATATGCTTAAGAACAAGAAAATACTATATACAGCCGTAGGTATCTGTGTGATTCTTTCAGGAATTTTCTATTATATAGGGAGATCCGGAGAAAATGCCAGTGCTGTATATAATAACAAAGAGCAGACGAAAGCAGAACTTGTCACGGTGGTGTCAGATAAAGAACAGGATACTACCAGTGAGGTTTGTGTATATGTATGCGGATGTGTGAATTCTCCCGGCGTTTATTATATAAGAAACGGAGCGAGGGTTGCAGATGCTGTTGAGGCAGCAGGGGGAATTGCGGAAGGTGCATATCCGGATATACTTAACCTTGCAGATATGGTAACTGACGGTCAGCGCATATATGTGCCGACCATAGGCGAGACAGATAATGCAATGCCGGATGTACAGGATGGCAGAAGTGACCTGGTTAATATTAATACAGCGGATGTGTCACAGCTTACCACACTGCCCGGTATAGGCGAATCGAGGGCAACAAGTATAATTGCATACCGTGAGGAGAACGGTGCATACGGTACGATCGAGGATATCATGAATGTTTCGGGCATTAAGGAGGCTGCTTTTTCCAAAATAAAAGACTATATCTGTGTGTGACATTTGAGAAAGGGAAATTATGAACAGAGTATTGGTCGTAGATGACGAGATTGCTATAGTTAAAGGCATCAGTAAAATTCTCGAGAGTAATGATATGGAAGTTGACAGCGCCTACGATGGTGGGGAAGCTCTTAGAATGATAAAGGACAATGAATATGATGCAGTGGTTCTGGATGTAATGCTTCCGGTACTTGACGGATTTGAAGTATGCAGACTTGTAAGGGCATTTTCGGAAGTTCCGATAATTATGGTAACCGCAAGGCAGGAAGAGGATGATACGGTAACAGGGCTGGACTGCGGTGCAGACGATTATATGGTTAAACCATACAAAGGCCGTGAGCTTGCTGCCAGGATCAAAGCTATCATAAGACGTAAGTCACTGTCCGGAAAGCGCAATTCCGTAAATAATGAACGTGTATTTACAAGCGGAGATCTCAGAATAGATATGGACAGCCGTAAATTCACAATTAAAGGAACACCTGTTGAGCTTACGTCCAAGGAATTCGATCTGATTTTTTACCTGGCGGAGAACAAGGGCAAAGTGTATTCAAGGGAAAAACTGTTAAACGTCATCTGGGGATTTGATTTTCCGGGCGACGCACGGACCGTGGATGTACATATCAGAAGAATCAGGGAAAAAATAGAAACTGATCCGTCGAAACCGAGATACATAAAGACTAAATGGGGCATCGGATATTATTTTGAATGATGTATTGATGTGAGAATAGGGTAAGGATATGGCATTTGACAGGATAAAGATGCCGGACATACGTAAATATTTTAAGAAGAACAAGTCTGGCAGACCTAAATTTAAATTAAACAGTATCTTTAATCTCAGATTTGTGCTTATATTGGTGATAATTGCTGCGATAATGATTCCGCTGTGCTTAGGAGGAATAGTTATTGCTAAAAGTTACGCAAAGAAGGCAATGGAAGATATTATAATAGAAGTCAAAGGACAGGGAAATCTTCTTGCGGCCGATATAGCCTCCAGTTCGTATGTGAATACTCTTAATTCCCAGATTGTTGATGCTGAACTTGATCAGATGACATATACATATTCGGCACGTATTCTTATAATAAACGACAATGGGATTATAGTTAAAGATACATATGACTATGAGACGGGTAAAATAATTATAAGTGAACAGATATTGTCAGCACTCAAAGGTAATGTAAGTGATAAATACGATACCAGGACCGGAGTGGCCGATATTTCACTGCCAATATATAATGAGGATAATGATGCATCTATTATTGGTGTAATTAATATTACGATGACATATGGCAAGGTTGTTGATATGACAACATATATCAAGGGCATTATAGTAACGATAATACTTGTTGCAGCAATGATTGCTATCGTATGCGCTTTTCTTGTATCCAATGTAATCGTAAGACCATTAGGAAAACTTAGCGGTTCGATTGATTTTGTCACAGATGGAGCCAAAGCCAGACAGATTGAAGAGAAGAGTTTCTATGAATATAGAAAAATAGCCTGTTCTGTAAACCGGATGCTGGACAAGATTAAGGTGGTGGATGATTCAAGGGAAGAATTTGTGGCAAATGTTTCACATGAGTTAAAGACACCTATGGCATCAATGCGTGTACTTGCCGAGGCATTACTTTCCATGGATGATGCACCGGTTGAGACTTACAGGGAATTTATGGATGATATCGTAAGCGAAATAGACAGGGAGAACGAGATAATAAATGATCTGCTGACACTTGTCAAAGCTGACAGAGCGGATGCTGAACTGAATATATCAACCGTGAATGTCAATGAGCTTGTCGAACATGTCCTCAAAAGACTGAATCCGATTGCGGAATCGAAAGGCGTTGAGCTTATTATGGAGAGCTTCAGGCCGTTTGCCGCAGAAATAGACGAAGTCAAAATGACACTTGCAATTACTAACATAATTGAAAATGCCATTAAGTATAACCGCACAAACGGTTCTGTACGTGTTTCGGTCAATGCTGACCATAAGTATTTTTATATTACGGTAACAGATACCGGAATAGGAATTCCGAAAGAATATATTGACCGTGTTTTCGACAGATTCTACAGAGTTGACAAGGCTAGATCGAGAGAAACCGGTGGAACAGGACTGGGATTATCTATAACCAGAAGTATAATAATTATGCATAAGGGAAGTATTAAACTTTACAGTAAGGAAAATGAAGGAACGACATTTACGATACGTGTTCCGCTTAACCATGGACAGACCGGAGGTGATTTACTGTGAGCAGGCTTAAGAGAGCGTTTGTTATTTGTATGGCTGTTATGCTTGGAACTATCTGCGCGGCAGGCTGTGCATCCGATGAGAAAAAGGAAGACAGTAAACTTCCGGGATATGTGGTGTATACTGCGAACAGCAGCGGAACCGGGCTTGATTCCGAGAGATACGAGATAATAGAGACGGAACCGGATGATGTAATTAACAGATTATATAAGCTTGTGTCAAGATCTACCGACCGTGGAGTTTCAGGTATATATGCGCAGCTGTCAAGGCGACCGGATTTTACTGTCAGCAGCAGAGTCCTTTATGTTGATTTACCCGAAAGCTATAATAACATGAATAATGTTGACAGAATCCTTTTAAGGGCATCAATTGTCAAAACAATGATTCAGCTGGAAGAGATAGATTATGTGACATTTAACATAGACAATAAGCCTTTGACCATGTATGCCGGAATAGGTAATGACATTAACACTGCTGCCGGTTACACCCTTCTTAACGAGAATAATTTTGTAGATTCGGAGTTAAATGCATATGACATGCTTGAACGAAGAGAAATGGTTCTGTATTATGCGGATGCAGATGGCACCGGTCTTGTCGGAGAGCGTGGGTATGTATCATATAACAAGAATATGCCGATTGAACAGGTGATAGTTGAGAAACTCATTGAAGGTCCGGATATAAGTGCCGCACAGCGTTCTCTTCCGAACGGAATAAAGCTATTAGGCATTTCGACAAAGGAAGGCGTATGTTATGTGAATCTGAGTGAAGCCTTTCTGGATACAATGACCGATGTATCAGCAGAGGCAACATTGTTTTCAATAGTGAATTCCTTGTGTGGAGTTGATAGTATCAAGAAGGTGCAGATACTGGTCAACGGAAATAAAACGGATAATTTCAGGGAAAAATATCCTCTTTCCAACTTATATGAAAGAAATTTGGATCTGGTATCTGCTGTTTATATCAATTAAACAGGAAGTGATTATATTAAAAGACCGTTAACAGGCGCGCTTGTTTTCATGCTGGCAGGAATATTGCTGTATGAAACAGGCGTAGCCGTATTTCCTGCGGTTTTCGTTACCGCAGCATTTCTGTACTTTATTCTTAAAGTCAAATCAGGAAAAATGCATTATTTATATCTTGTTTTTCCAATTATAACTATTATATCGTTTATGATGCGCAAATCATTTGACTCAGAGAGTCTGTTCCTTGAGAATTTGAAAGCGGACGGTGGTAAAATTTTATGTCAGCTTGAAGGGAGTGTTGATTTAGTTAAGGAGAGCAGCAACGGATATAAAATCTTTCTTCAGGATGTGACGGTGACGTTAGATGGGACTGAGTGCCGGACAGAAAATTGTATTGTGTATTCGGAAGATAAATATCTGAAACGTGACAGGCTAAAAATATCAGGTAAAGCGGCTGCATTTAAAAGCGCATCTAATCCGGGTGAATTTGATCTGGAGAAATATTACGCCACCTTAAAAATAAAATATGCTGTATATGCATCACGGATAACCAAATCAGCCGGGTCGGATGTATTTATATACAGTCTTGCGGATCGTATATCCGATAAAGCCGACAACATTTTACATAATATAACAGACACTGCGACAGCATCGGTCTTTGGAGCGATGATTCTTGGACGCAGGGAGTCAATTGATACGGATATGTCGGATTTATTTACGGCATGTGGGATAGGCCATATTCTTGCAATATCCGGACTTCATATATCACTGCTTGGAATGGGACTGTATAAATTACTGAGAAGATGCGGGGCCGGTGATGTTGCTTCAATGGCCGGCGGAGCTGCTTTCATAATTTTTTACGGTCTTATGACCGGAGGCGGCGTATCACAAACCAGAGCCTTAATAATGTTTATTACGGCGGTATATGCCAATGTTGCAAACCGAAGTTATGATATGATGTCCGGTGCATCTCTTTCGGCTGTAATAATGCTGGCAGACTGTCCGTATCTCGTTCATAACAGTGGTTTTCAGCTTTCTTTTGCTGCTGTATTCGGAATTACCTGCATCTCATCAACTTTGTGTAAAGCATTTGATTCGCGTAATAAAATTTTGAACTCGCTTCTCTCCGGAATAGGAATCCAGCTTGCTACAATTCCGTTAATAATGTATTACTATTATCGGATTCCTGTTCTGTCTGTCCTATTAAATATGATAGTTGTACCTCTTATGACAATCGTGATGATTTCCGGTATCTCCGGTATTATAGCCGGGAGCATAAATACGGTTTTTGGTACTATTGCTATAGGTCCCGGAGCCATGATACTAAAATTATACGAGAAAATGTGTGAAGGAAATCTTAAAATAAACGGTTCAGTATACACTTGCGGACAGCCGGCAGTCTGGCGCATTATAGTCTATTACATCGTACTTGGATTTATTATATACTATATTGGTCAAAAACCGCACCGCCTTAAAACCTTGCTCGCACTCATTCCGCTTATTTTTATTCTTATTAAACCGCGTCCCCATTTTGAGATGGACTTTCTGGATGTCGGACAAGGCGATGGAATTTTTATAAGAATGGAAGATGGAACGACAATTCTTGTGGACAGCGGAAGTACGGATAATTCCAGATTATATGAATACACACTGGAACCATTTTTGCTATCGCGGGGAGTGGATGAACTTGATTATGTTATCGTAACTCATTGTGATAATGACCACATAAGTGCATTAAAGGCGCTCCTTAATGAATCGGTAATACATGTAACGAATTTTTGCATGCCATCGACAACATGCATTGATGACGCCTACGAAGATCTGTGGGAACTTGCGTCAGAATCGGCATCAAATATTATGGAAATATATGCCGGTATGCGTATACAAACCGCTGACGGTACGGTAACATGCATACATCCTTCGTATCAATATAAATGTGACGACAGAAATGATTACTCTACCACATTGGTAGTTCAGTATGGCGAATTTACCGCACTATTGACGGGCGATATTTCATCGGAACAGGAAAAAGAAATATTGCCGTATGTGCAGCCTTATGCTCCGTTTGATTTGCTTAAGGCGGCGCATCATGGCTCAAAATATTCATCATGTACAGAATTTCTTGATGAAGTTTCGCCGTTGGCATGCATCATTTCATGTGGTATTGACAATTCATATGGACACCCGCATACAGAAACAATGGATAGAATTAACGCTGCCGGGTCCGAAATTTACAGAACGGATGAAATAGGGGCGGTGCTTGTGAACCTCTGGGATGGAAAAGTAAATATCAACGGGTACAGGTAAAGATTCCTCGCGGATATACCCGTGACCGGCCGGAAAAGCGTCGCCGCGCGGATGTACTTGAAACCATATTTTGTTTGTGCTATCATAGTTTATATGAAAGAGCTGATTAAACATATTAAAGAAGGTACTTTTAAGCCGGCTTACCTATTGTGCGGCGAGGAGGATTACCTTAAGAAAATATATAAATATAAGTTAAAAGAAGCCATTTGTGGTGATGATACGATGAATTTTTCATATTATCAGGGAAAAGATATTCCGGTGGCGGAAATCATTGATTTGAGCAGAACTATGCCTTTTTTTGCTGAAAAGCGCCTGATAATGATAGAAGATTGCGGGCTTTTTAAAGCTGCATCGGAGGAGATGGCAGAAGCTGTGAAAAATGCACCGGACACGACGGTTTTTCTGTTTGTGGAAAGTGAAGTCGATAAAAGGAACAGATTGTATAAGGCAGTTAATGATGTCGGATATGTGTGCGAAATGAAGACACAGAAAGAATCTGATTTGATGTCATGGTGCGCTAAGCAGTTTGGAGCAGCCGGCAAAAAAATAACACAGAACGATATGACATATTTTCTCAACCGTGTTGGGACGGATATGAATAATATATATAATGAGAGTTGTAAGCTTATCGCATACATTGGCAGTGCGGATATAATAGACAGGGAAGCGATTGATGCAGTCATAGAGCCGCAGCCTGAAGATAGGGTGTTTGATATGATAAATGCCATGTCCGAAGGTAATGTCGATACAGTTATGAAGTTGTATGCCGATCTTGTGGAACTCAAAGAACCGCCGCTTAAGATACTTGCATTATTGGGAAGACAGTTTGCACAGCTGTATGCGGTTAATTATATGAAATCAGATGGTGCATCGAATCAGGAGATAGCAGCCAGACTTGGGATAAGACCGTATTTTATAGGAAGATATGTGGCTGGTGCATCACATTACGGTGCTGCAGAACTCAGACGGGCTATGGAAGACTGTGTACGCGTCGATAATGATATAAAGACCGGCAGGATTGAAGATAAATATGCAGTTGAATTGCTTGTGATCAGGTACACTACAGGAGGAAGCGGGAATGGACGAAAAGGATCAGAAAGAAGAACTTGAACAGAAAGAAGAAGTGGCAAAAAAGCCTTTTTTTACCAGAACGAGGATAATAATAGCAGCCATTACAGTAATTGTAATTCTGGCTGCGGTTGTAAGCATTCTCTTTGTTAAAGGAGCTTTTAGGGCAGGTCATACGGATTCACCGGCTGGGACAACAGGGAATATTGATATGACAAAAGAACTTTCTGAAACAGAAACTGTGACAGAGACAGAAAAAGAGTCGGTTACAGAGACAGAAGAGCCGGTTGCTGAAAAAGAAACAGAGACCAGGAAACAGGAAGAAAGTAAGCCGCAGACTACCGTTAAGTATAAAGCTGATTTTAAAGTTGTAAACAGCTGGGAAGAAGGCGGTAAGAAATGTTACCAGCTGTCGGGAACGTTAACCAATCTTTCATCATCTGAAATATCATCGTGGACGGTCGTGTTTGATGCCGGAAACGGAGCTGAAATTAAGCAGTTCTGGAACAGCAAATGCACAATATCGGGAAATAAGATAACTGTCGGACCGGCGGATTATAATTCCAGGATAGGAACAGGCGCAAGCGTGTCCGATGTTGGAATGATAATTGCAACATCATCTGCGATATCCGATTTCACATATAACGGTGAGGCAATAGCATCCGGACAGAACACAGGCAATGGCGGCAACAGTAATAATGCCGGTAGTAATAATGGCAGTAATAGTAGTAATAATGGTAATAACAGCGGTAACAATACACAGACAACTGAAGATGTGAAACCGTATACGCCTCCGAAGCTTGAAAGTGGCACCCCGGTTGGCAATCACGGACAGCTTTCCGTTAAGGGTGTTGACCTTGTTGACAAGAACGGTTCCAAATACCAGCTTAAAGGTGTGAGTACACACGGACTGCAGTGGTTCCCTCAATATGTCAATAAGGATGCATTTAAGACACTGCGTGATAATTGGGGAGCCAATGTAGTACGACTTGCCATGTACACCGGGGAAAACGGATATTGCAGCGGTGGTTCCAAGGCAGATCTTGAAGCTAAGATAGACGAGGGCGTAAAGGCGGCATCGGAGCTTGGAATGTATGTCATAATAGACTGGCATATACTAAGCGACGGCAATCCTAACACATATAAGGACGAGGCTGTCAAATTCTTCAACAAGATGTCAAAGAAGTACAGCAAGAATGTTAATGTAATATATGAGATATGCAATGAGCCAAACGGCGGTGTGGATTGGAATACCATTAAGACATATGCCGACACGATTATATCGACCATAAGGAAAAATTCGCCGAATGCGATAATTCTTGTCGGTACACCGACATGGTCTCAGGATGTTGATGCAGTTGCAGCCAATCCGGTTGCCAATAAGAAAAATGTCATGTATACATTGCATTTTTATGCGGGAACCCATAAAGATAATATAAGAAATAAGCTCACAGCGGCAAGAAATGCCGGAACACCGGTGTTCATATCGGAGTTCAGCATATGTGATGCATCCGGTAACGGCGGAATAGATAGTACCTCCGCGAATGCGTGGAAGAAGCTCATTAATGATAACAATGTATCATATGTGGGTTGGAGTTTATGCAATAAAGCGGAAACATCAGCACTTATCGCATCGTCATGTTCGAAACTTTCGGGATGGACCGATTCGGAACTGTCGGAGACAGGTAAGTGGCTCAGGAATTTCATAGCGGGAAAATAACAATAAAAGGGACTGCTCGAAAGCAGTCCCTTTAAAATATATTATGATGTGCAGCCGATTAACATCACAATATTATATTAGTTCATTCCATTAACGAGATTGGTAAGACGTGAAACCTTTCTTGCAGCATTGTTCTTGTGGTATACACCCTTTGAACAAGCTTTGTCGATTTCAACTGTAGCAACCTTAAGAGCCTCTGTAGCAGCGGTCTTATCAGCAGCTTCAACAGCAGCCTCAACCTTCTTAATGTAAGTTTTGATCTTTGACTTGATGGCCTTGTTTTTCTCGGCCTTAGTAGCTGTAACTAAAATTCTTTTCTTAGCAGATTTGATATTAGCCAATTCAGGCACCTCCAATTATTTGTAAAAATATTATATCGTTAATGTCAAAACAGACACGGGCATTTCGACATAAACACACTATGATATTTTATAATACGATTCAATGAATGTCAATACATAATTACATAAAAATTACACAAAATAACAAAAGAATTATGATAAGGGGGCGGATTATGAAGAAAAATGCACTTACACAGGTAAGAACCGACCTTGCACTGGAGGCTAAAAATAATATATCAAAAGATAATGATGCAATTAAGGGAGTCAGAATTACCGAAGAAAAAGACTGCTCCAATAATATAAATGTTGTTAAAATGGAAGTGCTTAACAGAACCGGAGCCAATGCGATAAAAAGACCTGTCGGGACGTATATAACCATGGAGGTGCCCGCTCTTATGGAGGATGATGAAGGAAGCCACAGGGAAATATCAAAAGCTCTTGCCGACGAATTAAGGAAACTTATTATGGCATCGTATAGCTGGGACAACAGAATTCCGAAGGTGCTTGTGGTAGGACTTGGGAACAGGGAGGCCACATCTGATGCACTGGGACCGGAAGTAGTATCGAATCTGTTCATAACAAGGCATATTGTGGAATTTATGGGATATGATGAAGTGGAAGGCGCATTTGCGGTGACAAGTGCAATTGTCCCGGGAGTTATGGCACAGACCGGAATGGACACATGTGAAATTATAAGCGGTATAATAAGAAAAACAAAACCTGATATACTTATTGCAGTTGATGCACTTGCGGCAAGAGGAATTAAAAGACTGAACTCGACAATTCAGATTACGGACACGGGAATACATCCGGGCTCAGGTGTGGGAAATAACAGACAGGCAATAACGAAGAAAAGCATGGGAATACCGGTGATTGCAATCGGAGTACCGACAGTTGTGGATGCTTCAACTCTTATTTATGATAGTGTAAAACGTAACAACGTCGAGGATCCGGTGCAGATTTCCGATGAGTATAAGCTTATGTATGTTACATCAAAGGATATTGATGCGATAATTAAAAGGGTAAGTTATACGATATCCGAAGGGATTAATATATGCATGGGCTTTGACAGACGGTAAATAATGAATATCACCGGTATTGCCGGAATATACTGTATCAGTCCGGATGGATGAGTATATAAGTATGAAAGAGCGTGTCGGATGAATAAATATCAATGGCTTCGCAGACAGCATGGAATCAATGGAAATTGGCTTAAAAAAATTATAATAATATTGATTATTATTGTGATGGTTTTTCTCATGTTGAAGGGCTGTCGGAAGATTTCACAGGATTTCTGGGATAAATTACGGGAAAAATCACTTGAGACAATAGCAGCGTCTTTTATAACAGCGGAATGCTGGGACGATAGCAACAGGGAATTTGAGATGCCTGATCTCATTATGAGAGAATTTTATCCTGTGGGCAGCCTGTATAATGGCGGAGATGATATTAAAACAGTCGAAGCGGATGTCGGTGAATATATTGAAACTGAGGCTGAAAAAAAAGAATTGGCAGAAGAGCCGGAAACGGAAACAGGGACTGAAAGCGAAAACGGTAATGAGCAGGCAGAAACTGAGCAGAACGGCGATGGCATGGAACCTGAATGGGACAAAGACAGTAAAGTACTTGAGGCAGCGGCCGGAATCATCCCGAAGGAAAAGCTTATGGATTATAACTACGTACTTAATAATTTTTATGTGGTTCCGTCAGTGACAAGCCTGAGACCGCAGGTGCTTGATCTGGATAAAATATCACAAGTGGATTTAAGAATTGAGAAAGATTCGACCGTCCCGCAGATACTTGTTTTTCACACACATTCACAGGAAAAGTTTGCAGATTCGGAAGAAAATGGCATGAGCATAGTGAATGTGGGAGACAGGCTGGTGAACCTTTTGCAGGAACAGTACGGATATAATGTAATACATCTTACTGATGAGTTCGATATGGCGGGAGGCGTGTTGGACAGGAGTGAAGCCTATACCTATGCCAATACAAAACTTGACGAGGTGCTGGCACAGAATCCTTCCATACAGGTAGTCATCGATCTGCACCGTGATGGCGTTGATGCATCCAAGCATCTGGTTACTGAGATAGACGGTAAGCAGACAGCCAGGATAATGCTTTTTAACGGTATAAGTTATACCAAGGAACAGGGAGAAATAGATTATCTGCCGAATCCGTACATCACGGAAAATCTTGCTATGACTTATAAAATGTTTTTGCTGGGGAAAATTAATTATCCGGATTTGTTCAGATGCATATACATATCGGGATACAGATACTGCCTGCATCATGTCCCGCGTTCAATGCTGATAGAGGCCGGCGCGCAGACCAATACATATGAAGAGGTATATAACGCAATGGAGCCTCTTGCGAGGCTCATTGACATGGAATTGACTATGAAATAAATTATCGGCAGATTGAATTAAGGTCATTATAGAAATCCGGATACGATATATTAACGCACTCAGCATCTTTGATTGTGGTTGTTCCATCTGCTTTCAATGAGGCGATGGCAAAAGACATTGCAATCCTATGGTCTGAATAACTGTCAATTAATGCACCGTGTAATGAACGGCCGCCGTTAATGATCATTCCGTCATCCGTAGCGGAAATGTCGGCACCCATTGCTTTAAGATTTGCAACAACTGTATCGATACGGTTGCTTTCTTTAACTTTAAGTTCGGCGGCATCCTTGATGATAGTCTGACCGTCCGCGTAAGCGGCAAGTACGGCAATGACCGGAAGTTCGTCTATAAGTGTTGGAATGATATTACCTTCAATAACTGTTCCGTGAAGTGATGATGGTTTAACAAGCAGGTCTGCTACAGGTTCACCTCCGGAGATTCGCCTGTTCATAATTGTTATGCTGCCACCCATTGCCTGGCATACACGGAGAATGCCATCACGGGTAGGATTGATACCGACGTTTTCTATAACGATTTCTCCGGATGATGCAAGCAGTCCGGCAGCAATAAAATAGGCAGCGGATGATATATCACCGGGTACATGAACCTCCTGGGCATATAATTCGTCAACCGGTTCAATATACGAGGTAAGTCCTTCGGAGTAAATATTTGCACCGAAAGAAGAGAGCATAAGCTCAGTATGATTTCTTGATAAGGACGGTTCAGTTACACTTGTGCGGCCGTCGGCATACAATCCGGCAAGCAGTACACATGATTTTACCTGTGCACTTGCGACGGGAGAATTATAATCTATAGCATTAAGTGCGTGACCGTTGATTGTGAGAGGAGCCAATGTAGTGTTATCGTGTCCGCTGATATCGGCATTCATCATGCGGAGGGGATTAATAATACGATCCATAGGACGCCTCCTTATGGAAGCGTCGCCGTCGAGAACCGAAGTGAAGTTCTGACCGGCAAGGATACCGCTTATAAGTCTGGTTGTCGTGCCGCTGTTGCCGACATCAAGAATACCTTCTGGCGCTTTAAGTCCGTGAAGCCCGCGGCCCTTGACAATGACGGAGCCGTTACTGTTAACTATATCAACACCCATTTTATTAAAACAGCTGATTGTGGAAAGGCAGTCTGCTCCCTGAAGAAAACCGGTGATTTCAGTCGTTCCGCTTGCAATCGAACCGAACATAATGGCACGGTGTGATATTGATTTGTCTCCGGGTACTTTAATTGTACCGTTTATATGTGTTTTTTTATGAAAATCCATTATTATATCTCCTGTTTATTTATGTAATGTGTAATTCTTGGCAAGAAGAAGTGCCGAAGCGGCATTCATGGCATTCTTGTCATAGAATTCAATCATAAGTACGCCGTCCATAAATTCTCTGTTATGGACAATTTCTATATTCTGGATGTTGATCCGGTTATCAGACAGAAGAGAAGTGATTTCACTCAATGCACCTTCCCGGTCTTCAATGCTGCAATATATTACATTGCGAGGCAGCATAGGACCTCTTGCACCGACATTGATCGAGTCACGGTATTCCTTGGATCTGATAAACATATCTGCAATGGCGGTTCTGTTGCCGTCAGCGACTTCATTGCGTATATCCGTAAGAGAACTTATATATATGTCAAGAAGTTTCACTATTGCATCGGGATTGGTGGCGCAAATCTGTGACCACATGTCTGACGAAGATGAGGCGATTCGTGTCATATCTTTAAATCCGCCGGCTGCGAGCATACGCATCAGCTGGTCATCGGTATCGTTATCCCGGACGAGATTTACCAGACTTGAAGCTATAAGATGAGGAACATGGCTTATACCGGCGACTGCGAAGTCATGTTTGTCCGGATCGGTTATAATAGGAATGGCACCTGTAAGCCGTACCAGTTCGGTGTACAAAGAAAGGTTACGATCTGATGTAAGCGGCGTAGGAGTTATTGCGTAATAAGCATTTTCAAGCAGAATATCGGAAGATGCCTGATATCCGGTTTTCTCGGAACCTGCCATTGGATGTCCGCCAATAAAACATTCTTCCATACCCAGATCGTGAACCATCCGGTGGATATATCCCTTGACGCTTCCAACGTCTGTTATTATGCATCCGGGCTTAATTATATTCTTAAGAAGTGAAAGGTATGTAAGATTATGTTCAACCGGTGTACACAAAAAAATAATGTCGCAATCTCCGAATTCGCTGCCGACTTCATGTACCGGTGTGTCCACGATACCGTCAGATACCGCTCTGGCTAACGGTTCCGGACTTCTGTTATATGCTGTTATGTGAATTCCCGGACAGTTCTTCTTGAAAGCTCTGGCGATTGAACCGCCTATTAATCCGAGACCTATAAAACCTGCTGTAATCATAATTCTGCTCCTGATAATAAACTATGCATATTGTAGCAGAATTGCCGCCATACCGCAACTGTTTAATGCTTTAAATTGCTGATATGAAAGGCCGGCATTTTTTGAATTTGGCTATTGCAAATAAACTTTATTTATGTTATACTCAGTTTTGCGTGAGAAAACGCGTATACATATTTGTTTTAAGGAGAGATTAACAGTGGAAGTTGCTAAGATGATAATTTCGTTTTTATTAATTATAGATTGTATCGTACTTACGATTGTGGTTCTTATGCAGGAAGGCAAGGAAGCCGGACTTGGTTCCATAAGCGGTATGGCTGACACATATTGGGGTAAGAACAAGGGCCGTTCCATGGAAGGTGCTCTTGAGAAGACTACTAAGATACTTGCGGTTGTATTTTTTATAGCAGCGCTTGTACTCAACCTCAAGTGGTTTAATTAAGCTTATACTTATGAACTTATGACCTCCTGGATATGCCGGGAGGTTTTTTTGACGGGAAGAAGGAGATAACGCATTATGGATAATGCATCATTTGAAAAAAGAAAAAAAGTAATAAATGACCTTATACATGACAAGATGTATGTACCGATGAAGGCTAAGGAAATCGCCATTCTTCTCGGAATCAGCAAGGAGGACCGCCCGGCACTCATGGAAGTACTGGATGCACTTGTACTTGAAGGCAAAATCGGTGTTTCGAAGAAGGGCAAATACGGCAAGGCTGAGAATACGGCAATTGTCGGCACATTTGAGAGCACGCAGAAAGGCTTTGGATTTGTTGTCATAGAGGATGAACCGGGACAGGATATTTATATTGCGGAGAAGGACATTAACGGAGCTCTTCATAACGATAAAGTCCAGGTTGTAATCACAAGCGAGGCCAAGGATGGCAGAAGGCGTGAAGGCCGGATAATAAAGGTAATCGAACGCGGTACACTTAATATAGTAGGTACTTATGAAAAGAACGGTAAATACGGTTTTGTAATCCCGGATAATCTTAGGTTTGCGAGGGATATTTATATTGCATCAGGACATAACAAGGGCGCGGTTACCGGTCATAAAGTTGTGGTAAAACTGACATCATACGGAGATGATAAGCATAATCCGGAGGGCGACGTCATAGATATTATAGGACATGTTGATGATCCGGGAACAGATATCATGTCGGTAGTTCTCGGATACGATATCCCGACGGAATTTCCGCAGGAGGTAACTGATTCACTTAATGATATACCGGACAGTGTGGCTGCCGAAGATATTGAAGGCCGCAAGGACTGCCGTGACTGGCAGACTGTCACGATTGACGGAGAGGACGCAAAGGATCTGGATGATGCGGTTACCCTTACAAGGGATGGTGATAACTATCGTCTGGGTGTGCATATTGCGGATGTATCCAATTATGTCACGGAACATTCTCCGCTTGACAAGGAAGCTCTTGAAAGAGGTACAAGCGTATATCTTGTGGACCGTGTAATTCCAATGCTTCCGCACAAGTTAAGCAACGGAATCTGTTCACTTAACCAGGGCGTTGACAGGCTGGCGTTAAGCTGTATAATGACAATTGATGCCAAAGGCAATGTGATTGATCATGAGATTTGCGAGACGGTTATAAATGTTGACCGTCGTATGTCGTATACGCAGGTACAGAAGCTGATAGACGGCAGTGATAAGGATTTATCTGACGAATACAGGGATTTTATACCGATGTTTATGATGATGGACGAGCTGGCATTGATCCTCCGTAAGAAAAGACACAGCCGCGGCTCAATAGATTTTGATTTTCCGGAATGTAAGATTGTATTAGATGATAAAGGACATCCGGTGTCGGTAAAACCTTACGAACGCAATGCTGCCACAAAGATTATCGAAGATTTTATGCTTATCGCCAATGAGACTGTGGCGGAAGATTATTTCTGGCAGGAAGTACCGTTCGTGTATCGTACGCATGATAATCCGGATCCGGAGAAAATCCGTTCACTTGCGGCTTTTATCAATAATTTCGGCTATTCAATAAGAATAAGCAATGATGAAATCCATCCAAAGGAATTACAGAAACTGCTTGAGAAAATAGACGGATCGGACGAGGAGGCACTGCTTTCAAGACTTACATTGCGTTCCATGAAAAGAGCGCAGTATACGACGGACTGCAGCGGACATTTCGGACTTGCAGCCAAGTATTATACGCATTTTACTTCGCCGATAAGAAGATATCCGGATTTACAGATACATCGTATTATCAAGGAATGTCTTCACGGCAAAATGGATGATAAGCGTACATCACACTACAACAAGATTCTTCCAGATGTCACCAAACAGGCGAGCCGGACGGAGAGAAGAGCTGATGATGCCGAGCGTGATGTAGAGAAGATGAAGAAAACCGAATACATGGCGGGACATATCGGAGAGATTTTTGACGGTGTGATATCAGGAATTACAGCCTGGGGAATTTATGTGGAACTTCCGGATACAATTGAAGGAATGGTTCATGTAACGGCACTTGACGGAGATTATTTCAAATATGACGAAGAACATTATGAAATGGTCGGAGAGGCTACTGGGAAAACATATCGTCTCGGCGAACAGGTTAAGGTCAAGTGTATCGGTGCCGATAAATTACAGAGAATAATTGATTTTAAGATGATTGGGTGATCGAGATGGAGAAAAAGAAAGACGGAGGCTTTAAATTAGTAGCCAACAATAAGAAAGCTTATTTTGACTATTTTATCGAAGATAAATGGGAAGCCGGAATGGAACTATACGGAACCGAGGTTAAGTCGGTCCGCATGGGAAAGGCCAGCATAAAAGAATCTTATATTAAGATTGAAAAAAATGAAGTTTTCATTTATAATATGCATATAAGCCCTTATGAGAAGGGCAACATATTCAACCGCGACCCGGTAAGGGTGCGAAAGCTCTTACTTCACCGCAGCGAGATTAACAAGCTCGCCGGCAAGACGGTGGAGAAGGGATATACAATCGTTCCTCTTCAGGTATATATGAAGAACGGACTGGTCAAGATAGAGATAGGTCTCGGAAGAGGCAAGAAGCTTTATGACAAGCGTCAGGATATCGCCAAGAAAGACCAGCGCCGTGAGAACGAACGCGATTTCAAAATCAAGAATATCTAGCCGCAAAGCCGCATATGCGGCCGGCTTGATAATATATTCGGGCTTGTACAGGTTTCGACGGGGATTTTGAATTCGGAGAAGCAAGCCGTATGGTAATGCGTTAAATTCCACACTAAATATAAACGCTGAAGATAATTTAGCAATTGCTGCCTAATGGCAGCTGTCAGCCTTAGTGCACCTGCACATTAAGAATCTGGCATCGACTTTGCGGGAAACGACACGCGTAAAGCTTTGAACGCGCGGGCGTATTATGAAGCTACTGAACACGGAATTGTGTCTGTTCAAGTCCGTGAGAGGGAATGTTAAATAACTGACTAAGCTTGTAGAAGTACGATGGATAGGTTTTCGGACGCGGGTTCGACTCCCGCCAGGTCCACTGTAACAGTATTATATGTTACGAAAGTGATATATAATGCTGTTATTTTTTATGATATAATGACAGGATACATTGGATGGAGAAATTTATAATGAAATCATTTAGATATATGGGAAAATATAAAGAAGAGAGCAGCCTTCCGGCGCGTATTCAGGAAGGAGCGGTTATGTTCAGGGAACCCGATTTTAAGAAATTTGCTGTTATTGCTAACATACTTGCATTTGTAATACTTCTGGTATTGGCGGTTTTTGCTTTTTTTTATTCGGGTCGTAAATATAATATGTGGGGTGTATTAGCGGCATTACTGCTTATGGTTCCGCATGAATTTTTACACGCAATATGGATGAAGGGCGAGGTCTTTATGTATGCCAGCCCGCAAAACATGATGCTTTTTGTGACAAGTACGGAGGACCTTACTAAAGGAAGATTTATCTGGATGAGTTTATTTCCGACAATCTGTTTTGGATTCATACCGCTTTTGCTCTTTGTTTTCAATCCGGGTTGGACGTTTTTGGGGTATCTGGGAGTTTTTTCGATTTCAATGGGTACGGGTGATTTCTGCAATGTATTTTTTGCTGTGACGCAGATGCCCAAAAACTCAGTAACATTTTTAAGCGGCAGTCATTCTTATTGGTATATGCCTGAGAAACGGTAACAGAACATGCGTGAACGGGGATTTGCGCAGAAATAGAGTTTGCACGAACGGGGATTTGCGCAGAAATAGAGTTTACATGAATGGGGATTTGCGTTATAATGCTGATAAGAGGTGAAAATTTTATGGGAAATCCGGTATTTAGAAGGAAAATATATAAAGAAATACTTGAGTGGAAAGAAGAACGAAGTGAAAAGTATGCGCTTTTAATAAAAGGGGCAAGACGAGTTGGAAAATCCACTATTGTGGAGGAGTTCGCAAAGAAAGAATTCAAGTCATATATTCTGATTGATTTTGCACATACAAGCAAAGAGATTACAGGACTGTTTGACGATATGTACAATCTTGATTTTTTCTTTCTTCAGCTGCAGCAGTTTACCGGAGTCAGATTGTATGAGAAAGAGTCGGTAATAATATTTGACGAGGTACAGCTTTTTCCGCGGGCAAGACAGGCTATTAAGTATCTTGTGGCAGACGGAAGATATAAGTATATTGAGACAGGCTCACTTTTGTCCATAAAAAAGAACACCAGAGACATATTAATTCCGAGTGAAGAACATAAGATATCTATGTATCCAATGGATTTTGAAGAATTTTTATGGGCGGTTGGAGATGAAATAACGGCCGATACAATCAAGTCGTTATTGAAAAGTAAAAAGTCTGCCGGAAATGCATTGCATAGAAACCTTATGCGAAGATTCAGATTATATATGTTGATCGGAGGTATGCCGCAGGCTATAGAAACATACTTGGAGACAAATAATCTTCAGGCTGTAGATGAGACAAAGAGAGAAATTATTGATTTATATGAAGAAGACTTTGTCAAGGTGGATGGAACAGGTCTTGCGGGAGATGTTTATGATGCAATCCCGGTTAACCTTAGCAGTAATGCGTCAAGATATATTTTATCAAATGCAAGAGAAGGCGCAAGACTTGAATATGTACGTGAAATAATACCGGATATGCTCAATTCATATACGGTCAATATAGCCTATCATGCAAACGATCCCGGTATTGGAATGTCGTTGGTTAAGGATTCGGGACGGTATAAGCTGTTTTTATCCGATGTAGGCTTATTTGTTACACTTGCATTTAAAGACAAAAACTATACCGAAAATGTGATATATAATAAATTGCTTTCCGATAAACTGGAAGTCAATTTAGGATATGTATACGAAAATGTTGTGGCTCAGATGTTGATTGCTAAAGGAAATAACTTATTTTACTATACAATGGGAAGTGAAACATCACATCGTTTGTATGAAATTGATTTTCTGATTTCTGTAGGCGATAAAATATGCCCGATTGAAGTGAAATCCGACAATTACAGAAGCCATAAATCATTGGATATATTTTGCAATAAATTCAGTTCCCGTATAAGGGATAAGTATGTTGTTCATACAAAGGATTATAAATGGGCAAACGGAATAAATTATCTGCCTGTATATATGATCCCGTTTTTATAGAAGGAGGAGCTCTTATTATGGAAACGGTTTACATAGCCGGAGGATGTCTGTGGGGTGTGCAGCATTTTTTTGACAGTCTGCCAGGAGTCATCATGACGGAGGCAGGAAGAGCCAACGGAAAGACAAATTTTCTGGATGGCCCGTATGACGGATATGCAGAGTGTGTGAAGGTGGTTTTTGATGATAAAATAACTACAATTTCCGCACTGATGGAGCATCTTTTTGAAATAATAGACCCGTACAGCATCGATAAGCAGGGTGTTGATGTGGGGAAAAAGTACAGAACCGGCATATACAGTACAGCACCCAAACATCTTGACGAAGCAAAAGCCTTTATAAACAGTCGTGAAGACAGAGATAAGATAGCTGTTGAAGTATTGCCGCTTATCAATTATGTCAGAAGCGCGGATGAACATCAGCATCATCTGGAACGGTTCCCGGAGGACGGATATCTTTGTCATATTCCTGATTCGGTACTCAATAAATTCAGAACACTATGAAATTTAATAGTGACTTATAAATTTGTTAATATCTTCCATAACGGAAGTAAATTCATTAACATAAGTATATCAACAGAAAACGGAGGTATATTAAAATGTTAAATGAATCAGTGATCAAAGTATTAAAAAATGGTATGTGGGATCTTGCCACATGTGCTAACGGAGAGCCGAACGTCTGTACAAAGCGCTTATGAATTCGTTAACGGTGCTCACAGTCTGGAATGGTGAAAGATTTGTCGGACTTGCGAGAGTTCTTGATGATACGGAAATGCTTGCACAGATACATTATGTCATTGTGCATCCAGATATGCAATATGAAATGATTAAGGAGAGTGAATGTATGCAGTTACTTATTAAGCAGAAGGTGTTCAGTTTTACCGATACATATGACGTGTATGATTCGGCGGGTAATCCCAGATATTATGTTAAAGCAGAGTTTTTCACGATCGGACACAGAATTCATGTATATGACATGAACGGCAACGAACTTGGAGTTATTAAACAGAAGGTGCTTACATTTATGCCGTCGTTTGAAATTGAAATCTCCGGAAAGTATTACGGCAGGGTAGTAAAATGCTTCACGATGTTTAAACCTAAATATGACGTCGATTATAACGGATGGCGCATTGAAGGAAACTTCATGGGCTGGGACTATGATGTGTACGACGGCAGCCATGCGGTTATGCACATAAGCAAGGAATTGTTCCGCTGGGGCGATACATATGTAATTGACATTATGAATCCTGAAGAAGAACTTATGGGGCTTATGCTTGTGATTGCGATAGATGCGGCCAACTGCTCCGACGGAAATTGATAAATGTTACGAAATTGTTAAATTTTATAACTGTTATTGACCTGCCACACTATGGCATATTATAATTAATCATATAGAAAATCTTAAATAAAGGGAGAAATCATATGGTTAGTTATAAGAAAATTTTAATTCCGGTAATTGTGGCAGCATTATGTCTGTCAGGATGCGCCAAGAGACCGGCATCGGGATCCAAAACAGCGGTTATCGAGAAAGAAACAGAGACTGTTGATGCAATGGAAGATGTATCAACACGGGATTTATATTATAAGTCCAGGGGAAAAATATCAGTTGTGGATGCTGTATGCTTATCAGGTATGCTTGATCTGACGGTCAAGGAAATGGATAGGCTTCTTGATGAAGGTATATCGTACGGATACGATTATTGTAAATCAGTTGACAAAACCGTTGAATTATGGGAAAACCTGACACCTGAACTCAAGGCCCTTCTTCTGCGTGATGATTATGCTGAATATGCGTATAAATCATATGTGCTTGGAGAACTTCCGGACGGAACGGGTGAATCTGTTATGTCAGATATATACGATGAAGTGATGTTGTCCCAAAGCTGCACGTACGATAAGCTGGATGAAAGCATGCGTTCCAAAGTTATTGATAAAGTGCTTGAAAAGGCTGTAAAACGCAGGAAAGAAGCATATTCTGTTACGGGAAGCAGCCCATTTATCAATAATGTTATATGGGAAGGAGAGTCTAATAAATGGTATACATCCGTACAGAATATGAATTATCCGTCGGATGCAGGAGATATAAAGGATTTTGTGTCGGGTCAATTGATCGCAATGAAGGCAATGAGAGATTTTACTTCTGAATATGTATCGGACGCTGTTCTAAAAGAGTACAAAGAGCAATGGTATGAATTTGTGCAGGGACCATCAGATATTATGCTGTATGAAGAGGTGGATGGAGATGCATTATATGATGCTATAAAGCAGCATAATGAGAGCCTTGATGATTTTTATGCATATGAAGATTATCCTAAGGCCTTGTATGAACACTATGTTCAGACATCAATTCCAAAGAAAAGTGACTTGTATTACAGTTCCAAAGGATTAGAGTTTGATGAGGCACTTCTGGCACAGAGTGCTGTATGCGATTACCTTAATGAGGATGAAAGAACAACACTTGTCCGCAAGGTGATTGACAATATGGAACTTCGTAAAGCTGATCCGGATAAATATTACGGACAGAAAAACGCGTTCTGGGAACATCTAAAATGCAGCGAAGACGATAATTCGTGGTATGCGGCACTTAAGAACATAAATGTCGACGGAGTGTATAAGGAATATATAGATGAACTCCTGAAACAACATTAACGATTGAAAATCTCCTCAAAATATGTTACTAATTATATATTAGAGCATATTGCGAGGAGCTTTTTAATGAATGACATTAATATAGATGATATGAAAAAAATGGACCCGGCACAGTATCTTGCACTTGATATAAGAGATGATATCTCTTATATGCACGGACATGTTCCGGGTGCGGTTAATTTCACCACGGCGGAGATTGAACAAAGTGGAGATATGGAACTGATTGACGGATTATGCGATTTCCTTAAGGATAAAATATCGGCGAAATGGAATGACGGTGATATGACACATCCGGTAATAGTATGCTGCAAGAAAGGCTTATCAAGCGGCGTTATAGCAGATCTGCTTTGTGAGAGAGGTTTTAATGCGTTAAGCCTTGTGGGCGGTTATCAGGGTTGGCTTCTGGATAAGCTTAAGGATCCGCAGGCACCGGTAAATGCGGACGGCGAAGAAGAAAGCGTTGCAAAACGCGCCGAAAAAAGTATCCGCAAGAAGTTTCATAAATCAATCTGGTGTAAGTTTACCAAAGCAATAAACGAATACGAACTTGTAAAACCGGGTGATAAGATAGCGGTATGTATTTCCGGCGGCAAGGATTCTATGCTTATGGCAAAGCTTTTTCAGGAGCTTAAGCTTCATAATAAATTTGATTTCGATCTTGTGTTTATGGTAATGGATCCCGGATACAATGAGGCTAACCGTAAGATTATTGAGGGTAATGCGGCCAAATTGGAGATTCCGGTCACTATATTTGAGACAGATATATTTGAATCGGTTCTGCATGTTGAGAAATCGCCCTGCTATCTGTGTGCGAGAATGCGCCGCGGACATCTCTATAACAAGGCTAAAGAACTCGGGTGCAACAAAATAGCGCTGGGCCACCATTATGATGATGTTATAGAGACAATTCTTATGGGAATGCTTTACGGAGCACAGGTGCAGACAATGATGCCTAAGCTTCACAGTACGAATTTTGAAGGGATGGAGCTTATCAGGCCCATGTACCTTATAAGAGAAGATGATATAAAGGCCTGGCGTGATTACAATGATTTGTATTTTATACAATGTGCATGTAAATTCACGGAGACCTGCACGACATGCGGTGAGAACGGAGCCAATCCTTCCAAACGTCAGGAAGTAAAGAAACTCATCAGGGAATTGAAGCAGACGAACCCTTTTGTTGAAGGAAATATATTTAAAAGTGTCGAGAATGTAAATCTCAGCACGGTTATAGCATATAAGGACGGTAACGGTAAACACAGTTTTCTGGACACTTACGACAAGGTGGATGATAAATAATGGATACGGACATAATCAGTGTGATGAAGGATGGCATGCCGCAGTTCAGCAAAGGCAACAAGGCTCTTGCCCATTATATAATTGAAAATACGGATGCCGCAGCATTTATGACGGCGGCAGAACTTGGAGAACATGCCGGAGTCAGCGAGTCAACGGTTGTCCGCTTTGCTATGAAGCTGGGGTTTAAGGGTTTTCCACAGTTTCAGGAAGAGCTTGGCAGAGTGATACGCGGCAGGCTTAACAGAATACAGACGATAGATATATCGGACAGTTCGCTCACACATCCGGGGATTCTTGACTATGTCATGAAGGGCGATGCATGTAAGATTCAGGATGCTCTTGACAATCTTGATGTTAAGGCGTTTGATGTAGCGGTTGACACAATTGCCGGAGCGCGTAAGATATATGTTATGGGACTAAGAAGCAGTGCAGCGCTTGCACAGTTTCTCGGATTTTATCTGAAAATGATTGCCGATGATGTTGAAATAGTCGGGACAAACAGTTCGGGCGAGATATTTGAACAGATGATCGATATAAGCAGTGATGATGTTTTTATCGGAATCAGCTTTCCGAGATATTCAATGCGCACCCTCAAAGCCATGGAATTTGCAAACAACTGTAATGCACGTGTTATCGCTATAACTGATAATATACATTCGCCGATGAATTTGTATTCTTCATGCAATCTTTTTGCAAGGACGGACATGGCGGGGATAGTGGATTCACTTGCGGCACCGCTTTCACTTATAAATGCACTTATAGTAGCATTGTGCATCCGCAATTCGCGGAAGGTTCTGGGAAGACTTGAAAAACTCGGCACAGTCTGGGAAGACTACAGCATATCTAATAATGATGAAATCAATTATCTCGATGAAGAACTTATTCGGGATTTAAGGAAATTAAAATAATGGCAAAAACGATAGTTATCGGCGGCGGGGCTGCCGGAATGATGGCAGCATATGCGGCTGCTATGTGTGGGAATGAGGTTTCCCTCTACGAAAAAAATGAAAAACTCGGCAAAAAAGTATATATTACCGGCAAGGGCAGATGTAATGTAACAAATGCCTGTGAAACGCAGGATCTTTTGGGTAATATAGTAACCAATCCTAAATTTATGTACAGCCCGATTTACACTTTTGACAATAATATGGTACAGAGCTTTATGGAAGAATGGGGCTGCCCGCTAAAGGTGGAGCGTGGCAACAGGGTTTTTCCGCAATCGGACAAATCCTACGATGTCATAAATGCGTTGATACGGGCTATGCGTGAGAATAAGGTGGACATTAATCTTGACAGCCATGTAAGCGACATTCTCACAGAAAACGGACATGTAACAGGCGTAAGAGTCAATGGATGTGATGTAGAATGTGATAATGTAATCCTTGCGACCGGCGGATATTCCTATCCATCCACGGGTTCTACGGGCGAGGGGCATACGATGGCTTCAAAGCTCGGACACCACATAACCAAATGCATGCCGGCGCTGGTCCCTTTTACCGCAGCCGAGGAGTGGGTTAAGGAATTGCAGGGCTTATCGCTTAGAAACTGCGGTGTGACAATATATGACGGAGACCATAAGATATATGAAGATTTTGGAGAACTGCTTTTTACACATTTCGGTGTCAGCGGGCCGACTGTGTTAAGCGCCAGCTCATACGCAGTTGATATTATCAGGAAAAGACCGTTAAGACTTGTGATCGATTTGAAACCGGCACTTGACGAAAAACAGCTTGATGCCAGGATTTTAAGGGATTTTGAAGCTAATATTAACAGAAAATTTATGAATTCACTGGATAAACTGTTTCCCAAATCCCTGATTCCTGTTATTATAGAAAGGTCGGGAATAGATGCGCAATGCCGCGTTAATGAAATAACCAGAGATAAGAGGCAGGGACTTGTAAAGCTTATTAAGAATTTTGATCTGACTCTTACGGGACTTCGCGGTTTTAATGAAGCGATTATCACGCACGGCGGTGTGGATGTTAAGGAAATAGATTCATCCACAATGGAATCGAAACTTATAAAAGGACTTTATTTTGCCGGAGAGATGATAGATGTAGATGCAGTGACGGGAGGATTTAACCTGCAGGTCGCATGGTCTACCGGATATCTTGCCGGAATATCACAGAATATATAATTATTATGGAGGAATATGATATGATACAGAGTATCGCAATCGACGGACCTGCCGGAGCAGGCAAAAGCACAATAGCCAAGAAGGCAGCCAAGGAGTTATCGTTCACATATGTTGACACCGGAGCGATGTTCAGGGCAATGGCAGTATATATGGCTGACCACGGAATTTCACAGGATGATGAAAAGTCAATAAGCGCTGCGTGTGATGATATTTCGATAGAAATAGAATATGAAGACGGAGCGCAGCAGATTATACTTAACGGAGTCAATGTTACCGGAAGGCTCCGCGAGGAACGGATCGGCAATATGACATCGGCAATTTCGGTATATCCGGCAGTCAGAACCAAGCTTCTTGAACTTCAAAGACAGATTGCCGCCACAAAGAGCGTGATCATGGACGGAAGAGATATCGGAACATGCGTCCTGCCGGATGCCGTATGCAAGATTTACCTTACCGCAAGCGTTACCACCAGGGCAAAGAGAAGATATGATGAACTTGTTGACAAGGGTATTCCGGCTGACATGGAAGCCATTAAGAAGGATATAGAGGAGCGCGATTACAGGGACATGCACAGGGATGTTGCACCACTTAAGCAGGCAGATGATGCAGTGCTTATAGATTCATCGGATATGGATATCAACCAGGTAACCGCAGCTATTATCAAAGCATACCGCGATGCGATAAAGGAGTGATTCGGGTGAGAGTAACAACGGCCAGAAGTGCAGGCTTTTGCTTCGGCGTAAAAAGGGCAGTTGACATGGTATATGAGCATGCCGGCAACGGCAATGTATACACATACGGTCCGGTCATTCATAATGAAGAAGTTGTAAATGACCTCACAAGACGGGGTGTTAAAGTTCTTGAAACTCCGGAAGATATAAAAAAAGCACCAAAAGGAACGGTAATAATCCGCGCCCATGGCGTTCCTGAGAAAATTTATCGCATAATAGAGGAAAGCGGACATAAGTTAGTTGACGCGACATGCCCGTTTGTGTTAAAAATACATCAGATAGTCCGAAAAGCATCAGCTGATGGTACGCATGTTATTATCGTAGGTGACAAAAACCATCCCGAAGTACAGGGAATCAAGAGCTGTGCAGATGATTCAACCGTTATTGCAGACGAGTCAGAGGCTTATATTTTTATGGAAAATGAAGCCGGACACTATAAAAAGTTATGTGTTGTGGCACAAACGACATATAATTTCAATAAATTTCAATATTTGGTTGAAATTTTTCAAAAAAACAGTTATGATAAAATAGATGTTTTGAATACAATATGCAGTGCGACAGAAGAGAGGCAGAAAGAAGCTGCCGCGATTGCAGCGGAATCGGATGCCATGATTGTCATAGGAAGCCGTAACAGTTCCAATGCATGTAAGCTCTACGATATATGCAGGGAAAGATGCGCACATACATATTTTATTCGGACTGCGGCTGATATGGATTTTGAAGAACTTAAGAAGTTTGACAGAATCGGTATAACAGCGGGGGCATCCACCCCACAGAATATAATCGAGGAGGTTCAAGCGAAATGTCAGATTTAAGTTTTGAACAGTTATTGGAAGAATCATTAAAAACTATACATACAGGGGAGGTTGTCGACGGTAAGGTTATTGCGGTTAAGGAAGATGAAATCATTCTTAACATTGGATATAAAGCAGACGGTATAATCGTTCGTAACGAATATACCAATACACCTGGTCTCGATCTTCGTACTGTTGTTAAGGAAGGAGACGTTATCAAGGCTAAGGTTATCAGAGTGAATGACGGTGACGGATATGTTTCATTGTCATACAAGAGACTTGCAGCAGAACTTGGTAACAAGAGACTTGAAGAAGCATTTGAGAATAAAGAAGTTCTCAAAGCCAAGGTTACACAGGTGCTTGACGGCGGCGTTGTTGTAACTGTTGATGAAGCTAAGGTATTTATACCTGCAAGCCTCATTTCAGACGTATATGAGAAAGATTTAAGCAAATATGCTAATCAGGAAATTGAATTTGTAATTACAGAGTTCAATCCGAGAAAGAGACGTATCATCGGTGACCGCAGACAGCTTGTAGCTGTAGAGAGAGCTAAGCTTAAAGAAGAAGCTCTTGCAAGACTTGAGGTTGGACAGGTAGTTGAAGGTACAGTTAAGAACGTAACTGACTTCGGCGTTTTCATCGATCTCGGCGGAGTTGACGGACTTCTTCATGTATCAGAGATATCATGGGGAAGAGTTGAGAATCCTAAGAAGAAATTCAAAGCAGGAGATAAGGTTAAAGCATTTGTTAAGGATATCAAGGGCGAGAAGATTGCACTCAGTCTTAAATTTGACAGTGAGAATCCATGGCTTTCAGCTGAGGAGAAGTATCCGGTAGGAAGCATTGTAAAGGGAACTGTTGCAAGAATGACTGATTTCGGTGCATTTGTTGAACTTGAAGTTGGAGTAGATGCACTTCTTCATGTATCTCAGATTTCCAAGGAACATATTGATAAGCCTTCGGATGTTCTTTCAGTAGGACAGGAGATTGAGGCAAAAGTTGTCGATATCAATGTTCCTGACAGAAAGATAAGCCTTTCAATCAAGGCACTCCTTGCTGATGACGAAGAGACTTCAGAAACAGAAGAGAGCACAGAAGAGTAATATATTATATTAACTAAAGGTTGATATGAAATGTATACCGTCATGATTCATTTCATGGCGGTATAGCTGACTATAAGGATAAAAAGGCTGGTGGTTTTATGTTTAACACGGATGATGATTATACCAAATTCAAATCGGATGTTTACGGATTGACGAAGATCGATTTGAATGCCTATAAAGAAAAGCAGATGAGGAGACGCATTGATACACTTATATCCAAATACAAATACAATGGATATAATGCTTTTGTGGATGCAATAAAGACCAATCCACTGCTTTTTAAGGAATTTGTTAACTACCTTACAATTAATGTTTCGGAATTTTACAGAAATCCTGAACAATGGCAGTATCTTGAAGACAAGGTGTTTCCGAATATGATAAGTAAATTCGGACATGGAATTAAGATATGGAGTGCAGCCTGCTCAACCGGAGATGAACCATATTCATTGGTTATGCTGTTAAGCAAATTTCTGCCTCTTGACAAAATCAGGATACTTGCAACGGACATTGATGAACAGGTGATAGCCAAAGCTAAAACAGGCCTTTACAAGGAGGCAAGTCTTAATTCCCTGCCGGCTGAATTTAAGAAGAAATATTTTACTGAAATAACACCGGGAACATTTCAGATTAAAGAAGAGATTAAGAAATGCGTGGAATTCAGGAAACATAATCTTCTGAAAGATGATTATCCATCCGGATGTCATCTGATTGTCTGCCGCAATGTCCTGATATATTTTACGGAAGAAGCCAAGCAGGACATCTACCGTAAATTCAATGCTGCGCTTACAAGCGAGGGCATATTGTTTGTAGGCAGCACCGAGCAGATAACTAATTATCGTGAATTGGGATTCAGTTCATCGAAATCTTTCTTTTACCAGAAAAACAGATAATCATTGTATCAGAATCCGGAGAATATGACGTACATAGCGTAATATTAACTCCGGATTTTGTGTGAATTCCGGCAAGTACTCAAAATATGTAATTTTGTCATAATAATCTATCTTGAAGTACGGCGAGACAATTTCATCGCTTTGCGGCAGAAATAAACCTGTTTTACGGCTGTAACAGTTTGCGGCCTTAGCCCGGGTGCGGTAATTTTTGTCAACATAGAAAGCAACGCTTTTATGAATTGAACGGTCTTCTTTGGGAAGATAATAGTAATTCTTATAATCCGGATAAAAATACTTAAGCTCGTTTGTGTATGCTGTGATACATATGCGCAGTATATCCGAATATGCGGTAAAATAGTACCGGTCGTTGCCGGCAGAAACTCTTTCCGGAACCGGATTGGCAAGCCGGCATGTGATGACAGCTTCTTTGCGCGGCGTTCCAAGCGCGGATGAGTCGCGCATTTCTATTGATTCAAAAGTATACCCGTCGTTTATAAGTCCGGCATATGAAAGCATATCGGAAATGTTTATCATACCGCATACATCATCATGGTTGTGCATAAGAAGAAGCGAAAGCAGTTCATCATTCTTTGTACGGATATATTCATTGTAAATATTGATAAGTTCTCCACCGCTGTATTTATCTTCACGCTCGATTCCCATAAAACGCTCAACCGTCTTCTGCTTAAGGTTTTCCAGATTAAAAACAGATTTGACAGGTAATATCGTCTTGTATATATCAAGACTGCTGATGCCTGTAAAATCACATGGAATATTATATATTTCACATTTACGGATGATATACGGAATGTCGAAACCGCTTCCGTTATAATGAATTATACATTTGAAATTGTGTATAAAATCTATAAAATACTCGATCATAGCTTTTTCATCGGCAGTATCATCAAGGAAAAACTGCCTGAAACAATATCCGCCGTCGCAGTAGTATGCGCAGCCGATAAGGTAAAGATATGTTCCCGCAGGTGAAAATCCGGTCGTTTCAATATCAAAATATAAAATTTCGTTGTCGTTGTATCCGCATGGCGGAACCTTAAAATTACAGGACGGAATACTGCTTGTATATTCTTTCATAATGCCTCCGATTCTATGGTCAGATTTTTATATTCCTATAAAATTCATTACGTTTATTATACATATAAACAACAAAAATTTGTAGCTTTTTTTGATAAAAAGTTGTACAATATACACAGATAATTTTTATCACTTAAAATATAGAGAGAAAGAAGTGAAAAAATGAGCGTGTTAACTTTCAGGGGCGGTACGCACCCGTATGACGGCAAGATATTGTCAAGAGACGCCGCCATAGAAGAAATTAAGCCGGGTGAGGAACTGGTATTTCCGCTATCACAGCATATCGGTGCACCGGCAGTGCCTATTGTTGAAATAGGAGAACGCGTCCTGGCAGGTCAGAAGATAGCTGCCAAGTCCGGATTTATATCAGCTAATATACATAGTTCGGTTTCCGGCACAGTTATCAAGATAGAACCCCGGACCATTGCGACAGGAGGCAAGGTTAATTCAATTGTTATCCGGAATGATAACCTTTATGAACAGGCACCTCCGATTAATGATAAGAATCCCGATGATATGACAGATGATGAAATCAGAACTGTTATTGAAGAGGCTGGAATCGTAGGAATGGGTGGCGCCGGATTTCCGACGAATGTCAAACTTACGCCTAAGAATCCGGAAGCAATCGACACCATTATAGTAAACGGTGCGGAGTGTGAACCGTATCTCACATCGGATTACAGGAGAATGTTGGAATATACTGATGAACTTGTTAAAGGACTTAAGATCGTTTTGAGGCTTTTTCCGGGAGCAAGAGGTGTATTCGGCGTGGAAGATAATAAGCCTGAGGCGATTAAAGCATTAAAGAAAGCAACATCCGGTGAGAATAATATCGAAGTGGCAGTCCTTAAGACCAAATACCCTCAGGGTGGTGAGAGATGCATGATAAAGGCTGTTACCGGACGTGAAATTAATTCTAAAATGCTCCCGGCAGATGCGGGATGCATCGTACATAATATCGATACAATTGCATCCATATATCAGGCAGTATATGAGGGCCGTCCGCTTACAAGAAGAATTGTGACGGTTACCGGCGACGCGGTTAATTCAACTCATAATTATTATGTGTATCTTGGAACTAACATGAGAGTATTGATAGATGCCGCCGGTGGATTTAAGGCAGAACCTGCCAAGGTTATATCAGGCGGTCCGATGATGGGATTCGCAATGTATAATCTGGATGTTCCAATGGTAAAAGGTTCATCATCGGTTCTTGCATTATCCAAAGATGATGTTTCAGAGTCGTCAGAATCACCGTGTATAAGATGTGGCAGATGTGCATCTGTATGTCCGGAGCATCTGCTTCCGATGAAACTTGCGCAGGCAGCACGACATAATGACGCAGATGGATTTAAGAAGCTTTACGGCATGGAATGTGTTGAGTGCGGCTGCTGTTCATATGTATGTCCGGCCAAGCGTCAGGTTACACAGTCGGTTAAGTCTATGAAAAGAATGATTATGGCACAGGCACGTAAGGAGGCGAAGAAATAATGAATATGTTAAATGTATCGTCATCACCGCATGTGCGTGACAATTCATCTACCAGGCGTATAATGCTTGATGTGTGTATAGCATTATTGCCGGCATGTATTTTCGGAATTGTTAATTTTGGAATGAGAGCACTTGCTGTGCTTGTGGTTTCTGTTATTACATGTGTTGTTTCGGAATACCTTTTTGAGCATTTCATGCACAGACCGATAACTGTCGGTGACCTGAGTGCGGTAGTTACCGGACTTTTGCTCGGTATGAATATGCCGCATACAATTCCTCTCTGGATAGTAATGTTAGGAAGCGTTTTTGCAATAATAGTCGTCAAACAGCTTTTTGGAGGCCTGGGACAGAATTTCATGAACCCGGCACTTGCGGCCAGATGTTTTCTGCTGATATCGTTTGCCGGAAGAATGACAAGCTTCACATATGATGGTGTGACCGGTGCAACACCTCTTGCATTGCTTAAGAGCGGTGAGAGTGTAAATGTTCTCAGTATGTTTCTCGGAACAACAGCCGGAGTTATCGGTGAGACATCGACGGTTGCAATACTTGTCGGAGCATTATATCTTATCATACGTAAAGTCATAACACCATTAATACCGATGGTATATCTTGCGGTTTTCTCGGTATTTATATTGTTGTTTGGCGGACATGGATTTGACATGACATACCTTGCAGCTGAACTTTGCGGCGGCGGACTTATGCTCGGAGCCTTCTTTATGGCAACGGATTATGTCACATCTCCAGTCAATACGGTTGGAAGAATCGTTTATGGTATTATTCTCGGAATACTTACAGGACTTTTCAGAATATTCGGAAATTCGGCGGAAGGTGTATCATATGCGATTATATTCAGTAATATACTTGTTCCACTGATCGAGAAATTAACGGTTCCGCGCGCATTCGGAGTTGTCCGTGAGAAAAAGTCCAAGGAGGTGTCATAATGAAGAAAATAATTAAAGACGCCCTGGTGCTTTTTATAATAACACTTGTTGCCGGAGTTTTACTTGGGCTTGTATATATGATAACCAAGGAGCCTATAGCAAAACAGAATGAGAAAACCAAAATAGCTGCTTATAACAGCGTATTTTCAGGGCTTGACAGATATGAAGAACTTGACAGCCTCGATGAGGCACAGAAAGCGGTAGATGCAGAAGAACTCGATGGAGTTACCGTTAATGAAATCGTTAAGGCATATGATTCTTCAGACAAAGAACTTGGATATATCATAACTGTCACAGATGCAAACGGATATGGCGGAGACATTAAAATGACGGTCGGTATTGACAGCACCGGAACAATTACAGGACTTGAAATACTGGATATAAGTGAAACCGCAGGACTTGGAATGAAGGCCAAAGAAGCATCTTTCAGGGAACAGTTTAAGGGTATTAAAGCAGATAAAATAACATATACCAAGAATGGTAAATCTGCCGATAATGAAATAGATGCCATAAGCAGTGCGACCATAACAACTAAAGCGGTAACAGGCGGTGTTAACGGTGCACTCGCTGTATATCATAAGCTGGGAGGTGCGGTCAGTGAATAAATGTGTAGAACGTTTGTATAACGGTATTGTTAAGGAAAATCCGACGCTTGTCCTTACGCTAGGAATGTGTCCGACACTAGCGGTTACAACTTCCGCAATTAACGGTGCCGGAATGGGACTTGCGTCAACGGTTGTATTGGCATTAAGCAACCTTATAATTTCAATGCTTCGTAATGTAATACCGGATCGGGTAAGAATGCCGGCATACATAGTGATAGTTGCATCATTTGTTACAATAGTTCAATTCCTTATGCAGGGTTTTGTACCAAGCCTGTATTCGTCGCTTGGCATATATATTCCGCTTATAGTAGTTAACTGTATAATACTCGGACGTGCCGAAAGTTATGCTTCAAAGAATAAGCCGCTTCCGTCACTGTTTGACGGAATAGGCATGGGCCTTGGTTTTACATGTTCGCTTACCGTGCTTGGAGCATTCAGGGAAATACTTGGAGCAGGAACTGTTTTCGGACACAGTTTTATACCGGCCAACAATCCTACAAGTTTTGAGCCTATAAGCATATTCGTAATGGCCCCGGGAGCATTTTTCGTTCTTGCAATGCTTGTTGCGGTTATGAACAGAATTAAGAGAAAGAAAGGCAGACCTATTATTGATATGTGTCGTGATGAAGGATGCATGGGATGCGCCAATCTTTCATGTGCAGGAAGAAGAACCGTGAAGGAGGGTGAAGAATAATGAAGACACTTTTGCTTATTGCGATAAGTTCGGCGCTTATTAATAACGTTGTGCTCAGTCAGTTTATGGGTCTTTGCCCATTCTTAGGCGTATCCAAGAAAATCAAGACAGCCTCCGGAATGGGAGCGGCGGTTATTTTTGTAATCACGATATCTTCACTGCTCGCGGCAGTGATATATCAATATGTACTTGTCCCGCTGAATCTTACATATCTTAATACGATAGTATTTATACTTGTTATTGCAGCTCTTGTGCAGTTTGTTGAGATGGTCCTTAAAAAAGTAAGTCCTTCTTTATATAGAGCGCTTGGCGTATATCTTCCGTTAATAACAACCAACTGTGCGGTTCTTGGAGTTGCACTTACCAATGTATCCAAAGGATATAATATACTAACATCAGTTGTGAACGGATTTGCGACAGCGTTGGGATTTGCAATATCAATTATAATACTTGCGGGAATCCGCGAACGCAATGAATATAATGATGTACCTGAAAGTTTTAAAGGAATGCCTATTACACTTATTACCGCCGGTCTGATGGCAATAGCTTTTATAGGTTTTTCCGGAATTATATAATTATCGTTTGAAAGGCTGGTAATGAATATGGTGAATATGATTTTGGCCGCTTTTTCAGGCGGTATGGGAATTGTGATAGCTGCAGCTATAGTCAGTGGTGTAGGTGTGCTGATTGGATTATTTCTTGGAATAGCCGGTAAGAAATTAGAGATTCCGGTCGATGAGAAAGAGGTTGCCGTAAGGGCTGAGCTTCCGGGTAATAACTGCGGTGGCTGCGGTTATGCAGGATGTGACGGACTGGCTGCAGCAATAGCAGCTGGTAAAGCTCCGGTCGGAGGATGCCCGGTCGGCGGAGCTGCTGTGGCTTCTAAGATAGCAGCAATAATGGGCGTTGATGCAGATGCAGGCGTAAGGCTTGCGGCATATGTTAAATGTGCCGGAAATTGTGACAAAGCCAAGGATGAATATGTATATACTGGCATTGAAGACTGCAGGATGGCAGCTATGGTTCCGGATGGCGGAGCTAAGATGTGTTCATATGGATGTCTTGGGTTTGGCTCATGTGTCAGCGTATGTGATTTTGATGCTGTTCATGTTATTAACGGAGTAGCAGTTGTTGATACGGATTTATGTAAGGCCTGCGGCAAATGTGTTGCAGCATGCCCTAAGAATCTTATAGAATTGAGACCGGTTACAGGTGTTGCCAATGTATCGTGCTCTTCACATGACAAAGGCAAGCCGGTAATGGATGCATGTCAGGCCGGATGCATAGGATGTACATTATGTGTCAAACAGTGTGAAAACGGTGCAATTGAAATGGACAACAACATACCGGTAATAGATTACAATAAATGTACAGGATGTGGAAAATGTGCAGAAAAATGTCCTAAAAAAGTTATTCATATCGCATAAATTTGATTTTTTGCTGGGTGCAGTGCTGCTTATTGCGGCACTGTGCCTATTTGTGGTTTTTAAAACAACCCGCAAAAACGGCAGCTATGTGTGTATAAAACAGGGAAAGAACATAGTAGGCACATATGCACTTGGTGAAGATTCAGAATATGAAATAAAATCATTTTACGGAAGCAATACTTTGGTCATTAAAGACGGATATGCGTATATGAGTGAATCTTCGTGTAAAGACCATCTGTGTGAGAAAATGGGTAAAATATCCAATGTTGGTGAGACAATAATATGTCTGCCGAATGAAGTGTTTGTAGAAATAATCTCGTCGAAGGAGAAATATGATGCAGTCGTTCGATAATAAGAAATTCATGGAAAGCGACGTCGCATTATATGGAATGTTTATAAGCGTCGCACTTGTTATGAGTTATATAGAAGCCATAATACCAATCAAGCCTCCGGTTCCCGGAATGAAGCTTGGCCTTGCCAATATTATTGTGATATGGGTTATGTATGCTATGGGAATAAAGCCTGCCGTGATTATAAGCATATTGAGAGTTCTTCTGTCAGGCTTTCTTTTCGGAAGTATTTACAGTATGCTTTTTGGCCTTGCAGGAGCGGCACTCAGTATAACGGTTATGTATTTTGTACGCAAAATCAACAAATTCACTATGGTTGGGGTAAGCATTGCGGGCGGTGTTTCACATAATATAGGACAAATCATAGTTGCTGTGTTTATACTTGGTAATGTGAGAATATCTTATTACCTTCCGTTTCTGATGATAAGCGGAATTGTGGCCGGGGTTGCGATAGGAATAATCGGAAGTATATTATACAGGAAAATAAAGATACTACCGCAGAATAAGAAAAAATGATATAATGATTCCGACCGTGTTTTATAAGGAGACAGTTTATATGATTACGTACATTAAAGGTGTATTAACAGAAATATATAACAATAATATAGTTGTGGAAGCATATGGTGTTGGATATGAGATAATGGTGCCGTCTTCGCTCATGGGAAGAATAGGTTCAACAGGATGTGAAATTAAAATATATACATATCAGTATGTTAAGGAAGACGCGCTTGATCTGTATGGGTTTTTGACAAGGGATGACCTTGAGATATTCAAGCTGCTTATAACGGTTAACGGAATAGGTCCTAAAGGTGCACTTAATATATTATCAGTTATCACACCAGACGAGCTTAGACTTGCAATATTGTCTGATGATGTAAAGAAAATACAGTCAGCTCCGGGAATCGGAGGCAAGACCGCACAGAAACTTATCATTGAACTTAAAGACAAATTGTCACTGGAAGATGTACTTACCGGAGAAATGGATAACTTTGATGCAGGCGATTACGGAGCACAGGCTTCGATTGATGAAGCAGTTGAGGCACTTGTTGCACTTGGATATGCACGTTCTGAAGCATTTAAAGCAGTCAGGGCGGTTGATATTTCCGACAATAACGACAGTGAATATATACTTAAGCAGGCACTTAAGAAGTTAGCATTTATGTAGAGGTTGGCATGGAAAGAAGAGTTATTAATACTGAATTTACAGCCGAGGATGCCGGGATAGAGAATAATCTCAGGCCGGCATCTTTGGATGAATATATCGGACAGGAGAAAATAAAACAAAATCTCCGCGTGTTTATAGAAGCCGCCAAATCCAGAGGAGAGGCTTTGGATCACTGCCTGTTTTACGGACCTCCGGGACTTGGAAAGACTACACTTGCGGGAATTATTGCATCTGAAATGGGTGTCAATATTAAGATTACATCCGGTCCCGCAATCGAGAAACCGGGAGATATGGCAGCGATTCTCAATAACCTTTCGGAAGGAGATGTGCTTTTTGTCGATGAAATTCACAGGCTTAACAGACAGGTGGAAGAAGTGCTGTATCCGGCGATGGAAGATTATGCGATTGATATAATGATTGGTAAGGGCCAGACGGCCAGATCTATAAGACTGGATCTGCCGCATTTTACGCTCATAGGTGCTACGACCAGGGCAGGATTATTGACAGCACCGCTCAGAGACCGGTTTGGTGTGGTAAACAGACTGGAATATTATGATGTGAATGAGCTTGAGCATATAATCACACGTTCAGCATCAGTACTTGGGGCTGATATTGACCACGAAGGAGCACTGGAACTTGCCAGACGTTCAAGAGGAACACCAAGACTTGCCAACAGAATGCTTAAGAGAGTAAGGGATTTTGCACAGGTCAAATTTAACGGTGCCATTACCAAAGAGGTTGCGGAATATGCATTGGACTTACTTGAGGTAGACAAAGAAGGACTTGATAAGAATGACAGAAACATTCTTAATACAATAATTGAGAAATATAACGGCGGACCGGTGGGACTTGAGACACTTGCGGCATCGCTTGGAGAAGATGCAGGAACACTTGAAGATGTATATGAACCATATCTTATATTTAATGGTTTTATTAACAGGACACCAAGAGGAAGAGTTGTTACGGAATATGGATACAGGCATTTCGGCCTGCCGCTTCCGGGTCAGGATTGATTATGAAATGTGCTGATTTCCAGAAAATGATACCGGATATAATTAACAATACGGTTCCGGATGAGAAACTTGATGAAGTAATAGAACATATTGATAATTGCAAAGACTGCCGTGAAGAACTTGAGATACATTATATTTTAAGATACGGACTTGGAGATGACGAGGACGAAGAAGCGACGGATTTTATCGGACAATTGGAGAATAATATATCCAGAATGAAAGCAAAACAGCATAAATTCACAATACAGCGCTCGGTATATGTGCTTATAATGCTGACTGCATACACTGCAATAATCGGTTCATGGATTTATGTATTATTTAAGTATTTTGTATAGGAGTTAAGTCATGAATAAGATTTTACTGATAGATGGTCATAGTATATTAAACAGGGCATTTTACGGAGTACCGCCTTTGACGAATTTTGAGGGACTCCATACAAATGCAGTATATGGATTTATTAATATTATGCTCAAATCACTTGAGGATGAGCACGCGGATTATATTGCTGTAGCTTTTGATCTGAAAGCACCGACATTCAGACATGAGATGTTTGCTGAATACAAAGGAACCAGAAAACCGATGCCGCAGGAACTTCATGAGCAGGTACCGGTTATTAAGGAAGTCCTTGCTGCAATGACAATACCTGTAATTACACTTGAAGGGTATGAGGCGGATGACATTCTTGGAACATTGGCTAAAAGATGCCAGCGTGATGGCTTTGAAGTATCAATACTTTCCGGAGACCGCGATCTGTTGCAGCTTGCCGATGAACATATCAAAATCCGTATGCCTAAGACTGTAAAGGGACAAACATCAATAGAGAATTATTATCCTTCGGATGTCATTGATAAATATCAGGTTACACCTGAAGAATTTATAGACCTTAAAGCTCTTATGGGTGATTCTTCCGATAATATTCCTGGGGTTCCGGGAATAGGTGAGAAAACGGCGACTGCTATTATAACCAAATATAAATCAATAGAAGCCGCATATGCGGATGTCGATAACATAACTCCGGCAAAAGCGCGCAATAATCTCTCTGAACATTACGATATGGCTGTTATGAGCAAGAAACTCGCAACGATTAACATAAATTCTCCGGTTGATTTTGACGTTGAAGATGCGCATATAGATAATCTGTTTACCGCTGCTGCTTATGAGATTTTTTCCAGACTTGAACTGAAATCCATTCTCAAACGCTTCAAGGATAATGAACCGATAAAAGAAGATGATTTGTCAGATAAATTCTGTTATATAAACGATTACGCCAAAGCGGATGAAATTATCCGTGAATGTATGAAGTCTGAATACGCAGGCATAAGGCTTGCAGTCTGCGATGGCATCCTCTATGGGGCAGCGCTGGCATTTGAGGACAAATATTATTATATCGGCGTTGAAGGATTTATAACACAGGATTACCTTGCAGACAGTATTAAATCACTTTCGCAAAAGATACATTTATATACGATAAATTTAAAGTCACAGGTGGATTATATCAACCGGGATATCAATGATGACACTGATGACCTGGCAATAATGCAGTATCTTATCAATCCTCTTAAGGATGCATATACTTATGCGGAACTTGCAAGAGAATATCTGAACAGAAACTTTTCATCTGAAGAAGATATTCTTGGTAAAAATACAATTGCACAGATATCTGAAAACGCACCGGATAAGTTAATGCAGATATGCTGTTATGATGCTTATACGGCATTGATGGCACATGATAAAATATATAACAAACTCTGTTCGATGGGAATGAAAGAAGTGTATCATAATATAGAACTTCCCATAATATACGTTCTGAGAAGTATGGAACATGAAGGCATAAGAGTTAACAGAGAGGCACTCAAATCATACGGCGACGTGCTTGCGGTCAAAATAGACGAGCTCAGATCCGGAATATATGAACAGGCCGGAACGGAATTTAATATAAATTCACCTAAACAGCTTGGAGAAATTCTTTTCGACAGAATGGGGATAGAAGGCGGCAAGAAAACTAAGACAGGATATTCCACATCAGCGGAAGTTCTGGAAAAACTTGCACCTGATTTTCCTATAGTAAATGATATACTCGAATACAGAACTCTTGCCAAGTTAAAATCAACTTATGCTGATGGCCTTGCGGATTATATACGCGATGACGGAAGAATCCACGGTACTTTTAACCAGACGATAACTGCGACTGGAAGAATAAGCAGTACGGAGCCAAATCTCCAGAATATTCCGATACGTATGGATATAGGCAGACAAATCCGTAAAGTGTTCATTCCAAAGGAAGGATATATATTTACCGATGCGGATTATTCGCAGATTGAATTAAGGCTTTTAGCACATATGTCCGGTGATGAGACACTTATCAATGCATATCGTGAAGATAAGGATATACACAAAATAACAGCTTCGAAGGTGTTTAAAACACCGTTGGATGAAGTTACTCCAAAACAAAGGAGCAATGCCAAGGCTGTTAATTTCGGAATTGTCTATGGAATCAGTTCTTTTGGCCTTAGTAAGGACCTGGGAATATCGAGGAAGGAAGCCAAAGAATATATAGACGAATATTTTAAAACCTACCCATCAATCAAGGATTATCTTAACGGACTTGTTGACAATGCAAAGAAAGACGGATATTCGATAACTCTGTATGGCAGAAAACGTCCGGTTCCCGAACTTACGTCATCTAATTTTATGCAAAGACAGTTCGGCGAGAGAATAGCAATGAATTCACCGCTTCAGGGAACGGCGGCGGATATTATTAAAATTGCCATGATTAATGTATACAAAAGACTTATACAAAGCAATCTTAAGTCGAGGCTTATATTGCAGATACATGACGAACTTCTGATTGAAACAGCTCCGGGGGAAGAAGATGAAGTGAAACGCATAATGAGTGAAGAAATGGAAGGTGCGGCACAGCTTAAAGTTCCTCTTGAAATTGACATCCACAGCGGAAATAACTGGTACGAGGCAAAATAATGAAAGTTATAGGCATTACCGGCGGAGTCGGTGCAGGCAAATCAACCGTGCTGCATATGTTAAAAGAATTATGCAGATGTGAAATAATTATGGCGGATGACGTGGCCAAAGAACTTATGAATTACGGACAGAGCCTGTGTGATATGGCAATAAGGCTTTTTGGTACTAAAGCATATGATGAAAATAAAGAACTTGACAGGGCATATATTGCATCGAAGATTTATGCTGATGAAACACTGAAAACGCAATGGACTGATGTAGTGCACCCTGCGGTCAACAAACATATACTTGATAAGATTTCGGAAGCCGGAATTTCAGGAAAATATGACTTTGTTTTTATTGAAGCGGCACTTCTTATAGAAAACGGATATGACAATATATGTGATGAATTATGGTATGTATATGCATCAGAGGATGTAAGACGGGACAGGCTTAAGAAAAGCAGAGGATATTCCGATGCCCGCATAACCGGAATTTTTGACAGCCAGATGAAGGATGAAGAATTCAGAAAATACTGTGATTTTATAATAGATACTGGAATTTCAATGGAAAATACTTACAATACAGTCAAAAATAAGCTGGAAGAATATCATATCGTGTGATATTATTAAATCTGAACATGTTTGGAGGATTGTTATGCCAGAGATAATCAGATGCCCGGAACAATTTGTATTCGGACTTGATATAGGTACAAGAAGCATAGTTGGTACAGTAGGATATATGGATAAAGCCGGTTTTCATGTAATTGCTATGGAAGTTAAGGAACATGATACCAGGGCGATGCTTGACGGCCAGGTTCACGATATATCCAAAGTCACCGAAGAGATACAGATTGTGAAATCTTCACTTGAACTGAAAATAGGCAGACCGCTGACTAAGGTATGTATAGCGGCAGCAGGACGTGTGCTGAGAACGGTTACGGTTAAGGCAGTTAAGGAGTTTGATGATGACCACCGCGTTACGGGGGAAGACATTTATAATCTTGATTTTGCCGGAGTAGAACTTGCACACAGACAGATTAATGAGAAAGAATCAGACTCGGATTTCTATTGTGTCGGATATACACCTGTTAAATATTACATAAATGATTACGAAATAAGTAATATTGAAGGGCATAAGGCTGACAGGATTTCAGTAGAATTACTGGCAACATTTCTTCCTGAGGAAGTAGTGGATGGACTGTATGCTTCTGTTGAAGGAGCCGGGCTTGAAGTTGCTAATCTTACATTGGAGCCTATCGCAGCCATGAATGTTGCGATACCTGAACAGTACAGATTACTTAATATAGCACTTGTTGATGTCGGAGCAGGCACATCGGATATATGTATTACAAGGGACGGCAGCGTTGTGGCATACGGAATGATTCCTTGTGCCGGAGATGAACTTTCGGAGATGATTGCCAGAAATTATCTGGTGGATTTTGCGCAGGCAGAGAAGATTAAGATGGCTGCCGGTACATCGAGAAAGAAAATAGCATTCAAGGATATTATGGGAACCAGAATAACAGTTACACCGGAAGAGGTTGTTAATGTGACAAAGCCTGTTACGGATAAGATTACAGGTGATGTTGCCGACAAAATCATCGAACTTAACGGGGGCAGACCTGTAAGTGCTGTTTTTGTAGTCGGAGGCGGTGGTAAGATTCCGGGATTTACAGCGGGACTTGCACATAGACTTTCACTTCCTGAGGAAAGAGTTGCACTCCGTGGCAAGGAAGTACTTGGCAATATTGAGTTCGCAATAGATAATTACAAGAAAGATTCTCTTTTCGTAACTCCTGTCGGAATATGTATTAATTATTACACGCAAAAGAATAATTTTATATATGTAACGGTTAACGGTGAGCGTATTAAATTATATGATAATAACAGTCTTACGGTTATCGATGCTATAATGCAGTCCGGTTATCCTAATGAACTTCTTTTCCCAAGACGCGGAACGGCGGTTAATTATACGCTTAACGGCGTGGCAAGGATGGTGCGCGGCGAAGCGGGAGAACCTGCACGCATACTTAAGAATGGCAAAGAAGCCAATATGAATATGCAGATTGAGAAGAATGATTATATAGATATTATAGAATCGACAGTCGGTGAAGCTGGAAAGCTTGCAATAGGAAGTCTGCCTGAATATAAGTCACAGATAGAATTCTCAATTAACGGCAAACTTGTGAAATGCCCGAAATTTGCCTATGTTAATGGAATATTACAGCCTTCGTCATATGTCATTAAAGACAATGATTCGGTAGTGATGGAGAATTATTATACGGTAAGTCAGCTTTTTGAGTTCCTTGATATCCCGTTAGACGGGGTATGTATCAAGGTCAATAACGAAGATGCCGGACCTGATACCAAAGTCTATGAGAATTTTAATGTCAGATATGACGAAATCGAGGATGAACCGGTAATTCATGACGAAGGATCTCCTAAAGAAGAGCCGAAAACTGCCCGGAAAGAAGAGCCGGCTGAGGGTGCCTCAATACAAATTACAGTAAATAATACACCTGTGATGCTTAAGAATAAGACACATTATACTTTGGTTGATGTATTGGATTTCTATCCGTTCGATCTCTCGAAGATGGGCGGGACGGAGCTGTATACGGCAATCAATGGTGTCAAATCGGGATTTACCGATCCGGTGCATGCAAATGACAGTATAGAGATATATTGGATAGGATAGAGGATACATTAAGAATGCAGAACAAAGAACAGATTTTGGAACTACAGGCTATTTTTTCCAGAAGACATATAGGGATTCTGGTAGCTATGTTGTTATTTATGACGAATAACCTTATTATAAATAATAATAATGATGGAATGAAATATATATCATGTGCGGTAATATGTCTGGTACTTATGCTGGATGTGTTTTTTGCATATTTTTCATTCTTTCATAAATATGTGCTTGTTGTTATATTGAGGTTTGCCGAGATGGCGATCATCGGTATGATGATAAGTGATGTCGGCGGTACCGGAATAGGCGGAATGAGTGACCTTTTTGTAATCATGTTCTATGCCATGTTTATGATAGAGACTGTATATATGACTGATCTGTCGGATCCTGGCAACCGTGTTAAGTTCGCATTGCTGGGACAGATTCCTTATGTGATCAGGATATTATATATAATTATATCAGGTGAATCGAATTATACAGCACATATCGTAAACACGGTTATTATGGGTGCGGTATCGTTCATGATTATGTTTTCGGTGACACGTTATTGCGGTAAAATGCAGGAATACTATGATCAGTGTATTTTATCCAGAGACAGAATGCTTGACCGTGCCAAAGATAATACGGATAAGATCAATGAAAGCCAGAATACAATCCGTGAAGCGAATGAACAGCTCGGAATTAAGAAATTTGAGCTTGAGGAAGCTTACAAAAGGATTAATGTGGTTAATTCTAATAACAGTCTTCAGAACAAATTCTTAAGAATGCTGCTTATGTCTTCTCTCGATTTGAATCAATTGATTTCAAAAGCTCATGCAATGTTTGAAAATGATTTTCATATTGATTTTTCGGGACTGATATTCAAAGATAAGAAAATCCGCAGAAAATACGACAGCGGTATTGACAAGTTTTTTGATGACGAGGAAGATTATATCCAGTTTTGTGATTTCTTCCTGAGTTCAGCATTTATATATGAACATAGCGGAATTGATGGACATTTTATTGACAATGATATATCATATGATGAGTTTCCTTTCTTCAAGAAAAAAGGAATATCGGCCATTGCAATCAAATCAATAGTTGCTGAGAATCCCAGATATAACTGTATATATGTATTGTTTAGTGCAAATTATAATATGTTTATTGATAAAGTGGATTTTCTTGAGAATATATTCGGTCAGATAGATATTGTTGCAAAGAATCTGACACTGTATCATAAGGTTGAAGAGATGTCAATCAAGGATGCACTTACCGGATTGTATAATAGAAGATATCTTAACCTTTATTTTGACGATCATTTTGTAAAAGAAAAGAATATAGATCATAATGTAACTCTGGCGATGTTGGATATTGACCATTTTAAGAATATAAATGATACATACGGGCATCTGTTCGGAGACCAGGCGATAGAGCATGTGTCCGGACTTATAAGGGACTGCACAGAGAAGCATAACGGAACCGGATTCAGATACGGCGGCGAGGAAATGGTTGTTATTTTTGAAAATAAGACACTTGAAGAAACTGTTGCCATAATGGATTCACTGCGTAATGATATCAAGAATACATATATAAAGAATGGCGATGAAGCAGTATGCGTCAAGGTCAGTGTCGGAGTCAGTGCATATCCTGAAACAACGCAGCAGATAAATACGCTTATTGACAGAGCAGATAAAGCAATGTATTATTCAAAACAGAACGGTCGTGACAGACTGACGGTCGACGGAACTTTTGAAGGAGAAGAATAATGCGGATGATGAGCATTGCCAGCGGAAGCTGCGGCAATTGTATATACATAGGAACTGATAATGCACATATACTGGTAGATGACGGCATAAGCCGCAAAAAAGTACTTGAAGGCCTTGCTAAGCTTGATCTTAAGGCAGATGACATTGATGCAATTCTTGTAACGCATGAACATGATGATCATATTAAAGGACTTGGAGTCCTTGAAAGACATAGTATTACGCCGATTTATGCTACTGGCGGGACATTGAAGGGCATTTCAGGATATAAGAATATCGGTGCCATGCCGGAAGGCATATATCACAGCATAGAGGCCGGAAGTCAGTTTAATATTAAGGATATTTCCGTTAAAGCTGTTCATATATCACATGATGCAGCAGATCCGGTTGCATATGTCTTTGAATCAGGCAGTAAGAAGGCGGGAATCGTTACGGATCTCGGGACTTATGATGAAAGCATAATCAGTAATTTTAATAATCTGGATACGGTTATGATAGAAGCTAATCATGATATTAACATGCTTATGACCGGGCCATATCCATATCCGTTAAAGCAAAGAATTCTGGGGCTTCGGGGGCATCTTTCCAATGAAGCATGCGGAAGACTTCTGGGAGAACTTATAAGCGACAGGACAGAACATATAGTGCTCGGACATTTAAGTCATGAGAACAATTTTCCTGATCTGGCATATGAGACGGTCAGAATGGAAATTAATCTTGGCGATAATGCTTTTAACGCAGAAGATTTTGATATTCAGGTGGCACGCCGCGACGTGCCTTCAGATATAATAACCATATAATCATTCAGGAGGACATGATGAACAAAGTAATTATAACGGTAGTAGGTAAGGACACAGTAGGAATTATTGCAAAGGTATGTACATATCTGGCAGAAAGCCATATTAATATTCTTGATATTTCCCAGACGATTGTACAGGAATATTTTAATATGATGATGATAGTTGATGCCAATAAGTCAGACAAGGATATATCACAGATTATTACAGACCTTGATAAGATTGGCGAGGACATAGGCGTGGTAATTAAATGCCAGCGTGAAGAAATTTTTGATAAAATGCACAGAATATAATACCGTACAGGAGAAATCACAATGATTAATATATATGAAGTTAATGAAACCAATGCGATGATCGATAAGGAGAATCTTGATGTCCGTACGATCACGATGGGAATAAGTCTTCTTGACTGTGCAGATGAGAATCTTGAAAAGGTCAAGGAAAATATATACAATAAAATCACGACAAAAGCAAGGAATCTTGTAAGCACAGGTAAGGCAATCGAAAAGGAATTTGGTATACCGATCGTTAATAAAAGGATTTCAATAACCCCGATTGCGCTTGTCGGACAGGCTGCATGCCATACGCCTGATGACTATGTAGAGATAGCCAAGGTACTTGATAAGGCAGCACATGAAGTCGGAGTTAATTTCATCGGCGGATACTCAGCCATAGTAAGTAAGGGAATGACACCGAGTGATGAGCTTCTTATACGTTCAATTCCAAAGGCACTTGCATCGACGGAATTAATCTGCAGTTCTGTTAATGTGGGTTCGACCAAAACCGGTATTAATATGGATGCCGTAAGACTTATCGGAGATATTGTAAAAGAAACAGCTATGCTTACCAAAGATAATGATTCTCTTGGATGTGCTAAATTCGTAGCACTTTGCAATGCTCCTGATGATAATCCGTTTATGGCAGGCGCATTTCATGGCGTAAGTGAAGCTGATACAATAATTAATGTCGGAGTCAGCGGACCCGGCGTAGTGAAATATGCATTAAGTAATCTTCACAATGCTAATTTTGAGGAACTTTGCGAAACAATCAAGAAAACAGCATTTAAGATAACCAGAGTAGGACAGCTCGTTGCACAGGAGGCTTCAAAGCGTCTTGGTGTTCCTTTTGGAATAATCGATCTTTCACTTGCACCGACTCCGGCAATCGGTGATTCGGTAGCAGAGATTCTTGAGGAAATCGGTCTTGAGAGAGCCGGAGCTCCGGGTACAACGGCAGCACTTGCACTTCTTAACGATCAGGTCAAAAAAGGCGGAGTTATGGCTTCATCCTATGTGGGTGGCTTGAGTGGAGCATTTATTCCGGTCAGTGAGGATCAGGGAATGATAGATGCTGTTAAAGAAGGTTCGCTCACAATAGAGAAACTTGAGGCTATGACATGTGTATGTTCGGTTGGACTTGATATGATTGCAATTCCTGGAGACACATCCGCAGAAACAATAGCGGGTATTATAGCTGATGAAGCTGCAATAGGAATGGTAAACCAGAAGACTACGGCGGTCAGGGTGATTCCTGCGTATGGCAAGAAAGCCGGTGATGTGGTTGAATTCGGAGGACTTTTGGGATATGCTCCTGTTATGCCGGTCAATACATTTGACTGCAGCACATTTGTAAACAGAGGCGGAAGAATTCCGGCTCCGATACACAGCTTCAAAAATTAAACTAATTTATCAAAGAATTAAGGGACGGCTTCTGTAGTCGTCCTTTATTTTATTGCCAAATTTATAATATACAATATCGTTGTAAATATCGGATGATTTAATGTCTGTCATAAAAAGCTCTTTGCAAATATCATTTAGTCCGGAAATGTCATCATGACAGTTGGAAATGACCGGTATAAGTGCCGTTTTTCTTATGCTCCCAAGAAATTTACGACCTTGTGCAGATGAGGCCAATATTCTTGCATATGAAGGAAATCCTGCATTCTCTGCGGTATGAAGCATAGTATCGGTTATTCCCAGGATGACATGAGTAAATGCCCGGCATACCCTTGTGAAAGTTATGTTTTTGGTCTTGACTGCAGCGGCAGCGTTAAGATATGTGAAATCGTCACATCCGGAGTTTAGATAATTACGCATTCTTACGGCCATGGCATCGGAAACGTCCATATATTCATTAAGACGCGATGATTTATCCCGAAGTGCATATTTGAGCAGACAAGACATATCATCCGGAGTGACCGGCATAGTAATATTGTATGATGATTGTATCATATCATAGACAGAATCACTCAAGGCATTGCGTATATGATCTGTTTCCCCGGACTCCATATATTTGCGGATAGCAGTAGCGCTTGATATTGAACCTGTCATAAAATCATCATGATAATTATTGTCGCGGCGGGTTATATTGTGCGGAGTAATGTTGCTTTTGGTCCTTATTAATGCCTTCATATATTCGATTGCCAGAATATTATTGGGGGCAGCCAGAATTTCCTTGGCATCATAACCATATAATTCACTGAAGGCATGAGAACGCGCTGCAGGCATGTTTAACCCTGACGAAATATATTTTCTGAGGCTTTTTTTATATTCTTCGGGTTCATCGGCAAGGCAGACTGCTATTTCGCGAAGTTTATCAATGGAAGAACATTCGCTTCCGAACGATATATGTGAAATGCTGCCCAGACCGTTAAGTATGTTTACGGCACCTCGCGCAAACAGTTCCGCACTTCCTGTTGAATATATGACCGGAAGTTCTATTACAAGGTCAGCACCTGATAAAACCGCGCATCCGGCACGCGTGTATTTATCCATAACAGCCGGAGTTCCGCGCTGCATAAAATTACCGCTCATAATTACAACGGCACAGTCGGCTCCGGTGTCTGACTTGGACTTATTGATGTGATATAGATGGCCGTTATGACATGGATTATATTCGGCAATTATTCCCACTGCATTCATGATCTGTTACCTCGCACTTTAAAATAGTATTGTTGCATGGATATATTTATTTTAAACAAAGATATTCAAATTGACAACTTTTTTTCTTGTATCTGACAGATAAACAGTTTATAATGGTATTAAAGTTCGGTATTGGAAAAATCCATTTGAATAAAATATAACGTATCGGATAATATACTAGAAAGGGAATAACACAAATGGCATTTATTGATGTAATTAAAGCCAAAGCAAAGGCTGATAAGAAGAGAATTGTTCTTCCTGAAGGAATGGACAGAAGAATCTGGGAGGCCGCTGTAGAAATCGTCAAAGATGATATAGCAGATCTTACGGTAATTGCCACGGAGGAGGATGTTAAGAATAATACCGAGGGGTTAAATCTTGCCGGAATTAATATAATAGATCCGGTCAGGTCGGACAAGCTTGAGAAATATACGGCCGATCTGGCGGAACTCAGGCGGATGAAGGGTATGACTATTGATGAAGCAAGGGAACTTCTTACAACCGATTATGTATATTATGCATGTATGATGCTTCGCGAGAATGAAGCAGACGGAGTTGTGTCCGGAGCCTGTCATTCGACAGCCAATACACTCAGGCCGGCATTACAGTTAGTTAAGGCTAAACCTGGTGTTAAGCTTGTATCGGCATTTTTTATTATGGTTGTACCTGATTGTGAATATGGTGCCAATGGCACATTCCTTTTTGCAGACTGCGGTCTTGAACAGAATCCTGATCCTGAGAAACTGGCTGCAATAGCAGTGGATTCAGCTAATTCTTTTGCCAAGCTTGTTGAGGAGGAACCGCTGGTTGCATTTCTTTCGCATTCTACCAAGGGTAGTGCCAGACATCCGGATATAGATAAAGTTACGAGCGCGTTTAAGATTGCTAAGGAAATGGCTCCGGATGTGAAAATGGACGGCGAATTGCAGCTCGATGCGGCAATCGTTCCTGAAGTAGGAGCACTTAAGGCACCTGACAGTCCGGTTGCAGGTAAGGCTAATGTGCTTATATTCCCGGATCTCGATGCAGGTAATATAGGATATAAGCTTGTTCACAGGCTTGCCAAGGCTGAAGCATACGGCCCTGTTACACAAGGAATTGCGAAACCGGTTAATGATTTGTCAAGAGGCTGCTCACCTATGGATATTGTCGGAGTTGTAGCCCTTACATCGGTACAGGCCCAGCTTCAGATTTAGCATACGATTAACAATAATATATAGATTCCGGAATACCATTAAGCCGGGAAAGAAAGGAAACTATGAATATATTGGTTTTGAACTGCGGAAGTTCATCATTGAAATTCCAGCTTATCGATTCGGAAACTGAGAATGTACTTGCAAAAGGCATTTGTGAACGTATCGGAATTGATGGCAAAATAAGCTATACACCTTATAACGGCAAAAAAGAAACTGTTTTTAAAGATATGCCGACACATACCGAGGCTATCGGTTATGTACTTGAAGCACTTATGAATGAGAAGACAGGCGTGATTAAGTCTTTATCGGAAGTTGGAGCTGTTGGGCATCGTGTTGTACACGGAGGAGAGAAATTTACTTCATCAGCCATTATTAATGAAGAAGTAAAGGCCGCCATTGAGGATTGTAACGACCTTGCGCCTTTACATAATCCGGCTAACCTTATCGGTATAAATGCATGCGAAAAATTGATGCCGGGAGTTCCTATGGTTGCTGTATTTGACACTGCATTTCATCAGACAATGCCTGCGAAAGCATATATGTATGGCCTTCCGTATGAATATTATGAGAAATATAAATTAAGACGTTACGGTTTCCATGGAACGAGCCACAGTTATGTATCCAAGAGAGCTGCCGAGATTCTTAACAGACCTTATGAAGAACTCAAGACAATTGTATGCCACCTTGGCAATGGAGCATCACTTTCAGCAGTTAAGTACGGCAAATGCATAGATACATCAATGGGTCTCACTCCGCTTGAAGGACTTATAATGGGTACAAGATGTGGAGATATTGATCCGTCCATAATTGAATTCATTGCTAATAAAGAGAATATGGATATCGCACAGGTTATGAATGTGCTCAATAAAGAATCAGGAGTTTATGGCCTCTCCAAGAGACTTTCCAGCGATTTCAGGGATTTATGGAAAGCAGAAGAGGAAGGAAACAGATATGCTGCCATAGCACTTGAAACATTCTGCTATAATGTATCCAAATACATAGGTTCTTACGTTGCCGCCATGGATGGTGTCGATGATATTGTATTTACCGCCGGAGTCGGTGAGAATGATTACAGAGTGAGAGAAGGTATCTATAATAATATAGAATATCTTGGAATTAAGCTTGATAAAGAAGCTAATATGAAACGCGGAGAAGAAGTTGTGATATCTACTCCGGATTCAAGGGTTAAGCTTCTGGTAATACCTACAAACGAAGAACTTGCGATTGCAAGAGAGACGCTTGAACTTATAAGTTAGTGCATATTACAGAAAAGTTGTAAATTTTTGCAAAAAAGATTTGACAAACATATAAGTGGTTAGTATAATAATACAGGTGTGCACAAGGTATACTATATCTTGGTTCGCACCTGTATCAGATTGTAAATAGGCAGGTGGATATAATGAATATTGATTTATCTGAACTTTTTAATAATAATATTCGTTATAAGAGATGTGCGGACAGTCAGGGTACGGTGTCGAAGAGTTACACGGCAGTCATTGATTCGGACACATTCGATTCAGGGTTGGGCATATATGACATAGTCGATAAGAAGCCTGTAGAATTGACAGTTACGGTTAATGGCAGAAATACAGCGCATATTGAAGGCAGAGGTAATATTACCTTGGTTATCCCATGTGACAGATGCCTTGATCCGGTGAAATGTGATATAGAATATGACATAGATCGTGATCTGGATTTTAACACGGACTCCGATAAGGAAGATATGTCTTTTGCTGACGGATATCTGATAGATGTTGATGAATTTATACATCCGGATATTGCGATGGCGCTGCCTATGAAGATATTATGCAGACCTGATTGCAAGGGCATCTGCAGAAAGTGCGGCATTAATCTCAACAGAGATACCTGCGATTGCGACACATTTGTGCCTGATCCCAGAATGTCGGTTATAACGGATATTTTCAAAAATTTTAGTAAATAACATTGAAAGATATGCCCTGAATAAGGGAATTAAGGAGGTGTAAATCCATGTCAATTTGTCCAAAGAACAAATCATCAAAGTCTCACAGAGATATGAGAAGAGCTAACTGGAAAATGAGCGCACCTAATCTTGTTAAGTGCAGCAAGTGCGGAGCTCTTATGATGTCTCACAGAGTATGCAAAGCTTGCGGCTCATACAATAAGAAAGAGATTATTGCACAGGATTAATCCTGAAAAGACTTTTCGGCTGACCGGAAGGTCTTTTTTGCGTTTATTCAAAAAAACAGTTGATTTATATATTGTTTTCTAGTATATTATCACTAGACCTCAATGGTCACGAGAATGCAGAGAGTGAGGAACTTTTATGAATAATCCTATAGTAGTTGCGCTTGACGCAATGGGAGGAGACAATGCTCCTGTAGAGATTATCAAAGGAGCTGTTCAGGCAGTCAATGAAAGTGACAGCGTTATAGTCAAGATTGTTGGCCCTGAAGATGTCGTAAAAGCTGAACTTGCCAAATACGAGTATGACAGCAATAAGATTGTTGTAGTCAATGCCACAGAGATTATCGAGACTGCTGAACCGCCTGTAATGGCTATCAGACGTAAGAAGGATTCTTCTTTGGTCGTAGCGCTTAATCTTGTTAAGAAGGGCGAGGCAGATGCTTTTGTATCAGCCGGAAGTACAGGTGCGGTATTAGTAGGCGGACAGCTGATTGTTGGCAGGATTAAAGGAATTGACAGGCCGCCGCTTGCACCGGCCATCCCGACAGCCAAGGGACCGGCATTGTTGGTAGATTGCGGAGCCAATGTTGATGCCAGACCGGATCACCTTGTTAAATTTGCCAAAATGGGATCCATATATATGGAGAATGTTATGGGCATTAAGAATCCGAAAGTAGCGATAGTTAATGTTGGCGCAGAAGAAGAGAAAGGTAATGCACTTGTCAAAGAGACATTTCCTCTTCTTAAAGAATGTAAGGATATTAATTTTATTGGCAGCATTGAAGCCAGAGATATTCCGGCTGGATATGCGGATGTAATTGTATGTGATGCCTTTGTGGGTAATTGTATTCTTAAGATGTTTGAAGGCGTAGGACTTACTTTAGTATCAGAACTTAAGCATAGCATGCTTTCGACATTCAAGGGCAAAATAGGTGCATTACTTGTTAAGTCATCTTTGAAGCAGGTACTTAAGAAATATGATGCCAGCGAGTACGGAGGAGCACCAATGATAGGTCTCAACGGACTTGTAGTTAAATCACATGGTTCATCAGATGCCAAAGAAATCAAAAATTCGATTTTCCAGTGTATATCATTCGTACAGGCTGATATCCCGGGTAAAATCAGACAATCTATGATTACAGACAAATAACAGAACAATCAAAGAAAGGAAAGGTTAGTCATGGAATTTGAGAAGATACAGCAGATTATCGCGGAGGTGTTAAATATTGACCCTCAGGAGATTACAATGGACACAACATTCGTTGATGATCTCGGCGCAGATTCACTCGATGTTTTCCAGATTATTATGGGAATAGAAGAAGAATTCGACATCGAGATACCTAATGAAGCAGCTGAATCTATTGTGACAGTTGCAGATGCTGTTGAGCAGATTAAAAATGCACTTAACTAAGTACAAATAAGCGATGCGGCTTCGCATCGTCCGTCCTTTTATAAAAGGGCGTAGAGCATACACAAAAAGCCCAGCAATGGGCTTTTTGTAATAAATAGGAAAAAAAATCATGAATAATAATCTTACAGAGTTTCAAAACAGAATAGGATATGTATTTAAGGATATAGGACTGCTTAAGTTAGCTCTTACGCATAGTTCATACGGAAATGAAGTCCACCATGACAAACATTATAATAATGAACGACTTGAATTTCTCGGAGATGCTGTGCTTGAGATTACAGTCAGTGAATATTTATTTGACAAATATGCGACAAAGCCGGAAGGTGAACTGACCAAAATCCGTGCAAGCATTGTATGTGAACCGACGTTGGCTATATGTGCCAGGGAAATAGAACTCGGCGATATGATAATGCTTGGTAAAGGTGAGGAAGTTACCGGCGGCAGATTCAGGGACTCCATTACCAGCGATGCCATGGAAGCAGTGCTGGGCGCTATATACAGGGATGGAGGCATTGAATGTGCAAGGAATTTTGTCCATAACCACATCCTTAACGATATTGACAGGAAAAAACTGTTTGTTGACAGCAAGTCGATATTACAGGAAAGAGTACAGGCGAAACATCAGGATGGTCCGCAATACGAACTTATAAGTGAAAGCGGCCCGGACCATGACAAAGAATTTAAAGTTAATGTTATGGTTGACGGATGCGTAGTTGGCGAAGGCGTCGGAAGGACTAAGAAAGCAGCAGAACAGCATGCCGCTTATGACGCTATTTCTAAGAACAAGGTATAGGTGTGGTATGTATTTAAAAAAAATAGAAGTACAGGGTTTTAAATCTTTTGCAAATAAACTTGTATTTGAATTTGATAACGGGATAACGGGAATTGTCGGACCTAACGGAAGCGGTAAAAGCAATATTGCAGATGCGGTAAGATGGGTTCTCGGTGAACAAAGTGCCAAACAGTTACGTGGTTCCAAAATGGAGGATGTTATATTTGCCGGAACGGAGAACCGTAAACCGGTAAGTTTTGCTTCGGTGTCCCTGTCAATTGATAATTCAGACCATAAATTAGATATTGATTATGATGAAGTGACGGTAACGAGACGTGTATTCCGTTCCGGTGAAAGCGAGTATATGATTAATGGTAACTCCTGCCGTTTAAAGGACATCAATGAGCTTTTTTATGATACGGGTGTCGGTAAAGAAGGATATTCAATTATAGGTCAGGGACAGGTAGACAAAATATTAAGCGGTAAACCGGAAGAACGCCGGGAGATTTTTGATGAAGCAGCAGGTATCGTTAAATACAAGAAACGTAAAGCCGCAGCGCAGAAAAGCCTTGACAATGAGAGTAATAACCTTGTCCGTATAAATGATATTTTATCGGAACTTGAAAAACAGGTCGGACCGCTTGCAAAGCAATCGGAAAAAGCAAGGGAGTACCTTGGTTATAAGGAGAAACTTAAGAATTACGAAGTCAATCTTTTCCTTATGGAAAGCGAAAGCCTTAAGAAAAATCTTGATGAAGTCACACAGAGAATAGAGATAGTTGATGCAGATATCGAGAGCGGAAGAATAGAATTTGAGCAGATTAAGACCGCATATGATGAGAAGGATGCGGCAATTAAACAGACGAATGCAAGAATTGAAGAACTCACGGAACTCAATAACCGCGCGCAGATAGACAAAAACAAACTCATCAATCAGATTGAAATTCTTAAAGAGCAGATTAAATCAGCAAATCAAAGTGATGAGCAGCTTGCATCTCGAATCAATGCACTCAAAGAAGAAATAGATGAACGCAATGAAGAGAAAAGCGCGCTTATAAAACAGAAGTTTGATATGAATGAACAGATTGACGATATCAGACTAAGACGTAATAAAGCGGATGAATCATTTGCAGAACTTAATAATGCGATAACTTCCAATACAAATGATATTGAGAATGGTAAGGCTATAATTATGGATAACCTTAACCGTAAGGGAGCAATCCGTACGGATATCCAAAGATATGAGACCATGCTCGAACAGATTGGAATACGAAAAGCCCAGATTAACAGTATTCTTATAAATTACAAGACGGATGAGACCAGATTTGATGATACTCTTATGCAAAGACGAAAGGCTCTTAATGAAGTTTCATCATTGATAGAAAATCTTACGTCTGAGAATAATAAACTTGCGGCCAAGCGCAACGAACTTAATACGGAACTGGCTGATGATGAACACAGACTTTCCAAAGCCAAAGAAACAAAAATGCGTGCATCCACACGGCTTGAGACACTTAAGAATATTGCAGAACGCTACGACGGATACGGCAACAGTATTCGTAAAGTAATGGAATGTAAAGAGCGCGAAAAAGGTGTATTCGGAGTAGTTGCAGACATAATTAAGACAGAATCGGCATATGAGACCGCAATTGAAACCGCACTAGGCGGAACCATACAGAATATTGTAACTGACAACGAAGAAACCGCCAAAAGAATGATACAATATCTCAAACAGAACAGATTCGGACGTGCCACTTTCCTGCCGTTATCAGCTATATCCGGCAGAAACTCAAAAAAAGAAAATCTCGGAACCGAAAATGGATTTATAGGATATGCATCGGAACTTGTTGAGACAGATTCCATGTACCGTGAACTTGCAGAATATCTTCTTGGAAGGTGTGCAGTAGTTGATACAATTGATAATGCTCTGAAAATTGCTGGAAAATACCATCATTCCATTAAAATAGTTACGCTTGAGGGCGAACTTTTAAGTCCGGGCGGATCCATGAGTGGTGGTGCCTTCAAAAATTCAGGAAATCTTCTCGGAAGACGCCGTGAAATAGAAGAACTTGAAGCGGTGATAGACAAGGCTGATAAGGCGGTTGAAAATCTTACAGCCGGAATTGCAAAGATCCGTGAAGAGATGGCAGGTATTGATGCCGAACTTAAAGATAACCGCGCCAAACTTCAGGATAAGCTTATAGAGAAAAATACCGCAAAGATGCAATATGACCAGGCAGAGTCCAAACAGAACGAAATCAAATCCATGTATCAGGATAATGCTAAGGAAATCAAAGAAATCGACAACCAGGTTACCGATATAAATGATAATCTTAAGGTGTTAAGAAGCAATCTTGAAGAAATAGAAAATAACAACACAAAGATAACTGCGGAAATAGAAGAAAAATCAGCGACCGTTGAAAAACTTAAAACTGAGCTTGCAGACAGAAATATATCAGTTCAGAATGTTCATATAGAATATTCTGAAATATCACAAAAGGCAGCATTTATTGAAGAGAGCATTAAGCGTGTTTTAAGGGAAATCGAAAGGCTGAATAATAATATAGAAGAACTTCAGGATAATAAGGTTGATTCGGTCAAAGAAGTAACGATACGAAACGAAGAAATTGAAAGCATTAATGAAACCGTCAAGGCGGCTGATGATGCCATAAAGTCATACACTGATGAACTTGAAGAACTGAAAATGAGCCGTGAAGGTATGAATGAATCTATTAAGAGCTTTTTTGATTCCAGAGAGGAATGTCAGAAGAGGCTTGTGGATCTTGAAAAAGAACAGTTCAGACTTACGCAGAACAGGGAAAAATTCGAATCGGCAAGAGATGCAAGAATTGATTATATGTGGAACGAATATGAAATCACACTTAATCAGGCGGCTTCCATGCGTGACGAAAGTCTTGATGATGAAGCAGAGATCAAAAAAACCGTTGCATCAATCAAGAGCAGCATTAAATCTCTCGGAGAGGTAAACGTTAACGCAATAGAAGATTACAAAGAAGTTTCTGAAAGGTATGAGTTCCTGAAAGGGCAGCATGATGACCTCATAGTCGCAAGAGACAGGCTTATCGGTGTTATCAATGAGCTTGATACCGGAATGCGGGAACGATTTACCGAAAAATTTGCTGAGATTAAAATAGAATTCGACAAGGTATTTAAACAACTCTTCGGAGGCGGCAAGGGAAGCATTGAATTGGACGAGGATGCGGATATTCTTGAAGCAAACATTACAATCATATCACAGCCGCCGGGTAAGAAATTACAGAACATGATGCAGCTTTCCGGTGGAGAAAAAGCATTGACTGCAATATGCCTTCTCTTTGCAATACAGAATCTTAAACCGTCACCGTTCTGTCTCCTTGATGAGATTGAGGCGGCACTTGATGATTCTAATGTTGACAGATTTGCAAAATACCTACATAATCTTACTAAGAATACACAGTTTATTGTTATCACACACAGGCGTGGAACAATGGCTTCGGCTGACAGACTGTATGGTATTACCATGCAGGAGAAAGGTGTATCAACACTTGTATCCGTCGATCTGATAGCAGGAAAACTGGATGACGGAAATAATCAGATAGGATAAGAGGATAAGAATTATGGCAGGATTTTTCAAAAAATTAATATCAGGTCTTACCAAGACGAGAGATAATGTGGTTTCGGGACTTAATTCTATTTTTCACGGATTCAGCAAGATTGATGATGATTTCTATGAGGAATTGGAAGAAATGCTCATTATGGGCGATATCGGTGTTGCCACAACGGAGAAGATTATCGATGATTTAAAAGCCAAAGTCAGGGAATTGAAAATCAAAGAACCTTTGGAATGCAAGCAGCTTCTTATTGATTCAATTAAAGAACAGATGAATCTTGGCGAGAATGCATATGAATATGAGAACCGTAAATCGGTACTTCTGGTGATTGGAGTTAACGGAGTCGGTAAGACGACTTCAATAGGTAAGATTGCCGCCGGGCTTAAAGCACAGGGAAAGAAAGTTATTCTTGCAGCTGCCGATACATTCAGGGCAGCAGCGATAGAACAGCTCACAGAATGGGCTGACCGGGCCGGTGTTGACATTATTGCGCAGCATGAAGGTTCGGATCCCGGAGCAGTTATATATGATGCCATACAGGCGTCAAAGGCGCGTAATGCAGATGTTCTTATATGCGATACAGCAGGAAGACTTCACAATAAGAAAAACCTTATGGATGAGCTTAAGAAGATTGACAGGATAATAGAGAAAGAGTATCCTGATGCGTATAGGGAAAACCTTATTGTGCTTGATGGAACAACAGGCCAGAATGCATTATCGCAGCTTAAGGAATTCCGCGAGGTTGCTGACATATCCGGAATTATACTTACCAAAATGGATGGAACGGCAAAGGGCGGCATCGCAGTTGCAATACAGTCAGAATATGGCGTTCCGGTTAAATATATCGGTGTCGGTGAACATATAGATGATTTGCAGAAATTTGATTCTGATGAATTTGTTAATGCTTTATTTGATATAAAAGGAGATACAGAAAATGACTGAGAAACTTACATTGGAGAAATTTGAAGAGGCGGCCGAACGCGTCAAAGAAGTTACAAGTGATACAAGACTTGTATACAGTGAATATTACAGCAATGAAACAGGTAATAAGGTTTATTTTAAGCCTGAGAATATGCAGTACACAGGTGCATATAAGGTAAGAGGCGCTTATTACAAAATAAGTACATTGTCTGACGAAGAGAGAAGCAAGGGACTTATTACTGCATCTGCAGGTAACCATGCACAGGGTGTTGCATATGCAGCTAAGATTTATGGTGTTAAGGCAACAATTGTTATGCCTACATCAACTCCGATTATTAAAATAAACAGAACCAAGAGCTACGGAGCAGATGTTGTGCTTTACGGAGATGTGTATGATGAAGCATGCGAATATGCACTTAAGCTTGCTGATGAACACGGATATACTTTTATCCACCCATTCGATGATCTGGATGTAGCAACAGGACAGGGAAGTATTGCAATGGAGATAATCAAGGAGCTTCCTACAGTCGATTATATTCTTGTTCCGATTGGAGGCGGCGGACTCGCAACAGGTGTTTCCACTCTGGCAAAGATGCTTAATCCGAATATCAAAGTAATCGGTGTTGAACCTGCCGGAGCAAATTGTATGCAGGTATCCCTTAAGAATGGTAAAGTGACAACACTTCCTGCTGTCAACACAATAGCAGACGGTACAGCCGTTAAGACGCCGGGAAGCAGAATTTTCCCGTATATCCAGCAGAACATTGATGATATAATCACGATTGAGGATAACGAACTCATAGTTGAATTCCTTGATATGGTAGAGAATCATAAGATGATAGTTGAGAATTCAGGACTTCTTACAGTTGCCGCTCTTAAACATCTTGATGTTAAGGATAAGAAAGTTGTATCAATCTTAAGCGGCGGTAATATGGATGTCATAACAATGTCATCTATAGTAAGACATGGACTTATACAGAGAGGAAGAGTGTTCTCAATGTCAGTTCTTCTTCCGGATAAGCCGGGTGAACTTCTTAAAGTTGCCAAAGTTATTGCCGATGCCAAAGGAAATGTTATTAAGATTGACCACAACCAGTTCGTAAGCATTAACAGAAATGCTGCGGTAGAACTTGGAATTACGCTTGAAGCATTCGGAATGGAACACAAAGAAGAGATTCTCAATGCAATGAGAAAAGCAGGATATAATCCTAAGATAATCCAGACAACAATGTAATTAAAATCAGGCAATATAAAAGCGCTGCAGACATTATGTTTACAGCGCTTTTGTTATTGAAGATTATTTTATCTGTGATGCTCAAATGCACCCATATCGATCTTAGAAAGGTTCTCAACAATTGTTCTGCAGTCAGCACAGCTGATGAGTGAATCACGGTTCTTCTTGGAAGCAATCTCACCCTGGAAAGCACTAGGACCACCAACGCATCCGCCTTCGCATGCCATACCTTCAATGAAATCCTCAGGAAGTCTGCCAACCTTCATAAGAAGAAGGGCTTTCTTGCAATCTGCAGCACCGTTAGCACGGTAAACCTTGGCATCAATTTCATTGTCGGTTTCTTTAAGGTATTCCAGAACAGCATTGGTAACACCGCCTGAGTTGCCGTAACGCTTACCGAATACTGAAGCCTCCTGATAAGAATTCTCCTCAGCTGTAAGAACAACACCTTTAGCTTTCATAATGGCACGGATCTCACTGAATGTAAGAACTGCATCTGCATTTCCCTCAATCTGCTGATCTTTAACTTCAGACTTCTTGGCAATACAAGGTCCGATGAATACGGTATATGCATCCGGAACTTTGGCCTTAATCATTCTTGATACCATACACATAGGAGATACGGTTGTTGAAATCTTGTCGGCAAGTTCCGGAAAATGTTTGCGGATCATATTGACAAATCCCGGACAGCAGGAAGTTGTTTTCTTCTCGCCTGCTTTATAGGCTTCAGCCCATTCCTCAGCCTCGCTCTGGGTAGTCATATCGCCGCCCATTCCGACTTCAAACATATCTGTAAATCCGACTTCCTTCATAGCTTTCTTCCAGCTTGCCATGGTAACATCAGGACCAAACTGGCCTTCAGCGGCAGGAGCAAGCATTGCATAAACCGGACGTCCGGATTTGATTGCATTGATTACGTCAACGATAAATGTCTTGGAACCGATGGCACCGAAAGGACAGCTATGTATACACTGACCGCAGCGGATACATTTGCTTTCGTCGATTTCAGAAATTCCGTTCTCATCATATGTGATAGCGTCCACAGGACATGCATTCTTACATGGACGTACGAGATGAGCAATAGCATTATAAGGGCATGCCTTAGCGCACTGACCGCACTCTTTACACTTGGTAGCATCTATTTTGGACTGGGTCTCGCCCGCTGATATAGCTCCAAAATGACATGCGTTAATACATGCTTTACCGAGACAGTTCTGACAGTTACTTGTAACAACATAACTGGAGATAGGGCAGTCCTCACATGCAGAACTGATAACCTGAATAACATTTCCGTCATCCTCACCGCTTGGTGTCTTGCCTTCAGTAAGTCTTACACGCTGGCGGATAATTTCTCTTTCTTTATATATACAACATCTGAACTGTGGCTTCGGACCCGGAATAAGGTCAAAAGCAATCTGATCTCTTTTCTCGTCAAGTTCGCCGGCGAAGGCAAGCTTGGCTACTTCGTAAAGTACATCATGTTTGATTTTAATTACATTAGCATCATTGTACATAACTAATCTCCTTTTATTGACATTCGTAAAGTATAGATAACTAGTGTTATTTTAGTCCATCTGATAAAGATTGTCAATTATTTAACAATCATTTTGGTGTGAATATCCTGACAAAAATAACATTTATGCCCATTTAAATTAATAATATTAAGTCATTATTGAGGAAAATTTTATAAACCTGAAATCAAAGACAGCTCCGTAAAAATTACGGAGCTGCTCAAAAATTTATTTATATATTTTAATAAACACCAGGTTTTTCTTCACCGTTCATTACACGAAGTCCGCCCTGTGCGAGAGCAAGAAGTTCATCCTCGCCCGGGTATACGGTAAACGGAGCAATCCATTCACAACGTTCCTTAAGTTCACCAACAACTCTGTTGTCATGAGCAATACCGCCTGTGACGATAATCTGATCAACTTTACCCTTTAATACGGTAGCCATTGAACCGATATTTTTGGAAAGCTGGAAGATGAAAGCAGTACGGAGTTCTTTGGCATGCTCATCACCTGCATCAACCATTTTTTCTACATCACGCATATCGTTGGTTCCGAGATAAGCATTGAAACCGCCGTTTCCGACAAGCTTTTTATAAACCTCTTTCTCAGTGTATTCACCCGAAAAACACATTTTAACAAGTGCTCCGGGAGGAACGGCACCCGATCTTTCAGGTGAAAAAGCACCATCTCCGTCGAGAGCATTGAAAATATCAACAACTTTGCCGTTGTGGTGTGCACCTACGGAAACACCGCCGCCAAGATGTACAACGATGAGATTCATTGAATTGTAAGCTTTGCCGGTCTCTTTGGCATAACGTCTCGCAACCGCCTTCTGGTTAAGGGCATGGAAGATACTGATACGCGGAAGTTCAGGAACGCCTGAATATCTTGCAACCGGCTCAAGCTCATCAACGACAACCGGGTCAACAATATATGAAGGAACACCGATTGAATCGCCGATTTCTCTTGCGAGAATACCTCCGAGGTTGGATGCGTGCTGACCCTGTACGCCGATTTCAAGGTCATGTAAAAGTTCATCGGTAACAGCATAAGTACCGCTTGGGATAGGCTTTAAAAGTCCGCCGCGGCCTACAATCACGTTAAGTGAGTGGATATCAAAGTTTTTCTCCTTAAGGAAATCAACGATGATGTTTTTACGGAAATCCTTCTGTGCAATAATACTGTCATATTTAGCAATTTCCTCAGTAGGATGACGAAGTGTCTCGTCAAAAAGCAGGGTCTCGTCTTCAAATACACCGATTTTGGTGGAAGTGGAGCCCGGATTAATAATTAAACTCTTAATTGACATTATAAACTCCTTTATGTTAATTAGTTATTTTTAAGATTCTCAGCGACAACGGCACCGAGAGCAAGAGAGTTGATCTTGACCTCAACGCTGTCGGAACGTGAAGTAAGGATAACCGGTGCTTTGGTTCCTGTGATGAGGTTGCCGTTTACAAGCTCTGCTGTGTGAACCATTGCCTTGTAAGTGATATTTCCTGCGTGGATGTCAGGGAAGAGAAGAATGTCCGCATCACCGACAATCTTACGGTCTGTAGCTCCTTTGTGTTTAGCTGCTTCAGGACATATGGCAAGGTCAAGTGAAAGAGGACCGTCAACTATACATCCGGTAATTTCACCTGCTTCGTTCATTCTTGTAAGTTCTGCCGCTTCAACAGTTACAGGCATCTTAGGGTTGACAACTTCAACTGCTGCCAAAGGTGCAACTTTAGGATTGTGAACACCGCATGCCTCACAGATTTCAACGGTATTATTAATGATATTAACCTTGTCCTCAAGTGTTGGATAAGGAATGAAAGCAACGTCCGTAAGAAAAAGGAGATGATCTATTCCCTTGACATCAAATACGCACACATGTGAAAGTGGTTTTCCTGTTCTTAAACCGACTTCCTTATTGAGAACACTCTTTAAGAATCCCTTTGTATCGATAAGACCCTTCATATACATATCAGCCTTGCCGTCATGTACAAGCTTTACAGCAGTGAGAGCAGCCTCGGTAACATCTTTAACATCGATAACTTCATAGTCAGCGAGGTTCATTCCGATTGAATCGGCGATAGCCTTAATCTGGTCTGCATCACCAACGAGAACCGAATCGGCAATTCCGCGCTCCTTAGCTTCTTTGACTGCTTCAAGAACATTTTCATCCTGTGCTACGGCAACAGATACTTTTTTCTTGCTGCAGGATTTAACCTGGTTTAAAATTTCTTCAAAACTCTTAGCCATTTGTATAATCTCCTTTATATAATCCTTGATTGTAAATCACACTATCTAAAATAATACCACTTTAAAAGAATAGTTTCAACCGGAAAAATGACAGAGCAATAAATGTTGACAATTGTCGCTTTGGGTAATATTATAATATACAAGAGTATGTTATTTATAGTAATTATATTATAAGGTGTTATTAATCTTTGAATTCTAATGATAACTTCCCCAAATAAAAAATTAAAATAATAATGAAGGATACAAAGGATATAAGTCTTTAAAATAATGGTGAAAAGCATGAAAACAAGAAGAAAAACAGTTTCATTCACACTTCTTCTGATAGAAACAACTCTTGCCATCATAATTTTCATTGGCATGTACGCGTCATTTGATAATTATTATCAGGTCAGGAATATGAAACGGTCGGGATATGCCTATTTATATGCAGGAACAGTTACAATCAACACTAAGCAACATGATTTGACTACGGAGTACAGCAGTGAGACTATTATAGAGTATAGAAAATATACAAAGACATTGCTTGATGATTTTTCCTCTGTAGACGGAAATCTGTCATGCGAAATAGGTGGAAATGTTGCCGGAGGAGCCAGTCGGATATGCAAGATATATATTGCCCAAAACGAGAAACTTCCGATTATAATTGAACGTGATATGTCTGATAACGGAGTGTATGTTGGAAACGGACTTTTAGAATATGTATCCGATGATATGATCAATGTTTTCGGAAGTAATATACCTGTTGCGGGAATCATAGCAGCACGCGGTCTTGAAAAAAACACAGACATATATGTGAAGTATGGCGATTTATCCGAAAATGCACGAGCATATGTTGCTGACTATATCACGATGCAGCTTCTTGAGAATGAAGCCTGTTATTTTGAATACGGAAGCAACAGTGCGTATAATATGATACAATTCTGCAATAATATTAACAGTGATGTTTATGAGTGTACATATGAAAACTCATTACCCGAAAGCGAGAACACATCCGGATCCGGTATAACTTCAGGCATAAAAAATACAGTCTATGTATTGACCGCATGCATCTGCTTTGGGGTAGTATTCAGGACAATGTTGTTATACGTCAGTGAAAAATACAGATTAATATTTATATCCCAATCATTCGGAATGAGTAATATAAAAATAATACTTCCGATTATTATGGAATATGTTACCGCATGGATCATATCTGTCATATATGCCGGCATTATCGGTGCATTGCTTTATTATCTGTCGGGAACATTTTATATTGGTGTGATATTAAAGTATTGGGCGGTGTCTTCAATAGCATGTCTGGTTCTGGGACTTGTGTTTCTTATAATAGCATATTCGGTTATCACACACGGAAGACAGAGTCTGGCATTCAACATAGCGGATAGCGAGGGGTGACATATGAAATTTATAAACAGAGTGAATATCGCTATGGATATGTGTATCCATGCAAAATTCAAAACAATATTATATATGATAGAAACATCCATATTTCTGGCATTGCTCACGTTTGTAATATATGTTACAGAAAGTGATACAGCTTTTTCGGACAGAATTGAAGCCGGATTGAAAATTCCTGTAGAAAAACTCGGATATGTGTCATTGGAGACCGCAGATACCGGTGAAGTAAATAAGCAAATAGGACAAATTGAAGGAATATCGGCAATCGGAGGAATACAATGCAATGTAGCAAACAGTTCGGCATCGCTGGCTTTCTTAAGAGAAATTCAAGGGAAACATCGTATTAATTATAATGAAGAAGAGTACAAAAACAGCATTGAGACAACTGTCATGTCAAAAGAATTATGGAACGTGATGAATATAGAACTCAGGGAAGGCATTGAACCGTCTGAGTATACAATACAAAACCCTGACAGAGAAATATTGTTATATTTGTCCGAACAGTACATTGGATATGTAAATATTGGCGACATATTTACGGACACATACAAGGGCAAAGAGATTTTTCGATATACGGTTGCGGGCTTTTTTGACAGTGACTCCACTGTAATAGATCCTTTTGTATTTTCTGACGAAAACACCGGAAGGTATGGCTGCTACAGTCTTGATTACGGAATAATCGAGATTACGGATACGATGAACTGGAACGGCAATTTTATTGTGTTTGATAAACCGTATGCCGATGTGTATGACAGCATAAATAACATTGCGGCCGAAACAGATGTACATATTGATGTATATAATATTTCCGATGTTGCCGGTTATATAGCAATGGATTCAAAAAGCAACACTTTTTATCTTAAAGAGATTGTAGCTGTAATGACGGTTCTTGTTATATTATCCATAACGGCCGGACGCGTTTATTTTATCAGAACAAGAGCCTCTGATTATGGTGTATGGGCATCATGCGGAGCATCAATAAGGGATTTGTGCCGGGTAATAATTCTGCAGAATATAATAACCGTGCTGCTTCCGATGATTTTTACCTCCGTGTCTGCATACAATGTTCTCAGAATTTTTTATACGGATAATTCTGTTTCAGTATCACTGCTCAGAAAAATATATTTTTCCAAATGTATGCCTGCTCAGTTGATAACTTCGGCAGCAATAATCGTACTGTCGGGGATATGGCCCACAAATATAATAAAACACACCAAATTATCGATGTTAGTAAAAGGAAAAGTATCAAATGATTAATTTACAGAATATAACCAAAATATACCGGACGGGTGACAATGAAACGGAGGTATTCCGGGATTTCAATCTGTTTGTTGATGACGGAGAATATGTTGCGGTAATGGGGCGCTCAGGTTCGGGAAAGACTACGTTACTAAATATTATAGGGGCAATGGACGGTTTTGATTCGGGAAGATATATGTACAATGGTGCCGAAGTCAACAAACTTGACAGACACGGATTGGAACAATTCAGACGCAATCATATAAGCTATGTATTCCAAAATTATTTTCTCATTAATTATTACTCGGTAAGAGAAAATATAGAACTGCCGCTTATAGCAAAAGGAATAAAACGTAAGCAGCGCAGAGAGATTGCGGAACAGAAAATGGAACTCGCAGGAATATCAGATATAGCCGATAAACTTCCGGCGTATATATCGGGCGGACAGATGCAGAGGTGTGCGATTGCAAGGGCACTCGCTTCCGGTAATGACATACTGCTTGCCGATGAGCCGACGGGAGCGCTTGATGCGCATACCGCAGAAGATATTATGAATGTTTTTGAATGCATCAGAGATGAAAAATGTACGATCATAATGGTAACACACGATGGACAGATTGCCGCACATGCCGACAGAATAGTGAATCTGACATAAAAATGCTGTCAAGAAAAAATACTTGACAGAGGCTTTCTTTTATTGTATTATACTCAAGGTGTTTGAATTATGGAAAAAATAGTTGAACAGGCAATGCTGTATGATTTTTACGGCGAATTGCTGAATGACCACCAGAAATCGATATTTGAGGAATATGTTCTTGATAATTTTTCACTCAGCGAGATTGCTGAAGAACACGGGATAAGCAGACAGGGTGTTCACGATATGATTAAGAGAACGGATAAGACTCTTAATGAATACGAAGAGAAACTTCATCTTGTAAGGAAGTTTATGGCGGTCAGAGAGAATGTTAATAAGATTAATGCGATAGCTAAGAAGATTACAGGTGAAGATAACCGTGAGGCGGTGACACAGATTACACACATCACGGAGACGATAATCGATGAATTATAGACACAGAGGGTTTTATGGCATTTGACAGTTTATCTGATAAATTACAAAATATTTTTAAGAAGCTCCGCGGCAAAGGACGCCTGAACGAAGATGATGTTAAGGCAGCAATGAAAGAAGTCAAAATGGCACTTCTGGAAGCGGATGTCAATTTTAAAGTAGTTAAACAGTTCGTTAATTCTGTGACGGAACGCGCTATCGGACAGGATGTAATGCAGAGCCTTACTCCGGGCCAGATGGTTATAAAGATTGTCAACGAAGAAATGGTTTCCCTGATGGGAAGCGAGACAACCGAGATTGCATTCCGTAAGGACGGCAAGCCGACAGTGATAATGATGGTCGGTCTGCAGGGTGCAGGTAAGACAACCACAACCGCCAAGATCGCTGGCAAGCTTAAAGAGAAAGGCAAGAGACCTTTACTTGTGGCCTGTGATGTTTACAGACCTGCGGCAATCAAACAGTTACAGATTAATGGTGAGAAACAGGAAGTTCCTGTTTTTGATATGGGTGAGAACAACAAGCCGGTCGATATTGCCAAAGCTGCAGTAGCCCATGCTGAGAAGAACGGCAACAAAGTTGTTATCATAGATACAGCCGGTCGTCTTCATGTTGATGAAGATATGATGAACGAGCTTAAGGACATAAAGGAAGCGGTTGATGTATTCCAGACATTGCTCGTTGTCGATGCGATGACAGGTCAGGATGCAGTCAATGTTGCGTCGACATTCAATGATCTTATCGGAATCGACGGCGTAATCCTTACCAAGCTCGATGGCGATACCAGAGGCGGTGCGGCACTTTCAATCAAAGCCGTTACCGGCAAGCCTATACTCTATGTTGGTATGGGCGAGAAACTTTCTGATCTGGAGCAGTTTTATCCGGACAGAATGGCATCAAGAATACTGGGAATGGGTGATGTGCTTACCCTTATTGAAAAAGCGCAGGCTAATATCGATGAAGAGAAAGCCAAAGAGATGGAGCGCAAGCTTAAGAAATCTGAATTTGATTTCAATGATTATCTTGAATCATTTAAACAGGTTAAGAAGCTTGGCGGACTTGGCGGAGTGATGAGCATGATGCCGGGTATGGGTAATATGAAAGGCGCTATGGACAATGTCGATGAGAAACAGATTGACAGAATCGAAGCAATCATCCTTTCGATGACACCTGCGGAACGTTCCAATCCCAAGATATTGAACCCATCGCGCAAGAACAGGATTGCGAAGGGCGCAGGAGTTGACATTGCGGAGGTCAACAGGCTTGTCAAGCAGCAGGAACAGATGAAGAAAATGATGAAACAGCTTCCGGGCATGATGGGCGGTAAATTCGGTAAAAGAGGAAAATTCAAGTTTCCTTTTTAATACACATAATCAAGAATAAAATATTACGGAGGTAAATTAACATGGCAGTAAAAATCAGATTAAGAAGAATGGGACAGAAGAAGGCTCCTTTCTATAGAATCATTGTTGCTGATTCAAGATCTCCTAGAGATGGAAGATTCATCGAAGAAATCGGAACATATGATCCAAATACTGATCCAAGCACATACAATGTTGACGAGGAACTTGCTAAGAAGTGGCTCGCAAACGGTGCTCAGCCGACAGAAGTTGTTGGCAAGATCTTCAAACTTGCCGGAATTGAGAAATAATTAACTACACGGCAGGTCAGGAGGTAACCCATATGAAGGAGTTAGTTGAAATTATTGCAAAAGCACTTGTTGATAATCCTGATGAAGTAGTAGTTACTGAGACTGTTAAGGAAAAAGCAATTATACTTGAGCTTAAGGTTGCTCCGTCTGATACAGGCAAAGTAATCGGAAAGCAGGGCAGAATTGCCAAATCCATCAGAGCAGTTGTTAAGGCAGCCGCCACCAGAGAAGACAAGAAAGTTATTGTGGATATAATGTAACTAATGGTTTTACCTTGAGTAAAACATATGAAGGCTGTCCCGCAACGGGGCGGCCTTTATTAACGCAAAAAGGAGTTATTATGGAAGATTTACTCAGAATAGGTGTTATAACATCTACGCACGGTATATCCGGTGAGGTTAAGGTATATCCCACGACGGATGATGTGAACCGCTTCAAAAAGCTCAAAAAATGTATATTGAAAACTGAAGGACGCAATGCTGTTACGCTAAAACTCGAGATTGCGGGCGTAAAGTTTTTTAAGAACATGGTCATCCTTAAGTTTAAGGAATTTAATAATATTAATGAAGTTGAAAAATACAAAAATGCCGAGCTTTATGTCACAAGAGAAGATGCGATTGACCTTGAAGAAGGCGAGTACTTCATATGTGACCTGATAGGGCTTGACGTTGTTGATGAAGATAGTAATGTAATCGGAAAGCTTACCGATGTTTTACAGAGCGCAGCCAATGATGTATACGAGATTACCGACAATTCCGGTAAAACACATCTTTTCCCGGCAATAAAAGAATGTGTACTTAACGTTAATCTTGATGAGGGACGTATGTATGTCCATGTGATGAAAGGACTTATGGATTTATGATGAATTTTCATGTGCTTACGCTTTTTCCTGAAATGATACAGAATTGTCTCGGAGAAAGCATAACCGGAAGGGCAATCCGCAACGGAAGCATAACATTAAACACCGTTAATATAAGAAATTTTACGGACAATAAGCATGGACATGTTGATGACTACCCGTATGGCGGCGGCGCCGGAATGGTAATGCAGCCGGAACCTGTATACAAAGCATACAATTCCGTGGCATCGGCAATCGACGGAAAAGTCCGCGTGATATATCTGACCCCGCAGGGCAAAGTCTTTAATCAGGCTATGGCGGAAGATTTTGCCAAAGAGGAGAATCTGATTTTCCTTTGTGGACATTATGAAGGCATAGATGAGCGGGTGCTTAACCGCATAGTGACAGATAATGTATCAATAGGCGATTATGTGCTTACCGGCGGAGAGCTTCCGGCAATGGTTATGATAGATGCCATATCACGCAAGGTTTCAGGTGTTCTGGGAAATGATGATTCATCGGAAATAGAAACTTTTTATGATAATCTTCTCGAATATCCGCAATATACCAGACCGGAAGTCTTTGATGGAGAACGCGTACCGGATGTACTTATGTCGGGACACCATGCCAATATAGATAAATGGCGCAGGGAAAAATCGCTGGAAAGGACATATGATTTCAGACCGGATATGCTTGAAAATGCCAATCTTACGGACAAAGACCTCGCATATCTCGAAAAATATGCCCGCTCCAAGGAAAATAATTGATTTTTGCGCTTGCATTTTGCATACACATGTGCTAAAATACAACAGTTGTGTTATGCAGATAACGCACATAAATAGTGGCGGTCCGCTGTTACGAGTGAGTATTTAAGAACGTCATATATCAGGAGGAATTATAATGAACGACATCATTAAGAACATTGAAGCAGAACAGATGAAGCAGACTGTTCCTGAGTTCAGAGTCGGAGATACTGTTAAAGTATCAGCTAAGATTAAGGAAGGCAACCGCGAGAGAATCCAGATTTTCGAAGGAACTGTTATTAAGAGACAGGGCGGAAGCAACCGTGAGACATTTACCGTAAGAAAGCTTTCAAACGGCGTTGGCGTTGAGAAGACATGGCCTTTACATTCTCCGTTCGTTGAGGATATTCAGGTTGTCAGACGCGGTAAAGCAAGAAGAGCTAAATTATTCTACTTAAGAGACAGAGTAGGTAAGGCAGCTAAGGTTAAAGAGATTGTTAAATAATTAACAACGATTATGACTATGATTAAAGGTACCGGTTTATGGCCGGTACCTTTTTTCAATTATAATTTATAATCAAAAGAAACTCTGTTTGTTACATGAGGGTTATATTTCTGCCCCATACGCACATGCTCCGGATGATTAAGATATTCGCCAAGAACCGACTCGTCGGAAAGCACCATCTCGATCATCAGATCCATATTGGCGGGGCGGTCAACACAGTTACGGTGGATGCTTACAGATTTAATGCCGTCAAAAGCATTTTCAATTATGCGGAATGCTTCCACGTATTCATTGTAATTGTCATCGGTGAAATAATTTTCTTCAAAAGTAAAAATAACAAAGTGTTTTATCATAGAACAATCCTCCTGGGCTTAATTTAGCACTTTTATGCGATAATGCGTTAATTGTATCACAAATATTACGAAATGGCAATTTTATGATTTACATATCTGTTTACTAGTATTATAATTCATAGGTAAACTGATGTCAGTTTACAGTCAGGAGGCATATAATGAGTTACGATATCTATCTTCCGAGTTATTCAATCGGAGCAGATGTTTATGATAAAATATATGATATATGCAGGCCTTATGGTAAAAGGGCTGTGGTTGTCGGCGGTCACACCGCTATGGAGAAAGCTCTTCCCAAAATAAAGGAAGCAATAGAAGATAAGGATATAGAAATTACGGATGCGCTCTGGTACGGAGGAGATGCCACTTATGATCATGTGGATATGCTTGCAGCCTCGGATGCTGTTAAATCTGCCGATATGATATGGGCAGTCGGTGGCGGCAAGGCTACGGATACCGGCAAGACTCTTGCCGATGTTACCGGCAAACCAATTTTTACTTTCCCGACGATTGCATCCAACTGTTCGGCATGTACAAGTGTTTCAATTATGTATAAAGATGACGGAAGTTTCCTGAAACCGCATTTTTTCTGTAAACCGCCGGTTCACGCATTTATAGATATTGATATAATAGCACATTCACCGTCCAGGTATATGTGGGCCGGAATCGGAGATACTTATGCGAAGTATTTTGAAAGCACCGTTTCATCCAGAAACGAGGAAGTCCCGCATTATATTGCACTCGGAACCGCCAATTCCAGAATGTGTTATGAACCCATGCTCAAATACGGAGCGAAGGCTTTAACAGATATGAAGCACGGTGTATTTTCACCGGAATTTGAACAGGTCGTTTTATCGATTATAGTAACAACCGCGGTTGCATCCATTCTTCTGACAACCGATCATATAATTGATTATAACACAGGACTTGCGCATGCGATTTTTTATGCGCTCACATCCTACCCTCATATAGAGGAACGGCATCTGCACGGAGAAGTAGTCGGATATGGCGTACTAATACTGCTTCTTGTGGACGGCAATAAAGAGGACTTTGATAAACTCTATGCATTTAATAAGCAAATAGGACTTCCTGTAAAACTTTCGGATATAGAACTTGGTAAGGATGAAATTCCAGCACTTGTTAAAGCAGCTTTGGCGATGAAAGACATTGAGCACAACCCGTATGTTATCACAGAAGATATGCTTACGGAAGCATTTAACAAGCTTGAGGAAATGAATCAATAAATTTATTTTTTAAGGAGATTAATATGAAGAAGAAATTGGCTATGCTCATGATTGCGGTCATGACATTAACAGCAGCTTTTGGAATTACAGGCTGTCAGAAATCAGATAAGGGCTCATCCTCATCTGACAAAATAGGTGTTCTTTATCTTGTTGAGAACACTGCATTCGAGGATATGAAGAACGGTATCGTCGATGAACTTAAGGCTAACGGATATGATAATCTTGATGTTCAGTGCGCACAGGGAGATGCTACAACGCTCCAGACAATCGCACAGAATATGGCAGACGGTTCATACAAAGCAGTATTTACAGTTGCAACTCCTGCAACACAGGCAATGGTTAATCAGGAATGTGATACACCGACATTTTTCTGCGCCGTATCAGCACCTCTTGCCGCAGGCGTTATAAGTGATATGGATAAGCCTGACAAAAATGCAACAGGTACATCCAATGCAATCCCGGTAGGAGATATATTCGGATTTGCCGATAAACTTACACCTGGTATCAAGACTTGGGGATTCATCTACTGCACAAGCGAGGATAATTCGGTTAATACAGTTAAGTCAGCCAAGGAATACTGTGATCAGAATAAGATACCTTACGAAGAAGTTACTGTTACCAACTCTTCAGAAGTAAAGCAGGCTGCTGAAACACTTGCCGGCAAAGTTGACGGTATTTTTATCCCTAACGACAGCGTTATCCAGTCAGCCATGACAACAGTTACGGAAGTGGCAAGAGATAAGAAGATTCCTGTATACGGAAGTTCCAAGGCAATGGTTCTTTCGGGAGCTTTCGCTACGGTTGCCATAAGTGATACAAAGATTGGTAAACTTACCGCACAGATGGGTCTTAAATATCTTAAGGACGGTACAGCCGTTAAGGATATCCCTTCGGTTGTTGTTCCGGCAGAAGAGACTGTGATTAATCAGAATACTCTTGATGCACTCGGAGTAACTGTTCCGGATGATATCAAAAACAGCGCAATCATTGTAAACGACGCTGAATAGTTTTGGAGGATTTATAATGACTATTTTATACAGTTCCCTGCAGTTAGGACTACTGTACGGAATAATGGTTCTTGGAATTTACATAAGTTTCAGGATACTTGACATACCGGATCTGACAACAGAAGGAAGTTTTGCGTTTGGTGTTGCGGTTTCTGCCGTAATGGCCAAAGCTGGACATCCGTATCTCGGACTTTTGCTTTCCATCGTGGCAGGTATTGCTGCAGGATGCTTTACGGGTCTTTTGCAGACTAAGCTCAAGATACATCCTATTCTTGCCGGTATTATCACAATGAGCGGTTTGTATTCAATCAATCTCGGAGTAATGCATAACAGCCCGAACCTGACACTGCTCAATACAAGGACTATTTTTACGGATTTCAGGAATCTTATGCCAGGAGTTGACAAGGAAATAGTCAAAATAATAATCATAGCAGTTATTGCAATTGCGGTTGTCGTGCTTTTGTCATTGTTTTTCAAATCGCATTTCGGCCTCTGCATAAGGGCAACCGGCGATAATCAGGATATGCTTAGTGCATCATCTGTCAATGTAAATATAACCAAGATAGCGGCACTTGGACTTGGCAATGCCTGCATTGCACTTTCGGGCGGCCTTACCGCACAGTATCAGAGTTTTGCGGATGTCAATTCAAGCGTGGGTATGCTTGTTGTCGGTCTTGCTTCTGTTATCATAGGTGAAGCTATCTTCGGAAGACGGAGCGTGACGATTGGATTCATATCTGCGATTGTCGGTTCAATAATATACAGGGCAATAATTGCTGTTACAACACGTTATAACATTTTCCCTTCTTACATGTTCAAACTTGTTGCGGCAGTAATAGTTATTGCAGCACTTGCGATACCTGTAATCAAGGAATCTGTAAGAAAAGCTAAAATTAAGAGAGGAGGGCACAAAGATGCTTGAAGTTAAGAATGCAGTCAAGGTATTTGCTGCCGGTACTCCCAATGAATTCAAGGCACTTAACGGTCTTAACCTTAAACTTGAAGACGGAGAATTCGTCACGATCATAGGCTCCAACGGAGCGGGCAAATCAACGCTGTTTAATGCAATATGCGGTAATTTCTGGCTGGATAAAGGCCATATAATACTTGATGGTGAAGATATCTCATACAAATCCGAACATAAAAGAGCACGCTGCATCGGACGTATTTTTCAGGACCCGATGAAAGGAACGGCACCTCATCTTACAATAGAAGAGAATCTTGCACTTGCATATTCGAGAAGTAAGCGCGGCGGTCTTGCACCGGCAATCACGAAAAGTGAACGCGTCATGTTCAGGGAAGCACTTGCAGATTTTGACATGGGACTTGAGGACAGGATGAATACCAAAGTAGGGCTTCTTTCTGGCGGACAGCGTCAGGTGGTAACACTGCTTATGGCTACACTTGTTCCGCCGAGACTTCTTCTGCTTGATGAGCATACAGCTGCGCTTGATCCTGCGACGGCCGAAAAAGTTATGGGAATAACCAAGCGCATTGTTGAACGCGAGAATCTTACGACGCTTATGATCACTCACAATGTCAAGTCGGCTCTTGAGACCGGAGACCGCACAATAATGCTTGATGCCGGCAATATTATTTTCGATATCGGTAAAGAAGAGAGAATCGGCATGACGGTTGAAGATCTTATGAAGAAGTATTCAAATAAGAAACACGAAGAATTCGATAATGACAGAGCTATTTTCAGTTAAATAAGCACATATAAAAGCTCCGGAGAATTTCCGGAGCTTTTCTGATGTCAACAATTATCTGAGAACTGTTGTAACAATTCCGAGTATATAGAAAACTGCCAATGCAACGCAGCCTATTATGTTGAGCACGAGACCTGCTTTGGCTTTGGACGAACCGTCCGTGAGCTTGATGGCTTTATTTGCGGAGACTATTCCGAATACCGCAAGAACAATAAATATCCATCCGAGTGTTATGAAATATCCGGTTGTGAGTAAAAGCAGCAAATTAACCGTTGATATTGCACAAAGGATTATTCCGATCACAAGCGGAGCGGTTGAGGCTTTTTCGTCATGATATCCTGTAACATTGACAACGTTGCCCTGTGGGACACCCTGTGCATTGTTCTGCGGCATACCCTGCGCTCCCTGAAAAGCTGCGCCCGCATTATTCTGAGGCTGCTGTATGTATTGCTGCTGCAGAAGATAATTTATAAACTGATCTATTTTGCTTTTAATGGCTGATTTAACGGCCCAGCCGTATGCACCGGGCTGATCCGGACCGATTTCCCTTTTGCCTGTCTTGAACCATGATTCAATGTGGAATGCACCGTTCTGATAGAAAATCTTGACATAATCCTTGGCCGTGACAAATCCGTCTCCGGCAACGAAAACATTGGGTTCGTTGTTGTAATTCGTCTGTGTGTATCCATTTCTCTTAAGCCAGTCTGTTATAACGTAGGTAATTACGTCATCGGGCATATTCAACTGTAAATCCCTGACGTATCTGGTATTTGCTTTTGCCATGATGGCACCTCCTGTGATTTGCTTTAGCATATTATAGCAGAGAAGTGCATGTTTTTCAACTATTATATCCAAATAATGCTTGTTAAAATGTAATAGGCATAGTGTTTTTGTAACAAATTTGTAACAATTTTTTCATTGATAATGTTGAAAATTCAGATTATAATATAGAAAACAAAACATTCAAAAGGGGGATGCCTATGAAGAAAAAAATCATTATTCTTGTAACATTTTTAATTGCACTTTCACAATGTGCATGTGCATCAAAGACAGCCGGCAAAAGCACATCCGATGCCTCTTTATACCGTCTGTACGAAGATGGCGTAAAGCCGTACACAATGGATTGGCTTAAGAAAGCAGATCCGGACTATGTTAAGAATCATGACTATGAACTGGAGGAATTGTTTGACAGTGCGACCTATATTCTTGATAATTCCGAGGAGTTTAAGGAGTATATGCATACCGAGGATGAGTATTATGACAGCAACGGAAATTTTAAATATCCCGGCAAGGATATGAATGATAAGGACTGGAAAAGGGGTATTGATTACGGCACATACATAAGGGCGGATGCGATAATGCCGCAGAGTGTCATGGATAAGCTCTCAACTGAAGAATTGCTTGAGATTGCCAATAACGAGAAAATTATTGCATCGATGGCTATGCGGAGCAATAACCTGTACTATATAGAGTATATGGATGCGCTCGGAGGCTCGCGTACTTATCAGGAGTTTCTTAAGCGGGACGATTATCCGGAAGTTTTATGCGGATATTACTTATCCATTGACCCGGCCGCATATATCGGAAATGCTTTTCACGAAAGCGGAAGCGACACGGACAGCCGTATATGTGCCATATGGTTTAACGAAGTAACAATCGTGACGGATGAGGTATATGAAGCACTGAACGATGAACAGCGTCAGGCGGTACTTGATAAGCATAAGGAGATAGCGCGGTATCTTGAGGACAACTGTAAGGAAGAATACTCAACGACATGGACATACCGTTCGGATTCGCCATACAGCGCGTTTGATTCAATGCTTGATAACGGTGTTTCGCCTGAGTGGTGCAAATTTTCCAACAGATAAATAATTGACATTCCATGCGCTTAATGATATTATGTGTTGGTAGGTAATATGAATGAAATTTTAATTTAAAAGATTGTTAAAAATTTAACATACTTTTTTACATTACCTTTAAATAAAGCTTATTTGCGGTATTTTATGACGATAGGAGAGCAGATGATAGCAATATATCCGGGAAGTTTCGATCCCGTAACGTTAGGACATCTTGATATTATACGCAGAAGCGCCAATATTTTTGATGAACTTATAGTCGGAATACTGGTTAATAACAGTAAGAAGCCGATGTTTACAATGGAAGAGCGTCTTGAGATGCTTACTGAGTCGGTTAAGGACATTCCTAATGTCCGCGTTAAGACATTTGAAGGCATGACAATTGATTTTGCCAGAGCCAATAATGCCAAGGTTATGATCCGTGGTCTCAGAGTTATATCGGATTATGAGAGTGAGATGCAGATTGCACAGGTTAACCGAAGCATTGCGCCCGACATCGAGACCATGTTTTTAGCAACCGGTCTTGAATATTCATTTTTAAGCTCCACGATAGCCAAGGAAATCGCCATGTACGATGCCGGCGTGGAGAAATTCGTACCACCAATAGTTGTTAGCAAATTTAAAGAAAAATATAATAAGTAACTTTTACAAGGAGGATTTTTTAAATGGCTAAGAAAATCGTTTTAGCAGGCGCTTGCCGTACTGCAATCGGAACAATGGGAGGAGCTTTAAGTTCAGTTCCTGCTGTTGACCTCGGATCAATCGTTATCAAGGAGGCTCTTAACAGAGCAGGCGTTCCTGCTGATCAGGTTGATCATGTATACATGGGATGTGTTATCCAGGCAGGTCTCGGACAGAACGTTGCACGTCAGGCAACAATTAAGGCAGGTTTACCTATTGAGACAACTGCAGTAACAGTTAACGTTGTATGCGGTTCAGGTCTTAACTGCGTTAATATGGCAGCACAGATGATTGAAGCAGGAGATGCTGATATCGTGGTTGCCGGTGGTATGGAGAGCATGTCAAGAGCTCCGTTCGCACTTCCTAACGCAAGATTCGGTTACAGAATGAATAACGGTGTATTAGTTGATACAATGATCAAAGATGCTCTTTGGGATGCATTCAATGATTATCATATGATCAAGACAGCAGATAACATCTGCGAGCAGTGGGGTCTTACAAGAGAAGAGCTTGATGAGTTCGCTGTAAACAGCCAGAACAAAGCTGAGAAGGCTATGGCTGAAGGTAAATTCAAAGACGAAATCGTTCCTGTAGAAGTTAAGCAGAAAAAGAACACTGTTATCGTTGATACAGATGAAGGACCTCGTCCTGGAACTACCATGGAAGGTCTTGCAAAGCTCCGTGCTATCAATCCTGGCGGATTCGTTACAGCTGGTAATGCATCAGGAATCAATGACGGTGCAGCAGCAATCGTTGTTATGTCAGAAGAGAAAGCAAAAGAACTCGGTGTTAAGCCGATGGCTACATGGGTTGCCGGAGCACTCGGCGGCGTAGATCCTTCAATCATGGGTATCGGACCTGTAGCATCTACCAAGAAAGTTCTTGCCAAGACAGGACTTACTGTTGATGATATGGATCTTATCGAAGCTAACGAGGCATTTGCCGCACAGTCAATCGCTGTTGGCAAGGAACTTGGATTCAATCCGGACAAGCTTAACGTAAACGGTGGTGCAATCGCACTCGGACATCCGGTTGGAGCATCAGGATGCCGTATCCTTGTTACACTTCTCCATGAGATGCAGAAGAGAGATGCTAAGAGAGGTCTTGCTACACTTTGCATCGGTGGTGGAATGGGATGTTCAACAATCGTTGAGCGTGACTAATCACAATGTAATATTGACAGGCGGAATTTAATTTCGCCTGTCATAACAATTTATATTTAAGGAGATAATCACAATGGAATTCGTTACATACGAAGCAGAAGGTGCGGTAGGAATTATCACTATCAACCGTCCAAAGGCACTTAACGCACTTAACAGCCAGGTTCTTGAAGAGCTTGATGCAACATTTTCAGCAGTAGATCTTAATACAATAAGATGTCTCATCCTTACAGGTGCAGGCGAGAAGTCATTCGTAGCCGGAGCCGATATCGGAGAGATGAGCACACTTACCAAGGCAGAAGGCGAAGCTTTCGGTAAGAAGGGTAATGATGTTTTCCGCAAGATAGAGACATTCCCGATTCCTGTTATTGCAGCAGTTAACGGATTTGCACTCGGCGGAGGATGTGAGATTTCAATGAGCTGTGACATTAGAATCTGCTCAGAAAACGCAGTTTTCGGACAGCCTGAGGCAGGACTCGGAATCACACCTGGTTTTGGCGGAACACAGAGACTTGCAAGAGTCGTAGGTGTTGGCAAAGCCAAAGAAATGATTTACAGCGCACGTAATATCAAGGCTGAGGAAGCTTACAGAATCGGTCTTGTTAATAATGTATATCCTATTGAGGAACTTATCCCGGCTGCCAAGAAGCTTGCTTCAATCATCGCAGCTAACGCTCCTATTGCGGTTCGTAACTGCAAGAAAGCCATCAATGACGGACTTCAGGTAGATATGGATCAGGCTATCGTTATCGAAGAGAAACTTTTCGGCGACTGTTTCGAGACAGAAGACCAGAAGGCAGGAATGGGCAATTTTCTTGAGAAAGACAAAGAAAAGAAGCTCAAAGTAGTTCCTTTCAAGAACTGTTAATCGTGTTTTATCCGTGAGTATTTATATACTTCACATAACTTATACAATATTATTTAGGAGGAATATCTCATGAAGGTAGGTATTATCGGTGCCGGAACAATGGGTTCCGGAATTGCACAGGCTTTCGCTCAGACAGAAGGCTATGAAGTATGTCTTTGTGACATCAACAACGAGTTTGCTGCAAACGGCAAAAATAAGATTGCTAAGGGTCTTGACAGACTTGTTGCAAAAGAGAAAATGACAAAGGAAACAGCTGATGCAATCCTTGCCAAGATTACAACAGGTACAAAGGATATCTGTACAGATTGCGACCTTATCGTTGAAGCAGCTCTTGAGAACATGGAGGTCAAGAAGCAGACATTTAAGGAACTTCAGGAAATCTGCAAGAAGGATGCTATGTTTGCTACAAACACATCTTCACTTTCAATCACAGAAATCGGTGCAGGTCTTGACAGACCGGTAATCGGAATGCATTTCTTCAACCCAGCTCCTGTTATGAAGCTTGTTGAGGTTATCAAGGGTGAGAACACACCTGATGAGATGAAAGATAAAATCATTGCTATCGCTGAAGAAATCGGAAAGACTCCTGTTGAAGTTAACGAAGCTGCAGGTTTCGTAGTAAACAGAATCCTTATTCCTATGATCAACGAAGCAGTAGGAATCGTTGCTGACGGTGTTGCATCTGTTGAAGGTGTTGATACAGCAATGAAGCTTGGTGCAAATCATCCGATGGGACCTCTTGCACTCGGCGACCTTGTAGGACTTGATATCTGTCTTGCAATCATGAACGTATTATATGATGAGACAGGAGATCCTAAGTATCGTCCACATCCACTTCTTAAGAAGATGGTTCGTGCCGGCAAGTTAGGAAGAAAGACCGGAATCGGTTTCTACGATTACTCAAAATAAATTTATGGAGGAATTATAATCATGGATTTTTCATTAGATAAAAAACATGAGATGGCGAGAACTCTTTTCAAAGATTTTGCTGAAAACGAAGTAAAACCTCTCGCACAGGAAGTTGATGAAACAGAGAAATTCCCTAGAGATACCGTAACAAAGATGCAGAAGTTAGGTTTTATGGGAATTCCTGTACCAAAGCAGTACGGCGGACAGGGATGCGATCCTCTCACATATGTTATGTGCGTGGAAGAGCTTTCAAAAGTCTGCGGTACTACAGGCGTTATCGTATCAGCTCATACATCACTTTGCGCTGATCCGATCATGACATACGGTACTGAGGAACAGAAGCAGAAATACCTTGTACCTCTTGCTAACGGAACCAAGCTTGGTGCTTTCGGTCTTACTGAGCCGGGCGCAGGTACTGACGCACAGGGATGCCAGACAAAGGCTGTTCTTGACGGAGACGAGTGGGTGCTCAACGGTTCTAAGTGTTTCATCACTAACGGTAAAGAAGCTGATATCTATATCATCATTGCCGTAACAAGTGTTACAGAGGACAAGAAGGGCCGCAAGAAAAAGAATTTCTCAGCATTTATCGTTGAGAAAGGTACTCCTGGTTTCACATTCGGTACCAAGGAAAAGAAGATGGGTATCCGTGGTTCAGCAACATATGAACTTATTTTCCAGGATTGCAGAATCCCTAAGGAAAATCTTCTCGGACCTGAAGGAAGAGGTTTCCCAATCGCAATGCATACTCTTGACGGCGGACGTATCGGTATCGCTGCACAGGCACTTGGTATTGCAGAGGGCGCTCTTGAAACAACAATTAACTATGTTAAAGAAAGAAAGCAGTTTGGCCGTTCAATTGCAGCTCAGCAGAATACACAGTTTGTACTTGCTGATATGGCTACAAAGGTTGAAGCAGCTAAGATGCTTGTATATAAGGCAGCTCAGGCTAAGGCTACTCAGAAGACATATTCATTCGAAGCAGCTCAGGCTAAACTTTTTGCAGCAGAAGTAGCAATGGAAGTTACTACAAAGGCTGTACAGTTACATGGTGGATACGGTTACATCAGAGAATATGATGTTGAGCGTATGATGAGAGATGCTAAGATTACAGAGATTTATGAAGGTACTTCAGAAGTTCAGAGAATGGTAATCTCAGGTACTTTACTTAAATAACCTATAGAAGGAGTGAATAACCGTGAAAATCGTAGTATGTATTAAGCAGGTTCCTGATACAAAGGGCGGCGTTAAGTTTAATCCGGACGGAACACTTGACAGAGCTGCAATGCTTACAATCATGAACCCTGATGATAAAGCTGGTCTTGAAGCAGCACTTAGATTAAAAGATCAGTACGGCGCAGAAGTTACCGTACTTACAATGGGTCTTCCAAAGGCAGAAGAAGTTCTTCGTGAAGCTATGGCTATGGGCGCTGACAAGGGAATCCTTGTAACAGACAGAGTCCTTGGCGGTGCTGACACATGGGCAACATCAACAACAATCGCCGGAGCACTCAGAAACCTTGATTACGACCTTATTATCACAGGCCGTCAGGCTATCGATGGCGATACAGCTCAGGTTGGTCCTCAGATTTCAGAGCACCTTGGAATTCCTGTAATTTCATATGCTCAGGCAATCAAGATTGATGGTGACAGTGTTATCGTTGAACGTCAGTTCGAAGACAGATACCATGTACTTAAAGCTAAAATGCCATGTCTTATTACAGCTCTTGCAGAACTCAACGAGCCTCGTTACATGACACCGGGCGGAATTTTCGATGCATGGGACAAAGAGATTACAGTTTGGGGAAGAGCAGACCTTAAGGATGTTGATGATTCAAATCTTGGACTTAAGGGTTCACCTACCAAGATTGCCAAGGCTTCTGACAAAGTCCGCAAGGGCGCAGGAGAGAAAGTTGCTTTCGATTCTGCTGAAGAGTCAGTTGACTATATCATGGGCAAATTAAAAGAGAAACACGTAATCTAAATAATAAAGGAAAAGTGGTGAAATAAAATGGCTTTAGAAGAATATAAAGGAGTTTTTATTTTTGCTGAGCAGGTTGATAATAAGATAAGCAACATCGCTTACGAGTTACTCGGCAAAGCAAAAGACCTTGCAAAAGATTTAGGCACAGAAGTTACTGCTGTACTTATCGGCTCAGGTGTTAAAGACCTCGCTGACAGCCTTGCAGTATACGGTGCAGACAGAGTTATCGTAGTAGATGACCCTGAACTTAAAGACTACAGAACTGAACCGTATGCACATGCACTCGCTTCAGTTATTAACGAATTCAAGCCGGAGATTATGCTTGTAGGCGCTACAGCAATCGGCCGTGACCTTGGTCCTCGTGTATCAGCAAGAGTTGCTACAGGTCTTACAGCTGACTGTACTTCACTTGAAATCGGTAACTTCCCGCTTGAGCCGGTTGCAAATCAGGAGCAGCTTCATAATCAGCTTCTCATGACAAGACCTGCATTCGGAGGAAATACAATCGCAACAATCGCCTGCCCATACAACAGACCTCAGATGGCTACAGTAAGACCGGGCGTTATGCAGAAAATAGCTCCTATCGAAGGTGCTAAGGCAAACGTTGTTGAGTTCAATCCGGGATTCACACCTGACAACAAGTATGTTGAGATTCTTGACATCGTTAAGTCAGTAGTTGATACCGTTGATATTTCAGAAGCTAAGATTCTTGTATCAGGCGGACGTGGAGTAGGAAGTGCTGAGAACTTCAAACTTCTCGATGACCTTGCAGAGGTACTCGGCGGAACAGTAAGCTGTTCACGTGCAGTTGTTGATAACGGATGGAAGCCAAAAGACCTTCAGGTTGGTCAGACAGGTAAAACTGTTCGTCCTAATGTATATTTTGCAATCGGTATTTCAGGAGCAATCCAGCATACAGCAGGTATGGAAGAATCCGATATCATCATTGCAATCAATAAAGATGAGTCAGCTCCTATTTTCGATGTAGCTGATTACGGTATCGTAGGAGACCTTAACAAGATCGTTCCTATGCTTACAGCACAGCTTAAAGCAGCAATCAAATAATCTTATAATTAAGGTTACATGGCGGGCGGCAAATATAAATGCAGCCCGCCTTTTAATACAAGGAGGCCGTTATTATGAAGAATATAGAAGAATGTGGTTTTACAAGAATTAATCCGGAAGATGCAGTAAATATGGACTTTAATCCGTTTAAGAAAATAGGTAAAGAATGGATGTTAGTTACTGCTGGTGATGAGCAAAAGTGGAATACAATGACGGCATCATGGGGATTTGCCGGTGTTATGTGGGGAAAAAATATGATTACGACGGTGATACGTCCACAGAGATACACCAAAGAATTCATTGACAGAAATGATTATTTTACGGTAAGCTTTTTTAAGGAAGAATACAGGGATGCATTAACATTCTGCGGAACAAACAGCGGCAGAAAATGTGATAAAGCTGTCGGAACCGGGCTTGTGCCGGTTGTTGTAGGCTTAAATGATGCGCAGACGGTAGGCTTTGATCAGGCATCAATGGTCATTGTATGCAGAAAGAAATATGTTCAGGAAATTAACCCTGCATGTTTTGTTACAGCCGAAGAAGATTCCAGATGGTATCCGGATAAAGATTATCATTTCCAGTACATTGGTGAAATAGTTGATATTTTTGTAAAATAAGAAAAAGGTAACTTCTTATGATAACATTCAAGAAACGAGAGATAATTTACAGACCGTATGAGCCTGTTATGAAATTTATAGTTGATATAGTATTGATAATATGTGCAGCATATCTTTTTGTTATGGCTTTTTTTACAAATGTTAATGTTGTCGGACATTCTATGAATGATACATTAAACGACGGTGATGTTGCATTGATTAACAAAGTTGCATATGATTTTGGCAAGCCTGACAGATATGATGTGATTGCTTTTGAACCCAAGGTCGCCAATGTTTCAGAATACTATATCAAGAGGATTATAGGACTGCCGGGCGAAACTGTCCAGATTAAGGACGGCAGAGTATATATTGACGGCAGCCTGCTTAAAAACGACGTTATAGATATGCAGATATATAATGCAGGTATTGCATCGGAACCGGTCAAGCTGGGTGCCAATGAGTATTTTGTACTTGGTGACAATCGCAATAACAGTGATGACAGCCGTTTTTCCAATGCCGGACTGGTATCTCTTGATTCAATAATTGGTAAAATATGGCTTGTGGCATATCCATTCAGGAATTTCGGAGGAACCAAGGCACATCAGATACAGGAAGAGACCACGCCGGAGGAAACTACAAGAGCTGAGTAAAGGAAATCAAAATATGAAAAATACTAACAATAATCCAAAGGCAGAATCTTTTGCCAATACAACAATTAACTGGTATCCGGGACATATGACCAAGGCAAAGAGAATGATGGTCGAGGATATCAAACTTATAGATCTTGTTATTGAACTTGTGGATGCCAGAGTACCTATGTCAAGCCGTAACCCTGATATTGACAGCCTTGCACAAGGCAAATCCAGAGTTATCTTATTAAACAAAGCAGATCTCGCAGATGACAGAATAACGGGACAGTGGTTCGATTTTTTCTCCGCCAAAGGCTATCATGTGGTCAAAATAGATTCGCGTGACCGCGGAAAAATGAAGAATGTCAAATCAATAATAGATAACGCATGTAAAGAAAAGAAGGAACGTGACCGTAAGCGCGGTATCATAAACAGACCCGTAAGGGCAATGGTTGCCGGAATTCCCAATGTTGGAAAGTCAACTTTTATCAATTCTTTTGCGGGTAAAGCATGCGCGCAGACAGGTAATAAGCCGGGCGTAACCAAAGGAAAACAATGGATACGTCTTAATAAAGATGTTGAATTACTGGACACACCGGGAATCCTCTGGCCTAAATTTGAAGATAATACAGTAGGAATAAGACTTGCTTTTATCGGTTCGGTTAATGACCAGGTAATTAATATGCATGAACTGGCGGGAGAGCTGGTTGCATATATAACAAGACTTTACCCGGGAAGACTTAACGAAAGGTATAAAGCAGATGAGAGCCTTCAGATAGCAGATATATTAAGATGTATCGCAACATCAAGAGGCTGCCTGAAGAAAGGCGGCGAAATTGACTACGATAAAGCAGTTTCAATCCTTTTTGATGATTTCAGGAGCGGGAAATTAGGAAAAGTAAGTCTCGAGAGTCCGGAGGAATATTTGTAATGACCAAAGAAGAACGGCTTAATGCTGAGATAGAACGCACCCGCCTGATGGGTGAATTTGAAAAAGAATATATAATGTATGCCAATGTGTGCGGAATTGACGAGGCGGGAAGGGGTCCGTTGTGTGGCCCTGTTGTTGCCGGTGCAGTCATCCTGCCCAAAGAATGTAATATACTATATATAAATGATTCCAAAAAACTTACAGAGAAAATGCGTGATAAGGTCTATGACGAAATAGCGGCAAATGCTGTTGCCTGGGCAATAGGCATGGCATCACCGGAGCGCATAGACGAAATCAATATTTTGCAGGCAACTTACGAAGCTATGCGGGAAGCTATTGGGAAATTAAAGATTACACCCGATATATTACTTAACGATGCAGTTACAATTCCCGGTGTGGACATTAAGCAGATTCCGATCATCAAGGGCGATGCAAAGAGCCGTTCGATAGCAGCTGCCAGCATTATGGCAAAAGTTACGAGGGATCGGATGATGGAGCAGTATGATGCGCTTTATCCGGAATACGGTTTTGCCAGGCACAAAGGCTACGGAACTAAAGCACATATCGAAGCTCTTAAAGAATACGGTCCGTGTCCGATTCACAGGCGGACATTTATAAAGAATTTTTTCAAATAACATAGTTTACGCAGGCTGCATCATATCACAGAAGGATGGTACCCATGAATATTAATGTTACCGGTATTAATAAAACAACAGGAATAGATAATGGAGCCGTGCAGGGCCAGACTACGGCCGGTAATTCCGCAGCGGGAAGATTACAGGCTCCGGTCACGCCACAAGCTGCTAGGGAGGCCGGGCTGCGTCTGCTTATGAATCTTGATTCCGGAGATGTCTTTACCGGAGAAATCACCAATATTACCAATAATGAAATAACAATCGCATTATCTGACAGTGCCAATGTAACGGCACTTTTGTCGGATGCGCTTTCATATAATATAGGAGACGTTGCATCATTTGCCATCAAAGATAATTCGGGTGAACACATAATTCTTAAATCGCTTGATAATCCCGGCATGAAAAATCTTATGAATGACCAGACAATAAGAAGCGCACTTCAGAACGCGGGGCTCTCGATGAATGAAACAACAGTTTCACTTGTACATAATCTTATGAAACAGGGACAGCCTATTGATGCATCAACACTTAATAATTATGTAAAACTCCTTGACAGTGTTCCGGATGCATCACCTGAAGACGTTGTTCTTATGACACGCATGGGAATTCCGGTTACCGAAGAGAATGTGGCTGCACTTCACGATTACTATGATTTCAGTGAAGGAATAACCGCCAAAGCTGATACTATATCTTCAGAACTATATCACCTTATTGCAGAAATGTCCGATGATAATCCGACTCAGGCAAGCGTGTTTTTAAAAGATTTTATTAATACTTTCAGTGAGCCCGTATCGGCGGCCGAACCATTTGTCAACCTGTTTAATCCGGATGAACTGGAAAGCATTACTGATAATATAATACAATTTGAATCTGCTGAAAATATAGATAGTGACAATGTGATTTCCGATATCACAAGAAACATTATAGAAGAATTCACACAAAAAATTACTGACGGGAATATTACGGCCAAAGAATTCATCAATGAATTTGCACAGCTTTCAGCCAGACCTGATATTAATAAACATGAGCTTTCTCATTTCATTAAATCAGAGGAATTTACCAAAATCATTAATGAAGCAATACATGAACAGTATTTCATAAAACCCGAGGATATTACTAATGTCAATATTAAAAAACTTTATGCCAAAATAATTAATGATGCTTCATCTATGAATGGACAGTTTGGCAACAATTCAGGCATGACGGCGATGCTTGACAGTATGAATAACGCTTCATCTGATGCGCAGTTTCTTAACAATCTCAATCAGTTTATGAATTTTGTACAGCTTCCCGTAAGGATGGCTGGCAAAAATGCGCACGGAGATTTATATGTATACAGCAGACGTGGTGCTAAGACTGCATCACCGGATGAAATCAAAGCACTTCTACATCTGGACATGGATAACCTCGGTCCGATGGATGTTCTTGTCAAATTAAAGCAGAAAAATGTAACGACCAATTTCAAGGTTGCAGATGATAAAATATTACAGTATGTTGAAGAGCATATGGATGAACTCACGGCAAGGCTGAACAAATTGGGATATAATGTTGACAATGTAATTGAACTTAATACAACCCCGTATACTTTCAAATCTTCGGTAATAGAAAATGAGCTGCCGCCGGCGCAGATAAAGCGGTTCAGCTTCGATGTAAGGGCATAGGTGATGTTATGGCAGATGAAAATAAAAAGAAACAGGCGATAGCCCTTCAATACAATCCGGGGGATGAGGCACCGACAATAGTTGCTTCCGGAATGGGTATTGTTGCAGACAAGATAATTGAAAAAGCAAAAGAAAGCGATGTTCCGCTTTACGAGGATTCCAAACTTGCCAACACACTTTCCAAGCTTGAAATAGGCGATATGATTCCGCCGGAATTATATGGTGTTGTTGCCGAAATACTTGTATTTGTGGATAATCTTGACAGACTGAAAGGAAAGATAAACGGTAAATAATGAATAATAAGGAAAAAGGTTACCGGTATGAAGATATCGCAATAAGTTATCTTATACGCAAAGGACATAAGATAATCAGGCGTAATTACCACAGCCGTCATGGTGAGATTGATATCATATCTCTTGACGGGGATACACTTGTATTTACCGAATGCAAATTCAGGAGCAGTGATAATTTTGGCAGTCCGCTTGAGGCAGTCACAATAACCAAACAGCGCAGAATATGTCACACGGCAATGTGTTTTTATGCGGCATCTCCGTATAATGAAGATAAGAACTGCCGCTTCGATGTGATTGCGGTTCACAGCGACGGTACAGTGGAACATATAGAAAATGCATTTCAATACAGAGGTTAGATATGAACATTAATTATATTGATTTTAGTAATACTACCAGATTTCATGATGACGGTGATGTGCCATACATTACATTCCGCAAATTTGACGGACTGGATTTTATTAAACACGGTTTTTCCACAAGGCTCGGCGGCGTCAGCAAGGGCATATACGAGAGCATGGATCTTACCTTTACAAGAGGGGATGACCCCGATGCGGTGCGCGAAAATTTCAGGCTTATCGGAAGAGCTCTTGATATCAGGCCGGAAGATATGGTCTATGCAATGCAGACGCACACAACCAACGTAATAGAAGCCACCAAAGCGGAGCGCGGAATGGGTGTTATTAAGGACCGCTGTTTTTCGGATATCGATGGTTTTGTAACGAACACACCCGGAGTAGCGCTTGTGACAACTTACGCCGACTGCGTCCCGATATTTCTGGCGGATCCGGTTAAGCGTGCAATCGGTCTGTCACATTCGGGCTGGCGTGGAACCGTAAATAACATTGCGGATGTAACCGTGAAAAAAATGACTTCACTCTACGGCAGTAACCCGGCGGATATAATTGCGTTTGTCGGCCCGTCAATCTGCCGCAACTGCTACGAAGTAGGCTCTGACGTAGCGGATGTGTTTGCAGCCAGATACGGTGAGAAAGTTTTTGACGGCATACTTTATCCTGCCGCACCGGACAGACCGTTTGACGGCAAATTCAGGCTTGACCTGCATCGTGCCAATGTTGTCAATCTGCTTGCTGCCGGACTCCTTGAGGAAAATATCGGAGTGACGGATATATGCACATGCTGCAATCCGGGGCTGCTTTTTTCGCATAGGGCAAGCAAAGGCCAGCGTGGAGGATTGTGCGGATTTATGGAAATAAGGTGATTATATGAAGAAAAAAATGCTAACTTTATTATTTTTAACAATGATTTTACTGACCGGCTGTGCATCCAAATCCGTGAATACCGATGATAATTGCAATTTCCCTGGCAAAATTTCTGATGTATCTTTAAATATTGACGGTAGTGCTTATAAGTGGAAAGGTCTGTTGACGGACTTACCCGACGGATGTGTATATGTACATGACATTGAGGGAAATTACATCGGTAATACACCCGTCGATTACGGAATGTATGCTGATTTTAAGGTAAACGGACGTATATATATGCGGGACTATGACCGCAAGGCATACGCTTATGTCACGACAGACTGGCTTGATAACCGGCTTGTAGTTTTTAAACAGGATATGCCTGATAAACTTTTGGGTATACCTGTAGATAATATTGAATCCATGGAGGCTGTCAAGACTTCCGGTAAAACAGTCGGCATATCAAAGGATTCCGATAACTACGCCGATTTGATTTATATTATTGAAAGCAATTCCGGCAGATTAAAAGCGGCCGGTGAGCCGTATGACGAATCCGGAGATACGATAGTCATAACATTCAAGAATAAGCAGACTGTAGACATAAACGGCGATAAATCAGCTGACGTAAATAAGATAACGGTTGATTGCAGGAAATGCATGATAGTTGTTGAAGGAGATACTAAGACCGCTTACACGTGTGACGATAATATTTTTAAATATTTCTGGAATTAAAAAATGCCCCGACAGTTACCGGCTGTCAGGGCTTTACTTTTATATTCTTGTGGCTTTGTTGTATTCTTCAAGCAGAACACGCATTTTTTCGGTAGGATCCATTATGCTGCCGATTGAAATGTCGTGGTTGAGATAATCGATGATCATTCCGAGGAATGAACTCATGTCAGCCTCGTAATAATAAGGCTTGGTAAGAAGAGCCGGGTCGCGGTAAGTCAAATTGGTAGTGATAACTCCGTTAAAATATCCACGCTCGTAGTATTCGTCGAATTTTTCAAAACCATCCGTGAAAAGGCCGAATGTTGTACAGATGAATACCCGGCCGGCTTTGCGGTCCTTAAGTTCCCTTGCGGTGTCAAGCATGCTTTCTCCCGATGAAATCATATCGTCCATGATAATTACATCCTTGCCGGCAACATTGTCTCCGAGAAATTCATGAGCAACAATAGGGTTACGTCCGTCAACTACCTTGGAGTAATCACGGCGCTTATAGAACATACCCATGTCAACGCCGAGAACATTGGCAAAATATACCGCACGGTGCATTGCACCTTCATCCGGTGATATTACCATGAGATGATCTTTATCTATAAGAAGGTCTTTGTTTTTGTCAAGGAGAGCCCTTATAAACTGATATGGAGGAAGAAAGTTATCAAAACCGTTAAGCGGTATCGAATTATTGATTCTTGGATCATGTGCATCAAAAGTAATGATGTTGTTTACACCGTATTGAACAAGCTCGTTGAGAGCAAGTGAGCTGTCGAGTGATTCAAGTTTGTCACGCTTATGCTGTCTGCTTTCGTATAAGAAAGGCATAATTACAGTGATACGCTTGGCCGAACATGCGGCTGCGGAGATTATTCTCTTAATATCCTGAAAATGGTCATCCGGTGACATGTGATTGGTATGTCCGGTCACCTTATAAGTGAGAGAGTGGTTCATAACATCAGTCATAACGAACAGATCCGCACCTCTTACGGAAGTTCCGATCATTCCTTTGGCCTCGCCGGAGCCAAAGCGCGGGCAGCATACTTTAACCTTGTATGTGTCCTCCTCGTAACCCTTGAATGCAATGCTTGCCGCCTCATTGTGTTTTCTTATGCGGCGGATATTGGATATATAGCTGTCAACATCATTGCCCAACTGTTCGCAGCTTGGCATAACGGCTAATTTAAGCGGTGCGACCGGAATCGCATTTTCAAATAAATTCTTACTCATAACAGTTTCCTTATATCATATTGTATTTGACAGTTAGTCTTTACTTACTGCCATATTCTATTCAAGTATAATTGTCCTAAAAAACATAGTCAAGTGAATCTTTACAAAGTGGGAAAATATTGTTATATTATTAAGAAGATGTGACATTAAACAGATTGAAAGGATTAAATACAGATATGAGTAAACCTGTAGTAGCCATAGTCGGACGTCCGAATGTCGGTAAGTCGACTCTTTTTAACGCGCTCGCCGGTGAACAGATATCCATAGTAAAGGATACACCGGGTGTTACAAGAGACCGGATTTATGCGGATGTTTCATGGCTTAATTATAATTTTACGTTGATAGATACCGGAGGAATAGAACCGGATTCCAAGGATATAATACTTTCGCAGATGCGTGAACAGGCAGAGATAGCCATTGCGACTGCTGATGTGATTATGTTTATGACGGATGTCAGACAGGGTCTTGTGGATTCGGATTCCAAGGTTGCGGACATGTTAAGACGCAGCGGCAAGCCGGTTGTTCTTGTCGTAAATAAGGTCGATAATTTTGATAAGATGATGGCCGATGTATATGAATTCTATAATCTCGGAATCGGCGATCCGTTCCCGATATCATCAGTAGGTAAGCTCGGGCTTGGAGATATGCTTGACGAAGTGGTCAGCCATTTTGATGAGAGTGCGCTTGAGGATGCGCTTGATGACAGACCGCGTATCGCAATCGTAGGTAAACCTAACGTTGGCAAGTCTTCAATCATCAACAGATTAAGCGGAGAAAACCGGGTTATCGTATCGGATATTGCCGGCACCACAAGGGATGCCATTGATACCGAGATTCGTTACAACGGAAGAGATTATGTATTTATTGATACAGCAGGTCTCCGCCGCAAGAATAAGATTAAGGAAGAAATCGAACGTTACAGCATAATACGTGCAGTAACGGCTGTTGAGCGTGCTGATGTTGTTCTTGTTGTCATCGATGCTACGGAAGGCGTAACCGAGCAGGATGCCAAGATTGCCGGAATTGCACATGAACGCGGCAAGGGTATAATAGTTGTCGTCAATAAATGGGATGCGGTGGCCAAGAACGATAAGACAATATATGAGCATACAAAGCGCATCAAGGATGTACTTTCATTTATACCGTATGCCGAGATCATGTTCGTATCAGCTTTGAGCGGCCAGCGTCTTGTGAAATTGTATGATATGATAGACATGGTCGTTGAGAACCAGAATATGCGTGTACAGACGGGTGTTCTCAATGAAATCTTAAGTGAAGCTGTTGCTTTGCAGCAGCCGCCTTCGGATAAAGGACGCAGGCTTAAGATATTCTATATGACACAAGTAGCGGTTAAACCGCCTACATTTATTGTGTTTGTAAATGACAAGAAACTTATGCATTTCTCGTATACCCGTTATATCGAGAACAAAATACGCGAGGCATTCGGTTTTCGCGGAACATCACTCAGGTTCATTATAAGAGAACGCGGAGAAAAGGAATAAAGGAGCAATTTACATCATGGAAAGACTGTTGTGTCTTATAATCGGATATGTGTTTGGTATGTTTCAGACCGGTTTTATATACGGTAAAATTAATCATATAGACATAAGAGAGCACGGAAGCGGCAATGCCGGAACAACCAATGCTCTCAGGACTCTTGGCTGGAAAGCAGGATTTATAACTTTTGCGGGAGATATATTAAAGGCGGTTCTGGCATCACTTGTCGTAAGACTTATTTTCCGTAATACACATACGGACAGTATGACATTATTGGTACTTTATACCGGAATCGGTACGGTCATCGGTCATAATTTTCCTTTTTACTTACATTTTAAAGGCGGTAAAGGAATTGCGGCAACTGCGGGCGTTATCGTATCGCTCGGATGCTGGCAGCTCGATCTTCTCGGATTTGCGGCATTCATGCTCACACTTTTTATAACAAGATATGTATCGGCAGGATCACTTGTCATGGTGCTTTCCGTGTTTGCCGGATTTGTTGTGTTTGACCACATCGGTCTTATCGGAGGCCTGTTATCAAAAGCCACAACTATCGAAGCAACAATTGTAATGCTTGTATTTGTTATACTTGCATTCGTACGTCATAAAGCTAACATAAAGCGTCTTCTTCATGGCGAGGAGAACGAGTTCAAACTCAAAAAGAATATGGTGGAGGAAGAAAAGTAATGGCTAAATTAAGTATACTCGGAGCCGGCGGATGGGCTCTCGGACTTGCAATACTTCTTAACAATAACGGACATGATGTAACAGTCTGGTCCAAAGTAAAGGCAGAACTTGACGGAATACGTGAAGAAGGCGAAAACAAAAAATCGCTTCCGGGAGTGAAGATTCCTAAAGAAATCAAACTCTGTGAAGATTTGAAAACAGTAGTGGCTGATGCCGATATCGTGGTTATGGCGGTGGCTTCACCTTTTGTAAGAAGCACGGCAAAAGAAGTCGCTTCGCTCGGTATAAATAACATACAGATGGTTAATGTTGCTAAGGGTATCGAAGAAGATTCACTTATGACAATGACTGCAATCATCAGAGAAGAAATACCTGATGTCAGGATCGCAATTTTATCAGGTCCGAGCCATGCAGAGGAGGTAAGCCGGGGAATTCCCACAACATGTGTAATCGGTGCGGATTCCAAAGAATATGCTGAATATCTTCAGAATATTTTTATGAGCGAAGTTTTCCGTGTATATATCAGTCCTGATGTATTAGGTATTGAGCTCGGTGGTTCTCTTAAGAATGTAATTGCACTTGCTGCCGGAATCGCAGACGGTCTCGGATACGGCGATAATACCAAAGCTGCACTTATCACAAGGGGAATCCATGAAATTGCAAGACTCGGAGTCGCTATGGGTGGAAAGCTCCAGACTTTTTACGGATTATCCGGAATGGGCGACCTTATCGTTACATGTGCAAGCATGCACAGCCGCAACAGACGTGCCGGCATCCTTATGGGACAGGGAAAGAGCATGAAAGAAGCTATGGATGAAGTCCATATGGTTGTGGAAGGTGTATATTCGGCTAAAGCTGCGCATGAACTCTCGGTTAAATACAATATAGAAATGCCTATTGTTGACAGTGTCAACAGTGTACTTTTTGATAACGCAAACGCATCAGAGTGCGTTAAAGAGCTTATGCTTCGCGACCGCAAGATTGAGAATCCAGATCTGCCTTGGTAATTCCGGGAAAGAGGATATTGAAGTGGGAAACAGAGAGGATAAATACAATACAATTCATATTAACGACCGGCTTTCCTACAAACTTTCGATGATACCGGATTATCCGGTAGTCGTAATTGATGCGCCGGCCGGTTATGGAAAGACAACTGCAATACGTGAATATGCACAGACATCCACTGGCAGATTCATATGGATCAATGTCAGTAATCCTTCCAGAGATATATTCTGGTCGGATTTTTGTGATGCTTTCCTTGCGGTTAACAAAGACGCGCAGAAACTCCTTAAGACTTTGGATTATCCCCAAAGTGAAAAAACTGTTGCAGAAGTCAGAAGTATCATTAAACATGTTGCCGTAACAGAACCGACATATATAGTAATTGATAACTGTCATCTGATTACGGATGAATTTCATAATCTTTTTATAAGTTCCATACCTTATATTCTGCCGGATGATCTGCATTTTATATTCATATCGCAGACTGCACCTCCGAATACACTGGCTGAACTTATAGGGAAAAAACTGGTATTGCATATATCCAAGGAAGATTTTGAACTGACTGCCGAAGACATAGTTATTTTTTTCGACAAAAATCATATTCATATTTCTGAAAAAGATTCCATAGCACTCAGGGAATTCAGTGATGGATGGATCAGTGCAATTTACCTGCAGATGATAGATTATGTGCAAAATAAAAGGCTCAATAATTATGCAACAATAGATACTCTTGTTGAGGAAACAATATGGGACAGAATCAATGCCAGGGAACGGGATTTTCTTGTCGGTTTATCGAAACTTGAGCACTTTACTTTAAGAGAAGCCAAATACATGGCCCCGAACGGATATAACGAGAATCAGGTTGAGAATTTTTTGAGTAAACTTGTCTTTGTACGGTTTGATAAATCATACAGAAGTTACTATATCCATCATATTTTTCTTAATTATCTGCACAAGAAATTTGAACTGCTGCCGGCGGACAGACAGCAGCAGATTGTAACTAAAATGGGGCGTCTTTATCAGCATAACGGAGATATATTTGATGCGTATAAATATTTCTACAATGCCGGTCAATGGGATCTGATATACAGTTCAACGCCTACATTTGAAGCGATATATCCATATATCAAACCATGTAATAAAGATTTTTTCATGGAACTTATTACAAATTGCCCGGAAGATATGAGTATATCATACTATTATTTTGCAACAGTTATGTGCCTTGTTCTTTTTATGTATAATGAGAAATCAAGACTTGTTGATTACCTTATGAACATTGTATATTCTGTCGAGGGAAATGAAACGGTTACGGATCGTGAGAAACATAATCTAATGGGAACTGTTTATTTTATAAGGGGATATACGCAGTTTAATAATACTGAAATAATGCATTCATTTTACAAAAAGGCTCTTGAATATTCCAATGCACCGGTAAATACACCGACATCGAGAATACCTTTTACTTTTGGATGTCCGTCAATGTTCCACCTTTATCACAGATGTGATGGCGATGCGGATACTGAAATCCGGCAGACAGATGTATTGATGAGTGACTATTATAAACTGGCTGAGAATCACGGCAAAGGTGCTGAAGCACTTTTTAAAGCAGAAGTTTTGTATAACCGCGGTGATGTTAATGATGCCGAAATATTATGCCACAAAGTATTATATATGGCTGATGGAGCAGAGCAGTCATGCATTATACTTGGAGTATTATTACTTCTCACAAGAAAATGTATTTTTGACGGCGATTATGATACTTATAAACGTAATATGTCCAATTTCAAGAACAAAATCAAGTATCACAACAATGGAATGGATGCCGAATACGTCAATATGGCAGATATGTGTGAATCATATATGCATATGCTTATGAATGATTGTGATTCGGTCACGGAATGGCTGACGGATTATAACACCATACGCAGCCGGATGAATTATATAAGTATAACATATGCTAATATAATTTACGCTATGTATCTCTGTATCAGTGAAAAATATTACAATTTTCTTGGAATAAGCGGACAGATGCTTGAAGCCGCCGATGTAATAGACAGTGCACAGGCAAAGATATACATTTATATGTATATATCATATGCTAATTTCAAGCTCGGCAACAGAACAAAAGCATTCAAGATAATGTCTGAAGCCATTAATCTGGCGATGCCCGGCATGTTTATCATACCTTTTGTAGAGAATTATATGAATATTGAATGCATTCTAAAAGAATGGAATTATGACAGCATATATTCGGATTTCATTGATAAGGTCAAATCTCTTGCCAAAAAATATATGGCTTCATATAAGTCAATTACCCGTAAGGCCGGCAATAATGACAATTATGGGTTGACAGCAAGGGAACTTGATGTTGCGAAACTTGCAGCCCAGCGCTATTCCAACAAGCAGATAGCCGAGCAGCTTTTCATCGCGGAGAGTACGGTCAAATCCAATCTCAAAGTAATATTCAGCAAACTCGGTATATCATCAAGAAATGAACTGGCAAAATATTTTCAATAAGACAGTGTCACACCTTACGCTTTTTATATTGGTGAGGTGTGACACCTTTTTGTTTGTGGAATGTTTTGATAAAATAACTTATATCATTAAATCCGTTTTCAAGCGCGGCATCAGTCACTGACACGGAACTGGTAACGAGCTGTTCGCATGCACGTTCAATCCGGTAATAATTAAGATATTTTGTCGGGGTCATCCCGGACATTTCTTTGAAGTATCGGCACAGATACTGCGGCGTTATTTCCGATACAGCTGCCATATCGTCAAGGGATATGCTTTCCTTATAATGTTCTTCAATATAGTCGAGGATTTTTTTGAATTTGGCAGAATGTGCATATGTTGCATCGACGTCATCCGTAACCGCTGTATATGCATTACGCCGGAGTATCTCAGAATGTATTAATAGGAGTGAAGCGATTGTGTCCATTTCATATCCATCATACTCCAAACCAAGGGCATCAAACAGCATATTCACATATTGCGAACCGTCAATCGCAGCTGCCGGTATATATATGCGGTGCTTTGCCAGGTCCCGAAGAAATCTGCCTGTACGATATTCGGATTTTTGTACTATTTTTAAATCAAAAACAACACATTCGTAAATGCATTCTTCCGGAGTTCCGCCATGTGAAAGACCATCCTGTATATATACAGCTTCGCCTTCGTGCAAATCATATACGGTTCCGTTGATAATCAGGTGGAATACACCTTTAATTACACGAATTATTTCTATCTGATGATGCCAGTGATATGGCATTTCATAACGAGTGTCCGTAGGTTCGATATGATAAAATGCAATCGGAAAATCGTCCGTTCCCTGCTGTTTATTTTCATGAAAATCATAATAATTCATTCTTAGCCTGCCTCTTTACATAAATGTTAATATTGTCATATTTATTCAGATTATAACACGAGAATTTTAACAAGTAAAATATTATAATGCTATTATAATATTTTCATTGGGAGGAATTACAATGGCAGAAAACAGATACGTCGGCTCATATCCGGTAATCGGAATACGCCCGACAATTGACGGAAGAAGAGGCGTCCTTCAGGTAAGAGAATCACTTGAGGACCAGACAATGAACATGGCAAAAGCAGCAGCAAAGCTTTTTACCGACAATTTAAGATACTCAAACGGCGAACCGGTTAAGGTTGTTATAGCCGATACCACAATCGGCCGCGTCGGAGAAGCAGCAGCCTGCGCAGACAAGTTCCGCAAGGAAGGTGTAGATATCACTCTTACAGTTACTCCTTGCTGGTGTTACGGCTCTGAGACAATGGATATGGATCCTATGACAATCAAGGCTGTATGGGGATTTAACGGAACCGAGAGACCTGGTGCCGTATACCTCGCATCAGTTCTTGCGACACATGCGCAGAAGGGACTCCCGGCGTTTGGAATTTACGGACACGACGTTCAGGAAGCAGACGATACATCAATTCCGGCTGATGTGGAAGAGAAGCTTTTAAGATTCGGACGTGCCGCAGTAGCAGCCGCAACAATGCGCGGTAAATCCTATCTCCAGATAGGCTCCATTACAATGGGAATCGGCGGTTCAATCATTGACCCGGCTTTCATAGAAGAATATCTTGGAATGAGAGTCGAATCCGTGGATGAAGTTGAGATCATCAGAAGAATGACTGAAGAAATATATGACAAAGCAGAATACGAGAAGGCCCTCGCATGGACCAAAGCCAAATGCAAAGAAGGTTTCGATAAGAACCCGGATAATCTTCAGAAATCCAGGGAACACAAGGATGCAGACTGGGAATTTGTTGTCAAGATGATGGTTATAATAAAAGACCTTATGAACGGCAACAAGAATCTTCCGGACAGATGCGAAGAGGAAAAAGTCGGACACAATGCAATTGCAGCAGGTTTTCAGGGTCAGAGACAGTGGACTGATTTTTATCCTAACTGCGATTTCCCGGAAGCTCTTCTTAATACATCATTTGACTGGAACGGAGCAAGAGAACCTTATATTCTTGCAACCGAGAATGATGTTTTAAACGGTCTCGGAATGCTCTTCATGAAACTTCTTACCAACAGAGCACAGATTTTTGCTGATGTAAGAACATACTGGAGCCCGGATGCGGTTAAGAAGGCAACCGGATATGACCTTGAAGGCAGAGCCAAAGAAGCCGGCGGATTTATCCATCTTATCAACTCAGGTGCGGCATGTCTTGACGGATGCGGAGAAGCTAAAGACGAGAATGGCAACGGCGTTATGAAGCCATGGTATGACGTCACCGAAGAAGACCAGGAGGCAATCCTTAATGCAACGACATGGAATTATGCGGATCTCGGATATTTCAGAGGCGGCGGATATTCTTCAAGATATGTTACCAAGAGTGAGATGCCTGCAACAATGATAAGACTTAACCTCGTTAAGGGCCTTGGACCGATGTTACAGATTTGTGAAGGATATACACTTAATCTTCCGGAAGAAGTATCTGACAAACTCTGGAAGAGAACGGATTATACATGGCCTTGTACATGGTTTGCTCCACGCACAACAGGTAAAGGACCTTTCACTACTGCATATGATGTTATGAATAACTGGGGTGCCAACCATGGTGCTATTTCATATGGTCATATCGGTGCAGACCTTATTACATTATGTTCAATCTTAAGAATTCCGGTTGCAATGCATAATGTTGATGAGAGCAAGATTTTCAGGCCATCGGCATGGAATGCTTTCGGTATGGATAAAGAAGGTCAGGATTACAGGGCATGTGCTGCATACGGACCACTTTACAAAACAATAAGATAATTATAGGAGAATTTAAATTATGTACGAAGAAATCAAAGACCAGATGTGTGATGTATGTCATAAAATGTGGCAGCTCGGCTGGGTCGCAGCCAATGACGGCAATGTATCTGTTAAGCTTGAGGATGGAACATTTCTTGCAACGCCGACGGGAATCAGCAAGAGCTTCATAACTCCGGAGAAAATTGTCCACATTGACAAGGACGCCAATATCATAGAAGCTAACGGTGATTACAGACCGTCTTCCGAGATAAAAATGCACTTAAGATGCTATAAAGAAAGAGAAGATGTCGGAGCTGTTCTTCATGCACACCCGCCTGTTGCAACAGGTTATGCAGTTGCCAATGTTCCGCTTGATGAATATTCAATGATTGAAACCGTAATCGCAATCGGTTCTATTCCTGTGACGCCTTACGGAACTCCATCCACTTATGAAGTTCCGGATGCCATAGCTCCGTATCTCGGAGAGCATGATGTTGTATTACTCCAGAATCACGGTGCACTTTCTGTCGGAGCCGACCTTCTTACGGCATATTACAGAATGGAGACACTCGAACTTTTTGCCAAAATAAGTCTTAATGCACATCTTCTCGGCGGTGCCAAAGAGATTTCAAGACCTAATATTGACAAACTTATCTCCATGAGAGCCAATTATAAAGTAACCGGAAGACATCCGGGATACAAGAAATATCCGCATCCGGAGGATTAATATATGAATTATTATCTTGCTGTTGATATCGGAGCCTCGAGCGGAAGACATATCCTGTCATGGCTTGAGGACGGCAGGATGCACACAAGGGAAGTATATCGTTTTGATAACGGAATAGAGCGTAAGGACGGCGAATTGTGCTGGAATCATGACAGATTGTTTAATGAGATTGTCAAGGGAATGGCAATCTGTAAAGATATCGGAATGATTCCGGCAAGTGTCGGTATTGATACTTGGGGCGTTGATTTTGTGCTGCTGGATGGGAATGATAATGTCATAGGCAATACGGTAAGTTACCGTGATGACAGAACACAGGGAATGGACGTGAAAGTCTCCGCTGTTATAAGCGAACGCGATTTGTATCACAGAACCGGCAATCAGAAAGCTATGTATAATACAATATACCAGCTTATGTCTTTAAAATGCTTTCATCCTGATTATCTTGAAAAGGCGGAAAGCCTTCTCTTTACACCGGATTATTTCAGTTATATGCTTTGCGGTGTTAAGAAAAACGAATATACGATTGCATCTACCTCCCAGCTGCTTGATGCAGTTTCATGTAACTGGGATAAAGAATTAATTGAAATGTTAGGTTTCCCCAGCAGGATTTTTAATGAAATCGTCATGCCCGGAACCGTTCTTGGAAAACTTAGGACTTCGGTGGCCGAACGCGCGGGATATGAATGTAATGTCATTGCCGTAACCGGACACGATACGGCATCAGCGTTTCTTGCCGTTCCGACAATAGAGGAAAAGTCGGTATTTGTAAGTTCAGGAACCTGGTCCCTTATGGGAGTGGAAAGACTTACGGCCGATTGCAGTGATGCTGCCATGAAACATAATATGGCAAGTGAAGGCGGATATAACAGAAGATATCGATTTTTGAAGAATATTATGGGAATGTGGATGATACAGTCCGTTAAAAAAGAGTCCGGTACAACTCTTTCCTATGCACAGATATGCGACAAGGCATCACATACATCCATAGATTCAACGGTCGACTGTTATGATGAGAGATTTCTCGCGCCGGAAAGCATGATTGATGAGATAGCTAAAGCTTGTGAAGAATCAGGACAGCAGATACCTGCTGATCTCTACGAAACGGCTAATGTTGTATATAAAAGCCTTGCAAAATGTTATGCTTCAACGATTGCGGAAATCGAAGAACTTACAGGTGAACATTATACCTGCATTAATATTGTCGGAGGCGGTTCCAATGCGGAATATCTGAACAGGCTTACTGCACAATATACAGGAAGAGCCGTGTATGCCGGGCCTTCAGAAGCCACTGCAATAGGCAATCTTGCGGTACAGATGATAAGCTCAGGCGAATTTGCAAATGAAGCAGCTGCGCGCAGGTGCATTTTTGACTCATACGGTGTCAATAAATACGAATAAATTATTTTGCCCCTCATATACTTATCCTATAACGGTATAAAGGGGCAAATTTTATGGACAATTTTAATCTATACAGAGACATTAAAGCGCGGACCGACGGTGAAATCTACATAGGTGTAGTAGGACCGGTCCGTACGGGCAAATCTACTTTTATCAAAAAATTCATGGACCTTATGGTTCTTCCCGGAATCGAAAATCCCAATGAGAAAGAACGTATAACCGATGAACTTCCTCAGTCCGCGGCCGGACGGACGGTTATGACAACCGAGCCGAAATTTATCCCGAAAGAAGCTGTCGAAATAAATCTGGGCGGCAATATACGTGCTGATTTCAGACTGATAGACTGTGTCGGATATCTTGTAAAGGGCGCCCAGGGTGTATATGAGGATGATAAGGAACGCCTTGTGAAAACACCATGGTTCAATGAGGAAATTCCTTTTACCAAGGCTGCCGAATACGGAACCGGCAAGGTCATCAAAGATCATTCAACAATTGGTATCGTGGTAACAACCGACGGAAGCATCGGTGAAATACCACGTGAAAATTATCTTGAAGCCGAAGATAAGACGATTAATGAATTAAAGCGGATTAATAAGCCTTTTATCGTAATAGTTAATTGTGTGGATCCGGCGGATTCGGAAACATCAAGAACAGTTGAATATATTACCCAAAAATACAGTGTTACCGCAATTGCACTCAACTGTGACAGAATAACCCGCGATGACATTAACAATGTACTTCTTAAGATTTTATACGAATTTCCGGTAGAAAGCCTTGAATTCTATATGCCAAAATGGATTGAAATGCTTCCTTCGGATAATCCCGTGAAGTCTGAAATTATTGAATGTGCCCGCACAATTCTTAATAATGTAACATATATAAAAGACATATCCGGTTCGCTTGGCAACTCATCTTCTGAATATATAACGCGTATTAAGTTTGATAATTTTGACTTTGCTGACGGCATTCAGAAAGTGAATTTTTATGTGGATGAAAAATACTATTATGAAAATTTAAGTACTCTTTGCGGAGAAAATATAACGGATGAGTATGAACTCATTTCCATGATACGTTCACTTTCATCCATGAAAAAAGAGTTTGGACGTTACACGGAGGCAGCCCGTTCTTCTATGTTGAAAGGATACGGTGTTGTGATGCCTGACCGTGATGAAATAACTCTTTCGGAACCGGAAATCATTAAAACAGGCAATAAATACGGTGTGAAATTAAAAGCAAGCAGCCCTTCGGTCCATATGATCCGTGTTAATATCGGAACTGAAATATCCCCGATTGTCGGCAGTGAGGAACAGGCAAAGGATCTTATCGGATATATCAAATCCGGTGAGAGCGAAGGGAACATCTGGGATACCAATATTTTCGGTAAATCCATAGGCCAGCTTGTGGAAGACGGTATCCGTGGCAAGATACAGATGCTTGGTGACGACTGCCAGTTGAAATTGCAGGAGACAATGCAGAAAGTCGTAAACGAAAGCAGCGGCGGGCTTGTGTGCCTGATAATATAAGTCTTGCAAATTCACCCCGTTTCTTATAGAATGAAATTGCTAATTTTATGAAACGGGGTATTTTTGTATGCAGCCATATGAAATTGTACTTTTAATTATAACCGCTGTTATTATAATTGCGATAACAGGAGTAATAATATCACGCAACGCAAAGAAGAAAATGTATTACAAGCTTCTGGCATCTTTCGGACAGCTTCCTAAGAATGATTATTCTTATGAAGAATATGAGAGCATTTCCCACTTTTTTAAAAACACACTTAAAGATGGTGAAGATTATATTGATGATATCACATGGAATGACCTTGATATGGATAAGATATTCATGATGATTGATAATACACATTCATCCGTCGGCAGAGACGAATTATACAAGCTCCTCCGTAAGCCTGTAACCGACAAGGCAGAACTTGAGAAAAGAGAGCAGCTTATTGAATATTTCGATACACACGAAAAAGAACGTACCCGTATAATGATGTATTTTGCCGGAATGGGGTTTGTCCGCAAAATATCAATATCTGATTATATGAAGAATCTGTTTGAACTCAAATCCGGTTCAAATGTATTTCATTATATGATGTGGGTATGCATCATAATTGCTGTTTTGTACACATTTTTCGTAGAACCGATAACAGGTGTAATGCTCATTATTGTGGCATGCGGAATGTCAATTATAACATACTACAAGTTGAAAAGCCGGATTGACAGTTATTTCGAGTGTGTCAGGCAGATTGTGACAATGGTCGACGCCGCTAAGAAAATCAAGGCTCTTAACATAGATGAGCTCAGCGAATATAATGATTTTTTTGATGAGACAATTCACCGCTTTGCCAGAATAATGCACGGATCGTTTGTTGTAACATCGGCAAAACAGAATAACGGTTCAATCGGTGATGTAATCATGGAATATGTTAAGATGTTCACTCATATCGACCTTATCAAATTCAATTCAATACTTAAGAATTTCAACCGCAATTATGAACATGTAACAAAAATGATGGATACGCTCGGATATATCGAGGCAATGATAAGTGTGGCATCTTTCAGACATCTTCTCCCATACATGTGTACACCCGAATTTACCGATGGCAGCAGTATGAAGATTAAAGATGTATATCATCTTGCCCTCAACTCGCCGGTTGCCAATTCCCTTGACGAGTCAAAGCCTGTATTAATAACAGGTTCAAATGCTTCCGGTAAATCGACATTTCTTAAATCCGTCGCAATTAATGCACTCCTTGCACAGACAGTTAATACCTGTCCGGCAGAAGAGTATTCGGCTCCGTTTTACCGGATTTATTCGTCAATGGCACTTGCGGATAATATTGAAGCCGGGGAAAGTTATTATATAGTCGAAATCAAATCTTTAAAAAGAATTGTGGATGCCGCCGGGAAACCGGGAGCTAAGGTACTCTGCTTTATAGATGAAGTCCTAAGAGGCACCAATACTGTTGAAAGGATTGCCGCATCATCGGAAATCCTTAAAAACCTGGCATCTAACGGCGTTATGTGTTTTGCGGCAACACATGATATAGAACTTACGCATATTTTGGAAGATTACTATTCCAATTATCATTTCACAGAAGAAGTGGAAGATGATAATGTTGTTTTTTCATATGTATTGCAGAATGGCCGGGCAACTTCACGAAACGCCATCAAGCTGTTAAAAATAATCGGTTACGATAATGCTATAATTGATAATTCAAAGCGCCGGGCTGACGATTTTATAAATACCGGTGTATGGAGGAAATGTTAATGAATGTTGAAATATATACTGACGGTGCTGCAAGGGGGAATCCCGACGGTCCGGGCGGATACGGCGTGGTTCTGCATTATACCGATACGCAGGGGAATCTTCATGAAAAAGAATTGTCACAGGGCTATGTGCGGACAACCAATAACCGCATGGAACTGATGGCTGCAATAGCCGGACTTGAAGCATTGAAGACTCCTTGTAACGTCACTCTGTATTCAGATTCCAAATATCTTGTCGATGCATTTAACCAGAACTGGATTGACGGCTGGATCCGCAAAGGATGGAAACGAGGCAAAAATGAGCCGGTTAAAAATCCCGATTTGTGGAAACGGCTTCTTAAAGCCAAAGAAGACCATAACGTTACATTTGTATGGGTCAAAGGTCATAACGGTCATCCGCTTAATGAGAGGTGTGATGAGCTCGCCACAACCGCTGCCGACGGCACTGATCTGATAGAAGATGTACCGCAGCAGACTGTGTATTAAAACTTGAAATTCGACAAGTAATGTGATACGATTAAAAGAGTATTCCAAAAGGAGGATTTAACCTATGATAACAGCAGCATTATTAAGTGAATCAGTAAGTTTTCTGATTTTTTATATTCTTAAATTTGTCGGTATGGCATTAGTTATCGCGCTTGCCATGTTCATAGGCATTAAGCTCCGCAAACATACGGACGCAAAAAAAGCAAAACAACAGGAGGATTAAAGCCATGCAGGCTTTTGGTGTTAACGAATTACGAAGAAAATATCTTGAATTTTTTGAAAGCAAAGGACATTTGAAGATGAACAGCTTCTCGCTTGTTCCACATAATGATAACAGTCTTCTGCTTATCAATGCGGGAATGGCTCCGCTTAAGCCTTATTTCACGGGACAGGAGATTCCGCCGCGCAGACGTGTTACCACATGTCAGAAATGTATTCGTACAGGAGATATTGAGAATGTCGGTAAGACGGCAAGACATCTTACTTTCTTCGAGATGCTCGGTAACTTCTCATTTGGAGATTATTTTAAACATGAAGCTATTAACTGGTCATGGGAATTCCTTACCAAAGTAATAGGAATGGATCCTGACAGACTTTATCCGTCAATTTATGCTGACGATGACGAAGCATTCAATATATGGACCAAGGAAGTCGGTGTACCGGCTGACAGAATCACCAGATTTTATCGTGATGAGAACGGTGACTGCGATAATTTCTGGGAGCATGGCGCAGGTCCTTGCGGCCCATGTTCAGAGATATATTATGACAGAGGCATTAAGTACGGCTGCGGCAAGCCTGATTGTAAGGTCGGCTGTGACTGTGACAGATATATGGAAGTGTGGAACAATGTATTCACACAGTTTGAAAGCGACGGACATCATCATTATACAGAACTTAAGCAGAAAAACATAGATACCGGTATGGGACTTGAGCGTCTGGCCGTTGTAGTACAGGATGTTGATTCTGTATTTGATATTGACACCATGAAAGCCATCCGTGACAGAATTTGCGAACTTGCAGGCGTGGAATATCAGGTTAATGAGAAAGATGATGTATCGATAAGACTTATAACAGATCATATCCGTTCCGTTACATTTATGGCATCTGACGGAATCACCCCTTCCAATGAAGGCCGCGGATATGTATTCAGAAGGCTTTTAAGACGTGCAGCCAGACACGGAAGAACACTCGGAATTGATGGTCTTTTCCTTGCCAAACTTGCGCAGACCGTCATTGACTGCAGTAAGGACGGATATCCTGAACTCGAAGAAAAGAAAGAACTTATCCTCAAAGTTCTCACTACAGAGGAAGAGAACTTTAATAAAACAATAGATCAGGGACTTAAAATACTCTCAGATATGGAAGACAAGCTTACAGCTTCGGCAGGAACCACATTATCCGGAAGTGATGCATTTAAGCTCTATGATACCTATGGATTCCCGATAGATCTTACGGTAGAGATTCTTGAGGAGAAGGGCTTCAGTGTTGATATGGATGGTTTTAAGTCAGAAATGGAAGAACAGAAGCGTAAAGCAAGAGAAGCCCGTAAAGAGACTAACTACATGGGTGCTGATGCGACTGTATATGATAAGATTGATACATCCATCACATCGGAATTCGTTGGATATGATACGCTTGCCGCTGATTCCGATATAACTGTTCTTACAACCGAAACAGATCTTGTAACAGAACTTACGGAAGGCCAGAAGGGTACTATAATCGTCGATAAGACGCCTTTCTATGCTACAATGGGCGGACAGCAGGGAGACACCGGTATAATAATTGCCGGAGAATCCGAATTTGAGGTAGAAGACACCATTAAGCTTAAAGGTGGCAGAATCGGCCATGTAGGAACCGTTGTCACAGGTTCATTCAGTGTCGGAGATAAAGTTACGCTTAAGGTTGATGAAGGAAATCGTGCAGATACTGCCAAGAATCATTCGGCAACACATCTCCTCCAGGAAGCATTAAGAATTGTTCTCGGTTCACATGTTGAGCAGGCAGGTTCACTTGTTACGCCGGACAGATTAAGATTTGACTTTACACATTTTTCGGCAATGACAGCGGACGAACTTGCCAAAGTCGAGAAGATTGTTAATGATAAGATTGCAGAATCTATTACCGTTGAGACCAATGTACTTCCGATAGAAGAAGCCAGGAAAACAGGTGCCAAAGCACTTTTTGGCGAGAAATACGGAGATACCGTCCGCGTGGTATGCATGGGAGATTTTTCAAAGGAATTCTGCGGAGGTACACATGTATCCAACACAAGTGCAATAGGAGCATTTAAGATTATATCCGAATCCGGTATAGCTGCCGGTGTAAGACGTATTGAAGCACTTACAGGCAATGCCGTGTTCGCATACTACAAGAATATAGAGAACAGCTATAACGAGATATGCAAAGCCCTCAAGGCCACACCTGCCAATGTCACAGAGAAGATTGCCCATCTTCAGGCAGAGCTTAAAGCACTTGCCAGTGAGAACGAATCACTCAAGAGTAAAGCTGCCGGTGCCGCAATGGGCAATGTACTTGATAAGGTGGAAGATGTTAACGGAGTTAAATTCCTTGGTGTATCATTAGAAGGTGTCGATATGAATGAACTCCGTAATCTCGGAGATGACCTTAAGTCCAAACTTGGTTCGGGAGTTATCGTACTTGCATCAGTTAACGAAGGCAAAGTCAATCTTATGGTTGCTGCCACGGATGATGTGGTTGCCAAAGGTGCTCATGCCGGCAATATTATCAAAGCTGCTGCTCCTAAAGTTGGAGGCGGCGGTGGCGGACGTCCTAATATGGCTCAGGCCGGAGGTAAGAATCCGTCAGGCATTAATGAAGCATTAGAGGCTGCCAAGGAGGCTCTTGCTTCACAGATATAATAAGAAGGCGATTTAAATGTGGCTTATATTTGCAATATTATCATCTGTTTTTGCCGCACTTACATCAATCCTTGCCAAGGTAGGAATTGACGGTGTCAATTCCAATCTGGCAACAGCCATCAGAACAGTGGTTGTTGTCATAATGGCATGGGTTATGGTATTCATAACAGGAGCTCAGGGCGGCATGACACATATCAGCCGCAAAAGCTGGATTTTTCTTATTTTATCCGGTCTTGCAACCGGCGCTTCATGGCTTTGTTATTATAAGGCAATCCAGATGGGTACCGTATCCAGGGTTGTACCAATAGATAAATTAAGTGTTATAATTACGCTTATTCTTGCAGCAGTATTTCTGCATGAAGATTTTACTCCGAAATCGATTATAGGTTCCGTGTTGATTGCCGCCGGAACACTGCTCATGGTTTTTTAATGCAAAAAAATGTATTTTGTGAAATTTACTGTTGACGAAACATAATTATATGTTATAATGGTAACCGTGCAAGCCGAGAGATAATATTTCTCCGGTAAGAATACCCAGACAGTTGTCTTGCACAATCCACAACTGGAGGGAGGTTGAGTAGAATGTCTAATGTAATCGTTAAAGAGAACGAATCTCTGGACAGCGCATTACGCAGATTTAAGAGAAACTGCGCTAAGGCCGGCATCCAGCAGGAGATCCGTAAGAGAGAGCATTATGAGAAGCCTAGCGTAAGACGCAAGAAGAAATCAGAGGCTGCCAGAAAACGTAAATATAACTAATTTACATCTGAATTATTTCCTGCATTTGCAGGATGTGAGAGTTTCCTTATATGAGGGAACTCTTTTTTTGTAATACTGACCGATATCCGGTACATATAATAGTATAAATTCCGTTATGGTGGTTAGTATGTACAGGCAGTTTGCAGAGGATTATTCCATAATTACAATTCATGGCCGGACTGAAGTATATATAGAGAATTTCAAGTCAATATCCGAACTGGGCGGCGAATGCATACGGATAAAAGCAGCCCGGGAACTTGTTATTGTTGAAGGCAGCGGCCTTCTCGTTGAATATATGAACAAAGATGACATTAAAATCATAGGAAATATTGAACACATACGACTTATGGAGGTAATGCGTTGAATCTGGAAAAAGAGCTTAAAGGCAGTGTAAAAATAAGCGTTTGTGGTCTTAACACGGAAAGATTTATAAATATATGTCATAACAACAATATCTTATTAAATAATGTCATTACGACCGATAGCGGATGCATCATGGAAATTTCCGTCAGCGATTTCAGGAAAATCAAAAAGCCGGCTCACATATGCCGCGTCAGGATCCGGATAATGCAAAGAGACGGTTTGCCTTTTGTTATACACAAATACCGTAAACGCTATTTTTTCATATATGGAATAATGATATTTATACTTGTTAATATTGTTATGTCAGGTTATTTATGGCGCATACGGATAACAGGGAATATGTATTATTCGTCCAAGGAGATAATTGATTACATAAACAGCATGGACATACACTACGGAATGAAGACCGGCCGTATTGCCTGTGATGATATTGAGGCCGGATTAAGGCAGAATTTTGAGCGGATCACATGGGTTTCAGCGGATGTAAACGGCTCAAGACTGCGTATAAACATAAAGGAAGAAAATGGCGGAAGAACAGATGATAATGATACATCCGAATCTGATATATGTGCCGCCGAAGATGGATGTATTGTATCAATTATAACACGAAGTGGAACACCCATCGTCAAAGCCGGGGATGAAGTCAAAAAAGGTGATGTTCTTGTAATGTCCAAGGTAGAATCATTCAATGAATCGGGTGAATGTTTTGGCGTGCGGTATGTCCGTGCAGACGCTGATATCATTACAGAAACATCCATAAATTACAGCGATGGCGTTCTAAGGGAACACAAAATTAAAGAATACACCGGAAGAATGCATACCGGTACCGGAATTAAAATAGGGAACCGTCTGATCAATTATAATATCAGTAAATGCAAATATGATAATTATGATGTATATACGGAATATAAAGAAATTTCACCATATGAGAATATGAATCTGCCGATAACTTATGCTTATTTTTATTATAAAGAGTATAATATTACAACCTCTGAATATACAGATGAAGAACTTGAGGCCATTCTTAATGCAAATCTTGCGAATTATATTGAAAAAATACAAGAAAACGGTATTCAAATCATACAAAATAGTGTTAAAATAGATATTGGCAGTGAAGCCGGGCAGGCATCAGGTACGCTTCTTATACGTACACCCGCAACAGTTCATACTGCGCCGGTCATCAATCCTGCCACAGAAGAATCCGAAGGGACATCTAACGAATAATGAGTGTAATTGAAAGTATAATTGACATGCCGGCTGAACACAGTCAGAATGTGTTTGGAAGCTGTGATGCATATATGAAGAAAATCGAAAAGACTTTACATGTGACATTTGTCGCAAGGGATTCCGAACTTAAAGTTATAGGAGCTGAGACGGCTGTAAGCCGTGCGGTGAGTGTTATCAATGAATTAATGACACTTTCCAGACGCGGAAATGTCATAACCGAACAGAATGTTGATTATGCACTTGCAATGTCAATGGATGACAACACATCCATCGTGTCAGAACTTGATGAAGATGTGATAGCCAGAACCATTAACGGTAAGCCTATTAAGCCCAAGACACTTGGGCAGAAACACTATATTGATGAAATAAGAAACAAAATGATTGTGTTCGGAATAGGGCCTGCCGGAACAGGTAAGACATATCTTGCGATGGCCATGGCGATCCAGGCTTTTAAGAATAATGAAGTCGGACGGATAATTCTCACAAGACCGGCAATAGAAGCCGGCGAGAAATTGGGTTTTCTTCCGGGTGATTTACAGAGTAAAATAGACCCATATCTCAGACCTCTTTATGATGCACTTTACCAGATAATGGGTGCCGAGAGTTATCTGCACAATGCCGAGAAAGGTCTTATTGAAGTTGCACCTCTGGCTTATATGCGTGGACGTACGCTTGATAACGCATATATTATTCTTGATGAGGCACAGAATACCACACCTGCACAGATGAAGATGTTTCTTACAAGAATAGGATTTGGTTCCAAGGTTGTGATAACAGGAGATCTTACCCAGAAAGATTTACCGCATGATGCACAATCAGGACTTGATGTGGCGCTTAAGGTTCTTGCAAAGGTCGATGAAATCGGTCAGGTAAGGCTTACAAGCCAGGATGTTGTCAGACATCCTCTTGTCCAGAAAATCGTCCGGGCTTATGATGAATATGAGAACCGCCGCCAGCCTGGTTCAGGACGTAATAACGGAAGGAATAATAAGAAATGACAATAGAATTTGAGAAAGAATATGATAAGGATCTTGGAATCAATTATGAGGAAATTGCGGACAAGGTCATAAATGCAGCACTTGATTATGAGGAATGTCCGTATGAAGCCGAGGTCAGCCTGACACTTGTGGACAATAACAGAATACATGATATTAACAAAGAGTTCCGCGATATAGACCGTCCTACGGATGTGCTGTCTTTTCCGATGGTTGAATATGATGACGCCGGTGAATTTGCTTTTCTTGAAGATGAAGATGACTGTTTTAACCCCGAAACAGGCGAGCTTATGCTTGGTGATATCATAATTTCACTTGATAAAGTTGAAGAGCAGGCAATTGCATACGGTCACAGCTTCACAAGAGAGTATGCCTTTCTTATTGCACACAGCATGCTGCATCTTATGGGATATGACCATATGACTGATGATGATGCATCAATAATGGAAGCCAAGCAGCGGGCAATACTGGATAATCTCAATATAACGAGGTAAAAACATGGACAAACATATATTAATTGATAATGCTTACTCCGCTATGGAGAAATCATATTCCCCATATTCCCATTTTAAGGTCGGGGCTGCGCTTGTAACGGAGGATGGCAGTATATATACCGGCTGCAATATAGAAAACGCCTCTTACGGAGCCGCAATATGTGCCGAACGCACTGCGATGGTCAAGGCAGTCAGTGAAGGGCATAAATCTTTTAAATATATTGCAATTGTTTCCTCATCACACGAAAAGACACTGCCATGCGGAATATGCAGACAGTTTCTCTCCGAGTTTGCATCAAAAGACGCAGTTGTTATAATGCATGACACTAAAAATGGCATAATTGAAATACCTTTTAATCAGATATATCCTGAACCTTTTTCAAAAGACAGTATAAAATAATTAAATCCGGGTACAATAAATGTACTATGAAAAAACAGATTATAACATTTATTGTATTGGCCGTATGCGCTATTGCCGGTGCTGTATGGATAGGGTATGATACGGCCGGGATTTACAGACATAATTATGAAACTGATACCAGGGAATATGAGCCGGCTGTCCAAAACAGAAAATCACCGGATTCAACCAAACCCACAGCAGAACATAAGGTGATGTACCGGCTTAAGGCAGAATATGGCTGTGTATCCATATATAAAGCAGACGGCGGACTTTATGATAAAACTGATATACAAATGTCCTTTCTGCCGCAGTCAGTCCAGATAGAAATAATTAATATAAAGGATTTGTACTCCGATAAGGAATTGTATGATTTTTTGGAGACATATTCTTCTTAAACAGGAGCATGATATGATTTACGATATAATAGTTATCGGAGCCGGTCCGGCAGGAATGACGGCTTCAATATATGCTGCCCGTAACAAAGCCAATGTGTGTCTTCTTGAACATAATGACAGAACCGGGCGCAAAATTCTGTCTACCGGTAACGGTAAATGTAATATTACTAATATGAATATGTCATCTGAATATTACAATACGTCATCAAATGCAGATTTGAGCCGGATCATTGACGAGCGTACCACGATGGAAGTTATTGATCTGTGCAATAATATGGGGATTTTTACCAGAGTTAAAAACGGTTATGTATATCCTTATTCCGAACAGGCCGGTGCGGTTCTGGACGGATTTAATTCCGAGCTTTCAAGGCATAATGTACATATCTTCACATCGGTTGATATAACGGATATTACCCTGCATGACGGGATTTACACCGTAAAATCCGCTTCAGACATGTATGAGGGCAGACGGCTTATTATTGCAGGCGGCTCCAAATGTGCTTCCAAAACCGGATCGGACGGAAGCTGTTATAAATATGCCGCATCATTTGGTCATCATATTGTTAAAGTAATTCCGGCACTTACCGGCCTTGTCTGTAAAGAAAAATATTTTAAAGAGCTCAAAGGCGTCCGTACGGAAGCCATTCTTAATGTAACAGTACCAGGACATCCTGAAATATTTTTTTCTGAAAAAGGAGAACTGCAGCTTGCGGAATACGGAATTTCCGGTATCCCCGTATTTCAGATATGCAGCAGGGTAAAGAGACTTATCGACGATGGTTTGCACCCCGTTGTTAATATAGATTTTACACCTGATATATCTGCCGGCGAATTATACAGGATTATACGCGAAATGATAAAACGCTGTCCGGAATCATCTGTCGCATCGGCAATTTCCGGTTTCCTGAATAACAAGATATCCTCCGCAGTTATCAGACTGTCCGGTCTTAAACCTTCCGGATTATGTGAAAATATTAGTAATAGCAATATTCATGCATTATGTGATATAATAAAATCGTTTACGGCAACGCCGTCCGATACAAGGGGGTTTGACAACGCCCAATGTTGTGCCGGCGGAGTAAGCCTGGACGAAATAAACCTTAACACCATGGAATCAAAGCTTGTGCCGGGACTATATTTTGCCGGTGAGATTCTTGATGTTGACGGAATATGCGGAGGGTATAATCTGACATGGGCCGTTACAAGCGGAAGAATAGCAGGCCTTAACAGCTCGGTTATGGAGATAAAATGATACGAATCAATCAGTTAAAATTACCTGTACAGGATGATGAATCCAATCTGGAAAAGCTTATACGCAAGGCACTCAGGCTTCATTGCAATGAAGATTTTACATATCATATCGTCAAACGATCGATTGATGCCAGACACAGGAATAACATATTACATATATACAGTGTTGATGTTAAACTTAAGAATACCGATGAATCTGCCTTAGTGCGTAAAGTTAACAATAATAATATTATGTTATCCAATGAAAAACATTATGAATTTCCTGTTTCGAATATATTCGGTTTTCATGGCAGAATCATAATTGCCGGAAGTGGTCCTGCCGGACTTTTCTGCGGACTTTTTCTTGCACGCGCAGGTCTTTGCCCGGTTATATGCGAGCGTGGGGCAGATGTCGATGAAAGAAGCCGTATAGTTGATCGTTTCTGGCTTACCGGTATTCTTTCCGAATCAACCAATGTACAATTCGGAGAGGGCGGCGCCGGAACGTTTTCCGACGGAAAACTTAACACCGCCGTCAAGGATAAGACCGGAAGAATACGTAAAGTGCTTGAAACATTTGTTGAATTTGGAGCACCGCAGTCAATTCTTTATATCAACAAACCACACATCGGAACAGATATTCTCAAAAAAGTAATTAAGAACATCCGCAATGAAATCATATCACTTGGCGGAGAAGTTCTTTTTAATACAACCGTGGATGATTTTTATACCAATAACGGTGCAATATCCGGTGTACATCTGGTTACAGAAAGCGGTTCATATGATATGGAATGTAATTATCTTGTACTTGCCCCGGGGCACAGCGCAAGAGATACTTTTAAAAAGCTGGCCGATAAGGGAGTTGCTATGGAATCAAAGGCTTTTGCCGTCGGTTTGAGACTTGAACATCCCCAGAAATTAATCAATAATTATATGTATGGCAGCATCGATACGGACAATGTTCCGGCAGCTGACTATAAGGTAACCGCGAAATGCAATAATGGCCGCGGTGTATATTCATTCTGCATGTGTCCCGGCGGATACGTGGTCAACGCTTCATCCGAACCAGGTATGTTATGTGTCAACGGAATGAGTTATTCTGGACGTGACGGATGCAATGCCAACAGTGCAATAGTTGTTACCGTATCGCCGGAAGATTTTGGCGGAAATGATATTCTTGACGGCATGCATTTTCAACGCAATATGGAAAAAGCTGCATTTAATGCGGCCGCCGGCAAAGTTCCATACCAGCTTAACGAAGATTTTCAAAAAGGCATTGCAAGCGAATCGGTACAGGATGTTATCCCGCAGATAAAAGGACTTTGTGCACCCGGTAATTTAAGAAATGTACTTCCGGAATTTATATCCGAATCAATTATTGACGGCATGAAAACTTTTGATAAAATAATAGATGGATTTAATATGCCACATGCTGTTTTTTCGGGGGTTGAATCCAGAACATCCTCACCGGTACGCATCCTGCGGTCTGATGACAGCCTTGAAAGCATTAACGTACACGGAATGTATCCATGCGGCGAGGGTGCCGGATACGCCGGAGGAATAACATCTGCTGCCGTGGACGGAATCAAGACAGCTGAGGCAATTGCGGCTCTATGTAATATGGCACATGGAGCATGAAAGGAAATATGATGCATAAATACAGGGAACTTTTAAAAAACAAAAAGAGAATAGTTGTTAAGATAGGCTCATCCTCCATTACACATGAGATAACGGGCAATATTAATTACAAGAAACTTGACGAACTTGTTCGTATACTTTGTGATATCAAAAGTGAAGGCAAGGATGTCGTACTTGTTTCATCAGGCGCGATTGCAGTAGGACGTTACAGTGTAGGAATGAAGCACCGCACAGACAATCTAGCCGAAAAACAGGCATGTGCAGCAATCGGACAATGTCGTCTGATGATGGCATATCAGAAATTTTTTGCTGAATATAACCAGATTGCGGCGCAGGTTCTTATGACCAAATATACAATGTTTAATGACGACAACACACTTAATGCCCGCAATACCTTTGAAGAACTTTTTAAACTGGATGCAATCCCGGTCGTTAATGAAAACGATACCGTATCAACAGATGAAATCCAGTTTGGTGATAACGACAGGCTTTCAGCCCTGGTAAGTGCGTTGGTTGGAGCGGATCTGCTAATTCTTCTTTCAGATATAGACGGATTGTTTACAGACGATCCCAACATTAATCCTGAAGCACGTTTTATAGACATCGTACCTGTCATTACCGATGAAATGAGAGCCATGGCCAAAGGCGCATCAAGTAATGTAGGAACCGGAGGGATGGCTACAAAGCTTGCCGCAGGAACAATTGCAACTGATGCTGGGGCTGATATGATAATTGCAAACAGCAAGGATCTTAATAACATATCGCGCATACTTGCTGGTGAAGATGTCGGTACACTTTTTCTTGCTCATAAAGCTGCAGATTTTAATCTTATCGATTTTCTTTGATAACCGGGAGGCATACATATGGAAAGACGTGACAAAATCAATTATTATCTTGATATTGCCCAGGCAGTTTCGCAGCGCGGCACATGTCTGCGCAAGCTTTATGGTGCCGTTATAGTCAAAAATGACGAAATAATTTCAACAGGATATGTCGGTGCCCCGAGAGGTCGTTGTAATTGCACGGACCTCGGATATTGCATAAGGAGCAGGCTGAATATTCCACGCGGGGAACGTTATGAATTATGCAGGAGTGTCCATGCTGAAGCCAATGCCATCATAAGTGCATCAAGAGAGGCCATGATTGACAGTACACTGTATCTTGTCGGCCTTGAAATGCCATCAGGCGAATATGTAAAGAATGCCAGTTCATGTTCTATGTGTAAAAGGATGATAATCAACGCAGGAATACGTGATGTAATTATCCGTGATGACAAGGATAATTACCGTATAATTAATGTTATGGACTGGATTGATAATGACGAATCTGTAATGGGAGAGTTTGGATATTGATGATTACCAAGAAAGAAGCACGAAACAAATCAAAAGAATACAGACGCAATCTTGATATAAAGGAAGCCGATTTCTACAGTCTTGGAATATGCGAGAAGCTTATGTCCATGTATGAATATGAACAAGCTGATGTTATATATGTATACAAGAGCGTCAACAACGAAGTGGATATGGATTATCTGATTAAAAAAGCACTTGCGGCCGGCAAGAAAGTTGCCCTTCCAAGGGTCTGCGACGGACATATCCTGTTTTACAGGATAACAGATGATTCGGATCTGGTATACGGTTACATGGGGATTCCGGAACCGGCTGCCAATCCATATAATCTGACAGACACGGATGAAGGACTCATAATTGTCCCCGGACTTGCATTTGACACTGGCTGTAACAGAACCGGTTACGGCGGAGGATTTTATGACAGATTTCTTGCAAAACACCCCGGACTTACAAAGGTAGGTGTCGCATATGATGCACAAATTTATGATGCAGTCGAAGCAGATGAATATGATATCAAAGTTGATATGATAATATCGGAAAAAAGAGTTTATCATGCTGCTGCGCTATTATAGAGGAGGTTTTTATGACAGAACTTGAACAAATGGGTCAGAGAGCCCTTGAAGCGTCGAGAATTACGGCAAAACTTAAAATTAACGACAAAAACAATGCACTGAATGCGATTGCGGCTGCAATCGTTGAGGGTACCGGCATTATACTGGCAGCCAACGACATTGATATACAGGCAGCCAAGGCCGCCGGCATGAAGGAAGGTCTTGTGGACCGTCTTATGCTTAATCCTGACAGAATTAAGGCTATGGCAGAAGGAATAACCCAGATATCTGCTTTGGATGATCCTGTCGGTGAAGTACTCGGAATGTGGGAAAGGCCGAACGGATTATGCATCGGTCAAAAAAGAGTTCCTATCGGCGTAATCGGCATTATATATGAATCTCGTCCCAATGTTACACTTGATGCCTTCGGATTATGTTTCAAAGCAGGTAATGCGGTAATCCTCAAAGGCGGCAGTGATGCCATCAATTCCAACAAAGCAATAACAGCAATTATAAGGGACACATTAGCCGGATGCGGCATAACACCCGACTGTATACAATTAATAGGAAGTACGGACAGAGCCGTTACCAACGAGCTTATGCATCTTAATGAATACATAGATGTCCTTATTCCAAGAGGCGGAGCCGGACTTATCAAGGCGGTCGTCAACAATGCCACAATACCGGTAATTGAAACAGGTACCGGAAACTGTCATGTATATGTCGATGCAAGTGCTGATTTTGATATGGCACTCAATATCATAGAAAACGCGAAGACACAGCGTATAGGTGTATGCAATGCATGCGAATCACTTCTTGTACACAAAGATATTGCGGATGAATTTATTCCCCTTCTTGCAAAAAGACTCTTTAAACATAATGTTGAAATAAGAGGTGATGAAAAATCCCGTGTTATCGTACCTCAGTTTACACAGGCAACCGAAGAGGATTACAAAACAGAATATCTCGATTATATAGTATCACTTAAGGTTGTTGATGATATAGATGAAGCGATAAGCCATATCAATAAATATAACACCGGACATTCAGAGGCAATAGTAACCAATGATTATAATAATTCACGCAAATTTCTTGATGAAGTGGATGCAGCGGCAGTTTATGTAAATGCATCTACCAGATTCACGGACGGCTTTGAATTCGGGTTCGGTGCCGAGATAGGAATAAGTACGCAGAAGCTCCACGCAAGAGGACCAATGGGGCTTAAAGCACTCACAACTACCAAATATATTATATACGGAAACGGTCAGATCCGTTAGCCGTCGGAAAGGTTTACAACAGCAATGACAATACCATCAAATGAACCGGAAAGACAGTTTGCTTATATGAAACTGCTTAAGGATATCACAGCCAGACGCAGTGCCGGACTCGGACGTGATTTAACATATCATATACAGACATTCGGATGCCAGATGAATGCAAGAGATTCCGAGAAACTTGCCGGAATACTTGAAGAGATAGGATATAAGGAGTCTGATACAGAAGAAGCTGATTTTGTAATATACAATACATGTTCTGTCCGCGAAAATGCCAATACACGAGTATACGGACGCCTCGGGCATCTCAATGCTATCAAGAAACACCGCAAAGATATGCTTATTGCAATCTGCGGATGTATGATGCAGGAACCTGATGAAATCGAGAAAATCAAAACCACTTACAAATTTGTGGACATCGTTTTCGGTACACATAACATTTTCAAACTGGCAGAACTGATATATGACAGGATTAATTCCGACGGTATGATTATAGATATCTGGAAGGATACGAACCAGATTGTTGAGGATATTCCAAATTCAAGAAAATATCCTTTCAAATCAGGAATAAATATTATGTTCGGATGCAATAACTTCTGTAGTTATTGCATAGTTCCTTATGTCCGCGGACGCGAGAGGAGCCGTGAACCCAAAGAAATCGTACGCGAAATCGAAAGACTTGTGCAGGACGGTGTCAAGGAAGTTATGCTTCTAGGACAGAATGTAAATTCATACGGAAAAACACTTGATAATCCTGTTACTTTTGCAGAGCTCCTTAAAGAAGTGGCTGCAATTGACGGCCTTGAACGCATAAGATTTATGACTCCTCATCCTAAGGATTTGTCAGATGAACTCATTGAAGTCATGGCACAAACTCCTAAAATATGCCGTCATATACATCTGCCGCTTCAGTCCGGCAGCAGCAGGATACTCAAGCTTATGAACAGGCATTATACCAAGGAATCTTATCTTGAACTCGTATCCAGGATAAGACACAGACTTCCCGACGTAGCATTAACCACGGATATAATAGTAGGATTTCCGGGCGAAACAGAAGAAGATTTTGAAGATACGCTCGATGTTGTAAAACAGGCTGAATTTGACAGTGCTTTTACATTTATATACTCCAGACGAACCGGAACGCCGGCGGCATCGATGCCTGACCAGATACCGGAAGAGATTACCAAACCGCGTTTTGACAGGCTTTTAGCCGCAGTCAGTGAGGGTGCTTCCAAAAGATGCGGTCTTGATGTCGGTAAAACGCTCCCGGTTCTTGTTGAGGATGTCAATGAACAGCACCCTGAACTTGTCACAGGAAGACTTTCCAACAATACTCTTGTACATTTTCCGGGAGATGCATCCCTTATCGGTCAGATTGTAAATGTAAGGCTTGACGAAAGCAAGGGATTCTATTACTTAGGCGAAAAAGAGGTTAGATAAAATGGCAGAATACAGCCCAATGATGCAAAAATATCTTGAAACTAAGGAGCAATACAAAGATTGTATCCTTTTTTACAGGCTTGGCGACTTCTATGAAATGTTTTTTGATGATGCAGTAAATGTATCGCGCGAACTTGAACTGACACTTACCGGAAAAGACTGCGGTCAGGCCGAACGCGCACCTATGTGTGGCGTACCTTTCCATGCAGCAGATACATACATAAACCGCCTTGTAGAAAAAGGATATAAAGTCGCAATCTGTGAACAGGTTGAAGATCCGAAGCAGGCAAAGGGGCTTGTAAAGCGCGAAGTAATAAAAGTTGTAACTCCCGGAACCAATTTCAATTCGGGGGCGCTTAATGAAGACCGTAATAATTATCTTATGTGCATCGCATATATGGGCAGAAGCATCGGTCTGGCCGTCACGGATGTCACAACCGGTGAATTTATGGTTTCCGAACTGTCATCCGGCCGTGAACTTCTTGACGAAATCAATAAGTTTGCACCTTCTGAGATTATATGCAATGAATCTTTTGACATAAGCGGAATTGACCTGACAGAGATCCGAAACAGGCTTTCCATATCCATGTCTTCACTTGATTCGTGGTATTTTGATGATGACGGCGCAAAGCGTATATTAAAAGACCATTTTAAGGTATCCTCACTTGACGGGCTGGGGCTTACGGATTATCCTACCGGAATAATCGCATCCGGAGCTCTTATGAATTATCTTTATGAGACGCAGAAAAATTCTCTTCCGCACATCACGAGGATTACCCCGTACAGTACCGGCAGATATATGATCATAGACAGTTTCACAAGGCGTAATCTTGAGCTTGTGGAAACCATGCGTGAGAAAAATAAAAAAGGCTCTCTTTTATGGGTACTTGATAAAACCAAAACAGCAATGGGTGCACGTCTCCTGAGAAATATAATAGAGCAGCCTCTTATTACTGTTGAAGATATCAGGAAGAGGCAGCAGGCTGTCAAGGAATTAATTGACAATTATATAACAAGAGAAGAAATCCGCGAATATCTTAACCCGGTATACGACCTTGAGCGTATTATCGGAAGAATCAGCACCAAAAGTGCCGGTCCGCGGGAACTTATAGCATTCCGCGGCTCACTTGAAATGCTCCCTTCGATTAAGAAAGAACTTGCATCGCTTAAAAGTGAAAAGATGCAGGAACTTTATAAAGAGTTAGATACTCTCGATGATATATACGATCTTATAAACCGTTCTATTGTCGATGAGCCTCCGCTTCAGATTAAAGACGGCGGAATAATTAAAGATGGTTTTAATGAAGAAGTTGACAGGTTACGAAGTGCCAAGACGGACGGTAAGAACTGGCTGGCACAATTAGAGGCATCAGAGCGCGAACGGACGGGCATAAAAACACTGCGCATTAAATACAACAAAGTCTTCGGATATTATTTTGAAGTTACAAACTCTTTCAAAGATATGGTTCCGGATGATTATATACGCAAACAGACACTTACCAATGCAGAGCGCTATACAATGCCAAAACTTAAAGAACTTGAAGATATAATTCTTGGGGCGGAAGATAAACTTTTCGCTCTGGAATACGATATATTTGCGGAAATCCGAAACAGAATTGCTTCACAGGTTGTCCGTATACAGAATTCCGCAAGGGCAATTGCAGGAATTGATGTTTTTGCTTCGCTTGCACTCGTAGCGCAGCAGAATAATTATGTATGTCCTTCAATTAACAAAAAAGGTATTATTAACATAACAGGCGGAAGACATCCGGTTGTTGAAAAAATGATTCCCGACAACATGTTTGTATCAAACGATACATATCTTGATAATGACAAAAACCGCATATCAATAATTACCGGTCCAAATATGGCAGGTAAATCTACTTATATGCGGCAGGCAGCACTTATAGTACTTATGGCACAGACAGGTTCCTATGTTCCGGCCAAAGAAGCGGATATAGGTATATGTGACCGGATTTTCACAAGAGTCGGCGCATCTGATGACCTTGCAAGCGGACAAAGTACATTTATGGTTGAAATGACCGAGGTGGCTAATATCCTGCGTAACGCTACAGCTGACAGCCTCCTTATATTGGATGAAATCGGCCGCGGAACCAGTACATTTGACGGACTTTCCATTGCATGGGCCGTCGTTGAACACATAAGCAACCGCCGATTGCTTGGAGCAAAGACGCTTTTTGCAACCCACTATCATGAGCTCACTGAACTTGAAGGTTTCGTGGACGGTGTCAATAATTACTGTATTGCCGTTAAAGAACAAGGCGATGATATAGTTTTCCTCCGTAAAATAGTAAAAGGCGGAGCTGACAAGAGTTACGGCATACAGGTAGCCAAACTGGCTGGTGTTCCGGATAATGTAATCGCAAGAGCCAAAGAAATTGTCAATGAACTCGCCGATAATGACATTTCAATGAAAACCAAAGAAATTGCACGACTTGGCATTACCAAGGATGATGTTAAAATACCGGAACATGTCGGCAAAGAAGAATTTGTGCAAATGTCGCTTTTTGATGCGGTTAACAATGATGATATCATTGATGAAATCAAGAATCTTGATTTGTCAAGGATTACACCTATTGACGCACTTAATCAGTTATATTCCATACAGGACAAAATCAAAAACAGGTGGTAATATATGTCAATTAACATTCTGGACAGCAATACAATAAATAAAATAGCGGCAGGAGAGGTCGTTGAAAGGCCTTCATCGGTCGTAAAGGAATTGGTTGAAAATGCCATAGATGCCGGTGCCAATGCCATAACGGTCGAGATAAAAGACGGTGGCATGACACTTATCAGAGTTACGGACAATGGATGCGGAATCCATAAAGAAGAAGTTAAAGTCGCATTTTTACGACATTCAACAAGCAAGATAAAGACAGCAGCCGACCTTCTTGGCATATCGTCACTCGGATTCAGAGGCGAAGCGCTGTCAAGTATAAGTGCCGTATCCCAGGTAGAATTAATAACCAAATGTCCCGAATCCCTTTCCGGTGTAAGATACAGAATTGACGGGGGGGCTGAAAAAGAGCTTGAAGATGTCGGTGCTCCTGACGGAACAACTTTTTTGGTACGCAACCTTTTCTATAACACTCCGGCAAGGCGCAAATTTCTTAAAACCCCTGCAACAGAAGCCGGTTATGTAAATTCTGTCATGGAGCATTTATGTATGTCGCACCCCGATATTTCATTCAGATTTATTAACAATAACCAGCCAAAGCTCCAGACGGTCGGCAACGGTAATTTAAAGGATGTAATATATGCAGTTTACGGAAGGGAAATATCCGCAAATCTCATCGAAATCCACGAAAAATTCGATACTTTTTCAATGGACGGTTTTATCGGCAAACCGGCGGTCTGCCGCGGAAACCGCAATTACGAAAATTATTATATTAACGGGCGATATATAAGAAATTCCATCGTTTCCAAGGCGATAGAAGAGGGCTTTGCGCCGTTTATAATGCAGCATAAATATCCGTTTACGGCTTTTCACATCACAATAGAGCCTGAACTTCTTGACGTAAATGTACACCCGTCCAAGATGGAGCTCCGTTTTGCCAATTCGCCTTATATATATGATTGTGTCAGGAATGCCGTTATGGAAGCCCTTTCGCAAAAAGAACTTATAGTCGATGCAACACTTGATGATAAAGTTATTCCGCCTGCATTGACATTACCGGCAGATAATACCAATGCAGACAGTGCCAATGCAGCCGTGACAGAACTGTCAGAAAGTGTCTCATTCACCAAAGCCGTCACATCAGATACGGACGATAAACCTGCAAGAATGCCTGAACCTTTTGAAACAAAACGTGCGGCCGAGTATGATACATCGGTTTTAAAACCGGATTACACACAGCTTAAACTATTTGAACGCCCGGAACTGCTTAAAGAACAGAATAAAAAATCAATCAAGATAATCGGTCAGGTATTTGACACTTACTGGATTATTGAATTTGAGAATAATATGTATATTATTGACCAGCATGCAGCCCATGAAAAGGTCCTTTTTGAACGTTTTATGAAACGTTATAAAGAGCATACAATACATACACAATATATAAGTCCACCCGAAATCATCAAAGTTTCTTTACAGGAAGACAATATTCTTAAAGAACACATGCCTGAATTTAATAAATTCGGATATGAAATAGAAAGTTTCGGCGGCGACGAATATGTGATAAGCGGTATCCCGGCGGATTTTGCCGGCGCATCGCCAAAAGATCTTCTGTTGGAAATCCTTGATGACATGTCCGGTGCCGGAGTTAAAATTACTCCTGATTCCATAAAGGACAGGATTGCAACAATGTCCTGTAAAGCAGCTGTAAAAGGCAACAATAAACTTTCATATGCAGAAGCACGTGAACTTATTGACGAACTTATGGAACTTGATAATCCGTACAACTGTCCACATGGACGTCCTACATTAATTACAATGAGTAAATATGAGCTTGAGAAAAAATTCAAACGTATAATATAGCATATAGGAGTTCCTATGAAAAAACCACTCATAATCCTTACCGGGCCAACTGCCGTCGGTAAAACAGAACTGTCAATACAGCTTGCCGGACACATAAACGGTGAAATAATAAGCGCTGATTCAATGCAGGTATATAAGAAAATGGACATAGGCACAGCCAAAATCATGCCTGACGAAATGCATGGAATCAGACATCATCTTATAGATGTTCTTGACCCATCCGAGGATTTTAACGTATTCCGTTTTAAGGAAATGGCCAATGTGGCAATGGATGAGATATATGATGCGGGACATATTCCGATAATAGCGGGCGGAACCGGATTCTACATTCAATCCGTATTATATGATATCGATTTTACCGATACTGACACTGATGACAATTTCCGTGCACAGATGTATGACATTGCATCACGACATGGTGAATTGTATGTTCATTCACTTCTTAACGAGGTCGACCCTGAGTCCGCACAGGCAATTCATCCAAATAATCTTAAACGCGTCATAAGGGCATTGGAGTATTTTCACCAGACCGGGCAGAAGATTTCCGAACATAACAAAGAACAGTCGGTTAAGGAATCACCGTATAATTATATATATTTTGTGCTCAATGATGACCGGAAACGTATATATGAACGCATTGACAGACGTGTTGATTTAATGATTGAAAATGGACTTCTTGACGAAGTGCGTTCACTGATGGATATGGGATATGATAAATCACTTGTCTCAATGAAAGGACTGGGATACAAGGAAATTATTGACTATTACAATGGTGTGACCACGCTTGATGAAGCGGTTTACATACTGAAGCGCGATACCAGACACTTTGCCAAGCGCCAGCTTACATGGTTTGGACGTGAAAAGGATGTTACCTGGGTTAATCTTGATTCCTTTAACGGTGACCGGACTGCCGCGCTCAGCTTCATGCTGAATGAAATAAAAAAACATAAAATATGTGATTGCGAGGAAATATAATGAACGATATTCAGAATAAAATCAATGAAATATATAAAGAAATGGGTATAAGCGATAAAGTTATTGCTATTTCCGATGAGATTGAGTCCGGTCTTTCCGAAAGATTTGCAGCTATAGACAAAGTTGCGGAATACAACCAGATGAAAGTTATAAAAGCCATGCAGAAAAATCAGGTGAGTGAAGCACATCTCGGAACGTCAACCGGCTACGGATACAATGATATCGGCCGCGATGCACTCGAAAATGTATATGCAGATGTCTTTCATGCAGAAAGTGCTCTTGTACGTTCCCAGATAACCTGCGGAACACATGCACTTACGGTTGCCCTTGCCGGAAATTTAAGACCGGGAGATGAGCTCTTTTCTCCTGTAGGCATGCCTTATGACACATTACAGGGGATTATAGGAATAAGAGAAGAAAAAGGCAGCCTTGCCGAATACGGAATAACATATGCGCAGGCAGATCTTAAGGAGAATGGCGATTTTGATTATGATGCAATACGTGCCGGTATAAATGAACGTACCAGACTTGTAACAATACAACGTTCCAAAGGTTATGCTTCCCGGCCGACATTATCTGTTGAACGCATCGGAGAACTCATTTCATTTGTAAAAAGCATCAAACCCGATGTTATATGTATGGTGGATAACTGTTACGGCGAGTTCGTTGAAACAATTGAACCTACGGATGTCGGTGCAGACCTTGTTGTCGGTTCTCTCATAAAGAACCCGGGCGGCGGACTTGCACCAATCGGAGGATATATCTGCGGCCGTAAAGAATATGTCGATAATGCCGCATACCGCCTTACAGCTCCGGGTCTCGGAAGGGAACTTGGCGCATCATTGGGAGTCAATTCCCAGTTTTTCCAAGGTCTTTTTATGGCCCCTACGGTTACGGCAGCAGCTCTTAAAGGTGCTATTTTTGCTGCAAATCTGTATGAACGCCTCGGCTTTAAGGTCATACCGGATTCTAATGAACCGCGCTATGATATAATACAAGCTGTTGAGCTTATGAAACCTGAATATCTTATAGCATTCTGCAAAGGAATACAGGCTGCATCACCTGTTGATTCACATGTAACTCCTGAGCCTTGGGATATGCCGGGATATGATTCCAAGGTTATTATGGCAGCAGGTACATTTGTATCCGGAGCATCCATCGAGCTTTCGGCTGACGGACCGTTAAGACCGCCTTATTCGGTATTCTTCCAGGGCGGGCTCACATGGGGACATGCCAAACTCGGTATCATGATGAGTCTCCAGAAACTTACAGAGTCAGATTTTGATTTTTAAATGTATACATCAATGCCAATATGTGGTATTATATAAATGTTCATTTTATATTTCCTGCCTGCCGGGATAGGAGATTTAATGAAACTTAACAGCGGCAGATATGGTATGCTCCCTTATGAGAAATGTTTAAGATATGGTCCGGAATCGTTATCGGATACCGAACTTATGGCTATAATTTTAAGGAGCGGAACTACAGGCAGCAATTGCATTGAAATAGCACAGAAATTAATAGATTCTTTTGAAGGAAGCGGTATACTCGGACTTAAACATATGTCAATCGCACGTCTTAAGTCTATTGAAGGTATAGGTAATGTTAAGGCTGTAATGCTTAAATGCATCGGCGAATTATCTTCGCGTATAAGCCGTGCGGACAGACAGCATATGAAGACCTTTACCGATTCCGGTACCGTTGCCGGTTATTATATGGAGCAGTTAAGACATCTTGAGTCGGAACGTTTTATTCTTATGCTTTTGGACAATAAGTGCTCACTGATACACGAATCTGTTATTTCTGTCGGAACGGTTAATTATGCCTGCATCTCGGTTCGCGAGATTTTTAAAAACGCATTGGAATACGGTGCGGTTAATATTATAATGGTGCATAATCACCCAAGTGGTGACCCTGCGCCGAGTCATGAAGATATACTGTCTACCGGACAGGTCTATGATGCCGGAAAGCTTATGGGGATTCCTCTGCTGGATCATATCATCATAGGTGATAACAGGTATGTAAGCCTTCGGGAGAAAGATTTATTGGGAAAGGAATAATTATGTCACGTAATATCATCGGATTGGATATAGGTACAAGCAATATCAAAATATACTCAAGAGACCAGGATACTATTTTAAACGAGAAAAACATAATAGCAATAGCTAACAAGAAAGATGTATATGCATTCGGAGATGAGGCATTTGAGATGCACGAAAAGGCACCTGACAATATTAATGTGTCTTTTCCTGTTAAATACGGAGTTATTGCCGACTTTGACAATATGCAGGTTCTTTTTACCGAATTTATAAGAAAAATAGAACATGCTGTCAAGAAAATACCGCCTGCCGATTATTATGTGGCAGTCCCTACCGGCATTACGGAAGTAGAGAAGCGTGCATTCCTTGAGCTGGCGGATGATCCGTCAATCCACGCCAAGAGAATAATGGTTATCAATAAACCGGTTGCCGATGCTCTCGGCGCAGGTGTTGAAGTTATGGAAGCCAAAGGAATCATGGTTGTTAATATCGGAGCGGATACGACGGAAATCTCTGTACTTTCCCTTGGAGGAATTGTTCTCAGCAAGGCTGTCAAGTTTGGCGGCAACAAGCTCGATGAACAGATAATCAGTGCCGTACGCAAGAAATATAATCTCGTAATCGGTGCCAAGACGGCAGAGTATATCAAATATGAGCTCGGAAGTGCCATAAGGGAAGAAGAACACTCCGTTGATGTGTTCGGACGCCATATTGTCACGGGGCTTCCTACCAAATGCAGCATTTCATCAGATGTTGTATATGAGTGCATGATCGATTTCATCCGTCAGATCATCGATGCAATCAAGACAATTCTTGAGCGCACACCGCCTGAACTTTCGGCTGATATCATCGATACCGGAATTTATCTTACGGGAGGTTCTTCGGCAATACGTTCACTTTCACAGCTTATTAACAGTGAGACAGAACTTCATGTCAATATATCCGAGAACCCTTCGGAATGTGTTGTGCGCGGTATCAAGAAGATCATTGACAACCCTAAGTACAGTGAAATAGCTTATATTCCTAAGGAAAGAATAATAGATTAGAGTTAAGAAATTATGAGAAACAGGTTAAAGAAATTTTTTACAGCCAGGGTATGGCTCACACTTCTTGTATGTATATGTTTTTTCTTTATAGGACTTACTTTTTTTACGGATGCTCTCACTAAGCCTTTACAGAAAATAACATCTTCGGTCATAATTCCTATGCAGAAAGGTGTTAACGGAATCGGTCTGTGGCTTACCGAGAAGAGTGATTTACTTGTAAGTGTCGAGAAATTGCAGTCCGAGAATTCGGATTTACGACAGGAGATTGAGGATCTTAAAGCTGAGAATCTTCAGATTCAGAAGGAAAATGTCGAACTGAACACATTGCGTGAGCTTTACAAACTTGACAAAACATATTCCAACTATAAGAAAGTCGGCGCTTCAGTCATCGGAAGAAGTTCGGATAACTGGTACAGCACATTTACGATTGATAAAGGTTCCAAGGACGGTATTGAAGTTGATATGAATGTCGTTGCCGGAAACGGACTGGTCGGAATTGTTACCACGGTTTCAGATAATTTTTCCATAGTCCGTGCGATAATCGATGACTCGAGCAATGTAAGTTCCATGTTGTTAAATACATCCGACATCTGTACCGTAAGCGGTGATCTGCAGCTGGTGGATGAGGGATATATCAAACTCCAGCACCTTGATGGTGATGTTAAAATCAATGACGGTGATATGATTGTCACATCCAATATAAGCGAGAAATACCTTGAAGGCATACTGATAGGATATGCCAAAGACATAACTCTCGATTCCAATAACCTCACGCAGTCCGGTTATATAGTTCCTGCGGTTGATTTTAAACATATTAACACTGTTCTGGTAATTCTTGATAAAAAAACTGCCACCAAATAGTTAGCGAGGTTCGTTTTGAGACGTTTTATAATAAGTTTTGTGTCAATAATTATATTATATGTACTTCAATGCACTGTTTTTAAAGGCGCTTTACTTGTGGCCGGAGTGGCTCCGAATCTTATGCTGATGTTTACATGCATTGTGGGTTTTATGCGTGGCCGCAAGTCCGGAATGATTACCGGATTTGCCGGAGGTATGTTAATCGATATCATGAGCGGAGGAATGATAGGTTTTACGCCGCTTCTTTATCTGCTTGCAGGATATTACAACGGTATGTTTTACAAGGAATACACCAAAGAACAGATGCTGCTCCCGATAAGTCTGGTTGCCATGTGTGACTTTTCATATGGACTTATATACTATTTTGTAACATATCTTATGCGAAACAGGCTTAATCTGGGATATTACATATCCACTGTAATTATGCCGGAAACCATATATACTGTTGTTGTTACAATTTTTGCATATATTTTTGTATATTACATCAACAGAAAACTCGATTCAATTGATAAAAAGAGAAAGGCAAAAAATGTTAAAAGAACAGCTGGCTGATTTTTTTAAAGATTTAGGATATATACTTAAGAAAATATTTACGTCGAGAATGGTTCCGTTTGCTGCGGCAGGTGCCGTTCTTTTTGCAATTCTTATAATCAAGCTTTTTAATATGCAGATAGTCCATGGTGACGATTATACCGATTCATATATTATGAAAGCGGAGAAAACCGTCACTACGACCGGTACACGCGGCGACATATATGATACCAACGGTAAGCTCCTGGCTTACAGTGAATTAGCTTACTCTGTTGTAATAGAAGATAGCGGAACTTATACATCAACATCTGTAAAAAACGCTTCCATCAATGCTGTAATCGCTAAAATGATTGAGATTATAGAGAATAACGGAGACAGTATTGACTATGATTTCGGGCTGGCATGCAACGAATCCGGTTATTATTACACCGTATCTGATAATGCACTTTTGCGTTTTCTTCGTGATATGTACGGGCGATCCGCAATATCCAAGCTTACAGATGATGAACGTAATTCCACTCCGGCGGATTCTGCCGAGGTTCTGCGTAACCGTTATAAAATCTATACAGCCGAAGATGTTGAAAATCTTAAAGAAACAGAAGCTGCCAAGCAGGCAAAGAATCCGAAGTTTAAACTTACGGATTATGATTCACTTAACATATATGATGATATAACGGCAATGAAAATAGCCTATGTAAGATATAATCTTGCAGCCAACTCATATAAACGTTATCTTTCTTTTACGGTATCAAGCAATGTCAATGAGCATACAATGGCTGCCATACTTGAAAATAAAGATATCCTCACAGGAGTATCCATAGAAGAAGATACCGTAAGAAAATACAATTACAGCGAATATATCGCACATATCATCGGATATACCGGCAAGGTGAGTTCAGACCAGCTTGAAGAACTTCAGGCCATTGACAGTTCATACGACGCAACCGATATCGTCGGTAAATCCGGCATAGAACAGCAATACGAGACCACTCTTTCCGGAACGAAGGGCACCCGTACCATGCTTGTAGATAATGTGGGACGTGTACTTGAGGTTACGAATGAGGTGGAAGCTGTTGCCGGCAAAGATGTATATCTTACAATTGACATTGATTTACAGGAGAAAATATATAAACTCCTTGAAAGAAGACTTGCGGAAATAGTTGTATCATATCTTACTCAGTCTGATTCTCCTTTTAAAGATGACGGACAGATACTTATTCCGATTAAGGATGTTTATTTTGCACTTATAAATAACAATGTAATTGACATTGATAAAATCGCTTCATCTGATACTGCGGCAGCACAGACAACGTACTCTTTGTTTTCCACTCAGAAAAACACGGTACTTGCAGCAATAAATGCCGATCTTGAAAGCGGTGATACAGCATACGGTGCACAGACAGATGACATGAAATCCTACCTCAAACTTGTCAGGAGGATTTTAATAGACGATGGCATTATTAACAGTGATAAAATAACGGCTTCAGATGATTTGTCCAAACAATGGACAGCCGGAAACATCTCACTGAGACAATATCTGGAGGGTGCCATTAATAATCAGTGGGTTAATATATATAACCTTGACATAAGCTCTGATTATCCTACCACGGATGAGGTCCTTGCAAGTGTATTGGATTATGCATCCGATGCCATTGCAAAAAGTACGGATTTTGACAAACTTATTTATGAATATCTTATTAATAACCATATTTTATCAGGTCGTGAAATATGCCTGCTGCTTATGGAACAGGGAGCTGTTAAATACACAGAGAGTGAATATGTAAATATCACAAACGGCGGCTCAACATTTGACTTCCTTGAAACCAAAATAGCCAATCTTGACATAACTCCGGCGCAGCTTGCACTTGATCCGTGTTCAGGTTCCTGTGTTGTTGAAGATCCTAACAGCGGTTCAATTCTTGCTATGGTAAGTTATCCAAGTTATGATATTAACTATTTTTCGGGTTCCATTAACGCCGATTATTACAATAAACTGTTGAATGACAAATCTACTCCGCTTGTAAACAGGGCAACCCAGACCAAAATTGCTCCCGGTTCTACTTTCAAACCGCTTATAGCTGTTGCAGGACTTGCGGAAGGTGTCATTACACCTAATGACACAGTATATTGTGATGGTATATATGATAAAATAACACCAAACATTAAATGTTGGATCCATCCTGACAAGCACGGCTCAGTGAATACAGAATCTGCGCTCGAACACTCATGCAACGAGTATTTCTGTGACATCGGTTACAGGCTGTGTTTTACTCCGGGCGGAGAAATAAGTTTTGAATATGGTCTTTCAAGGGAAAAGAAATATGCTGAACTTCTGGGACTTGGTACCAAAACAGGTATACAGCTTCCCGAATCCACACCGCAGATATCCGATTACAATGCCGTTGCATCAGCAATCGGCCAGGGTACCAATGCTTATACTTCGCTGAATCTTGCAAGATATGTATCAACTCTTGCTAATTTCGGCACCGTATATAATTCATCTATTGTAAGCCGCATATCTGATTCCGATGGAAGTAATGTTGAATTTATAGGATCAACGGTTGCTAATACCGTTGATATCGATCCTTCTATCTGGACAACAGTACGTAACGGCATGGAACGTGTTATTACCAAAGGTGTTATGAATCCGCTTACAAGCAACCTTCCGGTAACCATCTACGGTAAATCCGGTACTGCGCAGGAAGATAAAACACGTGGTGACCACGCCTGCTATATTATGTATTCAACCGATGACGACGGTAATGCTGAGCTTGCAACAGCAGTAATGATACCTTACGGACATTCCGCAACGCATGCCGGTGTAATGGCTTATTATGCTATGGCCTCATATTATGATTACGAACTTCCGTCATCAATCATATTTAACACATCCGGTGGATTTGATATCACTGAATAATCATATAACCTAATTGAAAGGAGGTAACACATAATGAACAATTCTGTTGTTATAAAAGGAAATAAATACGGTATAGTTGTCGTCATGGATGACACTGTTCCTTTTGACGAGCTTAAAGAAAATCTTCTGGATAAATTTAAGAGTGCTGCCAAATTCTTTGACAAAGCCAACATGGCTGTATCATTTGAAGGCCGTAAGCTCAGTCCTAAAGAAGAACGGGAATGTCTTGATATAATATCTGAGAATTCCGATCTTAATATTGTATGTGTAATAGATAATGATGAGCTCCGGGAAAAATATTTCAAAAAAGCAGTGGAAGACAAGCTTGAAGAATTATCATCACATACAGGGCAATTTTACAAGGGAACACTGCGTTCCGGACAGATGCTCGAATCCGACAGCAGTCTGATAATTCTCGGCGATGTTAATCCGGGGGCGAAAGTTATTGCCAAAGGCAATGTCATAATTCTCGGGGCGCTCAAGGGTAATGTATATGCAGGAGCCGGCGGTAATGAAGACTCTTTTGTAGTCGCACTTTTTATGGCGCCGATTCAGATACGCATAGGTGACACGATTGCCAGAAGTAATGATTCGGCACGAAAAAACAAGATGCTCAGCAAAGATGCCATGATTGCATTTGTTGAAGATGGCAATATTTATATTGAAAAACTTGACAAAGACACCCTTGGCGACATCAGATTATAATTTTTTTATAATAATTTATGAAATTATGTTGATTTAAGAGCAAAAAAACGGCATAATGTAAAATATGGATTTATTTAAAACCATTCACTATAAGAATCTAACACGGAGGAGTTCAAATGAGTGAAGTAATTGTAGTAACATCAGGAAAAGGCGGCGTAGGTAAGACCACAACTTCAGCCAATGTCGGTACAGGTCTTGCCAAGCTGAATAAAAAAGTTGTACTTATAGATACAGATATCGGTCTTAGAAATCTTGACGTTGTCATGGGACTTGAGAACAGAATCGTCTATAATCTCGTTGACGTAGTGGAAGGTAACTGCCGGATCAAACAGGCACTTATCAAGGACAAGCGTTATCCTAACCTTTACCTTCTCCCGTCCGCACAGACAAGGGATAAGACATCTGTTTCACCTGATCAGATGAAGAAACTTATTGATGAGCTCAAAGAAGAATTTGATTACATAATTCTTGACTGTCCTGCAGGTATTGAACAGGGATTTAAGAATGCAATTGCAGGTGCTGACAGAGCACTTGTGGTTACCACACCTGAAGTATCTGCCATAAGGGATGCTGACAGAATTATAGGTCTTCTTGAGGCTAATGAAATTAAGAGAACAGATTTGATCGTCAACAGAATCAGAATGGATATGGTTAAGAAAGGCGATATGATGTCACTTGATGATGTCGTTGACATCCTTTCAATTAATCTTATCGGTGCCGTGCCTGATGACGAGAACATCGTAATTTCCACCAACAACGGTGAGCCGCTCGTTGGTTCGGATGCACTTGCCGGAAAAGCATATATGAATATATGCAAAAGAATTCTTGGTGAGGAAGTGCCTTTACTCGACTTAAGCGGTAAGAGCAGTTTCTGGTCCAAGCTTGCCAGTCTGTTTAAGAAAGATTAAAAGGAGGCATCATCATGGGACTGTTTGATTTATTCAAGAAGAAAAATTCAGGCGATGTTGCCAAAGACAGGTTAAAGCTCCTTCTCGTATCGGACAGAGCTAATTGTTCACCTGATGTCATGGAACTTATCAAGAACGATATCATTAATGTTATATCAAAATATATGATTATTGATACGGACGGCCTTGATATCCAGATTACGCAGACCGAGTCGGATTCCAATAACGGAATGGTGCCGGCACTTTCTGCAAATATTCCGATTAAGGACATGAAGAACAGAAGTACTAAATAAAATCGGGTTTTATTATGTTTAAGAACTTTCATTTTAAATTAAAGTATGTCAATATCAGACTGATTTTACTTGTGTGGCTGCTTACCGGTATCGGTATCGCAGTAATCGGCAGTGCGGTTCCCGGAGGCAGTTACCAGAATAAGCAGATTATCGGAATGGCAGCGAGTACTGTACTTATGCTGCTCATTATGATAGTAGATTATAATCTGCTTCTAAAGCTTCACTGGGTAATATACGCGGCATGTGTTGCTATGCTTGCCGCGGTTTTAATAGGCGGTAAGAACGTAAATGGTGCAACCAGATGGTTTCGGATAACCGAAACCATAAGTGTACAGCCATCTGAATTTGCCAAAATATTGATGATACTTTTCTGGTCATGGCTGATTGGCCGTAATCAGGATATACTTAAGAAATGGAAATCATTTCTGATAGTTGCTCTGGTAAGTGCCATCCCACTGGTTCTTATACTTGCAGAACCTGACTTATCAACCACGATTTTAATGATTATGCTTTTTGTTACCAATCTTTTTATCGGTGGTTTCAGTTACAAAAAATTCGGTATTATACTTGCAGTGCTGGTTCCGATAGCGGCTGCCGCAATAATTTACATTGAAGCGGTTCCGCCTCCAAAAAATCTGCTTGTTAAAGAATACCAGTACAAAAGAGTTATGGCTTTCCTTAATCCGGATGAATATGATGATGAACGCCTTCAGCAGGATAATTCCGCAATGGCAATCGGTTCGGGAAAGCTTTCCGGAAAAGGTTTATACAACGACAGTACCGATTCTGTCAAGAACGGTAATAATATTCCTGAGCCTCAGACAGACTTTATATTTGCAATCGTGGGTGAAGAACTTGGATTTATTGGGTGTGTTGTTATTATTGGTCTGCTGGCTTTTATAGCTGTTGAATGTATGATTACCGGCGCAAGGGCTCCGGATATGGCCGGGCGTCTGATCTGTTTCGGCGTTGCAGCGGTCATTTTTTTCCAGACGTTTATAAATGTCGGCGTTGCAACCGAGCTTCTTCCAAATACAGGTATTCCTTTACCGTTTGTAAGTTACGGATTAAGTTCACTTGTTGCCATGTATTCCGGAATAGGACTTGTACTCAATGTACGTTTCAGAAAAAAAGTTATGTTGGAGGAGGTTAACAATGAACATAGGTTTAATCGCACATGATTCCAAGAAAAAGCTCATGCAGAACTTCTGCATCGCATACAGAGGAATCCTCAATAAACATGAATTATATGCTACAGGTACAACCGGAAGACTTATAGAAGAAGTTGCCAATCTTAATGTGCACAAATATCTTGCCGGACCGCTCGGAGGAGAACAGCAGCTCGGTTCCCAGATAGAAACCAACGAAATTGACCTCGTTATATTCTTACGGGATCCGTTAACTCCACGCTCACATGAGCCGGACACTGCCAATATATTCAGGTTGTGTGATATTCATAATATTCCGCTTGCAACTAATCTTGCAACTGCGGAACTGCTTATCAAATCGCTTGACAGAGGCGACCTTGACTGGCGTGAAATACTAAAATAATATAAAGGAAATCTGTATATATACCATGAAAAGAAAAATCAGATTTATTGTTGGATTCATTGCCGTTGCAATACTGATGTGCAGCTGTGGCAAAGGCTCCTCAATACTAAATTATTACTCACCGGAAGCCGATCCTGCAGTAAATACCATCTCGGATTCCCCTATAACATACGCAAAAGGGTTTGCATCCGGAATCGGAGTTGTATCTGCAGATGCACCTAATTCAGAGGGCAGCGATAAAGTAAATTCAGAAGCTGCAATTCTTGTAGATGCGACAAACGGTACCGTACTTTTTCAGAAGAATGTCCATAAGAAAGAGTATCCGGCAAGCACGACCAAAATACTCACCTCGCTTCTTGCGCTTAAATACGGTGATTCCAAATCATCCCGTAAGATAGGAGATGAGGTGCTTATTACTGAAGACAATGTCGTTATGTGCGATTTCAGAATGGGCGATACCATACCTTTTGATGTAATTATCCATGGTGCGCTTATGATGTCAGGTAATGATGCGGCAGCGGCACTTGCATTATTTGCAGCTGATAATTTGACGGATTTTGCTGATTTGATGAATAAAGAAGCACTCGAACTCGGGGCGACTGAATCACACTTCGTTAACCCGCACGGATTATATGATGACAATCATTATTCAACCGCATACGATATGTATCTTATATTTAACGAGGCTATCAAATATGATGAATTTATCGATGTAATTTCGACCAAGCAATATGCCAGTTCATTCATACGTAAAACAGCTTATGGTGAGTATACTATATCATGTACCTATAAAAATACTAACCGATATGTTAACGGAGAACGTAAAGCCCCGGAGAATATCAAGGTAATAGGCGGCAAATCCGGATTTACAGAAGTTGCCAAACGAAGCTACGTTATGCTGGCCGAATCAGGCGGACACCGTTATATTATGGTCATTATGCGTTCTGATTCACTTGATACCGTATATGATGACCTGGATTATCTTATGAGTCTGATTCCTGTATCCGATACAAACTAATAATTTAAAGGGTATATAATTTAGCACCATCTGAATTATATACCCTTTTTATTATATTTTTAAGCCTGGCCAAAACCGCGAATTCTGCCAAATACGCTTATAAGATAAAGACCGGCAATTCCTACAATAGCATATACGATCCTTGACATGACAGTCATATCTCCGAAAACAAATGCAACCAGGTCAAACTTAAATAAACCTATAAGCCCCCAGTTTATGGCTCCTATTATTGTAAGAACAAGTGCAGTATAGTCAAATCCTCTTGAATCCATATGGCAACCTCCTTAATCCGGTTCAGCTTTCCGGAACCGATTTTATATTTCATTAATATCTTTTTCTTTTCACGCATAAAATATAATGGTATTTTTTTGAAAATAATGATATAATTTTAAGAGTATGGATTGAAAGGAGCATAAAATGGCAGGATATAGCAACGTTCGTAAATTCAGAAGAAGACCGACCCTTAATGTCGGCGTATGCATTTTTGCTGTCATATTTATATATATGCTTATATCCGTAATTATTTATGCAGCATCCAAGAAAACAATTATATACGAGGTTGTTGACGGTTCACTGGCATCCGAAGATACCTATCAGGGATTCATTGTAAGGGACGAGACCGTTATAAAATCTGATTATTCAGGATCTGTGAATTATTTTCTTAAAAGCGGACATAAGGCCGGGCTTGAAACTGTAATATGTTCCGTAGATGAGACCGGACGTGTATACGACCGCATTAACGAAGAAGCCGATAAGACACTCTCCAAGGAAGCACTCGCACAGATAAGGGCAAAGTTAAGTTCATTAACATCAGGTTACAATAATGATACTTTTTATGATACATATAATTACTCTGATGCAATTTCAGGAAGCATTTTTGAATTCCAGTCGGACAATATTGTTGACAGCCTGGATGATTTTATAACAGACACCAAGGATGATGGTTTTTTTCATAAAATAACAACGGACACAAGCGGAATAATTGTATATTCCATAGACGGATATGAGAATTTCAGCGAGAATGACTTAAGCGATTCTATCTTTGATTACACAGATTATAAGTCATCATCATTACAGAATGTTTCCATTACCAATAAGGGAGATGCCATTTATAAACGGATTAACAGTGATAAATGGAATATCTATATCAAGCTCAATGAAACTGAGGCAAATGCATTCAGCGACCGCAAAACAATTAATATCCGTTTTGTAGATGATGATATAAGCTGCACTGCCGGCATAGAGGTTATCAGCCGGGATGAATCATATTACGGTAAACTTACACTTTCAAGATATATGGTTAATTTTGCGGACAAGCGTTTTGTTAACGTAGAGGTAGCCAAGGGACAGGTTCACGGACTTAAGATACCTAACAGCGCTATCCTAAGCTCCAACGCATACAAAATTCCTAAGTCATGCATGTTCACAAACGAAAGCATGATTAAAGAGTCATATGATGAACAGGGGCAGGTTTCGTATATTAATGTAACGCCTGATATATATTATGCCGATGAAGATTACTATTATATTTCAACAGATGATTTTAAAATAGGAGATATTCTTCATATTGCGGATTCTGATGAGATATTTGTGGTCGGAACGATGGCGGAACTTGACGGTGTATATTGTGTTAACAAAGGGTATGCCGTATTTAAAGCGGTAAATGTAATTGATAAAAATAAAGAATACAGTATCGTTACCAAGGGACGTGAATATAGTCTTGCCAAATACGACCATATTGTTCTTGATCATACAACAGTCAAAGATGATGATATAGTAAATTAAACAAGGAGTTTTGTTATGTTAGTTGATAATTTAAAAAAAGTTCAGGATAATATTATAAACGCTGCCAGACGTGCAGGCCGTAATCCTGAAGACATTACACTTATAGCGGTCAGCAAAACCAAACCGGTTTCGATGATACAGGAAATTTATGATGCCGGTGTAAGAGAATTCGGTGAAAATAAAGTCCAGGAAATCGTATCCAAATCGGAAGTACTTCCAGATGACATACACTGGCATATGATTGGACACTTACAACGCAATAAAGTTAAATCGGTGATAGATAAAGCATGCCTGATTCATTCTGTTGATTCATTGAGGCTTGCAGTCCAGATCAGCGAAGAAGCAGTCAAAAAAGGAATTAAAAACATACCGATTCTAATGGAGATTAATATTGCCGGGGAGGATACCAAATTCGGTTTTACTGCTGATGAAGCCTTCGATGCGCTAAAAGAAATAGCTGCACTTCCCAATATCATGGTACGTGGACTTATGACAAGTGCTCCGTATGTGACTGATCCTGAGGATAACAGAAAATATTTTAGACAGTTGAAGCAATTATGTGTTGACTTAAAAGCTAAAAACATTGATAATACAAGTATGGATTTATTGTCCATGGGTATGACCAATGATTACGAGGTTGCAGTAGAAGAGGGCGCCACACATGTCCGTGTCGGAACTGCGATTTTTGGCGAAAGAGATTATAATATATAAGATATAAGATAGGAGACATTGAACAATGGGCTTTATAGACGGTTTTTTAGATAAAATGAAACTTAACGGCAATTATGATGAAGATGAAGAATACGACGGATATGATGACGATGAGGAAGAAGATGTAACGCCTAAGGTCAGAAACAGCCGTAAGAAGAATGATGACATTTTTTCTTCCTCCAAGAATAATTCTGATGATGACGATTTCGGGGATTTAGAGGAGAAAATAATCAAATCAACCGACACAAGACCTGTGAAACCGGCCCGTGTGTCCAGAAATTCTTCCGCATCCCGCGGTTCGTCAAAGAATTCATCAAGTAAGGTGGTAAGTATGCAGGGTAAATTTAATCCAATGGAAGTGTGTGTAATTAAACCTACCAATGTTGAAGACGGACGTGAAATAGCGGAGACTCTGCTTTCAGGACGTGCAGTTATACTTAATCTTGAAGGTTTGGATATGGAACTGGCCCAGAGGATAATTGATTTCAGCGGTGGCGCATGTTTTGCCATTGACGGCAAGCTCAAAAAAGTATCTAATTATATATTTATTGCAACACCTTCATCCATATCAATTTCCGGCGATTTATTTGAACTGTTTTCAAATGATGTATCATTCGGAACAGACAGCAGTGATTTCTGATGCGCGGAAATGAATTTCTGCAATCTGATGAGGACAGGCTCACAGCAGGTAAGCTGATTGATGCCGCTAATATGTGTTATAAACGTGATATCCCTGTAACCACGGATTTTCTCGATCTTAATAAGCAGTCGGTATTTCACCGGATTAATTCATCATCTGAGTGGCCGCCTGTTTATTATGTTATGGATGGCGGATATGACACCGCTGAACGTAAAATGATTATTTTTCTGCCATATGAGGATTTCCCGTATAATCAGCCATATGATATTATACGAATCAAACCGGCTAATCCCCGTTTTGCGGAATCACTTACACATCGGGATTATCTCGGTTCACTTATGGGACTTGGAATCACGCGTGATAAATTAGGTGATGTTGTTCTCGATGACGGATGCGCATATGTATTTGCTGATGCAAATATATCAGATTATATAATATCAGGTCTTTGCCAGGTAAAACATACAACAGTCACTGCTTCAACAATTGACAAACTTGATTTTAACTATACCCCGGCATTCGAAGAAATCAAAGGTACCGTTGCGTCATTACGGCTGGATTCCGTTATATCGCTTGGATTCGGCGGTTCAAGAAACAGCATGATATCACATATAGAGAACGGTCAGACAGCGGTAAATGGGCGTATTATAACGACCAACGCATACAATCTCAAGCCTGACGATATTATATCTGTGCGCGGTCTCGGCAAGATCAGATTTGTTAATTCCGTTGCTTCGACCAAAAAAGGCCGGCTTGTCGTTGTTATTCATAAATATATATAACGGAGATTTATATGAAAAAGATTTTATTTTATATTATGAATTTTATATTAATACCTGTATTGGTCATAACGGATCAGGTTACCAAACAGCTTGCGCTTAAAAATCTTAACGGCAAGCCGCCGGTTGATATTATCAAAAATGTTCTGCAGCTTACATACCTTCGTAATGATGGAGCAGCATGGGGAATGTTTTCGGGCAAACAATGGTTTTTTATAATACTTACAGTTGCACTCATGGTTCTGATTATGTACATCTTAATCAAAATGCCGTTCACACGCAAATATCTGCCCCTTAGGATTATTATCGAAACGCTTATGGCCGGCGCACTTGGCAATTTCATAGACCGTGTTGCCAATGGATATGTTCATGATTTTATATATTTTAAGATAATTGACTTCCCGGTATTTAATTTTGCCGATATATGCGTAAGCCTTTCGATGATTGCATTGGTAATAATGATACTTTTTAAATTCAGGGATACTGATTTTGAATTTCTCAAAATACATAAGTCTAAGAAAGAGGACAATTAATTACATGGATAACATGGATTTTGAAGATATTATTAATCTGACAACCGATGAAAATAATTCAGGAGAGCGTATCGATAAGTTTTTATCCGATATGCTTTCTTCTTATTCCCGCTCATATGTACAGAAACTGATTTCTGATAGTCTCGTTCTGGTTGACAATAAAAATATTAAGTCAAATTATAAACTAAGGGCCGGTGATGCAATTACAATATACATTCCCGTACCCAGGGAACTTGAGGTTACTCCTGAGAATATTCCTCTGGATATTATATATGAAGATGATGACATTATTGTAATCAACAAACCTAAGGGAATGGTTGTTCATCCTTCAGCGGGACATTATACCGGTACTCTTGTAAATGCACTTATGTATCACTGTAAAGACCATTTATCGGCCATTAACGGTATATTACGGCCCGGAATTGTTCATCGTATAGACATGGACACCACCGGTGTTATTGTGGCATGCAAGAATGATGCTGCCCATATTTCCATAAGTGAACAGCTTAAGGAGCACAGCATCACAAGGTACTATTATGCTATATGTTACAATCCTTTCAAAGTAACCGAAGGTACCGTGGATGCTCCAATCGGACGTCATCCGTCCGACCGTAAGAAGCGTGCCATCAATTTTAAAAACGGAAAGCCTGCCGTTACACATTACAAAGTTCTTGAGAATTTCAGCAAATACGCATATATACAATGTCAGCTTGAGACAGGAAGAACACATCAGATACGTGTACATATGGCAAGCATATCTCATCCGTTACTCGGTGATACTATGTATTGTAATGCAAAATGTCCTTTTAATCTTCAGGGTCAGACACTTCATGCCGGAGTACTTGGATTCATCCATCCGCGTACCGGAAAATATGTTGAATTCAGTGCACCTCTGCCGGATTATTTCCAGGATTTACTAAAAAAACTATAAAATTCTTTAAAACAGTTTAAACTTTGACAATAATATGATAAAATAATTCTATAATTATTTATCAGTTACGGAGGGTTTGCTTATGGATAAATATGTAATTACAATAGGTCGTGAGTATGGCAGTGCCGGAAGACAGATAGGCATGCAGCTTGCGGATGAATTAGGTATTAAATGTTATGACAAGGAGCTTCTTGCACGTGCTGCCAAGGACAGCGGAATGGCCGAGGAATTGTTCCATAACCATGATGAGAAACCTACCAACAGCTTTCTTTACTCCCTTGTTATGGATACATATTCCATGGGATATTCAACATCTTCATTCGTGGATATGCCGCTTAACCAGAAGGTTTTTATGGCACAATATGATTCGATAAAAAAACTGGCCCAGGAGGAGAACTGTATCATCGTAGGCCGATGTGCAGATTATGCCTTGAAAGATGATCCCGGTCTTATAAGTATTTTTATCAAAGCCAATATGGATGCCAAAATAAAGCGTATTATGAGAATATATGATTATACTGAAAGCAAGGCAAGAGATACTATTATCAAAACCGATAAGAAAAGAGCCAGCTATTATAATTTCTATTCCAATAAGAAATGGGCAGACTCAAGAAGTTATGATTTATGTATCGACAGCAGTGAACTCGGCATTGACAATACTGTCAAATTTCTTAAATCATATATTGAAACAAGACTTACAACACCAAAAGGAACTATATAATAGGATTTAATTATGGTTTATATATCTAAGAAGAGAGGTATTAAAGACTTCTTCAAAACCAGAAATATGAAATATTATATTGCATTTATGATATTATTTCTGGCTGTCATTGCAACAATTATTATCGTCAGTAAGAGGATTCGCCCTGATGGCAGATCAGATGCTGCTCCGACTGATACCGAATCGGATACTGAATCATACAATGAGCCGGTTACGTCTGCAAGAGGTATGTACAGAATAACTATTAATCTTGCAACGCATATGATTACTGCATATGCTTATGATGAGACCAAAGGAGAGTATTCCAATGAGCCGGGAAGGTATATGATTGCTGGAATCGGTGCTATAACAGAAGGTTCTTATCAGTCTTCAGACGGAATTAAGATGACATGGTTTGAATCTGATGATGGATATTACCGTTATTATTCCGATTACGGAAACGGCATTGAATTTCACTCTGCTTTATATAATACTTCCAATGACAAAAACTCTCTCAATGCATCTGACTTTAATACTATAGGCACAGATACCGATACCCCCGGTATTACCTTGCAATTGGCAGATGCCAAATGGATATATGAAAATTGTTCCTATCAGTCTGAATTCGTCATATATTCTGATTCAGATGAGAATGTTAATTATGAGTTTCTTAAGAAAACAGATATTCCGGAAGGCATTACCTGGGATCCTACCGATACAACGGATGATAATTCTGTATGGTGTCCTACTGAAGTTAAATTGCTTGAGTGTGATTCACAGATTGAAGTAGATACCGGCGACGGAATTAATGATATTTTCAAACACGTCAATGCACGTGACAAGGATGATGCAAGTGTTATATCTTATGTATATATAACCGGAAAATATAATCTTGATAAAGCAGGAGAGTACGAAATTACTCTTAATCTGGTTGATACATCCGGAAATCACCTGACTAAACAGATTACACTTATCGTCAGAGAAAGCGAAAGTACCGAAGATTTAACCACTTCCGGCAGCACCGGGGATACAAAGCCTGCATCAGTCAAACCTGATAAGCAGACTGAACCTGTATCATCAGATACTGCCGTAACAAAGCCGGATATTGAGACAACACCGGCTGAAGTTACCGTCCCTGCCGAGACACCAAATATTGAAGAATTTACATCAGTAGAAGAGTTTACCACATCCTCTGATGAGCCTTCTTCAATTACATCTCATGAATAATATAAAGCGGACACTAATTAAATTAGTGTCCGCTTATACTTATTATCTCTGTCTTACTTTAATAATTTATCTGAAAATTCTTTGACCTGTTGTTTCTTTCGTTCGGAAATATCTGCATAATGATCCTTTGTAACCTGAATATTCTTATGACCCAAAGCATCTGCAACCGCATAGAGATCGGATGTTTCTTCGTAATAATTTGTTCCGAATGTTCTTCGTAATGAATGTGGTGACAAGTGTTTTGATGGAATTGTTGCTGTGCCATACTTACTTACAATGCGTTCAACCGAACGTACCGTAAGACGTCCTTTATCCTTACGAGATGCTACAAAAAGTGCTTTTTCCTTATCGTCGCCGGGTTCTCGCTCATAGTTAATGTAATCCTCCAGATATCTATGCAACTCATCGCCGAAGTATACAATATCTTCATTGCCGCCTTTTCGAATTATCCTTATACAATTATGTTCCCAGTCAATATCATTCAAATCAATTCCAACCAGTTCTGAAACACGGATTCCCGTGCCTCCAAGCAATGCAATTATAGCTGTATCACGCATATTGGATCGTCTTGCATATGGTTTCTTATTATCATCCAGTGCGTCACCTGTAATTACATCCGTAAGTAATTCCTTCATCTCATCAGAATCCAGCCGTGACTGTTTCTTATTATGTATGCGTGGTGAATTAACCAACTTGGCCGGATTGGAATGTAAACCACCAAATGCAAAATAATATTGATAAAATGATCTTAATGATGAAAGCTTTCTGGCTCTTGCATTAGCATCATTTGTTATAATCCGACCGTTTTCATCCTTATGGCTTCTAAGATATGACATATATTCCTGGATATCCCTCGGAGTCATTTTATCCAGTATATCAAGAGTCACATTCTCAACAGAACTGACCATCGGATTGTTAGATGCTATAAAACGGAAATATGTCCGGATGTCATATGCATATTCCAGCATGGTTGCCGCTGAACGATTAAGTGTTCCGTCACAATAATCAAAATAATCGCGGCAATACGAAGGCATATCATCAAGAACAGTCTTTAATTTCTCAAGCTGCATTGCAGATAATTGTTTCTTATAATCCATATTATTGACTCCATAAATTCATTATATTTAATAACTATACATATTATAGCATTTATAGCTGTTTTTTGCAATATTATGTCGTAAAATTAATATTTTGCGACATACTTTATCAAACTCCCCTCATCAATCATTATCCTCTTACAATCTTTCCCTGATATAGTTTCTTCTTGATCATATTGATTCCAAATGCTTTCTGACATGCCTTAACATTGCTTAATTCATTCTCTGTTATTATCGACATGCATATTGCCTTATTGCCATCACGGCCGCATCTTCCGCATCTGTGCAGATAATCTACCGGATTCTGCGGTAATCCGATATTAATAACACAATTAAGTTTCTTAAAATCCAATCCACGTGCCGCAACATCTGAACACACCAGATAATCAACTTTACCTGCTGCAAACTTATCTATAAGCTGTCTGCGGGTATTCTTATCGCAATCTGCATTAAGACAACCGGCATTATAATGATGATATTCCAATTTCTGCGTAATTTCCTCTGTATCATATCTGGAATTTGAAAAAATAATACAATGTCCGGTATTCAATGCCTTTATAGCCTTACGGACCGTCTCAATCTTATCCCTGCGTTCTACCACAACATACATATGTTCGATATTGGCCGGTATGGTTATCTTATCATTTGCAAAAATCTTCGTAAAATTATCTGCAAGCAATCCTGCCGTATTCTGGGTCGACACACTAATTGTAGCTGAATAAAGCATGATCTGGATATCTCTCATAAAACACTTACGAAGTGTAAGAATACCTTCAATATTATCCTTATTAACAAGCTTATCGGCCTCATCTATTATAAATGTGCGTACATTATGAACCGATATACGGCGTTCCTGAATAAGCTCATATATACGCTGATATGTGCCTACAACGATATTAGGCTTGCTTTTCAATGTCTGAAGCTGCCGCTTTGTATTCACTCCGCCAAATAAAGCCGCCGCAGTTACCGAAATTCCTGATTTATTGGAAAGCTGGTTAATCTCACTGCAAATCTGTATGCATAATTCCTTTGATGGTGCAATTATAACTGCATACAATGTATGATTATCAGCATTGGCAGATATCGTTGGTAACAGATACGCAAAAGTCTTGCCTGTACCCGTACCCGAACATCCCATTATATTACGTCCTGATAATGCAGGTTCAATACTCTCCTGCTGTATCGAGGTGAGCTTGTCTATGCCTAATTTATGCAGTCCTGATATTAATCTGTTATCTAATTCCATATTATTCCCTTTCAGATTATCTGCCGGTATAAAGCAGATTGTGTTAAAACTTAATAATATGATTATATCAAAAAAAATAAACTTTGCATATACTTTATCGAAAAGAGGTAAATTAAGGTCATATTTTTTCAAAAACCCGGCACGCATGATGCGTGCCGGGAAAATATATGCCGGAATTAAACCGGCGGTTTAAGGGGTGGCAAATTAATGTACAGAATCCGCATAATATATCACAATCATGTTATCTCCTGCATTTATATCATCAGTCGTAAGATTGTTAATATCCTTCAACTGTTCCATATAATCATATATACTGTCATAATAATCATAATCAATATTCGCCTGTGCTATTGACCAGAGTGTATCTCCCTCGTCGACTGTAATATTGGTAAAATATGTATCTGATGCCGAAGCATGTCTCTTGCTCTGACCTTTGACAATTACACTGCCCAGTACAAATGAAATTAACATAATACAAAATAATATGGCAAAAATCACTGCCTTATAAGAGATCATAGTGCTTCTTCTGGTAATTGCTGTCATATGTATACCTCCTGGTTTCCTGAATATCGCATCCGTTCGAATATCTGTTCGATATATTGTTATAATAACACCCGAACAGATGTTTGTCAACATAAAAAACGAACATTTTTTCGGAACTTTTGTTTGCTTTTCTTCCTGACATGTGATATTATATATTTAAATAATTTACAGTCTGTATACACAGAATAAGGAGATTACATATGGCTAACGGAAAGATTACTATTAAGCAGCAGGCGATTCTTGAATTTATTAAAGAACAGATTCTTGCCAAGGGTTACCCTCCTTCGGTAAGAGAGATCTGCGAAGCTGTCAATCTTAAATCCACCTCCAGTGTACATGCACATCTGGAGACACTTGCGAAGAACGGTTATATCAGAAGAGATCCCACCAAGCAGCGTGCCATCGAGATTATAGATGATGATTATGCAATTACACGCCGTGATGTGGTTAATATTCCTATCGTCGGAACCGTAGCTGCGGGACAGCCTCTTCTGGCTGTTGAGAATATCGTCGATTACTATCCTGTACCGGTTGACATGGTACCTAATGAAGAGCTTTTTATGCTTAAAGTCAAGGGAGAAAGCATGATTAATGCGGGAATACTTCCGGGTGATGCTATAATCGTTGCAAGACGCAGCACAGCATCGAACGGCGAAATGGTTGTAGCTCTTGTCGATGACTCCGCTACAGTTAAGACATTTTATAAAGAGAACGGTCATTACAGACTTCAGCCGGAGAATGATTACATGGAACCGATTATTGTTGATCATTGTACTATTATAGGTAAGGTAATCGGACTGATAAGAATTGGCATCTGATATTTATACAATAACAGACAGCATCTGAGGGGGCCTCATTTATGCTGTCTGTTATTTATCTCTCTGTTCTTTTTTGTAATTCATAAAGGAGTTCTGCTGCTGTCCGGTTAAGTCTTGCATTATATGCGTATGGCGCTATCTCACATAACGGTTCAAGCACGAAGAAACGGTTGGCCATATCTATATGCGGTACCATAAGCCTTGAGGTATTAATAATCTGCTCATCATATAACAGAATATCCAGGTCAAGTGTTCTTGGTCCCCAGTGGATTTCGCGTGTTCTTCCGGCTTCTTTTTCAAGTGTGTTAAGATATGTTAAGAGGTTATCAGGTTCAAGATATGTCTCTATCTGTACAACACCATTAATAAAATCCGGCTGTTCAACTCCTCCGTAAGGCTTGGTATTTATCAATGAAGATTCCTTTATAACTCGTATTGAAGCATTATTTTTCATGGCATCCAATGCGCTTCTTATTATAAGCATAGAATCACCTATATTGGATCCCAGTGCTATATATGCCGTATGCCATTTACGGGTTATTGTAACCGATACATTCTCAAGCGGAAGTCCGACAGGTGCCTCAGGTTTGTATATAGTAAGTGTAAGCTCGCGTATAAGCTTTGAATATTTAAAAATATGTGCCGCAAGATTATTTGCAACAGCTTCTATAAGATTATATCTGTTATTTTGCATATAATCTGTAATAACATGACTTAGTTCAGCATAATTTACGGATTTATCAAGATCGTCAGTAATGCCCGCCTGATATGTATCCACGCCAAGTCTGGCTGACACATAGAAATTCTGGCCGTTTATCTGTTCATCCCTGAACACGCCGTGATTACAGTATATTTTCAATTTGTCTATTGATATTGTATCCATTGTATTCCGCCTTTACGAATTCATTATTGCTTCCGTCATCTTGACAGCACGATAATTTTCCTTGACATCATGCACTCTTACAAACATACAATGATTCAGTGCTCCGATTACCGAGGTTGCAACGGTTCCTTCCACTCTCTCGTCCTTGGGAAGATCAAGAGTAAGGCCGACAACCGATTTACGAGATGTTCCCAACAGAACCGGATAACCCATGTCGGATAATCTGTCAAGATACTTGATCACCTGAAGATTCTGCGTATAGTCCTTGCCGAATCCAACACCGGGATCCAGGATTATCTTATCATCCGATATCCCTGCTTCATGCGCAAGCCTTACACACTCCTTCATATCATTAATATAGTCAGTCATAAAATCCGAATACGGGTTCTTATCAATATCACGATTGTGCATAAGACAGCACGCAACATTGGCATCTGCGATAACCGATGCCATTTCCGGATCGTATTTAAGTCCCCATATATCATTGATCAGGTCGGCGCCACTTGCAAGTCCCGCCTTCGCGACCTTGCTTTTATATGTATCAAGTGAGATAACAATGTCCGTTTCTTTCTTAATCTTTTCAATAATCGGACAGACTCTTTCGATTTCCTCCTCGTCAGAAATCATCGTATATCCAGGTCTTGTCGATTCACCGCCGATATCTATGATATCCGCACCGTCATTAATCATTTCGAGCGCATGCTTAAGCGCTGCTTCTTTATTATTATAACGTCCTCCGTCCGAAAAAGAATCCGGGGTAACATTAAGGATTCCCATTATGTGAGTATGTTTTTCATTGTAATTTCTGTTTCCGATAATCATTATCTAGCACCTGCCATTGTCAAAAAAGTATTGCGAAGTTCAGCATCTTCAGTAAATATTCCCTTGGAAGAAATTGTTACCGTACGGCTTCCCGGTTTCTTGATTCCGCGCATTGTCATACACATATGCTCTGCCTCAATAATAACCATTGCGCCCTTAGCATCAAGATTCTCCATAATAGCATCCGCAATCTGCACAGTCATACGTTCCTGGAGCTGAGGCCTTCTCGCATATACTTCAACCGTTCTTGCAAGCTTACTAAGGCCTGCTACACGACCATTGGGAATATATGCAATATGCGCTTTTCCGTAAAAAGGCAAAAAATGATGTTCACACATAGAGTAAAATGTTATATCTTTTTCTATTATCATATCCGTATTCTGCGTTGAAAAAGTTTTACTGAGATGAACTGATGCATCCTCATTAAGTCCGGCAAAAATTTCCTCATACATCCTGGCAATCCTGTCAGGTGTCTCAACAAGGCCCTCCCTTGACGCGTCCTCACCGATTCCTTCTATTATAAGCTGCACGCCCTGTTTTATTTTATCTTTGTCCATATTTTCTGTAAGCCTCCTTCACTAATGCAAGATGTGCCAATGAACCGCATGCTATAACTTTATTTTCACCGGCCATATCAAAAGCATGTGATACCGCTTTATAAATATCTGCCTCATATCCAACTTCTATATCATAATATTTTTTGATATATTCTGCAAGGTCTTTAGCAGGAAAAGAACGCGGATTATCCGGTGCCATTGTCGTTATAACCGAATCTGCCAAAGGCATGATATGCTCAAGCACGCCGCGCGTATCCTTATCCTTGAACATCGCAAGAATGATCACAGATTTTTCATCTCCGTAAAGCCTGTGGTAACTGTCAGCAAAAGCTGCCGCTCCGGCCGGATTATGTGCCCCGTCGAGAATAAGCATCTTTTTATTATCGTTAAGGATTTCAAACCTTCCCGGCCACTTCATGTTGTACATACCGGCTCTAATGATATCATCAGTCAGATTATATCCTTTATTACGAAGTCGGTCCACAACTTCCAATGCGATTGCGCCATTCACTGCCTGATATGCTGCCGGAGTATTCAGCCTGATATCTTTATATCCGCGGTAACTGAACACAAGTTCATTATTACCTGTATTACAGATTATATTCTCATCATCTATGTAATATATATCACTTTGGGTCTGCATGGCACGTTCCGTTAAGACGGATGAATATCGTTCATCCTTGTATGCAGCCACATCCACACCGGGCTTTATTATTCCCGCTTTACATTCCGCTATTTTCTCAATAGTATCGCCCAGGAATGACATATGGTCCATCGAAACCGGTGTGATTACCGAGCAGATAACGTCAGACATGACATTGGTTGCATCAAGTTCACCACCCATGCCACATTCAACAATGGCAATATCACATTTCATGCGGTCAAAAAACATAAATGCCGCCGCCGTCTCTATCTCAAACCTTGTAGGACAGAGATTTTCATCGCACACAGACACAGTATCTGTTATAACCCTGGCAAAGTCATCTTCTCTTATATTTACCCCGTTAAACGATATTGTCTCAAGCGGATCAAATACGGCAGGTGAACAATATCGTCCGATGCGGTAACCGGCCATGGTAAGCACGGATGTTAAGAAAGCACCTACGGAGCCTTTTCCGTTGGTGCCTGCAATATGAACGGCCCGCACTTTATTCTGCGGGTTTCCCAATCTTGTTAATAATTCAGAAATATTCTCAAGACCCGGCCTGCTTCCAAGACCGTTAAGACTGTCAAGATATTCTGTCGTTTCCATATAGTTCATTACAAATCCTCTATTTCAACGTTGGTTCCATCGCTCCAGATTCGCTCAAGGTCATAGAAGAAACGTTCTTCCTTTGAAAAAACATGCACAATAACATCGCCGAAATCCATAAGTATCCAGCCTGAATTATTATTTCCTTCAACCTGTTTTAATTTGACACCGGCTTCGAGTAGTTTCTCTTCCACACTGTCGGCAATAGCCTGAACCTGATTGACATTGCTTCCGTTGGTAACTATAAAATAATCCGCAATTACCGATACTTTTGATATATCGATTATTCTTGTGTTTTCGCCTTTCTTATCGCTTATGGCCTCATATGCTGTTTTAAGAATGTCTTTTGAGCTCATAAAACCGTTCCTTTCTTATCTGTCCTTATAAAAATCCCTTGTCTTTACCGTCATTTCATCTATGCATTTTTTCTTACCCTTAAGGTAATTAAGTGTATCATCAGATATAACATACACGCATCTGTCAAGATTTTCAAAAGCAAGTCTCCTGATATATGCAAGATTCGGCTGTCTGGTTCTTCCGGGTTCCATATAATCGGCTGTAAATACGATTTTCTCAAGGAGTGTCATATCCGGTCTGCCGGTTGTATGCCACGTTATCGCGCTTAGAACCGCCTCATCCTCCACACCGTACCTGTGGGCAGCATAATATGCGCCAAGTTTGCCATGAAGAAGAAAAGGGTTATCACGTTCACTTTCTGTAACGTCAATGGAATGTTTCAGAGCTTTTTCAAGCATCTGTGCATCACTCATGCACTTCGCATTATCATGAAGCAGACCGGCAATCATCGCCTGACATAAAAGCTCGTCCTCTGTGCCCTCAGGTGCATAATGCATTGCAAGTGCAGCCGCCGTATACATAACGCCTAGTGTATGTGTCATACGGCTTTCATCAATATATTTTGAAAGTTTGTGTCTTATTGCGTCAAAATCATATTCTGCCATAATATTATACCTGCTTTGTATATAAATTATTTGTCCGGATATATTCCATAACCTGTTCCGGTATATACTGTTTTACATCTTTGCCTTCAGAAATCATCTGTCTTAACATGGTAGAACTTATATCGGTATCGGGCATACTCAAAAAATGCGTAACCGCACCGTATTTTGTACCGTACTCACCAGCCTTACACTCAAGCGCTGCCGTCGGTATTCCATCCCTGCAGGCACATGCTATCTGGGCTTTTGCCATTATTATCTCAGGATGAAACCATGTATCAAGTGCCATATACGAATCCGCGCCCAGTATAAAACACAGATTCGGATTCTCCTCATACAAAATGCTTAAAGTCCTCGCCGTATATGATGCGCCATCCATCTTAAGTTCCATGTCAGAAACTTCAAACCTGTCGTTATAACCGATTGCCAGCTTTGTCATGTTAAACCTGTGTTCGCTATCGGTAATCATGCGGTTTCTTTTGTGCGGCGGAACAGCCGCCGGGATAAAAATAACCTTCGTCAGTTCAAGCTCCGACAATGCGTACTCCGCAAGCTTAAGATGCGCCATATGAATCGGATCAAAAGTACCTCCGAGTATGCCGATTTTACCGGTTACATTCATATTATGCCTGCTTTTTACCGGCCTTCGGAAGTTCTATTTTACGATGTTTTTCATCCTTGGCCTGTTTGTATAATACAATTTTCTTGCCGATTACCTGTACAAGCTGTGAACGTGTACGTTCCGCAAGTATTACTCCGAGTTCCTTCGGATCATCTGCGCAGTTCTGAAGAACACTTATCTTTATAAGTTCTCTTTTCTCAAGCGCTTCCGACACCGCATTGACGAATTCCGGTGTTATTGAACTCTTGCCGCACTGAAAAATCGGTTCGGTTGTCATGGCAAGACCTTTTAAATATGCACGCTGTTTGGTTGTCATATATTATCCTCCTGTTATCTGTAATAATCAAATTCCAAATCGCCGAGATAAACCGTGTCGCCTTCCTCAATACCGAGTTCTTCAAGCTTCTCGATTATTCCCTGCTCTTTCATGAATTTCTGGAAGAATGAAAATCCCTTTTCATCATCCAGATTCGTATATCCAAGCATTCTGTCAACACGCGGTCCTTCAATGACAAACGCATGCTCATCCGCCTTGTATACGTCAATCGGAGTGCTGTCATCATACATCTCTTCCGGATAGTATTCACGCTCATATACGACCGGTTCCGACGGACATTCATCAAGCAGATGTCTTACCGCATAGAGAAGTTCCCGAAGCCCTTTGCCCGTTGCCGCCGAAATAGGGAAAACCTTGATTCCCTTCGGTTCAAACTCATCGCGAAGCTTCTGAACCGGATTCTCATCCTCCGAATATATCAAATCTATCTTATTGGCTGCTATAACCTGCGGTTTATCCGCAAGTTCTGCATTGTATGCCTTTAATTCCGAATTAATTTTGTTGATGTCGTCTATAGGATCCCTGCCCTCACTTGATGCCGCATCAACCATGTGAATAATAACTTTGGTTCTTTCAATATGCTTTAAAAATTCATGACCGAGACCGACGCCTTCAGATGCACCCTCTATAAGTCCCGGAATATCAGCGATGACAAAACCGTCAGCGCCGTCTAAGTCCACCACGCCAAGGTTAGGATTAAGTGTTGTAAAATGATAGTTGGCAATCTTCGGTTTGGCATTACTTACCATTGAAAGAAGTGTTGATTTTCCGACATTCGGAAAACCTACCAGTCCGACATCCGCTATCACCTTAAGCTCAAGTCTTACCCATAATTCTTTGGCCTGCTGTCCCGGCTGGGCATATTTAGGGACCTGCATAGTGGCCGTGGCGTAATTTTTGTTACCTTTGCCGCCGCGTCCGCCTCTTAATATGGTGACTTTCATATTGTCACCCGACATGTCGGCAATAATCTTGCCTGAAGTGTCGTCTTTTATAATAGTTCCTTCCGGAACCTTAATGATAAGGTCGGCGCCATCCTTGCCGTGACAAAGTCTTTTGCCGCCTTCCTCTCCGCTTTCTGCAACATATTTGCGGGTATGTCTGAACTCTCCAAGCGTATTGAGTCCCTTGTCAACTTCAAATATGATATCTCCGCCGCGTCCGCCGTCACCGCCGTCCGGGCCGCCTGCTGCGACAAAAAGTTCACGTCTGAAACTTACGTGTCCGTCGCCGCCCTTGCCTGATTTAATAAATATTTTTGCGCTGTCTGCGAACATATGCTGCCTCCTTACATAAACACAGAAAGCTCCAAATCCAATGGATTCGGAGCTTTGATAAAACTTGCTTTACTCTTCTGCTGCAACCGGATATACAGAAACCTGCTTCTTGTCTCTGCCTTTTCTCTCGAATCTTACAATACCGTCTGCTGTAGCAAACAATGTGTCATCGCCACCACGTCCGACATTAACGCCCGGGAGAATCTTTGTTCCACGCTGTCTGTAAAGAATGTTTCCGGCTAATACGAACTGTCCGTCAGCTCTCTTTGCACCTAATCTCTTAGACTCTGAGTCTCTGCCGTTCTTAGTAGAACCAACACCTTTTTTATGAGCGAAAAACTGAAGGTTAAGTTTTAACATAAGTGTTACACCTCCTTGAATGTCTTATGCAGCCGTGATACTAATAATCACGGTATTTAATCGATACGTTCCCCGGATAGTCCCGTGCAATCTCCGTAAGCCCTAATTCAAGCGATTTAAAGAAAAGCTCTGATTCATTACTTACCGCACCGTCTATCTGGAACTCAATAATTGCTCTTCTGTCATTAATATTCTCATCAAACTTGTCATGAGTAAGCTTCTCAATCGAGTTAATGGTATTAATGATGAGTGCCGAAACCGAGGCACATACTACATCGGTTCCTCTCATGCCGTGTCCGGCATGTCCTTTGGACTGAAATCCGATAATATCACCGGACTTCCGATAAAAAATTATATTCGTCATAGACCTGGTTATTAAGCGTTGATTGACTCAATCTTAACCTTTGTGAATAACTGTCTGTGACCGTTCTTCTTGTGATAGCCTGTTTTTCTCTTGTACTTGTAAACAACGACTTTCTTGTCCTTGCCTTCACATACAACAGATGCAGTAACTGATGCTCCGGCAATTGTCGGGTTACCGATTACGGTTTCTCCATCACTTACGAGAAGAACTTTATCGAATGTTACAGTTTCACCATCTGCAACTCCGAGCTTCTCAACTTTGATAACGTCGCCCTCAGATACTTTGTACTGCTTACCACATGCTGCAATAACTGCGTACTTCATCTTGGTTTCCTCCTATTATCAATACTCGCCAGCTATGGTGGTCTTATCGACACTTACTACCTCGCTGTGCGGCACACTAGATTATATTAATATATACAAAGGGATTTGTCAAATGTTTTTTCAAATAAATCATTAATTTTTTGCGATACCTGCAATATTATCCGGCGTGAATTTCTGCCATACAACAGTGTCGGTCACATCCGGCACAAGTTTCATTATATATTCATTGTACTCATCTTCTGTAACCTTAACGCCTAACCTATAATACTCGACAGTGTCATTAACCGTATACTCTTTCTGAGCAAGTGCAATCATATACGTCCTGCCTTTTCGCAATATCCAATAATCATACCGGCTTTGCGAAACAGAATTGTACACTATCCCATCATTTGTTATATTATACATTTCTTTGTTAAACAGCCGGTTGCCGACCGGAACAGCATAAATCTCCCCGTCATAGTTATACAGTAAAAGTGCACCTTCGTCCGACAGCAGTATAACCTCTTTTACGTTGTCGCCATTCAGATCTACAACCGCAAACTCATTCCATTGCAGCGGTTCTTCTGACACTGTATTTCCCATATCATATATCAGATTGTAATCTTTTAAATACATTTGTTTGAACTGGGAGCTTTGTCCACAGTCCACTGCATCACATTCATTGGAAATCCAGTCTATTCCTTCTGATATTATATTGACTTTCTTTTTGCTGCCAAGGGCCTCTGACATACTTTCTTTGGCATGCAGTACAACATCTTCCGGTTGTACAGTATGCGGCAGAGTCTCATATTCCGTTGGCTGCGTCTGCGTTTGCGGTTCGGTCATTTCAATTGTGGAAATTTCAACCGTACCCTTAGTGTCATCATGGATCACGTCAACTTCGTTTACACTTATTTTTGCTCTTGAGCACGCTGTCAGAAATAATGCCAAAAAGAATAATAATCCTATTTTTTTGTACATACTTAAACTCCATTCATTGTATTGTATAATCCACCTGTTCCTTGACATTTATATTTTTCTTTACATTTTCTTCGACATCAATATTTTTCCTTTCCTCAGACTTAATATAACTATAATCACTCTGATGTCTAATGTTCTGTACATTCATACAATAATCCTCCTTAAGTTAAATATACTTTACAGCCTCTATAGATAAAAATCTCCCGGCAATATTTACCGAGAGATTTTTATATTTATATCCCTTCGAGTCTAAAAGCTATTACAAATATATCACCAATTATATATATTGTCAACTTTTCCTCTTGCCATATACCTTCTTACCAGATTTTCTGTAGGTTCGCCTCAACCAGCATACATTCTTCCAAGACCGCATAACATCTTTTATAACATTGTTTATTTTTCAAGAATTTGCGGATCAAGGAGGAAGTCATAAATGTTTACAGTCAAGATACCATAGTCATCATAACAGGGCTGTATAATATCTTTTGTGATAACAATTTTTTTGAAAGAATCATCAATTTTTCTGAACGGTCTGATTTCCTGAGTGCGTTTCGCTTCGTCTGGCAGCGAGTATGCAGACTGGATATAGTATCTGGAAGAACCAAGATTGCATACAAAATCAACTTCAAGCTGTTTACGGATAACCTTACCTTCCTGATTTCTTTCTGCAATCGGTATTACGCCCACGTCCACACTGTAACCACGCATACGAAGTTCATTATAAATTACATTCTCCATAGAATGAGTCTGTTCAAACTGACGGAAATTGATTCTGGCATTGCGAAGGCCAAGATCGGAAAAGTAATATTTCTTTGGTGTTTCAATATACGCTTTTCCCTTAATATCATATCTTTGTGCTGATTCAATCAGGAAAGAATCCTCGAAATAATCCAGATATTTCTTAATGGTAGCAGAAGTAATTCTGGATTTCTTTACCGTCTTAAAAGTATTCTTCAACTTTTCTGGGTTGGTCAGCGAACCAATGGCAGAGGAAAGAATATTCAGAAGATCTTCCAATTCTCCGATATTCCTCACTCGGTTACGTTTGGTAATATCTCGAAGATATATCTCATTGAACAGATTCTGCAATGCAGCTGCCTTATTATTTGCTCCCTCACGAAGAACAACCAGAGGAATACCGCCATACAGCATATATTCAGATAATCCCATGTACTTATCACCGCTGTAAATGGTCATAAACTCAGCAAAACTCAGGGGATACATATGAACCTCATCACCCCGACCGGCGAACTCGGTGGCTATATCTTTAGACAAAAGTTTTGCATTACTTCCTGTCACAAATACATCCATATTATCTTTGCGAAGATAGCCATTTAAAACGGCTTCAAAACAATCCAACATCTGAATTTCATCAAGCAGCAGATAATACATTTCTTCACCTACAACTTTGGAACGGATATAAGTCATAAACTTTTCAGGGTCAACTCCACGCTTTTCCTTTTCAATCTGAATCAGGCTTTCGCCAATCAGATAAAGATCATCGGCTGAATCAAACGCAAAGCGAATGATGTGATCAGCATCAACTCCGCTTTCCAATAAATGATGGTAAAACAGATTATTCAGTAAATAGGATTTTCCACATCGACGAATACCGGTAATTACCTTAATCAGTCCATTATTCTTTCTTTTTATCAATTTATCCAAATAAAAATCTCTGCGAATCTCCATCTTAAAACCTCACTGTAAAAGATTTTTGCAACATGTTGCATTTTTCTATTCTAGTATATCCGAATAGACTTCAAAAATCAATATATCAGCCGGACACTGGAATAGATTTTGGTAATTTGTTGCATATTTCTATTCCACAATCATATTATATTCTTTAGAAGCAGTGTTTATCCCGCATTTTAGTAGAAAAGGAGCTTTCGCATACGCTAAGGCTCCTTCTTAAAATATGTGGATTTCACAAACTTGAAGTTACGTGTGTATTTTACATAAATTTTGCTTCCTTTAAATAATCTAACATTGTCTTCTAAACAATCAGGGTTATATTCTCCCATGATATTGTAAGTTCCTATGGAATACTCAGATGAAATCTCTGTAAAAAAATATTGCAAATTACACATATTCATAAAAGAGGCAAAAACATTATTTTGTTCAGCTGCTTCCTCTACCTTATTTCTCCAGTTCGAATATGTTTCTTCATAGGTACCTGCAAGACTCTCAGAAGGTTCCTTTTTGTCTTTTTCATGTATCAAGTTTTTTTCTGCATATAAAAGGAGACCCTTTGATAAAATCCTTAATTCAGAAACATCCTTACTTGTAACAATGCCCTTTATATTATCCACAAAGAACTCATTAATCGGCAAGGACTCCAATTTCTCTAACATTCTTTTTGTGCCACGCTTAAAATATCTTCCTTAAGTTAAATATACTTTACAGCCTCTATAAATCACCAATTATATATATTGTCAACTTTTCATCTTTCCATATACCTTCTCACCAGATTCAGCCCGTCTACAGGCACACAGAATTCCGGGGAATGGTTCACGCATGCTTTGTATACTTCATCAATCGCAAACCATTTCACGGACTCAACTTCGTCCGCCTGAAGCGTAAGTGCATTGATGTCGACCGGTTCGGTGTAAAGATACACAAAAGCCACTTCGCAGTCCCTAAACGGCTTGCCGAAAAATTCTTTTTCATATTGGATCGGGAATTTGCCGATGTATGTAAGAGCGGCAGGCTTCGCTTTGATTCCCAGTTCTTCACCAAGTTCCCTTAAAGCAGAATCAAGTGGTTCATCCCCGGCCCTTATATGACCTGCGGATGAGGTATCATATCTGCCCGGAAAAGAGTCCTTATTATACGAGCGCTGCTGTAAAAGGACTTCACAGCCATTATCAGTATTGCGCACAATCCATATATGCGCCGTCCTGTGCCTTATCCCTTTATCATGCGCAACAGTTCTCTGAATAGTTTCTCCGGTAGGTATTCCATTCTCATCTACAATGTCAAAAATTTCCATACATCCAAATTCTCCGTATCACAATTATTACAGGCTTAATCCAGACTTATATTTTATCAGCCTTTTGGAATCTGGCCATCGACATACAGAATATGATCAACAAGCCAGTCAGTGAGATATTTTAGAATTCCCATAATCTGTTCGTCCTGATCTTCTATCTCATCATTATGATTTTCCATGAATTCTTCAAGTTTGTGTATAAATTCCTGATGCTGAATTTTCTGCGTAAATAACTTCTTATAATTGATGGATTCCATGTACTGTTCTTCATCAGTGAAATGTTTCACCGTATAATCATGAAGATTCTTCAATATTGCGTCAATCCTGTCATATTTATCCGGTGTAAACTCGTCATGAAGAAGCTCATATGCCTCGTCTGCATATTTAAACAACTGCTTGTGTTCTTCGTCAATCATATCTATTCCGATATAATATTCTGGTTTCATTTCATACATAATTAATTCCTTCTTTCATTTTAAGATTTTAGTATTTTTTTGAATGTCCTTGCAAAAATAGTGGTACATATTACAACAGCGATTATGTCCGCTGCCGGTTCCGCATAATACACGCCCATTACATCACCGCCCATGGCAGCCGGGAAAATTATTGCAAAAGGTATAAGTAATATGACCTTACGGAGCAGTGCAATAAAAAGTGATATTTTGGCCTGGCCTAATGCCATGAATGTTGTCTGGCAGCTCATCTGCAGTCCGAAAATAAGCATTCCGAATACAAATACCGGAAGCACACGCTTTATAAGAGTTCTTAACGCCTCGCTGTCACCGAATAACAATGCATAGAATCCCGGAAAAACAATTGCACTTAAAGCCATAAGTGCCGACACGCTTGTCATCACTATGATCAGACGCTTAAATGTCGCACGCACCCTGTCCGGCTTACCGGCTCCGTAGTTATAGCTCATTATAGGCTGTACACCCTGGCCGAAACCGTTAATAGGCGTTGTGATTAACTGCATGACACTCTGCAGGACCGTAAGTGATGCCACATACAGATCACCGCCGTATTTCTTGAGGCCGTGATTGAGCACAATGGAAATCATTGCCTCCGTCGCCTGCATGATAAAAGGCGACACTCCAAGTGCCGATATGCTTCCGATAAGACGTATATCCGGCTTTATATTGCATATCTTAATGCGAAGACTTGTCTTTGGCAAGAAAAGGAAACGCATAACCCATGCCGCCGACAGAAACTGGGATATAATCGTCGCAACAGCCGCACCCTTGACGCCCATGTTAAATCCGAATATAAGGACCGGGTCGAGTGCTATATTGACAATGGCTCCGATGAGGACCGAAATCATCGCAACGGAGGATTTACCCTGCGCGGTTATGAACATATTAAGTCCCACCGCAATCTGTACAAAAATTGTACCTATAAGATATATCGAAATATAATCATCCGCATATACATATGTTGCATCGGATGCACCTATAAGATACAGGAAAGGCTTTTTTACAATATAGAATACTGCCATAAGCACAACAGAAAATACTAAAATCATAAAAAAAGAATTTCCGAGTATTTTCTCCGCACGCTTCTTGTCGCCCTTTCCCATTGCTATCGCGGCAAGCGGTGCCCCTCCGGCCCCGGCAAATGCCGCAAATGCGGAAATTACTATTATTACAGGCATTGTGAGGCCAAGACCCGCAAGCGCGTTTTCTCCCACGTCTTTTATTCTTCCGACATATATCCTGTCCACTATGCTGTACAGAATATTGACTATCTGTGATATCATTATCGGAATACCCATGGAAATCATAAGCTTCCATATATTCCCTGTTCCGAGTTTCTCTTCGCTCTGCATGTTATTTCTTCCTTTGAGTAAATTTCATAAATGCTGCCGCCGCAACGATTCCGTCACTGTGGACGCACATAACGATATAACCGTCGTCACATGATTTTTTTCTCACTGATATTTCTTCGCCTTCAAAGCACTGTGTTATATAATGCAGCTCAATATCACTAAGGATCCTGTCTTCATAGAAAGCTCCGTCAAAAGCATCCATAAGCAGATTCACATAACGAAGGTTCGTCATATGCCTGTTCTTGTCGGTATCAGTGTATCGTATTACATATCTGTAAACCTCATCCGTCCCATCTGCATTCTTGGGAAGCCTGGTAAACGGTTCAAGCTGCAGCTGTCTGTCAACCGCTGCGTTCTCCGGAAAATCTATACAGGAAGGCTTCGTAAGATGCCCTGCTTTCATATCAACCAGGCAGCTTTCAAGCCGTCCTGTTGCCACCTGCTTTCCGTTACAAGTGATTTCAATCGCCTGATGGGTAACAGCGGTTGTTTTCATTTTCTCAATCCATGTATTGATCGTTACCGGATGCTCAAAACCTGTTTCTTCTACGAGGTGCATACGGTATTTGGTATACATCCAGCATATACCGTACTGCTCCGGGATTGTATCATTGCCTTTACCGAAATCATGCATATGCCTTGTCGCGGCATCCTGAAAGAAATTCAGATAGCCTCTTATTCCGATATATCCGTTTTCATCCGCCTCTCTTAACTGAGGCATATAATCATATTCCATGATATAATCTCCGTTTAAAATAATTTCAAGGGACATGTCCCACATTTTCTGTACATTCTGGCTTCCACATAATAGCCGCATTTAAGGCATACTCCTCGTTCAAGATACTTACAGGCAAGACAGGTATCCAGTCTCTGTCTGTACACATCCGGCAATGCCCTGTCATTTTCCGGCGTATCTGCCTTATATTTATTGACGATTTCAAATGCTGTCTTATCGTCAATGGCATTAAGCAGACACCTGACACATCTGAGCTTTTTAAGCGGATTGCCGATACTATTTTCTGACATGACATATCACCGTAACAACCGAAGCAGCCGGAAGTTTAACAATACGTTCCCCACCGTTCCAGTCATCAGTCATATATTCAGGTACTATATTCTCCGGATTGTCAAATGTGTTGCATGCGTGGACGTCTCCGGTAAGCACAGTAATTTCCACCGGTCGGGTAAAAAGCACATTTTCTGAAAACTCGACTTTTACCTCAACTTCATCATTAAGTGAAGCATTGGAAAGAGTAATAGTCACCGTATCATCCTTTACGGATACGGACTGCGATACGGCTCCGACCGATATATCATCACTGCCCACAGTTACTTCATCAACACTGCTTTCCACCAGTTCGGCCCCCTGATGATTCTTATACATTCCGAACACATAATATGTCGGGGTCTTAACGATATCCTTTCCTTCAGTAAGAATCATTGCCTGCAGAACATTAACCATCTGGGCAATATTGGCCATTGATATGCGGTCACATCTTGCATTGAAAATATTAAGATTTGCCGCTGCCACAATGGCATCCCTTATCGTATTCTGCTGATACAGAAATCCCGGATTGGTTCCCGGTTCCACATCATACCAGGTTCCCCATTCGTCCACTATAAGGCTTATATCGTGTTCAGGATCGTATTTATCCATAATTTCAAGGTGTTTATCGATTATATCCGCTATGTGAAGAGTTTTTTGAATTGTAATATAATATTCTTTATCATCAAATTCCGTTGCACTTCCCTTATGCTCCCAGTTTCCCAGAACTGTGTAATAATGAAGGCTTATCGCCCTGGCATGCAATCTGTTGATACGTTTCATAAGTTCTTCGGTCCAATGATAATCATCGGAATTTGGACCGCATGCTATTTTGTACAGGTGGTTGTCACCACAGTCCTTACAGAACTGCTGATAGCGTTTGTATTCGGATGCATAATATTCAGGGTCCATGTTTCCGCCGCATCCCCAGTTTTCATTGCCGATACCGATATATTTAAGTTTCCACGGCTGGGTTCTTCCATTCGCCACACGCTCATTGGCTACGGATGATCCCGCCGGTGCCGTCATATATTCAATCCATTCTGATGCTTCTCTTACGGTACCGCTGCCAAGATTAAGCGCGATATACGGCTCACAACCTATCTGGCTGCACAATTCCATAAATTCGTGCGTTCCGAAGCTGTTATCTTCTACCACACCGCCCCAGTTGGTATTAACCATGTGGCGCCTGTCTGCTTTATCTCCGATGCCGTCACGCCAATGATATTCATCTGCAAAGCATCCTCCCGGCCATCTTAATACCGGCACTCCGATTTCCTTCAATGCGTCAACTACATCCTTACGCATTCCGTTAACATTAGGAATATCAGAATCATCCCCAACGTATATTCCGTCGTATATACATCTTCCGAGATGTTCAGAAAACTGTCCGTATAATTCCGGTGATATGATTTTTCCTGTCTTATTTCCAATTTGCAAAGTTGTTTTAAGCATTTCGTTCTCCTTTTAGTATTTCATGTAATGGTTTTTTGATTTTCTTACGCGTTACCTCCATAAGGTCAAGGCCCGTAAATTCCACAAAAACGGCCTTGACAGGGTCTGCAGCAAGATATTTTTTCATTGTATCCTGAATTATATTACGGTTATCTTTCTCACAGAGATTGATGAAATCAATAATTATAATTCCTGATATGTTACGCAGTATAAGCTGTCTGGCAATCTCCGCACAGGCTTCAAGATTAGTCTTTAAAAAAGTCTTCTCCCTGTCCGCGTTACGGCCGTCAAATTTGCCCGTATTCACATCTATTACCGTCAATGCTTCAGTAGGTTCGATAACAAGATATCCGCCCGATTTGAGCCACACGCGCTTGTCTAAGGCATGTTCCAGTCTCGATTCCATTGAATAAGCCTTGATAAGCGGCAGCAGTTTATCATCATACAGACGTACGGGCGTATCATAGTCCTGTTTTGCAAGGAATCCGGCAAGTTCTTTATTGTCCGTTACAATCTCGTCATCCGGACCGAGTCTGTAAGAGGATATGTCACTTAACATCCCATTGTCAGACTCCTTTAGCAATGTAAAAGCCGGTCTGTGATATGCCTTATCCAGAATATTCCTATATTCTTCTGTCAGACGCTTCAGTTCTGCCTCAATCTCATCCGCAGATGCATTAACCGCGTCGGTTCTTATAATAAAACCGTAATCATCGGTAACATACGGCATGACTATGGCTTTAAGTTTGTCAGCCAATATTTTGTCGGTAATCTTATGTGAAACCCCGACACGTCCGGCCTGTTCCCGTGTTATAGCCGCATATTTTCCTCCAAATGATATAATGCTCGATACTAACGGCGCCTTAGACTTAATTCCGTCCTTAAGGACCTGGACAAGCATCAGATCTCCCATGCATACTTTATCCGTATTTTTTCTGTTAAGGAACAACGGACGCGGGTTATCCTTTATCGAAAAATAGCAGATCTTCCCGGGTGTAATTTCGACAAAAGCCGCATCAATATTACGCACAATATCACGCACTCTGGCAACATATATGTTGCCCAGTACGCTTTCTTCATTGTCATATATACCGATGCGGATTTCCCTGTTATCCTCAAAAAGCATTGACAGCTTTCCGGATGTATTATTCACGTTATAATCAGTTATAACTAATTTCTTCATTACCTGCCGGTCAACTCCTTAAAAAAGCATGAATGTGCTCCGGTATGGCACGCCGCTCCCGCCTGTCTTACAATGGCAAGGATCGTATCATTATCACAGTCAAGCTTCATCCCGGATACATACTGGTAATGCCCGGACGTGAGTCCCTTTATCCATAATTCCTGACGGCTTCTGCTGTAATATGTCATCTTACCGGTTGCTATGGTCATATTATAAGCCTCTTCATTCATATAAGCAACCATTAAAACTTCTCCGGTTCCTTCTTCCTGCACAACAACCGGAATCATTCCGTCAGAATTAAGCTTAAATTCGGAATATGGTATTTCACTCTTGAATACCGGAAATTCCTTAACGGCAGCGGCCACATCAATTCTGCGCTCATATATCGCCTTACCCATAATTGCGCCCTTTATTCCGGCTGCATTTAATGCTCTCAGATCATCCATGGAAGATACTCCTCCTGAGGCGATCACATCAAGTCCGGTCTCTTCTGTGAGTCTCTTTGTCATCTCAACATTCGGTCCGCAGAGCATGCCGTCCTTGGAAATGTCAGTATATACTATATGCCTGACTCCCATTTCTTTCATGGCATTGCAAAGTGAAACTGCGCTTGTACCGGACACCTCGCCCCATCCTTCAATGGCAACCATGCCATCCCTGGCATCGACACCGGCTACTATGTGATCACTTCCGAACCGCTCGATTGCTTTTCGCACAAATTCAGGTTCCTTAACTGCTTTGGTTCCGATTATAACCCTGTATATACCGTATGAGAGTACTCTCTCAATATCTTCCATTGTTCTTATTCCGCCGCCGAGTTCACACGGAACAGTAACCGAACCGACTATTTTTTTGATGGTCTCTTCATTAACCGAATGTCCTTTAAGTGCTCCGTCAAGGTCAACCAGATGAATGAACGTTGCACCGTTCTCCTCAAAATAGCGTGCTACCTTATACGGTTCGTCACTGTATACGGTCATATTGTCAAATTCGCCCTGTTTTAAGCGGACGCATTTGCCGTCTTTTAAATCTATGGCAGGATAAAGCTGCATTTTAAAGTGCTCCTTTCGTGGACGGAAGTCCGTGTACTCTTTCATCATAGGAAACCGCTTCATCAAGCGCCCGTGCAAATGCCTTAAACATTGCCTCGATTATGTGATGGGCATTTTCACCGTACATCTCTTTTATATGGAGATTCATTCCCGCCGAATATGAAACAGCATAGAAAAATTCCTTTACCATTTCCGTGTCAAAATATCCGACACGTTCGGTATTAAATGTACCGTCAAATACAAGATACGGTCTTCCCGATAAGTCGATTGCACAAATCACCAATGTTTCATCCATAGGAAGCATAAAATTTCCGAATCTCCTAATTCCGCATTTATCACCGAGAGCCTTCCTGATTGCCTCTCCGAGGACAATTCCCGTATCTTCTATAGTATGATGGCAGTCCACATGCAGATCGCCGTTTACCGTCACTTTAAGGTCAAAAAGGCCGTGCTTTGCAAAACTTATCAACATATGGTCAAAAAAACCTATTCCCGTATCAACCTCTGCTTTGCCGCTTCCGTCAAGATCGATTTCAAGTTCAATCTCTGTCTCAGCAGTCTTCCGCGTTACTTTTGATTTTCTTGTCATAATATGCTCCTTATTCAAATCTGACTTTAATTGAGTTGGCATGTGCCGTAAGTCCCTCTGCCTGCGCAAATTTTTCTATGTCGGTATGAATTGCGCCCAATGCTTCTCTTGAATATGATATGATACTTGATTTTTTGATGAAATCATCAACCTCAAGCGGTGAGAAGAACTTGGCTGTTCCGTTAGTCGGAAGTACATGATTCGGTCCGGCAAAATAGTCACCGAGAGGCTCAGAGGAATATTCTCCGAGGAAAATAGCTCCTGCATTACGGATTTTGGTCATTGTCTGGAACGGATCTTTTGTTACAAGTTCAAGGTGTTCGGATGCAATTTCATTAACAACCGCAACAGCCTCATCCATGTCCTTGGCCAGAAGAATATATCCGTAATTTTCGAGTGATTTTTCAATTATCTGTCTTCTTGAAAGCTCTCTTAAGAACCCTTCTGTTTCTTCACTCACCTTCTCGGCAAGCTCCCTTGATGTGGTTACAAGTATCGCCGATGCAAGTTCATCATGCTCTGCCTGGGATAAAAGATCCGCAGCCACAAATCTTGGATTGGCGCTTTCATCCGCAAGTACCATTATCTCACTCGGGCCTGCAATCGAGTCAATTCCAACCTGTCCGTATACGGCTTTTTTGGCAAGTGCAACATATATATTTCCCGGTCCGACTATTTTGTCAACCTTCGGAACGCTTTCAGTTCCGTATGCCATAGCGGCTATTGCCTGCGCTCCACCGACCTTATATATCACATCAACGCCGGCTTCCTTGGCTGCGACAAGCGTGCCACAGTAGATTTTGCCGTCTTTTCCCGGAGGCGTACACATAATTATCTCATCAACGCCGGCAACTTTAGCCGGAACAACATTCATAAGAACAGATGACGGATATGCGGCTTTACCGCCCGGAACATATACTCCGACTCTTGCAAGAGGTGTTATTTTCTGTCCGAGAATTGTACCGTCAGGTGTCGCATCAAACCAGCTGTTACGTTTCTGTTTAGCATGATAATTTCTGATATTTACAAGTGCTTTTCTGATTATTTCAACAAGACCGGCGTCAATCTCTTCATATGCCGCTTTGATTTCATCTTCGGTTACGATTATGTTGTCTGCGTTAAGGTCATAACCGTCGAACTTCTTAGTATATTCAAATACTGCTTCATCGCGGCGGCTTTTGATATCATCTATTATAGTGCTTACACGTCCTTCATACTCTCCGTAGCTGTTAGGACTTCTTTTGAGAAGATTGCTCAAAATATCTTTCCTGGTATTTTCATTAAGTTCAAGTATTCTCATATTATTGTACCTCCGTTTTTCTCTGCTCATCGCGTATGCGGAGCTTGTCTATTATATCCATTATTCTGGTACTTTCCATCTTCATGCTCACCTGGTTAACTACAACTCTTGCTGACAGGTCACACACTTCCTCAAGCACCTGTAAACCGTTCTCACGAAGTGTTGCACCGGTTTCGACAATGTCGACTATAACCTCTGAAAGACCAACAATCGGTGCAAGCTCAACGGAACCGTTAAGTTTGATTATCTCAACCGTCTGGTGCTTAACATTATAGAAATAATCTTTGGCAATATGAGGATATTTGGATGCCACTCTTATAAGGTCGTGGCCGTTAAGCAGCGATCCGGCACTTTCGGGTCCGCACACACACATCTTACACTTACCGATTCCAAGATCATATACCTCATAAAGTTTGCGGTCTTCTTCAAGCAGTGTATCCCTGCCGACAATTCCAATATCCGCCGCGCCATACTCAACATATGTCGGCACATCGGATGCCTTGGCAAGGAAAAATTTAAGTTTAAGTTCTTCATTTACAAATATAAGTTTCCTTGTCTTCTCGTCTTTCATTTCCTCGCATGTAATACCTATTTCTTCAAGTATTTCCATAGCTTTCTTAGCAAGGCGGCCTTTAGCAAGTGCGAATGTAATATATCTCATTATTGTACACCATACCTTTCAAGAAGATTCTTATCAACAAAAAGCACATCTTCATATTTATCGTAATCATCCGGAGACGCACTTCTTGCAAGCACAGCCGGAACATCCGATTTACGGAAAAAAGCTGCAAGCTTAATCGCATCCGTGACATTGGACTCATCATATACTATAAGTCTTGGACTTGTGCCGCACTCTGTCTCAATTTTCTGCCTGTTCATTGCCTGCTGCAGCAGATCCACCGTTATACAGAAGCCAACCGAAGCTTTGTCTTTGCCAAACTGTCCTATTAATTTGTCATAACGGCCTCCGCTTGCTATCGGTTCACCGACATCATATGTATATGCTTTAAAAACAATTCCGGTATAATAATCAAGTTCACTTAACATTCCGAGATCAAACGTAACATATTTCTCAACACCGTAAGCCTTAAGAAGCTCATAAAGTTTCTTAAGATGGTCTACCGCTGCCAGCGAAGTTTCATTATCCGTAAGAAATGCTGCACGGTCAAGCACTTCCACATCCCCGAACAGCTGTGGCAGTTTATAGAATACCTCGCCTGAGTTCCTGTCAATATTTTCACTTTCAATTATCTCTCCGACGCGGAATATATTCTTATTACGTATTATCCGCCGCATCTCAGCTTCGCTCTCCGAATCAAGACCCGCTTTCATGGCAAGACCCTTAAAATACCCTATATGACCGACCTCAACCTGAAAATCAGTAAGTCCGGAATTTAATACCGATTCAACAAGTATGGCAATCATCTCTGCATCGGCTTCGATCGATGAATCTCCGATAAGCTCACATCCGGTCTGGGTAGTCTCTTTAAGCCTTCCCTGATATCTGGAATTATTGATAAATGTATTGCCGCTGTAGCAAAGCCTTACGGCATCTGACTCATCTTCAAAATATTTAGCCGCGCATCTTGCAATCGCCGGTGTCATATCAGGCCTTAATACCAGGGTATTTCCCTCCCTGTCAAATAACTTGAACATATTCTGTGATGCGACCGAGCCTCGTTCCTTATTAAATATATCAAAAAACTCAAATGACGGTGTCTGTATATCCGTATATCCGTATAATTTGAGAATATTGTGTATCTTATCCTGTATATATAATTTCTGTGTACATTCACCATTATATATATCTCTTACGCCTTCAGGTGTATGCAATAATTTTCTTTCCATATCTGCCTCTTTCCTATGTATTGCTTTATTGTGGTAAATCGCTAATTCATTACTACAAGAAAACATATCATAAAAAAATATGTTTGTCAACCCCGCGAGTCCAAATCCATATTCAGCTGTTCAAGATAATGCACAAGCGCTCCGCCCTTCTGTTTTATCCTGTATGTCATGTCAATTTCTGAATATTTAAAATTCTTAAGACCTCCGGATTGTGCACGCTCAACAAATTTTCTGATGTCCTTGAAAGGAATGTAATATTTTTCATCCCTTGCGGTAAAATATAATATTATAAATGATATTCCGCCCTGTTCTTCAAAATCTTTCATGAATTCATACTGATGTTCATGAATATTCTGCAGGGAAAAAGTATCCGTCCGGCATTCTTTGGCGTCAAAACACACCGGTATCCCCTGAACAATACCGATATAATCAACCGTACTTTTCCGGTCAAAATAAGCAAGTGTTATATGCCTGCTTTCCTTATCGATTGTAATCGGTGTTATCGGAGTCGGTATTTTCTGTATCAACGCGAGATTATTGTCACGATACACCGTATTTGTCATATTGATCATCTCTTCGAGTACCGACCCTCTCAGACCTCTGCTCTCTGCCATCTAAAAAACCTCTTAAAATCTTCCGGATATTCTGATTTTATGTCCATTTCCGATATATCCGCAAACCTGTCCGTGAGTTTTGGAAAAACCAGTTCGTATGAATGTAAAAGCTGCCTTTTTATGCCTTTTTTCTTAGAAAATGCAATTGACTCCGGACTTCCGTACTTGATATCGCCCGCTATTGGAAATCCCAGTCTTGACATCTGCGCTCTTATCTGATGTGTTTTTCCTGTTATAAGCCTGACTTTTACAAGTGTAAGGCAGTCATCATATTCGAGCGGTTCAAACTCTGTGTCAATATAATCTCCGTCATCCGGATTGTCATCTATTGTTACCTTATTGGATGCCGCATCTTTCTTAATATATCCGCTTATACGCCCTGCATGTTCCACTCTGCCATAGACAACCGCAAGATAGTATTTCTCAATTTCCCTTGTCTTGATAAGTTCCGACATTTTCTGTGAGCCCGCAAGCGAAATTCCGGCAATCATAAGACCCGACGTATTTCTGTCAAGTCTGTTGCAAAAAGCAGGTGTAAATGCCATACTTATATTCCCGGAACGGTTTGATTTAATCAGATAAGACAGCAGCAATTCGTTCATTGAAATATCGGACGGTTTTGCCTTCTGAGAAAGGACTCCGGCACATTTATCGGCAATTATAATATTGCCATCTTCATATACAACATTAAACGGCATATTCTCATAGATCTTTATATCGTTTACCCGGTTTCCGGTAAATTTATCTATTGTATCGTCCGCCATAAAAACCTGCACTACGTCTTTGACTTTTAATTTTTCATTGCCTTTGGCTTTGGCTTTATTAAGCGTAATATTCTTACCTCTGAGCTGCTTGAAAATAAGTCCCGAAGGGGCATTTTTAAACAGTTTTGCAAGATATTTGTCAAAGCGCTGTCCGGCTTCATTATCTGAGATAATATATTCTCTCATATCAGATACTCATGATAGATACTTTTTCAAAAACAGTATCTATATGCTCCATTTCTTCATCTGTCAGTTCAGTATTTCTTGCCGCAAGCTGTCTGACACGTTTATTAAACTGCGATGCATCTTTAAACAGTTTTACCTTGGCATTATAATCATAGTAATTAAGGAAATTGGTAACTCCTTTTTCAAACTTCTCAGGCACTGCCTTATCATCACATGTATATGCAACAATATTTTCATCCTTATCGATTACCAGCATATTAATTGCAAAACATTTTTCCTGTGCGGTCATAAGCATATCATAATACACCTTAAGCGGTGCGGCACTTGCTTCGCCTTCGTTATAAGTTTCATCACTTACCTTACAGTTCCACGGAATCATAAGATACTGCACAAAAATCTTGGCTGTCGGAAGTATTACAAGAACAGCAAGTATCGTCACAAAGTTTTTACCTGTGCCAAAAATATAATATCCGATAAAATATATAAGAATCATCAACAAAAAGCCGACAAGTGTTCCGACTCCGAGTCTGGTTTTCCTTGCGCGCATATAACCACGTTCGCCCTTTTTTTTCTTCATATCATTTCCACCTTTATTTACTTATTGTCAAATACTTTCATTACAACCTTGTGCGGAAGAATTTTGGCAGCGGCTTCTGCTACTTTCATAGTCACTCCGTACACACTGATTTCGTTGCCAAGTGCTGCATCCTTGATTGCTTTGGTAACTACTTTGGCAGGATCGCTGCATTTAAGTTTCATTCCTTTGCTTCCCGCTATATCAAAAAATTCCGTGTCAACCGGTCCCGGACAAATGGCTGTTACAGTCACTTTACGGCTTCTAAGTTCTGCATTGAGTGCCCTTGAGAAGCTAAGGACATACGCCTTGGTAGCAGCATATACGTTAAATCCCGGCTGCGGTGAAAATGCGGCCGCCGATGCCGCGTTTATTATACGGCTGTGTGTTGACACATACGGGAGACATATTCCCGTAAAAAGAGTAAGTGCCTTGCAATTAAGATCTATCATTCCTGTCTGTTCATATATATCAATTTCATCAAACCGGCCTATTTTACCGTATCCCGCACAATTTACAAGAAGCTTGATATCCGGGTTATTTTCCTTAAGGCAGTCCGCAAAAGCTTTCATATCGCTGTCGTCTGTCATGTCCATGGCAAATACCCTTGCCGGCATATGAAGTTCTTTTTCAAGCTCCATAAGACGTTCTTTGCGTCTGGCAATGAGCCAGATTTCGTCGAGTTTACCGTATTTTCTGTCAATCTGATACGCAAATTCCTTTCCCATTCCGGATGATGCACCTGTTACAACCGCAATTTTCATTTAATATGTTTCCTCCTGATTAAGTTTTTCAAAACTGTCTATGTAATAATCTGCCTTCTGTCTCTTGATTTCATCAATATCTTCGGAATATTTATCATAAACCGCGCATACCTTCATGCCAGCATTATGCCCCGCATCTATACCTACCGGAATATCCTCAAAAACCATACATGTTTCCGGTGATACATTACATAACCTGGCGCATTTGAGATAAACATCCGGTGACGGCTTGCCTGCTCCTACATCGCATCCTGTGACAACTGCATCAAAATATCCTGTTATATCAAGTGCATCCAGGCAGCACATTGCAAGCTCTTTGGAATTACTGGTGGCAATCCCCATCGTGATTCCCCGTTCATGGGCATTCTTAAGAAACTGAGCCACACCCAGTTTGAGCGGAACATGATGTCTGTATTTATCCATTGCCATATCATTCCATATATGCTTAATATCATCTATGCTTTCATTCAGATTGAATCTGTTTTTAAAAAAAACGGCCGTTTCCGTGAAACTCATTCCTTCTATGTCGCGCTGCAGGTTCTCCGGCAGTTCTATTCCTCTGTTTCCCAGAAATTCAATGTCTATGTTACGCCACATCCACATTGAATCAATAATGGTACCGTCCATATCAAAAAAAATCGCTTTTATGTTTTCTAACATATTTCCTCCGGAATATTGTCTTTAAAATAAAGTTTAATCTTCTCCGGCGATAGCCTGATATATTCTCCCGGTGCAAGTTCATCCGGAAGAGTCAGTCCTCCCATCGAAATCCTTTTAAGGTATGTTACATTACATCCCATTGCAGCCATCATTCTCTTAATCTGATGAAATTTGCCTTCATGTAACGTAATATAGCATTTGCTGTAATCATTGCCGGATTCAATTATCTCAAGAAACGCCGGAAGTGCGGTAAAATCCTCATCAACTTTCAAACCCTGTAAAACCTGTCTTACATTATCTTCATTGAGCAGTCCGTCTGTTTCAACATAATATTTCTTATCGACATGTTTCTTTGGTGCGAGCAGATTATGCGCAAGCAGCCCGTCATTGGTTATAAGCAGCAGTCCTTCCGTATCCTTATCAAGTCTCCCTACCGGAAATACATCTTTTTTTGCTTCTTTTATCATGTCTACAACTGTCGGAGTATTTCTGTCCTCTGTAGCTGATATAACACCTGCCGGCTTATTGATAAGATAATATTCATATTGAACATACTCTACAGGCTCATCATTCATTAAAACGATGTCGCAGTCCGTGTCAACTTTCTCTTTCCCGGTACGGGCGGTCGTTCCGTTAATTTTTACCATTCCCTTGCGTATGAATGCTTTGACATCACTCCTGCTTCCCGTTCCCATATCCGCCAGGTATTTGTCAATACGAAGTTTCATTACATCCACCTCCATCCCGGCAGATACTTATTCTTGATGGTATAACCGTTTATGCGTCCCCATCCGAGAGGATAGCCATTTACGGTTATCAATACATTTTTGGATTTCCCGTGAAGTGAATTTTCATCCGCTTCGATGGTCTCTCCTTTAAGATACTTGATGACACGGATATCATCCGGTTCAAAATCCGCGGTGGTAGTGTATTCCCCGCGTTTTATTGTCATAGCAAGTGCCTGGCTTGGTTCAAAACGGTTTTTCTTAAGTTCTCCCATTAGCAAGCCGGTCCTCATTGAACGGATACCCTTCATATCCGGCATATATTCCGGCATATAGTATATTTTCTCACCGTTACTTACCATACGGCTCATATCATAGTCAACATCCAGTTCATCAAGAAATTCTTTCAGTTCCGACGGTATTTTCCCGGATGCAAAGCCACCATTTACATTCACTGTCCGCCGGTAAACTTCTTCTCCGTCTTTCACAAGCAGTGCCACAAAATGACCTTCCCCGTCAAGATGATGTGGAAAAAGCCTTATTGCTTCTTCCATTCCGAATGCACGTACAAATCCTTCATAGTCATATATTCTCTCAAGACGAAACTCTGGATGCTTTTCGAGAAAATATCTTATATTATCTTCATCTTCCATTTGGGAAAATGTGCATGTTGAATAAACAATACTGCCGCCGGCCTTAAGCATGCGTGCCGCATTGTCGAGTATGTTTTTCTGTATTGGAGCATAGAATTCCGGTCCCTGTGATTCCCAGCTCTTTATAAGCTTATTATCCTTGCGGAACATTCCTTCTCCGGAACATGGTGCGTCCACAAGTATTTTATCAAAAAAAGTACCAAAATTATCCGCTAACTTCTCCGGGTATTCGCATGTAACAATAACATTTCCTATACCGAATACTTCTATATTCTTAAGCAGTGCTTTTATTCTTGAGGCGCTGACATCATTGGATACAAGAAGTCCGCTGCCGCAAAGTTTCGCACCGAGTTCCGTGCTTTTTCCTCCGGGTGCCGCACACAGATCCAGCACACATTCTCCCTCTTCTACCGGAAGCACGCACGCCGGTGTCATTGCACTCGGTTCCTGAAGATAATATAATCCCGCGAAATAATAAGGATGTTTGGCCGGTTTATCTTCCTCTTCATAGTAAAATCCGTTAGGAATCCACGGAACCGGCTTTAATTTAAAAGGACTGACCGCAAGGAAATCCTCAACGGATATCTTGGCAGTATTGACACGCAGCCCATACTGTCTCGGCTTGTCAAAACTTGCAAGATAATCTGAAAGTTCTTTATCTCCTATAAGTTCTTTCATGGAATTTATGTATTTCTCAGGTAATTTCATCTTAATGTTCACAGGCTCTGTGCCCTGTATCCTTCCGCTATTATATCCAACTGCCTTGCAAAGCTCCTGAGCTGTTCAAGGTCATTTTTCTTATATATTTCAAAAAATTCATCCTGTATCTTAATTACTTCTTTTTTATTTGCAACCTTATAAAGATTCTGAATATTATTAAGTATATCAGATACTATATTTGCATGTATTATAAAAGAACCCTGCGCATCCATAATCTCATCATGGATGGATGACATTTCTTCATCCAGTTTCAATATTGCACTGGCCGAAGCATTAAGCCTTTGCCTTATGTGATCCGGTATATTGTGACGATATTTGTATTGAAGCGAATGTTCTATTGTGGCCCAGAAATTCATGGCAAGTGTACGAATCTGAATTTCAACAAAAATAGTCCTTGTTCCTTCCATCGTCTCAACATTATAATTAACGATCAGATGATAACTTCTGTACCCGCTTGGTTTGACATTTTTGATATAATCCTTTTCGTGAACAATCTTCATATCGCTGCGGTTCTTGATAATATCAACTACTTTATATATATCCTCTACAAACTGGCACATTATCCTCATGCCGGCTATATCCTCAATCTGTTCCGTTATATTTTCAATCGGAATATCTTTCTTACGGCACTTTTCAAGAATACTTGATATACTTTTAACCCTGCCTGTAACAGTCTCTATCGGAGAATACAGATTCCTTGAACGGTATTCCGATATTATATGATTAAATTTAACAAGCAGCTCCCTGACTGCAAGGTCGTACGGTGTAAGAATTTCCTTCCATAACTGAATTTCCAATTTATATACCTCCTGATACCCACTAAATTAAAGTTTCTCCAAAAGTTTCAATGTAAAATCATATACTCTTTCGGCCGATCTGATTGACAGCCTTTCATCATAAGTATGAACATCATACATATCCGGTCCATATGAAATAATATCAAGTTCCGGCATCTTACCGGCAAAAATACCACATTCAAGTCCGGCATGGATTATCTCAAAAGCAGGGTCTTTATGATACATTTCATTATACACCTGCCCGGCCATTCTGCACAGTAAAGAATTATGCCTGTGAGGCCACGACGGATAATCTCCGCTTTCTTCACATCTGCCGCCGACATACTCTGCCATATTCCTGATTCTGTCAGCAAGTTCTCTTTTTGCCGATGCATGCGAGCTTCTTATTGAGTATCCGAGTCTGAACACTCCGTTCTCATACAACATGACACCGGGATTAAGCGAAGTCTCTACCATATTGATATTGCAGGCATTTCTTGATATGACACCGTATGGCAGCTGTCGCAGACATAATATTATTCTGTCCGTGTCTCCTTCTGATGCAGCCTCTGCATGATTATCTGCGGTTTGTGCTTCAATTAATATGTCATCATCAATGCCTGCATATTCTTCACGCAGTTCACGGGTCATAATTGCACACAATTCTGAAATCCTGTCATAGTCTGCCGTGCATGATATAACTGCCTCCGCATAATTACATATCGCATTATCAACGACACCGCCTTTAAGGCTTACTATTCTAATATCCGCTGTCTGTCTTATACGTTCAAGCACCCGTCCTGTAATAACATTGGCCGAAGGTCTTCCGGTTCCTATATCAGAACCCGAATGTCCGCCCTTAAGTCCTTTGGTGATTATTCTGAATACCGCATTCTCTGTTTTATCCATAACGGTATCCATCATCAGATCACTTCTCAGTCCGCCGGCACATCCGGTAATGAATACGCCTTCTTCCTCCGAGTCCATATTAATCATATATCTGCCGTGTAACACGGAAGTATCAAGTGCCGATGCTCCCAGAAGTCCAACCTCTTCATCAACCGTAAAAACAGCTTCCAAAGGCGGATGCGCTATGGTATCATCATCAAGGATTGCTAACATATATGCCACGGCAATTCCGTTATCAGCTCCAAGTGTCGTATCCACGGCTGTAATATAGCCGCTTTCCAGTGCATCTTCATCTATATTTATAATATCTTTAAGGAAATCATGTCCGGAGGCATTCGTCTTAGCGCCTACCATATCAATATGTCCCTGCAATATAACCGTATCATGATTCTCATATCCGGCAGAGGCTTTCTTATATATGACAACATTTCCTGCCACATCTCTGTAATACCTAAGTCCGTGTTCTTTTGCAAAATTCTCACAATAACCGCTGATTGCCTCTGTATGGTGTGATACATGTGGTATATTACATATGTTTTCAAAATAAAACATAACTTTTTCCGGTTTGTATGATTTCAGCTTTCTTTCCATAATGATCCTTCCATAAGCCAATTTTTCCATTTATTATTTTGCCACAAGTCTGTTCAAAAATCAATCGAATAACATATTATGTACACTAATATATTGAAGTATGAAGAAAATATTTATCTGTATCATATACATCTCATTATTCATACTTATGCTTACTCATCCTGTTATTGTTCTTAGCGGAGCAAAACAGGGCATTTCCCTGTGGATTGAATCGGTCGTTCCCTCGTTGCTGCCATATATGATTCTCAGCAATTTTCTTATATATGCCGGTATTTCCGCAGACACAGCTATTATTATGAAGCCTGCTGCACGCCTGTTAAAACTCCCCGATGATGCCGCATACTGTATATTAGCCGGATTACTGTTTGGTTATCCGGCATGTGCCGTTTCGGCTGTCAGCCTCTACCGTGAAGGCCGGATTGATAAAAATGCCGCAGCTTTTCTTTCATGCTCCTTTAATAATATAAGTCCTGCCTTTATAGCCGGTTTCGTATGCGCCGGCATACTTAAAAACACATCAATGATTGCGCCTGTACTTATTCTTTTTTACATAATTATTTTATTGTCAACCATAATAATCAAATTCACTTTTTTTCGTGGCAGTTATGTAGATTGCACTCCTTCAGTGCCGGAATCCGGTCACTCCGGAAATTTTTTTGATATGGCGGTAATTAATTCATTGACCAATATAGCAAGACTGGCCGGATATATAATCGTCTTCTCCATTGCCGCAAACCTGGTTCTGCAAATTCCCCTGCGTTGTGCGCCATTTATCTGTGCCGTTATGGAGGTGACAACAGGATTAAATGCACTTGCGGACAGCATAAAAAATATGCACATACTTCTGCTTCTCATAATTCCGGCACTCGCATTCGGCGGTATATCCGGAATATTCCAGACCTTCGGTGTCGATACCGATAATGTGATCAACCGCAGAAAATATATTCTCTCCAAATTAATCACAATGGCTGTAGCATTTGTATGTACATATCTGTTTATGATTATATTTAAAATTCAATAAGTTCCCTGATTATACTTCATCATCTGTATCATCAGCGTCATCGTCATCCATAACCGCTTTGACTCCTGCGGCAAGTTCTTCCTGTGCGGCAACTTTCTCCGGTTCAGGTCTTAATTCCTTACGGTTGGACACAACGATATTAAGGTCCTTCTCAAGTGCTCCGATGAGGCTTTCGTACTTGGACTTATTGCTCTCAAGTGAATGCTCGATTAACATCTGAAGGTTAGCAAGCATCTCATCCGTATACTGGATTGCTCCGAGACGGATATTATTCGCATCGGTTGTGGCCTGGTCAACAATCTGCTGTGCTTTCTTGGAAGCATCGTCAATCAATGCATTGGCCTGTTCATATGCACGTTGCATTATCTCATGCTCATTAATAAGTTCTTCTGTATGTATCTGTGCTTCACGGATCATACGGTCGGCCTGCTCTTTAGCATCCGCAAGTATAGCTTCTTTATTGCTGATAAGCTTCTGATATTTCTTAATCTCATCAGGTGTCTTCAGTCTGAGTTCCCTGATAAGTTCATCTATATCTTCTTTATCAACGGCAATCTTCGCGCTTGAAAAAGGTACCGGTCTGCAGCTTGATATATAATCTTCCAATTCGCCTATAATTTGTTCGATTCTGCTCATAATCCACTCTCCTTGTAGCTATATATGTTATATAATATCACTTACTTCTATGTATTACAATAGAATTTTGCATTTCATATTATTTTTTCGTCAAATTTATTTTCTGCGGATAAAAACATGTTTGTTAGTCTTGTATACCTTGGTTTTATAAATTTCAAAGCCTTCGTCATCAAGAAAATCAAAATCCGTTTTTTGTGATGCTTCCACAATTATTATTGTATCTTCCGTAATGTAATCACATGATTTTAATCGGTTAAAAACCTCAGGTTCATATCCTGCTTTATATGGTGGATCCATAAAAACAATGTCAAACGGAAGGCCGCCTTTAAGTCTGTCAAGTGCAGCAAAAACATCCGCCTGCATCAGTATTGCCTTATCGGTGAATTTGGTGAATTTAAGGTTTTCGTTGATACAGTTTATTGCCGTTACGTTATTTTCAACAAGAACCGCCATTTCGGCCCCGCGGCTTAATGCTTCAATCGCAATTCCTCCGCTTCCGGAAAACAAGTCCAGAAAGCGCGCCCCATATATATCGCTCTGTAATACATTAAAAAGTGTCTCTTTTGTTCTGTCTTCCGTTGGACGCGTGTCAGTTCCGGCCGGTGTTTTAAGCGGAAGACTCCTTCGGCTGCCTGCTATGACTCTCATTTTATTCTTTTCCTCCCATATCCTGATCAGGTGTATATTTTAATTTTTGCGTATGTTTCTCGTCTTCTTTATAGTATATTTTACCATACTCCAGACATTTAAAATCATGTCCTTTAATGTCGTAAATCGATGCACTGCAGTTACGTGGGAATACCCCTGCCCAGTAATCTTTAAGTTCACGATGCAGTAAATTAAATGCAAGTGCATTGTTGAGCGCTCCATGTGCAACCACAAGCATTGTAGAGATACTGTCAGATGCCGGTACGATCACATCCTCTATAAATGACGCGGTTCTCGCAATCACATCCTGAAAGCTTTCCCCACCTTTCATCGCCTTAAATTTGTCAGGTGCCGCAAAAAAATCCGCAAAATCCGCCGGGACTTCATTGGATGGCAATCCTTCGTATATTCCGAAGCTCATCTCCTTAAGTCTGTCATCCGTTATTATATTGATATTGCGGTCTCCTCTAATAATTTCAGCCGTTTTGTATGCTCTTATAAGAGGGCTTGAATATATTACATCAAAATTAACATCTTTAAGTGCTTCCGCCGTCACTTCGGCAAGGTGAATTCCGTATTCATTCAATTCAACATCGCTGCGTCCCTGAAGACGTCTCTCAACGTTCCATTTGGTTTCTCCATGTCTGATTACATATAATATCATAGTGTGCTCCTGTTTATATATTTAAGTTATCCAGTCTTGTCCGCATATAATCGTCTGCGGCATAACGTAATTTATCATATTCCGGGTCACTGCCTCTGAAGCGTTCCATAACTTTATCCGCCTCATCCGCTGCAAGTTTAAGCGTTGCTGCATCTGTGTATATATCCGCAATCATAAATCCAAAGTCGCCGCTCTGTCTGACGCCAAGCATATCACCCGGTCCGCGCAGTTTAAGGTCCTGTTCGGATATATAGAATCCGTCATTACTTTCTTTAAGAATATTAAGTCGTTCTTTTGTCATGGCATTTCTTGTATTGCTGATAAAAATACAATATGACTGCGCATCGCCTCTTCCAACTCGACCGCGTAACTGATGCAGCCCGGCAAGTCCGAATCTGTCTGCATTTTCCACAACCATAACCGTTGCATTCGGGACATTAATTCCAACCTCCACAACTGTTGTTGAAACCAGAATGTCTATTTGCCCCTGTGCAAACCGTTCCATAATATCATTTTTGACGGACGGTTTAAGTTTGCCGTGCAAATATTCAATTCTTACCTGCGGTGGAAACTTTTCTTTTAATCCGGCTGCATATTTTACAACATTTTCCAGCTTATTATCTTCCTCATCACTTTCCTTAGCCATTGGACAGATAATATACGCCTGATGACCTTTGTCCAGTTCTTTCTGTATAAATCGATATGCATTAGGCCTGTATGAATCATCGACAACACAGTTCTTTATTGGCAGACGCATCGCCGGCTTTTCATCAATAACGGAAATATCAAGGTCTCCGTACAATATTATCGCAAGTGAACGCGGAATCGGGGTTGCGCTCATGACAATTATATGTGGCTTATTGCCCTTATGATGCAAAGCCTCACGTTGTTTCACGCCAAATCTATGTTGTTCATCAGTTACCACAAGTGCAAGTCTGTCAAATGAAACATTATCAGTTATTATAGCATGTGTTCCTATTACAATATCAGCCTCACCTTCCGCCGCCATGCGATGTGCCTCTCTTTTGGCAGCGGCAGACATCGCGCCCGTCATAAGTATACATTTAACCGGCAGGTTATTTGCTTCAATTATATGGGAAAATGTCTCATAATGCTGAGCTGCCAGCACTTCCGTAGGCGCCATAAGCGCAGACTGATATCCGCTGTGCGCAGCATCAATCATAGCAAGAAGGGCAACTATTGTCTTACCGGAACCAACATCGCCCTGAATAAGCCTGTTCATTATCTTATGTCCTGACATATCGTCAAGTATCTCAGAATACACTTTATGCTGTGCGTTTGTAAGTTTATACCCGAGGTTTTTAAGAATCTGTTCTGAATACGGCGATTTTGGAATAATATATCCGGTCTCTCCATCGTGTGTCCCACGCGAAAGACTTCTCATTGCAAGTGTAAAAATAAAAAATTCATCAAAAGCCAGTCTTTTTCTTGCAGCTGCAAATGCTTCCATGTTCTTCGGAAAATGTATATCATGCACAGCCTTATCCAGGTCTGTAACGCCAGTGTCCTTAATTACTTCTTCCGGCAGATATTCTTTCATACATGTTATATCAAGGCATTGTTTCACTGCCTTGGTGACAGCATTATTGGTAAGTCCGGCGGTAAGCCTGTATACCGGCTGCATCGAATTCATTTTCTGCATATATGCATCATAAGAATACATTACCGGCTGCTCCATAAAAACGAGGCTGCCTCTGAAAGCAGCCTCACCTCTGAATATATATCTATATCCACGTTTTAAATTATTTTTGAGAAAAGGCATGTTAAACCATGTTAATTTGATACGCGCACCGTCATCATCCGCTATATATACGGATAGAATTCTGTAACGTCCGGCATTTGTAAGCTCACATGATGATACAACCGTTCCCCATATGGCATATGTCTTCGTATCAGTCATCTCAGATACCTTAACAGGTTCTTCATACACATCATAAGTTCTCGGATAAAAATGTATTAAATCCTCCGTGGTATATACATTAAGTTTATTAAAAAGCTTCTCTGTTTTATCTCCTATACCTTTAAGTTCATTAATACGCATAATCCACCCGATTACTCAACAGATAAAATATAATAATAAATTGGCTGTCCGCCGTAATTTACCTCAACATCAACATCAGGATATACCGCTTCAACCGCCTTGGCAAGCGCATTGGCATCTTCTTCAGTAACATCCGAACCGTAATAGATACTTATAAGTTCAGCATCATCTCCTGCGAGCTGCTCAATCATATCCTTGGTAACATCCTGAATATTCTGTCCTACGGAGAGTATGGTCTTATCTCCGATACCCATTATATCGCCCTGTTTGATGGTCTTATCGTCAATTTCCGTATCACGTACGGCGTACGTCACTGAACCTGACTTAATATTGGCGATTTCTTCCGTCATCGCTCCCGTATTCTCCTCCGGAGATGCTTCTTCCGAATATGCGATAAGAGCTGATATTCCCTGTGGAATGGTTTTCGTAGGAATAACAATTATATTCTTGTCTTCAACAATACTCTGTGCCTGATTGGCAGCAAGAATAATATTGGAGTTATTCGGGAAAATAAATACATTCTCAGCATTAACCTTATCGATGGCATTTAACATATCCTCCGTACTCGGGTTCATTGTCTGGCCGCCTTCGATTATATAATCAACACCAAGGCTCTTGAATATCTCACTTAAGCCTTCTCCTGCAGATACCGATATAAATCCGTATTTTTTCTTAGGCTCGTCTTTCTTTGCCTGTTCCTTTGCAGCTTTCTCGGCATTGGCTATAACTCTTTCCTGGTGTTCTTCGCGCATATTGTCAACTTTCATTCTGGTAAGTGAACCAAAAGTAAGTCCCTTTTCAAATGCAAGTCCCGGATGATTGGTATGAACATGTACCTTAACAATCTCACCATCCGATACCAGTACGATAGAATCACCTATTGATTCAAGATATGCCTTGAATTCAGCTTCTTTAGCCGCATCATACGGTTTTTCAAGCATAACTATGAATTCAGTACAATAACCGAACTTAATTTCTTTCTCTTCGAGTCCCTGTGCAGATACTTCAGAAGATCCGGAAGGTCCGCCCTGGCTGGCAACCGCTTCGTAATTAATCTCCTTACCCATGAGTGCATCATATGCACCCTTCATGATCTGCATAAGTCCCTGTCCGCCCGAATCCACAACGCCAGCCTGTTTAAGCACAGGGAGTAAGTCAGGCGTATGCTCAAGCACTTCATCTCCGTATTTGATAACTTTATCAAGTAATTCTTCTAAATCATCTATCTCTGTTGAAAGATCAAGAATCTTATCTGCCATTCCTCTGGCAACAGTAAGTATGGTTCCTTCCTTTGGCTTCATTACCGCCTTATATGCAGTCTCAACAGCCTTCTGGAATGCCGTCGATATAATAATTGAATCGAGTTCATCGTAATCCCTAACAACCTTGGTAAATCCTCTGAGCAGCTGTGAAAGTATAACTCCGGAATTACCTCTTGCGCCTCTTAATGAGCCGCCGGATATTGCTTTTGAAAGTGTCTGCATCGTAGGGGCAGCGAGTGAATTAACTTCCTTGGCTGCCGACATTATTGTCAATGTCATATTAGTACCTGTATCACCGTCAGGTACAGGAAATACATTCAGGTCATTAATCCATTCTTTCTTAGCTTCAAGATTAGCCGCACCGGCAAGAAAAAGTTTCTTAAGAACCTCTGCGTCTATTGTAGTAGTTGCCACTTCTAAATCCTCCTTAATACTATGTCAAAGCAACCGACAAATCAATCGATAATTCTTACGCCTTCAACATATACGTTTATTCTTCCGACCTTAAGACCGGTAAATTCTTCTACTTTATATTTGACATTATGAACAAGATTGTCAGCTACCGTTGATACGGATACGCCATAAGCAACAATAACATGGAAATCAATAATGAGCTTATTATTCTCATCGTAAGTAACATTGACACCGCGGGTAAGGCTCTCTCTCTTAAGAAGCTTAACCAGTCCGTCTTTCATATTAATTGTAGCCATTCCGACAATACCGAAACATTCAACTGCTGCAGCTCCGGCATATTTGGCAATGACTTCACTGTCAATTCGCACTTCACCAAACTGATTCTCTATTTGTCCTTTCATGCTTAGCCCTCCTAATAAATAGTTTTGACAATTTATTATACATTATTGTAACCGGAATTGCAACACTTATAAAAACCATCCGGTTTATCAAAACAAAAAAAAACCGAAAGGCAGTCGCCTTCCGGTCCCTATCTGTCCTTAATTAAGCTCTTTCTACAGCGCCTGATCTTAAACAAGAAGTACATACATACATCTTTTTAGCCTGGCCATTTACCTTAACCTTTACAGACTTGATATTTGATTTCCACATTTTATTAGATCTTCTATGTGAGTGGCTTACTTTAATTCCAAAGTGAGCTCCTTTATCACAAACAGCACATTTAGCCATGTTTGCACCTCCTTTAAGATATTAAGCCCCATACGGGCTCACAACAAAAGTTATGATAACAGATATGAGTTATTTTTGCAAGTGTTTTTTTACAAAATGTGTGTTTTTTATGAAATTAGCAAAAAATCAGTGTCTTTTGCCGGGGCAGCTCATAAACAGATTGTATCCTATTATCAACAGTCCAAGTATAATGCACACGCTCCAGAACACACTTTCTATGAATAGCCCTATAATCATGCCAATACCCGTAAAAAACAATGCAAAGCCTATTACTCTTCTCATCAGCATACTCTCCGGCCGAACCTTTTAGTATATCATATGAGATTAGCCCTACGCCTTATTCATTTATCACATCATCAACCGCTTTTTCTATGTCAGGATCTTTCTTGCCATCTTTAAAACTCTTAATCTTATCAATGATGTCAGGTATCATATCGATAATTTTGCTAACGGAATCCTGATTCTTGACATTGACAAGTCTGGTAATCCCATCATGAATGACAAGTACCGCGCTCGGACTCATTTTGCCGCCCATTCCACCGGCCGCTTTATTCTTGTTATCATTATTTCCAGCACCTGCAGCCACACCGAACGAAACATCAACAAGCGGCAGTATGATTGTATCATTTACAGTCACAGGTTCCCCGACAACAGTCTTGGCAGAAAGGAATCCATCCATTCCTTTAAAAAGCGATGAAACTGTTGTATCAAATTTGTTATCAGCCATAATATATCCTCCTTGTTATTCTATCTGTTACGTATCTTGTCAATAAATGACATAAATTTCTTGTTCCGGTATGCTTTCACTGCCCACAAAAGCAGGACTGCAATACTTATATGACCTCTAAAAGGAATATCACATTCAATGACCTTATCATCAAAGTCAGGCGTCACTACAAGATTAAGACCAAGCCACGCTCCAAATGCATACATAAGCCCCAGATACTGTCCTGTAGATGCGGGATCACCCGTTCCGAATCGTATATAGATACGGTGGCGGCGCGGCAAAATATGTTTAAGAACCTTCTTAAGCAGCACAAGTCCATAATTGACCGCTTCCCTGTTGTCGGCATTATCTATTTCAGATATGATTTTGTCGCGCATGTCCAATGCATTGCGAACACGTTCCGACATGTTTTTTATGAAATTCCTGATTTTATTATATACATCTTTGAGCTTTTTGAAAATACTTTTTTTAGGCTTTGGGTTATTCTCCGGTGGTTTCTTTGCTCTGACTTCGGTTTTCTTTAATTCGTTGTCACTGACATTTTCCGGAATTTTCAATGTCTCCGGTTCTTCAGCCTTATAAAAGTTCTCCGGTTTATCCGGTTTTATTAAATCAGTGTCGGTTGGTTTTGTTTTTTTCTGCCTATGTGACGCCGTCCCGGATTTTCTGTTAAGCATGCTTTTCCAGAATATTTTAAAATCCGCCTTTTGTCCATTCTCATCCAGTATAAAATACCCTGAAAAAATGTGGCACAGATATGACGCTTTAATCCTGATATCGGGCTTTCCGGAATACTTAATTCTTCCTTTATACCGAATCGGTGATAGCAGAATCCAGAGAACAAGCAGCAATGCGAGTCCTATTATTCCCGCAAGCACCAGCCCTGTTATTTTCAGAATCGTAAGTAAAATAGTCACAAAAATCATTATTCGTCCTGCTCCACACCCAGATAACCGGCTACGTCAAAACCACCGGTTTCACGATACACTTCGTCTATTATGCGTCTTACCAGCAAAAGTGCATCCTGATACCCGGATGCAACCCCGACAATGCACCTGCCGGACTTGTCCCGATTGCGCAATCTGCTGACTTTCTGCCTTATCGGACCGTCCAGAATATATCCGGGCCATTCCAGTATATCCAGAAGATTTCCGGGCATATTAGATATGACAACAAGATATATTCCGAAACATGGCTCATTTTTTTTCAATGAGCGCATAATTTCTTTTGACTTTTCTATTGCATTGTCTCCAAAATATAGTTTCTTATACCAATACATATCAGTCACCGGATATTAAAATATTCGCCAATGCAAGAACTGCCTGTCTTTCTGCCTCATCACTGCATTGCATCAGTGATATATGGACATAATCTTTAAATTCGTCAAAATTATTGAAGAATACCGGAAGACTGCCTACAACAGAAGCCATTACAGCCCTTCTCTTAAGCCTGCTTCCACCGTCAAAAAGTTTCTTAAATTCTTCTATAAGATTTCCGGCCGCTTTGGCAGCATATTCATCATCAACAGCTTCTTTATCGACCTGTACATCTTCAAGAACCGCAAATGTACTTGCCGACTGAAGTCTGCTGACAGTTTTAAGTTTATCAAACCGGCTTATCATACCGGTTCTTACAATTATATCATAATTGATATTTATTATCTCATCAAGTGTAGAATCCGGTGTATAAAGCCTTCGGCTTATGCTCTCCTGAACTCCTTCAAGTCCGGCAAGCATAGTTTCTTCATCACCGCTTCTTGCTGCATTTCCGTTAACAATATTATAATCCGCTGTTATAATTTTTCTTATAAGGTCATTACGTTCCTCATCATCCGTTGCCGCTCCGGCGCAAAGCATGATAGAGTATAAATCATTTATCACCTGTGTAAGCATAACGCACGCATCCGAATATCTTTCCGTAAGAACAGATACCTTATCATAAGCCATTCTTGCTTTCTCATATCCGGTTTTATCAAGCGAATCATAGTCAAGTCCGGAAAGCTCCTTCTCAATCGAAAGAATCTCATCAAACTCATCTTCAAAATTAGCCGGCCGAAAAAGCGTCCCCGCTGTCTTTATCATATATACAAAGTCATCAAGTGACGAGCGTTCGCTTCCCTTGTATATGGAAAGGGAATTCTCAATTATATTAAAGAACCTGTTCTGTGACAAACGCATTGGCAGCTGGCTTACCATCTGGGTTATTTTCATATTAATGACAGCATTATCCCTGTCACTCAGAACATATCTTTCAATATCACGTTCAAACCCGTCATTGTAATATGTACTGTCAAAAGGTTCATTTCTGAATCTGAACTCAATTCGGTTAAGCATATATTCGAATATCTGAAGACGGTCGGCATGTGCAGTAAGTATCTCCATTACATTGACCAGCCGCTCCCTTATGCTTTCCGCTTCTTCGATAAGTCCTGCGTCAATATCATTGCAATCGACAAGATTGCTCACCAAAGTCTGGATTCTTGCCACTACGGGCTGAATAACATTTTTCTCGTCGTCTTCAATCTCTTCGTATACTTCCGAAAAAATATGATAATTCATACATAATTTGACATACGCACTGCTTTTGTATAACGTTTCTATGCCGTCACAATAAATATCCGCATTTTCTTCTACTCTTTTTCCTTTGAGCAATTCATTAACTGCTGTCATTAACTCAGCCATACAAATCTCCCGGTTGTTTATTTCTTAATAATCGAATCAAGAATATCAAAACAGTCAAATGTTCTGAAATAATCCTGTGGTGTCTCAGCTCTTCTTATGAGTTCAAAACTTCCGTCCTCCTTGAGGAGAATCTCAGCCGAACGAAGTTTGCCGTTATAATTGTATCCCATTGAAAATCCATGCGCTCCTGTATCATGTATAAATAGATAATCTCCCATATCAATCTTCGGAAGCATTCTGTCTATTGCAAATTTATCATTATTCTCGCAAAGCGAACCTGTCACATCATATTTATGATCACATGGTTCGTTTTCTTTACCGAGAACCGTAATATGATGATATGCACCATACATTGCCGGACGCATAAGGTTGCATGCACAGGCATCTACGCCTATATACTCTTTGTATGTATGTTTCTCGTGAGTTGCTTTTGTGACAAGTCCTCCATAAGGACCAAGCATAAATCTTCCCATTTCAGTATAAATAGCGACATCACCCATTCCGTTTGCTGTAAGCACCTCATCATACACCTTGTGTACACCCTCTCCGATTGCAATAATATCGTTAGGCTCAGCATCCGGTTTATAAGGAATTCCCACACCGCCTGAAAGGTTTATAAATTTAATGTCACATCCTGTTTTGTCCCTGATTTCAACAGCAAGTTCAAAAAGGATTCTGGCAAGTTCCGGATAGTAATCATTGGTAACCGTGTTGCTTGCAAGGAACGCATGTATGCCGAATCTCTTTGCTCCCTTGGCCTTAAGTGTCTTAAATCCTTCTATTATCTGTTCTTTGGTGAAACCGTATTTGGCATCGCCAGGATTATCCATAATCGAGTTGGCAATCGAAAAATAACCGCCCGGATTAAAACGGCAGCTTATCGTCTCCGGAATCCCAGCAACCTTCTCCAAAAAATCAATATGCGTAAAATCGTCAAGGTTAATTGTTGCACCTATTTCCCTTGCATATTTAAATTCTTCTGCCGGGGTATCATTGGATGAAAACATAATATCTTCACCCTTGCATCCTATTGCATGTGAAAGCATGAGTTCAGTCATGGATGAACAGTCGACTCCGCATCCGTATTCTCTTAAGATATTGATAAGAAATGGGTTCGGTGTCGCCTTAACAGCAAAGAATTCCTTGAATCCCTTATTCCATGCAAATGCCTGTTTAACTTTAGCTGCATTTTCACGAATACCTTTTTCATCATATATATGAAAAGGAGTAGGATATTTCTGTACAATCTCTTCGATTTTTTCTTTTGTTACAAATGGTTTCTTTTCCATAAATTCATGTCATCCTTTCAACTGTTATTTACTATATGCCGCAAGAATTGCAAGCCTTGCCATATTGAGAGCCTTAACTGCTGCATTTTCACGGATTTTGGCACGGGTTCCGTTAAATTTAAACTTCTCTGCAATAACTTTATCACCAACTGCGCATGAAATATATACAAGTCCCTTAGGTTCATCCTTGGTATCCTCAGGTCCTGCATACCCGGTAACCGCTATTGCGACATCGGAATCGGCCGTTATGATACAGCCTTTGGCCATTTCTTTGGCAACTTCTTTGCTGACAGCCGAATATTTCTTCAGCGTATCACGGTTAACCGAAAGAACTTTACGCTTGGCTTTATTGGAATATGTAATAAATCCATGTGTAAATACCTGCGACGCACCGCTCACATTAACAAGCTTCGCAGCAACAAGTCCGCCTGTGCATGACTCCGCGGTTGATATTTTAAGGTCATATTTTTTGAGAAGTTTTACCAATGCATCTTCTATATTCTCATTCTCATCCGTTGAGTATATCGCATCTTTCAGTCTGTTCTTTATTTCCTTAACGACAGGTTTAACTTTGTTCTTAGCATCATCTTCATCCACACCGCGGGCTGTTATTCTTATATCACAGCAGCCTGTCTTGGCATATGTTGCAATTGTAGGATTGGACTGTGCATCGATAAGATCTATCAGTTTGGTCTCAAGATTACTCTCTCCGGTTCCGCACTCTCTTATCATCACAGAATATATGGCGTCATCGGAAAGTGATGCCAGATAAGGTTTCACACTCTTCTCGAACATCGGTTTCAATTCATCCGGCGGTCCTGGAAGCAATATTGTACAATGCCCGTCTTTCTCTATTATTATTCCCGGCGCAGTTCCGTTATCATTATATAATACTGTACTTTTACATACAATCTCACCATTCTCGCCGGTTGATGACGGAACAAGTGCCTGCTTGTAGTTATTTGCTGTAGGCACATGTCCAAGATTGGTAAGCCACTTTTCCATGTCTTCCCGTGCTTTGGCATCTTCCGTCAGTCCGACGCCCAACACCTCACATACGGTTTCTTTGGTAAGGTCATCCTCTGTCGGACCAAGACCTCCTCCGAGAATTATAATATCAGAGCGTCCAAGTGCCTCTGTATAAGCCTGCGCAAGTCTTGCATTATTATCTCCTACAACACACTGGTTATACATGCTTAATCCGAGTGCAGCACATTCTCTGGAAAGGTATGCCGCATTGGTATTCACTATATTGCCAAGCAATAATTCGGTTCCTACCGAAATAAGTTCTACTGTCATGGTATCCTCCATATTACATATCAGCAATTACTTTACGGTTCTTAACCAGATAATCTATAAGTGATATTATTGAAAGTGCCAGTGATGCATATATAAATATCTGTTCTATAACATTAAGCACCGGATAATCAAGATTGATTATAAGCAAAAGACACATTATCATCTGAAATGCGGTTTTGAATTTTCCCCACCAGCTGGCTGCAAGAACTATACCCGCATCAGATGCAACAAGTCTGAATCCGCTTATTATGAATTCCCTTGCAATAAAAATTATAACAATCCATGCCGGGAGCAGATTCATCTGTACAAAAGCAATAAAAGCCGAACTCACAAGCAGTTTATCCGCTATCGGGTCCATAAATTTACCGAAATTAGTGATGAGATTGTATTTTCTTGCAATCTTACCATCAAGCATATCTGTGAGACTTGCAACGGCAAATATTCCCAACGCTATAAATTTCCCTGCGTTTCCGCAATAGTCGGTCAGCAGAAAAAACAAAAAAAACGGTATTAATATAATTCTGAACAAAGTAAGTTTATTAGGTAAATTCATTATTCCAATTCTCCAATCAAATCATATTCCAATGCCTTGGTAATCTTAACCCGGGCGAAATCGCCGCTTAAGAGTTCTTCTTCACTCTTAATAAATACATATCCGTCAACGCCCGGCGCATCCATATATGTTCTTCCGACATATACATCCTCGTCCGCCGCCTTGCCTTCTATTATAACTTCCATGCGTTTTCCGACAAGTCTCTGTGATCTATCGGCAGATATCTCCTGCTGGAGTTCCATGAGTTCATCGCGTCTGTCAAGCTTCACTTCTTCGTCAATCTGATCCGGCATAGATGCTGCCGGTGTATCTTCTTCCGGCGAATATGTGAATACCCCGAGTCTGTCAAATTCCATCTCATCGATAAAATCCATCAATATATTATGGTCCTCATCACTTTCACCCGGGAAACCTGTAATAAGTGTTGTCCTGAGTGCAATATCCGGGATTTCTGTTCTAAGCTTCGATATTATTTTTCTCAAATCGGCATTAGTCGTTCTTCTGCCCATTTTCTTAAGTATGGTATCCGATGCATGCTGTATCGGCATATCGATATAATGACATATCTTTGGCTCAGTCTTGATGGTCTCAATAAGTTCGTCAGTTATTTCTTCCGGATAGCAGTATAATATACGAATCCATTCAATTCCCTGGATTGCACACAACTTATGAAGCAGCTGCGGAAGTTTCTTTTCTCCGTATATGTCCCTGCCGTAAAGTGATGTTTCCTGTGCCACAAGAATCAGTTCTTTGATTCCGCCTGCCGCCAGATATTCCGCCTCTTCCACAAGCTGTTCCATCGGCGTACTTCTGTAACTTCCCCTGAAAAGAGGAATACTGCAATAGGTGCACCGTTTATCACAGCCCTCCGCAATCTTAAGATATGAGTAATATCCTCCTGTTGTAATGATTCTCTTTGAATCGGGACGGCACATTGCATTAACGTCCTTAAACTCATTATGACCCTTATGGGCCAGAACATCATCAACAACATCACAAATCGTATCAAAAGCAGTGGTTCCCACTATTGCATCTATTTCAGGCATTTCATCAAGAATCTCATCCTTGTATCTCTGTGCCAGACAACCTGTTACAATCAACGCCTTAAGATTGTCTTTCTTGTGTTCTGCCATTGACAGGATGGTGTTAATACTTTCTTCTTTGGCCGAACTTATAAATCCACATGTATTGATCACAACCACATCAGCTGTTTCTTCATCGTCCGTGAATTCATATCCCCTGTCACGCAGCAGACCCATCATCTGCTCCGAATCCACAAGGTTCTTGTCACATCCGAGTGATATAAATAAAATCTTCATATATTCTCCTAATTCTAATCCATACATCGCTAATTGTAACCTCATTGCATATAAAAAGCAAGCAAAAAAGTACGGCCCATATAATTATGGTACCGTACTTTCATAACATTCTTATTATATTCTACTGTGCTGATTCTGTTTCGGCTGCTGCAGTAGTCTCACCAGCGGCTGTTGTTGTGTTTTCTGATGATGTCTCGCTTGCTGTTGTATTGTTTTTGAAAAGAGCCTGATAATTGAGCATATTGATTTCGCCGTCTTTCTCGCCCTTTGTATATCCCTGATGATATGATACAACGCTTGCGAATGCACCTGCTGCAACAAGAACCAATGCAACGATTAATGTTGTCATCTTCATGTGCTTCTTAGTATTATGTAGCATATCTCCTTTGCTCTGTTTTCTTTTATCAATCTTTTCCTGGCTCATAGTAACCTCCTGAATTTTGTATTCAAACCTTATAATACTATATATTATTAATTGTCTGCGGTCAAGCTAAAATTTGCTTATCAAAAGACCGCATAACGCATTTCCGTCTTAATGTAAAAAGCCCCAAAACCTTTGATTACCAAAGATCTTAGGGCTAGTCATTCATTACACTATTTTGCGTAATCAGTTACCCTTGATTCTCTTATGACATTAACTTTAATCTGTCCTGGATATTCAAGTTCATCTTCAATCTTCTTGGATATATCCCTTGCAAGTAAAACCATGTCAGCATCACTGATAACTTCCGGAACTACCATAATTCGAATCTCACGTCCTGCCTGTATAGCATATGACTTCTCTACTCCATCGAACCCGTTCGTAATATCTTCTAACTGTTTTAATCTGTTCGTGTAAGTCTCGAGCGTTTCTCTTCTAGCACCAGGTCTTGCAGCTGAAATAGCATCTGCCGCCTGAACAATGCACGCAATAAGAGACTGCGGTTCAACATCTCCATGATGAGCTTCAACCGCATTGATGACAAGTTCTGATTCCTTGTATTTTCTGCACAAATCAGCACCAATCTGAACATGGGATCCTTCCATCTCATGATCGACTGATTTACCAATATCATGTAAAAGACCTGCTCTCTTAGCAGTTCTGACATCAAGTCCAATCTCTGATGCAAAAAGTCCGCATAATAACGAAACTTCGATAGAATGTTTTAAAACATTCTGTCCGTAACTTGTTCTGAACTTCATCTTACCGAGAAGTCTGACAAGTTCCGGATGTATGCCGTGAACACCGACTTCAAGAGTGGCGGCTTCGCCTTCTTCTCTTATCATGTTCTCGACTTCTTTCTGGGCCTTCTCAACCATCTCTTCAATTCTTGCCGGATGAATACGTCCGTCAATAATAAGCTTCTCGAGAGCGATTCTTGCAACCTCTCTTCGAATCGGATCAAATCCAGATAATACCACTGCTTCAGGAGTGTCATCTATGATAAGATCAACACCTGTCATTGTCTCAAGAGTACGGATATTACGTCCCTCTCTACCAATGATACGGCCTTTCATCTCGTCATTAGGAAGCTGTACAACCGATATCGTAGCCTCAGACACATGGTCTGCAGCACATCTCTGTATTGCACTGACAATATAATTCTTAGCTTTCTTGTCAGCTTCTTCCTTGGCTTTGATTTCCATCTCTTTAACCATCACAGCGGTCTCATGTTTAACTTCTTCTTCTACAGTTTTTAAAAGATATTCTTTAGCCTGAATGGAGGTAAGTCCTGAGATTCTTTCCAGTTCCTGTACGCGTTTCGCACTAAGAGCATCAACTTCCTGCCTCTTTCGATTAAGATCATCTTCCTTACGATTGAGTGCATTATCACGTTTCTCGACGGAATCCAGCTTCTTGTCAAGAGTTTCTTCCTTGGAAAGAACGCGGCGTTCATATTTCTGAATCTCAGCACGTCTCTCCCTGGTCTCTTTATCAAGCTCATTCTTAGTCTTAATAGACTCTTCCTTCGCTTCAAGAAGCATCTCCTTCTTACGTGTCTCAGCTGTCTTAAGTGCATCGTCTATTATCTCTCTGGCTTTAGCTTCAGCGCTTCCGATCTTCTTATCGGTTACATTCTTATGATACGCAGCTGCTATAAACCATGTAATAAGTGCAGCAACAACAAGCGTAACGCCTGCCGTTATAATATAAGACAATTCTGGCACAGGAGCACCTCCTTATTTAGTTTTCATTGTACAAACTACAACATACTAATATTATACTTTTTTGTTGAAAGTGTCAAGGAAAAAACCAATAAGCTTGTCATTTTCGTACATATATACTTATCAAATCGTACGAAAATCCCTTTCTCATAAGAGATGATATTAATTTTTGACGTTCCTTATCGTCAATTTGCCTTATATTTTCTTCATTATAGCCCTTGGATGAAAGAACTTTCAATATCTGCGCATCTTCGTCAATGTCCAGTTCTCCCATAACGGTATCTATTACATCCCTCGATATGCCTTTCTCATATAATGACCTTGAAATCGCGAACGCTGAGCGTCCTTTGGTATCTCTCATCGATTCTGCATAATATCTTGCAAATCTCAGATCATCTATATATCCATACTCTTTCAGTGAATCTATGGCATCATCCACAAAACTTCCACGGTATCCGGCCATCGATATTTTCTGTCTTATATTCTGTTCAGACCTGTCATAATCCGTTATAAGGTAAAGAATCCTCTCCCGCACACGTCTCATCAGCAATGAACAGATATCATCATATACATTCTCTTCCAACACCGCGCCAGCTTCTATGTTATATTTTCTCAGTTCAGACACATACAGCGGAAAGGCATATTGACCATCAATATACACTTTCCGCCGCTTCTTGTCTAACGGAGCTATATCCGTTATTTCCATCAATTACTCCTCTGATGCTGTCTCGCCGGTCTGCGTCTGTTCTTCCGGCTTCGTAAAGTAAGCCTCTCGTACCTTAGCTTCTATCTCATTCATAATGTCAGGATGATCAATAAGATACTGCTTGGCATTCTCACGTCCCTGTCCTATCTTGTCGCCATTATAAGAGAACCACGCACCGCTCTTGACAACAATATTATTGGATGCTGCAAGGTCAAGTATATCTCCTTCTCTTGAAATACCCTTTCCGAACATGATATCAAATTCTGCCTCCTTAAACGGAGGTGCAATCTTATTCTTGACGACCTTGACTCTCGTTCTGTTACCTACCATCTCCCCGTTAGCCTTAAGTGTCTCAATTCTTCTGACATCCATTCTCACAGATGAATAGAACTTGAGTGCACGTCCGCCGGTAGTCGTCTCAGGATTACCGAACATTACTCCGACTTTCTCACGAAGCTGGTTAATAAAAATAACTACACAGTTAGTCTTACTGATTACCGCAGTAAGCTTTCTCAATGCCTGTGACATAAGTCTGGCCTGAAGTCCGACATGCGAATCTCCCATATCTCCGTCAATCTCTGCCTTAGGCACAAGCGCTGCTACGGAATCCACTATAATAATATCAACCGCGCCTGAACGCACAAGTGTCTCCGTAATCTCAAGTGCCTGTTCACCGTTATCCGGCTGTGATATGTATAATTCATCTATATTGACACCGATATTCTTGGCATAAGCCGGATCCAGAGCATGCTCTGCATCTATAAATCCTGCAATTCCGCCTCTCTTCTGCACCTCAGCTACCATATGAAGTGCAACTGTAGTCTTACCACTTGATTCCGGTCCGTATATCTCAACAATTCTTCCCTTCGGAACTCCACCCATTCCGAGTGCAATATCAAGACTCAGTGAACCTGTCGGAATAGTCTCTACATTCATTGCAGCTGAAGGGTCTCCAAGCTTCATAACCGCACCCTTGCCAAAATTCCTCTCTATACTGGATATAGCGGCATCCAGTGCTTTTAATTTATCTTCCTTAGCCATATTAATCTCCTTCTGATATGTCTTGTGAACAAATGTTCGTGTCTGATATTAGAATATACCACATTGACTCCAATGTCAACAGGAAATTATGATTTTAAATAAAAAACAATTTTTGCAGAAATGTCTTGTAACACCCGCATAATACCATATCGTAATACAAAAATAAAGCGAAATTTTTTATTTGAAAAAATGACATAATTTTTATTTTTTATATTTCCTATTGACATGGTATGAATTGCGCGTTATAATCTTGCCAATATCAAAGAAGGCGGGTTAAATATGATACAAATCAGAAATTTAAGTAAAACATTTAAAACCGGAAACGGAAATATAACAGCTCTTGATAACATTAATCTGACTATCAACGACGGAGAAATATTCGGAATAATCGGATTGTCCGGTGCAGGCAAGAGTACACTGGTGCGATGCATCAATCTCCTTGAACGTCCCTCTTTGGGCAATGTAATACTTGACGGAAAGGATCTTACCACTCTACGTTCAAAAGAACTTCTCCTCATAAGAAGACAGATTGGTATGATATTCCAGAGTTTTAATCTTTTTGAGCAGAGAAACATTCTTCAGAATGTATGCTACCCTCTCAGGATCGCCGGCGTAAGCAAGAAAGAAGCTGTCAAAAAAGCTCATGATCTTCTTGAAATGGTGGGTCTCGGAGACCGTGAGAAAGCATATCCTTCCATGCTTTCCGGCGGTCAGAAACAGCGTGTTGCAATTGCAAGAGCTCTTGCAACAGATCCCAAATATCTGCTTTGTGATGAAGCTACAAGCGCTCTCGACCCTAACACAACCCAGCAGATACTTGACCTTTTAAAGAGAATCAACAATGAGCTTGGCGTCACCATTATCGTTATCACCCATGAGATGCGCGTGATAGACAGCATATGCGACCGTGTCGCAGTCATCGATAAAAGTCATATTGCCGAAGAAGGACCTGTTGCGGAGGTATTTTTAAATCCGCAGTCAGAAATAGCAAGGGAGCTCATCCTTCCGCAGTCGCCATTAGCGCGTAAATCAATCGGTACCAGGCGCATCCGTATTATTTTTGACGGGGAATCGTCGGACAAGCCGGTTATATCAGACATGATACTCGAATGTCAGGCGGGCGTTAATATTGTTTTTGCTGACACCAAAGACATTGACGGAAAAGCATATGGACAGATAATCATCCAGCTTCCAGAAGATAAAGTTGCTGCTGATAAAATAACCACATGGCTTGATAACAATAATATGAAATATTCAAAGGAGGATGACGAATAATGACAACTAATCTTCTCCAGAAACTTCTGGATAACGGCATACTTCAATACGGAATCTGGGAAACGATTTATATGACGTTACTTTCCACCATTTTCGCATATGTTATCGGACTTCCTATAGGTCTCATACTTTCGGTAACCGGCAAAAATGGCATCAGACCAATCGCATGGCTTAACAGGATACTCGGCATTATTGTCAACATATTCCGAAGCATTCCTTTCATTATATTAATGGTTGCAATGCTTCCGGTTGCTAAATTTATTGTTGGTTCAAGTCTTGGCAATAAAGCCATGATTGTCACACTTGTTATTGCTGCAGCACCTTATGTCGCGCGAATGGTCGAATCATCAATCGCAGAAGTCGGCGGTGGCGTAATTGAAGCGGCTAAGGCAATGGGAACCCCTACTTTTAAGATAGTTACAAAAGTACTTATCCCGGAAGCCAGACCTTCCCTTATAACCGGAGCAATAATCTCAATGGTTACTATTTTAGGTTACTCTGCTATGGCTGGTACCATCGGTGGCGGTGGACTTGGTCAGATAGCAATCACATATGGATACCAGAAATACCAGAATAACATCATCTGGATCTGCGTTGCCCTGACAATAATAATCGTACAGATCATTCAGGAATTAGGCGCTGTTATTGCCCGCAGATCAGACAGAAGAATCAACAAGTAAAGGAGAAAAAGAAATGAAAAAAATCGTAACATCATTATTAGCACTTACATTGGTATTCGCACTCGTTCTTACGGGCTGCGGCAAAAAAGAAAGCTCAAACTCAGGAAACAATTCATCATCCGACGACAAGACGATCACAGTAGGTGCAAGCTCAACACCTCATGCAGAAATTCTTGAGCAGGTTAAAGACACTCTCGCTGACGAAGGATATACATTAAAAGTCGTTGTTTATGATGATTATGTTCTTCCAAACACAGCACTTAATGACGGTACACTTGATGCCAATTACTTCCAGCACACACCTTACCTTGAAAGCTTTAACGCTTCAAACAACACAAAACTTGCCGCTGTTGCCAAGATTCACTATGAGCCGTTTGGAATTTACGGAAACGGAATCACTGACTTAAAGGATTTAAAGGATGGCGCTACAATAATCATTCCTGCTGATGACAGCAACGAAACAAGAGCTCTTTTCCTTCTCGCTCAGGAAAATCTCATCAAGCTCGCTGACGGTTCAACAGTTGAAAAAGGTGTAACAACACTTGATATCGTTGACGACGGCGGATACAATATCACAGCTGTCCAGGCAGATACAGTTGCCGCACAGCTTAAGAATGCCGACGCCGGTTCCATCGCAGTTATCAACGGTAACTATGCTCTTGCAGCCGGCCTTAAAATAGCTGATGCTCTTGCATCAGAGGACGCTTCCGGCGAAGCTGCACAGACATATGCAAATATTGTTGCCGTACGCAAAGCTGATGTTGACAGTGCCAAGACAAAAGCTCTTGTAGCAGCTCTTACAACACAGAAGGTTAAAGATTACATTAATAACACATACAACGGAGCTGTTGTACCTATTTTCTAACAGAAAAACATATAATTTTACCCTCAATGCCTTAAGTTCAACACCTGGTATTGAGGGTATTTTTTATCTTATCACATCTTTGATAGGACTCCAGCAGCAAAAACAACCCCTGGGTGCAAAAAAAATTCCGAATCGAACTGATTCGGAATAATGGGTTGGGCTGTATATAAATACATTTAGTAGCCAATAGGGGAATCGAACCCCTGTTTCCGCCGTGAGAGGGCGGCGTCTTAACCGCTTGACCAATTGGCCGTCTGTGTGGTACTTGAGTATAATACTATATGTCCGAAGAAAAAGCAAGTACTTTTTTAAAAAATTTTCAAAATGTTTCAAAATGTTTGAATTATTCCTACAAATCAACCAAATACCTCATCACAAAGGTGGACATATTCCTTCCACAATGCTGTATCGGCAAACTCTTTGGTGGCCTCCGCGATACTTCTGTAATACCAGGCCTGACGATCCTTGCTCTTCTCGTTGAAATGCTTCCACATATCATCGCCCTCTGTGCGGTGTCTGACAAGACTTAAGCGCATATTGGAAAGCTTGTCGGCAAGTGCTATAAGCTTGACATCATGTCCAGCAGTCTTAAGGTGGTCTATGGTCTCCTGCTTACGGATAAGCCAGGTGGACTCGGCGGAGCAATCCCGACGCTTGTTCTCGCTTTCAAGTGTTACCAGTCTGGCAACACGGGTTCCGAAATGTTTCTCAATGTCTGCCGCCGTGCGGTCAGTATCCTCTATAACATCATGCAGGAGTGCCGCAATAATGACATCTTCGTCATCCGTCATCATCGCAGCAATCTTAGATGTCTCTATCGCATGCTCAATATAGGGAATGTTCGTTCCCTTTCTGAATGCGCCCGCATGTGCCTCCATCGCGAACTGGAGAGCCTCCTTGTACCTTAAACCATTCTCCATAGACACTACCTCTATCCGCTGTATTAATAGCCGACCTTCTCCATAAATTCATCCACATTACCGATTCCCGACGCTGATGTGGAATAAGCATATACCATGGTATTTCCGATTACCGAAGCAACAGCATTCAGAGAATCCGCCTTCATCTGAAATCTCGGATACTCGCCGTCCCTTGTCTCGGTCTCAGCTGTGATATCCTCAAATGCCGATTCGATATTGCCGGTAATATACTGATAGCTGGTCGAGACATATGAATTCTTGTCAAAAACATAAAACTCCGCATATATGTCGTTACCCTGCGCTATATATGTTGTTATGGAAGAATTCTCTTTCTTCCCGACTTCAAGCCCGTAATCCTCGGCAATCTCAGTGAATTTGTCACCGGAAATGCTGTTCTTTATGCGTGATATCTTACTGCAGCCTGTTATTGCTGTCAGAATCACACACATCAAAAGTGCCATTGAAATCCTCGTAAATCCCTTCATGATATGGTCTCCTTCTAATTTAATAATAAAGCATTATGACGCTGCTTGCAAATCTTATTTTTAAAACATGTCAAATAATGACAGCTGGTTACTTTCCGGCAGTCCGCTTAAGATACCCAGATCGGCCATAAGCGCAGCACTGGTCTTTGAAACCTTGGAACGGCTTATGAAATCCTCTTTGGATAAGAATGCTCCATTCTTGGCTGCCTCGTAAATGCCGTCCGATGCAGCTTCACCCAGACCATCTATCGACTTGAAAGGTGGAAGAAGCTTACCGTCAACAATCTGAAAATTACGCGAATGTGATTTATAAAGGTCTATCGGCATAAACTCAAAACCTCTTGCATACATTTCCTGCACAATACGCATGTCCTTAAGCTGACCCTCTTCCTTCGGAGAAAGCTGCTTTGCGTCGGCGCGCTTCTTGTAATCATTGATGTAATAGTCAAGTTTATCCTTGCCGAAGCACATAAGCTCATACGAAAAGTTATCAGCTCTGATACTGTAATATGACGCATAATATTCAAGCGGGAAAAATACCTTACAATAAGCGATACGCCATGCCATCATAACATATGCCGCCGCATGTGCCTTAGGAAACATGTATTTGATTTTCTGGCATGACCATATGTACCAGTCCGGAACACCGTGCTCCTCCATCTGGGCTTTCCACTCAGGCCATTTATCGCATTTGCCCTTGGCCACGTTACCTTTACGGACATTCTCCATTATTTTGAATGCCGTTCCGGCCTCAAGACCCTTGTTGATAAGATAAACCATAATATCATCTCTGGTACATATAGCGGTTGAAATCGTGGCCTTGCCCTCCTCGATAAGCGTCTGGGCATTGCCAAGCCATACATCCGTACCGTGGGACAGACCGGCAATTCGCACAAGGTCGGAAAAATGCTTTGGCTGTGTGTCTATAAGCATCTGCATGGCAAAATCCGTTCCAAATTCCGGTATTCCCAAGCATCCAAGCTTGGTTCCGCCGATATCATCAGGCGATATTTTGAGCACCTCAGTACTCTGGAACAAGCTCATGACCTCAGGGCTGTCAAGTGGAATCGTCCTCGGATCCATTCTGGTAAGATCCTGCAGCATACGAATCATGGTAGGATCATCATGACCAAGAATATCAAGTTTTAACAGGTTGTGATCGATACTGTGGTAATCGAAATGCGTCGTAACGATATTGCTTGTCATATCATTGGCCGGATGCTGGATAGGCGTAAAGGAATGTATTTCCTGTCCGTAAGGAAGAACGATGATTCCTCCGGGATGCTGTCCGGTCGAACGCTTTACTCCGACACCTCCGGCAACTATTCTGTTGATTTCACAGTCCCTTTTACGTTCGCCCTTTTCCTCGAAATATTTTTTGACATATCCGTACATTGTCTTGTCGGCAAGCGTACCTACCGTTCCGGCTTTAAATGTCTGACCCTCGCCGAAAATAACCTCGACGTAGGCATGGGCTTTTGCCTGATATTCACCGGAGAAATTAAGATCGATATCCGGCTCCTTGTCACCGTTGAATCCCAGGAATGTCTCGAACGGAATGTCAAACCCTTCTTTATTTAATTTGTGTCCGCACACCGGACAGATTTTATCCGGCATATCACATCCGGCGCCGCCGGCAAATTCTTTGACCTCCGGGCTGTCAAAATCACAATAATAGCATTCCGGGCACAGATAGTGCGGACTTAACGGATTAACTTCCGTAATTCCGGACATTGTTGCGGCAAAAGAAGAACCTACCGAGCCTCTTGAGCCAACCAGATATCCGTCCTCATTGGATTTCCATACAAGTTTCTGGGCAATTATATACATAACCGAGTAACCGTTGGAAATAATTGACGTGAGTTCCTTCTCAAGCCTGTCCGAAACGATTTTCGGCAGGTCAGGACCATATAATTTATGAGCACTGTTGTAACATATCTCCCTGAGTGTTTCGTCTGAATGCGGAATAACCGGCGGGCATTTATCCGGGCGTACAGGTTCAATGCGCTCACACATATCGCTTATTTTACGGGTATTGGTAACAACGACTTCATATGCTTTTTCTTCTCCGAGATATTGGAATTCGGCAAGCATTTCCTCCGTTGTACGCAGATACAACGGCGCCTGGTTATCGGCATCGTTAAATCCCTGGCCCTTCATGATTATACGTCTGTATATTTCGTCCTCGGGATTAAGGAAATGCACATCGCAGGTAGCCACAACCGGCTTGTCGAGTTCATCACCCAGTCTTACTATCTCTTCGTTAATTTTAATTAAATCGGCATCCGACTGGATCTGCGGAAGTTTCTGATCTTCTATCATAAAATGGTTGTTGCCAAGCGGTTGTATTTCCAGGTAATCATAGAAATTGACCAGTCGTACGATTTCTTCCTTGGATGCACGGTGCAATAAAGCCTGATACAGTTCTCCCGCCTCACAGGCCGAACCTAATATAAGTCCGTCGCGGTGTTTAAGAATTTCACTCTTCGGTATTCTCGGTCTCTTGTTAAAATATGTAAGATGAGACATTGAAACCAGTCTGTACAGATTAATTCTTCCCTCTTCCGAAGAAGCGAGAATTATGGCATGATATGATTTGGCTTTTCTGATCGCATTTACATTAAATTCCTCAACCTCGTTAATCGCGTCAAGATCATTGATACCACGCGCTCTAAGCTTATCGATCAATGCTGCAAAAATATCGGCGCAGGCCTCTGCATCATCCACCGCGCGATGATGATTAAATGGCGGAACACCGAGTGCCTTTGCCACATGATCGAGCGTAAATTTACCGAGTGACGGCAGTAATGCCCTTGAAAGTGCCACCGTATCAACGACCGTACATTCAAATTTTCTGCCAAGGATTGAATCTGTTTTTTCCTTGATAAAACCGACATCAAATCCGGCGTTATGCGCAACCATAACAGCACCATTGCAGAATTCAAGAAAATCCGGAAGAATCTCTTCTATTGTTCCGGCATTTTCAACCATTGAATCGCTGATTCCCGTGAGGCTTTCGATATTGAAAGGAATCGGTATCTGCGGATTAACAAATGTTGAGAAACGATCTGTCACCTTGCCGCCGCACATCTTGACTGCACCGATTTCGATTATACGATCATTGACAGGCGACAGACCCGTTGTTTCAAGGTCAAAAACAACGTATGTATCGTCAAAATTCTGTCCTCCCGGGTTCTCAATTATGCGTTTAAGGTCGTCTACCAGATATGCCTCAACTCCATATATTATTTTAAAATCTTTATTATCCAATTTGGTATGGAATGCTTCCGTAAAGGCCTGGACAACACCATGATCCGTTATTGCAAGAGCCGGATGCCCCCATCCTGCGGCTTGTTTTACTATGGCAGACACATCTGACACACCGTCAAGTTCACTCATCTTGGTATGACAATGAAGTTCAACTCTCTTTTCAAGGGCCATATCAGTACGTTTTACCCTGAAATCAGATGATTTCATTATGCCCGAAACCGAACCGATAGTAAGTTCACCCGAGAAACGGTCTATTGTCGTTACACCCTTGACACGAACGAATGTACCCGGTTTGAGGTCCTTCTCAACTTCTTCAAGCTGCTCCGGCATCATAAACATCTTAACCGAGATTGAATCGGTAAAATCAGTTATATCAAACATAAATATAACCTTACCGCTTCTAAGCTCACGCTTGTCCGCATTCATAATCTGGCCGCGGAAAATAATTTCTCCCATCTCTCCGACAACCGTATCAAGATTAACTGCTTCTCCGTCAAAATCCCTGCCATATATTACATCCGGATTGTCCGAACGTTTTACCGAACGTCTGAAATCAGAACCATCTCTCTTAAATTCTTTATTGGATTTATAATTATTACCGCCATCAGCTCTCTGCTTTGGTTTCTCCGGTTTCTGTGCTGACATTTCAGGTTTCCCGGTATTTTCAGCTGACTCGACCGTACTGTTTTCTTCATCAGCTTTGTGTGCCGGATTCTTATGTGCCCTCTCAGATATTTCATGTACCATCTGTTCAAGCTTGTACTCAGCCTCTTTACTGTGTCTGCTTTCTTTGACTTCCGTGTACTCCGTTGTCACATTAACTTCATATCCAAAACGGTTCAACATCATATCTGAAATTGCACCGCAGATTTCGTCTGCATATCTTTGGGCTACAAAAGTGCCCTGAGTTGACATAATAATATTATTGTCATCTTTGATTTTTATTTCGGCATTCTTATAAATCTGCTGCTTAATCATACTGTCCTTACCGAGTTCATAGAGAATACTATCCCTGTATTCATCAAGAATTGTTTCGGGTGTATGAAGGCTTGATAACTCAAATTTTTCTTTTATAATTACCTGCATTCCAAAAAAAGGCTTTATCTGACGTCTTATTTCATTTTCGACATCTGCGATTATATCCCGTCCGATAAGCCTTTGAAATCTTACATATATTTTTACGCAGGTTCTCTGGCCATTCATGCATATATGCGTTACTACGGCCTCTGAGAATATCTGCTCTATTCTTTTATTGAGATGAAGTGTAGGAAAAGTCTCAAAAAACTTTTTCTCTTCCATGTAATATCACTAAGTCCTTTCCCAATTATCCAATTCTTCCTTAAGACAGTCCAAAAGTCTGTCTTCCGGAACTTTCTTTACAATCTGACCTTTTTTAATAAGAAGACCTTCTCCGTCTCCACCGGCAATTCCAATATCAGCTTCCTTAGCCTCTCCCGGTCCGTTAACTGCACATCCCATAACGGCTACCTTAATATCAAGGTCATAATTCTGTACCATCTGCTCGACTTTGTCCGCAAGTGCAATGAGATTAATCTTCGTTCTTCCGCATGTAGGGCATGATACAACTTCTATACCGCCTTTTCTGAGTCCGAGTGTTTTGAGGATCATTTTGGCTGATCGTATCTCTTCTACCGGATCACCGGTAAGGGATACCCTTATTGTATCTCCGATTCCCTGACCAAGTATAAGGCCCAATCCGATGGACGATTTAATATTTCCGGAATACAATGTTCCCGCTTCCGTAATTCCGACATGCAGAGGATATTTGCATTTGTCTGCTATTATTTCATGTGCTTTTACACACATCATGACATCGGATGATTTAATGCTTACAACCAGGTTATCATATCCCATATCTTCTATGATATGTACCTTATCCAGCGCGCTTTCAACAAGGCCTTCTGCGGTCACTCCCCCATACTTGGCAATAATGTCTTTTTCGAGCGAACCGCTGTTTACACCGACACGTATCGGAACATTATGCTCTCCGGCACAATCAACAACTGCCTTTATTCTGTCAAGGCTTCCGATATTACCGGGATTTATACGGATTTTGTCCGCGCCGTTCTCTATAGCCATGATTGCCATACGATAATCAAAATGAATATCGGCAACTATCGGTATATGGATGCGTTTCTTAATTTCGGCAATTGCTTTAGCAGCCTCCTCTGTAGGAACCGTGGAACGTACAATCTCACATCCTGCTTTCTCAAGTTTGAGAATCTGTGCAACTGTCGCGTCAACATCCTCTGTTCTTGTATTTGTCATTGACTGTATGAGAATCGGATTTCCGCCTCCGATATATCTGTCTCCGATTTTGATTTTCTTCGTATTATCTCTGTACACCTGATTATCCTCCATCAGAATAATTTGCGAATATCGTTTGCCATAATAACAACCATCAGTACCATCAGAAGCACAATTCCGATGAAGTGCACCATTCCCTCTTTCTCTCTAGGAACAGGTTTACGTCTTATTGCTTCTATTATAAGAAACACCAGACGTCCTCCGTCAAGAGCCGGTATCGGCAGCAGATTCATAACGCCTAAGTTGGCACTTATCATAACGCTCCAGTTAATGAGATTCAGGATAACATACAGCACACCGTCGCTCTTACTCTCGGTAACAACATTACCAATCGCGGAAACTATTCCGACAGGACCCGAAACATCATTTGCGGAAACCTTACCCGTAAAAAGAAGTTTAAAACTCTTAAACACGGCTTTAATCCAGTATCCGACATTCTTAAATGAATATGAAATCGTACCTGCAGGACTTAATTTTTCCCTCGCTGCCGACATAACCATACCTATATTATAATATGCCTGATGCACCTTATTCGGTGTAATCTTAATTGTTACTTCACTTCCGTCACGCTCGACAACAAGTGTCAGCTCACTGTCACCGGATGCATTTACTAACGGACTGACCTCGTCCGTTACGCTTACAGCCGTTCCATTGATGCTGAGTATCTTATCACCGCTTTTGATTCCGGCACTTTCCGCCGGCGAATCTTTACTTACGGATGATATGACCGGATTATCCCGGTCCATAAGCACACCCATCTGATATACGTCTTCATCTACATATTCCGGAATGAGTGTTGTCTCATGTCTGGCTCCATCACGCACATACGTTATATGCATAACTTCGCCCTCATTTTCAGCAAGCCATAAACTATAATCACCGTAGAAATTAACTTTGGTGCGATCAATCTTAACTATTCTGTCACCAGCTTCCAGTCCTGCCTGTTCAGCGACAGATCCTTCATCGACACTGTAGACAACGCAAGGATCATATCCAATTTTGCCAAGTATAATTACCGATAACACAAAAGCCAGTATGAAATTAAAAAGCGGTCCCGCTACAACAATTGCCATCCTCTTCCATACTGATTTGGAATTAAATGAACCGTCACTGCTGTTGTCCTCATCTTCCCCAAGCATCTGGCATGAGCCGCCAAAAAGGAATAATTTGATGCTGTACATCGTTCCCTTACGCTTAAATTTCAATAATCTCGGACCCATTCCAAGTGAAAATTCCGTTACGGTAACACCGCTTGCCTTTGCAACAATAAAATGTCCAAGCTCATGTACTATTATAATAATACTAAGTACCAAAAAAGCGATAACATATTTCATAAGCTTACCTCAAAAATTCATAAACTGCTTTCTCTGTGTCAAGTATATCATTAACATCAGGATTATCTATATATTGTATGCAATCCATTGCCTTTTCAATCATATCCGTTATATCAAGAAAACCGCACTTTCTGCCAAGGAACTGTGCAACTGCAAATTCATTGGCAGCATTAAGTATTGTCGGAAGATTTCCGCCCCTGCGTCCTGCCTTATATGCTAATGCAAGTCCCTTAAAATTAACCATATCAGGTGCTTCAAAAGTTATTGAAGCAAGTTTGGCAAAATCAAGCCTTGCAATATCCATCGGCTTTCTCTCCGGATAATAAAGTGCGTACTGTATAGGCAGTCTCATATCCGGGCAGCCTAACTGTGCAATAATGCTTCCATCGACATACTGAACCATTGAATGGATAACACTCTGCGGCTGTACCACAACCGTTACATCATCTATATCAACGCCGAACAGCCATCTTGCTTCCATAACTTCCAGTCCCTTATTGACCATTGTAGCCGAATCGATGGTTATTTTATGCCCCATGGACCAATTCGGGTGCTTCAGGGCATCCTCAACCCTGACATCACGCATCTCGTCAATTGTTCTTCCTCTGAACGGACCGCCTGATGCAGTGAGAAGGATTTTTTCTATAGTGGATGGATTTTCACCGTTAAGCGACTGAAAAATAGCACTATGTTCACTATCAACAGGAAGAATCCTTACATTATGTTCCTTCGCAAGCGGCATAATTATATGTCCGGCCGTTACCAGAGTTTCTTTGTTTGCAAGTGCAATATCCTTACCGGCTTTAATTGCCTCAATAGTAGGAACAATTCCTATCATTCCTACTATGGCTGTAACAAGAATCTCAACATTGTCATATGTAGCAACTCGCACAAGTCCTTCCGTACCGTAACATATCTCATAAGGAATATCATTGGTAAGAAGCTTTAATTCGCTGATGCTTTCTTCCTTTGCAATACAAACAAGCTTTGGCCTGAATTCTCTAATCTGCTCAGCCAAAGCCTTAACATTGGAACCGGCTGCAAGTGCCAGCACCTCAATATCTTTATTTTTACGGACAACATCAAGGGTCTGGGTTCCTATTGAACCCGTTGACCCGAGAATTGCAATTTTCTTCATAGTACAGACCCCGTTTCTTCTATAATAAAGGCATCAAAAGCTGCGCTCCGATATATACTATCGGCGCAACGAATATCATACTGTCAAAACGGTCAAGTATCCCTCCGTGTCCCGGTATGAGATTACTATAATCCTTAACATCATAATTACGCTTGATAGCAGACGCTGCAAGATCTCCGAAAATAGATATAAATGCTCCGACCGCACTTATTACCAGGAACGGAATCATTGCTTTGATACCAAGTGCTTTGTGTAATATAAAGCCATATAAAAGTCCGACAAGTGCAGCTCCCGTTATTCCGCCTATTGCGCCCTCAACTGATTTCTTAGGGCTGAGGTGCGGCACAAGCTTATGCTTTCCGAAGGTTACACCTGTAAAATATGCAAATGTATCCGCAATCCATGAACATACAAAAAGCAGGATAAACAAGTATATTCCGTATTTATCAATGATTCTTATTCTGTATAAGAACGAAAGCGGAATCGCAACATAAAAAATACCTAACAGTGCAAATGCTGCCTGGCTTGCTTTCTTGGTTTTGAAACTGCATACATATGCGAACATTATTATTATTCCACATGCAACGCAATACAAATCCATAAATTCAAGTTTATCAAACCACAAAAGTGCATAATAAGCTGCGGCAAGAATATATCCTACTATTCCCAAGGGGCTTTTGTGAATCCCTACAACTCTGTATAATTCAAACATACCGAGGCATGTTATAACCAATGACAGCAAAAACATTGTAATCCGGCCGCCTGCTACAGCTCCGACGAGTATGGCCGTCAAAACAGCACCACTGATAATTCTGGTACGCATTCTATTCCTCCTTCACTCCGCCAAAGCGTCTATCTCTTTTATTATATCTCTCAACAGCTTCAATCAGGCGTTTCTTATTGAAATCCGGCCATAAAATCTCCGGAAAATCAAATTCCGAATACGCACACTGCCATAAGAGGAAATTAGATATTCTTTTCTCTCCGCTTGTTCGTATTATAAGATCAGGATCAGGTGCACCGGCTGTATCAAGATAACCTGAAAACATATTCTCATCAATATCTTCAGGCGAAAGTCCTTTATCGATAATATCTTTCGTCATCTTGCGCATTGCCCTGACCATTTCATCACGTCCGCCATAATTAAGTGCAACCTGAAATACAAGTCCTGTATTACCGGCCGTAGCCGCCTCGAGATGTTCTATGCTTTCTATGATATCATCATCAAGACGATCTCTCTTGCCGAGGATTCGGACTTTCATGTTATTCTTATTGGCCCGCTTTATGCAGTCCTTTAAGTAATTACGCAATATTTTCATAAGACCTGCCACTTCTTTATCGGAGCGGTTCCAGTTCTCTGTTGAAAAAACATATACTGTAAGATATTTAATTCCTATCTCATCAGCATCATCACATATCTGTTCAAGAACTTTACTGCCCTGCATATGTCCGAAATTACGCGGCATTAGTCTCTGCTTGGCCCATCTTCCGTTACCGTCAAGGATTATACCAACATGTTCGGGAATATTAAGTCCAAGCTTCTCATTATAATTATCCATATCCTGCACCGACGATTATACCGTCATGATTTCCTTTGTCTTGTTCTCGACTGCCTTATCGATATCGGCTATATACTTATCTGTAAGTTTCTGGATATCTCCTTCAATCTTCTTAACATCATCCTCAGACATATCATTTTCCTTGCTGCTCTTCTTGATGGCATCATTAGCATCTCTTCTGATGTTTCTGACAGCAACCTTGGCATTCTCGCCCTTTTTCTTAATATCTTTAACTATTTCTTTACGTCTGTCCTCTGTAAGTTCAGGGAATACCAGTCTTATTGACTTTCCGTCATTGGTTGGTGTAAGACCGAGATCGGATGTAAGGATTGCCTTTTCGATATCTTTGATGAGAGATGACTCCCATGGCTGTATCTGGATCATTCTTGCTTCCGGAACAGAAACATTGGCTACCTGCTGAAGCGGTGATGGTGTTCCGTAATAATCAACTTTAATTTTATCAAGAATATGCGGATTGGCTCTGCCCGCTCTAATCGTTGCATAATCAGCCTCAAGTGCCGCAAGTGACTTTTCCATTTTCTCTTCGTAAATCTTAATTTCGCTCATTTTTCCTCCTGATATATGGCTTATGCCATGATTATTCTATATTATACTGTAACAACGGTTCCGTTAAATTTACCATTGTATGTATTGATAATGCTGTCTTTCTCGTTAAGTCCGAATACTACAAGCGGCATCCTGTTCTCCATGCACATAACAGAAGCCGTCATATCGATAACGGCAAGCTTATTGGCGATAACATCGTCAATGGATACGCTGTCATATTTAACAGCCGCCGGGTTAGTCTTCGGGTCACTGTCATATACACCGTCAATTGCTTTGGCAAGATATATGGCATCTGCTTCCATCTCGATTGCCCTTAATACTATTCCGGTATCCGTTGAAAAATACGGATGTCCCGTTCCGCCGGCAAAAAATACTATTTTGCCCTGACCGAAATATTTATTGGCACGGTCTTTTGAAAAAAGTTTGGTAACCGAACCGCACTCAAACGGTGTAAGTATCTCCGTCTCAAGGCCTGTGCTTCTGAACATTTCGGAAACATAAATGCAATTCATAATTGTTGCAAGCATTCCTATCTGGTCAGCTTTCGTTCTGTCCATATTCTCACTTGTTCTTCCGCGCCAGAAATTACCGCCGCCTATAACAACACCAATCTCTGCTCCGTCATCATGGACAGCTTTGACCTGTCGTGCAATTTCAAGAACCGTAGCCTCATCAAAACCTGTATGCTTATCTCCTGCAAGAGCCTCTCCGCTCAGTTTGAGAAGTATTCTTTTCTCTTTCATAAGATTCCTCCAATGTTAATTTTCTCCAAAAAATTCCTTAGGACTGTTATCTGAATAACACTGTGAACAATGACCTTCAATAACTGCTCCGTTATTAATCTGTACCAGCTTGGACTTGATATCTCCCATTACGATTGCTGTAGTATCAATGATAACAGGGCCCTGAACATCAATATCTCCCTTGATGGCACCGGCAATCACAGCCGATGTGGCAACAAGGTTACCTATAATAACAGAACCGTTTCCAATCTTAGCCGGACCTTCACATGTTACATCACCTGTTATGTTGGCTTTATCGGCAAAGAAATCCGATGATACCGAATTACCCTTTATGGTTCCGCTTACAACGAGCTTTCCTTTACATGTAACATTGCCTTCAACCGTACCGAAAAGTTCAATAGAACCTGCTGATGTAACATCACCCGAAATTGAAAGACCCGGCGTAATAATTGCCGTCTCATCGCTTATCTCATCCGCACCTGCCGTAACCAAAGTCTCTTCGGCCGTTTCTTTGGCCTGCACTGACTTTACCTCTTCTTTTACCGCCTTGGCAGTCATCTTACGGGCTGCAGATTCAGGCTTCTTATCATCCGCCTTAATATCTGCAAGAGCTCTTGTAAGAGACTCCTCAATATCACTGTCTCCTGCATCAGACTGCATATCATTTGCAAGTGTGTCAACCATCACATCATCATCCGGTACCGGTTCTTCAACTTTCTCTGCGCTCACATCCGCAAGCTTTGATGCATCATCCGAAAGCTCATTGACTGCCTGTGACAAATCCGCTTTAAAATCTTTAAAAAATCCCATTTCAAAATTTCTCCTGGTTAATTAACATTATGATGAACAGGCTGCGTATCTGCAGTGATTGGGAGAATCAATGCATTCTGCTCCTGCAATTTCTCTATTATATCGGGCACCGCCTCAAATGTGGTCATTCTGTAAGTGGCATCGTGCATAAGAACCACTGAAACATCCTGACCGGCAATACCTTTCATTACATTATCGTATACCTGTTTCCGGCTGAGCCCGTCTTCTCCGTCTCCGGATGAAACATTCCAGTCAAAAAACACCAGATTATTCTTATTAAGATAATCTATGTACTGCGATATCGGAAGCGGTGCCTGGGAATTACTTGAACCGCCTGGAAATCTGAATATATACGGTCTGGTCCCTGTAACTTTTTCCAGATAATCCTGCAGTGACTCAACTTCCTGCGAAAATGATTCAACACTTTCATATACATGTGCATAATCATGCGTATATGTATGAAGAGCAAGAGTGTGGCCCTCATTAACTATACGGTTAAGCGCCTCCTCATATCCTTCATATCCATTTACAAAAAAGGTTGCTTTCACATTATGTTCAGCCAGAACATCAAGCAATGCGTCCGTGTTATCGCTCGGGCCGTCATCAAACGTAAGATATACCACCTTACGTCCCTGCTTAAGTGCTTCCTCCACAGTTGTACGCGCTTCAGTCTCTGTCTCTGTCGCCTCAGGCTGTGTCTCCTGGTATGTCTTGCTGCTGTTCTCCGGTTCTGCCTGATTCTTGTTAAGTGATGCCTGAATCTGTTTCCTGCCCGGGCTGTTTTCATCCGATGCAAGCTGTACCGATGATTCAAGCTGTGCCTTAAGTTCTGAAAAATCCTTCTGCAAGCAGTTCATCCTGTAGAACAGGATTATACATAATATTGTTGGCAGCATTATTATTGTTACAATCATTATGATTGATAACACGCTTCTAGAGGTTAATACGCTTTCTCCGGCGTGCAGCCTCGGAAAGTTCTCATTTGTCTTCATTCATATCTTCTATCCTTTTGCACAATTTATGCGTCTATCACATTGTACCACATGTTTTTCGATATTTGAAGAAAATTATTATTATTTTTCCTTTTTTTAGATTTTTTTAATAAATATTTATATTTTATATATTGTATTTTGGGCGGATACATTTTAAATTTAATTTTAGACTTATATTTCAGAAGGAGAACACCATGTTACAGCTTAAAGGTATTATAAAGAATTATACAGCCGGTGACACCGAGGTTCACGCACTCAAAGGAATAGACATACGATTTCGCGAAAGTGAATTTGTATCAATACTCGGTCCGTCAGGCTGCGGTAAGACTACTATGCTGAATATAATCGGCGGACTTGACAGGTACACGGACGGCGACCTTATTATCGGCGGACGTTCCACCAGGGAATTTAAGGATAAGGACTGGGATTCATATCGTAACCACATGATAGGATTTGTATTTCAGAACTATAATCTTATACCTCATCAGACCGTATTAGCAAACGTAGAACTTGCCCTCACACTTTCGGGTGTGTCCAAATCAGAACGCCGCAAACGCGCGGCTGAGGCTCTCGCAAAGGTAGGTCTTAAGGATCAGCTCCATAAGAAGCCGAATCAGATGTCCGGAGGACAGATGCAGCGTGTTGCCATAGCACGTGCACTCGTCAATGACCCTGACATAATTCTTGCAGACGAACCTACCGGTGCGCTCGATTCGGAAACAAGCATTGCCATAATGAATATTCTGCGCGAAATATCAGACGAGAAACTAATTATAATGGTTACTCACAATGCAGAACTCGCAGAGCAGTATTCGTCGAGAATTATACGTCTTCTTGACGGCCGGGTTATCGATGACAGTGCCCCTTACGAAGGAGATGACCCCACTGACAAAAAGCCATCCCAAGCTCCCACACATTCCCATAAGAGCCGGTCCAAATCCAAAGTCTCAATGTCTTTTGGAACTGCCCTGTCGCTCAGTTTTAAGAACCTGCTTACCAAAAAAGGCCGCACCTTCCTTACTTCTTTTGCCGGAAGCATAGGCATAATAGGAATCGCTCTTATTCTTTCACTGTCCAATGGTTTTCAGGCTTACATCAATAAAGTCCAGGAAGACACCATATCAACATATCCTATTACCATTGAAGATGAGAATATAGACATGACAAGCCTTATGGAAACAATGCTCGGCAAATCAACCAATGATGTGAAACATGAGGATGACCGTATATATACCAGTCCTATACTCGGTGATATGATCAATACAATGATGGCCGAGGTCAAGACAAACAGTCTCGGTGAACTCAAGGCATATTTTGAGAGCGATGAATGCAATATCAAAGATTACGTAACCGATATCCAGTACGGTTACGATACCGACCTTAATATTTACCTTGCTGACACATCAAACGGTCTTAACAAGGTTAATCCAAGTACCATGATGGAAGATATTATGGGAGTATCCCAGGAAAATGCCGGCACATCTTCCATGATGAATGCTTACAGCAGTTCAAATCTCTGGACACAGATGATTGATAATAAGGATCTTCTCGATTCACAGTACAATGTTATAGCCGGAAGATGGCCTGAGAATTATAACGAAGTAGTTCTTGTAGTAAGTAAAGATTCCACGATTACAGATGTTACCCAGTATGCACTTGGTCTTAAAAATTCATCCGAGCTTAAGAACATTATGAACGATCTCGGAAGCGGTAAACAGATTGATTCCGAGCAGACCAGTTATACATATGACGATCTCTTAGGCCTTACATATAAACTTGTACTTTCAAGTGACTATTACAGATATGATGAGACCAATAAACGATGGGAAGATAAAAGTTCTGATGATGAATACGTCAAAACGCTCGTAGACAACGGTACGGAAATTAAAATAGTCGGTATAATACAGCCCGATGAAGACGCCGTTGCAACATCCATAACGGGAAGCATAGGTTACACAAAGGCTCTCACCGAATATGTAATTAATGAGACATCTAAGTCGGGCATCGTAAAAGAACAGCTTGCCGATGATAAAACCGATGTATTCACAGGGCTCCCGTTCGCTGTAAGTGAGGATGAACTTGATAATATTACGGTTGATGATGTCAAAGCTTATATCGCAACGCTTCCTGAGGCTGAACAGCAGGCTGCCCAGATGTATCTCGGCATGATGACTGACGAACAGCTTGTCGACGTGTTCAAGAACCAGCTCCAGACCAAATCCGGCAGCACATATAAAGATAACATGGTAAAACTCGGATACGCAGACGAATCAAAGCCAACGTCCATCAATATATATGCCAGGGATTTTGAAGCCAAAGATGCTATAGCTGATATCATAGATGAGTACAATGATAAAGCAACTGCCGCCGGAAAAGACAATCTCACAATCTCTTACACTGATTATGTGGGACTTATGATGTCATCCGTAAGCACAATTGTTAATACGATATCGTATGTTCTTATTGCATTCGTATCGATATCACTTGTGGTATCTTCGATAATGATTGGTATAATCACTTATATATCGGTTCTTGAAAGAACCAAAGAAATCGGTATATTAAGAAGTATAGGTGCCTCCAAGCGTGACGTTTCCAACGTATTTAATGCAGAAACCATGATTGTAGGACTTGTTTCAGGATCCCTCGGAATCCTCATAACATTGCTCCTTGACATTCCTATCAATATAGTCATCAAGCACCTGACCGGAATTTCAGGCGTGGCTTCACTCCCATGGCAGGGTGCCGTCATACTGATAGCTATAAGCATCCTTCTGACGCTTGTGGCAGGCCTTATACCTGCTAAGGTAGCTTCCAGAAAAGATCCGGTAATAGCTCTTAGAAGCGAATAATTCTGTATATAATTTATGCCGGGCAGATTTACCTGCCCGGCATTTTTTAGACTATCTTATAATACCTGCTTCTATTTTAAAATAACACATCCGTAAGCCGGAATAGTAATTTTCTCTCCATCTATCTCAGGAAGTTCCTCATTTACTACGAGATAATCCGCAACATTCTCATATTTGTATGTATCCTTGGATACTGTGACTGTAACAGCCGCGTCACTGTCATTATATATGAGGCTGATTTCCGAATCGTTATATGTCTTATGTATTGCACATATATTACCGTTCTGCTCAGCCACATCACTCATGACTGTTGGAACACCTCTTCCTATTTCAGGATACTTATTACGGATATGGATTGCTTTTTTGTAATAATTATATACCGAATACTCATCATCCTTCTGAGTTTCATAAGAGCCAAAAGTATGTGTCTGCGGCTCATATGAAGGAGGACCTGCTGTCATTCCCTGTGCACTTGCATCATCCGACCAGTACATAGGGGCACGCTTATTCTCATCCTTGCCGCTTCCTCCCATACCAAGTTCGTCTCCATAATATACGAAAACATTACCCGTTGTAAGAATCTGTATTCCGGCTGCAAGTTTGACTCTCTCATCTTTACGAAGGAGGAATCCTGCCGCACGTCCGACATCATGATTTGATAAAAATATACCGTCTATCGCATTCTCATTAACGCTCTTGATTTCATTATATACATTGACAATGTTCTCCGCCATTTTGGCACCGGATTTATCATCACTGTTATTATTGATGCCCTTTACGATTATACCGTTCTGATTACCGATAGCAAAATCAAACATACTGTCACAGCTGCTCTGATAGAACTGCTTTATTGTATTTAAATTATCCCATACTTCAGCCACGCAGTAGATATCAGGATTAACACCATGCACATAATCACAGAACCAGGTGAGTGCTTCTATACTGTCAGGATTATCTGCTTCAAAATAATGAAGTGCGGCATCAAGTCTGAAACCCGATACTCCCTTGTCAATCCAGAACTTTGCGATTTTCTCTATTTCGGCCCGCACTGCCTTGCTTGACAAATTGAGATCCGGCATCTGAGCCGAGAATACACATTCATAAGTCCAGTCAGGATTTCCGCTGACTTTCTTCCAGCCTGATGCGACCTTGTCCGTCTTCTTGAAATTATAATAATCAACATACGGACATACGGATGCATCCGGCTCTCCATCGCCTATCGTGCTAAGATATTCGCATGCTTCTTTAAACCATTCGCACTTGGATGAGGTGTGATTTATTACAAAGTCCATATATATATCCAGTCCGCGCTCGTCGCAGGCCTTGACCAATGCCTCAAAATCTTCCATTGTTCCGTACTGTGGGTCTACTGTGTAATAATCAACGACATCATACTTATGATATGATGTGGATTTATTAAACGGAAGCAGCCATATACTTGAAAATCCCATATCCTGAATATAATCAAGTTTGGAAATAAGTCCCTGTATATCTCCTATTCCATCACCGTCACTGTCACAGAATGAATACAAAAGCACCTGATAACATGTTCCGTATTTGTCGTCTATTCTGTTATCTTCATCAACAAATTCCGTATTTATTGCATTCTTGTCTTTGTCTTTCGAAGATGATGACGTACATCCGGCAAGCATCATCACTGTCATTATACATGCTAAAACAAGTGCAATAATTCTGCTGATTCTCTTATTCTGAATCATAATTCGCTCCTATTCCGCCAGGGCATCCCTGACTTCTCTCGTTATTAAAGAACCGCCGTTTTCATTCCACTTTGATACAAAAATATCAAATTCATCGACCGGCAGTTCTCCGGTTACTATTCGTAAATATGTTTTGTTCTCCAGTTCCTCCAACTTCCACCAGTCACTCTGCATCATACCGGTTTCACTGAAAAAAAGCGATGGAACTTCTCTCAGGGAGGCGTTCGAAATAATCTCACACGCCTTTATTCTTGACATATAAGCTGACCATTGTTCTGTAGTTGCATTGTCCGGGTCATCCAGATATGCCTTACATGACTCATAATATGATTTTTCCAGAATCGGAAGTTCGGACTCATCCTTGGTACCGTTAAGCACATCAATGATTTCCGAATAGCAGATTGACAGCGCATCACTGTAATCCACATTAATCGCCAGAGGTCTCGCCGTAGGGTCTACATTATCCTGATAATATTTTTTGAAATCATCGTTATCATTTTCTTCATATCTCACATAATCAAAAAGTACACTCACAATCTTGCATGCCACCTCAGGATGCTCATATCCCTTACGGACAACAACATATTTATATGACGGCTGCTGTGAATGATAACTCGTGCTGCCATCATCATCCGTTTCTATAAGGTATGGCTGCCAGTCGGCTTCCGGGTCGGTGCCTACAGCCTCCATAAGCGGATTGTTAGGTGCCCACCATGGTCCGAAGAAAGAACCACACTGGCCGTTTACAACAAGCTCAATTATATTGCTGCTTGTTCGAAGCAGAAAATTATTATCAAGAATACCCGTCTCATACATTTCATTTATGTGTGCCAGTGCATTTTTGGCCTCCGGCTGAATTGAACCATAGACTGCTTTACCATCTTTGCCTTCAATCCACTGCTTCGGAAACGCTCCATATGCAGCAAAAACGATATCAAGAAGGTACTCACTGCTGTATCCGCATCCACCGCAAAGACTCGGATCACACACAAGACCGACTGTATTGCCCGGTCCGTTCTCTCCCGGATCTTTTTCAATGAATTGTTTGATAATATATTCCACATCGGACAGGTTCTTCGGTGCTGCCAGTCCCAACTTATCCATCCAGTCCTTGCGCAGCCAGATAAGATTCGGTCCGTCATCAATATTTGTTTCCGGAATGGCCATAATCTTACCGTCAAATGTAATCAAATCTTTTATACTGTCACCATATCCCGCATAGATTTCTTTAATTCGTTCCGACATACAGTTATCATATGCCTGGGTAAGGTCTTCTATCATATCATATTCGACGAGCATGTTGACATCGTCAATATCGCTCACAATCATAATATCCGGCATATTCCCGGACTGAATAGCCATCGACACGCTTGAATCATACTGTTCGTCAGCTTCCTCAAAAACATCCTTATTCTGGATATTCAGAAAATCTCTGAGAAATCTTGTATATGCATTGTCTTCATATGTATCGCTTTCCGGCATATTGGAATTATTGCTTCCGGTAAGCTTGCCCAATGTATATGTGACTAATTCAGGATATTTACCATATGGCGTAGTAGATGCTTCCTGCATCTGTTCCGCGAAATCTGTATCAGAAGGTTCACTGGTAGTTGATTTCGAACCGCATCCTGCCTGTATAAATATCATTAAAAACATTATTACCGACGTTATTATTCTGGTGGACTTCTTCATTGTTATTTCTCCTTGCAGATATTTGCTATGCAATAATAATACCACCTATACCGGTTAAATGGCAATCTTTAGTTACAGCCCCGGCCGGATACCCGACCGGGGCTGATAAATTTTAAAGATATTAACCTTTAACCGCTCCCGATACGCCTTCACGGTAAAACTTCTGCATTACCATGAACAGAATAATAATCGGAATTGAGATCACTACCGCTCCGGCAGCGAAACAGTTGAACCAGGAATAAATATATTCCCTATCAAGCATGCTCCATAATCCGACGGAAACCGTGAAATAATCCTTATTGGCCCTGCATATTACCTTTGCAAAGATAAAGTCAAGCCACGGTCCCATAAATGACTGTAAAACAGTATATACGATAATCGGTTTACTGAGAGGAATTGTAACCTTGGTAAATACCTGCCATCTGGTTGCGCCGTCTATGTAAGCAGCTTCATCAATTGACTTTGGTATTGTATCAAAGAATCCCTTCGCAATGTAGAAACCTAAGCCTGAACCTCCGGAGTAAACCATGATAAGAGCTACTCTGATCATGGCGCCCTCCGTGAGTCCAATTGATTTCAGAATGTAGTACACTGCAATCATTGACATAAAGCCGGGAAACATGCCTAAAATAAGCGCTACATTCATGAAAGGCTTTCTCATCTTAAAACGCATTCTCGACATAACATATGATACTGATAATACGAAGAATGCTGAGATGATACATGAAAAAATCGAAATAATCAATGTGTTGACGAACATCTGTGGGAAGTTAAACACATTGGTCGTATCGGTAAAAAGCTTTTTGTAATTATCAAGGGTCGGAATAAATCCTCTTGTAACATTCGCAAACATATCCGGATGGGCAGCTTTAGCACTCTGCAGCAATGCGTCCGGAAGGAGTGTCCTTATCTGAAGTCCCTGATCAGACTTGAAGCTGACCATTACTACGAACAAAATAGGGAGCACCCATATAAATGCCAACACTGTAAGTAAAATGTGGACAAAAACATTTGTGGTTTTTTTGCCAATCCTGGCTCCTGTTGATATTTTCTTCATTATTGGAATCCCTCCTCGTTCCTGTATGATCCTGTACGACGATAGGTAATGAGTGAAACAACAGCCATGACAACGAATGTCATGATACCTATAACTGCCGCAATATTGTAATACTGCTGGTCAACCGACAGTTTATATAGCCATGTAACAAGCAAGTCCGTCTTACCTGATGTGGACGAAAGATCCGTAATAGGTCCGCCTCCGCTTAAGAGATAAATAACATTAAAGTTATTAATATTTCCTGTAAATGTTGTAATTAAGTAAGGTCCGGTTACAAAAAGCATATACGGAAGGGTAATCTTGAAGAATGTTTTTACCGGTCCTGCACCGTCAACCTTAGCTGCTTCATAGAGGTCTGCCGGAATATTCTGAAGTACACCGGTAACCTGTAACATTGTAAACGGAATACCGATCCAGATATTAACAACGATAATTACAATTCTCGCAAGCATCGCATTATCCCAGAAAGGAATCGGTTCCGATATGGATGTATATCTCTGTAAAATTGTATTGATAATACCTTCTCTGTTAAACATTGTTCTCATAAGAAGAAGGGATACGAACTGCGGTACAGCCGCGGAAAGCATGAAAATCGTTCTCCAGAATCCCTTACCTCTGGTGTTCTTACGATTAATAATAATTGCAAGAATCATTCCGAGAATATAGTTTGAGAAAGTTGCAAATACTGCCCAGATAAGTGTCCATCCCAAAGCGCCCCAGAACGATTTACCGATCGAACTGTTGAAATTGAATACTTTAGGGAAATTTTCAAGTCCTACCCAGTTAAAAATCGTAAGATGTGAATCTATCTTACTGTAATTAGTGAACGCCATACTTATCATAAATACAAGCGGAAGTATGGTGAATGCAAGAACACCGAGTGTAGGCAGTGTAAGCAATGTTCTATGTAAATTCTTGTCAAACAAGCTTTTAATGTCCTGAATAAATGAGTCCGGCTTTCTACCGGATGCTTTCATACATTGTGCCTTGTATGAACTTTTAACTGATGCGCGCCATAACATTATGAATGAAATAGTAACAAACAACGTCGCAACACCAAACAGAAGCATAAGCAATGAGTTATCACCCTGGGCATATTCATATACCTGTTTTGCTTCATTCCAGACTTCAATCTGCTGCTGTCCCCCGAGGTGGAACAGGTCTACCAGGCATTTACCGCCTGTCATAATCATAAATACTATGTAGGCTGCCTCAATTATCAGAAATGATAATCCTTTAACAATCTGGCCTCTGACTAAATTTCCAAGACCCATAACCAACATGGAAAGTCTTGTGAAAATGTCTCCTTTTTTCACCGCATTGGTAAAACAATACGGATCGTAAAACTCTTTGGTTTTTCTTTTCTTCTCGGCTTTTAATTTAGGCATCATGGACCTCCTTGTGCTTACAATAAATGCTCCGGATTACTCCGGAGCATTTACACGGGAGCACCGTACAGTGGTAATTGCCTCCATTGCAGCAGTGCCTTACCCCGTTAATTTTGATAATTATTTAACAATGCCGTTGTTAGCACCTTCGTTGAACTCTGCTGTCTTATCTGCTGCATTGTCCTTTGTGGTCTCGCCTGCTATAATGGATTTACCCATGTTCTCTGCAGGTGTCCACCAGTTGCTCATTCCCTTACATGTAGGCTGCATAACTGACTTGTTGTTCATTGTATCGTTCTGTGCAACTGCCATCTCATCTGCTGCTACTTTATCGCTGGATACTGCACCGGTGTTGCAAGGGATGATTCCTCTTGCTTCATAGCGGCTAACCTGAGCATCATCGCTTCCAAGATAAAGAGCAAGTGCAACTGCTACCTGAGGGTATTTGCAGTTAGGGTTAACACCGATTGCCTTTGAACCTGCGAATGCTGTCATCTGGTTCTCTTTGCCGTTAAGTGTATATGTAGGAGCTGCTACAACACCAACTTTTGACTTGTCAAGCTTGATGTTTGACATATCCCATGTACCTGAGAAGAAAGCGCCTACTGTTCCATCATTGAATCCTGTGATTCCGGCTGAATCTGCATCATTTACGAAGTTAGGGTTAGCTGCAAGGTCTACAAGATACTTTGTAACGTCTGTAGCCTTATCGCCTTTAAGGTCGATACCTGCTGATTCATCTGTTCCGTCAGCACCGAATACTGTACATCCGTTGCCGATATAGAAGCTGCCGATATACCATGAATCTGTAAGTTTGAATGAAACTTTACCCTTAGAAAGCATTGTGTCAAGGTTCTTAACATCATCTGCTGTGAAGATGTCTTTGTTGTAGAATAAGAACCATGTGTTACCTGTGAAAGGAACGCCGTAAACATCATCTCCGATAGAAACTGTCTTAAGCATTGCTTCTGAATTGTTCTTCTTGACTGTCTCAAGTGCAGAACCACCTAACTTAGAGATTGCACCAGCATCGATAAGTGTCTGGAGCTGGTCGTTAGCATACATATAAACATCTGCTGAAGCTGAAGGGTCAGCTGATACAGTAGAACCTGCATCTTTCTCTGAGCATGTACCATACTTGAAAGTAAGGTTCCACTTTGGATGCTCATCATTGAACTTCTTACACATATTCTGTAACCACTCACCGTTGTCTATTGACTGGTCCTCTGCCGGGCCCCATACAGTAATAGTAGCTGTGATTTCTTCATCTTCTGCTGCCTTTGTAGCATCGTTAGAGCTTGTTCCGCTTGTAGAAGATGTTTTTCCGCAGCCAACTACTGTTGCTGCACACATTGCTCCGGCTAAAAGTAAAGCCGATACTTTTCTAAATTTCATTTAGATGTCCTCCTTTTTTTTAATTAAAACCGACTTACAAAAATGTGATTTTCTGCGGTATTAATTGTATTTCCTTAATACTCTCTTATTGTAAAATGATATAGAAAAATCGTAAATATTAATATTCTTAGAAACATATCAGATTTCTTAGACATTTGTAAATATGCACAAAAATAGGAACTCCGTCATGCGGAATTCCTATATAATTCTTACAGCATTTTAGGAAAATGGACTATGACTTTCGTGCCCTTTCCTATTTCGCTTTCTATCTTCAGTTCGTATTGCTCGCCATAATAAAGTTTGATTCTTTCATTGACATTCCGGACTCCGTATCCTTTGGAATCTTTGGTGATGATTTTATCTGCCTGTTCTTTGGTCATTCCTACACCGTTATCCTCAACCGTAAGAATAATCTCATCTTCCGTACCGCGTCCCGTTATCGTTATTACACCTCTGACTCCTGTATTGAGGTCAATTCCGTGGTCAATGGCATTTTCAATCAGTGGCTGCAAAATAAGATTCAGAGTATTGTATTGTAGGATACCATCTTCAATATCAACGACCGCGTCAAAATCACCGTCATGCATCATCTGCTGTATAGTGAGATATGAACGCATATTGTCGATTTCATCTTTGATGCTCATAACATTCTTACCCTTGTTAAGTGAGGTTCTGTAAAAGGATGACAAAGCCAATGTTATCTTGCTTATATCGACCGCATCTGCTTCAATGGCTTTCCAGTTGATAAGTGAAAGTGTATTATATAAGAAATGAGGGTTTATCTGTGCCTGAAGTGCTTTCATCTCATATTCTTTCTCTTTAAGCCTGCTGTCATACACCTCATTGATAAGCATGTCAAGCCGGAGCACCATTGCATCAAACCCACGTGTAAGGTCTGAAATCTCGTCATTTCCGTCAACCGGAATATTAACATTAAGATTGCCGTTTTCGACTTCTTTCATGCACTTCTGGATTTTGACAATTCGTCTGGTAACGAATCTGCTTGTTGCAACCGTGCATACAACAGCAGCCGCCACGCATACAATTATCGATATTGTTCCGATCCATATGATTGGTGTAGTTGATGATATCATAAAGCTGTCCGGCTTATAGAACCAGATTTTCCATCCTGTAGCAGCTGAATCCTGCGTTATTATCTTGTATTTATCGGAATGATCGGCTACGACTTCTTTAAATTCATCAAAAGTAAGAGCATAATCCTTATTGGACTGATCATATTGTGACAATTCATATATAAGATTACCGTTCTTATCCGTTATAAATAATCCATAATCGTTCAGTATGGTCTGCGAAAAAGCTTCGAATGCTTTGTCATAGTCTACATTTATAAATAACACACCGTCAATTCCCAACCTGTTGAGAAGTGCAAGTCTGCTCACCGAAAAAACCTGTTTCTTGTCCATATCAACATACCAGTGGTTGTCATTATCTGAAAGTGCCTCTTTGCACCATTCTTTATCGGAAATTTCCGACATTGGAGCCAGTGTCGTTCCATGTTTTACGACATTCTTATCAATATATATCGTAACACGGTTAACTTCATCATGGAAATACATAAGCGATGACAATAACGGATCCATTACCGTAACAAACTGGTCATACATATTATATACAGATTCGTAATCGTAATTAAGCACCTGTGAGATTGACTGGTTAAACGAGATGTAGCTTGACAGATTGTCATATATCTTGATTTCTCCATCAAGAGATGCAGTCGCCTGATACAGATAAGAATTGATATTTTCTGTTGAATTTTCACGCAATACTCCACGCATCAGATAAAGTGATACGAGAAATATAATAAACACAGGAATAAAGCCTGTAAAACAATATATCAATACAAGCTTATATTTCAGTTTCAAATCTGAAGTTTTCCTGCGTATTTTGGAAATCATTCGGTTTCTTCTCCGTTTTCCCTGAATTTCTGTGGGCTGACGCCATAGCAGTCCCTGAAACTTGAACAGAAATAGGATACATTCTGATATCCGCATTTATTGGCAATATCAACAATCTTAAGCATCGTGTTCTCAAGCAGTTCCTTCGCCTGTTCCATTCTGTACGACTTAATAAATTTACTGAGATTCTGTCCCGTTTCCTTCTTGAATACAGAGCTTAGATAACTCGGAGCCATGTATACTTTCTCTGCCAGGCTGTCCACTGTAATATCCTCATTATAGTGTTCATATATGTATTGTTTTACAATTTCTATTTCACGATGCACCATCTGAGGATTGGCTCCAAATGCATCCTCCAGCCTTTTGACATTATTCAGCACAATTTCTTTAACCGTATCGAAATTCGTAGCTCTGTACAGTACATCAATCTCTTCATTCAGAAGATTCTCATCTGCATTAGGTATATTCTCATAGAAGTCCTTAAGCAGATTAGAGAAAAGAAATTTAATATATACTTGTGAAAATTTGGTTTTATTACTGTATTTATCACAAAATCTGTCAAAATGCGCACGGAGATTCAATGTATCTTTCATTTTGATATCCTGATGCATCTGCTTCATCAATGTATCGTCGTCAACCTGAATCATTGAATTATCGCCGGCCGATGCGCCCTCATAGAAAACACGGCTGTTCTTATGGTAGAACTTATTTTCCATTATCTCATCGAGCTCGTCAACCTTATTACCGATATCATTCATTCCATTTACCGGTGACGATATTGCGATATAGCACGCAACGCCATACTCTCTTTCCACAAATCCGCTGATTCTCTCTGCTGTAGCCACATAATCAAGGTCCGCATCATCAAAGAAAAGTAATGACTGGTTCTGGTTAAGATTAAGATACTTACTTATCTGCGGTTCAAACTTATAGAGCTTTTCCTTAACATCCGTGCCTTTTTTCCCGAAGAAATCTTCATCGAATTCCATAAGCATGATTCTGACATATTTGCCAATGAAATCCGCTGACACGATTCCGTCTCCGTATTTCTCTATCTCTGAAATATCGACTTTATTGGTGGCCATATAAAGCATGTGTTCCGCCATATACTCCAGACTCTTGGTCTTAATATCGTATTCAATTTTGGATTCCTCCAACTCATTGATTACTTTATTCATGGTATTCTCAAACTCGTTGGGATCCACTGGCTTTAGTATGTAATCTGATACCCCAAGGCGTACAGCCTGTCTGGCATAATCAAACTCACTGCAGCCACTGAAAATAACGTATTTAATATTCCGCTTTAATCCTACCACATTCTCAATCAGCTCTATGCCGTCCATAAACGGCATTTTCACGTCCGTAAGAAGGATATCAATCTCATTATTCTTGATGTATTCAAGCGCATCTTTGCCGTTAGCCGCTTCCGCTATTTCACATTCGATACCTGCCCTTTTAAGCAGGAACTTGATACCGTTACGTTCTATTTTCTCATCATCTACTATTAAAATTCGGTACAATTCGTCGCCCTCCCGGTTTATAAGGCTTCATTGATAACATGGATAGCCGGAGCGCATATGCGCTTCGGCTACCGTCATACCGGAATTAATGAATCCGGCACAATTCTATGAATAAATCTTAAAGTCTCCAGATGTCCTTATCATACTGAGCAATTGTTCTGTCAGATGAGAAGAAACCTGCCTTGGAAATATTCGTAAGCATCTTCTTTGCCCATGTCTTTCTGTCTTCATAATCAGCAAGTGCCGTTTCTTTGACTCTGATATAATCTTTGATATCAAGAAGAGTCATGAACCAGTCTTTCTTAATAAGTTCCGCATGAAGTCTGAGAAGTGTCTCCGCATCTCCTACTTTCATAACAGGCGCACTTATTATAAAATCAACAAGTTTCTTGATCTCAGGGTCATTTACATAATAACTCTTAGCTGAATAATCTGCCTTGGCATAGTGTTCAATTACCTGTTCACTGCTTTCTCCGAAGAAGTAAATATTGTCATCTCCTACAAGTTCACCAATCTCAACATTAGCTCCGTCCTTGGTTCCGAGTGTAACAGCACCGTTAAGCATGAACTTCATATTACCTGTTCCTGATGCTTCCTTGGACGCAAGTGAAATCTGTTCCGAAATATCACATGCCGGAATGATCTTGGCAGCCTTGGATACGTTATAATTCTCAACCATAACTACCCTAAGGTACGGACTTACTTCCGGATCATTGTTGATAACCTGCTGCAAGCAGAGGATAAGATGAATAATATCCTTGGCAATTACATATGCCGGAGCTGCCTTGGCACCAAAAATAGCTGTAATAGGTGTCTTAGGAAGTCTGCCTGCTTTAATCTCGTAATACTTGTAAATTACCCAGAGCACGTTCATCTGCTGACGCTTATATTCATGAAGTCTCTTTACCTGAATATCATAGATTGAATTTTCATCAATGTCAATATCCTGTGTTGCTTTAAGATAATTTTTAAGTGTTATTTTCTTATCCTTCTTAATCTCAAGAAGTCTCTCAAGAACCGCATCATCGTTTATGAATTTACCGAGTTCTTCAAGCTTGTCGGCATCTTTCTTGAAATCAGGTCCGATAAGTTCTTCTATATAAGCTGCAAGCTCTTCGTTGCAGTGAAGAAGCCATCTTCTGAAAGTAATACCGTTTGTCTTATTGTTAAACTTCTCCGGATAGATCCTGTAGAAGTTATTAAGCTCAGAATTCTTAAGAATTTCCGTATGAAGGTATGCAACACCGTTAACGCTGTGTCCATAGTGTATATCCATGTGAGCCATATGAACTCTGTTGGAGTCATCTATGATATAAACAGATTTATCCGAGAATCTGGCTCTTACTTTCTCATCGAGTTTTCTGATAATCGGCACAAGCTGCGGAACAACCCTCTCAAGGTAAGAAATCGGCCATTTCTCAAGTGCTTCGGCAAGGATTGTGTGGTTGGTATATGCACATGTATTTGTTACGATTTCAACAGCCTCATCAAATCCGATTCCTTCCTCTCCGAGAAGTCTGATAAGTTCAGGAATTACCATTGACGGATGTGTATCGTTAATCTGGATTGCAGCATAGTCAGCAAGATCGTGAAGGTTGCTTCCTTTTTTCTTGCACTCATCAATAATATAATGTGCGCCGTTGCATACCATGAAATACTGCTGGTATATTCTTAAAAGGTTACCTGCCTCATCACTGTCATCCGGATAAAGGAAAAGTGTAAGGTTCTCTGCAATATCAGTCTTATCGAAATTAATCGTATCTCCCTGAATGATATTCTCATTAACGGATTCAATATCAAAAAGATGGAGCTTGTTGGTTCTGTTATTGTATCCTGTAACATCTATGTCATAAAGTCTTGACTTGACCGTAAGATTTCCGAATGATACATCATAAGCCACATCTGTCTTTGTAAGCCAGCTCTGGTCTTCAATCCATGGATTTGGCTCTTCCTTCTGGAAGTTATTCTTAAATACCTGCTTAAAAAGTCCCATGTGATAATTAAGTCCGATGCCGTCACCGTTAAGTCCGATTGATGCCATCGAGTCAAGGAAACATGCAGCGAGTCTTCCGAGACCGCCGTTTCCCAGTGATGGTTCCGGCTCAATCTCCTCTATATCATAAATGCTCTTTCCATTCTCCTCAAGTTCCTTCTTAACGCTGTCAAACACACCGAGATTGATAAGATTGTTTGAAAGAAGCTTTCCGATAAGGAATTCAGCTGAAATGTAATAAACTTTCTTCTTTCCGTCATTTCTCTCTTTATCCTCTGCAAGTTCTTTGGTCATTGAAAGAAGTGCAAAATAAAGTTCCTCGTTGGTACAGTCCTTAATTGATTTATTGTATTTCTTTTCACAGATATCTGCTAACATATAGTCCTCCTTGCTAAAATACCACTTATTCTTGTTACGTCCGTAAACTTTCGTGAGTTCACGCAGTCTGTTACGGATTTCCTTTGTAAATTCGCCATCCTTAAGACGCCATTTCCAGTTCGTGCCTATTGTTGAAGGCAGATTCATTCTGGCTGAATTATCCTTGCCCAGAAGATCCTGCATCTGGATTATCGTTGTGTCTGCAACGCTTGCATATGCACACCTTATAATCTCATCAACAATTTTATCCTTATCATCGACATCGAGATATTTCATCATATACTCGATATTCTGTTCCGGTGCGTTGCCGATGTATCCCTTCATGGTCTCGTTATCATGGGTTCCGATATATACAACGTAATTCTTTTCATAATTATGAGGTGCATGTTCGTTGTTCGTATTACCATCAAATGCAAACTGAAGAACCTTCATTCCCGGATATCCGGATTTCTTGATAAGTTCTGTTACCTCAGGAACAACTACTCCGAGGTCTTCCGCTATAACCTTGGCATCACCCATAACGCTGTCAATTGCATTTATAAGCTTTATTCCCGGTCCTTTGGCAAAAAAGCCATCCTTAGGCACACCGTCCACAGGTATATTGTAATATCTCACAATTCCTATGAAGTGATCTATTCTGGTAACATCATACAGTCTGGCTGATGCAATCATACGCTTCTTCCACCATGCAAAATCACATCTTTCCATCTCATCCCAGTCATAAATCGGGTTGCCCCATTTCTGGCCCCAGTCAGAAAAAGCATCCGGCGGGCACCCTGCCACATTAACAGGCTTAAGATTCTCATCAAGCTGGAACAATGTAGGATTAGTCCACACATCCGCACTGTCAAGTGCAACATAAATCGGAATATCGCCGATTATCTTAATGCCCTTGTTGTTGGCATAAGCTTTCAGTCTGTCCCACTGCTCATAGAATTTAAACTGGAGGAACTTATAGAAATCAATTTCATATGCAAGTCTGCTCTCGTATTCTGCGACAGCTTCAGGCTTTCTGAAACGGATATCTTCCTCCCAGCTTAACCATTCCCTGTTATCATGTGCGCCCTTGATTGCCATAAATACGGCATAATCATGAAGCCAGTCCTTATTATCTTCAAGGAATGTCTTATATGCATCACTCTCTTTATGAGCTGATGCTTCAAATGCTTTCTTAAGTACATTAAATCTTGCATTATATATTACATCATATTCAACATATTCCGGATTACCTCCCCAGAATACGTTCTCGACATCCGCCTTTTCAAGAAGTCCCTCTTCAATAAGAGTATCCAGATCGATAAAATACGGATTACCCGCAAATGCGGAAAACGACTGATACGGGCTGTCCCCGAAACTTGTAGGTCCTACCGGAAGCACCTGCCAGTACATCTGGCCTGAACTCTTTAACATATCAACAAATTCATATGCTTTCTTTCCAAGAGTTCCGATTCCGTAAGGTGAAGGTAAGCTGCTTACCGGAAGAAGTATTCCGGCACCTCTGTCAAGTTCTTTACTCATAACACACGCCTTTCTATAGTTTGTATTATTCACGGTTTTGTTTAGTACATTTGTATTCTAATATCAAAAAGGATTTTATTCTTGCAGTATACAATCAAAAAGTGGTACAATCCTATCAAAGTATATAAACAAGCGCAAGGAGGAATATTTTTTTGAATATCATTGAATATGAAAACTATCAGGAAACCAAACCGCATGCCGATTCTCTTTTTCCATATAATACATATCTCTGCTCCATTCCTCTTGATTTTAACGAAGTTCCTCTTCACTGGCATAATGAAATGGAAATAATTTACATAAAAAAAGGCCGCGGAAACGTAACACTCGACTTTGATAACCATTATGTTGAATACGGAGATATAATCATCGTCCTTCCGGGGCAGATGCACGGAATAAGCCGTCTCGGTGATTACACAATGGAATATGAAAATATTATTTTTGCGCCGGAAATGCTGATGTCCGTAACTCAGGATACTCTTTCGGAAGAATTTTTTACTCCTTTTATGTCCGGCAAAATAACTTTTAACCATATAATATCCAAAGACAATCCCAACTATAACAATATCAGCGGTTGCTTAAACCGCGCCGATAAAATAGGCGAAAATTTTCCGCGCGGATATAAACTGGCAATAAAAGGGGTCCTGTATGAATTTTTCTATGAACTTTATCAGGTATGCTCGCTTGAAGCACCCGATAAATCCAACAAAAATATCGACAGGATAAAGGACATCGTCAAATATATAGAAACCAATTACGACAAGCCGATAAGCATCGCAGAAATTGCCGGTGTTACCGGATTTTCCGAATCTCATTTCATGAAATTTTTCAAGACCATTATGGGAACTTCATTCGTAGATTACCTTAACGACTACCGGCTGTCCATGGCCTCGCGTATGCTTGTGTCGTCAGATGATAAGATAATTGATATCGCAGCACACTGCGGATATGACAATCTGTCGTATTTTAACCGTATATTCAAGAAAAAATACGGCATTACGCCGAGTGCATACCGCAGGAAATAATTTTGTTAAAAATATATAAATTTTATGTAAAGATATTGATTGTTTTGTGCATATGTGCTACAATATGATTTGTTAAATATATAACAATATAGGTTAAATAAGGAGGTATTTTTTTATGGCACGTTTTACATTACCAAGGGATTTATATCACGGAAAGGGATCTCTTGAAGTATTAAAGACACTGACAGGTAAGAAGGCTGTCATCTGTGTCGGCGGCGGTTCCATGAAGCGCGGAGGTTTCTTACAGAAAGCCGAAGATTATCTTCATGAAGCCGGTATGGAGGTTAAGCTTATTGAGGGAATCGAGTCAGATCCGTCCGTTGAGACTGTTATGAATGGTGCAGCCATTATGCAGGAATTTGAGCCTGACTGGATTGTAGCCATGGGAGGCGGTTCTCCTATCGACGCAGCCAAGGCTATGTGGATTAAATATGAATATCCTGATATTACATTTGAAGATATGTGTAAGGTATTCGGACTTCCTAAGCTCCGTAACAAAGCACACTTCTGCGCTATCCCATCTACATCCGGAACAGCTACAGAGGTAACCGCATTTTCCATCATCACGGATTATGCCAAGGGAATCAAATACCCTATCGCTGATTTCGAGATCACACCGGATGTTGCGATTGTTGACCCTGAGCTCGCTGAGACCATGCCTAAGAAGCTTGTTGCACACACAGGTATGGATGCCATGACACATGCTATAGAGGCCTATGTATCAACAGCTAACTGCGATTACACAGATCCTCTCGCTCTCCATGCGATTAAGATGATAGATACAGACCTTGTTAAATCATATAACGGGGATACCGATGCCAGAGCATCAATGCATAACGCACAGTGCCTTGCCGGTATGGCTTTCTCCAATGCTCTTCTCGGCATAGTACATTCAATGGCACATAAGACAGGTGCTGCTTTCTCCGGAGGACATATTATCCACGGTGCAGCCAATGCAATGTATCTTCCGAAAGTTATTAAGTTTAATGCCAAGGATCCTGTTGCAGCTGCCAGATATGCCGATATTGCTGATTTCATACATCTTGGTGGAAACACTACCGAAGAGAAGATCGATAACCTCATTGCAATGCTCCGCAAGAAGAATGATGACCTTAACATTCCTCACTGCATTAAGCATTACGGCGAAGGCGGACTTCCTGCAGAGACAGGCATTGTTCCTGAAGACGAATTTATGGCCAAGCTTCACGATATTGCAGCCAATGCAATACTTGATGCATGCACAGGTTCCAATCCAAGGCAGCCGTCCCAGGAAGAGATGGAGAAACTCCTTAAGTGCTGCTACTACGATACTGAAGTTGACTTTTAGTTTTTTACCATATTTTACCTATACAAAGGGACACCGGTACATAAGCCGGTGTCCTTTGCATTACTCTCTTCCTATTTCGAATCCGGTGTAATTTCCACCGATATATCTTCCTGTCCCCTTGTCAAAATCGCTGTTGCTCTCATATGTGAACACCGTAAGATAAATTGACTGCACTTCGTCTATTTTTTCACCTGTTGTAACCTTAATCGATGTCATAAGCGTTTCATCCGTAACCTGTTCATCCAGAAGGTGGCTGTACCATGCTCCGTCCGGCTGATGCACATCATCATACAGATACAGTTCTACATATGTGAATATTGACCCGGTATCCGATGGTTTTTTCACGGTACATATAAGCTCATCACCGTTCTTTAATGTCACCTTGACCTCATAACCGATTTTGGTCACCGCAGCATCCGGATAACTGTTCCACCAATTATTGAAAGCATTCTTGAATCCATCATATGGAAAAGATTCCTCGGATGTCGCAAAAGAATAAAAGCCTCCGATATCGCTGTACCATATCCACGGCGCCGAATATGAATGTTTTATGTCAAAAATCCCTGTATCCTTATTTCTCTTATAAAGATTCATAAAAGGCTGTGTTTCCCTGACACCGGCATTCTGCCTCTGTTCCTCCACTGATAATACTGTTTCACTTTCCGTTTCAGCAATGCTTTCGGTAACTTTCTCCGTAGCAGCTGACCTTTCCGTTACCGGCATTGTTTCTGCATTATCGGATGATGAACATCCTGCCATACATACCATAACAGCCGCTGCCAATAGAAAAATAATTGTCTTTTTCATTTTATGCCTTCTTCCCTACTCTTCCCTTCAATGCCCCAATAAGTGAACATATTGCAAAAACCACAAGATTTGCACATACCACGCTGGCTCCGGCCGGTGTTGACATAGTAAACGAAACCGTTATACCTATCATAAAACACACTACCGATATGATTACAGAACTTATTATAACCACGCGGTATCTTTTACATATCCGCATTGATGACAGGCTTGGAAAAATAATGAGGCTCGATATCAGAAGTGCGCCCATCATCCTCATTCCGATAACAACGGTTACCGCAGTAAGCACCGCCAGAATTCCATTATACAATCCTGCCCTCGTTCCCGTCGCCCTTGCGAAATTCTCATCGAATGTCACTGCAAATATCCTGTTATAAAATACTATAAAAAGTAAAACTACTATGATTGAAAGTATACGGCTTACCAGCGCATCCTCATCGCTAAGAGAAAGTATGCTTCCGAACATATAATTATTAACATCCGTATTCATCCCGGATGACATGGATATGATCATGACACCGATGGCAAGTGCTCCACTGCACACTATCGCAACTGTTGCATCACCTTTTAACTTGCTGTTTTCACTTATTCTCAACATAAGAAAAGCTGCAGCAATACATACAGGAATTGCAACTTTAAGAGGCGCTGTTCCGGCAGCAGCTGCTGCGGCAAGTGCCGCAAAGCCAACATGGGACAGTCCGTCTCCGATCATAGAATATCTCTTAAGTACCATGCTTACGCCAAGAAGCGAGGCACACAACGACACCAGAAGGCCTACCGTAATTGCCCTTACCATAAACTGGTAATTAAACATATCCGCAAATATTTCCATATCTATCAAACCTCTTTTCTCTGTGCAAAACGCATGCCGTCTTCACTGTGCATAAATTCATCCTTCGTGCCGTAGAAAATCTTATCATGGGATAAATGAAGTATGTGTGAGGCATATTTAAGCGTCGCCTCTGTATCATGTGATACCATTATTACCGTTATTCCCATCTTTTTGTTAATCTGTTCAATCAGATCATACAGTTCCTGCGTTGCCACAGGATCCAGTCCCGCAACCGGCTCATCTAACAATATCAGCCTTTTGGTCGCGCACATAGCTCTCGCAAGCAGAACTCTCTGTTTCTGTCCGCCTGACAGATCATGAAAGCATTTATTTTTAAGATTTTCTATGCCCATAAGACGCAATTTATCCATTACATCCGCCTTATCCTTGCGGCCAAAAAAAGGCTTCATTCCAAGGCTGTTAAGTCTTCCGCTTATGACAACTTCATACACACTGGCGGGGAAATCTTTCTGAGTATCCGTCTGCTGCGGCATATAACCTATCTCGGTTCTTTTAAGATTATCCCCGGTTTCAATTGTGCCCTTCATGGGCTTCTTAAGTCCAAGAATAGTCTTGATCAACGTGCTTTTGCCTGCCCCGTTTTCTCCGACAATGCACAGGTATTCTCCGCCGTTCAGGCTGAAATTAAGGTCTTTCAATATTGCTCTGCCTTCATATCCAAGGCTTATATTATCGCATTTTATAAGTGCCATCAGTTAAGCGCCTCCTTAAGTGCCTCTGCATTATCATACATCAGTGAGAGATATGTTTCTCCTGCTTCAAACTGGTCCTTTGAAATATTATGGCCACTGTAAAAAGTCCTGACCACTGCTCCGGTATCGTCTGCAATCGTCTGTGCCATATTGGGACTGCTAAGTTCCATCTTGAATATTACCGGAATATTCTGCTCCCTTACCTTGTCTTCGAGAAAAGCAATTGTTGCCGCGCTTGCTTCATTTTCCTGTGAGCATCCCGGAAATGCGGCATAATATTTTAATCCGTATTCCTCAATAAAATATCTCACCGGAAATCTGTCACCAAACACAATTGTATCACGCGGCGACTCAGTGACAATCTGCCTGATATATTCATCAAGTTTATCGAGTTCTTTTATATATTTGCTGCAGTTAGCTGCATAAGTATCTGCGTTGTCCGGATCTTCATCTTCTAAAACCGACGCAATTTTCCCACATATCTGCCCTGCATTTGCAGGAGAAGTCCACACATGTTCATCCCATTCATCATGTTCATCACCGTGTTCATCTCCATGTTCATGTTCATGTTCTTCATGCGCATCCATTCCTTCAACAGTTTCTTCTTCATACCGGTCATCAACACAATCCAGGAGCTTAATGGTACGCATTTTACCCGAATCTATCGAGTCCAGGATATTGTCTATCCATGCGTCATTTTCTCCGCCAACATATATAAAAATATCACAATTCTGTATTTCAATTATATCCCTGGGTGTCGGTTCATATGAATGTGCCTCCGCACCCGGCTTAAGAAGCATTGATAAATCCACATTATCTCCGGCTATCTGTCTTACAAAATCATATCCCGCAAAAATAGTGGTTATGACCTTCAGTTTCCCGTTATCCGCATCGTTATTACTTCTTATTCCGGCGCATCCCGTCAAAAATGCAGTCAGTACAAATATCATCAGAAGTGCAGTAACTTTCTTAATTTTCATGATTATTCACTGTCCTTCCGACATTCAGAGCAGACTCCGTACAGCACTGATGATTCGCACTGAAGTTCAAATCCATGATGTTCCATAATGTGTCCCTTGATTTCATTCATGAATCCACAATCGAGATGAATTATCCTGCCGCATTTCACACAATGCAGATGCAGATGTTCTTTACAGTTATGCTCGACTCCGCCGCCTATATACTGAAAAGAAGACATCTCACCCTTTCTGGCAACATACTTCATAACTTCTCCGCTTGTACTTAGTTTATTGAGAAATCTGTATATTGTTGATGAATTTACTTCAATTCCTTCACTTACAAGATACCTGTCAATATCCGCAACCGTAACCAGCTTATCATTATTGTCTGCAAGATATTTCATTATTTTCGTGTGACTTATAGTTGAATATTCTTTCGCCATAATTGCACCTTCTGTTCTTATACGCAAAATGCAAACAGACTGCTTTTGCAATCTGTTTGCATTTTATATTAGTACATATCGGCCGTTTTGTCAATAGCTTATTTACGCCTGTCATGTCCTGCTATCTTATAATATTCCGCTTTATCCTTGTACATAAGTGCTTCAGCGTCACTGATGATTTTTTCCATGTTATTATCTGAATTCTCACGCCACACGTTGCCTATTGCAATTTCAACATTATTCTTACGCATGGCATCTTTTAGCAGACCGACTTTATTATTAAAATCTTCCTGTAAGATTCCATAACAGATAGCAAGCATCTCATCTCCGCCTATTCTGAACATACCGTAACCTTCAAAAACACTGCGGATGGCATCTGCTGCCCTTATTATCAAAGCATCACCCTGTGAATGTCCATAATTATCATTAACGCGCTTAAGTCCTGTTATGTCACAATACACAACTCCGATACTCTTGTTCCCGTTGTTGTTGACAATATACGTATTCATCGCATATCTGTTGCCAAGTCTGGTAAGTGAATCCGTAAAACTCAACGTCTTAAGCTGACTTAACAGGTTGCGTCGTTTCATTGATGACACAATAAAGTGTCCCATGATTTGAAGCATATTGGATGTGTAATCCAATGCATCAACCGGCGGATTATCCACACCGTAAAAACCCACTATTTTCTTCTCATCATAAAGCGGCACAACTACGAGTGAGCTGATATTCTGGCGTTTAAGATTATCATACTGCATCGGATCGCTGTCCTTGATATCTTCAAGGTTCCTGATCACAATGTTCTTATCTTCCCTGAAATCTCTATACCAGTTAGCACATAGTTCAGGTGGAAGGTCCTGAAGATTATCAATTTCCGGCATTACGCCGTTAGCAACCCATTCGTATGTATTATCATCCCTACCATGTGCATTTCTTTCAAAAATATATGTACGTTGACCGTTAAGGGCCTTGCCGAGATACTCAAGTTCAATCTGGATTGATCTGTCGGGTGAATCCTCCTGTAATGCCACCCTTAATCCTTCATTAACCAAAGCCTCCATATTACGGTAACTTACGAATTTATCACCCTGACGGTCAGCACCGATACCGATTGCAATTTCAAGGCGGTACCGTTTTCCGTTATCCACGACAAGCGTATCCTTGAGGGCAAAATACTTGTCAAAAATGGGATTATAATAATTCCACTCTCTAAAACTGCCCTCTCTGAGCTTATCATTATTACATATTACACATGGTGCCGAACAATTCTGTATAATCTCGTGGCATTTTTTGCCGGAAAGCTCTTCACACGACTTAAATCCACAAAGCTTTCTAAGTTTCTTATTCATATATACAAGTTCGTATGTGTCCGGATCCGAGACATATACACACTCATTCATATTTTCAAAAAAATCCCATATATGCTGCATATTATTATCTCCTATACACAAGGGAACTAATCGTTTCTGTCAGTTCCCCAAAGTCCTTGCCTCTTCAGTTCCAGATATTGCGCGTATGCCTTCTCAAGCATCTGTTTCTCATTGGCAAACCTGAGAAGATGATACGCCTCGTGATACTTATAATATCCCGAATCCTCAAAATATTCCTCTCTCTGCGGCTTGCTGTAATAACTGTCTGCCATCATAAGATACCAGTGAACCTCCTTATCCACTACATCATTCGGCACGCTGAAAGAATATCTGCTCTTACCTATATATTTAATAATAGAGGGGGTAACACCGGTCTCTTCACGAACTTCACGTAGCGCTGTCTCCTTGTAATCCTCTCCTTCTTCCATAGTTCCCTTTGGAAGAACCCATCCTTCATACTTATTCCTGTAATTCTTATACAGAAGAAGTATTTTACCTCGAAAAATTACCACACCCCCACAGCTTGTTGCTTCTATCATTGCAAACCCTCCTGTTTGGTGTGTCCTCATATAGACTTTAAAATAAGTATACATCCTTAATACGAATATATCAAACTTTTTTTATCTTGAGTAATAATAGTCATATATTTTCTTAGCCGCCTCTGCGCCACTTTGTGTTCTCTGCGGACCGCCCTCTATAAGCACCGTTACGGATATTTTGGCATCCTCCGCCGGAGAAAAACTTGTAAAAAATGAATGTTCATACCCTTGTGTTCCGTACTGTGCCGTACCCGATTTGCCGGCAACCGTATATGATATATCCTTAAAAAGCCAGTTAAAACTGGTAGTGACCACAGCTCCCATATCTTCCTGAAGAATAGCTGCCTCATCAGCGGTAAGAAGTTTCCCATATTCCTCACCCTTGAATGTCTTTACGGTAAGTCCGTTAACGCTTTCGACTTTCTGCATAACATAAGGTGTCATAAGCATACCGTCATTGGCAACCGCACTCGTAATAAGAGCAAGATGCATAGGCGTTATAAGTGTTTCTCCCTGTCCGAAAGCAGTCTGTGCAATATCCCAGTCGCTGCTGGTATCTTTTAACACAAACTGGCTCTTATTATATTCCATAGGAACCGGAAGCTCCGAATTAAACAATAGATCTTTTGCAGTCTGGGCATAGCTGCCAATATTAAGTGTCAGTCCCATATTTATAAAAGAAGTATTACACGAGTTGGCAAAGGACATTTTCGTATCCTGAACACCATGCACAGTTCCATGTGAACAGCTTATGGATTTGCCCGAAACATCTATGCTGCCTTTACATTCATAAGAATAATCCTTATAATTATCCGGATTTTCCCGCAGATATTCAAGCAGTGTCACTATCTTAAAAGTAGAACCCGGCGGATACAATCCTTGCGTTGCCCTGTTAATAAGCACAGAATCACTGCCATCCGCGGTCACGCTGCTCCAGTCGGCAGCTATTGTGTTCGGGTTAAAATCCGGTTTACTTACCATGGCAAGGATTTTACCTGTTGACGGCTCCGTAATAATGACTGCGCCCCTGTCGCTTCCAAGAGCATCATAAGCCGCCTGCTGTAATCCCGAGTCAAGGGTTGTTATAAGATTATCGCCATGATTTTTCTCTCCGGACAGATCATTGGCTATCTGTTCAAAAAGATTCTGATTGCTCGTCAGCATATAATAACCCGCTGACGCCTCAAGTCCATATCCTCCGTTATTGATGTATCCCGTCACATGCGCAAAAAGATTATTATACGGATAATATCTTACATTTTTACCATTCTCGTCTTCAACCGTAGTTGCTATTATGTTTCCATCCGCACTTATTATTGAACCACGCTCTATTTTCTCTGCAAGTATGCTCTGGCGCTTATTATATGAGCTATTGATTACATCATCGGCTTTCACGACCTGAAAGTATATCATATAGCCTATCAGCCCCAGAAAAACCGCCAGGAATATATATGTTGAGACAAGAATTCCGGTATTGGCCGGATTATGCTTTTTTCTGTTCTTTGGATTCTGCTTCATCACCTTCATTCTCCTTTACAAGAATAAATACTGCCTGGACAATCGCGAACATAAGTATCGAACACAGGATTGAACTTCCGCCGTAACTCACAAACGGAAGTGTGACTCCGGTCGACGGTATAAATTTCGTGACTCCGCCGATTGTCAGGAAACACTGGAATATATACATAGTCGAAAATCCGACTGCTACAAGCTTATAAAAAATATCACGGCTTCTTGTCGCCACACGCATCATTGACATATAACTGCTAAAACATATCAGGATTACGCATATAGCAAATATCATACCAAATTCTTCCGACATCGCAGCGAACACAAAATCCTTAACAGCTACGGGAATTGTATTCGGAAGTCCCTGATAAAGCCCCATTCCGAACAATCCGCCCGTTCCTATCGCAAAAAGTGACTGTGTAATCTGGTATCCGCCTTTATCGATAATGCTCCACGGATCCCTCCATGCATACACTCTTGTACGTACATGTGAGAAGACTTTATATGCAAACACCGCTGCACCGCATCCGGTCAGAAGACCGGCAATAAGATATCGTATTTTACCAGTTCCGACGTACAGCATAACAATGTATACAACGAAGAATATCAATGCAGTTCCAAGGTCGTTCGACGCGACAAGAACAAGGACATGAAACGCTGCAATGGCTGCAGAAGCAACAACCTTGCCGAATGTTCTCGCTCTCCATAACATTGCTGCGACAAAAAGGACATATATTAACTTAACAAATTCCGAAGGCTGGAATGAAAAACCGGCAATATCGACGGAAATCTGCGCACCCCATGTGGTTTTTCCGAGCACAAGCGTTATGCCAAGCATTAGAATTCCTATAACCGCAAAAAGATATTTCATCTTCACGATGGTATGCCTCTTCCTCATGAAACGCGGGACAAAGAAACCTATGACCGTTCCGATAAGGACAATAACAAACTGTTTGAAAGCACTTGACGGAGCAAGCCTCTCAACCATGACAAATCCGAGCATCATAAGCATTGACATATTATTGACAATCTGTATTGAACAATCTGGATAAATCAGTCTGTACAAAACTATAAAAAGGATCAGGTATACAAATTCCAGCAAAAAGAACACCAATGTGTTTACCGACCATTTATAATACATACATGTCACAGAACATATTGTGAATATCACAAACATGATCACGTTCTGGACAACCGCCCTTTTCTTTAATTTGTCCGCATCCTTAACCCGCATCATAAGGAAGCCGAACAATGTATAAAACAACATTAAAAATATCAAAATGTATTTGGATAGATTAATAAGTATTGTTGCCATATCACTCTACTCCTTTGGTAAAATGTCCTCTGGTAAAGCTGCCTTTTGCCGGTGCTTCCGCCTTTACTTCCTGTATGATCCGGCGTACGTCATTTGCATTTTCGCTGCAAAACGCACAGCTTATATGTAAAGGATCAATATCTTCTATCTCCGCTGACCGGTCTGCAATATACATCGGCACACTATTATATATAATATTATAGCAATGCCTGCAGCATGCAAGATAAGTAAGATTTGCGTTTTTGCGGTCCTTAAAAGTGCCGAATTCCGGATTCGGTCCATGACAGGACGTATAATTACAGTCTATGCATCCCGCACTTACCATAAGCGGTATTCTTGAGTACACCATAAGTTCAGCATCCGGAATATTAATATGCTTTATCTCTCCCCTGTTAAGTTCTATCGGAATCGTTATCTCATCAAATCCGTTGTCCAACAGAACTTCTGCAGCGATATTGTTAAATGCATATACTGTATAATCAGCTACATATTTGCAGTCAAATCCGTGTCCGCGTAAAAAAACGTATTCCGCTATATTTCTTATAAGAAATCCATCTGCCGAAAGAGCTTTAAGCCTGTCAATATATTCCTCTTCAAAATAACCGTTGTAACCCTTTCTGAACACTCTCGGAGCCGCCATAAAAAACTCTGTTTTCGCAGCCGCACAAGCCTTCCTGATACGCAATATCTGATCCATATCCATAATCTCACTCTCGATATAAATCCTATCGGCCTTACATTCGATGGCTGCCTCAGCCTGTTCATAGGTCATCACGCGCACTGACAAAAATCTTCTGTCGTGTGCTTTGCTTTTTCTTTCTGTATACTCTGTCGCACGCGCCGGTGCCACACGCTTATATAAAGATGTTATTTCTCCGGTAAGTGCCTCTACTCCCGCACGTCTGAGTTCATTCAGGCTTTTGTTCGGTATAAATATGTTGTCCTGCATATCCACATCAGCGTTAGCTGCGCGATAACATGTATTACCGAATCTGGATATCTGCTTCTTAATGTCTTCAAGGCTCATTGGCCTGTTGGATGCAGTCTGCACAATATCACCGCTTACCGAAACGGAAACATCCCCGGTCGAAAGTTTCATTACTGCCGGGCGGCCAGATTCAAGTTCCAGCCCGATATTAATATCTTTCCTGATATCTTCAAAATCAGCTGCCGCACCATTGCTGCCCTGACTTCTTTTCATCCCGGCAATCATCTCCCGGCCGTTATGACGTACATAATATCCGTTCGTCATTCCTCCCCTGTCAAAAAGATTGTTAAGATACTCTATGTCCTCACGTCTGACTCTGTAATGTTCTCTGTTATTAATGCATTCATCGACGTAATGCCTGTACACGCCCGTCACGCCTGCCGCATATGATGCACTCTTCATTCTGCCCTCTATCTTAAGCGAATATACTCCTGCATCAAGAATATCCGGAAGTATATCAAGAGTACATAAATCCCTGAGACTTAACAGAGGAGCTTTGATTTTATTCTTCTCATATTCAAGCCTGCATGTTCCGGCGCACCTGCCGCGGTTGCCACTTCTTCCTCCAAGGAAGCTGCTCATAAAACACTGTCCCGAATATGCATAACATAAAGCGCCGTGCACAAAACACTCAATTTCCATCGGAGTGTCCTTGCCCACGGTATCAGCATGTTCTCTTAATCTTCTTATGTCACCAAGACTCAATTCCCTGGCCGGAACAATTCTCGTAACATTATAACGGCTTAAGAAATCAATATATTCCGGTTCTGTGATAGTCATCTGGGTACTGGCATGAATGTCCAGTCCCGGAAAATTATCATTAATAAACTTCATAACCCCGTAATCCTGAACAATAACAGCGTCCAGTCCCGCCTCATATAAAGGCAGGATATACTCATACAAACCGTCCTCTATCTCCCTGTTCTTAAGCAGTGTATTAACGGTAAGATAAACCTTCCTGTCAAATATATGGGCATAATCTATAGCCCTTAAAAGTTCTTCATTATTAAGATTACCGGCATAGGCCCTCGCTCCGAACTGCGTTCCGCCCAGATAAACCGCATCTGCACCGGCATTAACCACCGCTTTGAAAATATCGTAACTTCCCGCAGGTGCAAGTACTTCTGCCATTAAATTCTTATTACTCATATTAAAATACTCTATTTATCAGCATTATTAAGTTCTGTTTCAAGCCTTACGATTGTTCTCTGATTCTCAACAATCTCCGCCTTAAGTTTCTCAATTTCCTGATTGGCAGCGTCAAGCTTAATCTGCTTGGAGATACCGTCATGTTTAAGGTTATATATCTGCTTATCCTTATCGCTCATGTCCGATTCTTTCTCATCTGCTGCCTTCTTAGCCTTAAAATAATCATCAGCTATGTTAAGTTCTATCATAACGGCCTGCATATCAGGCGTCTGACGTCTGTATACATCGGATTTCCTGAAATCGGAAATCTTGCCGTTAATGTATGCGGCAACCTTCTGAAGATATTCCTCGCTCTCATAGCCGCTTAATGTGTATGTTCTGTTTCCTATTGTTACTTCCGTTTCATTCTTGGCCGACAATGTATTTTCTCCTTCTCTTATGGATAATATATATGAAAAATTGTACCACACAAACCGCATTATGTCAAAAGGGTGTCAGCCGGTACATTGACGAAATACCGCTATTGAATTATCCTTGATTTTTGCTTATAATATTGAATGTTTGCGGGGTTACCCGGATTGGAGATTATAATATGACAATTGAACTTAATATGTACCAGACTCTGGCGATGGCTGTCATTGTCCTTGTTTTTGGTACTTTCCTTAAATATAGAATTAAATTTCTTGAGAAATTCTGTATACCGTCCCCGGTTATAGGCGGGATTATATTCGCTATACTTACATGTGTGTGCTATAGCACCGGTATTGCAACCTTTGTATTTGATGATACCCTTCGTGAAGTATGCATGGTATTTTTCTTCACATCGGTAGGATTTCAGGCTAACCTTAAGGTGATAAAAAGTGGCGGCAAATCGCTTATAATATTCCTGGTTCTGCTTATTTTCTTAATAGTTTTCCAGAACCTGCTCGCACTCGGTATTTCCGGTGTCCTGCACATCAACCCGTTAATCGGTTTATGCACAGGGTCAATTCCGATGGTCGGCGGCCACGGAACTGCGGGAGCTTTCGGGCCGGTGCTTGAAAGTCTTAACGTGAGCGGCGCAACCACTATATGTACCGCATCTGCCACATTCGGTCTTATTGTCGGAAGTTTAATAGGCGGGCCTCTCGGACGCCGCCTTATCGAGAAGAAAAATCTTCTCGCAACTGCAGTTTCGGAAGACGACAGTCTTCTTGTTGAGGACGAAAAAAGGCATGAACGGCATACTAATATGTACGCATCGGCCGTATTCCAGCTTATCATAGCAATCGGAATCGGGACTGTCTTCTCATCGCTTTTAACCAAAACCGGATTGACTTTCCCTATATATATCGGTGCAATGCTGGCTGCGGCACTCATCCGCAACATATCCGAATATACGGGCAAAGTTACCATACACATGGGTGAAATCAATGACCTTGGCGGCATTGCATTATCTCTTTTTCTTGGAATGGCAATGATTACGCTTAAATTATGGGAACTTGCCTCGCTCGCGCTTCCGATGCTTATACTTCTTGGTGCACAGGTCCTGTTTATGGTTATTTTCACATATTTTATAGAATTTAATGTCATGGGCCGCGACTATGATGCCGCCGTGCTTGTAGCCGGAACCTGCGGTTTCGGAATGGGAGCAACGCCTAATGCCATGGCCAATATGCAGGCAATCTGCAACAGATACGTTCCGTCAGTCAAGGCATACCTGATAATTCCACTTGTCGGAAGCCTTTTTGCGGATTTCATAAACAGTCTGGTTATCACTTTTTTTGTCAATATATTGTAACTGGGAGGGTTATATGTTATTCAGAAAATCAAAAGAAAAAAACACAAAATACGACCTTACTTATGATAATGTTGCGATTCCGGAAGTGCATACACATCCTGCCAATGACGACAGCAATTCCGATGGCGGTAATGATGTGTTATATGATAATGTCGCAATTCCGGAAGTACACATTCATAAAAAATAATTATTTCTTCTTATTCAGGACATTCGATATGAGACCCATACGGTATGCCTCATCATCCGGGTAAAGACCTGTGGCCAGAAGTTCTTCGTCAGTATAATCATACAGTTTGGACTTACGGCCATGTGCCCTGCCATCCGATATATTGGCAGCCATCGCCATATTAGCAGCGGACGGTTCCTCATATTGAACTGCCTTACAATACGGACATATTCTGCCCGGCTTGTGCATATCCATGCCACACTGAAGGCAAAAAAAGCTCATGCTTACATCTCCCTTATTTCATAATATTTCTATTTCAGATTATACACAGCATAATTATATTAGTCAAATCCGGCCTGATACGGAAAAACAATAATTTTAAAATTTTTTTATATTTGTATATCACTTTATAATATTTTATGTTATAATAATCGAAACTAATACAAAACGTGATAAGGAGGGACTTGTATGTCGTCCGGATTTAAACATTTGCAATATGAACAACGTAAGAGAATCAGGCAATTAATGGATGACGGTGTATCAATTCGAGCTATCGCCAGAAGTTTCGGTATGGCACCTAACTCAATTTACCGTGAAGTCAAGCGCGGCACACCGGAGGGAAGTGACAGATATGACCCGGATTATGCCCAGGCACGATACAGAAAGATGGTATCGCACCGCGGATTTCCGTCCGTACTTCAGAAACATCCTGAGCTTGCGCAGCACATCGCGGACCTTATGCTCAAGGAACATTACAGCCCATGTAAAGTTGCAGATATTCTTCAGACAGAGGACCTGCCTAAGAGGCTTAAGCTTACCAAAGAGACTATTTATCTTAACATTGACAAGGGACTTATTCCGGGTGTTACCCGTAAGACTATGAGGAGACACCGCACTAAGCTTTTTAACCGCGGTCAGGTATGTTTCCCTAAATGGGTTCTTGAAGAGCTGGATTTGCAGTGCGGAGATGTTATGCATTTCGAAGTTAAAGGTGACAAGATCATTCTCGAAAAGGCTGACGAAATCAAATCCATCAAATAATCAATCTGTTCAAAAGAGGATTTCGGATATTACCGGAATCCTCTTTTATAATTATAATAAGCCGATATCCTCCACAACATCAATATCCGCTGTTTCTCTTTCATCTTCTGTCTCATATTCAAGACATGAATCCATATGTGCTTTGATAATTTTCCAGCCTCCCTCATCACCTGCAAGCATCATAAGTTCGTCGCGAAGCTTATGGGAAAACGCAGTCGGATTTCCCGGCATTCCATGGGATTTAACTCTTCCGCAGATATATTTTCCCGATTGCATTGCTTTAATCAATCCATCCAATGTATCGATGCGAAGGCACGGCTGGTCCGCAGTCACGAAAAAATAAAAACCATCGGATGCGTTATCTGCCGCACTGATTCCATTATGAATGGTATATGATATACCTTCGACACTTTGAGGGCTGTATGAAATTATGATGTTGGAACATATATACTGTTTAACATATTCATATATCTCATCATATCTTGTGACAACTATAAGTTCCGTATCCGGCCTTACCGACACATATTCAATTATTTTATCGAGTGCATGCCTGTACAGCGGCTTTTCCTTAAATTCATACAAAAGCTTATTGCTTCCAAAACGTCTGCCGCTGCCGGCAGCCATATAAATAATACTATTCCGATACATGCTCAAATGCTCCGAGTATTTTCTCCGGCGTAAACGGCACTTCACGCAGCCATGTTCCGGTTGCATTATAAATCGCATGTGCAATCGCCGGACACGGAGTATTAATGACAAGTTCACCGATTGATTTGGCACCAAAGGGTCCCGATTTCTCATAGCTGCTTTCAAAAGCAACACGAATATTGCCGATATCCTCCCGTGTAGGAATTTTGTAATTCATAAAAGAATTCTCAAATATGCTTCCTTTATCGGAATATGTTATATTCTCATACAATGCCATTCCGATTCCCTGTGCTATTCCACCCTCCGTCTGTACTCTGGCAAGATTTTCATTGATAACGGTTCCGCAGTCAACCACTCCGACATAGTCTATTATCTTAAGTTCGCCGGTCTCGCGGTCAATCTCCGTCTCTACCATTCCGACCATAAAAGGCGGCGGCGATGACGGAAGTGATGCTGTTTCCGTAACCTGCAATGCATCATTGGAACCGCACATGGATGCGGTAGCAATCTGCTCCAGACTTACTTTTCTTGAATCTTTAAGGCATCTGACTTCATCATTCTCATATACTACATCTTCTTTGTTCACGCCAAGCATAACCGCACCCTCGGTGCAGATTTTGTTCTTAAGAGTCTCACATGCTCTCACGACAGCATTTCCTGTGACATATGTCGTACTTGATGCATATGAACCCGAATCATAAGGCGACATATCACTGTCAGCACTATAAACAGTGACATCATCAACAGTACATTCCATACATTCAGCCACCATCTGCGCAAGTATCGTGTCACAGCCGGTTCCCATATCGGCTGCACCGATTACCAGTGAAAATCTGCCTTCGTCTGTAAGTTTCACCGTTGCCCCGCCAACATCAACTCCGGATATACCGGAGCCCTGCATTGCGATAGCCATTCCGACACTGCGCACTTTATTGCCTCCAATATCTTTGCACGGATATTTTTCATCCCATCCGATCATCTGCCTTGCCTTTGCAAGACACCGGTCAAGAGCACAGCTTGTAGCAAATTCATCATAATAAGCATGCATGCAGTTTCCTTCACGGACCATATTGATTTCCCTGATCTGTGCAGGATTCATATTAAGCCTTGCGGCAAGTTCGTTAACTGCCGATTCGACGGCAAATATACCCTGCGGCGCTCCATATCCGCGGAATGCACCGGCGGATTGTGTATTAGTATACACCACATCATAATTAAATCTGTGTGCTTCCAGATAATTGCTGTAAAGAGGTATTGATTTATGTCCGGAAAGTCCTACCGTTGTCGGTCCGTGTTCGCTGTAAGCACCGCTGTTTGATAATGTATATACATCAAGAGCCTTGATATGCCCTTCTTTATCAGCTCCGAGTTTCACACTGACTTCCATTTCATGACGTGGTGATGCCACTATCTGTGACTCATAGCGGCTGTATATTATTCTTGACGGTTTCTTAGTCATCCAGGTTACAAAAGCCGGATAAATCTCTGCAACAACACTCTGTTTTGCGCCAAATCCGCCACCTATACGCGGTTTCGTAACACGGATCTGTGATTTAGGTATGCCAAGTGCATTGGATATAATTCTTCTCACATGAAATATAATCTGCGTTGAGCTTATTACATGAAGTCTTCCGTATGTATCTATCCGGCAGTATGTCCTGAATGTCTCCATCATGGCCTGGTTATTGGACTTGCAATGGAATGTTCCTTCCACAATCTCATCACACTCCGACATAACCGCATCCACATCGCCGTATCCGCTTTCCTCATGCGCCACGAGATTACGCTTTGCATCGGCTCCCACCGGCACAAGAGAGCGCCAGTTATCTTCCGGATGAACCAGTACCGGATTGTCCTTTGCTTTTCTGAAATCGAGCAGCGGTTCCTTGACATCATATTTTACCTTTATCATCTTCAATGCTTTATCTACCGCATCTTCATCCCATCCGGCAACGATAGCCACCGGGTCACCGATTTCGCGCAATCTCTTATCCAGTATAAGTCTGTCGTATGCACTCGGCTCCGGATATGTCTGTCCGGCAACAGTGAACCGATCCTGCGGCACATCCTTGTATGTATATACAACTTCAATCCCGGGTACCGCAAGTGCCTTTGAAACGTCAATCTCTTCAATCACAGCACTTGCATAAGGACTTCTTAACAATTTAATAATAAGGCAGTCGGACGGTGTGATATCTTCCACATATACCGGCTGTCCCGTAACCAACTGCATTGCATCCTTCTTACGGATTCTTTTGGATATATTATTCATCCTTTGCCTCCTTCTTATAACTTATATATGCTTTAATACCGCGCATCTGGCTTTCATATCCCGAACAACGGCATAAGTTGCCCGAAAGATATTCCCTTATCTCATCATCCGACGGATCCGGATTATCCCTAAGGAGCGCCATCGCATTCATCATAAATCCGGAATTGCAGAAACCACATTGCTCCGCTCCCTGATCCGCAATGAAAGCACCGAACTCTTTTGCCTCATCCTGAAGGCCCTCAAGTGTGGTAATATTATGCGAATCTATTGATGCTGCAAGAACACGGCATGAAAGAACCGGTCTGTCATCCACAAAAACAGTGCATATACCGCAATTGGAGCTGTCACAGCCGCGCTTCACGCTGTAGCAGCCGAGTTTCCGTAACAGATCAAGAAGAACCGTATCCGGCTTAATCTCTTCAATACGGTGTTTGCCGTTAAGTATAAAATTAATCTCCATTATTCCAGTCCTCCTATTTGTCTGAGACATTTCTTTGCAAGCACGCCCGCCATTTTCTTACGATATCCGGCAGATGCACGGTTATTGCTCTCTGTTACTATATTTTGCTCTACATATCTTCCAAACGCATCAGCATTCTCTGATGTGATACCGGTTGTCAGGATACCCTCTTCATCTGTGATAAGCATCGCACGCTGCGGTCTTGCGCCTATGGCAGTCCTCACTGAATCTTCTGATTTAACCGTACAGCATGTAAGAACCGGGAAGTCCGTTGCAGAGTTCCTGATTGATTTATATGCAATCGCTATCGTTTTCTTAGGAATTGTAACCGATACCAGTATATCGTTATCAAACGGCATATCAGCAAAAGCGGCAATATCAACCGTTCCCGCTTTGTAAAGCTGCACACTGGCACCGATTGCCATAAATAATGTCAATACATCGGAGAATCCATATCTTCCGTATAAACTTCCGCCGACAGTCGCCATGTTGCGGAACTGCACACCGACAATATGTCTGAGACTCTCCTTTACGGCTCCCTTGGTATATTCATTAAGCCCTTCATGGCACTCAAGACTCCTTAACGGCACCATCGCTCCTATAATATATGATTCATCGTTTTCTTCTATTCTATCGAGACCGAGTCCGCTTATATCAACCACTGTACCTATATTACGGTTCTGCATCCCGAGCCACATCATTCCGCCCATTATTACATTAGCGCGTGATTTATTAAGCTCATATGCCTCTTCAAGAGACGATACTTTAACGTATTTTGTAAATTTAATCATTGTCCAACATCTCCATATTTGTCATAAACATCCCAAAGCACATACAAATCCTGTGACATTTTCAGAATTACCGCATCTGTGCCGGGTATGTGTTTCACCTCGTATATATAACTGTTGCTCATAAGGTCATAACTTATGCAATCCATCATAGTATCTGTATCAATACATGTCACAGCCTTATCCGTGCCGGAATTTACAGAAATGACATAGTGTGAATCCGTTACAAATGCCATATTTCCCAGATTATGGCCACCCTTGCTTTCATCAGCGGCTGCGTCATATTTATTTACCATAAGCGGGTTATCCGTATTAATAGTCAGATAATAATCATTCCTGTAATATCTCTGCTCGCTGTCTGAAACCGTATATGCAAAATTAACTTCCAGATTCTGAAGATTAACTTCATACACATCGACATAATTTGCCGAGACATATATTTTATCCATTTCCGGATCAGATGCACTTATACCAATGTGACTGACTGATGTCCCCGGACTGACATCATCCAATAAATCATATTTTTTATTTACAGGAATACCATTTTCCTGATTATTCAATTCATAAAAATTCAGCACGGTCTTATCTATATAAGCCACATAATTCGCTGTCTTATACACTTCATTGTTGGCATCCGTATCTGAATATATTGTATTGTCTGATAACGCAACCAGTTCTTCGCCGTTCTTTACATCAGATAAAAAAATAAACATCAGCGGATCGGTACTGACTATGGATACATATGGATTATAACAGCGATCCACTGCATATTCCGCAACGGTTTCCATATTATCTGCATTCCACGGCGTCAATTTCATGAATGAAATTATGGTTGACTCTCCTTCTTCGTCATCATCATGATAAGTCGCGATGAGAATGTCTCCTTCGCCATACCCTGCTGCATCAAGTATTTTATAACCGGTAATCCGGTTTAAATTATACATATCTCCAACCTGGTCATTCCTCTCAATATACCTGTTAAGGTCAACTGTCTCATTCGCTCCGAGCGTCTCAAGGGATATATTGTATGTCGCCGGCTGTGTATTATCATTTCTTACACATCCGGCAAGAAGCACAGTAATTATCATAACAGTGTACGCAATGTATTTTCTCATGTATTAATCAACCCTCCAGGCCATAAATCTTGATAAGTTCCAGTTACGTACTCCGATATTCTTCGTATACCGGCTGATATTATCCTCATAACGCTCAACAGTCCTGTCCTTTAGAACATCTTCACATTCATATATAACCGGAGCCGCATCCGTCCCGAGGCTTTCCAGATATTGCTCATCATCATACAAATCGGAATCGGCAAAAAATTCATATCTCGTATCTTCATTCATATTATCAGTGTTAACCTTTGCGATCCAGTAATCCGGTCTGGTAAATCCAAACAAAGTCTGCATAATTGCAATTACAGCAAACGCATATGTAAAAAGCCGGAACTTCCTGTTAAAAATATTAACAAATACGCCAGCCATAACCAACGCAATTACAATTAATGCAAGCAGTACCCATATTCTTGAAAAAGTCAGGTATTTATATTGGATATATTTGATTATACGCATACCGCTTGAGATCATCATCACATATGTACAGCATGTAATCACACTCATAAGCACATTCAGCACAACATTATTGCGGAAACAATATATCCCCAGCATTACCACAAGCATGTTAATAACACTTACAAACAGAAGCTGGAAAAATCCCATTCTTGCATATGAGCTGTATGTCGCAGTGTGAGGCAGTATTCCGCCGAGAAAAAGATATCTTATCTGAATCCAGCAGAAAACCATATATATCACCGACAATATTGCAAGAATCGTAATACCTATAACAGGTTCCCCGGTGCCTTCCTTACCTGCGACAACGGCATATTCCCTTCTGCCCAGCCATGATATCCACATATACGATACCATGTATATTATAAATCCTATCGCTGCCATTCCAAGGATATTTCCGAATATCTCCCAGAAGGATAAATCCACAAAAATCTTTCTGAGCTGCCTGGCAAAAACCGGATCGGCATTGGCCAGAAGTACAAGAACGATACATACCAAAGGAATACTTGCGGCGCATCCTATAAGAATATATTTGACCACATTCTTTCCCGCCGTCTTCCCGGCACCGTGCGTACGCTTATATGCACTTCCATCCATAAACGGCCGTCCGATACTTCCAAGGCTGATTATCACCATACTGAACATCATCTCAATATGCTTGATCGGTTTCCATTCTTTAGTATCATAGAAATTACCAAGAAGCACAACCAGCATAAGAAAAAGTATCATAAACTTGTTCATGACTATAATTCTCCGGTCACCGGTAAGGCATATTGCAATTCCCAAAAGCATAACAAGCGCCATATAAAACCAGCTTACCGGCTTAATCACAACATCTGAACGCTTTAGCATGATCACTGTAAACCCGCATGTTCCCGCCGCCCATAACGGAAATGTGATTCCGGCATCATTTCTGTACAGGCATATCACGAAAAATACGGCATATACCAGACATGCTGTTGAATAAAACCTGAAATTATCGGTCATTCTCTTCCTGAATAAATCCTCTCCCATAAATAAAACCCTCCATATCCTGATATATAGAATTTTATCAAGAAACAGAGGGTTTGTCTATATGTTTATCGTACCTGTTTTTCCAGCTTTCTTATAACCATGTGGTACATCCATATAAGAAGTGCCGCAGCAAGCACCCATGCTGCCGGGCCTCCCATGCATATTCCGATATAACTTCTGTAATGTGCCGCTACAACCGATGCGACGCCTCTTCCGATAAGTTCGGCGACTCCGGCCATCATAGGCAGTATGCCAAATCCCATACCCTGAATGCCATTTCTGTGGACATTAACAATGGTAAGCGGTATGAAGAACAGGCTTATGCACCTTAAATATGTGTCCACATATCCAATTACCTCGGAGATATCTTCTGACACAAACAGATATGTCATATATTTGCCGAAGAAAAAAATCAACGCTCCCGCAATAATTGAATATATAAATCCCATACAGGTTGCGCTCCTGAACCCCTCTTTAATCCTGTCAATACGGCCTGCCCCACGGTTCTGGGCGCAGTAAGTTGCCATTGTTGTACCGATTGCAACATATGCCTGTCCTGCAATCTGCTCAATCTTGCCGGCTGCTGTATATGAAGCAACCGCTGTGGAGCCGAGCTTATTAAGTGCAGCCTGTACCATGGTGATTCCTATAGCCGTTATGGAATACTGTAATGCCATCGGGAACCCGACTTTGAGCTGGTTACCTACCAGTACTCTGTCATACGCCCAGTCTTCCTTCCTAAGATGCAGCAGCGGAACCTTTGCAATAATATATATAAAACTTGCAATTCCGGCAATCAGCTGTGATATAACTGTTGCGTAGGCTGCTCCGGCAGCGCCCATTCTGAATACCTTGATAAAAACAAGATCAAGACCGATATTAAGCAATGCCGATAATATCAGGAAATACAAAGGTGTCTTGCTGTTTCCGAGTGCCCTCAGTATAGCCGAAAGCATATTATAAAGTACCTGTGCCACTATTCCTGCACATATGATCATTATATAGCTGTATGCATCATCGAATATATCTGACGGGGTATTCATAAGCCGCAACATCGGTCTCATAAAAATCATAGTCACAGCCGTCATTAATGCCGTCACTATCGCCGCCAGTTTTATCGCGGACGCAACACTTTTACGCATCCCATCCATATCCCCGGCACCAAACCGCTGTGCCGTGCTTACGGTAAAGCCTACAGTCATACCTGTTACCAGTCCATATATAAGGAACATGAAGGTTCCCGTGGATCCGACTGCCGCCAGTGCCCTGTTTCCCACGCATCTTCCTACTATAATCGCATCAGCCATATTATAAAACTGTTGAAAAATATTTCCGATAAGAATCGGTATCGTAAAACTAATTATTACCGAGGCCGGCTTGCCGACCGTCATATCTTTTTCCATAGGAACCCTCCTTATTTTTCTCAAAATCGCTTTATTTTACACCCGGTCTGACCCCTTGTCATCCTGTAAAAATCAACATTTTTCGGCAAGCCAGATTTGTGTTGACAACCTTTCGGCAATCGTGCAGAATGTAATTATAAATACCAATTTTAAGGAGGTTTCCATCATGGGAAATATTCCATCAGACCCGATAATATTACTCAGTTTTGTCAATATGAAACTTCGTGACGAAGGACTTTCACTTGATAATTTCTGTGAGCGTTACGATACAAAGCGCCAGGATCTGTGTGAAAAGCTTGCCGCCGCCGGTTTCAGGTATGATTCCTCGAGCAACAGTTTCAGGTAAATTATTATTCCGCGAATAATTCAGTTGAAAAATACCTCTCGGCAGTGTCCGGAAGCACGGTAACCACAGTCTTGCCGCGGCCCAGCTTCTTCGCAAGTTTCAGGGCAGCGGCAACATTGGTACCGCTTGATATTCCACACATAAGTCCCTCTTCTTTCGCAAGACGCTTGGATGTCACAAGTGCTTCCTCATCCGATATCACATAGATATTATCATAGATTCCCTGATCAAGAATATCAGGTATAATTCCATCTCCTATTCCCATCTGAATATGTGTTCCTATGGTTCCTCCCGCCAGTATCGCGGCGTTCTCCGGTTCTACAGCCCATATCTCTATATCAGGATATTGTGCCTTAAGTACCTGGCCTATTCCTGTAATGGTTCCACCTGTTCCGATTCCCGAACAGAATCCATGTATCGGTCCCGCAACCTGTTCCATAATCTCCAATGCCGTATGTTTCTTATGTGCCATCGTATTATCTTCATTGGCAAACTGCTGCGGCACAAATACTCTTGGGTCTTTCTCCTGCATCCTGAGTGCCGTCTTAAGACATTCATCTATGCATGCGCCTATATCTCCGGCATCATGTATCAATTTCACATCCGCACCATAATGTCTGACGAGCTTTCTTCTTTCTTCGCTCACCGAATCCGGCATAATTATTATCGTCCGGTATCCCTTAACGGCACCCACAAGTGCCAGCCCTATTCCCTGATTGCCGCTGGTAGGCTCAACTATTATAGTATCTTCATTAATGAGGCCCTTTCGTTCTGCTTCTTCAATCATATTGAGTGCAGTTCTTGTCTTAATCGAACCTCCGACATTCACTGCCTCGAATTTAACAAGTACCTGCGCCGAATCCTCCTCAACCATACGATTCAGCCTTACCATCGGAGTGTGTCCGACAGCTTCAAGAATATTATTGTAAATCATAAATAACCTTTCCAGTGTTTTTCACTATTTAATATTAGTATATTCAAACATTTTGAATTCTTTATTGCCAACGACCCCGTAAAAAATCGTCTGCGTGCTCACATATGTAAATCCAAGCTTTCTGTATAAAGCCTCCGCGGCTTTATTATGGCTTATCACATCCAGATGCAGTGCCTTGATGTCATTCTCACCGGCAAGTCTTATGATATTCCTTACCAGTTCACTGCCGACGCCGCATCCGCGGCTGTCATAGTCAACCGCAAGTGTATGTATTATCCACACCGGTCCATCATTGACTTTCCACGGGACCTGCTTGTATTCTTCATTAGCATACGGATTACATATCGCGCATGCCTTGATTATACCATCATCCTTCAACACATACAAATAGCCACACTCAATATTCTGTCTTATCATGTCATCGGACGGATACACGCCCTTCTTCCAGCCCGGAAAAGACTCTTCACCTTGACTCTTATCAATCAGATTCCAATAAAGCTTCTGAACCTGTTCAAAATCCTCTTTATCTGCTTTGGTAAAAAACATCATGTCACCTGCCTGTATCTATTTTGTAGTATCTTTTATATGACGCTTAATAGTTTTAGAACTTACGCTTAATGCAACTGCCATTTTCTCTGTGCTTATTTTACTGTCTTTACGAATCATTTTGTTATCGGTTTGACAGGTTTATACCAACTACAGAAAATCTTTCAATTCTCGGATCCTTGTAGGATGTGAAAGCTTTCTTAAAGCCTTTGATTCTATCTGACGGATTCTCTCCCGGGTGACGCCAAATGTCTGCCCTACTTCTTCTAGTGTTTTTTCAACACCATCTTCAAAACCATATCTTACTATGAGAACCGCCTGCTCCCTTTCTGATAATTCTCCCATTAGTTTTTCAAGAGTTTCTCTTAATGCCCGCTGCTCGATTTCTTCATAGATGCCATCATTCCAATAGAATGCATCCGGATTAATGTTTTGAAAGACATTCGGCTGTATTTCGTTTTCTATAATATTTTCAAAAACATCGTCCTGTATTTCATCCACATCAATGTTTTTCAAAAACATTTCGTAGATTTCGTCAAGTGATTCGATTGGCATAGACTGCCTGATTATGTCCTCTGCCTGATCAATACCACATCCAAGCCGATCTTGAATTATTCTTCTCACCTCAGGATCAGTCCATATATCAGAATTCAAGTATCCATTTTCCTTCAAAATCGGATACATTGTAAAATAGCCTTCCTTTTTATGAACAGGATAATATACCGCAGGCCTTTGAGTTGCCTGTGCTCGACAAATATTTTGCAGTATCCACAGTGAAGCATATGATCCAAAAGGCTCACTTGAGTCAGGATCATATTTGTCTACAGCCGTTACTAAACCTATTAAAGCCTCCTGTAAAGTGTCAGAAATTTCACAATCATAGATTTCAGCTCTCTGCAGAGCAATACGCACAGCAAATCTTAAATGCATCTGTATTACTCGCTCACGAGCGTATAAATTTCCTTCCTGAACCTGATATTTCAGTTGATCCATCTCACGCGCCTGAGGTGGAACGACAGCTCGGACAGCGTTGATAAAATCCTTTAAATCCGAATCAAGCTCAATAACTCTATTGAATACAGCCTCATAGTCTCTTTGCGCATAATCATCATATTCATCCTCGGAAGAACCGGCTGCATCAGTAACCGGTGCCTCATCATATACAAGGATTCCACGGGTAACAATGGAGCCTGAAAGGTAGTCTACATCTCGGATAGATAGAAACCATTTATCAGCCTCATCATAAATATCATCAAATACCAGGAATCCCTTTTCAGATGATAACTGTATTAAATTTGCAAGAGCACTTTCAATACCATTCTTATTCTCCATTAGTTCTCTTTTCATTTTTCAGCAAGAAGTTGTTTCAAGGTATATCCGTTAGAATCTACCCATACAATATTCCCATTCACCGAATTTCCTATCAATACTTTTGCAGCCGTTGAAGGACTCCCAAACTGAACATCTTCAGTCAAAACCCCATCTTTCATTTTGCCAGATTGCATTAGATCACGGTGCTTGTTACCTATTGCAATTGTGCAAGAGGAAGTGACAAACTCATTGTACTCTGAACCTTTATACACAACAAAACCTTTAGGTAAGACCATTCTTCCAGTAGCTTTTAATGTCTTGTATTTCAAAAACAAAAGCGTTCCGATAGGATATCCCTGTATCTTAGCCCGCTTGAAGCCTGGTCCATTTTTAATTGTATCCGGCACATCATCAAAAATTTCCACTCCTGATGTTAACAGGCGGTTTGTCAGCCAATCCACTTCATTAAGCGGTAAGCTATCAGTGCCTCTCTCCAAATCATCAAAGAGCAAATAACCTTTCTTCTGTGACAGAACCTTTAACTCTATAAAGGCCCTGTCTATATCGTTAATACTCATTAACTCATCTCGCTATTACTTATGACTTATTAACACATAACTGCAGAATATCGTCACTGCTGATTTCGCTGTTGAAGCGATCATTAAACTCATTGATAAATTCGTAAAGTCTGTTTGCGAATGCCTCAGGAGTGCTATCTCCTTCTACCAGCTTTTCATAAAGAACATCAATGCCACCTCTTACGTAGCTATCAAAACGCTCTTCATCAGCCGGATCCTGACCATAATGTCTGAAAGCTTTATCAATTCGCTTTTCTTCATCAGGCTCATAATTCGCATCAAGCAGCATAATCAGCCAGAAGTTATACTGTAATTCATCACCAGAATAAATTACACGATCACCCATGACATTCTGATTATATACCTGACCGGTCTCTGGATTTTTAAGATCATCAAGGTCAGCAGTTCTTCCATATAGAAATCCGATCAGCGGTGCATTCGCATAGACATCTACGTTACGGTCTATCAGCTTTGCATTGCTTAATTCATCGAATACTCCTGTGAGCTGATCCACACGAAGAGCATGCCTACCTTTAAACCTATATTGTTTATCAAACATGGCGCTCCTCCTTATACCAAATTGGTCTCAAACTCATTTTTCTTGTCAAACTGGTGTCTGCTGCCAATCCTGTTACCCATGTAATCCTCAGCCAGTTCACCATCTGTATCCTTGATAAAGATAATTACCTGCTCAGCAGTCTCTGGCAACGCTTCACATACTGTCTTGATTCTTCTCTTATCAAAGGCAGACAGCGGTGCATCCATTACAAGCGGATATGGCTCAGATGAAAGTAGCTTAGCATCATCATCGCTGGCATTTCTATTTTCTCTGGCCATTTTGATGATACCAGTAATAAAAGCAAATATAACGGAAATGCTCTGCGCTGTAGAAGTTTCTACATCACCCTCATAATCATTGACCTGAACGGTGATATGATATTTTGAATCTATTGTTAATGATAAGCCACCTTCATAAATCTGCTTGAAAATATCATTAATCGTATCCTGCAAGCGATTACGAATTTCTTCTTCACTTGTACGATATACATTTTCCAGCTCTTCATAAATCTTTCTAGCATAAGTCAGATACATCTGAGTTTTTCTGTTCTTTTCATCAAGCAAAGTCAGCTTCTGTCTCTCTGTATCTGCACGCTCGCGCTCCTTCTCAAGACCGCCACGTTCTATATTCAGATTGTCTCTATCGTTATTACACTTATTGATAGTTTTAATACAGATCTGAATCTCATTATTTATTGCACGAACCTTTTCGCTGACATCTTCACCACTAAGCTTTGCCTCAATCTTGTGAAGTTCATCAGTCTTATCCATAATATCATCACTCTGCTGACTAGCAGTCGCAAGATTCTCCTTCATCTGTTCAACCAAATCCTGAAGGACTCCTGCTCTACGTTTTGACTCCTTCTTGAAATCCGTCACATATGTACTGAGTGATTTCGGAGGGATAACATCCAGTAGTGCTTTCACTTTCTCATAAGGCACAGATCCTTCATCTAGGTGGGTACCGCAAAGGCATACCTTCTGCTTCAACAGATACTCAATCGTTTTGTCACGGATAAATGGAATGTCCTTGCCAGAATAATCGTGTCTTGCCAGAACTTCCAATGCTCTCTTAGTCAGAGAAAGTGAAAAGAATGGACTCATTGAAGCATTGAAATCCTTGCACATCGTCTTGTAGACTGTGGCTCTCATACGAGTGGTATTTTCAATCTGCTTCTGTAAATCTTCTTTTCCTTTTTGCAGTTTTTCACCTTCGGAATACTGCTTCAATTCTATAACTTTTTCAGACTTTCTAGTTTCAGCTGCCGTTTTCTGTGCATCAAGTTCCTCTAAGGCAGCATCAATCTCTTCTAGTCTTGCATTGCACTTATCTATTTTTGCAGTGTATACCTGAATCTTAGTGTTGCTCTTTGAGTCAAAGCTCTTCTCATAGCTGCCAATAACGCTAAGACTGCTTCTCGGATTAAAGTGACCAATAGCACTTATCATCGCATTGAGACCCAAAAGGCCCTTTACAGCCTCTGCAAAGTCAGTTGCCTTCTTACCTGTAGAAATATCTTTACTCATCTTCTCAATACGCTCTCCATCAAAGAAGAAGTATCTGGACAGTTCCTTAGGCAGAATGCTCTTAACCTCGGCTTCGCACTGAGACTTTTTAACGTAGGAAGTGTTACCGTTGGTATCCTTTATTGCAATGTCAAATACGGTATTATCACCCTTAACATTGTTTGAATAGTCCTTGTGATATGCCTGCTCTCTTATAAGGGTATAGTCAACCTCACCATGTCTAAGAGCCAAGGTTACACGAACCTTCTCTTCTGAGCCAGGAGTCATTTCGGTGGCTACCATCTTATTCAAAATAATCTTGTCAGAAAACTCTGTTTCTCCATACATGCACCAGAAAAATGCCTGAGCAAACGTAGTTTTACCCGTTCCGTTTTCACCAATGATGATGGTTACGTTTTTGCCGCCTTCTCCCTGGGCAAAATCAATGGACTCATTGCGAAACTGGCGGAAGTTCTCAAGTTTTATTGATTTAAGTAACATTGCACTTCCTCCTCAATCTTCTTCTTAATCCATGCCACCATCTGAGAATCATTCATTGTTCTCGTTTTCAGATTCATGTTTTCCTTAATGATGATTGACCGCTTTAGGCGCTCAATGACCTTGCTATCAACCTGGATTTCGCCGTTATCACTCAAAATCTTCACCTTCCTTTTCTAGATCTGTATCGTTAAGATGATAAGCCTCCTGGATGTCCCAGATCAGGTTGTTTGCCAGCATCGAATTTAATGCCAGCCTACCAAATTCCTTAATCCGGGCAAGCTCATTTTTCACCAATGTCTTATCCCTATTCGCTTGCTCAATCGTCAACCCTGACACTGAGTCAAGCGGTCTAGGAAGAGTAACAAAATCGTATATTTCCGCAAATGGCTTATTATCCGCTTTGCGGAGCACTCTACCTCTACGCTGTATGTATTCCTTAGGATTCGTTGTACTTGCCAGTATAAAGGCCGTTCGTATGCCTGGTATATTAACACCTTCATCCAGACACTTTATCGCTACTATAGCCTGCAGCTTGCCGCCGTCCTGGAAATGCTCTTTAATCAAAGCACGCTCCTCCATATTTTCTTCTGAAGTAAAACGTGCCACGCTCATATTAAGTTCATTTCCAAGAATCTTGGTAACTGCTTCTATCTGTCTGATATCACTTTCGTCATCTGATGAAGTATCACTATCATCTATCACCCTTGTAGCTCCACAGTACACCAGAATATTATTATCATCTTTGTAAGGAGTGATTTCTCGCTTCAAAGCCTCCAGTTTTTGCGTTGCTCCTGCAACAACCCTAGATCTCTTTAGGGCAAGGATTTCTCCACGCTTGTTTAATTTATACTTTCCATGCTTGTCCTTTATCATACACTTGGACATTTCATAAGAAAGCTGCTCATAAGATTCCAACTCAAGCTCACTCAGGTAAACAAGAATCGGATAATATTTATAAGGAGTCAGTTTATCTTCATCAATAGCTCTTTCAAGAGGATATTCAATACATTTCTTTCCAAAGAAGCTATATAAAAGTGCTGTTCCTTCGTCATCTCTGTGTCTTTCAAGTGTTGCTGATAATGCCAGCCTGTATGCGAATCTGTCATCCAAATGCTTGGCATAACTTCTTGCTCCAAAATTATGAGCCTCGTCCACCACCAGTAAAATTGGACTCTTAATTTTATCTATTCGCTCCTGAAAGTCGGAGCTTGCAAATGTAACATTCGTTGTCACCACGCAGAGAAATCTTTTATCTCTTCTGATTTTCTGATCTGTTATTGCCTTGGAGAATTTCTTTCTCCAATCCTTGTGGGCTGGATCACCATAAGCTATAATAGGCTTCATGTTGAATTTGACAATATCCTCAACCCACTGCTCTACCAGATGCTTATATGGAGCTACGATGATTACAGCAAGATCATCATTAAGATCTTCTGAAAGTTTTGAAATGGCACCAAGACCGGTATAGGTTTTGCCTGTACCCGTTGCCATATCAAAAATTCCTCGGTAGTTTTCACCTACCCAAGCAGCAATGGCTTCCTTCTGATATTCATGTAGCTCAACATCTGCTGGTATTCTTGCTCCTACCTGAGCTCCAGAAGAATTGCTCATCTCTTGCAACATACTTCCATAAGCAAGAATTCTTCTTTTGAACTGCTCATAATCAATATCAAAATTTGGATCCTTCTTCCTGTATTTCTCAATAAGTACATCGGAAATATTTGGAAATTCCAAAACCTTAAGGCCTGGTTCAACATTATTCCACATAGAATAAAAGGCGTTTTCCTTTAACCTAACTCTATCAGCTTCAGCCTCTCTCCAATCACAGAAAACATCTATAGTCTCATAATTGATGGACATCGCTGTCATAGACTCATTCATGGATCCAGAAAAAGCAACATGATTTCCGTCTTTATCTTCCAGAATCCCCATCTTCTCATGGTACATTCCAATTTCATTGTCCTTATCAGTATAGGCAATGCGAATATCAAGGATTCCATCTGATATAAGATGTGCCAGAAGATTCAAGCGCTCCATGGAATAGTAATCATCATGTTCATCTGACAACTGACGTATGAGCGCCCCCTCTATTATCTTCTGTCTGTTCTCATATCCTTCCTTGATAGCCTGAATATCGTCATCGGACAAATACGGTGAGGCAACTATTTCAATCTTTCCACCATCTTTAGCCATATCAGCTATTCCCTTTGATATTTCTACAAGGGCTGAGGACGAAAAGAATCCCACTGCACGCTTATATGATGTTGACTCATGAAGCAGCGGAATATAAAAATCCTGCACCACATTATCAATCAAGGACCGGTATTCGCTTTTTATTCTCTTGTCCTTTAAGCTCACAACAATCCTCCTACAACTCTGAATCTATATAATCCAAAGCTTGTTCTAACTCTGCAAAATCTTTATCTGTTGTAAAATAATTAACACTGAATCTGATTGTCCCCGCTGGAAACGTTCCCATGAACTGATGTGCCAGCGGTGCACACTGTAGCCCTGTCCTGACAGCAATTCCACACCTGTCAAACACTGGTCCTGCACTGTCGCTGCTTATTCCTTCTATTATGCAAGAAACTATTCCCACATAATTACTTGAGTCATAATTCCCAATTATTTTAATATAGGAGTATCTGCCTAAGAGGTCTATCAGCTTCTTTCGATTTTCAGCTTCTTTTTTTCTTATGGCATCGATAGTAATCTGTGCTGACCATCCAAGGGCTGCATTTAATCCGGCTATACCAGCAATGTTCAGAGTCCCCATCTCATATTTCTGAGGTAAATCTTCCGGCATATCCTGATTTTCAGATTCATATCCGGTACCGCCAAATATTACTGCCGGAAATTTCACCGATGGATTCATCACAAATCCAGATACTCCAGTTGGACCATACAATGTTTTATGTCCTGCAAATACAGCAAAATCTATAGTGGTAAGGCCTACGTTCAAATCTACCAAACCAGCAGTCTGTGCCATATCCACAAGAGTTATTGCCTCGTACTTTTTAGCCAGCAAAAAAATATCCTCTACTGGAGCTATAAGTCCAAACACATTGCTGGCATGACTAACTATAACAAAATCAGGTTTAACCGTATCAAACTGATATCTGATTTTTTCCAGGTCATACACCATATCCTTTGAAACAGTCAGCTGTGTGACCTTGATTTTCCACTGCTTTTCAAAATGATGAAGTGTTCTGGTAACTGCATTATGCTCAAATGGGCTGATGTAAATATTAACAGCTCCTTTTTCAATAATGCCCTGAATAATAATATTCAAAGCTATTGTTGCCGTTGGTTCAAAGACAACCTGCTTTGCCTGGCAATGCAGGAGCTCCTGGATTTTCTTTCGTGTATCTCCAATTAAAGCTCCTGCGCTCTGCGCAAGCTTATAGTTTCCTCGTCCAGCATTTGCCCCGCTGGAACGATAAAAGCTATCCATGAAGTCATAGACGCAATCCGGCTTTGGGTATGTAGTTGCAGCATTATCAAAATATGCCACCTGTAACACCTCCCCTTAGCACATTTTCTTTAATATATCCATGAGGATCTGCCTCTTCTCCTGCTCTGAAATAGAATATCCCATGGAATCTATCTCCGACATAATGGAATTATACAGAAGCTTTCCTCTCTTACTTGTTTCAACTCTGTCAAATCGTTTCACTTCTGATGAACCATCATCACTGCGGAATCTAATTTCATAAGTACTTGCAGCACTGTCTTCACTTTCAGACTCACTGCTTTGGAATTCCTCTGCAGTTTTTTTGTAAATTGCAAGATTCTCTTTAAAACGATTTACAGTATCATCATCCCAATCTTCAACTCTTAGATCTGTTGCAGCCTTTGCTAATCTGGCAACAAATGTCTCTTCATCATTTGTAACTTCCTTGAAAAGTCCTAGGCACTTGTTAGTTCCATTTTCAAAAAGCTGTTCAAATACATGCGGATCCAGTGTTTCACACCAGTCCTTAATTACAGATGATACGGATGTCCTTTTCAACTTAGCTCTGTTTGCAGCGATTGAGAAGATCTCTTTGATCTGCTTTATCAGCTCAATCTTGAGCTCAGCTATTTTGCCATCATAATAGTTTTTGGCATTTTCAATATTCTCTGCAAGGCCTTCATTGAAATCTCTATATCCAAAGGCTTCAGGAAGTTTCTCAAACAACAGCTCATGACCATTAAGATTCAACTTAAGCAGTTTAACCATCTTAAGGTATCTCTTGCTTGATTCCTTATCACCAATTCCCTTGGATTCCTTAGCATATCTTGGCAATGACAGATACCAGCGCTTCATTGCAGATGCTACAAAATCATAAGCGCTAAGATTCTTTTCCGCCTCAATAACATAATTACTGAATATCTCAGAAAGCTTGCTTACAAATTCCTGCTTTTCAGGATTCCATTCAAGGAATACCAGTGTGTAATCCTCAGGGCATGCGTTAATCATCTGTAAGGTATCGGCAGATAAAGGCAACTGTCCCAAATCATTCTGCAGAATAATGTCCTCACTAAATTCATGAAAAACAGCTGCAATATAGATTGGGATAACTCCACTCCTAATACCCATATGATATTCCGGAGCTGTAAGCACATTGTACAGTTGATCAAAAGATGTTGTTCCTTTCTTTTTGGCATCCATGACGAAGGAAACAATTGCGTCAAGCACTCCCTTCATCAGCTTATCCGATGGAGCCAGATTGATTCTGGTACCCTCCTGATCATCGAGAAGAACCTCTTTTCTTACAAGTGTGCTTCTCATAATAGATACTTCCTGACCGGTTCCGGTAAGCCCAAGATTTGGCTCCAAAACATTTCTAAGAAGTCCAGAAAGAATCTTGTTTCTGCTATTATTTGCAATTGAGGTGATCTCATCCTTATTGATTGCCTCATTGTTAATAACTGGTGTTTCAGAGAAAGTATTAAAACTAATTTCCGATGCAAGCCCTGTCAAGGCAGCCTTACGTAATATGCTCTTCTCTTCGCCGTTGTAAATATATGCAGACTTGTAATCTTCAGGATGGGTGTAACCACTGATAAATTCACTGATTACATCTCTCAAATCCTCATATATTACCTCATACTCTTCAAAAAGAACTGTATCCTCTTTTGCCTTATCCCTCAGTGCGCTTACCGCTTCAAACTCCTGCAGGATTTTTCTAATAGCAGTAGCTTTCTTCGGCATTATGAAAATAAATCTATCGCATCCCCGGGTAGTCTTTAGGATTTTATTCTTTATTCCCTTAATAGACTCAGGATCCTCACAGACAATAGCATATACCACACCATCTGCCTTGATATCCTCAGCCTTTTTCACCCAGTCAATATCACCTTCAATTTCCTGCTCTTCAATGAACTCAAACTCAAAGTAGCGAATCATCTCTTTCTCATCATTATATTTTGATGGATAGAGGTAGTTATCAATGTTTGAAGCATTCAATGCACTCTTCAATGAAAATGAAGGTGCCAAAGCTGCGATAGTATCTGATATCTTCTGCTCTACATCCACACCAGATGTCTGCTTCAATTTCAGATAGTCATTACTACGCTTCAGATAAATCACATACTCGTCCTTGATAAGATGATCAATTGCAGCCTCAATCTCAGCAGGCTTGTATTCCATGCTGTAGATTCCGACAATCTCCTCTTTAATAGGCTTCAGCTTATCAAACTGCCCCAACAGATATATCAAAGAAATCGTCTTTACTATCTTGCTTTCAAGAATCTGATCTTCAATCTGATCGAGAATAGTCTTTGTCAAAACATAGTTCTTATGAAGTTCTCCTGCAAAAGGTTCCTTCTGTAGAACCGGATCAAAGTAATCAAAAATAAGATCAGGTGTAATGACTCTGAAGTCCTTATCCTTTAATCCCCTCAAGAATGCCGGTAGAGTCGATGTTCCATCAGCAGACAGGAAAGTAAATAATGTACGTTCATTCTGTGCTACACGTTCAGAAAGTCTTGGAAGAATGAATGTTGAAACCGGATGTAACGGGTAGCATTCATATATTGTTGTCTCCAATTCCTTCTGATCTGTGTCACTGAATATTGCATGCTCAGCATATCTTGACATCAACTGGTCAAATCTAGCTTTATTATTATCTTGGAAATCTTCCCATTTATCTCTATCCTTAATGATAACAGTAGAAATAATCTCATATGTCTGAGCAAAGTTATTGTTCAAATGAATGTGACGGAATCTTTCAGAAACGCCACGCCAACCATCAACCTTTGCCTTTGGTAACTGATCAATATAGTTGGATATCTCTTTGTGAGAAATCAACAATAAATGCAACTCATTCTCACCACTTCGATTACATTTCTCAGCGAAATCCTGCAACATCTTTGTGTCGCTGACAGAAGCCGCCGTTATGTTTGATTCTAGAAACTTACTGAATTCATCATATACAACATATATTCCCAGATATCCACGCTGCTTGAGACTCTTTACAACGCTCTCATACAACTCTACAACATCAAATCCCACGAACGGATTGAAGATACTTCCCGATGTAAGTTTAGGATAAACCTCTTCAAACTCGCTGTAGATTGCAGCATTGTAATCGTTTAATTCAGAAATAAAAGCATCTACCGGAAGACTTATTTCTTTCTTGAATTTGTCGTAAGTCTTCGGATAATTAGCCTTCCAATTCTGTATGGCATTAATAGCAGCCCTGTAATTGGTCTCTGGCATGATATCCAGACCATTCTCATCAAGCGTTCTCTGCAATGCAAGAAGAAAAGCCTGTGGTAAGCTGCCGCTTGTTCCATTAATGATAACCGGCAGGATCCTATTGTCCTTATCTGAATAGTAATTATCAACCAGCTGCTTCAGTTCTGGATCCTCATTGATTTTCGGCATCAAATGTGTAAAAAGAGATTGTTTTCTCTGCATAAGCATAGAAAGAATAGTAAGTATAATGTGAGACTTACCTTTTCCATATGCTCCTACAAGAACTCGGGCTCTTTCCGTTGCATCAGGAGCAGTACTACTAAGTATGTCCTTTAACAACGTCAATGCTGATTTTGTCGGTATGAAATTCTTTAATTTGTCATCATTGTTCAGGTCGTATCCTATGTTTACTGAATACTGAAAGCCTGACGCAACAGAAATCATTTTGCTCATGAATTTGTTCCCTCTATATCGGCATAATATTTTTTGACGCAGTCAATAAAGCTACGTTTATGTAATACCTGGACAACATCCAATCCTGCTGTACGGATAATCTTAATCTCTCCAAGTTTCTCCACTTCATGAAGCAAGGAAAGCATACAGATTGAATCTAGGTTAAACACCTTACCAATATTCCTCTCCGCAGAAAGAAGCTCATTTAAGCTAATCTCTTCCCTACCATTTGCCTGATCTGCAATTACAGCCATAATCACCCAAGGATTAAAACTCCTTGCCATTGGTATAGATTTCTTATATGTATAATTTCCTCGTTCTTTGCTTAAAATATCAATAAGCCCAAGTTCTCCAAATGGACAATTAATACTATTCTCCGGAGAAACCTTATTTGGATCAGACTTATACCTTGGTACATACGTATTAACAATGCAGGTAAAGTCATCGGTCAATGATCTGATGGCTACCACTGTACCATTCATCTTCAATTCATTCTGTATCTGAGCAACGAAATCATCCTTGCTGAATTCTTTCATCGCAAATTTATTGAAGAAGTAATACCAGGATGGAGCCATCTCTTCATCAGTAACAAGCTTATAGTGGAGAAGATAAAGTGTCCCTAACTCTTCTGTATATGGATCCTTCTCATGTACAATGTTTCCGAATGGAGTCAGGGACTGATTCTTCTTGCCAGTCTTTGGTTCTTTCGTCAGGCCTACTGCCTGAAGCCAATATCTAAGGGATTTGACCATATTGGCACCGATTCCAAGAATATCCATCGGATTATCTTCTTTGTCAGTGAAGACATCTGACTTTTGCGATACGTAGCGCATACCTTTACTGAGCCATCCCTTTCTTATAAAGAATGTTTCATGGGCTCGAAACTTCGTAGCCATCCCTCTGTTCCTCCTAATCCTTTGTCCGCAAATATTTGTCCATCATGCAGCCGCCTCTAAGATATTTTGCAGTCATGCACATTTTGCAATGGACGCATTTTTCCGGATCAATATAATATCTGTCTGCTGAAATCGAAATCGCCCCTGCTTTGCAAAGAGATTCACATTTCAAGCATTTTCTACATGCATTAAATTTCCTAACTTGGTATCCAACCATATGCTGTAAATCGTCGTGATCCTTAACATTCATGGTTCTGACTTTTACAGCAAACTCATATCCACCCTGTTCAAAAGGCTGTACTGACAGAATAGGAACATTCGTCCTTATATCGAGTACCAGCACTTCATGCAATAGCTTCTGACCAAGCTCAGGAGCCACTCTTCCAAATGGTGTGAGCATATTTAAAAACTCATCATCCATCGGACGTACCAGGCGATAAATCTTTGCATGATCTTCGGTTGTGCAGTTGGTAAAGCGAATTTTCACATCACCCGCTGCAGCAAGACCATTACCACCTTGTCTTGCCTTCCATGCACCAGAGTCTACATACTCTTCTGCATCCGGCTTTCCTATTTTCCGTGCAAAGTCTATGAGGAAGTCCCTCCAAGCCTTTGACTGCTCAGGCATATAAATCCTTGAGAGGAACTGTGCCCTCTGGTTATTGTTAGGGCAACACCAGCATCCAACTCTGTCGTAGCCTAAACGGTAAGCATCATTGAAATCTATCTTTTCAGCCAGGATATACAGCCAAATGTCCATATCCCTCCAGAAGAATATGGGAGATGCTACTGTCTGCTGCTGAATCTTTACTGACTCAGCATCATCCTCGACTCTGTTATACTTACTTCTACTTACAGACTCTGATTTCCTGATTCCATAGAAGGTCAGAATTCTCTGATCCCTATATAAGGAATTTATCACTCTGGTAATCGGTCCTGTCTTAAACATAGAGCAGCACCACCTCATCATTCTGGCTGGCGGACCTATATCCACACACACATCTTTGAACACCTGCTCACGATTCTCAGCAGTCTTAAAAATAGACTGTGGATGGTTCTGTCTATAGCGCTTGGCATACTCTATAGTAAGCGGAAACTCAAGTGTTGTATTTCCAAAAATATGCACCAGTGATGGATCACTCAGTGCTTTTATCGCCAAATCTGCAGTTACGGTGGAGTCCTTTCCACCTGAGAACGATAGGACTATATTCTCCTCTGGAAACTTAGCCGCTGTTTTCTTAACAAAGGTATGAGACTCATCAATCAGATAGTCCAGCCTTGTCCTGTTTGCCTCAACAAAAGCTTCTATATAGCGGTCAAAAGCTTCATAGGAATTATCTCCCTTATTTCTTTCAAGTTGCTCAATATGCTCCTCTGCATTTGCTTCCTTAAACAACTTACTAGGCAAAGCGACAGATTTGCCATTTATATAGTATCTGTTGTTGGATGCCCATACAGATTCATTTATCCACTGATGAGGTTTCTTTCCCAATAATATTTCAATCAGTAACCTCTCTTCCGGGAATACAGGTCTAATATCAGCAGCAAGATATTTCATCGGTTTGCCGCATCTAGGACAGATTCCTTTGTCTGCCTGATTCACTGCCTGCATTACCGGAATTCTGCAATCATCACACCAGTAGACTTCAGTCGGATAATCTTCAACAGTTTTCTCACCGCAGATAGAACAATTTTCTTCATTTGTTTCTATATTACAGTTCTTGCACCACACAAAAAATGCTCCTTGAAGTTAGTTTTACTGTACGACGTTTTTATCTGGTACGTAATCAACAATGTCGTGGATTTGGCAATCAAGCATCTTGCAAATCTTATCAAAAACTTTTGTCGATACATCGCCATCTTTACCCATGGTAGTTATGACATTTGTAAACACGTGCGCTTACTCATATGAATCCGTCCTATTCATTTTTTATCAATAAACATTTTCCATAATTTATCGTAATTCATTGCTATAGTAGTATTTTTAACATCTCATAACGGGCTTTTTATAGAACGTATATACAATTTTAGTATATCACACTGTGCAAGTTCGCTCAAGATTTTCTTGGAAAATTCAAGATTTCCTATCAAAAGCAGCTTCTATTCCCATTACCTTTTCTTTACTGATTGCACTTGAAGTAATATGTGTCCATGAATCGCGAACTTCCTGCATCTTTTATCAAAGAACTTTTCTTAACTCTTCGTCTCTTTAAATTTAATAATTTTATCCAGATAGCCTTTTCACACCCAAACGCCTATTTTCTAAATTACATTGCCTTCTTTCGCCTGTGCCGTCCGAATCATTTTCTCAAAAGACTGTGCGAAATGTTCATCATCCGCATCTGTTCTTTTTCGCGGTCCGCTTATATGATTCTTGTGGGAAGCACGTCTGGCTTTCTTATTAAGATGTCTTTCCATCAGCATACGGTCTATGTTCTCATCCGTATACCACGTTCCGGACTGGTGAATCGCATAAGCACCTTTAACAAGTGCCATTGCAGCCACTCCATAATCCTGAGATACCACTATGTCACCTTTGTGGCATATGTTAATTAATTTATAATCCACGGCATCTGCTCCGGCTCCAACAGTGATTACTTCACTGTAATCTGAATGTATTATATGATTAGTGTCACACAAAAGTGTCACGGGAATATTATATTTCTCCGCAAGCGATTCAACAATGCCCACTACCGGGCAGGCATCGGCATCAACATATATGTGCATATTTAATCTTCCTTTATGATAATTTTACTGATTCCAATAGGAATTGTCGTATCTATTGGAAGCCCCATCATCCACAGTCTATCATTCTTCCACTTTTCGATGGCAGCTTCCTTATTGGCACTATTTTCATTAAGCCATATAAGAAAGCTAAGATGCCCTACTATTTCACCTTTGCTCATGTATCCACTGAGATAAGCATATTTCAAAATCATATGCCTCTGCGTCTCAGACAACTCATCTGCTTTTGTGTTATATCCTATATGATATAGTTCTGACTCTTTATTTAATTTTCCACCATTATTTATGAATTGATATCCATCCTTAACAAATTTGTCAAACTCTTCAGCCTTAAAAACCGGACACATAATATGTCCCATTTTTTTCAAAATGTCATACCCATATTTTCCTATGTAATATGCCTTACAATCTTTACAATAATATATTTCGTAAACTTCCTGCATAGTAACTTTCCCTGTGATATCGGAATATATAGGTGCTTTTGTTATAACTTTTTTATATTGGTGTCCTTTATTTGCGCATTTTTTCATATCAGACCGGACAATAAACTGTCTAAAATCAATTAGATTATCTGATACCTCATCATCATCTTTATTTTCTTCGACATAATACTTTTTTAATTCATCGTATAATGCACGAAGTTCCTCCTCTTCGAAAGTAATTCCCTTTTGAGCTTTTCCGTTTGACCACTTTCTCAAATCCAACTTTGCCGGATTATCTCCCCATTTGATTAAATTTAATTGTATTTCTCCGTTGCCTTTTCCATATGGGAACGAAAATATTTTTTTTACTATCTCATAATTTACAGGCATTACCACAACCTCCTCATTATCATTTAAACATATATATAATGATACCACCCCACATTTTATTATGCAAGATTTTTGTCATACTTTGTCGTATCATTATTCCTTAACCTGTAAATTATACTGCTTGAGCAATCTTCTTGCCACCATACGGTTAAGATCCTTGTTGACCGCGATAGTATTTATTCCGTTTGAGTATATAAAATGCGATCCCTTGCATCTCTGATATTCATATCCGTTGTCACGCAGAATTTTCTTCATTTCCCTTGCATTTACCATAATAATTTTCTCCTTGTATCCGTGCCACACACCTGTTATTTTCTGCTTTACCCGAACAGGCTTATAATAAACTGAACCAGAGCAATTCCGATGCTTATTCGGAATATGTATAACAAACCGGCGAAGAAAGTTGGAATGTTCTCAATATCGATATTAAATAACACACATATCAGTGTCATCAGCACCAGACCACAAATTACTCCAACTATAGCTCCGGCGCACGAACTGTTGTGTGGCGGCAATGGTTTATCTCCGTATGAACAATTCTTATCGTGTAAGCCTTCCGGTGCGCCACACTCCGGACAGCTGTGATTTGAAAATTTGTCATCTGACATAATCGTGTCCTCCTTTTTTACCAATCCAACTCATCCATTGCATCATCTACGCCATCTGCGTAATCGTCATCTCTGTTATATAAGTCATCATCATAGTCACCATTCTCGTATACATCTTCGTAACCCTTGTCATATGAATCATATGGATTTCCGGATGAATGCGAACTGCTGTGATGGCTTCCTGAATTCGATGGCTTACTATATGACGAACTGCCGGAAGTTGACGGCTTGCTGTACGACGAACTGCCGGAAGTCGATGGTTTGCTGTATGATGAGCTGCTTGTCGTCGGCCTGCTGTATGATGAGCTTTGATGATATCTTGAGCTGTATGAGCTGCTTGTGGATCTGCTCTCACTGCATCCGCCCACAACACCGATAATAATAAACATAACTGCCATTACAACAAATATTGCTATTACTCCTGATTTGTCTGAATTATTCATAATGTTTTCCTCCTGTTTTGGTTTGTCTTGGTTTTCTTTATACACATATTATGCGCAGATTATATGTCCAATAAAAAGGACTTCTATATCATGATTCCGTGGCAGCAAAAAAACCGGCCATTACGGCCGGCGGTGAGTTACATACTTTCACGTTTTAAAAGGATCTTGTGGTCATTTTCTCACTAGTAATGGTGGTCACTCAATGACCACCAGTGACCATCTACTGGTCACTTAGTGGTCATTTTATTTTAAAAGTGACCACCTACCGGTCACTCTGTTGTTTAAAGTAACCACTATGCTATTCTTTAATTCTATAAATCGTCTTGTTTCCTTCTCCCATTTTTTCTATCAAATCCACATTTATCATTTTATCTATTAACTTTCTTGCTCCAGTTCTAGATCTGTAGTTACAGGTTTCCATTACTTTTTGCATTGAAATACTTCCATTTTGCCTGATATAAGCAAGTACTTTTTCCTCTTTCGACATAGTAGTCATTGACTCTGCTTCATCACTCTCTGTAGAGTTTCTTATATCAGCAGCACCCGGAATATATACCACTTGTCCAACTTCGAGCTTTAATGTTACCCTGTCATTACGCTCTGAGAAATCAAATTCCGGTTTCTTCCAATTTTGTTCTGCCCATGCAGTCATAATCTTATCGACACCACTTCCGGCACGCTCACCGACATTTACAAAACCGAACATTTTTAAGATATTCGGATTTCTTGGATCACTATTGCCACCTGCATAAAATTCCTCTTTCGTTACCCTGATAGTACCGGGATTGGAAATACTTAGTTCCTTACCTTTTTTAACAACAAGGATTCCTCTTCTGCCATAATAATTGGCATGTGCCAGTGCATTTGCCAATGCTTCTTCCAATGCATCATGCACATCCACTCTATCTACACGATATCCATTTCGTCTGTTTGCAAATGGAACTGCTACATCATCGTCCATTCTGGTACGCACCTTGCAGAAAAAATCATATATATTACCGCTCCAATCACCTTCGTTGGAATGTGTCCGGAATAACCAGCGCACTGCTTTATCATCGCATTCCTCACGATAATCCAGAAAATAATTAGGGAAAACTTCTGTAATGTGATAAGCCTCTCCAAAGAATAAAAGTCCTGCTATCGTTGGAGATAATGTACCATTCTTATTCTTCGCTACTGCCCTTAGTTTCATAAGGAACTCATCATTTTCCAGAGCATTCCACGGATGTCCACTGTGAAGCTGTTCAAAAATGATTCTATAACCTTTTATAGTATCCTGATTCAGCACATCCAATCCAAACTCTTCCAGCACTTCCACATCACCAGATACATCTCTCTGGTCTGCAAACATAGCCCGGACTGCCTCTTCAGTACAAAGAAAATCGCCTTCATAATCTCTTTTATAAGTACCTTTCATCGGATCTGTCCCAATATAAACCGGCTTATCATGTCTGTCTGCCGCGGGAACATCAATTCTTAGTATTTTCTTTTCCCCGACCGTCACTGGTCTGACATGATGATTCAATAAGATGTTCTTTGACACCTTATTTCTGTCATTCAATGTACTCCAGAAATCTTTTTGATATTTAACAATCTGCTTGTCTGTCAGTCCTTCAACAGTAAAAGAATCTCTGTGTTCCCTAATTCCAAGCAGAATCGTGCCACCATCTGTATTTGCAAAAGAAGAATATGTCTCCCATATGCTCTCAGGGAGTCCACCTGTTGCCAATTTGCATTCTCGCTCATGATTTTCGTCGAGACACAATCTACTTAATATTTCCTGTTTCATCTATAATAAAACCTCCTGCTTATATCCATCCGTATCCTCGTTACATCGATTTTAACATACCTATATTTTTTCATCAATTGAATAACGGTTAATTCATCACTGAATATTTATTTAATATTTCCATCATGTGGTCTCTGATGAGTCTGCTGATTTTAGTATTTGATTTCTAATTCTCATAAAATTAGCTTTCTACATTAAATAAAATAATTATTCGCCCTTTTTACATATAGGGCACCAACATCTATCTATCAAATGATCGGCACGAATCTTCCATTTGTGATTACAAACAATACATTTTGCATCGACTTCTTCCTTTGCCCCAATATAATTAATTGCAACAATCTTATAATTGCTACTTTGTAAAATTTTATCAAAATAATTATCAGCACGTAACTTTCTTCGTTCTTCTGCAGATAAGACTGTTTTGTTTTTGCTGTTCATTTTGATATTACATTTGGGACATTTTGGTATCCCCTTTTTTAGCGAGGCATATCTAACAGTCCACTCATATTCGCAAATTTTGCATTGCACCTTAACAGGATAGCTAGTATTTACAAAAGATATTAAACCCAAATTTGCCTCTGATAAATTTTTCTTAATATCTGCAATCATTTTGGCTCTTTTTTGTTTTTGTTTTCCTTCATACCAATTTTGCGAATCAGGCTTGCCAATATGAACGTCAACAGAAACAATATGAAATTTTATCTTTTTTAAAATTCCAGTGTACTCATCTTTCACCCATTCCATTTTTAGATGATATATTTCCCGCCCTTTAGCCTCATAAAACAGTTGTTCTTTATACATTAATGAATCGCCATTATTTGTTTTTATTTCTAATATTGTTTTGGAAGTGGAAAGATCACACAGTGCCAGCATATTATTTTTTTCATCTATAACTAGTTCATGAGACAATATATTTTCATCTCGAAAAATATCATGCCTAATAAAATCTACTAACGAACAAATGCGTTCCTTAAGATTTTTTGCCGTGGCATTTATTCTTTTTTCAATTTTCTTATCCCTTTTATTAGTTACGGAAATAGTTCCATCCAAATTAAACCTCATCGGAATAACTGTAGTATTATTTGGAATCTTACCAATATATTTCAATTTTTTCTTATTCTCCAGCAGAAAATATCTTGAATCTTGCTCGTCAACCTCTAACATTGAATCTATCAAGTGTTCTATTGTCATTCCTGTAATATTTGTTGGAAACTTCTCAATCCCATCAGCTTCGATTTCAAAAGTCTTGACCAAAGTACTTTGACATTCTATATATGGTCTGTCCTTAAGTACATTGCTCAAGCGTGGGTGAGAGTGTAAATAACCGGCCGGGATAATATAATCATCATTAAGCCTAAACACATTATCTGCTCCCACTCCTTCCGTTATGAAATAAAAATAGCCATTCATTTTTTCAAATAATTCCCACTCAAGTTTGCAATCATTTAGACCATTGTGAACATCATCAACATCTCCTATCCCGAATAATCGGCACAAATTATCCTTTGTAATATTCCCGTCTGAGTACCTTGAAGAAATTATATTATTTTTAAAATTGTAAAATGTTAGTTTTTCATATCCAGAGATATTATGTCTCTTCATATATTCGCGAAGAAATGTTGCATCAAAATCTTTACCTGCATAAATTAGTATTGTTCTCTTTTCCAACTCAAACTCTTCTACAATATTATCAAAATCGCTCTGTTTTAGTGCTGTTGCGCCTATCAAATTTTTTTTAGTAATTCCATTTATCCGAGTTGTATAAATCCTTGTATTAATTTCTAATGGCAGAAATTTACTATATTCTTTTCCATCATCAGGTTTATAAAGTGAAATTGAAAGCAAATCATTATGTTTTGATTTTAATCCGTTTGTTTCAACATCAAACACTATATAATCTTTTGGATTTATACTCAATTTTATCATTATTACCTCGTATTATAAACTCTACATTCTCAATCTATTTCTATATTTATTATTCTTTTATATTCACATATCATACTATTTAAAATATGGTCAAAACCACAAAAGCTACCCGCTCTTAATTACTATATCCTCATAATTTCATACATCTTTATAGACTTATCCAAATCACCATCATTACGGATTAACATTATTTCTTCATATTTACCTGTACGAATATTCTTAAATCCGGCAACCTGCTCGCCATTACATATGCTCGCCCTGATTATGGGCTGCTTTATTGATTTATCATATCATTTTGATTGTACTTTTTCTTAAATAATCCCACTATCATTGCCTTCTTTCGCCTGTGCCGTCCGAATCATCTTGTCAAAAGACTGTGCAAAATGTTCATCATCTGCAACAGTTCTTTTGCGCGGTCCGCTTAGATGATTCTTGTGCGAAGCTGTCTGGCTTTCTTATTAAGATGTATTACCGGGCAGGCATCGGCATCAACATATATGTGCATGCGCCTCTCCCTTTATCAATATTTTATGTATAAATGATACCACCACGTTTTTTATTATGCAAGATTTTTGTCATGCAGTTATCTCCGTATGAACAATTCTTATCGTGTAAGCTTTCCGGCACGTCACACTCCGGCCATTACGGCCGGCGGTGAGTTAATTCCACGTTTTAAGATATTCTTTCAGCATAAAAGCACAAAAATAAGGAAACGTGTATATACTTTCAGAACATCCTATATTAAAATCCCCTAATTTTATTCCATGCTTTATATCGCTGTATCTTTCATCCCTGATAAGCGTCCTGAGCGACTTGGCTCTGTCATTATTAGACTTGACTTTCACCGGAATAAGCTCATTCTGAGAACGCACAAAAAAGTCTTCCTCAAGAGTTGCGTTTTCTTTCTTATAATAAAACAGTCCCAAACCTTGCTTAATAAATGCTTCTGCAACGAAATTTTCGTATAGGGCACCTTTATATACGCCAAGGTTCTTATTAACCCTCAGATCTTCCTGCGCTTCATCATCCAGCGCTGATACTAAAAGCCCCGTGTCAGGGTAATACAACTTATACTTAGTTGTATCAACATTTCCTTTTAGCGGAAGTTCCGGCATAAGCAGACAGTTGCATTCCGTCACAACGCCCGCGTCAATCAGCCATTCTATACACCCGGTATATTCTCTGGAGCGTGCATTTTTGCTGATTTGACTGTATTGGAATTTCTTGTTTTCTTTGGCAAGCTGTGCTGGTATACTCCTATACACACTGATTATTTTGGTCTGATCAAGCCCTTGCGCATATTTTCTGACATCTTCTTCATAATCAAGTCGAATCTGATTCTGGATATCTGACGAAGCCTGAAAAGTTCCTGACTCAATATATCCCTTAACCACATCCGGCATCCCGCCCAGAACACAGTAATCAAGAAACAGTGCTTTATATACAGACAATTCTGTTTCACCGAATGGCCTCATAGCTGTCATATGTTCTAAAATATTGTAAATCTGAGTGTTATCATATCCCTTAGCCCACAAAAATTCCTCGAAATCCATTGAAAACATTTCATAATCAGTCTTATTTCCAACGCTGTTACTGTGAATTTTCCTGTAATTGATTCCAAGCATTGAACCGCTGCATATAATATCATAACGTCCGTCAATTCTAAAAGACTTCAATGCGGTAGCTATATCAGGATATTCCTGTATTTCATCAAAAACAATAATCGTATTACCCTGAACAAACTTAAATGACGGATTTATCAATGATATATTCTTCACAATAGTATTTACATCATATCCATCTTCCGCTATCTTGATAAATCTCTTATCCAGAGCAAAATTAATATATATAACACTTGTATAATTAGCGTTGGCAAAATGCATAATAGATTCTGTCTTGCCAATCTGTCTTGCGCCTTTTACTATCAATGGCTTACGATTAATGTCTTCCTTCCACTTAATCAGGAAATCATCTATTTTTCTTTTCAAATACATAAATATCTCCTCCTGATTATAACATTATCACATTTCATGAGCCATTTCAATCAGTTTTATCACATTTTATGAGTGTATTTTTGACATTTTCTCACTTTTTATGAGCGTATTTCCGACCTCTTCTCACATTTCATGAGCTTATAACCAGATTAATCGCAGAGAGATTTAAATATCTCTACGAGTTCCTGTACATTATAATCTTCAAATTTAATATAATTATTAAATCATCCCTGTGGTCTTCCATAAGTTTCAATAATGTATCAACCGCTTCCTGTCTGTAATCCTCAATAATATCTCCTTTTTATATTGTCTGTTCGCCGTTTGCGAACAAAACTTCATTTAAAGTTTTCGTGTCGAATTATAATATTTTCTGTATTTTCCGCACCGAATGTGTTATTCTAATAGATAGCGATTTAGATTGAACAATGAAGGAGATTTTTTTACATGAAACGAATCGGTTTCGACAATGACAAATATCTGACAATGCAATCGGCCCACATCAAGGAAAGAATTGCACAGTTCGGAGACAAATTATATCTTGAATTCGGCGGCAAGCTTTTTGACGATTATCATGCAGCGCGCGTACTTCCCGGTTTTGCACCGGACAGTAAGCTCCAGATGCTTTTACAGCTTGCAAATCAGGCTGAAATGATTATATCCATTAATGCCGCGGACATTGAGCGCAATAAGATAAGGCATGACCTTGGTATCACATATGACCAGGACGTGCTCAGATTAATTGAAATATATAAGAGCAAAGGTCTTTATGTCAGCAGTGTGGTAATCACACGTTATGCAGGACAGCCTTCGGCCGACTCGTTCCAGAAGAAACTTGAGGCTATAGGAATTAACGTTTACCATCATTTCTCAATTGACGGTTATCCTAATAACATTGATGCCATTGTGAGTGATGAAGGTTATGGCAAGAACGATTATGTCAAAACTACCAGACCGCTGGTTATTGTTACTGCACCCGGTCCGGGAAGCGGTAAAATGGCTACATGTCTTTCACAGCTTTACCACGAGAACAAGCGTGGAATCAAGGCCGGTTATGCCAAGTTTGAGACTTTCCCTATCTGGAACATTCCGCTCAAGCACCCGGTCAATCTGGCTTATGAGGCAGCAACTGCCGACCTCAATGACGTTAATATGATTGACCCGTTTCATCTGGAAGCATATGGCATGACCACTGTTAATTATAACCGTGACATCGAGATTTATCCGGTTCTGGCGGCGATGTTTGAGAGAATATACGGAAACTGTCCTTATAAGTCCCCTACTGATATGGGTGTCAACATGGCCGGCAACTGTATTATCGATGATGAAGCCTGTATGGAAGCATCCAGGCAGGAAATCATCCGCAGATATTACCAGTCGTTAAACCGCTTTGTCAAAGATGAAGCTACCAAGGATGAGGTTTACAAGCAGGAACTTATTATGAAGCAGGCCAAAATCACAGTCAACGACCGTGCGGTTGTTCCTGTTGCAAATAATCTGGCACTTGAAAACAACTCCGCCGCTGCTGCAATGGAACTTCCGGACGGAACCATTGTTACAGGTTCCACATCCGACCTTATGGGCCCGGCGTCGGCAGTTCTTCTCAACGCAATTAAGATTCTTGGCAATATAGATAAAGATGTACACCTTATTTCACGTACTTTTATCGAACCGATTCAGGAACTCAAGACAGATTATCTGGGCAGCCGTAATCCACGTCTTCACACTGATGAAGTGCTGATTGCATTATCAATGTGTGCTGTTTCCGATCCTAATGCCAGACTTGCGTTGGAGCAGCTTCCGAAACTGTCGGGATGCCAGCTTCACATCTCTTCCATTCTGTCATCAGTAGATATGAACACATTTAATAAGCTTGGAATAGAATTCACCAATGAAGCTGTATATGAATAAATATACATTAACCGGCGGAATCACTTCCGCCGGTCATTTTATTGCCGGTTATCCTTCCTTAATGTTCCAGCATCTCCTCTATAAATATCCCATATCCTTTCTCCGGTTCATTTACAAAAACATGGGTTACAGCGCCTATCACTTTACCATTCTGGATTATCGGGCTTCCGCTCATCCCCTGGACGATGCCTCCGGTGCAGGATAATAATTTCTCATCGGTCACTGTAAACACTATACCCTTGTTACGGTAATCTTCGGAAAAATGAATTTCCGTAATATCAATCGCGTAATCTTTAATTGAACCATCCGCAAATGTGCGCACAAAGGCTTCGCCTTCTTCTATATCCTGTTTATATGCCACCTGCATGTAAACATTATCCACATATGCTTTTATATTATCATTAGCCTTTCCGTATACACCTATATCACTGTTTTCTTCTATATCTCCTATATAATTATCCTCACCATAATTAATTGAGCCGATTACTTCTCCGGGTTTCCCTTCTTTGCCTTTTACGATACTCCATATATGTGCGGTGTAAAGCCGGCCCGATTTGATTTCAACCGCCTTCCCGGATGTGCTGTCACTTATGGAATGGCCGAGAGTGCCAAAGTCATTGTCTTCATCAACATATGTTAATGTTCCGAGTCCCTGACAGTCATCACGCACCCATACACCTATCTTGTAAACCCCGTCAGAATCGCACACAGGTTTAATTCTGGTCTCTATATTTTCTCCATTACGTCTCACGCCAAGACACAGATACTCACTGCCTCCCGAAGATATCTCATCCATAAGTTCGCGGATAGTGTACACATTTTTACCGTTAACGCTGTAAATATAGTCCCCTGCCATAAGTATGCCCCGCGCAGGAGCTTCAATCACTCCCATGGATGTCGTTACATCACCGGTATCAACCACACATATTCCGTCAGTATCTATTGAAATTCCAACCGGTATGCCGCAGGCTATTACATGTCTCGTATTATTCACCGACACACTGATTTCCTTGATTGGAATTGTGCCAAACAAATTCACTGTAAATTTATATTCAGAAACGTCTCCCGAATTTATCGTAAGCGGTTCCATAAGGTTCACTGCAACCGGAACCGCTTCTTCCTCGGACTTGACTGTCCCGACAAAAGGCAGCCCGACTTCAATCGTTCCGTCAGAGAAAGAGTCCATATATATTTTATCCGGAATATTTTTTCTGACGTAATGAATATAATATATTATTCCCGTGCAGACTGCTGCGATGGCAATACATGTAAGCCATATTCTATATTGTCTGATTCTTTTCATGCCGGACCTCCCGATATATAACTGACATCACGTGTAACAAAAAAGAGCAGGTACTATAATGTCCTGCTCTTATTATGTGAGTATTTAAGTATTTAAATCTGTAAGAATTTTCATTGCTTTTTAAGATTATCCGCAAATTCCTTCATCTGCGCAGCATTATCCATAACGAGATCCGTTATCTGGCTGCCGCCAAGCATTCTGGCGAGTTCCGTAATTATTTCCTGATCTGATAACCGGTTAATTGAAGTTGTGGTAAAACCGTCTTTTATGTTTTTTTCGATGAGAAAATGAATATCTGCCATAGCAGCAATCTGAGGGAGATGCGTTACGCATATTACCTGGTGCGAACGGGCGATAAGCGCCATTTTCTCGGAAACCTTCTGTGCTGTCCTTCCGCTTATTCCGGTGTCTATCTCATCGAAAATCAGTGTATCGGTATCGTCTTTGTTGGCAAGAACCGATTTAATTCCAAGCATGATTCTTGAAAGTTCACCGCCTGAGGCGATTTTGGCAAGCGGGCGCAAATCTTCTCCCGGATTTACGCTTATCATAAATTCTGCCTCATCAGCTCCATCCGGTGTAATATTGCCGGTCTGTCGTACCTCTATATCAAATCTGACCTGTCCGAAATTAAGATCCTCAAGTGCCTGACATATTTCCGCTGAAAGCTTCTTTGCCGCAGCGGTACGGATTCCGGTTATCCCGGCACATATTTCTGCAGCCTCATCGTGAAGATTTTGGACACGTTCTTTTGTTAATTGTAAATTATTATCATAATCATTATAAAAATCCAGCTTTGCTGCGGCATCATCACGATATGCACGTATTGCTTCTATCGTAGAGCCGTATTTGGATTTAAGGTTGTTAATTGTATCAAGTCTTGCCTCCGTCGCGGCAAACTCTTCTGCATCATAGTCAAGTCCTTCCGTATAATCAGAAAGTTCCCTGTTGAAATCAGAAAGAAGTCCATCTATGTCGCTAAGCTGTGTAAGCATATTCTTAAGTTCGTCATCATATTGTGAAACACTGTTGAGTGCACTGTATGCGCGGCTCACAAGCTCGGATGCTCCTGTATTTTCACAATCAAGACATGCTGCTGCCATGGCTGCCTGCTCCGCTATCTTACGGGAGTTTACCATTCTGCGGTAGTTTTTCTCCACTTCCTCATCCTCACCGTCAAGAAGCTCTGCGCCGTCAATTTCATTGATTTCAAATTCAAGAAAAGAAATATTACGGCTTCTTTCTTCATCATCAATAGTAAATCCGGCAAGTGCTTTGCGTGCCTCATTATATTCTTTGTATACGCCGGCAAGTTTATCCTTAAACGGTGCAAGTTCATCGCGGGCATATTTGTCCAATATGATAAGATGATTCTGTTTGTAAAGAAGTGACTGGTGATCATGCTGGCCGTGGATATCGATAAGCAATGCCGTTATTTTTTTGACAATTGCAGCTGTTACGGTTTCGCCGTTGACTTTGAATACACTTCTTCCCTCCATAATACGGCGGCTTATCGTAAGGATACCGTCTTCCGGGAAAATGTCCATCGAGTTAAGTTCTGTCTCTTTTGTCTTATCATCGATTCTGAAATTAAGTTCAACATAGGCATAATCGCCGTACCGGCCGATAACTTCACTGCCGGCCTTGGCTCCTAGTGCAAGCGTTACAGAACCCAGAATGATAGATTTGCCGGCTCCGGTTTCACCGCTTAAGATATTCAGGCCGTCTCCGAATTCAATGTCGGCCTCCTCAATGAGAACAAGATTTTTAACGTGTAAATTTAGTAACATATACTACATCCTTTCCGCAGAAAGCTTATCCTTAAACGCCTGATTCCCTAATAGACTATTTTACGGATTTTATCCATAATGGCAATAGTATCGTCTACCGACCTGATTGCGCACATTATCGTATCATCACCGGCAATCGTTCCCACGACCTCGTGCCACTCCATTGCATCAAGTGCCGCTGCAACAGCCATGGCCATGCCGGATACGGTTTTAATAACAAGTATATTCTGCGCCATATCCATTGACGCAAAACCTTCACTCAAAACTCTTTTGTATTTATCTTTAAGGTGTCTTTCATCCTGCTTGAGAACAACATATTTCTGTCTTCCGCCTTCCATCACTTTGGTAAGCTTAAGATCCCTTATATCTCTGGAAACTGTTGCCTGCGTAACATTATATCCTTCATTATTGAGCATTTCACAAAGTTCTTCCTGTGTCTCAATATGATTTTTACCTATTATCTCAATTATTTTGCTCTGTCTTTCCGGTTTCAAACCCACACCTCCTATGAAAGTTTATTACGAAGTATCTGAAGGAAATTGTGTTTCCCGATTCTTATAAGACTTGCACGCGTATCCGAACGGGATATCACTATGCGGTCCCCGGATACGAGATTAATATAATCCGTACCGTCAAAAGTAACCACTCGCTCTTCAACACCGCTTCTTGACTGCGTCATACGGACTTCAAGTACATCTTCACCGCCGAAAATAACACTGCTCTTATTGAGCACATGCGGACAGACAGGAGTCATAACTATGCAGTCCGTCTGTGGTCTCACAATCGGTCCTCCCGCTGACAGATTGTATGCCGTTGAGCCCGTCGGTGTCGACACGATAAGTCCGTCTGCCGGATATGTAATAAGATATTCTCCGTTGACAAAAATATCAAAATTTATAATTTTCAAAGAACCCATTCTGTTAATTACGATATCATTAAGAGCAATATCCGAATATAATTTATCATCACCGCGGTACACTCTTCCACGCAGAATCATCCTTGTGTCTATATTGTATTCATCCGCCATTATTCTGTCGATTGCCGGGAATGCCTGTTCCATATCGATTTCGGTCAGATACCCGAGCGTCCCTATATTAATTCCGAATACCGGAACATTGATCGAGCTTAAATCACGGGCTGCCTGAATAAGGGTTCCGTCACCGCCGAGAACAATCACACATTCCGTACCATCGGGAATAAGGCTTGCATCAGCTGAATTATATTTAATCCCTTCCTTGCCGATATCACGTTTCTGGCAGACGCAGGTTCCCCCTTTTGCGATTATATATTCACTTATTTTGTCCGCCATCGCAAAATCCATGTCTTTCTGCGAATTGGCTATCACATAGAATTTATTCATAATTAAATTACCTCTGTAATTCGTTATGCGATTCTTCCACCACTTTATTAATATCTATACCGTCAGCAATAATGCCTGTTTCATTATCAGTTTTCTTAAGATGTGCCAGATATTCGATATTACCTTCCGGTCCTTTGATTGGAGAAAAAGAAAGCCCCAGTATATCATATCCTATCGAAACGGCATAATTAAGTACCATTTCTATGACTTCTTCATGTACGGATTTATCCCTTACAACACCCTTCTTGCCGACTTTCTCACGTCCGGCCTCAAATTGCGGTTTGATAAGACATACCACTTCGCCGCCACTCTTTAACAGGTTCTTAACCGGCAGCAGAACCTTTGTAAGTGATATAAAAGATACATCAATGCTTGCAAAATCAAGAACATCCTCAATATCTTCTGGTGTAACATAACGTATATTTGTTTTCTCCATTACAACGACACGGTCATCCTGCCTTAATTTCCACGCAAGCTGTCCATGGCCTACGTCGACTGAATATACTTTTACTGCGCCATTCATAAGCATACAGTCTGTAAATCCTCCGGTTGATGAACCGACATCCATGCAGACTGTCCCATCTAATTCTATCGGAAACTCATTCATTGCTTTCTCAAGCTTCAGGCCGCCGCGGCTTACATATTTGAGAGTAGAACCGCGGAGTTCAATATTGCTTGTCACGTCAAACGTCTGACCTGCTTTATCTTCTTTCTGGCCGTTAACATATACAATTCCTGACATTATCACTGCTTTGGCTTTTTCTCTGGAATCAGCCAGCCTTCTCTCAACCAAAAGCACATCTAGTCTTTCTTTCATATTTCTGCCTCTATCTGCGCACATATTTTCTCGGGACTGAGTCCATATGCCTCTTTAAGTTCCTGTGCACTTCCATGTTCTATATATTTATCTTCCAATGCAATATTAAGCACCTTAACCTTCAGGTTATTACTGTTGACATATGACAGAACACTCATTCCGAAACCTCCGGACATGACATTTTCTTCAATCGTAACGATTAAATCATGCGTCCTTGAGAGTTCCTCAATCATTACTGTATCAAACGGCTTGACAAACCTTGCGTTGACTATCGTCGGATTAATTCCCTTATCAGCGAGAAGTTCCTCTGTCTGCGCAGCCGTCTCAATGCCTGTACCGGCCGCTACAATTGCCACACGCTCTCCTTTACGGATAATCTCTGAACGTCCGTACTCGATTGGCGTCCTTATTTCCCTGAATATATCGGATGCTGCGCCTCTCGGTACCCTTATTGCAACCGGTTTATCATAACCAAGTGTGTATTGTATCATATCATGGAATTCAAATCTGTTCTTTGGAGCCATTATTGTAAGTCCGGGAATTATTCCCAGATATGATAAATCAAATATTCCCTGATGTGTTATTCCATCCCTGCCCACAATTCCGGCACGTTCCACAATAAATCTTACAGGGAGTTTTTGTATGCACACATCATGCAGAATCTGGTCAAATCCTCTTTGAAGGAATGACGAATATACCGCAAAATACGGCTTATATCCTGCCGCTGCAAGTCCTGCCGCAAAAGTTACCGCATGTTCTTCGGCAATTCCCACATCAAAAAAACGATCCGGGAACATCTTCTCAAAACGTTTAAGACCTGTCCCGTCACTCATAGCCGCCGTAATAGCTACGACCTTATCGTCATTACGTGCACATTTTATAATTGCTGACGAGAATACGTCAGAATAACTTCTGACTTTGGTTTTATCTAAAAGCTCACCGCTATCGACATCAAACGCATCCACACCATGATAAAAACAAGGTTTCTTCTCTGCGTAAGAATATCCGTGCCCTTTCTGTGTATGAACATGCACAAGCACTGCATGATTTACACGCTTGGCAAGCTTGATCATCTTAACAAGCTTATTAATATCGTGTCCGTCAACCGGTCCGAGATATGTTATTCCCATATCCTCAAACAACATGCCCGGTATAAAAAACTGCTTAATTGAGCTCTTTGTCTTATGTATTTTACCGATAAGTTCATCTCCATATCCCGGTATTCTGGACAATGTATTTTTAACATTGTATTTGAGCTCATTATAAGTCTGTCCCGTACGTACATTGTTAAGCACCTTGGACATTCCACCGACACTTGATGAAATTGACATGTCATTATCATTAAGTATAATAATAAAATTACTGTGTATGTCACTGCAGTTATTAAGTGCTTCATATGCCATTCCACCGGTAAGGGCACCGTCTCCGATAACTGCCACAACAGTATTGTCTCCACCTGAAAGCTCCCTGGCCTTGACAAACCCCAATGCAGCCGAAAGTGATGTCGAAGCATGTCCCGTTCCGAAAGCATCACATTCACTCTCCGACAGACTTGGGAAACCGCTGATTCCCCCATGCTGCCTGAGCGTATCAAACTGAGCATTCCGTCCTGAAAGGATCTTATGGGTATACGCCTGATGTCCCACATCCCAGATTATCTTATCTTCAGGAAGATTAAGCGCAAGATGAAGAGCCATTGTAAGCTCAACAACGCCGAGACTTGAAGAAAGATGCCCGCCGTTATTGCCGACACACTTCGTAATACGCTCTCTGATTTCACCGGCAAGTCTGTCATAGTCCTGCGGTAAAACTTTCTTAATGTCATTAGGTTCTTCTATATAATCAAGTATCATATATTATCTATTCTCCTGTGACTCAGTTATCCCTTGATATGAGATATCCGAACATATCTTTAAGGAAAGTTCTCTCATTGTCATCGCTTCCGAGTCCTTCCAACATCTTATATGCTTCATTGGTAAGCCCTATTATATCTGATTTTGACTTACTGACTCCGTTGACCGTAACATATGTCTTCTTGTCATTACGGTCATCACTTCCTACCGGTTTACCAAGTATCTTCTCATCTCCGTAAATATCAAGAAGATCGTCCTGTATCTGAAACGCCATTCCTATACAGGAACCAATCTGCTTAACCAGATTGCATTCATCCTCTCCGGCTCCGGCAAGTGCAGCACCTATCATCATAGATCCTTCGATTAATGCACCTGTTTTATTCTCATATATATAATACATTAAATCATCATCAATCATGCGGCCCGTGTTAATAACATCAGCAGTCTGTCCGCCAAGCATTCCGTGTATTCCGGTCTTATCTCCGAAAATCTTCAATGCTTTAACAACCGTACCTGTATCCTCTGTAAGGTCAAATGCCTTAATGGCAGTCTCGTACGCCTGATGAAGCAATCCGTCACCTGCAAGAATGGCAAGCGGCTCGCCATACTGTTTATGAGTTGTATAACGGCCTCTGCGGTAATCATCATTATCCAATGCCGGAAGGTCATCATGCACAAGCGAGTACGTGTGAAGCATCTCCATTGCCGCCATAAAAGGCTTAACGCAATCGCCTTCACCACCAAAAAGCGTATAAAAACTCTTCATAAGCACAGGCCTTAATCTTTTCCCGCCTGCATCCACACTGTAACGCATGGCATCTATAATTTCCCTGTCATGGCTTCCTGCTTCCGGTATATATGAATCTATGATCAAATTAGCCTCTTCAACCCTTTTTGAAAGTTCATCCTTAAATATCATTGTCCTTATCACTGTCCTCTCCGCCGTTAAGCGTGATAACATCTTTTTCGACTTTATCAATGGCGTCATTACATTCCTTCACAAGCTTAATGCCGCTCTCATATTCCTTAAATGCATCTTCAAGTGATGTGTCTTTATTATCAAGTTTCGAAATTATTTCATCGAGCCTTGCAAGATTCTCTTCTATTGTCATTATCCCTGCCTCGCTCTCTTCTTGGTATCTGTAACAGCAGCATATATCACACCGTCGCTTACATTGACTTTCAGGATATCGTCAGTCTTTACCATATCGGTACTTGTCACAGCACGGCCTTTGACATCTTCAACATATGAATAACCGCCTGTCAGCCTGGCTATCGGTGAAAGTGCCTCCAGCTTGGCTGCGCGTATCTTAAGTTCATTCCGCCTGCAGCTGATCAGATTATTCATTAATGTATCAAGCTGCCTGCTCTTCAGGAAAATATCATGTTTCCTTCTCTCTATAATGCCGGAAGGTGATAACGCGTCTATCCTGGCTCTGCATGTTCCGACTCTGTATCGCATATTATCAATCAGGGTATTCATTCTGTTATTCAGCTTGTCCCTGCAGCCTTCAATCCGGTTAATAAGCTGTTTCATATCACATACTGCAAGTTCTGCCGCCGCTGACGGTGTCGGTGCCCGCATATCCGCCACAAAATCTGCAATTGTAAAATCTGTCTCATGTCCGACAGCTGATATGACCGGAATATGACATTCAAAAATCGTCCTTGCGACGTTCTCATCATTAAACGCCCACAAATCCTCTATCGAACCGCCTCCGCGTCCGACTATTATAACATCCACACCATACCGTTCCAATGCCTCAATACCACGGCATATACTTAAAACCGCGCCATCTCCCTGCACAAGTGCCGGGTATAGCACAATCTGTACATATGGATTCCTGCGCTTAGATACATTAATTATATCCTGGATGGCTGCTCCGGTGGATGCCGTAACAACACCGACCTTCGCTGAATAATATGGAATGGGCTGTTTGTACATATCATCAAACATTCCCATTTCCTCAAGTTCCTTCTTAAGTGCCAGATACCGCTCGTAAAGCTCTCCCATGCCCGCACGCTCTATCGATGATGCATAGAGCTGGTACTTTCCGTCCCTTGCAAACACTGTAATCTTACCCGTGACAACAATTTTCATTCCATTCTCAAGTCTGAAACCGAGTCCGTTACGATTTCCCGCAAACATTATTACGGAAAGTGCATTATTATTGTCCTTAATGGTAAAATATATATGTCCCGACGGATGATATTTGCAATTACTTACTTCACCCGTGACGTTGACACGGCTTAACACGAAATCAGTGTCAAACATATTCCTGATATAATTATTAATCTGTTCAACGGTATATATTTTCATTCCGGTTCCTAAAGCATTTTGGCAAGCACGCCGTTAACAAACGAACGTGACTTTACATCACAATATTTCTTAGCCAGCTCAACTGCCTCATTGATAGCAATGGCAGGCTTAATTCCGTCATATTTCAATTCAAACACGGCAACTCTTAATATAGCAAGTTCTGCCTTTCCGATTCTTCCGAGTGCCCATCCGTCACACGCTGCCTCTATCTGCTTATCTATCTCCGGCACCAGTGCGGCAATCTGCTCTGCTCTTGACTGGATCTCGGCTCTGTCCATATCTGATATAACAGCGCAGTCAAGTTCATCATCATCCTCATCTTTCTCAACCGGACCTTTCCTGTACATAATAGGAACAATCTTCTCAGGTACTCTTGCATCAAAATAGAGCGCTGCCTGTTCAGCGAAATCCTCCTGACCATAAAAATCATATCTGAACAATATTCTGAATACATGTTCTCTGATTGTACTTCTCTTCATAGTATACCTCTGTGTGTTATTTTTTATAAAAATTAGAGTGCCAAAATGCATGACACTCTGATTATACAATAAATATCTGAAATTAAAAAGTCCTAAAATCAGTTTTTGGAAACTGTCACGTCAGAAACTATTACATTCACTTCCGCAACGCTTAATCCGGTCATGTTCTCAATAGCCTGGCTTACCTTCTCCTGAATGTTACGGCTTATATCAGGTATGCTGTAACCGTACATGATATTAACGGTAATCTGAATAAATACAGTATCATCCACCATCTTAAGCCGGATTCCTCTGGACAAATTCTTGATTCCCATCTTGGCAACAATCTCATTCGTAATATTACCTACAAGTGACTCTACTCCTTCAACTTCGGTAGCTGCAATGCCGGCAATAACCGCTACAACCTGTTCCGAAATTCTTATTCTTCCTATATTCTCATCGCAATCGTATGACTTCTCTGCTGCTGTATTCTCTGCCATAACTTTATCCTCCTGAATATCCTCGCGTAATCTGCTGGTTCTGTTAAAAACATTATAATAAAAAAATAAGTATTTTGCAATTACTTATTGCAAAATTCCCTCACCGGGAAGTCCGGCCGGTTCTGTTGCTTCTTCTGTTTCAGGAACCGTTTCCGTCTCACCTTCGGTTTCCGAATCCGCGGACACCGCCTGCGTATCGTCCTTAGCCGGTGTAATGGATGTAATTGTCAGATTTTCTATTGAGCATCCGGTCTTACGCGTAACTATATCTTCAATCTGTGCCCTGTTCGTGTCCGTAAGTTCAGATATTTCCACAACAACATCGACCTGACCGCCCGTCATTGACACTATCACATTTTCAAAACCCTTGGCTTCAAGGAGAAGTTCAGCTGCCGCCTCTTTCTCAGATGCATCCGCAATTGCAACCATATCGGAAACCGCCTGGGCTTTGGCGTCTTCTGACAATTCGGTGTTGTTGATAACTTCAAGCAAGGTTTCCTTTCCGGATGCCCTTACCTGCTCCCGCTCTAATTTGGCACTTATTATAAATTGTGAATTAACACTTGATGTGAACACCGTTGCGCCCGGATCGTCAAGGTCATTACTCACTATATCCGCGCTTTCACTCTCTGTGGTGTTCTTGGTACTTTTATTTCTGTTTCTTATGTTATCTGAATAATTTATGTACCCGGCAACAGCAATCATGAGTGCCAGGGCCGTAATAATAATCTGATTTTTCCTGAAGATTTTTTTCAAAATCATACCTCCATTTTTAATACTTTTATTTTATTGACCGAGATACCCAGAAGTGCACTTGCTGCTTTGGTGATTTCAGACACTGTGCGCGCATCATCTCCGCCTTCAGCTAATATAAGAACGCCCTGTATTTCCGGCACCAGTTCCTCTGTTATAAAAGGACTTTTTGTGCTTCCGCTATCCGTATATACAACCGATTCATCAGATGTTTTCTGCGACGTTCTGCGGCTGCCTCCCGTGCTGTCCGTCTCATCCGTTATATTCTCGCTTTCCGATTTCTGCACATACAAAACCGATTTTCCGTTATTGGCTGCCGTTATCACAACCTTTGCCCGGCCTACACCTTCGCATTCGGCAAGTGCCTGCGAAAGTTCCTTTTCCAGTGCTGATATATAATATGAACTGTCAGCCTGCGTTTCCTTAACCGTGGTGTCCGAATTCTTTGCTTTGGCTGTGGATGACTTAACAGGAATATTAATGATGATAAGCAGTACACCTGCCAGAAGAAAAATAAGAAGTTTATCTTTAGATGCTATTTTTGACAGTATTTTTTTCCACTTGTCAGGCAATTTGATACTCATCATATACTCCCTTATCTGAACCTCCTAAACTATATTTACATATATATTACGCTTTGACAGATTATAGAAGTCGGATAAATAATTTTTTATCCTGATTGAAAGAAGTTCTTCATTCATATCATCCGGATCCCGGTCTATCACTATCTTATCCACATCTATATGATTTCTGTCATATGCACTTTCCCTCGTTACATTTACGGTTATCCCCGTAATCTGCCCGAATGTATCCGAGGCGGCATCCGTGTCTATCGTAACAGACGAATCCTTATATCCGGCACCAAGTCCGGTTACATATTCCTGTATATCAGATTTTATTCTATCAGTGTACTCACCCACAACAATCCGGGAACGTTCCTCATCGGCAGCCTCGAGACCGGCTTTAAGCTCGGCTGACATTTCATCGACACCAGCCTGTAAATAAATTTTATTATAATCATCAGTCGCCCCGATAAGTTCTCCGAGCGGGCGTATCAACAGAATTACCATCACTATTCCCAGAAAAAGTTTGATATATTTAAGATATTTTCCATCAGGCACAAGGTTTTGTACCAATGTTGAAATTATATAGAAAATTGCGATATTTTTTACCCACTTAATAAGATACTCCATCATCTCACACCGTCCTGTTGGTTGAATAACACACGATTGCCATTGTAAGCAGAAAGAAAACCACACCGTACAATAAAGTCTTGGCCAGAAGCACTATACTTTCGTATATCCCGTTGACCGCATTGGAAATTCTCTTATCTGATACCGGTTCAAGCATAGCTCCCGCGAACTTATATCCGATTGACATTGCAACCGCTTTGATGACCGGAATAAAACACAGCACTATTACCGCTATCATTGAAGCCATGCCGATTGAATTCTTGATAAGGGTGCCGGATCCAAGCACAAGCCCCGATACCGATGTCAGTACGCCGCCCACACCGGGAATCATCGATGCCGCCTTGCCAAGTGCCGATGTCTTTAAACTGTCCATAACCGGATTTATCATGCTTTGTATAATATTCATCCCTATCACGCATGAAAGAAGTGCTTTTAGAATCCATTCAATTACCGTTTTAAGCAGTTCGCATATACGCGTGAATACATTTTCCTCAGTAATATTGTTAATAAAATTGAACACCATATAGATATATATCATGGGAATGATAAAGTCACATAAAAGTTTCTGGATTATTACAATAAGTATGGTTATAATGCTGTAAAATGATGCCGCACTCGAACTTCCCGCCGCGAACCCGACCGAAAGCGTATATATAGGTACAACCGCCTCCATAAATTCAAGAAGACTGTTCATCGCGTCCGTTACAAGGTCCGCCGCAATTACATATCCGCTCATCAATGTTCCCATAAGAAGCATAAATGTAATATAAAAGCCCGTCTGTGCTATGCTTCCTTTTAAGAATGCCGATGCCACATTCATAAATACCGCTGCCGCCACACCTATTATGACTATTCTTGTTATAAGGCTTTTCTGGGCAGCCAGTTCGGAAAAAAGTGAATCAAGAAGTGCCTGTCCCAGTCCGGTGATACTCTTATCCGTCTCTCCAGAGAAAAAAAGTTTTACCGTTTCCTTGAAGTCAAAATCGGTGTTGCTCATGACCTCATCAATCTGTGAAAAGTCATAATCATCCGGTTCCGCAGCCTCCACCCTTATGGATATGAGCGCAGCCACAGCCATAAATGCAATTATTAAAATCACAACCCTTTTCATATCATATACTGCTTTCTATTGTGTTTATAAGCGCCGTCACCACCGGCAGACTGACCGCAAGCAATGACAGTTTGGCAAATATCTCTATCTGCGATGCAACCGCCTGATATCCGGCATCGCGGCACATCGATGATGCGAACTCAGACACATAGGCTATTCCGGTCATTTTGACAAGTATCGTGATATACCGGCTTTCAACACCTACATGCCCCATAAAACCGTTCACGGATTCAATGACGATTTTTATTCTGGCGGTAACATAACAGAATACGACCGCCGCTGTCACAAGTGCCACAAGCTGTGCATATTCACTGCGGCTGTTTTTCATGATAATCGAAAGCATGACCCCTGCAATGCCTATTACCGCCACTTTAACAATATCCATACCGCACCCCTTACAGTGAGAAAATATCCTTAATGCTCTGGAATAAGTCCTTGATATACGGTATTATCCAGAAAAGTACAAGCACAAGTCCCGCAAGGCTTGTAAGGAACGCCTGTTCCTCCCTGCCGCTGTGTTTTAATACCTGATAAATCACGGATACCAGTATTCCAACGGCAGCTATTTTAAAAATCAATCCTACTTCCACTTATGTACGCCCTCTCATATTATAATAATTGATATAACTACTCCAAGCATAACTCCCAGGCTTCTGTAAAGTCTTGTTTTGGCTGGCAGACATTTTTCCATGTCGCTTATCGCAGTTTCCACCTCCTGCATATATGCATCTATGACATTCTGCTGTGTCCTGCCGTCACTTAATCCCATACTGTTCCCCAACGCAACAAGCCTCTCTTTTTCAGCTGCGGATAAATGTGACATAACCAGTCCCTTTGTAAATTCTTCCTCCCACATCTGCCCAAACGGACACTCCTTAATTTCTGAATTTCTGTTTGAAAGTGACACAAGTATTCCGTTAAACGGTGCCGTAACACGCTGTGCAATACTGCCGGCTGCCTCTAACAAAGGTGTCATGCCGTACCCTATTTCCCCGCGCAGAAGAAACATTATTTTCTTTAATTCACGCAGTTCAAGAAGCCTGCGTTTTAAATCCCTGCTCAACACCCATCCGTACGCCGATGTTGAAAAAACAATAAATGCAATGCCGCATATTTTGGTAAATGTACTCATATTATATTTCCCTCCCCATCATATATCCCGGTTATGCTGCCGATATGTTCCCTGTTACCTAACAGGATTATCCTTTCGAAAACTTTTTCCCCAAGCAGTGGTTTTAATGGTATTTTATGATATAATTCCTCCATGCTTGTCGCATGAACCGTGGCAATTATACGGCATCCGCAGTTTACCGCATACCGTATCGCCTGCACATCATCATCACTTCCGATTTCATCGACTGCGACCACTCCGGGACTCATGCTTCGTATAAGCATCATCATCCCCTGGGACTTCATACAGCCATCAAGCACATCCGTCCTCATCCCGACATCATTCTGCGGAACTCCCATATTACACGCAGCTATCTCACTGCGCTCATCTGCGATTCCCACAGTCATTCCCGCATGCCCCATGAAACCGTCCGAAATATTCCTCACGATATCGCGTAGCAGCGTTGTCTTTCCGCAGCATGGCGCTGATACTATCAATGTGTTATATATATCCTTACCTGTGCTTTCATACAATTTGTCCATGATCATATCCGAACATCCCCGTATCTGGTGCGCCATCCTTATATTTACGGCACAGATATTCCGTATTGTTTTTATCGAACCGGCCTCATACACAACCCGGCCGCACAGACCGACTCTGTTGCCTCCGTTCATCGTGATAAAGCCTTTCTTGATTTCCTCCTCATATGCATACAGGGAATAATTGCTTATGTATTCGAGAGTTTCCTTTATATCCTCTTTCCCGACGATCACCGGCATGCCGTCCTTCGTGGCAATACGTTCCCCTCCGCTCATGCACACTATCATCGCTCTTCCGGTTCTGAGCCTTATCTCCCTTATGTCACTTATATTTTCCCAGCCCGCAAAAAAGCCCCGCAGTCTAACCGAAAGATAATTTATTACATTATTGTCCACGTCCATATGTCCAACCTCCTTAGTCATTTATATGTCCGACATGTCCGGCATATGAACGTAAATTATTTAACTATCCTATAACTTGTATTTAGTCCAAAAATTAAGTGGAACATCCGTAATCCCGGACATTCCACTCAACCAACGTAATTTTAATGTTAAATTCTCTATACCGCATCCACGGACTTGGTCTTCTCTCCGAACCAGTATGTGAATACAGCTCCTGCCAGAAACAGTACTATTCCCACAATAATAACAACCGGTGAGAATGATGACGGATTCATCTTGTAGAAAATCGCAAACGGTGATGCAAGTACAAGACCGAGGATTCCAAAATAAGTGATGGACTCAAATTTCTCAAGGAGCCATGTTATTAACTTCGATATAAGAAGTATACCAAGAATACATCCTATTCCGAACGGAACAATAATCGCAAGGCCGTGTCCGATTTCCGAACCGTCAAAATTCTTCAATGCCACAATGAAACTGCTTATGGTTCCCATGATCGCCGAATAGTAACCGAGCATCATAAGGAGAAGCGAACCGCTTATTCCCGGCACAACCATTGCAGCCGAGCATATTACTCCGAATGCAAATATCATGATTATCATCGGAAATGTTACTTTTATGTCGGTAGCGCCTACCGATGACGGATTGGCAACCGCCATCCATACCGCCAATGCCATAAATACAATGAATACAATTATATGGACTGCATTGATTCCCTTCTGTTCCTTCTTGAATGCCTTCTTCGTCTCCCCGACAAGCTCCGGTATTCCGCCAAGGATAAGTCCGGCAAAACACATACATGTCTGGAAAGCAAATACCTCAAGGCAATAAGGTATGATGAATGAGAATACTGCGATTCCCACACCCATTCCAAGTATTATCGGAAGTAAAGCAATAAACGATTTCTTGAATTTCTTCGTAATGTTGTTTATCGAGGTGACCAGCTTATCGTAAATTCCCATTGATACGGCCATTGTTCCACCACTCACACCCGGGATTACATTGGCAACACCGATAAACATTCCCTTAATAAAATCCAGTATAAATTTCATAATATATCCCTTTCCGTGGGTAACCCTGTTAACCACACATGTGCGTATTATATCACACACACATACCGGCACACAATGGTGTTACACGTAAAATTTTATTGACATTACTCCACAGACTTCAAAGATTCGACCATCGGAATCCTCTTTAATCTCTTTTTCATTGCCAGATTTACCATAAGTCCAAATATGATCGTAATGGCAACTGATATAAAATATGAGTACCAGAATATCTTATGAGGGAAGATAACATCATCCATCTCGATTACATTCATAATATATCTGTGCAGGAAAACTCCCAGCACCAGTCCTACAAGCGACCCGATAATGCTCAACACAATGTTCTCACGGTACACATACATTTCAACCTCATTATCATAGAAGCCGAGAACCTTTATGGTAGCTATTTCCCTTATACGCTCTGAAATGTTAACATTTATCAGATTATACAAAACCACAAAAGCGAGCAGGGCTGCCGATACTATAAGCACAACCGTAATAATATTCAGTGATGCAATCAGGTCACCAAAATTATCTTTGATACCTGAGAAATACGATATGCTTTCCATATTGAATTTTTTCATGATATCAGAACCAAACTGCTGTTGTCTGTCCATGTCAGTGCTTGTAAGATTGGCTATGAAGCTGTTGCGCGGTGCCGTTTCGCCGAAACATTTCTCATAATAGTCATCCTGCATAAAAACATATTGTCCTACATACATGTTAATTATACCGGAAACTTCCACTTCATAATATTTGTCATCCGATATACTGACATACAGGCTGTCACCGACACTGATATCAAAGTCTTTAGCCATCTTATATGAAATCAATGCGCCGTCATCCGGAATTTTGATTTTGTTACCTTTCTTATGATCGGTAAGGGTTACAAATTCCGCATATTTGTCGGCATCATCCACACTTACAAGCGTTATATTCTTGTTTGACGAGCCTGATGAAGCTCCGTCAATATTGGCAGTTCCGCTGTACTGGGTATCTATGTAAACATTCTCAACCATATCGGAGCTGTCACATTCTTTTTTGAAAGCATCCTTATCGGACCTGTCAGTGAACATACCGGAAATGTCATATGCAAGAATATCCTCATACTGTCCCACCATAACCGTGGCAACACTGTTTTTGATTCCAAAACCGGCCAGAATAAGTGCCGTACATCCGGCAATTCCAATCACAGTCATAAAAAATCGTTTCTTATATCTGAGAATATTCCGCGCCGTCACTTTACCGGTAAAAGACATTCTTTTCCAGATGAAACCGATACGCTCAAGTATGACTTTTTTGCCGTTTTTCGGTGATTTTGGGCGCAGCAGCATCGCCGGTTCTTCCGTTAATTCCCCGATACATGCCGCTATAACCGCAACAACCGTTACAAACACCGCAATAGCCACCGCCACTATACACAAAGCAATCTGTGGTGCCGGCACAAGGCCGTCAACAGTATATACTGTATTCCACGCCGTGAATATAATGCCAGGAAATGTATTGAGTCCGACAAAACATCCTATCACTCCTCCTGTCAGCGAAGCCACGGCTGCATATGTGATATATTTCATTGCGATACGGAATTTATTATATCCCAGTGCCTTAAGTGTACCTATAATCTGGCGCTGTTCATCCACCATTCTTGTCATCGTTGTGAGACATACAAGTGCAGCGACAAGATAAAAGAATGCCGGAAAAATCTTGGCAATCGCATCCATTCTGTCTCCGCAGTTTCCGTAATCCACATATGAAAAATGTGAATTTCTGTCATACACATACCATTTTAACGGTATGCTGCCGTCCGAAGGTATCATCTGCCCGGCAGCGAGCTTCTCCATTGTATTCTCTCCAAGCTCCTTGACACGTTCCTTTACCGGGTCAGTCAGGTCAAAATATTCATCAGAATATGTATCAAGAGCAGCCGCCCCGTCTATGGCAGCATATATAACACTATATCCGCTGTCCTTGTAAAGGAGATTTCCCTTAAATTCATCTAACGGTATATACATAAGATACTCAACCTTACCGTTTCCGACTGAAGCCGAATCATATTGATATGACAGATAATATGGTGTGGTTACTTTGCCGACTATCGTGTAAGTATCATCATTAAGTGTACTGTCAGTGATAGCGGTATCCGTTCCGCTTGAGAGATTGAGAGTGTCACCGACACTGAGTTCTCCGTCTCTCATTTCATAATACCTTATGACACATTCTCCGCTTTTTTCCGGCAATCTGCCCTCGACAAGCGTCAGTTTGTTAATCGGATCATCATTTTCCGGGTCATATGACATTATCTGAAATACTTTTTCACTTGTACCGACATCTGCCACGGCATTGGTCACATACGCACCTTCTGCCCGGCTTATTCCATCGGTATTTCCGACATCTTCGACATCTTCATCCGAAAATCCCACCGGAGAATATATCTTAAGGTCAAACAGATTTTCCCTGTCAAAATAAGCATCCGCAGACCTTTTCATATACGGGGCCGAGGCTTTAACGCCGACGAAGAAGGCCACACCTACAAGGACTATTCCGAATATGGATATAAAACGCCCGAATGTTTTCTTTATCTCGCGGATGGTATCTTTAAAAAGTGCACTTTTCATTACCACTCAATCCTTTCAACCGGTTCAGGATGTTCGTTGACATGTATGCTGTCAACTCTGCCGTTCTTTATCTTTATAACCTTATCGCCCATGGCGGTAAGTGCAAGATTATGTGTGATTACTATAACTGTCATGCCATTATTACGGCACGTATCCTGGAGCAGTTTAAGAATCGCCTTACCTGTATTGTAATCAAGTGCTCCTGTCGGTTCATCACACAGAAGGAGCTTAGGGTTCTTAGCCAGCGCCCTTGCAATGGCAACTCTCTGCTGCTCTCCGCCCGATAACTGAGCAGGGAAATTATTGCGTCTGTCCGCAAGTCCGACCGCTGCCACAGTCTCACCTATGTTCAGCGGATCACGACATATCTGCGCAGCCAGCTCAACATTCTCCGTTACAGTAAGATTCTGTACCAGATTATAGAACTGGAATACAAAACCAATATCATATCTGCGGTATGTGGTAAGCTGCCTTGAATTATACTTGCTCACATAGTCACCGTCCACAATTACATCTCCGCTTGTAGCACTGTCCATTCCGCCGAGAATATTAAGAATTGTACTCTTTCCGGCACCGCTTGCTCCGGCTATGACGACGAACTCACCTTTCTCAATCGTAAAATTCACACCGTCGAGTGCTTTAATATCAACCTCACCCATACGGTATATTTTCTTAACATCCTTAAATTCAATAAACGAAGCCATTTTAATCACATCCTTTACTTTTTGTTGATCTTCCGTATATGAAAAAAGAAGCTGCACATGTTATAAGTTCTGCAACCCAGAATGCATTCCACACTCCGGCAGCTCCGGCAATTCTGCTTAATATAAAAGCAGCCGGAATAATTATTACAACATATCTCATTAACGATATCACTAATGACGGAACACCCTTTCCAAGGCCTTCAAGTGCTCCTGATGCCACCACCGATACCGTAGAAACAACAAATCCAGCACTGATTATCCTCAGTGCCTCTCCGCCTTTGGCCATGGTTACCGGATTATCGGTAAAAAATCCAATCAGGCGGTCCGGAATCAGCAGACATATTACTGTTCCCGCAAACATTATCACCGCACACATTGCAAGTGTTATATTATATATTTTCTTAACTCTTTCTTTCTCTCCGGCACCATAATTATATCCGATTATAGGACGCATTCCCTGAATGATTCCGTTGGCCGGGAGATACAGGAACGTCTGTAGCTTATAATATATACCAAGTATCGTAACATACATTTCTGAATATGCACTCAATATTGCATTCAGTGCACTTGTAAGAAGTGACGGCAGTGCAAGATTAAGAATGGCAGGAATACCTATTCCGTAAAGCCTTCCGGCAATCGCCGCATCAGGTTTAATATATTTACTCCTGAATTTTACACTTATCGAACGCCTTATATAGAAATATAAATACACCGCCAATGTCACTGTCTGGCCTATTCCGGTAGCAACGGCCGCACCTCGTATTCCCATTCCCAATACAAAAATCATCACCGGGTCCAGAATTATATTAACAATGCATCCGCTCATAAGGCCGATCATTGTAACTTTCATCCGCCCTACGGACTGGAATACCTTCTCAAATACAAGGTCTGCCATATTTATCACAGAAAAAGCAAAAACCGTTACCGCATAAGTCACACCCATATGTCTGATCTCATCATTATGTGTGAATGCACTAAGAAACGGATTTATAACAATTGACGCCAGCACTCCCAGTACCACTCCATGGAGCAGTGACAGTACCATTCCCAATGTTGCCGCACGGTTTGCCGTATCTTCATCTCCTGCGCCGAGAAAAAAAGCTATAACAGCATTAATGCCGACACCGAATCCTATTGCTACGGCATTGATAAAATTCTGTATCGGAAATACCAGTGAAAGTGCCGTCATGGCGTCTTCGCTTATTCTGGCAACAAAGAGGCTGTCAATAATATTATACAGCGAATTGACCATCATGGATATTACCATTGGCAGCGACATTGATACTATCAGCCCGAATACAGGTTTTTCTTTCATAAAAGTCTCATTCATGTCTTATCCTCTAAAGTCAGTTTACGGTGGATGCTATTATCGTCATCTTTCCGTCAATGTGTACCTTTCCGCATCCGGATGGGATTATAAAATGCATACCTTTCTTAATATATGTACCGTCAATACTTCCTTCACCGTCTATAACACTCATATTCATAAACGGATATACCATATTGAACGCAAATCCTTTCTCGGATACTATCTTGAACACTTTATATAATCTGCATGACTCAATTTCATACAACTCATCAGCCGGAATATTGATATAGTTTCTTACGCTTTTACCGGCATCCGGTGCCGGAACCGTAATCACATCCATACTCTGCTTTATGTGCAGTTCTCTGGGCGATCCGTTCATCAGTCTGCCATAATCATACACCCGGTATGTTATATCACTGCTCTGCTGGGTTTCTAAAAGCATACATCCTGCTGTTATCGCATGAACCGTTCCCGGCTCAATCTGGATAAAATCGCCTTTCTTAATAGGGACATATCTTATAAATTCATTCCATCTTCCGGCTTCTATCATGGAAACCAGTTCCTCATGTGTTCCGGCATTATGTCCTATAACAAGCTTTGCATTGTCCGGGCAATCTATTATATACCAGCATTCCGTTTTTCCATATGAGCCATTCTCATGTGTCGAAGCGTATTCATCATCAGGATGAACCTGAATACTCAAATCTTCTTTGGCATCTATTATCTTAATAAGAAGCGGGAACCTGTCACAGTCAATATTACCGAACAATTCAGGGTGTGAAAAATACACTTCCGAAAGTTTCTTTCCGTCATATTGTCCTCCGGTTATTGTGTCATCTCCTCCGGGATGCGCTGATATTCCCCAGCACTCGCCAATATCATCACCATGCTCATCATATCCGAATACATCCCTAAGCCTTGTTCCGCCCCATATTGTATGGGAAAAGCATGGTTTCATAAATAATAATTCCCGCATCATTTATCTCCGCAGGCATTAATTTCGATTAAAATAGAAGCATAATCTCCCACAGGTCTTACAACCGGAAGTCCGGCTTTCATAAGAACATCTCCGGTATATTTAACTCCATTAACATTATATACCGCATCCGGTTCCAATCCGCATAACCTGATCAGATGTTTTCTCATATTTGGTTCGGCAAGGACCTGCACAAATGTCACCAGCGCGTTTTTCCTGTCTTTGGATACAATTTCATAACAGTCATATCTTCCGTTTCCGGAATATGATGCAATTCTGTAATAATCGCCGGTCTGGATAAGCCTGCTGTATTTCTTATATAATTCGACCTGTATAGGTATCATATTAGTTTCTTCATCAGACAGTTTCGTCACATCCAGTTCATATCCGAAGGTTCCGCAAAGAGCCACTTCACCTCTTGTCTTAAAAGGTGTAACTCTTCCTGTCTCATAGTTAGGGCACGCAGATACATGTGAACCAATCGTAGAAACCGGATATACCATAGCAGTTCCTTCCTGGATTGCCAGTCTTTCAATTGCATCAGTGTCATCAGAGCACCATATCTGCGGGCTGAAATATAACATTCCGGGGTCAAATCTTGCACCGCCTCCCGAACAGTTTTCAAGCAGAAGACCTGGAAATTCTTCAAGCAGCCTCTCCTGCATCGCATATACCGCAAGAATCTGTCTGTGACAGATTTCTCCCTGTCTGTCGGCAGGAAGGTAATTGCTTCCGACATCGGTAAATGATCTGTTCATATCCCATTTGACATATTCAACATTGGCGCTTCTTAAGACCGATGCTATACTTTCATACACATAGTCCACTGTTTCCGGTCTGGTAAGGTCAAGCACATACTGATTACGCACCTGTGTGCCTTCCCTGCCATGGTATTCCATAACCCAGTCAGGATGCATTCTGTACAAATCTGAATCCGGTGAAACCATCTCAGGTTCAAACCATATTCCGAATTTCATTCCCATGGAATTAATTCTGTTAACGAGATGCTTAAGTCCGCCTTTTATCTTATTCTTGTTCACAACCCAGTCACCAAGACTGCTGTTATCACTGTTGCGGTGGCCGAACCATCCGTCATCCATAACGAACATCTCTATTCCTTTATCTGCTGCACGTTCTGCTATCTCTATAAGCTTGTCCGAATCAAAATCAAAATGGGTGGCTTCCCAGTTATTGATAAGTACGGGACGCGGCATATATTTCCATCCGCTTCTTATAAGATGATTTCTGTATAAATCATGGAATGTTCTGGTCATATGTCCCAGTCCGGATGCCGAAAAAACCATCACTGCTTCAGGTATTTCAAGCAATTCACCCGGTTCCAGTTTCCATTCAAAGCCTTCATGATTGATTCCTATGAACATTCTGTCATTATCAAACTGGTCCTTGGTGACACCAGCCTCAAAATTGGATGAATATATCAGGTTCATTGCATATACATATCCTGATTCCTGTGTACATCCTTTTGACACCATGGCAATAAACGGATTCTGCTGATGCCCCGGAATGCCACGCTGTGACTCTATCCCGGTAGTACCATATCCTATCGGTCTCGTGCATATATGCCGTTCTCTTCCCCATGAACCGTTAAGTGTCAGCAGTTCATATTCTTCATCACGGACATCAACACATGCCGACAACGCATTGGTAATATAAAATACCCCATCTCCGATATTATATATTATAGCACTGCGGCATATTGCATCAGCATCGCCATACACACAGTAGTTTAACAGAACTTTTACACCGGCACACTCGTCTTTGAGCGTAATCTCCAATGTTTCGGCATTACTTCCCCAGGTGTGCGGAAGTGATTTAAGACCTGTATCTCCGGCATACACCCTGTACGAATCAAATATAAGTTCAAGACCTTTTTGTCCCGCGCCATTACGTACTCCGATACATCCGCCTCTGAAATCACCGTTGTCCGAGCACGGATATTCCATCGCGAACCTTTCAATAAAAGGCCCTTTCTCTCCCGGAGTTTTAACCGGATCAAACGGCCACTCATCTTCTGACATAAGGTATCTTACATCCGATGAATTTAATTTTTCTCCATAATATACATGTCCTAGATAACCGTTATCTGCAACCGCCATTATATAACTTGTATTCCGGGTATCTATTTTAAATATGTGTTGTTTCTTGTTATATGTAATCATCACTGTGCCTCCTTCGTCAATATAAAATAGTCCATAAGCCACTTACCGCCTATATTTCTGAATATTATTCTGTAGTTAAATTCCTCTTCTCCGGATTCCATAGCTCCATCTTTGAATTTGTAAATCCGTCCATAATATCTGCAGGTAAAAAAATCATCTCCGTAAGATACATAATCCGTTATATCATGTTCAAGTATATCAACCGTATCCGGAGTCCAACCCCATGCCGCTGATGTAAGGACCTCACTGATCATTCTGTATGCATCGGAGTCCTTCTCAATATATTCCGCAATTTCTCCAAATGATTTCTTCTTATAAAGGGTGTATATATAAGAATCCATTGCGTTCATTACATAGGTTTTTAAATCATCCGGCATTGCCGTGCTGCCCTGTCTGAAATCGTATACCGAGCCGTTAATAACAGATTTTAACATTTGTCCGTCGGCATTAATTGCAGCAATATTTCTGTTTCCAAACGTGTATTCTATATGATATCTCACATTATCAGATACACTGACCCCGAGTGATTTCAATTTACGCGTAAAATCATCATCCGATACACTGTTCTCCACTATATATTCATCTGATAATTCCTGCATATTATACGCGACTTTGCACTCTGCCGGTACCCATATATCAATATCCGTATATTCTATTTCATCTGTGTCAAAAGCCATATCCTTTAAGGCCCATCCATGGAATCCGAATTCGTCATTTTTGCCTGATGCTTTAAGTGATATTACGGCAATTCTGACATCACCGGCCATAATGTCATATCTCGGGATTGAATTGGTGTTTTTCTCATTTTCACGAAAACTCACACCATATACCGATATCAGATTATCAAAATATCTTGCATGGTTTATCTCCGGGTTAATGCCTTTCATTACATTCAACCCATATTTATCTATGTATTCAAGAATACTGTCATAATCAAGTCCGGACACAAATTCCTGCACATAATCCGTGGCACTTCCGGCCTGTTTTGCGCTGTCGTAGTCATTCTGGTATTTCTTGAGTTTCGTCCACACAATGGCACATATGCCAACGGCAATTACCGCAAGGATTATCGTATATGTTTTCATGAAAGAGCCAAACCGGCTTTTGGTTCTGTTCTTTCTCATGAATCCTCCTTATTACATACAATAATTGCAGTCGGTACACCACGCGCACCATATACAGAAGATATTTTGTTATGTATTTCACCATCATAGTATAATACTGTTGACCCGCCGCCGTCAAGGTTAGCTGCATTAACAGCACCAAAATCCAACATCTCGTTAATCAGATCATTCATCGATGCTCCGAGACTGTGTGCCTGTCTGCCGTCTATAATCAGAAGAAGTACCGCGCCGTCCGCACGCTGTCCGATTGCAGTTCTCGGATTCAATCCGCCGCCCATTCCGCTGACTTCAAGCGGTGTCCCATTCAGAATCAGAAAAGGGCCGAATGATACGGCATCTCTTATTCCTCTGTCCACAGCCTGCTGCCCCGTCATGTTGCCTATTACGAACACATTATTATTATCAAATCCTATAAGATCATAGCTCTCCGTCAGGCTGCCATACCTTAATGTTCCTTCGGACATAACAATTCCTCTCGGCGTACCTCCGTCTCCTACACCGCCTATATCTTCAAATCCACCGGCATTTGCAGCCAGTACGGCTCCATATTTATCGCATATAGCCGGTACGTTAATTCCCGGCTCTCCGCTGTAATCTCCCGAAACACCGACCATGACTCTCGAAGGATCATTTATAACTACCATAGTTCCCGAATACGTCGCCCCCGACACTTCGTAAAGAAATACACCGCCCATATCTTTGTACGGTTTTCTCTCTCCGTCATCCAAATCTTCCGGAATCATGCTGCCCGTATGATTCTGATTGTTAAATTCTATGAGTTCCGTATCTGAGATCTCATCCGTTGTTCTGACGGTATTGGCTGCCTCTATTCTCTCTATAGTCGATTTACTGACAACCATATTGGCCAGAAATCCGCCCATGCTCGATTCCCTGACCGACATTACGAATAAGTCCCTCGCAACCTTTGACGGTCCGTGCGTACATACCAACATAACGCCGTATATGCACACAATTGTCATTCCCAAGGTAACTCCGAGTATTGCAAAAAAGCGCCGTATCGCAATATACACTTTGCGAGCGGCACTATTTCTACTGTCTTTGCTATGTTTAATGTTCTTCTTATTAGTATCTATTTCCTTCATCGTATGTATGCGCACCCACTGACATATTTCTTAATACTATTGTATCAAAATGCGGTGTTATTTACAAGGCTTTTCTTGTTGTTACTTAAACTTCACCCTGTTCATCTTTACATACATCGACCCATCCTGCGGCTCCAGACACAGCTTCAAGTTCAGGTATTGTCAGTTTAACGGCACTATGGTCGTCTCCTGCCGCAGGGTATACCGTATCGTACCTCTTAAGACTTTCATCAAGATACACATCAATACCGTCATTAATTCCAAACGGGCATACACCACCCGGCGCATGTCCGATAACATTCTCAACTTCCTCAAACGGTATCATCCTGGCTTTGTTGTGAAAATAATCCTTGTATTTCCTGTTATCGATTCTTGCCGTTCCCTCAGTCAGGATAAGAACAGCTTTATCTCCCTGCATAAACGACATAGTTTTGGCAATCATTCCCGGTTTGACTCCAAGAGCATCCGCCGCCTCCATAACGGTCGCCGTTGACTGTTCCAATATAATTATATAATCTGCATAACCTTTTTCCTTAAGGTAATTTGTTGCTTTTGTTAATGACATCGTGTTTATCCTTCCTTGTGTACCATGCGTGTATTAATATATTGTGTTAGAAAATCGAATAATTTCTTATTTGTGCCGGCATTTACCAATTCTGACTCACTGTATTCCGGCAAAGGTATCCCCGGATCGCATTCGCCGCATATATCTATACCGATTATCCTGTAATTCTGCATAAAATATGACAATATATTTTCCAATACCGGCAGGCTCATCATGCCCTGACTCCAGTTCGTCTCTGAATATTTTAAACCGAGCACATCTTTGTCTATCGATATATATACCGGAAGATTGCTTATAATACCGGCAATTTTATTTTTATCTTTCCCGGACTTTATCTCTTCCGCTGAAAAAGTCAAAAGTTTTCCCTGCCCGTCCCGGTAATAAATCTGTTCTATATCATCCTCCGGAGGACCAATTAATACCAACTGTTTCAGGTACGGGTTATTTTCGAGAGTTTGTCCGGCCCAGTCGCCGCAGCTTATCATATTATCAATCATAGGCTTCTGCATATCCGTATGATGATCAAACACTACCAGAACAAAATCCTCATCAATTCTATCTGTAATTATCCCGGTAACATAATGATAATTACCCGAATCAAGAAAATGTATTCCGTTAATTCCATAAGGCTTGATCCTTGCCCAGATTTCATCTGCGGCACATCCGGAACAATATAAATCGCATTCTGTAATATCCGAGCAGTCAATCCAGTGTATTTTATTTCTATCTGGTATTCTCTCATCACAATAGACATGCGAAAAATCCAAAATCAAATTATTCATCCGGATTTCTCCATTCATCAAATATATTTTTTATACTCATTTTAATGTAAAATTAATGAGATATCAATACCGGCCTGCAATCGTCAGATAACGATATCTAACATTTGCGGCCGGCACATCAACAATATTCAGTTTTAATTAGACTCTTCCAGGAATCTTCTCTTACCTTCTTCAAATTCAGCAGGATAGAGTTTTCGGACTTCATCTTCATCATTTTTAAGACGAAGCATATTGATTACTGCCTTAGTTTTTTCTTCATTTGATGCTTCGTTTACAGCCTCAGCAATCATATTTTCCATTATTTCACACATGACTCTTTTTCCTCCTTCACTTGTTTTTAAGAATTTTACGCGATTGACTAATTTAGGGAAATGGGAATCATTCACTTCTTTCTGCATCATGCATCTCATGAGAGCAGAAATATTTGTTCCATCATTTACCGATGTATTAACAAATATTTCGTGAAATCCGTCGTCAACAAAAGTCCCTGTTTCTTTAATGACTTTTTCGATATGGTATATTGTTCTGCCGCCCTTAAGGAAATCAAATTCAGAAATGTAAATAACATAAACTTCCGGAATATTTCCAAAATGGGTTCCTATGTCAGTCTCTTTGGCCGTAATCACAGATGCATTATATCTTGCTCTGCGTAAATGGTCATCATTGTTAGAACGCTGTACTTCTATATTGCATAATGTGCCATTTCCTAATGTGCACAATGCGTCCAGTCTTACTGAACGTCCATACAAATTCCGTTCACTGCTCTGGACAGTAACATCCGAGACTGTCAATAAATCATCTTCCATGATTGTCCGCAGCATTTCTTCACAAACCTCTTTGTCTTGTGCCAATACTTCAAAAAACACATCATCAATAGGGCGTAAATCTTTAATTTTCTCAATTCTTTCTTCCAGTGTCATACCTCTCTGCCTCTCCTAATACAGTACGATTGAGGAAAGTCATAAGCCCCTTTATGCACACAATGGTATAATTTACAGCACTAAATGTAACATCGCCCAAAACGAAAGAATCTCTGTACATTCAAATACATTATATCCCAGTTACTGCACGGTTTTCAATACTTCTTTTATTTTATTCACCCGATAAGCCATACATATGATCTTCTTCAGTTATTTTGCGAATAACCCGGCATGGATTTCCAGCTGCCAGACTATATGGTGGAATATCTCTTGTCACAACACTTCCTGCTCCAATTACGCACCCTTCTCCTATGGTAACGCCGCCACAAACAACTACATTAGATGCCAGCCAGCAATTATCTTTTATGGTTATTGGTTTCGCATACTCAAGATTATAAGAACTGCCATCTTCTCTTTTTCGTATATTACGTTCTTCAGGTAATAACGGATGCATAGGAGTTGCCAATGTAACATTTGGACCAATCAACACGTTATCTCCTATATGTATTTCACCCACGTCTAAACAGGTAAAATTAAAATTAGCAAAGCAGCTCTTTCCAAAGAACGTATTACATCCATAATCAAAATAAACAGGTGCCTGCAAATACGGAAGCTCCTCTGTTTCCGACAATAATTCTCTCAATATCCGTGTTTGCTCTTCTGCGCAATCTTCATCCGTCAAATTATATTTTCTTGCTAATTTACGCGCTTTCAGGCGTAATTGTTCCAATTCTTTATCTGATGAATCATATAACTCTCCACTTATCATTTTTTCTCTTTCAGTCATCTCTGCTAACCTCCAATTCAAGTGAATTTGAAATATAAAATCGGAAATCATGTTTTTTACAATACTCCTCTATTTTCTGAATCAGCTTACTGTCTGTTGTATATTCCAACAGATACACTTCTGCACCGTCTGCCTTACACGATTCCACATATTCGCAGAAATAATCTCTATCGTCCTTATTCTGCTCATAAAAGGTTCCCTTATCAAAATCAATACCGCTCCATACCGACTCCTGGTTCACGCCGGTCATAATATCTTTAGCAGTCCCATAACGTTCCCTATATTCCGTTACATAAACATCGCCGCCATTGATTATAACTTCTTTTCCAAGTGACATAACATCTTGCAGAATAACCGTAAGTCCATCAAATATACTTGCCGTGGCAGCATAATAATACACGTCACAATTATCAATGAAAAAACCATCAACACCTTTTTCATATAATTCACGGGCAAGGCTTCCTATAAACTTCTGCCAGTCCGGACTGGATACATCCATCCATTTCTCTTCTTCCCAATTCTCATAATCACCGAGTGCCAGTTTCTCATAATCCGCATAATATTCCCTGAAATTCTCGATTGAGCCAATATTAAGGTAGGTATATACGGTTACTTCGTTTTCATGCAGAATCCCGATATCTTTCCGGGTAAAATACTGTGCATCAATCACTATTGTATCATATTCTTTGAACCTTTCCAGCGATGAGTCATCCGCATTCAGGAAAACTCCATAATCTTTTTTCTCTGACTTTTTTGATTTATTATCTTTTATAAAAAATAAAAATCCACCGATAATAAGCAAAAGGACAAACAATAAAACCAAAACCGTTATTTTTCCGCGTGATGTTTTCAACATCTGTTCGTTTCCTCCGGTCAGCGTATTTTTCTGTATTTCAATGGTGACACCCCATATGTTTCCTTAAAACTTCTGATAAAATAGCTTACATTCTGATATCCGCTCTGCATAGCTATCTCCGTAACCGGGATATCCGTGTCCTGTAGCAGCTGTTTTGCATGCTCCAGCCGTAAATAAGCAACATACTGCGACAGCGTAATATGGAAATGCTCTTTAAAATATCGTGATATATATTTTTCCGAAAGATGAAACCTTTCCCCAAATTCCTTTAAAGATATCTTTCCGGAAAAATTCTGTTGAATATATGAAAGCATTTCTTTTTCTACAGTATTTCTGCCGCTTATGTCATTTTCAATTATATATTCTTTGTTCCACATTTCAAGGATGAATTGAAGAAGAATTATTTTTGTCTTTATCTGGGCTGTGATTTTCGATTCACTTTCATTTATTTCAATCAACTGCCCGCACAGCTCTTTTGCCACATCCCCTATTCTGGGTTTTATCATCAGATGTCCGCTGCTTAATGGTTCGAGCAATTTATCATCCAGCGTATCATCTGTGCGAAAAGATATGTATTTTAACGGAAAAAGAAAAGTAAAATACTCCACATTACCGTTCTGCGTTCCCATAAAATGCAGGCTGCCCGGTGACACAACAAACGCCTCACCTGATTTCCCGGTATAGCTCTCTCCTGATATGCTTACAGTCAAAAGACCGCTTTTCACATATATAATTTCGAGTTCATCATGCCAATGTACCGGTATCTGAAAAGGTCTGCCGTTATTCCATATATGATACATACTGAACGGATCATCCTTGGTACCATGTGGTTTATTTTCCTTTAAATCAAGATACATAATCCCTCCTGCAACTATACAAGGCTCTTACTTTTCCATTTTCCGCTTTTCCATCTGAGCACCATTCCTACAGCTCTCGCACACTCATCGGCTGCCATTGCAATATATGCTCCTATTGCCTGGAGCCCCATATTTATTCCCAGCAGATACGTTCCGCCGACTGCAAACAGATACATAAATATTGCACCCATTACAACCGGGAAAAGTGCATCTCCGCTGGTCTTCAATGCCTGGCCGTACACAAGATTAGTCACCCTTCCGAATTCAAGGAATATATCTACTACCAGAAGTTTTACCACAAGAGCTACCATCTGTGTATTATCTGTAAATATATGGACTATAAAACGTCCGGATAATGCAAATGTCACAGAAAAGCAGGTTGCTGTTATCAGACCATAAAACACCGCTTTTCTTGTTCCCTTGTCACATTCTTCATATTCTCCGGCTCCGATTCTCCAGCCGGTCATAATAGCATTGGCCTGAGCAAGTGCGGCTCCTACACAGTATGAAAAATTGGCTATCTGTATGGTATAAGAACGTGCCGTAACATTCATTCCATCCGAATCCATCTGATTCATAAAACGCACAACAAGTGTCATTGCCACATTATAAAGTGCTGTTTCCAGTGCTGAAGGGAATCCTATCTTAACAATCTGCGCAAGAATTTTTCGCGTTGAAATACGTTCAGGATTCTTCTTCGCTTTTATAAGTACAGCTCCCATTACTGCTACAATGATAAGGTTCACAACCCTTGAAATAACCGTAGCAACGGCAACTCCCATTACGCCCCATTTAAAAACAAACAGGAATATCGAATTGAGTATTATATTGATGACATTTCCTGCAATCGTACCTATCAATGAATGTTTTGTATATCCAAACACCCTGAGATAGCTGGAGAAAATAGGAATAAGCGCATTTAAAAAGCATGCTCCTCCAACGATTTTAAGGTATGTTTCAGCCGGCGCAAGTAAGGCCGGAGCAATGCTTACTATTCTGAGTATTCCGCCGGAAAAAACAGCAAGAATAACAGACATCACTATGCCTATCGAAGCATTAAATATAAGTCCCAGCTGTCTGGCCTGATATGCAATTCCCAGCCTTCCCGCTCCGATATTCTGTGACATAACCGCAACCATACCTGATGATATTACACCAAACATTATGATAAAAACACCTATGTATGTATTTGCCGTTCCCACTGCTCCAACAGCCTGGTCGCTTACAGACGATAACATAAGTGTATCGACCATGCCCGAAAGCATATATAATAATGTTTCTAAACATATTGGCACAGATAACTGTGTCAGTGTCTTTTTCTCAACTGCCATATTCTGCTCCTTAAATACTAATATAACATATATTGTCAATAATACGCTATATTTTCACATATTTCTTGTAGAATATTATGCAGAAATTGCACTATTTCCACCTGTTTCCGTTATGTAATTGCCGATTCCATTAGGGAAATTGTTCTGTTCGTTGTTTGTCCTCCGTAAAACCGGAAGTCGTTAAATGTGTGTGACTCTCAACGGAAATATCTTATAATGTTTTACACATATAAATCACATCGTCCATAGGGTTATAATAATAGGCTTCACATTCGAGTAAATCAGCTTACTGGGAAAAATATTAGTCTTAGCACAGAAGACTATGAAGAATTTCTGAGATGTTAACCTACTACACAGAGAAAAACTTTCTTCTCGTAAATCCTCTATAGCGTTTATTTCAATAGATTCTATACTTGATAATGTAAAGACTCTTCCTGACGGAACAAAAGAAGTTATTTTTTCTCCTTTAGAGCCTTATGAAACTCCAGAGGCAGTAGCTTCCTTGTGTGAAGCCTTCAAAAATGAATTAAGTAAAGGAATTGTTGACCCCCTAATTCTGATACCGTGTTTTATCCTAGACTTCTTATGCATCCATCCTTTTAATGATGGTAATGGTCGTATGAGCAGACTTTTAACTCTGCTTTTACTCTACAAGTGCGGATATACTGTTGGACAATATATCAGTATTGAAAAAGCTATTGCCGAGACCAAAGAAAGCTATTATGACACACTCGCTCTATCCGATTATAGATGGCATGAAGCCAAAAATGACCCAAAGGAATTTATCAAATACATGCTCGGAGTTATACTCTCTTGCTATCGTGAATTTGAAAATCGTGTAGGTTTTGCTTGGCAGACTGGAGCTAAAAGCACCTCTTATGACATCGTAAAACAATACGCTCATTCCAAAATTGGTACTTTCACGAAACAGGATGCTCTCATCGCTTGTCCAAGCCTTGGAAGTTCCTCTGTTGAAGCTGCTCTTAAAAAGCTTGTTTCCGATGGCACTATAGAACGCCTTGGGTCCGGCAGAAAGACTCACTACGTAAGAAAAAACGAATAAACTAAAATTTACTGCCAGTGGCCATTTACTATGATCACTGGCAGTAACATTTCATTAGTCATTTCCACAAATAATGGCTCAATCTCAATACCTGTATTATTTTCAACAACTGCTGTCACTTCTTCTGCTACTACTTCATTATTATCCATTTGATTGTAACTCCTACTAATTTTTTATATAGAAATGCTAACCGCACCACTATATCTTTTCCTTCCTACTTTCTTATAATGCTTATTATATCGGAAGAACAACAGAAAAAGTGGACTAATTGTTGTGAAAGAGAGATTTTATGTTGTGAAACGCAGTAAAATAGCATCTCCCCGAATCAACTTCCTAAAAAATGGCAGCACTCTCAAAAAAGAAGCACAATCTGCAAAGGAAGGATTGCTATTTGACATAAGGAACAAACTATAAGTGAAAATAAATTGAATTTTACTGAGAGAAATAGTATACTTATCCGTCTAATAAGTGAAAGGAGAAAGAACATCCTTTCAGGAAGGAGGCAGTCAATGGATAACGGTGCAAGTAGCTACCGCCGTTTCCTTGATGGTGATGAAAATGGCATTGTCGAGATAATAAGGGATTATAAAGACGGTTTAATTTTCTATCTGAACGGATTTACACAAAACATTTATGTTGCTGAAGAACTTGCAGAAGAAACCTTTGTAAAACTTGTAGTGAAAAAGCCGAGATTTTCCAACAAAAGTATATTCAAAACTTGGCTCTATACTATTGGGCGAAATGTAGCGATTGATTATTTAAGACATACCTCCAAAACATCCAATGCTCCGATAGAGGACTATCAGAATATGATAAGTGATGAGGAAAACCTTGAAAAATCCTACATACAAGAAGAACACAAAATTATTGTGCACAAGGCACTCGCAAAATTAAAGCCTGAATATCAGCAGGTGCTTTATCTTATCTTCTTTGAAGATTTCAGCAATACCGAAGCGGCAACCGTAATGAAGAAAAATAATCGTCAAATAGAAAACCTTGTTTATCGTGCGAAAATGTCACTCAAATCAGAACTTGATAAGGAGGGCTTTAAGTATGAAGAACTATAAAGAAATGGCTGATAGCGTATTTCAACGCAGCAATGAAATCATTGCAGAAAACAAAAGGAAAAGAAAAAATTTAATAGGAATTATCTCAGCAATATCGTGTGTCTGCCTTGTTGCTTTGATTGGCTTTGGCGGAGTGAAAAGTGGATTATTTGGGAATGTTGTTCCGAGTGAAAAACCGGGACAATCGACTGTAACACCGCCGCCGACAATACAGCAGGGACCAAATGACTATCCGATTGTTTTTGGAGAGGGAAATACAGTTGATTCGGCAATCATTGATTGGAATGGGAAGAAAATTGATATTTCGCTTCAAACAGCATTTCTATCCTATGATGAAAAGCACAGATTCGCTATTACCGCCAGCTATAATTATATTGACAGCCAATTTGTTTTTAATGGAAAGACTTTAGGCGAATATGAATCGGATATGCTTGAAGAAAAAAACACGCTCGGAAAACTATGGGGATTGCTGAAAGACGGCGATTATCTCCGATACGGTGAAAGCTTATATCAGACAGGAACGCCCGACGGGGAAAAATGGGATAAAGATTTTTATGATAAAACAGTAGCATCTTACGGAAAAGAATTTTTGGCAAGATATATTGTAAACGGAGAATTTCTTCGGGATAAGGTGAACAGCGACATTGAAAATTATCAAATGAACGCCGAAGCGGAATATGAAGAAGCACTTCAAGCATACACAACGGAAATGCTTAAAACGGCAAAACATAAAATAGTCGGACAAAATGTCGCGTGTGAAATATCCAGCAATGGGAATTATTTGATTCTCTACCCAACGGAGGAACAGTTTGCATCCCTTTCCTTCGAAAATTCAACTGAGTGGTTCTTTGGTCTTGAAGTAAAGAATAGTGATGCAGGACAAGACTTAATCGTAACGGAATAACCTGATATTTACAAAAATGAAATCATTTTTTAGGCAGATGCAAATCTATCTAATTAGCATGCTTAAAAATGCAAAATGGCAGGAAAGTACAAAACTTTCCTACCATTTTACTTTTGAGTCAACTATTATACAATGTTAACTTAATGACATTGCACATAACAGTCATTCCTTTTATATATACCCTTTTATATAAATGGCAACATATACACCGGAATGTAATGAACGCCTTTTTCCCATTTATAGTCCTTGGTATGGACCACATATTTGTCTCTAATCCGACTGCTGAATTTGTCGCAAAAAACATCCAGCGATTTATGACTGTGGTAATTACCGGATTTTACCTCAATCGGGCTTATTTTATCCCCTTGGGAAATCAAAAAATCAATTTCATACAAATGATGTGAGGTATCGCTCTCCATTGTGCAATAGAACAAATTATTTCCCTTTGCCAATAAAATTTGTGCTACAACATTTTCATATACATACCCAAGATTAGCATCAAGCTTGTCTGAGAGAAGTTTGTTATATATTACATTTTCAGTGTAATCCTTATCCTTAAAGGCAAGTGTTACAAACAATCCTACATCAGACGCAAACAGCTTGTAACGCGAGTTATCTTTCGCTAACGACATTCCTGCTCCCGGATCATTTGCATGGTATGCGATATTGACAGTAAATGAACTTAACATATCAGGTATCAGTTCTCGCACCTGTGCACTTCTAACCCCTTCTCTTGCATTAGCCAAAATATATCTGGAAGCGTTACCGCTAAGATTTGCCGGAATCGCATCATATATGTCACCTGCCAAGCCGCTTCCATCTATCTTAACAAAATCCTCCTCATACAAATCAACTATTTCTCTTTTTACCTCATCAACTACCTGAAGATTATTCTCTTCAATATAGGTTTCTATGGCTTGCGGCATTCCGCCTACGAGCATATACAATCTGAATATCCGCATCAGATTTCGGTGCATTGCATTTCCTGCCGACTTTTTGTTTTTTAAAAGAAGCTTTATTGTATCAGCAGTTATTTCATCACCAATAGCCCACAAAAACTCCTCAAAATCCATAGGATATATTGATATTTTACGCTCTTCACTTGGAATTAATATATCCTGCGTATTTTTTTTAATTGATAACAATGAACCCGTTTCGATATATTTATATCTCCCGTCAGCGACCAGATACTTAATTGCCTGTCTGGCTTTCGGCAATAGCTGAACTTCATCAAATATAATCACTGACTCATTCTCATACAACCTGATTCCTGTCAGCTGCTGTAATTGCAGAAAGAAAAAATCCAAATTGTAGGTGTCATCAAACAGTTCTATAATTTCCTTACTTGTCCTCTTCATTAAGATGGCCGCAGAAAATCCGAAGACCTGTAACAGTTTAGCCTTTGGCTAACTGCTATAGGCGAGCTACACATTAGAAATCGCTTTCAGCGAGGTGTAGCTCGCCTGTGCTTAGAACCGAACCTCCACACGCTTCTACGAAGCAGGTTTTCTACAAGGCAGACTGTTATAAATTTTCATCAGATTTTCAACCCACAATGAACCAAAACCGATAATAAATAACCGATAACAGACAAACCTTAGTCTTGAACATAAACTTCCGGATCACCATAAATTTAGGGAAGCCTTGTACGGAAAATATCCTAGTAAATAGAACATTCGCAATTCGCTTTGCTACTTGCTCATGAATGCAACTGTTTAGCAGTCGCATTCAAATTGCACGGTCTGGTTGTACTTATCCAGTGCCATCTGCATTTCCATAATTTTCGCAGAAACGCTCTCATACTCCTTCTTTATCAATTCCAGGTCATAATTGATATATCTGTACTCCGGAACAGAATTTCTGGATATATAGGAGTGCTGCTCTACTCTTGCCTTCGGTAGTTGCTTACGCATATGGTCAAGTACCGCTTTTCTCTTATTTAACTGAGCCATTTTGATAAGGATTGTATCAATGCTCATTTCTTCATCCCCAACCAAAACCTTAGCAGTAGCGTTTGACACGTTAAGCGCATGCTTGATGATGGCAATCTTTTCATCAATCTCCGCAATTGTAGCAGCAACCTCGGCATAGTCATATTCCGGCACCACCGGTTCCTCGTTATTAGCTACAACATATGTGCTGGACGCTGCTTCCTTGTTCACCCAAAAAGCCTTATCCTCCTCCAAGCTTCTAAGCATTTTGTTTGCATATGCTGATGTCATTTTCTGCATTCTATGTCTCCTCCGTTTCTTTCGTTTTCCTTCGTTCTGATATTAGCTTACTACCAAGCAAGCCATTTGTCATTGAACCAATAGTTTAAAAGAATTTCCCCTAAAACGAACAACATCCCCGTCAACGACGAGGATATCTTCAATACTTGTATGCAGTAATCTGCTTAAGATTACAAAATTGTCTAAGCTCGGTAATGACCTACCGGAAATCCATTTATAGATTGCCTGTGGATTTTCAAAACCCATGGCACTCTGCACGTCCTTTACGGTATAATCATTTTCCATGAGCAGCTTCTTAATCTGTCTCCCTGTTTCCTTTTGCTGAATTGACAAATACATTGGTTCCATAAGCTTGTACCTCCTGTAAATATCTCTTCCATCCCGAACACGATTTACCTAGGTGTCTATTATATCGTACTTTTAAGAAAAAATCATTAAACTTTTGGTTCAAAATTTTCTCAACACCTGACACATACCTTTTTCCCTGAAAAGGCAATTCCCAGTTTCTTAAGTCCAAGGCTTTCTGTATCTGCTTTACGGTAATGCCTTGCTTGTAAGTGTCTGTGCACCCTTCACGCTTCCGACAGTCATTGCTA